>ERZ894240.1-NODE-1-length-750771-cov-37.369828_pt1 | contig 750771 bp, 684 predicted proteins | sample MGYA00380298_ERZ894240 | MGnify/ENA primary metagenome ERZ894240 (study PRJEB32331, sample SAMN06328419) | human gut metagenome | biome: human gut microbiome; feature: stool | host: Homo sapiens | collected 2014-06-27 ... | reverse complement strand
GCGGTTACAAGTTTATGGACTATGTAAAAGTCGGCGTGCCTTTAGTTATCCTCTGCTTCATCGTTTCCATCATCGTTATTCCGATGGTTTGGCCTTTCTTCCCCGGTTAATTGGGACGACTGAGGAAGAATTGTACATAAATTTCTCCTTTTTAAAAACAGAAAAGCGCTCTTAAGAGCGCTTTTCTGTTTTATCTATATAAAACTATAAATATATCTCTTGTTATAATTATTATCTAACCAATAGTTCGTTAAGCAGTTCTTCAGTTAAATCAAGTTCGGTATAAACGGTAATAGCGTTTTGTTTCAATAAAGCACTGGTTACGCCATCACCGTTCATAAGTGTACCGTTAAAATTTCCGTTATAAATTTTCCCTGTACCACAGGAAGGGCTGCGCGCTTTGAGAACCGCAAATTTTATTTGTTTTCTGCGGGCGACTTCCAGAGCAGCTTCAGCACCTTTGATAAAATTTTCTGTAACATTATAGCCAGCATTGTCGTATACTTTAGCAGTGCCGTTAAGAACGTCGCTGCCATCACCGCCGGTAATTTCTGCTGGTAGACGTGGTATAGTAAGCTGTCCCAGGCATTCTGGACAGATCGGTATAAAAAGACCACAATCTTTATATTTGGCAAGCAGTGTGCAGTAATTGCTGCTGCCGTTGTATTTTACTTTTGCTCCTAATAAACAAGCACTTATAAGTAACATAAGCACACTCCTTTACTGATTAAATATTAACTTAAGTGTGAATTTTTGGCAACCTGAATTGACAGAGCATGCCAAAACTGGTAAGGTAATAAAAGGGAATGGGGTACTCCCTAAATGACTTTAGTCGTTTGAACCGCTTAGAGTTGATAAGCTGATGACTTCTGCCGTGTAGGCGAAGTATCGGCTTTTTATTTTTTTGTAAAGGTGGAAGAAAGATGCAGGAATTATTAGCAGTGGCGCTCGGCGGCAGTATTGGTGCCGTAAGCCGTTATTTGGTTACAAATTATATTTTTATACGCTGGCATTGCCACTGGCCTTGGGCTACTTTTATTGTCAATGCGGCAGGCTGCCTGGCAATGGGATTTTTAATGGTGCTGATTACAGAGAAAGGTTTGTTGACCCCTTATTGGCGTTTATTATTGTGCGTTGGTTTTCTGGGAGGATTGACAACATTTTCTTCATTTAGCTATGAATCGCTGACGCTGCTGTCAGAAGGTAATCTGGCAGGTGCCGGTTTGAATATTATTGGCAGTGTTGTCGTGGGTGTTGTTTGTGCTTGGTTTGGTGCAATGGCAGCGCGCTCTTTATAAAAAACAGCCGGCTTTTAAACCGGCTGTTTTTTAGACATTGATATGGTATTATTTTACATTGTTTTTAGCTGTGTTTAAGATAAAAATAGAAGATAGGATTAGGATCATGCCAAGGATTTTAGCAGTTGTCAGAGATTCTCCAAAAATAAAAATGCCAATAGCGGCTGCGACCAGTGGTTCTAAAGTAGCAAGAATAGATGCCTGACCTGCATCTACATCCTGAAGACCGCGAGTGTAAAGCAGATATGGGGCCACAGTACAGATCAAGGCTATGGCAATGGCACCGATAAGAGCACGCAAATCTGCAAGCAAGGTGAAAAGCTGTAATGGTTCAGCCATAGGTAATGCGGCGATGGCCGCAAAATAAAATGTGTAAGCGGTAATTGTAAGTGTGTTGTAACGCCTTAATGCCAGTTTACTAAAAATACTGTACAGGGCATAACCGATACCAGAGGCAAGTCCGAAACCAAAGGCTTCTAAGGTCAATGTCATTTTGCTGCTGAAGATACCAGTAATAAAAGTACAGCCGCAGAAAGTTGACAAAAGTGCCAGCATTTTGCAGCGTGTAAATTTTTCGCGAAACAAAAATATAGAAAGCAGCATTACAAAAACCGGTGCTGTATATAAAAGCAGTACTGCAATAGAGATTGAACTGCTTTCGATAGAGCGGAAATAACAGTAGTTGAAAAAGACCAGGCTGAAAATTCCTGTTCCGATAAAAAGCCAGCTGTCACGCCAGCGGATTTTTAATAACTTAGTATCTATTTTAAAAATAACAGCAGTCATCAGTACAGCTGCAAATAATACCCGCAGAGCAACTATCTGCAGTGGCGAGAAACCGCAGGCGGTTAAAAATTTGAAAAAAAGAGCGATAAGCCCCCATAAGCTGGCACCGGAGATGATCGATATATAAGCGCTTTGTAACATGCTAAACCTTCTTTTTTTATCTAAGATATTTAACAGTTTAGCATACAGCTGATAAAAATAAAAGCACGGCACCGTATAAAAGATGCCGTGCTTTTTATTATAGAAAGGCACAGTAAACTCTGATTAATGCATCAGATAAAAATGGGTCTCAATCAAAGCGTTGAAAAATTTTTTGAATGTCATGATAAAGTCCTCCTTAGTTAAGACGAAAATGTATTTTAATGCTTCGGTGAAATAAGCTGTCTGAAAATTGTAAATCAAAAAATGCATTACCCTATTAATAAATTATAACATAAAATAATAAAAGTGCAATTATTTCACAAAAAAATAACAATTATAAAAACAAAAGTCTTTAACAAGCGGATAGAAAAGAATACGATGAAACGTCCCAAAGGGACTATAAAAGTCCCTGTATAAACAAAAATGTATATAAATTTAAAATTCCCGCCAATAATAGCATAATTATTAGCGGGTATACAAAGCTTCAATAAGTTTTCGATTGTAGTAAAAAAACGGAATGAAACTTACAATAAGTTAAATTGAAACAGTTGATTATGATTTTTGTTTTAAAGTGTCAACAGTACAGAAGATTTTTTTGTTCTTTTTATGAGCAGATGGTTTTGATGTGAACCCTTTACCGAAAACGTCGTTGGCATCTTGAATGATCATAAAGCAGCCAGGATCAATATCGCGTACGATCTGTTTGATTTTTGCGACCTGTGTAAGTTTGGCAACAACTAAAAGAACTTTACGCTGCTGATGTGTGTAGGCTCCTTCCGCATAAAGGTAAGTAACGCCGCGTCCAATTACTTCAATTATGCCGTTGCCTATTTCTTCATAATGTTCACTGATGATAATAATGTTTTTCTTGTAATCAAATCCATCTGTAAATGCATTGCAGGTTTTAAACATAACGAAGAAGGCAAGCAGAGTATAAAGCACTGCCTCTAAACCAAAGTAGAAAACGCCGATAAACATTAAAATAATATTGAACATAAAGCCTGTAGTACCAATGCTGATACTGTAATGTTTGTTGATAATCGCGCCGATGATATCAGTGCCGCCGCTGCTGCCGCCTACTCTGTACATCATTGCTGCACCGATTCCATAAATAACGCCGCCTGCAATACAGGCCAGCATGGGGTCATGGACATAAGGTGCTTTTTCAGCTAAGAAATGGAAGGCATCAAGCGAAACTGAAAAAACAAGCATACCATACAGAGCGCTGACAATATAGGACCGATCCATGAATTTATAGGCAGCGACAAATAAAGGTATATTTAAAAGCAGACTGGTAATGCCCATTGGCAGACCAATGAGATAATATAGAATAACAGAAACGCCGCCGATGCCACCGCTGATGAGCTTATTGGGCATATAAAAGGCGTTAATGGCAATACCCATAAGGACGCAGCCTAAGGTGACCATAAGATAGCGATATAAGTGCTGACGCATAAAAAAGCTCCTTTGTGCAAATTTTGCGAATATTGTATACATAGTAGCACTTTTTAGAAAAAAAGCAATGTTGTGGGTGATAGAAATAAGTAAAATTTTTGAAAAAAGACTGAAAACACAAATAAAACAGAAAAAATTTATAAAAATGTTCGAATTATCTTGCGACTACACGCGAAGCAAGATAAAATATATTGTATACAGGAAAACAATCGAGGCTATATTATGGAAAAAATATATGAAACAGCTTATGCAAAAATAAACTTAGGACTGGATGTGCTGGGCAAGCGTTCCGATGGTTACCATGAAGTACGAATGGTGATGCAGAGTGTTGGTTTGAGCGATGCAGTGGAAATTGAAGAAGGTGAAGGACTTGTGGTTGAAACAGATCATAGTGGTCTTGCCGGCGGTCCTGATAATCTGGCATGGAAGGCAGCGGAGCTTTTAGCCCGTTGCTGTGGTAAAATCCCGAACGTTCATATCAGACTGAACAAAAAAATTTTTTTAGCAGCCGGACTTGCCGGCGGTAGTAGTGATGCGGCAGCAGTGATGCGTGGACTTAGCCGGCTCTGGCAACTGGATTTGACGGCGCCAGAGCTGGAAAAGTTAGCGGCGGAGCTTGGTTCTGATATTCCTTTTTGCATTACAGGTGGAACAGCTCTGGCAGAGGGGCGTGGTGAAATATTAACGGAATTGCCGGAAGCGCCTGAACTACTTTTGGTATTGGCAAAGCCGAAGCTTGAAGTAGCAACTGGCTGGGTTTATGGTAATTTCCGTCAGCAAAAGGTCAATCAAAGACCTGATATTGACGGTATTATAAAAGCTTTGGAGCAGAGTGCGACAGGACTGCTGCTTGAGAGTTGCGGTAATGTTTTGGAAAGCGTTACGATACCTGCGCATCCGGTCATTGCCGAGATTAAACAGAAGATGCTGGCGGCAGGAGCAACGTGTGCTTTAATGTCAGGCAGTGGGCCTACAGTTTTTGCTGTGGCGGAGAAAAAAGAGATAACTGAGAGAATTTTGACAGAGTTGTCAGAGCTTGATCTGGAAACTGCTGTTACTACTACTGTACAAAAGGAGAGGATCTGAAGATGAGTGGGCACCTTAGACCGATTAAACTAGACAGTTACAAACCTCTGCGTGAACTGGTATGTGAAAATATCCGTCAGGCTATCATTGATGGTACTTTTAGTCCCGGTGAGCGTTTAATGGAAATCCAACTGGCCGATGAAATGGGCGTCAGCCGCACTCCTGTACGCGAAGCTATCCGTAAGTTAGAACTGGAAGGCTTTGTTGTAATGATCCCCAGGCGCGGTACTTATGTAGCAGATATTTCTATTAAAGATATCAATGAGGTTTATGAAATTCGTACTTCACTGGATGTTTTGGCAGCAGGTCTTGCTGCAGAACGTATTAATGATGATGAATTGGAAACATTGCAGCGGCTTTTAGTAGAAATCGGCCAGCATATTGAAGAAAATAATATGGATAAAATAGTTGAAGTAGATATTGCTTTCCATGATGTTTTATATCAGGCCAGCCGTAATGAAAGACTGCGTAATATAATTAATAACCTGCGTGAGCAGATTACAGTTATCCGCGGTCGTTCGATGATGTATCCGGGTCGTTTGGCGGATACGATGGAAGAACATCGCGCTCTCGTTGACAGTATTGCTGCCCGCGATGTTGAAAGAGCACAGAATGCTGCACGTATACATCTGGAAAATGCCGAGCATACTTTGCTCAAAGACATGGTTGAAAGTCATAATGAAAAGAAGAATAAAGAATAAAACCGAAAGAGGTTAAGTTGTATGTATAATGCGGTTATTTTGGCCGGTGGGAAAACGCCGTGGCTGCAAAAAGCCGTTGGAACTAATATAAGAGCGCTGGCTCCATTAGGTGGACGGCGGATGGTAGAGTATATTATTGATGCTTTGGATCAAAGCGGACAGATCGGCAGGATCATAGTTGCGGCTGATGGAAGTCAATGGGAGGCGGCAGTATTGCCGCAGCGTGCTGAACTTGTAGCCGTGGAATCCAGTTCAATGCCTGAAACAGCTGCAGCTGCAGCTGCATTATTGCCTGCAAACAGTAAAATTTTATTTGTTTGTGACGATATACCTTTGCTGACCTCTGCGGCCGTGCAGGATTTTTTGAAGCAGACTGAGGCTGTGGAAGCAGATGCTTATTATCCTGTGATTCCTGAAGCTGATTGTGTAAAAGCTTTTCCTGGTGCCGAACGTACTTATGTTACCTTACCTGAAGGTAGATTCACCGGCGGCAATATGATGCTGTTGAATGCTGATGTTATTTCCGGCGGGGTAATAAAAGCCAAAGATATTTTTGCCCGCCGCAAAAAACCTTGGGAGTTGTGCGGTTGGTTAGGTTTTGGTTTTGTGCTTAAATTCCTGCTGCACAGGTTGACTCTGTCAGATATAGAATTGCGGGCGTCAGAGTTGTTGGGATTTAGCGGGAAAGCTGTAGTTTCGCATTATCCCGAGATCGGTATGGATGTGGATAAAGAAGAAGACTGGCAGCTGCTGGAAAAATATTTTAAGAATAGCAAGTAGAAAAGAGGGGCGCTATGGCTCGAGTCAAACGTATGGAACGTGTAGTTGCTTTGACAAAGCAGCTGGTGGACCATCCGTATCAATTGTTTTCATTTACTTATTTTTGTAAAAAATTTGAGGTTGCTAAATCGACCTTAAGTGAAGATGTTTTAGCTGTGCGTGCCGGATTGGAAGCCTATGATTTGGGTAGGGTTGAAACTTTGGCTGGCGCTGCCGGAGGAGTGCGTTTTATTCCATGTCATTCCGAAAAAGCTAATGAGGAATTTTTAACAGAGCTGGCTTTGCAGCTGGCTGAGCCAGAAAGAATATTGTCAGGCGGTATGATCTATATGACAGATCTGCTGTTTAAACCGCAGCTGGTAATGCGTTTGGGGGAGATTATAGCTCAGCGTCTGCGGCATTTAGAGCCGGAATACATTATGACTGTGGAAACTCGTGGTATACCTTTGGCAGTTTTTGTTGCTCGTGCTTTTAATATTCCGGTGGTTATGGCCCGACGTGTTGGACAGATTACTGAAGGTTCTACGGTAAGTATTAATTATGTGAGCGGTTCATCCAAACAGATTCAGACAATGGCTTTGCCGAAACGTGCTTTACCAAGTTCCGCGAGGGTTTTGGTGATCGATGATTTTATGAAGGCCGGCGGTACGGCACGTGGAATGGCAGAACTGGCGGAAGAGGTTGGTGCCAAAGTTGTAGGAAAAGCATTTTTCATTGCGACGCAGGAGCCGGAAAAGAAAATGATTGATGATTATACGGCTTTGTTTGTTTTAAAGGATATTGATACAGAAAATCGGAAGATCGATATCAGTCCGTTATGAGGGGATGTAAAAAATGACAAAAGATCAGGTAACTTTGAAAGATGTGGAAGCTGCTTCCAAACGATTGGCAGGTGTAGTGCATAAAACACCTTTGGAAAGCAGTCATATTTTTAGTGAAATGGCAGGGTATGAAGTACTACTGAAGTTGGAAAATATGCAGCGTACAGGATCGTTTAAAGTACGTGGAGCTTCAAATTGTATTCAGACCTTAACTAAAGAACAGCAAGCACATGGCGTTATTGCCGCTTCGGCGGGAAATCATGCGCAGGGCGTGGCGTTAGGAGCTCAGGCTGCTGGTATTAAAGCAACTATTGTTATGCCTGAAGGAGCGCCGCTGGCGAAAGTTGAAGCTACAAAGGGTTATGGCGCTGAGGTTGTCTTAAAGGGTGGAGTTTATGATGAGGCTTCTGCAGAGGCTGTACGTCTGCAGAAGGAAACAGGTGCAACTTTAGTTCATGCTTTTGATGATCCGGCGGTAATTGCAGGACAGGGAACGATTGGCCTGGAGATTTTAGAACAATGTCCGGATATACGGTCAATAGTTGTTCCTATTGGCGGTGGAGGTCTTTTGGCGGGTATTGCCACAGCGGTTAAATCTGTAGCGCCGCATGTCAAAGTGTATGGCGTTCAAGCTAGTGGTGCCCCGGCAATGTATTTATCCAAGCATGCTGGCAAGTGGGTAGAAACTCCGGAAGCACAAACGATTGCTGATGGTATTGCTGTAAAATCTCCTGGTAAAATCACTTTTGACTTGATTCAAAAATATGTTGATGATATTTTTGTAGTTAAAGACGATGATATTGCGGCGACGATACTGCTCATGATGGAGCGGGCGAAGATGATCAGCGAAGGTGCCGGTGCTATTGGACTGGCAGCTATGCTGCATGGTAATATTCCCCACGCGGATAAAACTGCGGCTGTTATCAGCGGTGGTAATATTGATGTAAATATGATTTCCAGGATTATTGAAAACGGCTTGGTAAAATCGGGGCGTCGTATTAAGCTGTTGACACATCTGACTGACAGACCCGGCGAATTGCGTCGTTTTGTTTCGTATATCGAAGAGTATAAAGCTAATATCGTTTATGTTTATCATGAGCATGCTGGACGTAACCTGCCTATTGGTCAGACACAGGTAGAAATGGATCTGGAAACACGTGATCACGCCCATGCGGAAATTTTGGTGGCGGCTTTGCGTCGTGCTGGTTATCGAGTAGAATTACTGTAAAAATTATAGTTGTTATTTTAGAAGCGGAGGTTTATCCATGTCAGAGTTGGTGGCGGTTATTTTAGCGGCAGGCAAAGGAACCAGAATGAAGTCCAAGTTGCCGAAGGTTTTACATAAAATTGGCGGAAAACCTATGCTGCAGCATGTACTTGATGCTGCTGATGCAGCAGGGGCTGCCCGGAAGGTAGTGGTCGTGGGTCATGAAGCAGAACTGGTAGAAGCAATGGTTGGCGAGCAGGCACAGATGGCTTTGCAAGCTGAACAGCTTGGTACTGGACATGCAGTGATGCAGACGGAAGCTGTTTTAAAAGATTTTTGCGGTACGGTAATGATTATTTGCGGAGATACGCCGTTATTAGAAGCAGCGGAGCTTAAAAAGTTTTATGAAGGCCATGTAGCGTCACAGGCCGCAGCAACAGTATTGACTGCTTTCATGGACGATCCAGCAGGGTATGGACGGATTATACGCGATGCAGACGGCAACGTTTTGGGTATTGTAGAAGAAAAAGACGCTGTCTTAGAACAAAAAGCAATCAAAGAAATCAATACAGGAATTTATTGTGTAGAGGCGCCGTTGCTTTTTGAGGTGCTTGCTACTTTAACTTGTGATAATGCGCAGGGTGAATATTATCTGACCGATGTTCTGGCAAAATTGAACGCAATGGGTAAAAAAGTCGGCGGTGTTGCTACTGCTGACAGCGATATGATCATGGGCATCAATTCTCGCCGCCAATTGGCAGAAGCAGAAAACATTATGCGTCAGCGGATTCTGAATAAACTGATGGATGACGGTGTAACGATCATGGATCCTGCCAGTACCTTTATCGAAAAAGGTGTTGAAATAGGTCAGGACACTGTTATTTATCCATATACCTGGTTGGAAGGGACTACGAAGATCGGTGAAGATTGCCAGATTGGTCCTAATGTTCGGTTGACAAATGTCAGAATCGGGAATACTGCGGAACTGCAATTTGTTTATGGACACGACTGCGAAGTACAGGATAACGTTGTGATCGGTCCTTATGTGCATTTGCGCCCTGATACTGTTATTGGCGATAATGTGAAGATCGGCAATTTTGTGGAAGTAAAAAATTCTCATGTTGGTACTGGCAGCAAGCTGCCGCATCTCAGTTATATCGGTGACAGTGATATCGGCAGTTCTGTCAATATTGGCTGTGGATGTATCACTGTAAATTATGACGGGAAGAAAAAACATCGCACTATTATTGAAGATAATGCGTTTGTCGGCTGCAACAGCAATATGGTTGCTCCTGTTACAATTGGTGCCGGAGCTTATATTGGAGCAGGATCTACGATCACTAAGGATGTACCGGGAGATGATTTGGGTATTGCCCGTGCGAAACAGAAGAATATTGAAGGCTGGGCTGCAAAATACCGCAACGGCTGATTTTACATAAAAAAACGGTTTTTAGTACTTGTGGATTTGTAGCTAATAGTTGTATACTATTAATGATTAACTAAACCTTAAACATTCTTGGAGGGATGGGACAATGTTGTCAGATGAGAATAAACTCAGAATTTTTTCCGGTAATGCCAATCCTGATTTGGCACGAGAGATCGCCGCTTATTTAGGTACTACTGTTGGCGATGCCGTTATCAACCGCTTTAATAACGGCGAAGTACAAGTAATGATAAATGAAAGCGTGCGCGGCAAAGATATTTTCATCGTGCAACCTACCTGTGGCCCGTCCGTTAATGATAACGTTATGGAACTTTTGATTATGGCGGATGCTTTTAAACGTGCTTCTGCCAGCCATATTACAGCAATCATACCTTATTACGGTTATGCACGCCAGGACCGTAAAGCCCGTGGGCGTGAGCCTATTACCGCCAAGTTGATGGCTGACCTGTTGGAATCGGCAGGAATTACCCGTGTCGTAACTATTGATTTGCACGCTGCTCAGATTCAAGGCTTCTTTAATATACCTTTTGACCATATGCCCGGCGGTCCGATTTTGGCAGAATATATCAAAGAAAAAAATCTTGACGATATGATTGTGGTTTCCCCTGATCTTGGTGGTGTCAGTCGTGCCAGAAATATGGCTGAACGTCTGAACTGTGGTCTGGCTATTATTGATAAGCGTCGTCCTGAACCGGGCGTAGCCGAAGTAATGAATCTGATTGGTTCTGTAGAAGGTAAAACTGCTATTTTAGTTGATGATATGGTTGATACAGCAGGGTCTTTGACAGAAGGTGCCCGGGCTTTGAAGAAATTTGGGGCCAAAGAGATTTATGCCTGCTGTACACATCCGGTTCTTACTGATCCGGCCTTAAGCCGTATTGCGCAATCAGATATTACAGAGTTGGTTGTTACTAATACTATTCCTCTACCTCCTGCTAAGAAACATCCGAAAATTAAGGTTCTTTCGGTGGCACCTATTCTTGCAGAAACTGTATTACGTATTTTCAACGACTGGTCTGTCAGCCAGTTATTTGAAAAATAAGAAGTTTATTTAAGCATTTAAAGAGGCTTGTCCCTGCGGGCAAGCCTCTTTAACATAAGTTAGGAGAAGGTTATGCGACTTATTTATATAATAGGACTGCTGACAGTTATAGGTACGGGTGCTTTATGGTGCGGCTGGTATGGTATGGTCAGGCGCAGAATTGCCGCCATGTTGGCGGCTGTCTCTATAGTTGCTGGAGGAGTACTGCTGTTACTGGCAGTTTTACCTGATTATAGTTTTTACGGTACAACTGTAACACATAATTTCGCTGCCGGTAAAAATGTGGCTTTAACTTTTGATGATGGTCCTTATCCCCCTTATACAGATGAACTGCTAAAAATATTGGAGCAGCGTCAGGTCAAAGCGACTTTTTTTATGGTTGCTGAAAATGCTGAAAAGCATCCTGAACTGGTCGCGAAGATTGCTGCGCAGGGGCATGAGATTGCTTTACATGCATTGAAGCATCGTGACTTTTTGAAATTGAGTTTAGCGGAGCAGCAAAAAGATATTGCTGCAGGCAAGAGGATTTTGGAAAAGCTGAGTGGACAGAAAATCACATTAATGCGTCCGCCGCATGGGTTTCGCGATTGGGCTGTGATCGATACACTGCAGAAAAATGGTCTGACAGCAGTTAACTGGTCAGTGATACCGCGTGATTGGACAAACCCTGGAGTTTCAGTTATCGTTGACCGGATAATGGAACAGCTGCATCCGGGGGCTATCATTCTGCTGCATGATGGTGACAGTCCTAAATACGTTGCGTCCAGAGAAGAAACAATACAGGCAGTATCAGTCATTATCGACAAACTGTGTGCGGAAGGGTATAATTTTGTTACCGTCAATGAACTGATGCAAAAAGGAGAATGACATGAAACTTATTGTTGGTTTGGGTAATATCGGAAAAGAATACGAAGCTACCCGTCATAATATTGGCTTTATGGTGCTGGATGAACTGGCCCGCCGCTGGGGTGTAAATACTTGGAAGAATGACCGCAATGCTCTGTGCGGGGAATATCGCATACCTGAAAAAGTACTGCTTTTAAAGCCGACGACATATATGAATCTGAGCGGTGTTGCAGTAGGTGCCTATGCGAACTTTTTCAATGTTGATCCGCAGGATATTGCTGTGGTTCAGGATGATCTTGACTTGCCGACAGGGCAGGTCAGAGTTCGCCGCAAAGGAAGTGCGGGTGGACATAATGGGATTAAATCCGTGCAGGAACATTTAGGAACAGGTGAATTCCCGCGTTTCAAAATTGGCATCGGGCATCCTGCCCATAATAATAAAGCTGTGATCAAGCATGTTTTACAGCGCTTTGGTGCTGAAGAACAGGAGCTTGTAGCGGAGGCAGTGGGGAAAATGGCGGATGCTTTAGAGTTGTGGCTGCAGGGAGATATGGATGCTGTAATGCAGGAATATAATAAAAAGCCGCCTAAGCAAAAAGCAGAGTCAAATGAAACTGTTAAAGAATAAATTTGGTATAATTTCAAATATTTTTCTTTGTCTGCTGACGAATCAGATGTATACAGAATAAAAAATAGCAGGCGCTGCTGTTGTGGTTACAAGTGCAGCGCCTGCTATTTTTGCTGGCCGATTTATTTTTTATGTTTATGGCGCTCATAGCGCAGACGTCCTTCTTCAAAGGCGCGTTTTTCTTCTTCGGTTTCCAGAGTCAGTTCTGGTACTTTGGTGGGACGGCCTTTTTTATCAAGCGCTATCATAGTGAAGAATGCAGTCAAAGCCCGTTTTTTACCTTCTGTTTCCAGGTCTTCGACTTCTACTATTACGACTATTTCCATGGAGCTATTGCCGACATAGACTACCTGTGCTGTACAGATAACCAGATCGCCGATAAAAATCGGCAGGTGGAATTCTACTTCGTCTACCCTGGCTGTAACAACATTAGTACGTGCATAGCGGCGTGCCGTAGCATAAGCCGTAGAATCCATCAGCTTGATGATCTCGCCTCCGTGGATATTGCCGGCTACATTGGCCTGATGCGGCATCATGACTTCGCTGATGACGAGTCTGCTTTCAGAGGATGTTTTTTTCAAGATTTAGAACCTGCCTTTCTTATAAGTGAAAAGATCAAGAGCTGCATAGCTCAAACTTTGTTTATTTACGTGCGCATTAAAAAGAGTGCTGCATCCTGAAATGCTTGCTGCGCTTATTATAACCCTTCCGTAGTTGTGGTGCAAGCAGGTAAAAGTAAAGTTTCTGAAAATAGTTCTTGCATAGCTAGGGGTACTATGGTATACTTTATAAGCGTTAATATAGAATTATGATGTATAGTCATATAATAGTTAGACAGTAAAGTGAGGTGCAATCAGAATGAAACAAAACATCCATCCGAAATATGGTGAAGCTAAAGTAACCTGCGCATGCGGCAATTCTTTTATGAGCGGCAGCGTTAATCCGGAATTGCGTGTTGACGTTTGCTCTAAATGTCATCCGTTCTTCACCGGCCAACAGCGTAACTTAGCTGCTCGTGGCCGTATTGAAAAATTCAACAAACGCTACAATGTAGAAGAAAAATAATTACACCCACAGCAGAGCGAAAGCTCTGCTGTGTTTATATCCGAAACTTTTAGGGAGATATTGTCATGGAAAAGAAACCTAATGTTGGCGGACAAGCTGTTATTGAAGGCGTGATGATGAGGGGAAAGGATAAAATTGCTGTAGCTGTAAGGCAGCCGGATGGGGAAATTGCTATTGATGTTGGGCCGGCTAACAGTATTACAGACAAGTATCCTTTTTTGAAAAAACCATTGCTGCGCGGCGTAGTCGCCCTTTGTGAATCTTTATATCACGGAATGAAGGCGCTGGCTTATTCGGCACAGGTTTCCGGTGAAGACGACGAACAACTTGATAGTAAGGAAATGGCTATGACGATCGCATTTTCGATTGTTTTGGCTGTAGTTTTGTTTATTATCATTCCTACTTGGTCAATGCGCTTTTTGAATGCATGGACTCATGACCACATGATTTTGAATTTAGCCGAGGGCGCATTGAGGATGCTGATTTTTCTCGGATATATAACTGCTATTTCTTCGATGAAGGATATTCAGAGAGTGTTTCAGTACCATGGTGCTGAGCATAAGACGATTTATACTTATGAGGCAGGTTTACCGCTGGAAGTAGCGAATGTACGTCAGTTCAGTACACTGCATCCACGCTGCGGCACTAATTTTCTGATGATTGTAATGCTGATCAGTATGTTCGTTTTCACCTTTTTAGGGTGGCCGAATCTGTTTGAACGTATTATGTCACGGATTATTCTGATGCCGGTTATTGCTGGCGTAAGCTATGAGATTATTCGCTATGCCGGGTCGCACATTGATTCAGCCTGGGTGAGAACAGCTATCTTTCCGGGCCTTTGTCTGCAGAAGCTGACGACACGTGAGCCTGACGACTCTCAGATTGAAGTGGCAATCGCTTCGCTTAAGGCTGTGCTGCCGCCTGAAGAATTGGCAGAAAAGCAATCTACAGGAGAAAACAATGCTGGATAAATTACAGGCAATTGAAGATAAATATCTTGATTTAGAGGCTAAGATCAGTGATCCTGATATCATCGCTGATCAAAAAGAATGGCAGAAGTGTACTAAAGCTCATGCTAAGCTGACTGATATCGTAACTGTTTTCCGCGAATATCGTGATTTGGTAAAAGCAAAAAATGATGCGGAAGAGATAATTGCTGCTGGCGATGACAGAGAACTGACAGAAATGGCTTATGATGAATTGAAAGAGCTGAAGCCGCAGTTGGCTGTATATGAAGAACGGTTAACTGTTTTACTGTTGCCATCTGATCCCAACGATGATAAAGATGTTATTGTAGAGATACGAGGCGGTGCCGGCGGTGACGAAGCCGCTTTGTTTGCAGGCGTACTTTTTAGGATGTATACCCGTTATGCAGAAGCTAGGGGCTGGCGCATTGAAATTATGGATTCCAACCCGACTGAATTGGGAGGCTTTAAGGAAGTTGTTTTCCAGATCTGTGGTGACGGTGTTTATGGCCGAATGAAATTCGAAAGCGGCGTACATAGGGTTCAAAGAGTACCGGAAACTGAGTCACAGGGACGTGTGCATACTTCTACTGTTACGGTGGCAGTACTGCCTGAGGCTGAAGAGGTTGATGTGGAAATCAATCCTGCCGACTTAAGGGTGGATACTTATCGTGCAGGCGGTGCAGGTGGCCAGTATGTTAATAAAACCGAATCAGCAGTGCGGATCACGCACTTACCGACAGGTATCGTAGCTCAATGCCAGGATGAAAAATCACAGCTCAAAAATCGTGAAAAATGCATGCGCGTTCTGCGTGCCAGAATTTTGGAGAAGGCGCAGGAGGAGCATCGGGCGGCTACGGCTCAGGATCGTAAAAGCCAGGTTGGCACAGGCGACCGCAGTGAACGTATACGTACCTATAATTATCCGCAGGGTCGTGTGACCGATCATCGTATCGGGCTGACTTTGCATAAACTTGATATTGTGCTCAACGGCGAGATGGACGAATTACTGGACGCGCTCCTTACGGCCAAACAGAGCGAGCAGCTGCAGCAGGTGAAATAATATGGAAAATAAACCCTTATGGACGATTACAAGGGTTTTGGAATGGACAAAGCAGTATTTCGCAAATAAAGGGATCGAAAATCCGCGTTTAGATGCTGAAATACTGCTTTGTGCTGTTCTAAAATGCGAAAGAATAACTTTATATGTACATTTTGATCAACCGTTGGATGATACTGAGTTGGCTGAATATCGCAGTTATGTTACGCGGCGCGCTAACCAGGAACCATTGGCGTATATTTTAGGAACCAAAGCTTTTATGAAGCACAGCTTTAAAGTTACTCCTGCAGTACTGGTTCCGAGGCCTGAAACGGAATTGCTGGTAGAAAGTGTTGCTAAGGCTGCTGTGGGAGCGGGTGCTGAAAATTTACTCGACATTGGTACAGGCAGCGGTGCTATTATAGTATCATTGTTGGATCTTTTGCCGCAGTCAAGAGGTACGGCTGTCGATATTTCAGCTGCTGCATTGGTTGTTGCTGGCGAAAATGCCGAAAATATCGGTGTCAGTGAAAGATTGACGTTAGTTGAATCTGATCTGTTCAGTAAGCTTGATTGTAATAAAAAATTTGATATTATTGTTTCAAATCCTCCTTATATTCCGGCTGCGGCTATTGCAGGTCTGGCAGCCGATGTGCAGAAGGAACCCCTTGGAGCTCTGGATGGGGGGGCTGACGGACTTGATTTTTATAGAAGAATCGTTTCCGGCTGTGAAATATGGCTTCAGCCGGACGGGTTGCTGGCTTTTGAAGTTGGCATCGATCAGGCGCAGTCGGTTTGTCAGTTATGCCGCCAGGCTGGACTAATAGTAACGGCAGTGCGTAAGGATTATGCAGAAATAGAACGTATGGTTTTTGCGACGAGAGAAGGTACTTATTATGCAGACCATTTACTGGAATTTACAAGCTGATAATGAAACAGAAATTTTAAAGGCAGCGGGTTGTTTATTAAGGCAAGGCGAAGTAGTTGCTTTTCCTACGGAAACTGTGTATGGTCTGGGTGCTGACGGACTGAATGGTACAGCTGTGGCTAAAATTTTTGCAGCCAAAGGACGCCCAGTTGACAACCCTTTGATTTTACATATTGCCAGAGTAGAGGATATTTTGCCGCTGACAAGTGGACTTACTGCTAATGCCCGGGCATTGATGCAGTCATTTTGGCCAGGACCGCTGACTTTGATCGTAGCTAAGTCTGATTTGATACCTAACGAGGTCAGTGCCGGGTTAGACACAGTAGGTGTAAGAATGCCTTCGCATCCTATAGCAGCAAGGCTTATCAAAGAGACAGGTCGCCCTATAGCAGCTCCTTCAGCGAATATTTCTGGTAAACCAAGTCCTACGGACGCTTCTGCTGTTTGGGACGATATGCAGGGGAAAATAGCTGGTGTAATTGACGGCGGCAGTTGTGGTATTGGTGTCGAATCGACTGTAGTAGATACGACTTCAGCAGTACCGATGATATTACGTCCTGGCGGAATTACCCGTGAAATGTTGGAAGAAGTTTTAGGAGCAGTAGAGATTGATCCGGCGCTTGAAGGAAAGGGTGATTTTAAACCTAAAGCACCTGGGATGAAATATAGGCACTATGCTCCGCAGGCAGCAATGTATTTATTTGAAGGTGAAGCTATCAGCAATATGCTGCCTATAGTGACGGCGACTGCCGCTCAGGGCATTAAAACAGGTGTTTTATGCAGTGAAAAAATTTCTGTTCATATTCCTGAAACTGAAAATATCTTGGTAAGCTCGTGGGGGCAGGATATTGAAAGCCTTGCAGAAAAGCTTTATAGTCTGCTGCGTGGTTTCGATAAACAGAATGTACAGATGATTTTTGCTGAGGGTGTCAGTGAAGACGGTTTGGGGCTGGCAGTAATGAACAGACTTCGTAAGGCGGCAGGTTATCAAATTGTGACCGTAGTCAACGGAAGGCTTTGTTCAAAAAGCGGTACGCTTTTGCCTGAATTTATGTTAAAATAACATTATGATTTAATTTGTTTAAAACATAAAAAGTGTATAGAAAATATTTAGAGGTGACTTATATGAAAATCGCGGTTGGCAGTGATCATGGCGGGATCCATTTAAAAAATCATATCAGGGAGTATCTGACTGCTAAAGGTATTGAAGTGCTTGATTGTGGTACTTATACGGAAGAATCTACAGATTATCCTGATTATGCGGCTAAAGTCTGTCAGGCTATTAATACAGGCGAAGCCGAACGGGGTATTTTGGTTTGTGGTACTGGTATTGGTATTTCTATTGCTGCTAATAAAATTCACGGTATCAGAGCGGCTTTGTGCGGCGATGTATTTTCTGCCCAAATGAGCCGTGAGCATAATAATGCAAATGTGCTGTGTATGGGTGAGCGCGTTATTGGCGTGGGACTGGCAGAAATGATAACAGATACCTGGCTGCAGGGTGAATTCGCAGGTGGACGTCATGAACGTCGTGTTGACAAAATAGCTGCCCTGGAGGCGATGCGGTAATGCATACTGCAGAAATAGCTGCACAGGTAACAGCTGCGGCACAGGAGCTGTTGCAAATAGGTGCGGTCAAAGCAGGGCAGATTTTAGTTGTTGGTTGCAGTACCAGCGAAGTGATTGGTGATAAAATAGGTACTGCTGGCTCCATGAAAGTTGCTGAGGCGATGTTTGCCGCATTAATTAAGGTGACTGAGGTGCATGGAGTTTTTTTAGCGATCCAGTGCTGTGAACATTTGAACCGTGCTTTGGTTACGACAAGGTATGCTGCAGAGAAGTATGGCTGGCAGGAAGTTACTGTGCGGCCTGTACAGCATGCAGGCGGCGCAATGGCGACAGCAGCATATGAAAATTTTGTGGAACCCATTATAGTTGAAGCAATCTCGGCTCATGCGGGCCTTGATATAGGGCAGACGCTGATAGGTATGCATCTTAAAAGAGTTGCCGTACCTGTACGTTTGTCGGAATCTAAGATCGGCGAGGCTGTGCTCACCGCGGCATGGACGCGTCCGCCTTTAATCGGTGGAGAACGTGCCAAATACCCAAGATAAAATATTGATTTGGAGGGAGTAATTATGAATCTGGAAAAATTAGCTGCTGTCGATCCTGAAATTAATGCTGCTATTTGCGAGGAGCTTGGCAGGCAAAGAAATAAAATAGAATTGATCGCATCCGAAAACTTTGTTTCTCCTGCAGTAATGGAGGCGATGGGTACTGTTCTGACTAATAAATATGCTGAGGGGTATCCCGGACATCGGTATTATGGCGGCTGTGAATATGTCGACAAAGTGGAAATACTGGCTATAGAACGTGCAAAGAAACTATTCGGTGCTGATCATGTCAACGTACAGCCACATTCTGGCGCTAATGCAAATACTGCTGTTTATTTTGCCTTTCTGAAGCCAGGTGATACTATCATGGGAATGAATCTGTCTCAGGGTGGACATTTATCACATGGATCGCCAGTAAATATTTCCGGCAGTTATTATAACGTAGTTCCTTATGGTGTTGATCATGATACTGAGACTATTGATTACGATGCTTTGGCACAAACTGCTGCTGAAACAAAACCTAAAATTATCGTTGCTGGTGCCAGCGCCTATTCCCGAATCATAGATTTTAAACGTATGTCAGAGATAGCGCATAGTGTCGGTGCTTTACTGATGGTTGATATTGCGCATATTGCCGGACTTGTAGCCGCTGGTTTACATCCCAGCCCTGTGCCTTATGCGGATATCGTTACGACAACTACACACAAAACACTGCGCGGTCCGCGCGGCGGCCTGATTATGTGTAAGGAACAGTATGCTAAAGCTATTGATAAGGCAATATTCCCTGGTATTCAGGGTGGTCCTTTGATGCATATTATTGCTGCCAAGGCAGTTGCTTTTGGTGAAGCGTTAAAACCTGAATTTAAAGTATATCAGCAGAATATTCTTGATAATTGCAGAGTATTCGCGGAAGCTTTGCAGGAAGAAGGCTTCCGTATTGTTTCAGGAGGTACTGATAATCATCTGATTCTGGTTGATGTACGCGGTCAGAAGCTGACTGGTAAGATAGCAGAACATTTATTAGATGAGGTTGGTGTAACCTGCAATAAGAATACGATTCCGTTTGATCCTGAAAGTCCTTTTGTTACAAGTGGTATCAGGTTGGGTACTGCTGCCGTCACTACACGCGGTTTTAAACAGGAGGATATGCGTGAGGTCGCCGCAATCATTGGTTTAGTTTTGAATAATCCTGAAAATGAGGAAAAACATAAGGAAGCGGCAGCTAGGGTAGCGGGTTTATGTGCTAAATATCCTATGTATCCCGGCTTCTAAATTCAGGAAGGAGATTTTAATGATGCAAGTTACAGTTGTAGATCATCCGCTTATTAAACAAAAAATTACTAAAATGCGTGCGGAACATACTTCTTCACGTGATTTTCGTGAATGTCTGGATGAAATAGCAATGCTTATGACTTATGAAGTGGCTAGGAATCTGCCGTTGCAGGAAGTTGAAGTTGCCACTCCGGTAGCTAAAACTACAGGGTATAAAGTAGCCGGCGATATTTTTGTTGTGCCTATTTTAAGAGCTGGTTTAGGATTGCTGACAGGCGTATTGAAGATGATTCCTGATGCACGGGTAGGTTTTATTGGTTTATATCGTGATGAAGAAACTTTAAAGCCGATTGAATATTACTGCAAACTTCCTGATAATAAAGATGGCGTGACGATTGTGGTTGATCCGATGCTGGCAACCGGAGGCAGCGCTGCTGCTGCGATTTCGATGCTGAAGGCGCGCGGTTTAAAAAATATTCGTTTTATGTGTTTGGTGGCAGCTCCTGAAGGAGTAAAGGTTATGAATGATGAGCATCCTGATGTGCCAGTTTATACTGCCGCCTTAGATGAAAAACTTAATGAACATGGTTATATCGTTCCCGGACTTGGCGATGCCGGTGATCGTATTTTTGGTACACATTGATGTATGATAACAGACCTGACTGGGACAATTATTTTATGGAGATAGCCCAGGTAGTAAGCAAGCGCTCCACTTGCCTGCGTCGCAGCGTCGGTGCTGTTATCGTCAAGAACAGACAGATAGTGGCTACCGGTTATAACGGTACGCCTTCTAAACTTGAGCATTGCTCAGTGACAGGTTGCCTGCGTGAACAATTGAAAGTACCCTCCGGACAAATGCATGAATTATGCCGCGGCATCCATGCTGAGCAGAATGCCGTTGTTCAGGCCGCTTATCATGGCGTATCCGTTAACGGAGGTACGTTGTATTGTACTCATCAGCCGTGTGTTGTCTGTACTAAAATATTGATCAATGCTGGTATTGAGCGGATTGTTTATGCAAATCCTTATCCTGATAAATTGGCTGAGGAGATGTTGAAAGCTGCCAATATGAAGGTAACGATACTGCACGATGAAGATTAAAATAAATACAGCATTGCAGTGCTTTTTAAAGGCATTGGCAGTTGCTGTATTTATTTTTCCTGAAAATGTTGCTTTCGCAACAAAAAAATCAAAGAAAAAATGTTCAAAATGGTATTTTTTTGATATACTATTACACAAGAATGACCTTTATAAGAAGAATGTAGAATTTTTAGGTATAAATAAGCGGCTTTGAACGTTATGAGGTGAATAATTGCAAGTGTATATTTTAGCTTTTGTGATAGCTCTTTTTACCAGTTGGCTTTTGACACCTTATGTCAAAAAATTGGCTTTTCGTATAGGTGCATTAGATAAGCCTGACGGAAGAAAAGTTCATAAAGGCATCATGCCGCGATTGGGTGGTCTGGCCATTTATCTTGGGTTTGTAGTAGCTGTTTTATGTAGCATGCATTTGTCTAAGGATGTAATGGCGCTTTTGCTTGGCGGTACGGTGATTTTGATAGTCGGCATTATTGATGATGTTTATCAGCTGCCGGCAAAGGTTAAGCTGCTGGGGCAGATTGCTGCCGCAGCCGTATTGGTGTTGTTTGACATTCGTATCGAATGGCTTAATAATCCCTGGGGTGGGTATTTTTATCTGGAGTATCTGTCGATACCGTTTACGATCTTTTGGGTAATCAGTTTTACCAATGTTGTCAATCTGATGGATGGTTTGGATGGATTGGCAGCCGGAGTCGCTGGTATCGCATCAATAACTGTAATTCTGGTAGCTATTCAGCAGGGATTTTATCCTGTTGCTGTAATTACAGCTGCCTTGGCTGGCGGTATTGTAGGTTTTATGCGTTATAATTTTAATCCGGCAACAATTTTTATGGGTGATACCGGCAGTATGTTTATCGGCTATATGTTAGCGGCTATTTCTATTTTTGGCGCTGTTAAAAGTGCGGCTACAATAGCTTTGATTGTGCCAGCCATAGCTTTAGGTTTGCCGATTATGGATACTGCGTTTGCTATTGTACGTCGCTACACGAATGGCAGACCAATTTTCCAGCCGGATAAAGGACACCTGCACCATCGACTGCTGGCAATGGGAATGACGCAGCGTCAGGCTGTTTTACTGATGTATATCATCAGTGCTATACTTGGTATTGCTGCAGTATTGCTGACCGAGGTTGGCGGTTATTATGCGGCAATAATTATAGCGCTTATTATTACAGCCGTAGTTTTCGGTGCGAAAAAGATAGGTATTTTGAACGATCGTTAATTATTAATCTCAGTAAGCTGATTTGGTAATCCATTTCATACCGTATTGAATAGTTGGGAGACGAAGTCGTGAAAAAAATCAAGCTAATGACAGTTTTCGGTACGCGTCCGGAAGCAATCAAAATGTGTCCGTTAGTTTTGGAAATGCAGAAATACCCTGATTTTATTGAACCAATCGTAGCTGTGACGGCGCAGCACCGCGAAATGTTGGACCAAGTGCTGCAGTTATTTGCAATAAAGCCGGATTATGATTTGAATATCATGACCGCTGGACAAACTTTATATGACGTTACTGGCCGGGCTTTGGCAGGATTAAAGGACGTATTGGCAGAGGCACAGCCTGATATGGTGCTGGTGCATGGTGATACAACTACGACCTTTGTCGGGGCTTTGGCATCTTTTTATGCCCAGATTCCAGTGGGGCATGTAGAAGCCGGACTGCGGACAGGAAACAAATTTTCTCCGTATCCTGAAGAAATGAATCGTAAACTTACCGGAGCCATTGCTGATATACATTTTGCTCCTACCTCTACCAGTAAGAATAATTTGCTGAAAGAAAATATTGATCTGGCGGCAATCGTAGTGACTGGTAATACGGTAATTGATGCGTTGCAGACTACAGTTAAAGCTGATTACCGGTTTACGGACTCTGGATTGCAGAAAGCTCTTGCAGGAGGAAAACGCCTGATTTTAGTTACAACGCACCGCCGCGAAAATTTAGGTGAACCGATGCGGCATGTTTATCAGGCTTTGCGAAAGGTTTTAGAAAATCATCCTGATGTTGAAGCAATTTTTCCGGTCCATAAAAATCCTAAAGTAAGAGAAATTGTTGATGAAGAATTGGGTAAGCTTGCGCAGGTGCATTTGATTGAGCCATTGGATTATGAACCTTTTGCCAATTTGATGGCGAAGGTAGATATTGTGCTGACTGACAGCGGGGGGATTCAGGAAGAAGCTCCTGCCCTTGGCAAACCTGTATTGGTTCTTCGTGATACTACGGAGCGTCCTGAAGCGGTTGATGCAGGTACTGTAAAGCTTGTTGGCACTGCTTATGATGATGTATTGAGAGAAACAAGTCTGTTGTTGGATGATAGTAAATATTATCAAAGTATGGCTGAAGCTGCTAATCCGTATGGTGATGGCAGGGCCTGCGAGCGGATCATCAGAAAGATTTTGCATGAAAATGGTTATGACATCAAAATTTTATCTGAATTCAGTCCTAATTAAGATAGACAAAAATTGTGAAAAATATTAAAATTATTATGATTTATTCTTGATTTTTTCCAAAATGCCTATTTTGTTTTTATATTTAGTTGAAGCCGGACAGTTTTATGAGGTAGTAAAAACTGATGAAAATGATTGACTTCACCCCTTTAGTAACAATGGGGTATAAAAAAGTTCTGACAAGATTGGCTATTGCATCTTTTGCAGTAGCTCTTGCCGTGAAAATGGCGGGTTATCAGGAGCTGGCTTCCGGGCTTGCTTTAGGCGGTGCAGTTGGGCTATTGGATACGCTGATTATGTTTGTGGGGATTCAGCGTTCACTGCCGCAGGGAGAGCCAGAAGCGGCGCTTAAAACCATGAAGCGCTTTCGTTGGGTCAGAAGAATAACAGCCGGTGCTTTAGTTATTGTGATGTTAAAGTTGAAATACCATGTTTTTGGTGTATGCATGGGGTTTCTGCTGATACATATATTTTTAATATTTAATCTAATATTTATCGCGTACCAGCTCAATAAAAAGCAGGGCGTGAAGAAAGGAGTGTGAGAGAATGGGAACAGAAGCAGCTGCTATGGCTAAAGAAGCTGAGAACGCAAATGAGATAATTCATTATTTTGCGCAGGAATGGGCGCCAGGAGTTGTAATACATATGCAAACCATGTATATGACATGGATTACAATGGCGATCGTGTTTCTACTGTTCTTTATTGCTTCTAGAAATCCGAAGCTGGTTCCAAGTGGCTTGCAAAACGGAATGGAGTTTTTTATTGATTTCCTAAACGGATTGATGGAAGAGACTTTGGGGATGAAGGGACGCAAGTATATGGCGCCGTTTATGATCACCTTGTTCATGTTCATTTTCATTGGCAATGAACTTGGTATGCTGCCGCAAATCGGTGTACATTGGACTTCCCCGACCAATGATATCAACACTGTTTTTGCGCTTTCTTTAATGGTAGCCTTTGGCGGATATGCAGTTGGTGTGCATCAGCAGGGAATAGGACATTTTAAACATTTTATCAGTCCTAAACCAGGCTTTTTACCGATCCACCTTCTTGATGCTATCACAAAGCCGCTGACCATGGCCCTTCGTCTATTTGGTAATATCCTGGCAGGCGAAATTCTGTTGATCGTTTTGTATCAACTGACTCCGTGGGTCATCCCGGAGCTTTGGGTAATGTTCAGTTTGTTTATCGGCTTCTTGCAGGCCTTTATTTTTACGATGCTTGCTTTAAGCAGCTTTGCCATCGCATTTCATGATGAGCATTAAGCATTAATCAACTCTAAAATTTTTCTTATTTTGAAAGGATGAATGAAATGACTGAAAACGCAATCATTACCGCTGCATCTTTAATCGGCGCGGGTCTTGTTTGTTTAGGCGCTGCAAACGGCGCTGGTACTGGTAACGGTCACCTCTGCGGCAGAACTATCGAATCTATGGCTCGTCAACCGGAAGAATCCGGTAAATTGATGACTACTATGCTGATTTGTGTAGGTTTGGTTGAATCCATGCCTATCTTGTGCTACGTTATCGCTATCGTTCTCGTATTTGCTAACCCCTTCATTAAATAATTTCGTAATGGAAAACCAGAAAAGGAGCGTGCTATAATTGGTTAATTTTAACGCTACACTTATTGCGCAGGTCCTGAACTTTTTGATTCTCGTTTTCATTCTTGCGAAATTTGCTTATAAACCCCTGATGAAGATCATGGATGACCGCAAGAATAAAATTGCCGGCGATTTAGCTGCTGCTGAAACTGCTAAAACTGATGCTGAAAGCATTAAAGCAGAATATGCTGCTAAATTAGCTGCTGCACGTCAAGAAGCTCAAGCCATTATCGACAATGCGCGTAAAACAGCGCAAACTGCGCACGATAAGATTCTTGCTGATACTAAAGCAGAACAAGATCAAATTGTGAAAACTGCTAAAGAAGCTATTGCTCTTGAGAAAAAGCAGGCTCTCAGCGAAATTCGCGCCCATGTTATCAATCTTAGCCTGGTTGCTGCCAGCAAGATTGTTGAACAAAAATTAGGCTCTGAAGAAGACAAAAAATTAGCAGGCGATATTGTTGATGCTGTATTGAAACAATAATTTGCTTGTTGCTCAATAGGCCGGACGAAATTAACACCGCCCTTTAGCGAAAGGCGGTAATAATGAGAGCCGGTATACGGAGGTGATTGGTACAATTATGAAGAGTGAAGAAAATATTGCTTTAATTAAGCAAGAATTGTCCGACTTCAAAATTGATCTTGGTTCTATTAAAGAACTCTTAGATGTAAAAGTTACTACAGCTAAAAAATTAACTGTAGATGAGTATCAATCCATTTCTGCAATTCTTACCGAAAAGTTAGGCCGCGACATTTTCCTTAATAAAAATGTTGATCCTTCTATTCTCGGTGGTATCATCGTTCAAATTGGCGACAAAGTATATGATGCTTCCGCACTTCGTAAACTGAAGAAAATGGAAGTTGTTATGAATGGTATTGACGTTCATGACTATGCTTTGGAAAAACCAGAAGCAATGACTGATGCTCTCAGCGAAAAGCTGGAGAATTACAATGTGGATGTTAACTTAGAAGAGGTCGGTATAGTTGAAAAAATCGGTGACGGCATCGCTACCGTTATCGGTATGAAAAACGCTATGGCCGGCGAATTGGTTGAATTGCCGAATAATGTTTCCGGTATGGTACTGAATCTGAATCCTGACTCTGTTGGTATCGTTTTAATGGGTGGCGAAACCCTCATTAAAGAAGGCGATTTGGTTCGCCGTACCGGCAATATCATGGATGTTCCTGTAGGCGAAGCTTTGCTGGGTCGTGTTGTCAGTGCTATTGGTGCTCCTATCGATGGCAAGGGCGAGATAGCTTATGCAGAAAAACGCCCTGTTGAATCTCCTGCTCATGGTATTGCGGATCGTGAATCTGTTGATACTCCGCTGCAAACTGGCATCAAATGTATCGATGCTCTCGTCCCTATCGGACGTGGTCAGCGCGAACTTATTATCGGTGACCGTGGCACAGGCAAAACTGCTGTTGCTATTGATACTATTATTAACCAAAAAGGCCTCGGTGTTATCTGCATTTATGTAGCTATCGGACAAAAGGCTTCCAACGTAGCACGTATCGTTCGTACTTTGGAACAACATGGGGCTATGGATTATACTATCATCGTTGCAGCTACTGCTGCTGATTCTGCTCCTTTGCAGTATCTGGCTCCTTATGCTGGTGTAACAATGGCAGAATACTTTATGGATCAGGGCAAAGATGTACTTTGTGTATATGACGATTTGTCTAAACATGCTGTTGCTTATCGTGCTATGTCCCTGCTGCTCCGCCGTCCTCCAGGACGTGAAGCATATCCCGGTGATGTATTCTACTTGCATTCCCGTTTGTTGGAACGTGCTGCTAAATTGAATAAAGAACTTGGAAATGGTTCTATCACCGCATTGCCTATCATCGAAACACTGGCTGGTGACGTTGGCGGCTTTATTCCTACTAACGTAATTTCTATTACTGACGGTCAGATCTTCCTGGAATCTGAATTATTCTATTCCGGTATCCGTCCGGCAATTAACTCAGGTTTGTCCGTATCCCGTGTAGGCGGCGCGGCTCAAATCAAAGCAATGAAATCCGTCGCAGGTACTCTGCGTTTGGACTTGGCACAATATCGTGAGCTTGCAGCGTTCGCTCAGTTTGCTTCCGATCTTGATAAAGCTACCAAAGCTCAGCTGGATCGCGGCCAACGTTTGACTGAAATACTGAAGCAAGGCCAGTATGTGCCGTTGCCGGTAGAAAAACAAGTTATGGCTATCTACCTCGGTACTAAAGGTTATTTAGATGATGTTGCAGTAAAAGACATCACTCGCATGGAAAGTGAATTCCTTGATTTCATGGATGCAAACCATCCTGAAATTGGTGCTTCCATCCGTGACGAAAAGAAAATCACCGACGAAAATGAAGCAGCTTTGAAAAAAGCGATCGTTGAGTTCAAGGATACCTTTATTGTCAGTGAAGGTAGGTGATTGACTGATGGCTACTGCACGCGAGATTCATCGCCACATGAAAGGCATCAAAAATATTGGTCAGATCACTAAAGCTATGAAAATGGTTGCTGCCGCCCGATTGCGTAAAGCGCAGGAAAAAGCAGGTTCCAGCCGCCCATATGCTTTGAAGATCAAAGAAGTATTGGCTAATATTGTTTGTGATAAGGGCATGGTGGCCGGATTAGACGCCAAAAAGCATCCTTTGCTGCAAAAACGCGAAGTCAAAAAAATCGGCTATTTGGTTGTATGTTCTGATAAAGGTCTTGCCGGTGCTTATAGCAGTAATGCTTTAAAAAAGGCAGTTGCCGAGATTTCTGAAATTGAAGGAGACGTAGTTATTATCACCAGTGGACGCAGAGCAAGAGATTTCTTTACGCGTCGTGGTTATAATGTTATTTCTTCGCATCTTGGCTTCTCTGATAAACCCAGTTACAATGATGCTGTGGCTATCGCTACCGATGCGGCTGAACGTTTCGGTGATATGCAGTTTGATGAATTGCATATTGTTTTCACTTTATTTAAAACCGCTCTGTCGCAAATTCCGACAAGCGATATCATCCTTCCGGTAGAACCACCGGAAAAAGAAACCGGTGCAACTAAGAAAAGTGTCGAATACCTTTTCTTACCCGAAGCTGAAGAAATTTTGAAGGTTTTGGCACCGCGTTATCTTGAAACTATTGTTTATGCCGCACTGGTACAATCTGCTGCCAGTGAATTGGGCGCTAGAATGACCGCGATGTCTTCTGCTACGGATAATGCCGGCAAGCTGGTTAAGAATCTGGAACTGTCTTATAATAAGGCACGTCAGGCACTTATTACCCGTGAGCTCAGCGAAATCTGCGGCGGCGCCGAAGCATTGAAACAACAATAAGAATAATTCGTAGGGAGGCTAAAACCTTGAATACTGGTAGAATAGTACAAGTTGTTGGCCCTGTTGTTGACATTGAATTCCCTCCGAAAAGTATGCCTGCAATCCTGAACGCTATCAAAATCGATGGTACAACTGACGATGGTAAAGTGAAAATTCACCTTACCTGTGAAGTTATGCAGCATATCGGCTACAATGTAGTCCGTGCGGTTGCAATGAGTTCTACCGATGGTCTTGTTCGTGGAATGGAAGCTGTTGATACCGGTGCACCAATCAGTGTTCCGGTTGGTCCTGGTACTTTGGGCCGCATATTTAACGTATTGGGTGAAACTGTTGACCACGACGAGAGAAAAGTTGATGCTGCCGACTACTGGCCTATCCATAGACCGGCTCCGACTTTCGACCAACAAGCTACAACAACTAAAATTTTAGAAACCGGCATTAAAGTCGTTGACTTGATTGCTCCGTATGCACTTGGCGGTAAGATCGGTCTGTTTGGCGGCGCAGGTGTTGGTAAAACAGTTATTATCATGGAGCTCATTCATAATATCGCTACCGCTCATGGTGGTTATTCCGTATTTGCAGGCGTTGGTGAACGTACACGTGAAGGCAACGACTTGTGGTGCGAAATGAAAGAATCAGGAGTTATCGATAAGACCGCTCTTGTTTACGGTCAGATGAACGAGCCTCCTGGAGCTCGTATGCGTGTAGGCTTGACCGGTTTGACTATGGCGGAATATTTCCGTGATGTTGGCGGCCAGGACGTACTGCTCTTTGTTGATAACATTTTCCGCTTTATCCAGGCTGGTTCCGAAGTATCCGCATTGCTTGGCCGTATGCCGTCTGCAGTAGGTTATCAGCCTACTTTAGCTAATGACATCGGTGCTTTGCAAGAACGTATTACTTCCACTAAGACTGGATCTATTACCTCTGTACAGGCTGTATATGTGCCTGCGGATGACTTGACTGACCCTGCTCCTGCAGGAACATTCGCTCATTTGGACGCTACCACTGTACTTTCCCGTCAAATTGCAGAGCTTGGTATTTATCCGGCAGTTGACCCGCTTGACTCCACCAGCCGTATCCTTGATCCGCTGGTTATCGGTGAAGAGCACTATAATGTAGCTCGTGGCGTACAAGCTATTTTGCAACGTTACAAAGAATTGCAGGATATTATCGCAATTCTTGGTATGGAAGAATTGAGCGAGGACGACAAGCTGACTGTTGCCCGTGCTCGTAAAATCCAAAAATTCCTCAGCCAAGCATTCTTTGTTGCTGAACAATTTACCGGTACTCCCGGTCAATATGTTCCGCTGAAAGAAACAATCCGCGGCTTCAAAGAAATCCTGGAAGGCAAACATGATGATTTGCCGGAAGGTGCTTTCTATATGGTTGGTACCATTGATGATGCCGTTGCTAAAGCTGAGACTATGAAGGCTGAATAATGGCTAATTGTATGCAATTAGAAATTGTCACTCCGGATAAATTGCTTTTCAGCTCCGATGAAATTGTATACCTGGGCCTCCGCACTAATGATGGCGGTATTGGCATCGAGGCTAACCACATTCCTGTTATTGCCAGCTTGGACATCGCGCCGATGAAATATCGTCTGGCCGATGGCACAGAAGGTTATGTTGCGATTTGTGGTGGTTTTATGGAAATGAACGCTAATAAATGCACTATTCTGGCGACTATTGCTGAAATGGCTGACGATATTGACAAAGCCAGAGCAGAAGCGGCTAAAGAACGTGCTGAAGAGCGTTTGAAAAATAAGACCGAAAACCTGGATGTTAACCGAGCTCAGTACTCTCTGAGAAGGGCTATTGCCCGCTTGGGTGCATACAATAAATTAGGACGTTGATCGCATACGACAATTAAATTAAAACCCACTGTTTAAAACAGTGGGTTTTTTACTTGCTAAAAGAACTTTTCTATAGTATTCTGTTGATAAAGGAAGGTGATCAGAAGTGTCGGATCCAATTATGGATATTTCGGGAAATAAAATGCTGCATCTGAAACAAGATCTTGCGTTTCTGCGCCAACGTTTGGCTGAGTGTTCTGAGGAAAGTGCTAAGCAAAGCATTCGCAGGGAGATTATGGAAAAAGAAACTTACTATAATATCCTGGCAGATCGCCAAAGATTAAGCAAATAAAAAACTACCAATCAAATGATTGGTAGTTTTTTATTTGAAAATTATTCTTTAATTAATTTTCCGTTTTGCATCTTATAACAGAAATTTTTGTTTTGATCCCAAAAATTGATACAAATAGAGGAGCCGGCTTGCAGTTCAAAGCGGAGTTCGCTTTCACTAAGCAGATTCTTGTTTATACAAAGGCGGGCAAGTTTATCCAGATCAGCTTCCGGAAGTTCACTTACAGGAACTAAACGATCGCGAGGATATGAATTATTACTGGTACTGATAATGTCCATATAAACAATTTTACCTGTAATATAATCAGAAATTGCTTTAAGCAAAGCATCGATCCCGTCTTGATTAGAAGGGAAAAAACGTGGAGTTTTGAAGTAAATTACTTTGAATTCGTGATCAAAATCATTGCTGAAAATATTGATAGGCAAACCGCCGTTAGGGTTATGGATTGTGATCACTGCTTCATTGGCAGTAGGGATTTTGAAGTCTATCTTTGCATCAGGGCAAATGTGCGAAAGCTTGTTCTGAAGCTCGCGAGCTTCTATTTCTGCATTTATCATAGTTTTTCATCTCCTTTAATCAATATTATAACACTTTGACGCTGTAAACTTGCGAAGAAACTGTGATAAATGTGAAATTTTTCAAAACCATTAAAAGTCATTGTACAAGTACATCAAAAATGATAAAATATTACAGTAAGTTTTATTTTATGGAATTAACTTGTTTTGTATAAATATAGAATTTTTTAGGGGGCTATCTGGGTGGAGAAATTAGTTGTCAAAGGCGGTAATCGTCTGACAGGCTCTGTGAAAACTAGTGGAGCAAAAAATGCTGTATTGCCTATTATTGCTGCGTCGATTTTGGGAAATACCCCAAGTCGTTTAGAGGAGATTCCTGCTCTTGATGATGTACGTACGATTTGTGCTGTTTTAAATTGCCTTGGTATCAAAGTCGATGCCAGTGAACCCCATGTACTGAATATAGATAGTACGGAAATAACTTCCTGTGAAGCACCTTATGAGTTGGTACGCTGTATGAGAGCATCATTTCTTGTCATGGGTCCATTGTTGGCTCGTAAAGGAAAGGCGCGTATTTCGCAGCCTGGCGGCTGTGCGATTGGTACACGTCCGATTGATCTTCATTTAAAAGGTTTTGAAGCTCTTGGCGTAAAAATAGAACAGGGACATGGCTATATTGAAGCTACGGCGCCGAATGGGTTAGTTGGAACTACTATTTACTTTGATTTCCCCAGTGTTGGTGCTACGGAAAATGTGATGATGGCGGCCGCTTTGGCAGAAGGAACTACTATCTTGGAAAATCCTGCGGAAGAGCCTGAAATAGTAGATCTGGCTAACTACCTGAATCAAATGGGAGCAAAGATCCGTGGCGCAGGCACGAATGTTATCCGCATTGAAGGAGTAAAAGAGCTTCACGGTGCTGATCATACAGTAATTCCTGATCGTATTGAAGCTGGAACATATATGATTGCTGCTGCTATGACTGGCGGAGATATCGTTGTAGAGAATGTTCTTACAGAACATCAGAAACCTTTGATTGCCAAATTGCGTGAAGCCGGCGTAACAGTTGAAGAAGATGTCGACAGAGTACGTGTGGTAGGTGGAGAAAAGCTTAAGGCTATTGACATAAAAACCTTGCCTTATCCTGGTTTCCCTACAGATATGCAGGCACAGATGATGGCAATGATGGCGATCGCCGAAGGTCGCAGCAAAGTCACTGAAACAGTATTTGAAAATAGATTTATGCACGTGGTGGAATTAAACCGTATGGGAGCAAGTATTACTGCCGAAGGTCGCAGTGCAGTTGTTGATGGTCCGGCAAAGCTTACAGGCTGTCAGGTGCGAGCAACGGATCTACGTGCAGGGGCAGCAATGATTTTAGCTGGGTTGGTTGCTGAAGGGACAACCGAGATTTGTGATATTTATCATATCGATCGCGGTTATGAAGAAATAGTAGCTAAACTTCAGGGATTAGGCGCTGATATTAAACGTGTTGGCGGGAATGATTAAAAGCGGGTGAAAAAATGTTTTTTAATAGTGTTGATATAGGTATTGATTTGGGGACTGCCAATATTTTGGTTTTTATCAAAGGGAAGGGGATCGTTTTGAATGAGCCTTCTGTTGTGGCAATTGATAAAGACAAAAATAAGATTTTAGCCGTAGGTGAAGAGGCGCGCCAGATGATTGGACGTACGCCCGGCAATATTGTTGCCATTCGTCCTTTGAAAGAAGGCGTTATTGCCAACTATACAATTACCCAAAAAATGCTGGAATACGTAGTTAATAAAGTTGCAGGTAAAAGTTTTTTCAGTAAACCGCGTATTATGGTATGTATCCCTACCGGGGTAACTTCAGTTGAGAAACGTGCTGTTTTAGAAGCTACGATGCAGGCTGGGGCTTCGAAAACATATTTGATAGAAGAGCCTCTAGCAGCTGCTCTTGGAGCAGGTTTGGATATTGCAGCTGCAGCTGGCAGTATGGTTGTCGATATCGGCGGCGGAACTACTGATATTGCCGTATTGAGTTTGGGTGGGGTTGTTGTTGACGCCTCCTTGCGGATTGGCGGCGATGCTTTTGACGAAGCTATTATCAGGCATGTCAAACGCATTCATAATGTTTTGATTGGTGAGCGTACAGCAGAGGAGATAAAAATTAATGTGGCGACGGTGCATCCTGAAGGAAGGCAGGTAGAGCAGGAGGTTCGCGGACGTGATCTGGTGACTGGACTGCCGACTACTATCAAAGTCACGTCTGAGGATGGTCGTAAGGCTTTGAGAGAGTCTGTTGCATCACTGGTTGCATCAGTAAGATCAGTTTTGGAAAAATGTCCGCCTGAATTATCAGCGGATATAGTTGACAAGGGGATTTATCTGACTGGCGGCGGTGCGCTGTTGGATGGTATTTCCCAAGTATTGAAGGACGAAACCGGTATTGATACTTATGTCGCTGAACAACCGCTTGACTGCGTCGCTTTGGGGACAGGTAAGGCTTTAATCGATTTGAATAAACTGCGTCCCGGTTCTATTGTTGGTAACGGTAGTTTGTAAGTGCTAATACACAGTCCTTGCGGCTGTGTATTATTTTTTAGGAGGTTCGATAAAATGTTGCAGACAAAATATTTTTTAAAAATAATATTAACGGCACTTTTGATTTTGCTTCCTGTTCAGGCCTGGGCGGCGACAGTAAATAAAATGCGTTACAGCAGCAGCCCTACACGGGTAAGGATTGTACTTGATACTGATGAAAAAGTTAAGTACAAGGATGAGAAACAGGGTTCATCAATAGTAGTGAATATTGATGCAGCTGTTGCTAAAGAAATGAGTGAAAAGGTCAAAGACCCAATCATTAAAAGCGTGGTTTTGAAAAAAGACGGACGTAAGGCGTCTAAATTGGTTGTGTCTCTTAATAAAGAGCAGCAGTATAAAGTATTTGCATTGCAGCAGCCAAACCGTATTGTTTTAGATATTTACCGTATCCTGGTGACTAAAAACACAGTGAACCAGGGCAAAGGATTGCAATATACCTTCTGGCAGGATGATATGGAAGGTCTGCCGATTCAGATGCATATTTTGGAAGTAGCACCGAATAGTGATTATAAAATACTGCCGTTTTCGGGAGCTATAGACAGGAACGGACGTGGAAAGCTGCTGAAAGCCGTTAATACTTTAGGGGCGAAAGCAGCTGTCAATGCTTCATATTTCGATACCAGCGGCTGGATTATTGGCAATTTAAAAATCGACGGCGAGTGGCTTGGTATGGAGGATAAGGCCCGCAGTGCGTTTGTTATTGCTGACGGCAAACCGCAAATCATGAAAGATCTGGCTTATAACGGTAGTGTTATGCTGCCGGCATTGGGCGTAAAACTGCATGTTAAAGGGATCAACAGGGAACGTATTGCGGAGGATGTCGTCATTTATACACATTATTTTGGCCCGTCGACACGAACAAATAATTTTGGCTGTGAGGTGCGTATTAAAGATGGTAAGGTCGCTGAAATCAGTAAAGCAGGGAACCTGCGCATAGACAAAAACAGTGTGATAGTTTCCGCGCATGGAACTAATGCCAAAATACTGGAACAGCTGCAGATTGGCGATAGAGCCAGTGTTCAGCAAACATTAGGGAATACTGTTGCTGATAAAGCTGAAGTGGTTTTGGGTGCAGGTCCGATGCTGGTAGAAGACGGCAAACGAAATGTGCGTTCTGTCAGTGAGCAGATTGCCGGAGATATTGCCTATGGCAGAGCTCCAAGAACCGCTATTGGGGTAAAAAAAGACGGTACTGTGGTGATATTGGTAGCAGACGGACGCCGTACTAATTCTGTGGGGATGACGTTAGATGAAGTTGCTCGTTATATGATTAAACTAGGGGCGGTATCAGCACTTAATTTTGATGGCGGCGGGTCCAGTGAAATGGTACTCAATAATAAGATTTTAAATAATCCTTCTGACGGAAACGAACGGGCTGTCAGTGTAGGCTTAGGCTTATTCTCTAAGAAGAACTGACTTGTCAAAGCTAAATTAGAATAGTATAATACAATATAGGGAGATATGCAGAAATCCCGATGCTTCCTCTTGGAAGGAGTGAGAAAAATGAAAAAAATTAACTGGAAAGTTATTGCAGTGCTGACGGTACTTTGCATTTTAGGCGGAGCTTATACTTTGGCATTCGCAGATACTTCTGTAGATCAGAAAACTACTTTGAATGGCGTTGTTTTGGCAGATGGGCTGGCTGCTGTAGGAATGCAGGTCAGTGAAGGTCAGGTATTGGTTAAAGTCAAAACTATTGCCGGTCCTGCGCCTGCAGCCAGAGCTAATATTGCCGGAAAAGTAACTGCTGTTTTGGTTAAACCGGGCGATAATATCAGCAACGGACAAACTGTGGTGCGTATAGCGGCTAATTAAGAACAAAATTGAAACCGGCGTGCTGCTCTGCTCACGCCGGTTTTGCACTATTATGGAGAGTTATGAAAAAACAGATATTTATTTTAAGCTTAATAATCTGGTGTCTCAGCAGTGCGCTGGTTTGTGCAAATGTGCCGCTGATGCCGGTAGAGGATATTGTTCCGGGTATGCGCGGTATTGCGAAGACCGTCATAGAAGGAGACACTATCGAAGAATTTAATATAGAAGTTTTAGGTGTCATTGGTAACGATGCTATGGGGCATAATATTTTGATTAAAGCCAGTGGCGATGTTATTGATCGCAGTGGTGGTATTGCTCAGGGCATGAGCGGGAGTCCAGTCTATATTAATGGCAGACTTGCCGGCGCGGTGGCATTCGGTAAAGCTTTTACCGATCCCAAGTATTGCTTTTTAACGCCTATAGGCAGGATGCTGGATCTTTTAAATGAACCGGCACCGCGTCCGTCAGAATTTTTACCGAAAAATACACCTTTGATGGCAGGCGGTTTTACAGAGTCAGGTGTACGTTATTTGAGTGAAAAGCTGGAACCGTTTGGACTGAAAGCAACAGGTGTCGGCGGCAGCGGCTCTTTTTCGAGCACGCAGCCTTTACAGCCAGGAAGTGCCGTAGGTGTTTCTTTAATGCGTGGTGATATCCAGTTAGGGGCGTTGGGAACAGTTACCTGGGTTGGCGATGACGGTGAAATTTTGGCATTTGGCCATCCTTTTATGCAGCGCGGTGATTCCTGTTATTTTATGAATAAGGCCTGGATTTTAGCTTCTCTGCCCAATTTGGAATCAGCTTATAAAGTTGGTAATATAGGTGAAACTATTGGTACTATCACTCAGGACCGCAGTGCTGGAATTGCAGGTAAGATCGGTCAGGGTCCGCCTGTTGTACCAGTGTATGTTTCTGTTACTGATGGAGCCAGAGGCATCAATAATAGCTCACGTGTGGAAGTTATAGATGATGAAGTTTTGCTGCCGGCAATGCTGGATGCAGTAGCTTATAATACTGTTGCTAAAACTATGGATCGTGAAGGCGGCGGTACAGCAAGATTTTCTTTCCGTATTGATGGCAGAGGTGATATCAGCGGGCCGATCAATGTTCAGCGGGAAAATATGTATTATGCAGCGGCAGGAATCGGCAAACTGATCAATCAGGAATTGGTGGAAGCAGGAACGATTTTAACACAAAATAAATTTGAAAAAGTTGATATTTACGGAGTCAATATCAATATTGTTCTTGATGATAAAGCAGAAGTAGCCGAGATTATCAGTGCTGCAGTAAGGGAAAAAGAGGCTGCACCTGGGGATACTGTCCATATTGATGTGCAGCTGCAGCCTTACAGGGCGCCAAAAGTTACGAAGACCGTACTGTTTAAGATACCGAAAGAGCAGCGGGAAGGTAAATTGCCTCTGACTGTCCGCGGCGGCAGCTCACTGGCATGGATTCAGAATCTGCTGAGGAAACAGCGTGAAGAGGGTGTGCCGGCACAGCAGAAGGATAATCGTAAAACTTTAAATGATTTTATAAAAAGCATCAACGAAGCTGATCAGAATAATGATCTTATTGTGGATATTGCCGCCGGCCAGGGCGCACCTAACGCAGCAATGCAGTCGGGTGGCGGATTTGCGTCTATGCTTGAGGGCAGTCCGATGAAACAAAAAACTACAATGAATTTTATTGTTGACGGTACAACAGATATTGTTATTGATGTAGTAAAATAATTTGTTGACAGAAGCCATAAAAAAGCCATAAAAATAAAGTATATTTAAAAGCAGGGAATTTGAAGTAAAAAATTGAATTATAGACAATTATTGTTTTATTTGTGAGAGAAAGGAGCTTTCGTAATGCTGCAGACTATATGTAACGACATAGGCAAGATTATGCTTGAAGGCTGTGCTAATGCTGGTCGGATGATGCTGCTCTTTACGGATACTCTTAAGCGTATCAGCAAGGCTGACGGGAAGGAAACCGTCAGACAAATGGCGAAGCTGGGAGCTGATTCACTGCCGATAGTTATGATGACGATACTTTTTACAGGTATGGTTTTTTCTGTACAGACAGCGAAGGAATTTGTACGTTTTGGTGCTTCTTCCTCAGTTGGCGGTATTGTAGCCATTGCGATGGGGCGCGAACTGGTACCGGTCTTGACAGGTGTTGTCGTTGCTGGTCGTATTGGTGCAGCCATTGCTGCGGAAATCGGCACGATGAAAGTAACAGAGCAAATCGATGCATTGAAAGTAATGGCTACAAATCCTACAACTTATCTGGTTGTGCCAAGATTTTTGGCAATTGTTTTAATGATGCCGGTGCTGATTGTTTTTGCTAATACAATTGGTAATATTGGCGGTTGGCTGGTTTCTCATTATTATGCTGGAATTAGTACTTTTACTTATATAAATTCTATAAAAATGTTTGCTGAGCCATTTGATATGGTCGGCGGTATGCTTAAAAGTGCTGTTTTTGGCGGTATTATTGCTATTGTAGCCTGTTATAAAGGGCTGGGTGCCAAACAGGGTGCTGAAGGTGTTGGTATCGCTACGACTGGTTCAGTTGTTTTATCTATAGTCCTTATATTTATAACTAACTACTTTTTGTCAATTTTATTGTATGTTTAAAGGAGGTACTGCCTGTGGCAGAACCGATTATAAGTTTTAAAAAATTAAATATTACTTTTGGTGAAAATGTGGTTATAAATAATATTGATCTGGATATCAGACAAGGGGAGACTCTTGCCGTTTTAGGTCCGTCGGGCAGTGGTAAAAGTACTATTTTACGCGCAATGATAGGTTTGCTGCAACCTACTGCCGGAGAAATTTTTGTTCAGGGGGAGCAGGTAAGTTCTCTGGATGAAGATGGCTGGAACAAACTGCGTCAAAAGATGGGAATGGTATTTCAGTATTCTGCTTTATTCGATTTTTTGACAGTTGGTGAAAATGTTGCTTTTGGACTGCGCCAGCATACTGATAAAAGTGAATCAGAAATTCAAAGCATCGTTGATGAGATGTTAGAACTTGTTGGCTTGCCTCAATCAAAAGAACAATATCCGGCTGAGTTATCAGGTGGCATGAAGAAAAGAGTCGGTTTAGCCAGGGCTATAGCTAATAGACCGGAAATAGTTTTATATGATGAACCCACGGCGGGGCTGGACCCGATCATGTCAAATAATATCAGCCGTTTAATCAGGAAAACGCAGCAGCAATTGCAGGTGACATCGGTTTTAGTAACTCACGATATGGAATCAGCTTTTTATGCGGCGGACAGGATTGCTATGCTTTATAAGGGAAAAATCGTCGCTTTGGGCACTGTTGAAGAAATAAGAAATGGTCATAATCAAATTGTGGACGCGTTTGTTCGCGGTAAAGAAATCAGAGAGGAGGCGGTACAGTAATGAGTTCAAACGAAGTAAAAGTTGGCGCTTTAACTTTAGGCGGTATCGGACTTTTAGCAGGAATCATTACTTTTTTAGGCGCTTTCAGTTTCTCTGGCAGCGGTTATAAACTGCAGATTTCTTATCCGCAGGTTGGGGGGCTGATGCCGGGACATGTAGTAAGGTATGCCGGCGTACAGGTTGGCACTGTTAAAGAAGTTAATGTAAATGGTGACAGTGTTGATGTAGTGGCTGATATCAATAAAGATATCAAGATTCCTAAGGGAGCGGTTTTTTCTTTGGGGTCTGATGGTATTTTAGGGGAGCGTTTTGTAGATGTGCTGCCTCCTGTAAAAATGACAGGACAATATATTCATCCCGGCGATAAGCTGGAAGGTGAGCAGGGAACAGGGCTGGATGAGTTTATGAATGCTTCATCTAAAGTTCTGGCAAAAGTTGAGGGGATTGCAGAAGCGCTGAATAACGTTTTTGGCGATCCTGAAGTACAGCGGTCGATGCGTGACGGGTTTGTAAATGCCCGTGATATCAGTAATAATATGAACACTTTTACTAAGGTCATGGCAGATGTTGCTGTAGCTAATCAGCAGGAAATAAATTTGATGGTACAGCAGATGAGTGAAATGGCCGTAAGAATGAATAACGCTGCCAGCCAGATGGAAAACATCATGGTTGAGACAAATAAGGGTGGCGCTGGACAGAATATGGCAAGAATCATTGAAAATCTTGCTAATGCCAGCGGCAGAATCGAAAAAGCCACGGAATTATTGGAAAAGGTCGCAACAGATCCGCAGACTGAAGCTGATATCAAAGCTACTCTGCATAACGCCAGAGAAGCAAGTGATAAGGCTAACAGAATGCTGGGAGTTTTGGATACGGCAAAGGTGCAGGCTGATGTAACACGCAGTGTCAAGGGCAGTGACTGGCGCAGCAATTTGGGAGTTACCTTTACTCCTAAAGAGGATACATTCGTTTATATCGGCGGTTATGATATTGGTGATGCCAACAAACTCGATCTTTCCTTAGGAAAGAATTTTGGGTCTGCTGCTGTAAGTATGGGAGCGATGCAGGGAGAATTTGGCGTTGGCTTTGATTATAGACTGGGAAATTCTTTTAAGCTGTACAGTCAGGTCTATGACTTTAACGATACGAAAGTAAAAGTCGGCGGGGAGTTGAAGCTGACAGATAATCTTTCATTGCTGGGCGAGCAGACTGATGTGCGTAATGGCAACAAAAACAATACTTATGTCGGATTGCGCAGTTATTTTTAAAAAAAGGTTTGACTTTTGGGTTATAAAAAAATATAATTTTCTTATACTGACTAGCCAGTCAGTCGATTGGAGGTACGAAAATAATGTTCAATTATAAAAAGAGCCGAAAGGTGCTGGTGCTTACGGCTGCAGTAAGTTTATTATGCAGTCAGTCGGTTTTTGCCGAAACCTTGGAGCTTGATTTAGACGATGCTGTACAAAGAGCTTTGACAACAAATCCGGCGATTAAGATCGCTGTATCTGAAAAGAAAGGTTCCAGAGCGGAACTTAATGCAGCACGTGCCGGACGTGGTATCAGTATTGATGCGGAACATAGATCTGGACGTGGTGGATATGCAGATCCACAGTGGAATACAGCTACTAGCAGTTATAGCAAAAATCTTGGTAATTCTCACAGTAATTCTATTACCGCTTCTATTCCCATTTATACTGGTGGACAATTATCAGGAACGATAGATCAGGCTAAGGCTAATTACAAAAGCTATGCTTTGGGTGAAACCAAGGCTTACATCGAAATGAAAAAGACGGCTACAGACGGCTATTTCAGCCTGCTGCAGGCTGGCAATATGGAAAACCTCTATCAGGATTCTGTTAATCAGCTGGAAGAGCATCTGAAAAATGTACAGGCGCAATATGATGTAGGCGTTGTAGCCAAGGTAGATGTACTGCGCAGTGAGGTTTCTTTGGCTAATGCACAGCAGCAGCTGATTCAGGCTACTAATAATTATGATGTAGCTGAAGCCTCGTTGAACAAGATTATTGGAACTTCCTTAGATACGACCTTAAAACTTAAAGACAGTCTGCAGTATACTCCTTACGAGAATGATATGCAGTATTGCCTTGATTACGCTTCAATGAACCGTGCGGAGCTGGAGCAAAGCCGTTTAGCTGTAGATGCGGCTAAAGGTGCTGTCAAAGTGGCTAAAAGCGGTTTTTTGCCGAAAGTTACTGCATCTGCAACTGAATCTTGGGGCGGTAGTGGTAGTAACTGGCCTGGTGATGACAAAGAGAACTGGTCCGTAGGCATTGGGGCGACAATGAATATTTTTGACTCTGGCGTTACCTTGTCTAAAGTACATGCGGCGGAAGAAAAACTGCTGCAGGCAGAAGAAACTTATCGTGATACAGTAAATTCTGTGGAACTGGAAGTGCGCAGCAATTATCTGGGACTGCGTGAAGCTGAGAAACGTATCTCTACTACACAGGTAGCGGTTGCTAAGGCTGAAGAAGATTTCCATATTGCGCAGGTTCGTTATATGGCCGGTGTAGGTACTAACCTGGACGTTATTGACGCGCAGGTTGCACTGACCGAGGCAAAAACGAATTTTGTCAATGCTTTGTATGATTACAATACTTCGAAAATTGCATTGGAAACTTCGATGGGTGTACCTGTAGCTGTTACTGCGGCTGCGAATACAACAAATCTGCCGACTATGTCTACAGAAACTGCAGCAGAATAATTATAAAAATCCCGCTCAGGCGGGATTTTTTATTTTATAATTAAAATGAAGGAGGTTTTTGTTTTTTGTCGAAGTAAAATAAGTTGTATTATGACTTTTACTGCGGAGGCAGAACATGAATAAACTATTTCGTTGGTTGCTGGGAATTGCGGCAATAGTCGGCATAGTATATTACAGTATCATAAAATTTATTGTGCCGGGATATTTGGCTCAGATTCCGCCTTTGGTGTCGAATTTAGCTAAGGATTATATTACTGGTTCTATTGATATTGCCCGTGTAGAATGGAATGGTGCCTTAGAATTGTCCGTATTTGATGTGCAGGTGAAGGACAAGAAGCAGCAGTTGATTGCTGATTTGCCAAATGTTAAGCTGCATATCTCGCCTTGGCATGCTCTTTTTAATACAAATAAAGCTTTAGACAGAGTTTCTTTGGAAAAGCCGACTATTTATTTAACACTGAATAAAACAGAGCAATGGAACGTGCAGGATTTTTTGAAACCGTCAGATTCTGATGAGACACCATTCTATGGAATCTTAGATATTGCAAATGGACATATTGTAACCAAAACTCCATATGGGGAATGGGATTTTGGTTTGAATGGTTCTGTGGACGGTGGCGGTAATCCGAAATTTGCTATTGATGCGAAACTGTTACATGATGAAGACGATTTGGAACTCAAGGGCCTGATTGACATGAAGGCTGTAGGCAGTTTAACAGTAAAGAGCGACCATTTTGCTTTAACTGCTTTTGCTCCTTTAGCAGAAGAGTTTGGAAAAGTTAAAAATTTCCAGGGTGCTGTTGCGGATGTTAATCTTTTGTGGACTAATAGTGGTGAAGATATCGCTATGTCGGGCACCGTTGTTTTGGAAAAACTGACAGGCGTTGCTGTTTACGGAGATGAGGAATTTCCTGTAGGTATTGACGGAAAGGTTGCTTTTAATGACAAAGCCGTTAAATCAGACAAACTTTTACTGACTGTAGATGGACAGACGGCACAGCTTAATGGGGATCTTGATTTTAAGGACAAGGATAACATTCAGGGGCGCGGGTTACTGACTGCCGACTTACTGAAAATAAAAAATGAAGAAGTTCGAAAACTTTCTGTACCTTTTAGAATCATTGATAACAAGGCACAGATAAATACTGCACGTGCTGAATTTGGCGGAGGCAGAGTTGATTTTCTGGCAGAATATGATCTTGGAAGTGGAAATGTAGTGGCAGCACTTGACGTAGAGAATGTCAAAACTGCGCCGCTGCATGACAGACCATACGATGTTTTTACTGTAGATGGCAGCATGGCTATGAAAGGCATAATCAAAGATGATAAGTTTGAAGTCAACCTGGCCGCAGATACGGTGCGTTTAGGTTGGCGTAATTTGCTGCTGCAAAAAGTCGATTTTGACATTGATGCTGACCAAAATGGCCTTAAAATTAATAATTTTTCGGCGTTTACAGAAACAGGAGCATTGTTAGCTCAAGGAACAGTTTCCAGTGCAGGTGAATTTAAACTGAAGGGATCCGTAACAGATTTCCCAATTGCACCTGTTCTTGATTTTATGGGCCAGCAGGGCAGCGGTCTGGCAGCAGTGCAATTTGATGTTTCAGGAAGTGAGGATGCGGTTGATTTTACAGGTGTTACTCAACTGAAGCAGGTCAATATAGCTGGACTGGAAATTGAAGAAGCTCATGGTGGACTGAGTATGCAGGATAACATTGTTGTCATGAAAAATTACAAGGTGACAATGGCCCAAGGTGAAAGTGTTTTAAACGGCAGCATCAATCTCCAGGGTGAAGAGCCTGTTTTTGATTTGGATGTTGAGACAGCAGGAGTAAGAGCCGAACCTTTCATCAAGGTTGTAGCACCGGAAGTGAAGCTTACTGGTAACGTTAATAATATAATGTTTGTAAAAGGGACTTTAACGATGCCGGATATCAGCGGTAAGTTTTTGCTGACCGACGGCAGTGCTGAAGGTTATCTTATAGATAAGATTGAAACCGACTACAGTTATCAGGCCAATAATTTAGTAATCAGTGACTGTGATATTGTTGCATTATCAACAGAGGCCAAGCTTAATGGCCGAATGGATGCAGAAAAAAATCTTGATTTTAAAGTTGATATAAGAGACATTGATCTCAGTGCTTTACCGATTAATGACGATACTGTTGATTTAGACGGATATGCAAATGCACATGGTACCTTGACTGGCACTTTGTCGAAACCATTTTTCCATGGTGACGTCAGCAGTAAATCTATTATGATTAACGGCGAAGAATTGACGGATATCCAATGCAAATTGGATAGTGACGGCGGAATAAAGAATCATTTGCTGGGATCATTTAAGCAGGCTCCTAAAGGTGTGCTTTCTGCAGAGCTTGATTATAACCATGAGCAAAAATTGCTGCAGGGCAATATAGTGGCTATATATGGTAATGTCAGGTCTATACTTAAAATGGCTAAAGCTGATTATAATGTAGATGGTTTGGCTCAGGGCGAAATTGCAATTAATCCGCATGGTTCGGGATCAGGTATTTTTGTTGATGTTTGGGTGGATGATATTTCTATTAATGATCTTAAATATGAAGAAATGAAGTTTAAAGGTCATTTGCAGGATAAAGTTTGGTATTTTGATGATGTCAAACTGATGGAAACAAAGGACGTTACAGATAAGGGAATCGTTGCTGTCGGCGGTAAGGTTGATCTGGCTAATGGGAAGCTGGAACTTGAGGCCGGTGCTGTAGATGCTAATCCTGCGTTGGTAACAGCGTTTATGTCAGATCCTGTTGAAGTTACCGGTGATCTAAATATGTTCGTACAGCTGCATGGAACCTTAAAGGATCCTGAAGGAAACGGTTCTGTGGAAGTGAAAAACGGCAGTGTGGCCGGCATTGGTTTCGATGACTTTACAGCGATGCTTTCGCTTGCGAATGATAATCTGAAAATAGAGCAGGCGATGTTAAATAAAGATATTTATAAGGCCAGTGCCTATGGTGATGTACCGCTGGATTTATTCAGATCAAAAGAACAGCGGCGCGATCCTAACGCGCAGATGAATGTACAGCTTAATCTGGACAATGCGCGACTGGGTATTTTGCAGGTCATTTCGCCAATGGTGGAATGGGGCGTAGGTGAAACGCAGGGGCAGGTTAAACTGGCAGGTACGCTTGAGGAACCTTTGGTTTACGGTGCTGTAAAAATTCCTGATGGGTCTTTGAAATTTAAACATGTACAGACTGTTATTGAAAATATTCATACAGATATAGAGTTTGAAGGTAATAAAGTTGCGCTTAAAGATATTTCAGCCAAGCTTGGCAAGGGTTCATTTAAAGGCAGCGGTACTTATGCGCTGCGCTCCAATGAACGTGAGGCTTATCAGCTTGACCTGGTTGCTGATAACGCAGAAATAGCTTCTGATATTTTTACAGGACGTATCAATGGCAATCTGACAGTAACGCCGCAGAGGTTCATTGTGAGACCAGAAGCAGGAAGCGCACCTCCTCCTGGAAAAGGTCCTCGCTTTAGTTATCGGCCGCTGCTTAAAGGTGAAGTGCGCTTTGATGACGTGCTCGTCAATATGCCGACAATACCGGAGTTTGGCGAAGGCGAAAGTAATATTGGTCTTGATGTACAGATAACGCTTGGACCGAAAATCCATTTGTATAATAAATATTTATATGACTTATGGCTTGCCGGAGGATTGCATATCCAGGGCAGTACATTGTATACTAATATAAGTGGCACAATCAGTGCGGATCGAGGTTCGATCAGTTATTTGCGCACACAATTTAAAGTTCGCTCTGCTTCTGCTGCCTGGCCTATACCTGGAAGCGTTCTGCCTACGGTGAATCTTGAGGCTACAGCAAAGTTCCAGCGTTATGATATTGGAATGCGTATTTCTGGACCGCTTGAAGAAATGGACCTACAGCTCAATTCCTCGCCGCCGCTGACCAAAGATCAGATCGTGCGGATGCTGACTCTCCAGCGTGAAGCTACCGGCAGTGAAGGTGTCGACAGCGATGATTTACAGAATTTAATGACTGCCGGTTTGGAAATGGCGGTATTTGGTGACGTTGAACAAATTTTTAAAGAGGCTCTGGGGCTTGATGAATTCAGGGTTTATTCAGGAAAACTGCGGTCTGGTATCGAAATGGATACACGTCGTAACCGTGAGTTCACACCTGATGAACGTAATCAATATAATGTTTTATTCAGTAAATATTTGACGGATAACTTTATGGTTGGTTATACTACCAGTATGGATAATGAGCACCATAGTGTATTCGGTCAGTATGAGATCAGTAAACATTTGAATATAAATTATTCTTTAAATGAAAATAATGAGAATTGGTATGGCCTGGAATATCGGCTAACCTTTTAAATGAAATGAAAGGAGGGAAGCAGATGCTGCAGCAATATTTAACGGAGTTACAAAAAATCAATTTGCTGGAACGGGAAGAAGAACTTGATTTATGGCGTGCCTGCGCTGATGGTGATCAAAGCGCGTACAGGAAAATAATTACTGCTTATCAGCCATTGGTTTTTAAAATAGCAATGGCCTTCCGACTTACTGAAACACAGACCCTGGAATTGATTCAGGAAGGTACGGTAGGTTTATTGGAAGCGGCTGAAAAATTTGATTATACACGCGGTGTTGCTTTCAGCATTTTTGCTTCCCACCGTATCCGAGGAAGAATGCTTGATTTTCTGCAGGCTGAATATGGCAGCCAGATGTTGTCTTTGGATGGAGTAAATTCAGCAGGCCTTGCCTGGTCTGAATGTTTGGTATCAAATGAAGCTACTCCATTTGAGTTGGCAGAGCGGCATTTTTTAAATGATAAGATAACTCAGGCGATGGAAAGGCTCCCGCAAAAAGAACAGCAGGTTTTGACAGGTATTTATCTGGAAGATAAAAGCGCTGGAGATTTAGCGGCATCAATCGATGTGAGCCTGGGGCACATTTATCGGCTGCAGAAACAAGGTGTACGCAGAGTTAGAGGTATGCTTTCACGATTGATGAACGAATTAAATAAAAGCTAATAAAAGAAAACAGGCGTTATTTAAAACAAGAATTGCTTATATAAGCTTTAATCGTTATATATGGCATATATTAAGAAAATTCGCTATGTGAAAAATTTTTTATATTAGTGATTATATATATATCTTTTATTATTTTAAAATCGCGGAAGGGGGTTTTTACGGTGGCGAAATCCATTTGTGAACATATTCGCAATGTTAAGAGCAGCTTAGAAAATGCTGAAAAAAGTTTCCGTGAAAACAACGGCATGCGCGGTGAATTGGATTTGATGCTGGCTGAAGCGGAAATTAAGCATTTGCGGGAAAAACGCGGCTGGGTTTCTGTTTGGACCAGACAGCGTTTAGCTTTGCTTGTTGCGGCTATCGTAGTATTAGCTGGCTATGGTGGCTGGTTATATGCTGGAACAGTAGAAGAACCTGGGGTGAAGTTGCAAAATCCCGCTGCAGTTATGGCTTCAACTGAGCTGCAGAAAAATTTGCCTCAAACAGAGGCGGCTCCCAATAAAATGGTGCCGACTTTTACAGATAAACCAGAACAAGAACAGAAAACGGTAGTGATACCGTCAGAGTATCCGAAAGAGCAAGTAAAAGAACAGCAGCGTAGTGTGGAGTTGCCTACTGCAGATATGCGGCAGCTTGTGCGTGAAGCGCGCAGAACTTTACGGGATGCTAACTAGTTTAGGGAGGATTTTTGGATGAGAAGAAAAAATATGTTGCGGTCCTTATCTTTGAGCCTGGCAGCGCTTTTGCTGACGACTCCTGTTTGGGCGCAGGAAAACAGTGCGGCCGATGTCGTTGAAAACCAAACCATGACTATCGGTGGGAAAGAGCAGATTGTTACCAAAGCTGCTCTTGAAAAAGCACAGAAAGCACAAAAAGGCAAAGGAAAAGATAAAGGCGGACTGAGTAAAAAGGGGAAAAAGACAGTTTATTATATGCATAATAAGCCATCTGAAGATATTTCCGATCCTCGCTATAAAGGTACTACTGAAGAACAGCCGGCTGAAGCTGGTGATGCTGAACAGCAGGAAGAGGCTAAACGTCCTGTAAGCAGACAGGAAGCTGAAAAAGAGGCTGCCAGAGAAGATGCGGCGAAGTCTGCTCAGGAAGCTGTTGCCAATGCCCCGCAGACAAATACTACAGCAGTCCGTGAAGAAGAGCCGCCAATGCGTCCTCCCGCAGAAATAGAAAAGGCTGCGGCACCGTATTTTGGTCAGCTGGTGACTAAAATTATGGTCAGCGGTAATAATGTGACTCCAACTGAAGAGATTATTAATGTTTTAAAAACTAAACCTGGTATGACTTTGACGTCTGAAGGTTTAGGTAAGGATTTATACGCTATTTATAATATGGGATGGTTCTATGATCTGCAGCCTGAATTTAAGCAGGTTCCGGAAGGTGTGCAGGTTACCTATCATGTTATGGAAAATCCTATTTATCAGCAGCTGGCAGTAGAAGGAAATACAAAGATTTCTACAGAAAAAATTGAAAGCTTACTGGATCTTCCCAAAAATCAGCTGATCAATATCAGAGAAGTAAACGCAAAAGTACAGCGTTTGGAAGCTGAATACAATAAAGAGGGTTACATTTTAGCACGTGTTGCGGATATCAGAATGCAGCCTGACGGAACCCTGCTGTTGGTCGTAAATGAAGGTATTGTTGAAGACTTTAAAATTAAGGGCAATACTAAAACTAAAGATTATGTTATTATCCGTGAAATGAAACTGAAAAAAGGCGAACCTTTTAATGCCAAGGATGCCCGCCGCAGTATGCAGCGTATTTATAATCTAGGCTATTTTGAAGATGTTAATATCAAATTGAACCCCGGTCAGCAGCCTAATGCTGTAGAGATTGAGATTTCCGTTGTAGAAATGAATACCGGTACTTTTGGTATCGGTGCCGGCTACAGTGATGCGGACGGATTTATCGGTATGGTATCAGTCGGTGATAAAAATTTCCGTGGTACCGGTGATAAAGTTAATATTCGCTGGGAATTCGGCGGTGCGGATAATAAGAACTATGAGTTCTCTTATACAAAACCTTGGATCGACAGTAAAGAAACAAGCGCAACAATTACTTTGTACGACGTTACCAACGAATATGCAGACTATGACCGTAACGCCGACGAAATTGCCCGTTATGACAAAAAACGTCGTGGGCAGGAATTGACTTTCAGTCGTAAGACTAATAACGAGTATGTCAGCAATTACCTGACGTTGAAGAATCGTGACGACATTTACAAAGGTGCTGTTGATGGTTACAGCACGCAGTATTATGAGGATTCTTGGGGAAATAACAGCGATTATGACTCTAGATATGATGGTCCTAAATATGACGGTGAATATAGACGTAAGAAGAATTTTGGCCTGACCCGCAGCATCGGTGTCGCTAGAGTGTATGATTCACGCGATAATATTTATGATCCGCATGAAGGCAAAAGAAATGCCTATACGATCGAATATGCTGGTTTAGGCGGCGATTTTGACTTTACGAAATACTCTGTTGATTATCGTTATTACTATCGTCAGGGCGCAGAAAATGTCATTGCCGTACAGCTTGGAGCTGGTTATGCCAGCGGCAATATGCCGCTTAGCCAGAGATTTTCAATGGGCGGCAGCGAGACGTTGCGCGGTTATAAAGATGACCAGTTCAAAGGCAACAGCATGCTGAAAGGCACTGTTGAATATAGAATGCCGATCGTGAAAAAAGTGCAGGGTGTTTTGTTTGTAGACAGCGGTTATGCCTGGGACAAAGACCGTGAAACAGCCTTTGATTTGGGCGAGCTGAAATATAGTTATGGTGTTGGTTTAAGGATCAACTCACCTCTTGGACCGGTAAAGCTTGATTATGGTTATGGTGATCAGGGCGGACGTTTCCATTTCAGCTTCGGCGGTCAATTCTAAAACAGGCGGTAGTATGCCGTGAAGATTGTAAGAATTTTAGCTGTAGTTTTATTGGCTTGTTTGCTGCCACGGGCAGCAAATGCTGCCATTATTGAAAGTGTAAGCGTTAATGTCCTGGACAGAGGTTCTACCAGTAAGGTTCTTTTAGAGCGGATGTCGGCAAGTATGCAGACTGTTGCTGAACAGCTGCTGCTTGATAAGGATACAGAAAAAGTAGAACCTGTGCGCAGTGAATATACAAGACTTCTGGGAGAAGTTGGGGACAGAGTCCTGAATGGATATCAGATGGAGCAGGTAATGTTGCAGCTGGGGACACAAACGCAGGTTACAATGGTGGTTTCACCCTGGAATGAAGTGATAAATGATGTTTTTGTTGATTTACAGTTTTCGGGAGTCGAAGAAAATACGGCTGCTTTATTGCAGTCGAAACTGCCGGAATTACAAAAACAGCTGGAGGATGTTTTGCAGGGTTCTTCTGCAGATGCGTCCGACTGGGCCGGTGGAGTATTACGCCGGTTAGTAAGGGAAAAGGTTGAAGCTGAACTGCCTGAATTCAGAGCTGCTGTAGATGTGGTGCGTGAAGACAGGCGAACCGTTATACAGGTAGTTGTCTATCCTGTAGGGCAGCTGGTGCAAAGTATTGATTATGAGATGGTTTCTCAGTCTATACCAAATTTGCTGCTGTTAAATATTAAACAGCGTTATGCACAGAAAACACAGGAGTTAAGGGGACTGCCGGTAATGTATGTCAGCAGGCATAAAGAAGAGCTGGAAAGATCACTGCTGGCAGGACTCAGTGCAGAGCCTGAAGTAAAAAGACATAATCTGCGTCCAAGCGTAGTTTTGACACCGGGAGTTAATTCAGGAGTAAGGATTCGTCTGGAGTCAGATGAATATAAAATCTGGTTTGAAGGCTACGGTGACATAGGGCGCAATGAGAACAATATTTCCGGACGCGCTCATTTTGGCAAATACATATCAAAACGGGATGAGATTTTTGGAGAGGTCGGAGTGACTTTGGATGATGTCGACTGGGATTTTTCCGCCGGTTATGCGTTGCATCACGGAAAAACGACAGTCAGTTATATGCGACGTAGTCCGCTGGGAGAAAATGTCTATCGCCTGGAACAGGATATAACGCCGAAATGGCGTTTGCGGGCAGAATATTTTTCTGGCAGCGATACTACTGAAATTGGAGTCAGATACCGGATACACGAATTCCTGAGCGCGGAATATGTTTATTCAAATGATAAACCATACTTCAGGATTGTTGGAAATTTGTGATAAAGGTTGAAAGAAAAGATTTTGACTGATATAATTATTTAGTATAATTACAACTGAAAGCAGGGATTTTTATTATGATGCAAAAATTACGTGATCCAAAAAATGTGAAAATGATATCTTTGTTCGTAGCAGCTATCTTTGTTTTAGGCTGTTTTGCTTTAACACTTACCCAAAGTGGTGTTAACAGCGTGGCATCAGCTGCTTCCAGTGAATCGGCTATTGGCGTTGTTAATTATCAGATGCTGCTTTCTCAAGTGCCTGATCTGCAGAATGTACAGACAAGTATGAAGCAGGAAATCGATAATGCCCAGAAGGATTTTGATGAAAAAAGTAAAACCATGAATGATACTGAAAAACAGCGTTATTATCAGCAGTTGCAGGAACGGTTATCCAATAAAGAAAAGGAATTAATGGATCCTGTTTTGAAAAAGATTGAAACAACAATCAAAAAAGTTGCTGATAAAAAAGGTTTGTCCGTAGTTGTTGACAAAAATACCGTTGTATACGGCGGTCTCGATATTACTGATGAGGTATCCAAGGCTTTGCAAAGCGGTAAATAATGTCGGACAAGGCCCTTTTTACAAAAGGGCCTTGTTTCTGTTTAACTGCAGGAGGTAAAGTATGCGCTGGTTAACGCCGATAATTTTGATAGTCGTATTACTTACTGCTGCCTGTGGTCATGATCCGGGCGGCAAGGATAAAATTGCCGTTATTGATTGGGATAAGGCATTCAGTGCTCATCCTAAACAGACTGTTCTTAAACAGGGTGAAGCTGAATTGCAGAAATTACTGCGTTATCGTGAGGAGCAGGCAGAAATAGCCAAAACTCAGATTGCTGGTTTAACCAGACTGCAGCAGCTGAAACAAAACAGTAAAGCTAATTTTCTGGATGCCGGGTTTCAGACACAAATGTATGCTGCTGAAGCAAAAGAACGGAAAAAACTTTTAGATGCTTATGATGCAGCAGTAAAAGAAGCTGATGCTGCTTTAGCCGAACAGGAAAAGGAACTGGAGGATGCGTACCAGCTAAAAATTTTAAATTTGAGATTGCGGCTGGAAGCTATAAAAATGCGTCCTGCAGAACGTGAGGTTGTTCAAAATGAATTAAACCAGGTTCAGTCTGAACGGGAACAGCAAAGACAGCAGATTTTAGCAGAAAAAAATAAAATTATTGGTGCTAAAATGGAGCCTTTGGTGGCTGAAACGCAGGCCAGATTAAAACAGCATGCGGAGCAGCTGCAGCAGGAAATGCAGGGAGATATGTCTGGGGTATTATCAAAAGACCAGTCTGATTTGGCGAAAGTTCCGGAAGCTTTGACTAAGGCAATGGCTGCCATCGATAAGCAGGCTGATAAACTGCAGGAAAGTAATGAAAAGCTTAGAGCAGGTATTCGTAACGATATTGAAAGCAATGTGATAAAACTTGCTCACGAGCGGCAGTATACAATCGTCTTTCATAGTGTTAAAGTTAATATCAAAGCGGATGACATTACTGATGATGTTGTGAAGGCTTTGCAGAATATGAAATAACAGGAGCGATAGATTATGAAAAAACAAGTAGTGGCAGGCTTAATGGTGGCAGTTGCAATGATATCTTTTGGATGCAGTGGGCGTAATGCTGAATTTGGTGTGGTTGATATGAAAGCTGTTGAAAGCAAAGCCGAAATAGTAAAAACGGTGAAAGAAGAGGTTGCTACCAAAGGAAAGGCATTGCAGGAAGAAATGACTAAAGAGATGGAGGGCAAATCTCAGGAAGAACAGAAAAAAATTGTTGAAGATAAAACGGCTGAAATGCAGTTGGTACAATCAGAAGCGCAAAATAAATTAAAAGCAAGCCTGGATTCTGCGTTAAATGCAGTCGCTAAAGAAAAAGGCTTAGGAGCTGTGTTGATTAAAGATGCTGTCCCTCAGGGTGGTGTGGATGTAACTGATTCGGTAATTGAAAAAATGAAATAAAATGTGGCGGGCGGTTGATCTGCCCGCCTTTTTAAAACAGCGGGAGGCAGAGTTATGGAAAAGACTTTGAGGGAATTGGCAGAATATTTGCAGGGGACACTTGAAAATGAAGATCAAAAGTTGATTGTTACAGGCGTAAACGGGTTAGTTGAGGCTGGACCGCAGGATATTTCTTTTGCTGTGCCGCCTCATGTGGAACACTGTCATCTCAGTAAAGCTGGGGTAATGGTTTTAGCGCCGGAAGATCCCAAGCTTGATAGACCTGTAATCAGAGTCAAAGATCCGCGTGCAGCTTTTGCGGCCTTGTTGGAGCTTTTTCGTGCCAGGGAGGATGTTGAACGTGTCATAAGTCCTTTGGCTTTTGTTGCCGCAAGTGCTAAAATTGGTAAAAATGTTGCTATACAGCCGTTTGCTGTAATTGAGGAAGATGCTGAAATTGGTGATGACAGCGTAATTTATCCGCATGTTTATGTTGGAAAGCATGTTAAAATAGGTAAAGCTTGTACCTTTTATCCTCAGGTTACAATAAGAGAAAATTGTGTTATAGGCAATAATGTTGTATTGCAGTCAGGATGCGTTATCGGCGGCGATGGTTTTGGCTATATTATAGATAAAAAGACTGGCAGACACAGCAGTGTACTGCAGGCTGGCAATGTGGTTTTAGAGGATGAAGTTGAAATAGGAAATAATACCTGTATTGACAGAGCTACTGCAGGCAGTACTATTGTTGGTGCGGGAACAAAAATAGACAATCTTGTGCATTTAGGTCATAATGATGTTTTAGGGAAAAATTGTCTGGTCGTAGCCCATGTGGGGATCAGCGGCAGCGTGACTGTTGGTGATAATGTTACGTTTGCAGGACAGGTTGGTACAGTTGGGCATATCACAATTGGTGACAATTGTGTTTTTGGCGGAAAAACAGGTATTACCAATAATGTACCTTCTAATTCGTTTTATGCAGGATTTCCGGCACGTCCGCATAAGGAATGGCTTAAACAGGAAGCGAATCTCAGAAAAATCGGCGATTTACTGAAAAAGGTTAAAGTACTGGAAGAAACTGTAGCTAAATTGGAAAAATAAGAAACAAGGCGGTGCAAAAGCAGTGCTTGCTTATTATGTGGTTAAGTTTTTCAGCTGGATTATGTGCGTGGCTCCTAAATGTTTACGTAATTTAACAGCTGCGATATTAGGCGGAATTGCGGTTGTTGCTACTCCAAAATGGCGGATGCAAATGGCTGCAGCCAATATACAGGAGTGTCTTGGCGTAGATAAGGCAAGAGCTCAGCAGATAGCAGAGAAAAGTTTGCGCAGATTTGGTAGAATGGTAGTAGAAGTAATGCGCTTCCCTTTGTTAAATAAAGATAATATAACTAAGCTTGTTAATGTTGAAGGCCTGGAATATTTGGAAGAAGCCTATAAACAGAATAAAGGTGTCATTATTGCAACAGGTCATTTTGGCAACTGGGAGCTTTTAGGGGCAACGATTGCTTTGCATGGCTATCCTATGCTTTCTATAACGAGAAAACAGAATAATAAATATATGGATCGCTTCATTAATGAATATCGTGAAATGGTGGGACAAAAGGTTGCCTATAATCGTGGCGAACATGGTTTGCTTGCTATCAGCAGAATACTGAAGGAGAAAAAACTGCTTGGCGTTCTATATGATCAGGATACTAATGACGACGGTGTTGATTTAAAACTTTTTGGAAAAGACAGTATCATTCCTTTAGGTGCTGCTGCTTTATCGCGAATTTATGGATCTCCTGTTTTACCATGTTTTATTCATAATAGTGAAGAGGGCGGTTGTACGGTTAAAATATATCCGCCGCTTTATACGCCTAAGAGCAAGGATAGGGAAAAGGATTTTTATGATGTGACTCAGGAGCTGGTTGTAATTTTGGAGCACGAGATCATCAGTCATCCGGAGATGTGGTTTTGGGTACATGACCGCTGGAAAGACGGGCGTGAGAGATTTGCAGTCAGGAAATAACCGGGGAAAGGCAGGAGGGAATTTTGAAAGAAATAATGCAGCAAACATTGGCAGCTCCTATTGCTTATTCTGGCATAGGGTTGCACTCAGGAAAAGAAGTTGCAATGAAATTATTGCCGGGAAAAGAGAATACGGGTATTGTTTTTGTACGTACAGATCTCTCGGGGCATCCTGAAATACAGGCTTTAGCGGAGAATGTAAGTTCTACGGTTAAAGCTACTACTGTCAGTGAAAATGGGACCGAGGTATTTACAGTTGAACATTTAATGGCGGCATTTTCAATGATGGGCATTGATAATTGCCGCATTGAGATGTCTGCGCCGGAACCTCCAGTAACTGACGGCAGTGCTGCTGTATTTTGTGAGCTGATTTTACAGGCGGGCAGAATAAGGCAGTCGGAGCCAAGAAAAATATATGCTGTTGACAGGGCTTTTTCTGTTTATGAAGATGATAAATATATCACGATTCAACCGTATGATGGTTACAGGATTTCTTTTGTATCTGTTAACGCGCATCCTGCTTTAGGGACACAGTATTTTGATATCGAGCTGACAGAAGAAAAGTTCCTGCAGGAGATCGCTGCTGCCAGAACTGTTGGATTTATGAGTGAAATTAAGCAAATGCAGCAGATGGGACTGGGGCTTGGCGGCAGTATTGAAAATGTTGTTATTTTTGATGATGATAAAATTTTATCAGAGACAAGATTTGATAATGAACTGATCAGACATAAAATTTTAGATGTGATTGGAGATTTATATTTATTAGGGCATCTTCGTGGGCATATAATTGCTGTGAAGTCAGGACATGCATTTAATTCTTGTTTAGCAAAGCAAATTCAAGCCTATAGGATCAAGGAGGAGAAATGATGATTACTTTAGACGCTATTGAAATTCAAAAAATTATTCCGCATCGTTACCCAATGCTTTTGGTAGATCGCATTTTAGAGTTGGAACCGATGAAAAGGGCTGTCGGTGTCAAAAATATTACCATGAACGAATTGCAGTTCTTAGGTCATTTCCCTGGTGAACCGATTATGCCTGGTGTGCTCTTAATTGAGGCAATGGCTCAGGTCGGCGGCGTGGCGATGCTGTATCCGGAAGAAAACCGTGGCAAAATTGCGGTCTTTGGTAAGATCGATAACGTACGTTTTCGTCGTCAGGTAGTACCGGGGGATCAGGTTATTACTACAACTGAAGTTGTAAAGATACGTGGAAATATGGGCGTTATTCATTGTGAAGGCAAGGTTGATGGTCAGGTGGCCTGTGAGTGTGATTGTACTTTTGCGATTATGGATCCAAAAAATTCTTAATAAATGAAAAAACGTTAAAATTTGCAGTAAAATGATGAAATAGGAAGTTTTTTGTACGTAATCAGTTAAAACAACCGAATTCAGCGTGCGAAAAAGTAAAAGCTTTGGCAGAATATAGATAATATAGTATAAAGCTGTTTAATTGTTTGATTAAAATTGAGGAGTGAAGGAAATGAGTTCGGTTGTTATTCCTATGCCTAAAATCCATGAAACAGCAATCATCCATCCCAATGCTGTTTTAGGAAAAAATGTTGAAATAGGCCCTTATGCTGTAATCGATGAAGAAGTAGTCATCGGCGACAATTGTAAAATAGGAGCCCATGCGGTGATTCATAAATATACTACAGTTGGTAAAAATTGTAAATTTTTCCCGGGCTGTTCTATAGGTGCTGATCCGCAGGATTTAAAATTTGAAGACGAGAAAACATCGACGGTTATCGGTGATGGCTGTATTTTTCGTGAATGTACTACCGTCAACAGAGCTACTGGTGAAGGAAATAAAACTATTATTGGTAATAATATACTGATGATGGCTTATACGCATGTCGCACATAATTGCATTGTTGGTAATAATGTTATTATGTCCAATGTTGCAACACTTGCCGGACATGTTATTGTTGAAGACAGGGCTGTTATCGGCGGATTATCAGCAGTGCATCAGTTTTGCAAGATCGGCCGTAATGCTATGATTGGCGGTATGGCACGTGTTGCTCAGGATGTGCCTCCTTTTATGATCGTTGCAGGTGATCCGGCCTTTGTATCGGGTTTGAACAGTGTTGGATTGGCCAGAGCCGGTATGGCTCAGGAAATACGCAGTCAGCTGAAAAAAGCTTTTCGGATTTTATACAGATCCGGATTGCCATTACAGGAGGCTGTTGCTACAATGGAGCAGGAGCTTGACAGCAGCGAGCCTGTTGAGCATTTGATGCGCTTTTTGCGTAATGTAGAACGTGGTATTATTCGTACCCGCAGAGATTAAGGTGGTGACCTGGTGGAGACTATAGGCTTATTGTCGGGAATCGGCCGTTTGCCGGTGGATGTAGCTTTATCAGCCAAGTCTATGGGTTATAGAGTTATAGCTGTTGGAGTTGTCCCTGATATAGATCCGGAGTTAGCAGAGGCTGTTGATGCTTATTATGACATTCATATAGGGAAAATTGGTAAGATCATCAGTACTCTGAAGAAAAATGATGTAAAAACAGTGACAATGATAGGAAAAGTTACAAAAGAGCTTTTATATAAAGCAGGAGCTGTTGTTCCTGACCTTAGGGCAATAAAAATACTGGCTTCCGTACCTGACCGTAAAGATGATACCATCATGAACGCTATTGTCAAGGAGCTGGAAGGTGAAGGCATCAAAGTGATGGATCAGACACTTTTGATTCAGCCGTTATTGCCGCCGCCTGGCGTTTTGACACAAAGAATGCCAACAGAAGCGGAAGTGGCTGATATGGATTTTGGCTTTGCAATGGCGAAAGAAATTGGTCGTTTGGATATTGGGCAGACGGTGGTGGTAAAAGATCGTGCTTTAATGGCCGTTGAAGCTATTGAAGGAACTGATGCCTGCATTTTACGAGGGGGAACACTTGGCAAAGGTGTTATTGTCGCAAAAACGGCAAAACCGGCGCAGGATAACAGGTTTGATATGCCAAGCATTGGCACAAAGACCATGGAATCAATGATAGCAGCCGGAGCGACCGGCTTGGTAATTGAGGCCGGCAGAACGCTGCTTGTAGAAAAAGAAAAAACTCTGGCTTTGGCAGATGCTCACAATATTACTATTGTAGCAAGATAAATGAAAAATAATTGCTAATTATGCAGGCTGAGCGATACGTTCAGTCTGTTTTTGTGTTATAATATAAAATGAATTGTTGTGTAATAAAATAAGAACTAGAAAACTTTTTAAAGTGTTTTGATAGCTGGAAGGGAGCGTTTATGGCTAGAATATTGATTTCTGCCGGAGAAGCTTCGGGAGATATTCATGCTGCTGCGGTGACAAGAGAATTAAAAAATATTGCTCCTGATACTGAAGTTTTCGGTATGGGCGGTGATTGCCTGCGTGAAGCTGGCGGCGAGGTGTTATTTGATATTAAAGAACATGGGGTAATGGGGTTTGCGGAGATTGTTTGCAAATTACCAGCGTTGTTTAAATTGAAAAAAGCTTTTGCCAAAGTAATGGAAGAAAGAAAACCGGACTGTCTGGTGGTTGTTGATTATCCGGGGTTTAATATGCGTTTGGCAAAACTTGCAAAAGCAAAAGGCATTCCTGTAGTTTCTTACATCAGTCCTTCTGCTTGGGCCTGGCATAAAAGCCGTGCGAAGAGCGTTGCTCAGATTGTCAATAAAGTTGCTGCCATTTTCCCGTTTGAATATGAAGTTTATAAAAATGCGGGGGCTGACACCGAATTTGTTGGACATCCTTTGGTGGATATAGTGAAACCGCATCTTAGCAAAGAAGCTGCCTGGAAAAAAGCAGGAAAGAATGCTGACAGGGATTTGATTTTATTACTTCCGGGAAGCCGGTTGATGGAAATACAAAAAATGCTGCCAACGATGTTACAGGCCGCAAAATTAATTTTAAAAAAACGTCCCGATACAGATTTTACTATGCCGCGGGCCAAAACAATTCCTCTGAAAATGCTGGAAGATATGGTAAAAGCTGCAGGAGTACCGGTCAAAATAATAGAAGGTGACAACTACGATGTGATGTTCAGTGCTGATTTGGCACTGGCTACAAGCGGAACAGTGACTTTAGAGGCGGCGCTGTGCGGATTGGGGTCAGTTATCGTTTATAAAACCTCGCCTATTACCGCTTTTATTGCACGCAGAGTTATCAATATACCTAACATCGGCTTGCCAAATATTGTTGCAGGCAAACGTATTTTACCTGAATTGCTGCAGGAAGAATTCACTCCGGAACGTTTGCAGCAGGAGGCTCTGGCACTTTTGGAGCCGGAGCGGAACACGCAGATGAAAAAAGATCTGGCTTATGTCAGTGAGCGTCTGGGAGAGCCCGGTGCTGTACATAGAGTTGCAGAATTGGTTCTGCGTATTGCTGAGGAGAAACAATGACATTATATTTACGAATCTTGAGTTATATAAAACCATATATGCACAGACTGCTTTTTGCTATGGTTTGTACTATTATGGCAGCAGCGGGGAATTTATATATTCCCTGGATTATCAAAGATATGATTGATGAAGTTTTGGCTGATAAGAATGGCACAATGCTGAATTGGATTGCTGCCAGCATTATAGCTATTTTCATCGTACGCGGTTTGTTCTGGTATGGTCAGAATTATTTGATGAGCTACGTTGGGCAAAGCGTAATTATTGATATTCGTGCGGCTGTTTTTAAAAAATTACAGCGTCTCAGCGTATCTTTTTATGACAAGAACAAAACGGGTACGATCATGAGTTATGTTACCAATGATGTCAATGCGCTGCAATCAGCTATGGTTGAGAATACCATTGAGATGATTACAGAAGGATTTATTTTGATCGGTTCTGTAGTAGCGATGATCTATCTGGATTGGCGTCTTACGCTTTTTACAGTCTGCACTTTCCCTGTGGTCTTATGGTTTATGGAATTTTTTGGGAAAAAAATTCGTAAAACCGGCGGCAGAATCCAGGAATGTACTGCGGATATTACTTCGGTTCTGCAGGAGTCTGTGGCTTCTGCCAGAGTTATCAAATCGTTTGTCAGGGAAGATTACGAGGTTGATCGTTTTGATGTAGAAAATAAAGCGAATTTTCGTGCTAATATGAAAAATGCGCAATTGATGGCAACATTGACTCCTGTTGTAGAGCTTGTTGCAGCAATTGGCGTGACAATGATTATCTGGTACGGCGGTAATAATGTTATTAATGGCACGATTACTGCTGGCTCCCTGGTCGCTTTTTTGACCTATGCCGTAAATATTTCTAATCCTATTAAACGTTTAACCAGAGTTATTGGTAATATCCAGAAGGCGTTGGCTGCAGCGCAGCGTGTATTTATGATTATCGACATGCCGGAAGAAATAGCAGAAAGCAGAGATGCTAAGCAATTGCCGGAAGTCAGTGGTAAAGTGGAATTTCAAAATGTTTCTTTTGCATACAATGATAAAGGCAATGTAATTACAGATCTTTCTTTCAGTGTAAAACCGGGTGAGGTAATAGCAATCGTTGGTCCGTCCGGTGCAGGAAAATCCACAATTGCTAATTTACTGCCGCGTTTTTATGATGTAAACAAGGGTGATATCAAAATTGATGGTCACAGTGTCAGAGAGGTTACGTTAGATTCTCTGCGTGAACAGGTTGGTATTGTTCCGCAGGAAACAATGCTCTTTAATGGTTCTGTTTATAATAATATTCTTTATGGACGTCTGGATGCGACTAAAGAAGAGATTGAAGCCGCTGCTAAAGCGGCCAACGCACATGATTTTATCATGCAGCTTACTGATGGTTATGAAACTAAGCTTGGTGACCGAGGGGTTAATCTTTCCGGCGGGCAGCGGCAGCGTATAGCTATTGCCCGGGCAATATTAAAAAATCCACGGATTCTGATTTTAGACGAAGCGACTTCGGCTCTTGATACAGAAAGTGAAAGAGTGGTGCAGGAAGCACTGGACAGATTGATGGTAGGCAGGACTTCTTTTGTTATAGCACATAGGTTATCAACAGTTAAAAACGCAGATAAAATTTTAGTGCTGGAAAAAGGTAATTTAGTCGAATCAGGAACACATGATGAGCTTTTGGCCTTAGATGGGCTGTACGCACATTTATATAAAATTCAGTATCGCAACAAAGAAGCGAAGTGAGGTTAAAGAATGTATATTATTTATAATTTTTTGGTTTTGTGCGTGTGCTGTTTGTTCGTACTGCCTTACTTTCTTTATCGTTGTATCTGTGAAGCAGGTTTTACTACCAGAATGCGGCAAAGTCTGGGAGGGCTGCGAGATGAAGAAATTGCTTCTGTGGCTCAGAAGGACTGTATTTGGATTCATGGCGCTTCTGTCGGTGAAATTGTTGCGACAAGTCCATTAGTTAAAGAAATACGCAAAGCATATCCTGATTCTCCAATACTGGTCTCTGCTGTAACTGTAGGCGGTTATAATATGGCTAAACAGATAATTCAGGAAGCTGATGCTATTATCTATTTTCCTTTGGATATGCCGTTTGTTTCTGAATCTTTTGTTAAACGTATTCAGCCGAGGATATTCATGCCGGTAGAAACTGAGTTGTGGCCTAATTTTTTGCGGGCTATTCGTGAAAGAAATATTCCGGTAATGATGGTTAATGGCCGTATTTCAGAGAAATCAGTAAAAACGTATCGTTATTTATATGGCATTTGGGATGATATGCTGAATACAGTCAGCAGATTCTGCATGCAGTCAAGTATTGACGCTGATTATATCAGTCATTTAGGCGCAGATCCCAAAAAGATTTATGTTACAGGTAATACGAAGTTTGATCAGACTTATGCGGAAGTGACACCAGAGGACCTGGAAAACTATAAAAAAGAATTAGGAATTGAAAATGCTTATCCTGTAATTGTGGCAGGGTCTACACATCCTACTGAAGAAAAAGTTTTATTTGATGTGTTTAATGAAATTATTAAAAGCTATCCTGAGGCCCGTTTGGTTATCGCACCTCGCAAACCGGGACGTGCCGATGAAATCAGTAAACTGGCGAAACAGTATCATTGGGAAAGCGGATTTAGATCAAAACTCCTGGAAATCAAAGGTGCTCGGTCTAAATATCCTGTTTTACTGATAGATACTATTGGTGAATTAGGTCGTATTTATTCTGTTGGTGATGTGGTGTTTGTTGGTGGTTCTTTGATAAAACATGGCGGACATAACGTGCTGGAACCGGCAGCGCATGCCAAACCGATTTTAGTTGGGCCAAATATGCAGAATTTTAAAGATTCATATGCTTTATTGAGTAAGGTCGGTGCCTGCAAGATGATCAATAACAGTGCAGAGCTTACTAAAGAAGTTTTAGATATTGTTGGAAACGATGAACGACGTTTGCAAATGGGAGCAGCATCATTGCAGGTTATTAAAGAAAATCGCGGTGCTGCTGTACGCAGTATTGAATATCTGCAGGATCTGCTGACATTAACGACTGTTGACAGTAAGGTTGAAGCATCCTATCCTACAAATATCAGAAATCTGCATGATGAAGGCGGCGGGCGTCTGCGCCATGGAGATGCGGTGATTCAATATTTATACCAGCTGGCACATGGTCCTAACACCCCATTTTTTGGTTGGATTTTATTGGGGATTTTAAGGATGTTTTCCTATGTATATGAATTTGGTGTTTGCTGTAAATTAGACTTTTATAAATCCGGATTATTGAAACAGAAAAAATTAGATTGCTGTGTCATTTCTATAGGGAATATTACTGTTGGTGGTACAGGAAAAACTCCTACCGCGCAAAAAGTTGCTGTTATTATTAAAAATATGGGTTATCGTGTCGTGATCCTGAATCGTGGTTATCGTTCGCACTGGGATCAGGAGATGGGCGTTGTCAGTGATGGTAAGAAGATTTTTATGACTGCCTATGAGGCCGGTGATGAAGCTTATTTAATGGCGAAAACCTTACCGGGTGTGCCGGTAATTATTGGTAAAAACAGAGCCTTAACAGGTCAGTTTGCTGTGGATAAAATGAATGCTGAGGTTATCATCATGGACGATGGTTATCAGCATTGGCACTTATATCGTGATCTGGACGTAGTTTTAGTTGATACATTTAATATGTTCGGCAATGGCTGTCTTCTGCCGCGCGGAACCTTGCGCGAACCGTTGAGTCATTTGGACAGGGCGGGCTTGTTCCTGCTGACTAAAACAGATCAAAGTTCTCAGTTCAGCCGTCAGGAATTACGCGATACTTTGGATAAGTACAACGGAGATGCTCCTATTATTGAGAGTATCCATCATCCCAAAAATTTTGTGGAAATTGCTGACTGGTATAAAGGCATACATGAAAATGCGAAAGATCTTTCTGAGCTGCAGGGTAAAAAAGTTATGGTCTTTTCTGCGATCGGCAATCCTTCATCGTTTGAGCAGACTCTGGCCTGCATCGGCATTGATATAATTGAAGCTATACGATATCCTGACCATCATGATTACGGAATGCTGGAAATGCAGTATATCAGTGAAAGAGCCATCAGCAAAGAAGTTGTAGCTATGGTGACAACTGGTAAGGACGCTGTTAAAATACCAACGGAATTCATTTATTTTAATAGAGAAATGCCGTTGTATATTTTAAATATGGATATAAAAATTACTGAAGGACGTGAAGTATTTGAGAAAACAATTCTGAACGCCATTCAGAAGGAGACGAACGAGTAATGAAAGTTTTGTGTGTGATACCTGCACGTTACGCTTCTACACGACTTCCGGGAAAGCCTTTGGCACTTATTGCAGGAAAGCCTATGATACAACATGTCTATATGAAAGCCTGTGAGGCCAAACTGCCTGATGATGTTATTGTGGCCACGGATAATGAGAAAGTTTTTGAAACGGTTCATGGTTTTGGTGGTAGAGCGATCATGACATCTCCGGATCATCCCAGTGGTACTGACAGGTTAGCAGAGGTCGCTCTTAATTTTCCCGATGTAGATGTTATTGTCAATGTACAGGGCGATGAACCCATGATACCGCCGGAGATTATTGACCGGCTGGCAAAAGCTTTCGAAGCTGAATCTGATTTAAAAATGGCTACGATGAAAGTATTGATGCGGGAAGAAGATTATAATAATCCGGCGGCAGTTAAAGTTGTTACCGACAATAATGGTTATGCCCTTTATTTTTCGCGCAGCCTAATGCCATATCCCCGTAATAAAACTGAACACTATAAGGTCTATAAGCATGTTGGTATTTATGCTTATAGACGTGATTTCCTTTTGCAATACGCTGCTTTGGCACCTACTGAATTGGAAAAAACAGAAAGTTTGGAGCAGTTGAGAGTTTTGGAAAACGGATATAAGATAAAAGTACTGGAAAGTGATTTTCAAGGTATTGGAGTAGATACTCCGGAAGATTTGGCAGCGGTAAATGAGCTGTTAAGTAAATAAGCGGTTTTATTCCAGAAGGAGGTCGGACATGAACATTGTAAAAGTTGGTGATTATGAAGTTGGACAGGGGCATCCGCTGCTATTGATGGCAGGACCCTGCGTTTTAGAGGGTTATGAGCACAGTTTGATGATCGGTAAGGAAGTTAAAAAAATTGCTGATAAATTAGGTGTGCCTTATGTTTTCAAGGCATCCTATGACAAAGCCAATCGTTCTTCTTACAGCTCTTTCCGTGGACCGGGATTAGAAGAAGGGTTGAAGATTTTAGCACAGATTAAAAAAGATTTAGGTGTGCCTGTTGTCAGTGATATTCATGAAACTATTCAGGTGGAAAAAGCTGCTGAAGTTTTAGATATTCTGCAAATACCGGCGTTTCTTTGCCGTCAAACGGATTTAGTTTACGAAGCAGCAAAAACAGGACGTGTAGTTAATATTAAAAAAGGCCAGTTCCTCGCACCCTGGGACATGAAAAATGTACTGAAAAAAGCTGAGGAGGCAGGCAATCATAATATTATGCTGACTGAACGCGGTGCCAGCTTTGGTTACAATGCTTTGGTTACTGACATGCGCAGCTTGGCAATTATGCGTGAGTTGGGGTATCCGGTAGTGATGGATGCTACTCATAGCGTTCAGATTCCAGGCGGTCAGGGAACGACTTCCGGAGGTCAAAGCCAGTATGTGCCTCATATGGCCAGAGCTGCTGCGGCTGTAGGCATTGACGCTCTTTTTCTTGAGGTACATGATAATCCGGAAGAAGCGTTGTCTGATGGACCCAATATGGTTCGTTTGGACAAGTTAGAGAAACTTTTAACAGATGTTTTGGCTATTGATAAAATAGTACGCGGTTAGATCTGGTAAGTGAGAGGGAGTTGGAGCATGGAACAAATGTTAGAGCAGGCGCGCAATACTTTGCAAATGGAGGCTGACGCTATTTTAGAGCTCGTACCTCGCGTTGACGAGCATTTTTCTGCAGCAGTGGCTATGATTTTAGACTGTCCAGGACGAGTTGTCATCACTGGTATGGGTAAATCAGGTATCATTGGACGAAAAATGGCGGCTACGTTTGCCAGTACAGGTACACCATCGTTTTATCTCCATCCTGCCGAAGGTATTCACGGTGATTTGGGTATGGTAACCGAAAGCGATGTCGTGATCGCTCTGTCTAATAGCGGCGAAACGGGAGAGGTACTGCATATACTGCCATCCTTAAGGCGTATAGGGGCAAAATTGATTGCTATGGTTGGGAATGCTGAGTCTTCTTTAGCAAAAAATTCTGATATTACTTTAGATGTTGGTGTTTCGCAGGAAGCATGTCCGTTAGGGCTGGCTCCTACATCTAGTACTACTGCCGCATTAGCTTATGGTGATGCGCTTGCTTTGGCCTTGTTGTCCAAACGTAAATTTACTGCCAGCCAGTTTGCTGTTTTCCATCCTGGTGGTTCGTTGGGACGCAAGCTGCTCTTAACTGTTGAGGACATCATGCATAGTGGTGCTGATAATCCTGTTGTTAATGGTGCAACAACTGTTCAGGATGCTTTATTCGTAATTACTGATAAAGGGCTTGGCGCTGTTTCTGTAGTTGACGATAATGAAATTATGATTGGCGTTCTGACTGATGGAGATATTCGCCGTGGGCTGAGTAAGGGGATTGATTTTCTGCAGCGTCCTGTTACTGAACTGATGACCAGGGCCCCTAAAACTATTACTAAAGATAAACTGGCGGCTCAGGCACTGCATCTGATGGAAAGCAACAGTCCTAAGCCTATTACAGTGCTGCCTGTTATTGACGAGGAGCGTCGTGTTATTGGATTATTGCATATGACTGACTTGGTACGTCAGGGTGTGGTATAATGAAAAACATAGAAAAAGCAGCTCAGATAATTAAATTGCTGGTGTTGGATGTCGATGGTGTTATGACAGACGGTTCGATTTATCTTGATGCTGAGCAGGAACTTTTCAAGAGCTTTAATGCTAAAGATGGTATGGGAATCAGCTGCGCTATAAGATGCGGACTGCAGGTTGCGATTATTACCGGTCGCTGCAGTCCAATTATTCGCAGAAGGGCCAGAGAATTAGGGATCGTCGAAGTTTGTGAAAATGTTAAAGAGAAAAGAAGTGCTTTAGCGGAGCTGCTGCAAAAATATAATTTGTCTTTAAATGAAACGGCTTATGTCGGCGATGACCTAAATGATCTGCCAGTGCTTACACAGGTTGGTCTGGCCTGTGCTCCGGCAGATGCTGTAGAAGAAGTAAAACAGGTATGTCATTTTGTAGCAGAAAAAAAAGGCGGCTGCGGAGCAGTGCGTCAAATTACAGAGTTTATTTTAAATGCTCGTGGTGACTGGGATAAAATTGTAAACAGTTATTTACAAGAGGGACAGGGAGACGCTCAATAATGTGGCTTTACTATTTACTGAAAACAATCAGTACCTTGGTATCATGGCTGCCTTATAAGCTGGTGGTGAACATTGGTATCGGCATAGGGCACCTTTATCATACAATTGCAAAAAAACAGAGGATCCGTGCGGAGGAAACTATCAAGGAAAGACTTGGTTATTCTGATGAAGAAGCTAAATGCACGATAAAGTCATTGTTTGTGAAATTAGGCATAACTTTTATGGAAATAATGTATATGCCAGCACTCAATAAAGACAATATTCGTGGTTTGGTTACTTTTGATCGTCCGGATGTGTTATGGGAAGCGTTGAATGAAGGTCATGGTGTAGTTATGCTGGCTTGCCATATGGATAATTGGGAATGGCTGGGTGCTGCTTTATCTTTGTATGGATTTCCTATAAGTGCAGTTGAAAAACCACAGCCTAATAGAGTCTACAGTGATTTTATGAACGAACTGCGCAAAAGCGTAGGTCAGGAAATATTTTCTCGTGGTACAAGTGAAATTCTTGGTTGTGCCAGAGCAATGAAAAAAGGCCGCATGCTGGGCTTGATTGCAGATCAGGATGGCGGATATGACGGTATTTTTGTACAGTTTTTTGGAAAAATGGCAGCTACACCCTCTGGACCGGCATATTTTTCCAGGAAATTTAAAGCTCCTATTATACCTATTTTTATTGTACGTAAAGAAGGTTATTATGGGCATCAGGCAATCGTCAAAGATCCTATTTACTATGAAGATACCGGCGATAGGCAGTTGGATGACTATCGCGTTACATTAAAAATGACCAGAATTGTCGAAGAAGTTATCAGGGAATATCCTGATAACTGGTTATGGTTCCAGCATCGCTGGAATACGCCATACACACCTACAGGAAAGGAGCAGGAGCATGTTGAGAAATAAAGGCTTCCAGATGATCGTGGGTGCAATAGTTATAACAGGCGTCATTATTGCCTGGCTTATGCTCGGCGGTGAGGCTCCTTCCAACAATCCAGTTCAGAAAGAAAGCTCTGGGGCGAATGCTAAAGTAAGGAATAGTACTTTGGCCAGAGAAGTGGACGGTAAGAAAGTCTGGGAATTTACTGTTGAAGAAGTTGAACAGATCAAAAGCAGCGGTGAAGCTGTTTTAAAAGGTGTTAAAGGTAAAATTTACCGTGAAGACGGCAGTGTTTTAGAGGTTGTGGCCGGCGGCGGTAAAGTAAAAAATGAGGCAAAGGATTTTGAACTGAATGATAAAGTGGTAGCAGTTCTATCCAGTGGCGGTAAGCTGACTGCCGAAAGCATACGTTGGCAGCAGACTGAAGATGTTATTACAGCTTCGGGGAATGTAAGGCTGCTTAAAGATGATACCTTGGCGACAGGAGACAAAGCTGTTACCAGTAGTGCATTTGAAAGACTGAAATTAGAAGGGCATGCGGAAGTTCAGAGAGGCGGCGATTATAATGAATAAACTGAAAATGACTATCGTTATGATGATAGGGATATTTTTTATGGTGGGCATGCTTGGGACTGCTTGCGCTCAAGGCTCGAATTTCAGTGTGAAGGCTGATACTATTGAATATGATATGCAGTCTGGGGACGGTATGGCCAAGGGAAATGTAGTATTGAAACAAGATGGCGGTACTGCAACTGCTGCTAATGCTGAATTTAACAGCAAAACAAAATCCGGCAGGCTGACTGGCGGTGTTGTTGCTGATCGTGATGACTCGCATGTTGTTTGTTATACATTTGTAATGCATAATGAAGATTATTCTTCGGCGATAGGTGATGCTCGTCTGACTAAAGGTGATAAAACTTTAGCATCTGAACGTGTTGATTATTATAAAAATCGTGAATATGCTGAGACTGTTGGTAGTTGGGCACGTTTGTCCATGGCTGATGGAAGCATTCTGGATGCAGTGAAAATTACTTATGATGGAAAAGTTGGTGTGGCAAATGCGACCGGTGGTGTAGCTATTTCCAGCCCACCTCGTGATTTGACAGCTTCTGCAGATACCGCTGTTTATGAAACAAATAATAGCGGTTATATAGAACTGATTGGTAACGCAAAAGCGACACAGGATGGGAATACAGTAGAAGGAAATCGCCTGCGTCTGAACAATACCTCTAATAAGGCAGAAGCCAGTGGAAATGTAAAAATTGTTTATGTTCCTAAGCCTGTGGAGAAGAAAGAAAATGTAACTGCAGATGAAAATGCGGCATTACAAATGGCCAAAGCACCTGTGGAGGTCGCCTAGTGATTATAGAAACGAAAGATCTTGTAAAAGAATATTCAGGACGGCGCGTTGTTAATCGGGTCAGCATCACAGTAGAGCAGGGAAGTGTCGTCGGGTTACTGGGGCCTAATGGTGCCGGTAAGACTACGACATTTTATATGATTGTAGGCATTGAACGTCCTGATGAAGGTGTAGTTACTTTAGATGGAGATGATATATCATCTTTGGCAATGTATGAACGGGCCAGGGCTGGCATCGGTTATTTGCCGCAGGAAGCATCGATTTTTCGAAAAATGACAGTTGAAGAAAATATTTTAGCGATTTTAGAAACGACTGTTCTGACTGAGGAAGAACGTGTGAACAAAATGAATTCTTTAATCGAAGAATTTCGTATTGAACACATAAGAAAAAGCAAAGGAACAGAGCTTTCCGGTGGTGAGCGCAGACGTGTTGAAATCGCCAGGGCTTTGGCTACGGATCCTGCTTTTATTCTGTTAGATGAACCTTTTGCTGGAATCGATCCTATTGCTGTATCAGATATCCAGGGAATGATAGCACATTTAGCAAAGCGCGGAATTGGTATCCTGATAACAGACCATAATGTGAGAGAAACTTTAAGTATTGTTGATAAAGCATATATCCTTGCCAACGGTGAAATTTTAATTCATGGTGACAGCGAAACCATCGCTAACGATCCAACGGCACGTAAATATTATCTTGGCGAAAACTTTAGCATGTAGGAGGAATAGGGATGCGTTTACGCTTACTGGATCGTTATGTTTTAAGTGAATTGCTGTACCCTTTTATTTTTGGTATCGCTTCGTTTTCCAGTATTTTTATTGCCAGCTCCATGCTTTTTAAGCTGACACAATACATGACTAAATACGGGGCCTCGGGAGAAACTATTGCCAGATTATTTATGTATAGTTTACCAGAAGTAGTAAATTATACCTTTCCAATGTCGATGCTGCTGGCTTCGCTGATGGCATTTGGTAAATTGTCAGGCAGCAGCGAGATTGTGGCAATGAAATCAGGGGGTATCAGTTATTACCGTATTGTTGCACCTGTACTGATCGTAGCTTTTTTTGTCAGCATGTTTTCTGTTGTTTGGGCAGAGAAGGTAGTGCCGGCGGCAAAAGTACAGTATGGCAGGATTTTAGAATATGAGATTAAAAAGAATACTAAACCGAGAACCCAGGATCATGTTATCATTAAAACTTTGAGTGGCAGTACTCAGAGAATTACTTATGCCCGCCGTTTTGATGAAGAAAAAGGTTTAATGGAAAATATTACGATCGAAGAGTTTGAAAAATCTCATCTGGCGAGAATTCAAACAGCTAAACAAGCTTACTGGGAAAATGGATCCTGGCGTCTGGAAGATGGTACTGTTTATACAATGAACGAAGCGGAAGGCATTAAAAGCACTGCTAAATTTAAAGAGCAGATCATCCCGCTTGATGTAACTCCAAGAGAGATTTCCTGGGAACAAAAAGAACCTGAGGAAATGACAATCAGGGAATTGCGTGAATATATTTCTGTTTTAGAAAGACAGCATCAGCCGACAGCACGCCAGTGGTGTGAAATCTATATGCGGATTTCGATTCCGTTAGCCAGCTTTTTCTTTGCTATGATCGGTGCTCCGTTAGGCACTCAGAAACAAAGAACAAGTTCTTCTATTGGCCTTGGTATCAGTATTATCGTAATCTTTATTTATTATGCGATAATGACACTTACTACAGGTCTTGGTAAAGGCGGGGTGATGAATCCTCTGCTGGCATGTATTATTCCCAATCTGATTTGTTTGGGAGCCGGTGTATTTTTACTGCAGAAGAAAAACGCTTGATTTAAAAAATATATTTTGAAGTAAAGGAGGTGTATTCATGTTCGGATTACGGTTGATTTTAATTCTGGCAGTAGTTGGCGGTTTGATTGCTTTTATTGGTGATAAACTGGGAAGTAAGATCGGCAAGAAAAAACTTTCTGTTTTTGGTTTAAGGCCCTATCATACTTCTGTGTTGATGACCGTTATAACCGGAATTTTGATCGCCTCTATTACTTTGGTAACAATGGCTGTTGCTTCTGACAGTGCTAGAACCGCAATGTTTGGAATGGAAAAGCTTCAGAATGAATTAGCGGCCTTGAACAGAGAAAAAGATCAGGCGTCTGTGGCGTTGGCAAAGGCTCAGGCTGATGTTGCTGAAAAGAATAAGGCAATTCTGGCTTTGGATGAACAGATAAAAGCCAGCGCGGCTGAAAAAGCGGCGATTGAGAATCAGTTAGTTGCTGCTCGTCAGAATTATGAGGAAGCCAAAGGCCAGCTTCAGCAGGCTCAGTCGGCTGTAGGAGAATTGTCGCAGGCTAAGCAGTCTCTTGAAGGGGAAGTAACTAATCTGGAACAGATGACAGAACGTCTGCGGCGAGGAATTTTGGCTATTCGTGAAGGTCAGGTTGTTTTTCGAAGCGGCGAAGTTGTTTATGCAGGAGTTTTAAAAGGCAGTTTAAATGACGAAGAAAATAGTCGGCAAATGCAGTTGTTTTTAGCTACGGCTAATGAAGTGACCCTGCATCGTATGGGAATAGAAGCAGAAGAACCTGTGCAGGCCATATGGATGCCTAATGAGGTAATTGAAGAGGCTTTGACGCGCATTAAAGCTGCGCAGGGGAATATTTTTGTCAGAGTAAGGACTGTTGCTAATATTATTGCTGGAGAACCGGCTGTATGTACGTTGGAATTGGCAGCGGACAATCGTATTTATAAAAATAACGAGCTGATTTTTAGTAAAGAAATAGACCTTGAACAAAGTGAGAGCAGTATGAATGGTGAAATATTAGAGTTTCTGTCTGATATTAACCGTGTAGCTGTTGCTGCCGGAGTCATACCAGACCCGCTTACAGGTAAGGTTGGTAATATGGATGCTGGAACAATGGTCGAAACAGGTGAGAAAATGGCTAAGTATGGCGGGAAAGTTATACTTAAGGCCTATGCTAAAGGTGACATTAACGCTTCTGGACCGGTTTTACTGCGCTTAGAGGTGGAAAATGCCGGAAAATAAAGTATGGTACTTAGGCGTTGATCCTGGTAGTGCTAAAACTGGATTTGCATGGGTAGAGGCAGATGGAAGAATAAAAAAGGTTGCAGTACTGGCAACAGAAACTTTACCAGAAGTGCTGCCGCAAATATTAGGATCTGCTCCAGCTGCTGTGATTTTGGGGAACGGCACTAACTGTGACAGCATAAAAAAAATGCTGATGGAAGTAACTAATGTAATTAAGATATTAATGATAGAAGAAGGCTACAGTACGGAAGAGGCCAGAAAATTGTATTGGCAGGAAAACCCTCCGCAGGGCTGGCGCCGTTTACTTCCTTTGGGTCTGCAAGTTCCGCCTGTTAATTTAGACGGTTACGCAGCGGCTGTTTTGGTACGTCGTTATTTGAAAAAAATAAATACAGTATAATAAAAAGCACAGGAAATTTTCCCTGTGCTTTTTTAGCAGGGAAAATATTGGGCAGCGGCGAATAAAATCAAGGCAGTTTAAAATGGGGGTGGAAAAATGATCAGGCTGAAAAAATGTAGTCTGATATGGTTAACACTACTGTTATTGTTGATCGCAACGGCCGTAAATGCGGCAGAAAAAAACTTTGTCGAAATAGATATTTACAGTGTGAATGATTTCCATGGACACCTGCGTGCTGAAGCTGCTGATCCTGGAATTGCTGTTTTGTCAGGAGTAATTAACGAACTGATGAAGCAAAATCCTGTAGGATCCTTACTTTTGGGCGGTGGTGATATGTTTTCTGGAACAATTGATGCCAATGAGTATCAGGGACTGCCAGTTGTGACAGCGATGAATAAGATGGGTTTTAGCGCAAATACAGCAGGCAATCATATTTTTGACTATCCTCTGGACGTAATAAAGAGGCAGGCTGCCGCAGCAAATTTCCCTATTTTGGGAGCAAATATTGTTGAGGCTGCAGGTGATAGAGTTGCGGAACCTTTTAAACCATATATAATGTTGCAGAGGAATGGTTTGACAATTGGTATATTGGGTCTTACTACGGTTGAAACTAAGGAAAAAGCATCGCAGTTTAATTTGCAGAAGGTAAAAATTTTACCGCCGGAACAGATTGCACAGGTATATGTTGATGAGTTGAGAAGGCAAGGGGCACAAATTATTGTTCTACTGACACATATTGGCAGCCGCCAAGGGGAGAAACATGGTATTACAGGAGAGATAGTACCGATTTTGCAAAAAATTCATGGAGTAGATGCCGTTGTCACAGGACATTCACATTTGTGTGTCAGCGGGACATATGAAGATATTCCGGTAATTCAGGCCGGATGCTATGGGGAGGCAGTTGGCAGAATCAATTTGTTATATTCCATGGCAGCTCAGAAGGTTGTTTCTGCAAATTCGCGTGTTTATAAATTAAGCGAATTACCGAGAGTACAGGATAATGCAATGGAAAGGTTTTTGGAACCAATATTTAAAAACATAGATTCTAAATATAATGAGATTTTAGCTGTCAATAGCCAGGTGCTGACAAATGACCGTAATGGAGAATCAAGAGTCGGAGACTTTTTTATGGATGTTTTGAAAAACGGCTTTAAGGCTGATGTTGCTTTATATAACGGTGGAGCTATACGTGATACTTTGCCGTCTGGAAGGGTAACGGTTCGTGATTTATTGAAAATCTTTCCCTTTGACAGTACCATATATACAGCAGAAGTAAAAGGCAGTGATCTGAGGCAGGTTCTGGAACATGGTATTGGCAACCCGGATATCAGCAGGCTGCGTTTTTCAGGGTTGCAGATCAGTGCTGATATCAGAAGGGAGGAAGGACAGAGAATTAGCAGTGTTACTTTGTCTGATGGCAGCACATTAGCGGATGAAAAATATTATAAGGTCATAAGTAATGATTTTATGTTCAGTGGCGGCGATGGTTTTTACAGCCTGCAAAATGCACGGCATTTGAGGGATTGTGGTAAGGATAAGACTTTTTTTGCTTTTGCGCTGCGAAGCTTGAAAATGGTTGACTATCCTGCTCATGATGAGCGATTACAAATAAAAAAACAGGGAGTCTAAAATGAACGATTTTATGAAACTTAACTGTGATGAATTTTTAGAAAGACTTGCATCTAAAGAACCTGTACCAGGAGGTGGAGGTGCCGCTGCATTAGGTGGAGCCATAGGTGCGGCGTTAACTTCAATGGTTGCCAATCTTACTGTGGGAAAAGAAAAATTTTTATCGGTAGAAGGTGAAATGATTAGGTTGGCAGCCGCAAGTAAATATTTGCGAAAAGAATTGCTTCAGTTGGTACAAGAGGATGCCAGCGTTTTTGAAGCATTCATGAAATGTTATAAGATGCCGAAAGCAACAGATTTGGAAAAAGAACTGCGCCAAATAAAAATTCAGGAAGCTGCTAAAATGGCAGCAGAGATACCTTTGAAAATCGGTGAAAAAGCTCTGGCAGTTTTACTTTTGGCGGCAGAAGCGGCAGAATTAGGTAATCCAGCCGTAATTACAGATGCTGCTGTAGCGGCATTGATGGCCAGGGCAGCTGTACGTAGCGCAGTTTATAATGTAAAAATAAATCTTAATCTGATTAGCGATCAGGATTATTGCTCAGTTCTTGTCGAAAGAATTGCAGCATTGGAGCAAGAAGCCTTATCAGCAGAAAAAAATATTTTGGAGCATACTGATAAAGTTCTGTCATAAAGTAAAATTTGTCAATATTGAGCGAAGCAGGATGAATTGTCTGAAAATTCACAAACAGTTCACTTTTTAGCCCAACTTAGGACAAAGGCTTTTGGTATCCTATAACTGTAAGCCAAGCACTAAGAAAAGCGAAGGTGATATAAATGCATATAAAGGTTTTAGGGCCTATGACGAAACAATGCGAATTGTTATTGCAAAATGCAGCCATCGCGGCTAAAAAACTCAAATGTCATGCTGAGTTTGAACGTGTTAATGATTTACGGCGTGTAGTCGCTTACGGAGTTATGGCCTTACCAGCTTTGGTTATTGATGAAAAAGTTGTTGCAGGCGGTAGTGTGCTGCCTGTTGAAGAAATAATGGAGATTATCAGACATTTGAATTAAATGGCATTAGAGTGAGCTGCTTGAGTATACAAATGTTATATTGATTTTTTACCCCATATCATTTTGATATGGGGATTTTTTTGTTGCTGCATAAAAGTCCCGCTGGGACAGTAAAATAAGACGCTGCGGAAAAGTTTTTTTCTTGTAAGCTCGTTGTAAAATCTAGTATAATAAAAGTCAAGTACAAAATAAAAAGGTGAGAACTGGGGGCAATTATGGTATATTTCTTTGGCTTTCTAGGTGGTCTGGCATTGTTTTTATATGGCATGCAATTGATGGGTGATGGTCTGCAGCGTGCTGCTGGTGAAAAATTGCAGAAAATACTGGAAGCATTGACCGGGGTTTTGATTGTCGGAGTAGCGTTGGGTGCAGCTGTAACTGCTGTTTTGCAGTCCAGCAGTGCAACAACAGTCATGACTGTTGGTTTGGTAAATGCCGGGCTGATGACACTGAAACAGGCGTTCGGCATTGTTATGGGTGCTAATATTGGTACCACTATTACCGCCCAGTTGATTGCATTTAAACTTACTGATTATGTTACTTTGATTTTGGCAATAGGGTTTGCAATGCAGTTGCTTGCTAAACGCCGCCGTGGGAAATATCTGGGGCAGGTACTTCTTGGGTTTGGTATCCTGATGCTGGGCATGAGTATGATGGGACAATCTGTTTTGCCCCTGCGCGAGTATCAGGGCTTTGTTGATTTTATTGGCAAATTTTCTCATAATCCGATTCTAGGCATTGGCGTAGGTATTGTAATGACAGTACTTATTCAATCCAGCTCCGCTACTATTGGTATTTTGATTGCCATGGCAAGCCAGGGTTTGATACCTTTAGAGGGTGCAATTCCTGTACTTCTGGGCGATAATATCGGTACCTGCATTACAGCAATCATGGCGGCCTGGCGTGCAAATGTTACGGCAAAACGTGTTGCATTAGCTCATGTGTTGTTCAATCTGATTGGCAGCATCCTTTTCGTGACCTTTATGGGATTGTTCATAAAACTTGTTTTGGCAGTATCACCTGCTCATGATATAGCGCGTCAGATCGCTAATGCGCATACAGCCTTTAATATTATCAATACACTTATTTTTCTGCCTTTTGCTGCTCCTTTTATCAAGCTTGTGGAACGGTTACTGCCTGGCAGTGACGGTGTCATTTCGCGCAAACCGATATATTTGGATGTGAATATGCTTAAAACCCCGTCTATCGCTATGACTCTGGCTGGCAAAGAGGTTGTGCGCATGGGAACCATGGCTCGTCATAATGTTGAACTGAGCATAGCGGCAATGGAAGACATGGACAGCAGGAAAATCGCTTATGTTTTAGAACATGAACCAGTGATAGATGCATTGGAAGAAGAAGTTACCAAATATTTGACGCAAATGAGTGAAACGCAGATGAGCAGGGAATTATCAGCCCGGCATACAGGTCTTTTACATGCCTGTAACGATATTGAGCGTATTGGTGACCATGGTGAAACTTTAGCGAAAAAAGTACGGATGATTTACGAAGATAATGTAAAATTTTCAGATGAGGCTAAAGCCGAGCTGCACACTTTAGGGCAGATGGTGCTAGAAGCCAGCGGTAAAGCTTTGGAAGCCTTGGAAAAAGACGATAAGAAACTGGCTGAAGAAGCCTGGGCATTGTGCCGTCAGGTTAAACAGTATCAGAAAGAGATTCGTAAAAATCATATCGTACGATTGAATGAAAAACGTTGTGATCCGGTTGCTGGCTTTGTAATGCTGGAATTATTAATAAATATGAAACGCGTTTCCGATCATTCAAAAAATATCAGCCAGTTAGTTTTGGGAATTTTTTAAAAGTAAAAAAATATAGAAATTTTTCAAAAAAATGTTGACAAAGATGGCGTTCTGTTCTAAAATACATCTTGTTGCTAATCAATGCGGAAATAGCTCAGTGGTAGAGCACCTCCTTGCCAAGGAGGGGGTCGCGAGTTCGAATCTCGTTTTCCGCTCCACTTGAATATTGACCCGGCAGAAACCTGCCGGGTTTTTTGTTGCTTCTTGTCAACTTTAGATCCTTGTGATATGATATTATGAGCGATTTATGTCAGTATCTTTTGATATTGGCCTTGAACAAGCTGTTAATTTTGTACACATATAAAACCTAAGGGAGGATTTTTTAATGAACGTATCTGTTGAAAGAGTTGTGAATGACGCAACCCTCAAAATTACTTTACCCGCTGAGGAAGTGAATAAAGGCTTTAAAAAAGCTATAAGCAAAATCGCTAACAGCGTAAACATTCCCGGTTTCCGTAAAGGCAAAGCACCCCGCAACATTATTGAAATGCACTATGGCAAAGATGCCATTAAACAAGAAGCATTCGAAATCGTTGCTAATGATTGCTATACTAAAGCACTTGATCAGGAGAGCCTGATTCCTGTGTCCGACCCCAAAGTTGAAGAATCTGTTTTTGAAGAAAATAAAGATATGGAACTGACTATCAAAGTCACTTTGAAACCTGAAATAGAACTGGGTGAATACAAAGGCTTGTCTGTAGAGAAAAAAGAAGCTGTTGTTGAAGATGCAGATGTTGACGCTGCAGTAGAAGAACTGCGCAGCCGTCAGGCCAAAATGGTAATTGCTGAAGAAGGTACAATTATTGAAAAAGGTGATTTTGCAATTATTGATTTCGCCGGTACTGTAGACGGTGAAGCTTTCAGCGGCGGTGAAGGTAAAGGCTATCCTCTGGAAGTTGGTTCTAACTCCTTTATCCCTGGTTTTGAAGATCAGCTGGTTGGCCTAAAAAAAGGCGATGCTACTGATGTAGAAGTAACTTTCCCTGAAGATTATTTCGTTAAAGAACTGGCTGGTAAAGAAGCTGTGTTCAAAGTTAACGTTCAAGATGTAAAACGCAAAGAGCTGCCTGAGCTGAATGACGAATATGTTGCAGCTAACAGTGAATATAAAACTGTTGCTGAACTGAAAGCTTCGTACAAAGAACGTATGCAGCAAAATGCTGAAAACAATGCGAAGGTTGAATATGAAAAAGCATTGATTGATGTTGCTGTTGCCAATGCTAAATTTGAAGTTCCTGAGATTATGGTCGAAGACCGCATCAGCCAAATGGTTGACGAAATGCGTATGAGTCTGGAAAGCCGTAAAATGACTTTAGAAATGTATATGCAGTATACTGGTATGGATATGGCTAAGATCCGCGAAAACCAGCGTGCGACTGCCGCTGAAAACGTAAAAACTGATCTGGTTCTGGATGCTATTGCCAAAGCAGAAAACATTCAGGTATCTATGGAAGACGTTGATGCTGAATTATCTGCTATTGCTGCTCAACATGGTGCTACGCTGGACGAAGTAAAGAATATCATTAAATCCAATGGTAACATGGGACTTTTGCTTGCAAATATCCTGCGTCGCAAAGCTGCTCACGTTGTTATTGACAACGCAAAATAATGGCATTTTGCCGCCGGCGCTTTAAGCTCCGGCGGCAGATGTGACTTTATTAAAAAATATAACCTTAAAGAAAAGGGGTGTAAGACATGAACTATGTGCCTATCGTTGTAGAGCAATCCAGCAGGGGTGAGCGCTCTTATGACATTTATTCCCGCTTATTGAAAGACAGAATCGTTTTTGTGACCGGCCCTATTGACGACGCGATGGCAAATGTCGTTATCGCCCAGCTGCTCTTCCTGGAATCCGAAGATCCTAATAAAGATATACATCTTTATATCAATAGTCCTGGCGGTAGTGTAAGTGCCGGCTTGGCTATTTATGACACGATGCAGTATATCAAACCTGATGTTTCTACCATTTGCATGGGTATGGCGGCCAGTATGGCATCTGTACTTTTAGCTGCAGGGACTCCGGGAAAACGTTACGCGCTCCCTTATTCCCGCGTGATGATTCATCAACCGCTGGGAGGGGCTCAGGGTCAAGCTACAGAAATTGAGATTCATGCGCGCGAAATTCTGCGTATCCGTGAAGAGATGAATGGTATTTTAGCTAAACATACAGGTCAGTCGAAAGAAAAAATCGCACAGGATACTGAACGCGATTATTACCTGACCAGCGAAGAAGCTAAAGCTTATGGGCTTATTGATGAAGTTGTAACCCGTAAGGCAGCAGCTGAAGAAGCGAAATGATGCATACTAAGGAGATAACAATATGAACTTTGGCGAGGGGAACGACAGCAATATAACTTGTTCCTTCTGTGGAAAAAGAGAAGGCCAGGTCCGCAAGCTGATTGCCGGTCATAACGTCTATATCTGCGACGAATGTATCGAACTTTGCAATGAAATGCTGACAGAAGACCTGAAAGAAACAAATGCTGCTGTTGTCAGTGTAAACGAACTGCCGAAGCCGAAAGAAATTAAAAATATTCTTGACGAGTATGTTATTGGTCAGGAAGAAGCAAAAAAAACTTTGGCTGTAGCGGTTTATAACCACTATAAACGTATTAACTATGAATTAAATAATCCTGCGAAGGATAAAGAAGTAGAACTGCAAAAATCAAATATTCTAATGCTGGGGCCTACCGGCAGCGGTAAAACTTTGCTGGCACAGACGTTGGCAAAGATTTTGCAGGTACCTTTTGCAATCGCTGATGCTACTGCTTTGACAGAAGCTGGTTATGTAGGTGAGGATGTTGAAAATATCCTGCTGAAATTGATCCAGAACGCTGATTTTGATATTGAGCGTGCTCAAAGAGGCATTATTTATATTGATGAGATCGATAAGATTTCTCGTAAATCAGAAAATCCTTCTATTACACGTGATGTATCAGGTGAAGGTGTGCAGCAGGCACTTCTGAAAATTTTGGAAGGCACAGTCGCCAGCGTTCCGCCGCAAGGAGGACGCAAACATCCGCATCAGGAGTTTATTCAGATCGATACTACTAATATTTTATTTATCTGTGGCGGTGCTTTTGCCGGACTTGAAAATATTATCGGTGCACGTATCGGCAAAAAGAATCTTGGTTTTGGTGCTGATATCAAAACAAAAGAAGAAGCAAAAGCTGATACGATCTTTAAAAAAGTTTTGCCTGAAGATTTAATGAAATTCGGTTTGATTCCTGAATTTGCAGGTCGTCTGCCTGTTGTTGTGACACTGGATTCTTTGGATAAAGACGCTTTGATCAAAATCCTGCAAGAGCCTAAAAATGCTTTGATTAAACAATATCAGCATTTCCTGGCTATGGATAATGTAGAACTGGAATTCGAAGACGGTGCTTTAGTGGCTATTGCAGAAGAAGCTCTTAAACGTAATGCCGGCGCCCGCGGTCTGCGTTCTATCATCGAAGAGGTAATGCGTAATGTGATGTATGAAGTGCCTTCACGTATCGACGTTGTAAAATGTGTAGTTACAGAAGCGGCAATCAGAGAACACATGGAACCGAAAATGGTGGTTGCTAGTTAAGCAATTAAAAAAAGAAGGGGAAGGGGCATAGCCTTTTCCCCTTTTTATGTTAAAATAAAGTTGAGTAATGAAAATGCTTTAAAAATATCGTTTGCTGCAGTTAATACTGTTGGCAAAGGAGGGTAATATATGGAAACAAAACCACGTTTAATGCCGTTGCTTCCTTTAAGAGGAATGCTGGTATTTCCAGGTATGATTATAAATCTTGATGTAGGCAGGGAGCGTTCCATTCATGCAGTAGAAGCTGCGATGACTTCCGATAAGCAGATACTTCTGGTATCACAGAAGGAAGCCGTAACGATGGAACCCGGGCAGAAGGATTTATTTAAATATGGTGTCATAGCGGAAATCAAACAATTATTGAAATTGCCAAGTGGAGCTTTGCGGATACTTGTAGAAGGATTAGCCCGAGCCAAAGTAGAAACTATTATCGAAGCTCCGGCTGTCGATACATATTTCCAGGCTAATGCACTGCCGATGGATTCTGTTGTCAGTGAAGATAATGAAGTGGAAGCGCTGCGCAGGATGCTGATTGAAACGTTTGAGCAATGGATTATTGCCAGCAAAAAAGTTAACAGTGAAGTGCTGCTGACCTTTAAGGACCAAACTGACCCAGGACGGGTTGCGGATATGATTGCCGGTTATCTGTCGATAAATATCGAAGAAAAAGAGCAGCTGTTAGAAGCGGTTGATGTTAAAGAACGTATGAATAAACTCTATACGTATTTATGCAAAGAACTGGAAATTGCCGGTCTGGAAAAAAATATTTCACAGCAGGTGCGTAAACAGATAGAACAGAACCAAAAAGAATATTATCTGCGTGAACAGATGAAAGCCATTAATAAAGAACTTGGCGAAGGTGATGAACGTCAGGCCGAAATAGACGAATATAAGAAGCAGATGTCAGAGCTTGATCTGCCGGCTGAAGTTGTTGAAAAAATCAATAAAGAACTTGACCGTCTTTATAAAATGCCGCCGATGATGGCTGAAAGCGCCGTAATCCGCAATTATATCGATGTGCTTTTAAGTTTGCCCTGGGGTAAGTTTACAGAAGATAATTTTGACCTTGAAGTGGCTGCTAAAGTACTGGATAAAGACCATTACGGTTTGGAAAAAGTAAAAGAACGTATTTTAGAGTATTTGGCAGTACGTGCTTTGACCAAACAAAGTAAGGGACCGATTTTATGTTTAGTCGGACCTCCTGGTGTGGGTAAAACTTCTCTGGCACATTCGGTTGCCAGAGCGATCGAGCGTAAATTTACCCGTGTTTCTTTAGGTGGCGTTCGTGATGAAGCAGAAATCCGCGGTCATCGTCGTACATATATCGGCGCAATGCCAGGCAGGATTATTCATGGTATGCAAACCAGCGGTTGCATGAATCCTGTTTTTCTTCTGGATGAGATTGATAAAATGGCTTCTGATTTTCGGGGGGATCCGGCTTCGGCTTTGCTGGAGGTATTAGACCCGGAACAAAACAACACTTTCAGTGACCATTATATTGAATTCCCTTTTGATTTGTCACATGTTTTCTGGATTGTAACGGCTAATACGGTAGAAACTATCCCTCCTGCTCTATTAGACAGGATGGAAGTGATTCAACTTACCAGTTACACTGAGGACGAGAAAGTGAAAATCGGCGAATTGCATTTATTGCCGAAGGAACGTCAGGCACATGGCTTGACTGCAAAAACTTTGAATATTACAGAAACAGCTCTGCGTCATGTTATACGCGAATATACACGTGAGGCCGGTGTACGTAATTTAGAACGGAAAATAGCGGCGATCTGCCGTAAAACAGCACATCGTATTGTGACGAAACAGGTAAAAAGTGCTAAAGTTACCGAAAAAAATCTGACTAAATATTTAGGACCGGTTATTTTTCTGGAAAGCGATCTGACTGCCAAGGCAGAAATAGGTATCTGCACAGGTTTGGCCTGGACCAGTGTTGGAGGTGAATTACTGAAGGTAGAAGTACTGGCTACTAACGGTAAAGGAGGTCTGGTATTGACTGGGCAGTTGGGTGATGTTATGAAAGAATCTGCTCAGGCCGGTTATACTTATATTCGTTCTCGGGCTAAAGAGCTGCATTTGGATGAAAAGTTTTATGAAACTACTGATATCCACATTCATTTACCGGAAGGCGCAATCCCAAAAGATGGTCCTTCCGCCGGCATTACTATGGTGACGGCTATGGTTTCAGCACTGACTAAACGTTGCATAAAAGCGGGTATTGCCATGACTGGAGAGATCACTCTTTCTGGCAAAGTGCTTCCGGTAGGAGGAATTAAAGAAAAAATGCTGGCGGCGCATCGTTATGGTGTAAAAACCATTCTGCTTCCAGAACAGAATATGCAGGATCTGGAAGAACTTCCTGTCAATGTGCGTGCGGCAATAAAATTCATTCCTGTTAATCATATGGATCAAGTGTTGAAATTAGCTTTGGAGGAGTAAGATGAATAAAGGAACCTGGGATATTATTCATGCCCAATATATCACATCTGCTGTCAGAGCAGACCAATATCCGACACCACCGTTGATAGAGGCTGCTTTTATAGGGCGTTCTAATGTTGGCAAATCATCACTGATCAATTCGCTCTGCAGACGTAACGGCTTGGCAAGAGTGAGCTCGACTCCAGGCAAAACACAGACTATAAATTTTTATGGTTTGCAGGCTAAACGCACTACTGAAGGGCAGGAAGAACGTGCTGATTTTTATTTAGTAGATTTACCAGGTTATGGTTTTGCCAAAACAGCTAAAACGAACAAAGATAAATGGTCAGGATTTATCAGTAAATATCTTTCCGGATCTGATAATCTAGGACTGGTCTGTCAGCTTATTGATATCAGGCATAAGCCTTTGGACAGCGATATTGAAAGCTATCACTGGTTACTGGAATGTGGACTGCAGGTTCAGGTTATTTTGACCAAAGCAGATAAATTGTCGAAAAATGCAGCGATGGCTCAAAAAGCATTATTCAAACGGGAACTGGGACTGGATGACAGCCGTATTATGACCTATTCTGTAACTCAGAATACAATGCGCAGTGAATTGATAGGGCGGATCATGACGGCACTGGAAGGGCATTATTAAGCGAGGGAAATATGTTGAATCGTTTGCTGCTGTTTGTTATGGCAGCCTGTTTAGGAACGTTATTTTTAAAAATGGAATTGCCTATACCATATCTTTTAGGCGGCATTTTTGCTGCAGTAGCCTGTAAGATAGCTGGTTCGCCTGTTACCTGGCCTAAGAATTGGCGTGAATTGGGTTTGCTTGTAGCTGGGTATGGTATTGGCCGTAATTTTACAGCTGATACATGGGAGAAAATGACGCATCAGACCTTTGGGGTACTGGAAGCCACGCTGATAGCTGTAGCTGTTGCTGTTTTAATTGCCTGGTGGACAGCGAGACATACTTCGGCTAATCTGATCAGTTGTGTGATGGGCATTATGCCTGGCGGGCTGACGCAAATGATGCTGATGTCGGAGGATGATCCAAGGGCTGACGCAAATGTTGTTGTCGTTATGCAGACTCTGAGGCTGGTAGGCGTTATTGTAGCAGTACCATTTCTGGTAATCCATGGTTTAGGTGCTCAGGTTATGCAAAACAATGCTATTGTTCAGACAACAGACGGTACGCATTGGCTTATTCTTGTCCCATTGTCGTTTTTAGGCGCTTTTGTTGCGACTAAGTTAAAGGTGCCAACACCGCGTTTGCTGGGGCCGATTCTGGCAACAGCGGCAGGGTCGTATTTTTGGGGAAGTTTACAGCCTGTGCCTGGTTTGCTTATGATGCTGGCACAGGTAAGTATTGGATTATACATGGGCGTAATGCTGGATCCCAAAAAACTTTCGGCTACTAAGGAATTGATGCCTTATATTTTTAGTGGTATCGTTTTGATGATTGGTGTCAGTGTTGTTGTTGCCTGGTCCCTGTCAGAACGGTATGGGTTTTCTTTAGTAACCGCTTTTTTAGCAATGGCTCCCGGCGGAATTGCGGAAATGTGTCTGGCTGGAATGAGTATGGGAGAAGATGTTTCAATCATTCTTACTTACCAATTAGTACGGTTATTGTTTTTGAATATCTGCGTTCCTTTGGGAATCACTATGTATTTTAAAAATAAAAGTCTTGATTAGCAGTATCGTAGCTTACTGAATAAAACAGTAAGCTACGATACTGTTTTATTTGCGAAAAATAATATATGAAAAAATATATTAAAAGACTTGACAAAAGAAATAGTAATAAATATAATTAAGCTAACAAATGAATATTGTAAGCTAAAGGTGCTCTACGGAGCTTAATAGAGAAGTCGGTGCAATTCCGACGCGGTCCCGCCGCTGTAACGAGGAGTAAACTTCAAATGCCACTGGTAGTAATACCGGGAAGGTGAAGTGAGCTATGAATCGGAGTCAGAAGAACTGCCTTAGCTACATCGCTGATTGACCTGCGAGAGACGGGGAGGAGATGCTGCAGAGTTCGTATTTTGGGTGAATACGAAGTGCGAATCTTTTGCTATGAATTTCTGACCGTTTTTCTTAATATTATTTTAAGAAAACGGTTTTCTGTTTTTCTGTGCTTTTGTAAGCGCGTTGAGGTCGAAGTGTGATGGCTAGACCTCGGAAATAAGGTCAGCCATCAGTGTATATATTTATTTGTGACAGGCCTGGACAACCTGTCAGGTTTATTGCCATTCTCAAGTTCTCTTTGTGCAAGAACCTTCTTCTCAATTGCCTGCGTAGGGGTGCGCGGCAAGAGCAACCATCACATTTTTTGTGATGGTTGCTTTTTTTGAGAAGGGACTTATAGAGGCAGTCTCGGTAGGAGATACTCGAACCATTCTGCGATACATAAGTAAGCAAAGTACAGGAGGTGAACATTTACTACCCCGGCACAGAAAATAATTAATGAAAGGATGCCGTATATGGAACAAGATAAAAACCTTACAGCAGAGATTCAGCAGGAAGAAACTTTAGAGGGAGCTATTCCCCCGGTTACTTTCGATGAATTTACGCCGCCGTCCTATGAGGAGTGGAAGCAAGAAGTAGTGACTGCGCTTAAAGGCGGTTCTTTTGAAAAGAGTATGTTCACTAAAACTTATGAGGGTATCACCCTGAATCCTATTTATAGATTAGAGGATCAGGAGAAAATCACTCACAATAAAACCTATCCCGGCATGGAAAGCAACCTGCGCGGTGCTAATGCAGGAGGTTATATCCATAAAGTATGGACTATTGCTCAGGAGTGTGATGGAAAAACTCCTGCCGAAGCCAATGAAATGGTCAAATACGAGCTTTTGAAAGGAACTACCGCCGCCAGCGTCGTTTTAGATACTGCGACACGCAAAGGCTGCGACCCTGATAAGGCAGATGTAAAAGATGTTGCCGATATAGGCGTATCTTTGGCTACCGTAGCTGACGTAGAAAAACTGCTGGATGGCGTAGATCTGGAAAAATTTGAAATCGATATTTATGCCGGCGCTTCCAACATCGCTCTTTTGGCTGCTGTGATCACTGCCTGCGAGAAAAAAGGCCTGGCCCTCGAAAAATTACATGGCGCTATTACCGCCGATCCGATTGGCGAACTTGCTTTGGACGGCGAATTAGTTCGTCCGCTGGATGAATATTATGACGAAATGGCACATAGTATTGCCTGGGCTGAAAAAAATGCGCCGCAGCTTAAAACAGTAGTTGTCAATACCGATGTTTATCATAATGGCGGTGCTAACGACGTTCAGGAAGTAGCGTATGCTATGAATGAAGCTGTAACTTATATGCGCGCTATGGAACGCCGTGGTATTGATGTCAATACCTTCTGTCGTCACCTGCGTTTTCATTTCAGTATCGGAGCTAATTTCTTTATGGAAATTGCTAAACTGCGCAGTTTGAAAATGGTTTGGGCGCAAATCGTTAAAAATTGCGGTGGGGATGAAGAAGCACAAAAGATCAATCTTTATGTCAGCACTTCTACCTTCTGCCAGACGAAATACGATCCTTATGTAAATCTGCTGCGTGCGGCAACACAATCCTTCTCTGCGGTTGTTGGCGGTATGGACGGCATGTATGTCAAACCTTTTGATCATTGCATTCGTCCCAGTGATGTATTTTCCCGCCGTATTGCCCGTAATATCCAGATCATGGAACAGCATGAATTCAACTTTATTCAGCCGATCGATCCTTCCGGCGGCAGCTGGTATATTGAACCGCTGACAGAAGAATTTACGGAAAAAACCTGGGCTAAGTTCCAGGAAATCGAAAGCCATGGCGGCTTACTGGCAGCGCTTGAAAGCGGCAAAGTACAGGCAGCTGTTAAAGCTATTTTAGAAGAACGTTTTAAAAATCTTGCTACCAGAAAAGATCGTGCAGTCGGCAATAACATGTACCCGAACATGACTGAAGAACTTTTGGAAGTGCCTGAAGTCGATTTCGCAGGAATCCTTAAAGCACGCAAAACTGATTTGGAAGTCAATGTAAAAGTACGCGACAATGCTTATGTAGAAGCTGTACTCAGCGACCTTGGCAAACGTGATGCCAGCGAGTTGGGTTCTTTGATCGCTGATGCTGAAAAAGCATTACTGGCTGGAGCAACTATGGGCGAAATTTCAGCAGCTCTTACCGGCAGCGCTCAGGGCGAAAAGGTTGAAGCTATTGCTCCGCATCGCTGGACTGAACGCTATGAAGAACTGCGTATGCGTACGGAAAATTTTGTTGCTAAAACCGGTGCAAACGTTAAAATCTTCCTGGCCAATATGGGACCGATCCCGCAGCATAAAGCACGTGCCGATTTCGTTACCTCTTTCATGCAGGTTGCTGCCTTTGAGGTTATGACAAATAATGGCTTCCCCACTGTCGAAGAGGCTGTTAAAGCAGCGCTTGAGTCCGGTGCCGATGCAGCCATCGTCTGCTCGACTGACGCTACTTATCCGGAACTGGCCCCAGCCGTTACGAAAGGCATCAAAGCTGTAAATCCGGAAATGAAGGTATTCCTGGCAGGTGCTCCCAGCGCAGAACTGAAAGAGATCTGTGATGCCGCAGGTATGGATGATTACATCAGCGTCAAATCCAACTGCTATGAAACCTTGCTCCGTATGCAAAAAGAAAGGGGGATGTTCTGATAATGTCCAGAATTCCTGATTTTAGTCAAATTCCCTTTCAGCAGGCACCAGCACAAGGCGACGCCGAGTTTGCTGCCTGGAAGGAAAAATTAAAAACTGAAACCGGTAAATCCTTTGAAGAAAATTTTTACCGTACAATGGAACAAATTAACGTAGCTCCTTTATATGATGTGAATGCCTATAAAGACTGCGAACATCTGCATTATATGGCAGGTATCCCGCCATTTTTGCGTGGACCTTATTCAACGATGTATGTAACCAAACCCTGGACAGTACGTCAATATGCTGGCTTCTCTACTGCAGAAGAATCAAATGCTTTCTATCGCCGTAACCTGGCGGCAGGGCAAAAAGGTCTGTCTATCGCATTTGACCTTGCAACTCACCGCGGTTATGACTCCGATCATCCGCGCGTTGTCGGTGACGTAGGTAAAGCCGGTGTTGCCGTTGACTCTATTTTGGATATGGAGATTCTTTTCTCCGGCATTCCTCTGGATCAAATGTCTGTATCAATGACAATGAACGGCGCAGTGCTGCCTGTATTGGCTTTCTATATCCTGGCTGGTGAAGAACAGGGCGTAGACAAATCAGTTATGGCAGGTACGATCCAAAACGACATTCTGAAAGAATTCATGGTTCGTAATACCTATATCTATCCGCCTACAGCTTCCATGCGTATCATCGGTGATATTTTCGAATATACCTCCGCTTATATGCCCAAATTCAACAGTATCTCGATTTCCGGTTATCATATGCAGGAAGCAGGCGCTACTGCTGATATCGAACTTGGCTATACATTAGCCGACGGTCTCGAATACCTGCGTACTGGTACTGAGCATGGTCTTACTATTGACCAGTTTGCACCGCGTTTGTCCTTCTTCTGGGCAATGGGTAAAAACTACTTTATGGAAATTGCTAAAATGCGTGCAGGACGTATGCTGTGGGCGAAAATCGTTAATTCCTTCGGCCCGAAAAAAACCAAATCTATGGCTTTGCGTACACATTCGCAAACTTCCGGATGGAGCCTGACAGAGCAAGATCCGTTCAACAATATTACGCGTACCTGTATCGAGGCTATGGCAGCAGCTTTGGGGCATACCCAGTCGCTGCATACTAACGCTTTGGACGAAGCTATCGCGTTGCCGACAGATTTCTCGGCTCGTATTGCTCGTAATACTCAATTGTACATTCAGGACGAAACCAAAGTCTGCAAAGTTATTGATCCGTGGGGCGGTTCCTATTATGTAGAGGCACTGACCAATCAGCTGATCCAAAAAGCTTGGGCACATATCCAGGAAATCGAACAGCTCGGCGGTATGTCCAAAGCTATCGATACCGGTCTTCCTAAAATGCGTATCGAAGAAGCGGCAGCACGTCGTCAGGCTCATATCGATTCCGGCGCCGAAAAAATTGTCGGCGTAAACGATTACCGTCTGGAAAAAGAAGATCCGCTTGATATTCTGGAAGTCGACAACACTGCAGTTCGTTTGGCGCAGATCGAACGTCTGAAAAAATTGCGTGCTAACCGTGACAACGATGAAGTTCGCCGTTGTTTGGACGCTATCACCCATTCCATGGAAACCGGCGAAGGCAACTTGCTGGAGCTGGCAGTTAACGCCGCTCGTGCTCGTGCTTCTAAAGGCGAGATTTCTGACGCTGTCGAAAAAGTCTGCGGCCGTCATAAAGCTATCATCCGTTCAATTTCCGGCGTCTACAGCAGCGAATTTGCTGACGAAGATGTTATCAAGGAAGTTCGTCAGATGACAGATGACTTTGAACAGCGCGAAGGCCGTCGTCCCCGTATCTATATTGCTAAAATGGGACAAGACGGACATGATCGCGGGGCGAAAGTTATTGCTACCGCCTTCGCAGATATGGGCTACGATGTAGATATCGGCCCTCTGTTCCAAACTCCGGAAGAAGCTGCGCAGGATGCAGTAGATAATGATGTTCATATCGTTGGTATGAGCTCATTGGCAGCAGGTCATAAAACCTTGATGCCGCAACTGGTAGAAGAACTTAAAAAACGCGGACGTGAGGATATCATGGTCGTTATCGGCGGCGTAATTCCTGCCCAAGACTATGATTATCTCTACGAACACGGTGCAGCAGCTATTTTTGGACCCGGCACCATTATACCTGTCTGCGCTAAAAAAGTACTGGAAGAGCTGAACAGACGCTTGGCGGATTAAGCCATGACAGATACTTATAAACCTTCGTGGGTGCCTGAAGAAGAAAACGATAAATTTGCCTGCCGGGTAATGTACGGTGTTACAGGCGGTCATGAAGGAACTCCAGGTGTAACAGTAGATAAAAAAGACAAAGTAGCTCCGGCTATCAAACGCCGTAAGCTGGAAGTCGACGATTACGTCGAAGGTGTCCTCAAATGTGACCGCGCAATTTTATCACGCGCCATCACTTTGGTTGAAAGTAATGCTGCCGCTCATTTTGAGACGGCACAGCAGGTTATCCAAAAACTGCTGCCTTACACTGGTAAATCGACACGCGTTGGGATCACCGGTGTGCCTGGTGCAGGTAAATCCACCTTTATTGAGGCTCTTGGCACAAACCTGTGTCGTGGCGGACATAAAGTCGCAGTACTGGCGGTCGATCCCTCCAGTACTGTTACCAAAGGCAGTATCCTGGGCGATAAAACACGTATGGAACAGCTTTCACGCGAACCGAATGCTTTTATCCGTCCGTCTCCTTCGGGAGGAACTTTGGGCGGTCTGACTCGTAAAAGCCGTGAAACACTGCTTTTGTGCGAAGCTGCCGGCTATGACACCATTTTAGTCGAGACCGTAGGCGTAGGGCAGAGTGAAACTACCGTACGTTCGATGGTAGATTTCTTTCTGCTGGTCGTATTGACAGGTGCCGGCGACGAATTGCAGGGGATGAAAAAAGGCGTAATGGAACTCGCCGATGCAATCGTCGTCAATAAAGCTGATGGTGATAATAAACAGCGGGCAATGGTTACCAGAGCGGAGTATGAACGTATCCTGCAATTTTTACGTCAGGCTACCGAAAACTGGACGACTCATGCCTATACCTGCTCTGCTTATACAGGAGCGGGAATTATGGAACTGTGGAATGATGTTATCGAAGCCTTTATGAAACAAGGCTGGGGAAATGGCGTGTTAGCTGAACGCAGGAAACAGCAGACGCTTTCCTGGGTATATACCATGGTTGAAGAACATCTGCATAATCTGTTTTATCGTTCGCCAGCCATTATTGGCTGCAAAGAAGAGATCGAGCGTGAAGTAGTGGGCGGAAAAATTTCGGCTACTATGGCGGTTCAAGATCTCATCAACAGATTTGCCGCTGCTGAGCTGAGCGGTGTTAATGTTAAAGACAGCTCGCCTTTTGAAATAAAATAATTTTTAGATTCTCCATTGGGGCGCGGCCACCTGTGGGCCGCGCCATTTTTTAAGGAGGCAATACATATGAATGATAACCCGGCTATTAAAGGCCTGATAGAATTAATCGAAAAACGTTATGGATTGGAAGTTCTCGACTCTCACTACGTTCTGGTTGATGAAAAATTTAAACAATATAATATGATGCTGTATGTCAAATTACCAAAACAGATGCTTGACGAATTTAAACGCTTATATTCGAATAAAACCAGCGCCATGCATGTTGCGTGGAGCATTGACGATAAAGATAACATTAGATTCCACGCTGCTATTGGCAACAATATCCTTTTGCTTTTAGATTCTCTGCTGTCAAAAGAATAAAAGAGGTGAGCAAATATGACTGAAGACTTTGTCGGTACGAGTGGAAAACTGGAAGAAGAATTCGTTTATGCACCTAATAACAACCTGAGGACAGAAGTGTTTGTTCGCTTTGAACAACGGGCCGCTCAGGAAAAACCGTTGCTTCTTCCAGGCTTGATGGCATTAAAAGAGAAAATGGGTACTTATGATTTTGATAAATATATCAACAGTCTCGAAAATGTCAATGTCAGTGGTAAGTCAATGATCATGCTGACCGGTGATGAAAAAACACGTACTATTTTGGTAAGCCGGTGGCTTCCGCAAATCAGGGACGCCTTTGGAGTAGATAGTGTACGTATTGTCGGTGGTGGACGCGGCGGCATTGATGCTTATTAAAAAATACGCTTATCCCATTAAAACTGGATAAGCGTATTTTTTTAATTGACATATCCCCTATAGGGGGATAAAATAAAAAAAGGAGGCATTGCAATGGAACTTACTCATAAAAGATATTTGAAGATCACGTTTCCTTTCATGCTTTCTTCTGTTGCAGTTCCTGTTATTGGCGCCGTTGATACGGCAGTTGTTGGCAGGCTGGGTTCACCTGACTATATTAGCGCTGTAGCTTTAGGGGCAGTTATTTTCAGTACGATTTATTGGCTTTTGGGATTTTTACGTATTACTACCGCAGGAATGACAGCGCAGGCAGTAGGTAGAGAAGATAAAGAAGAAGTTTTCCTCATATTACTGCGGGCACTGCTGTTGGCTGCTTTAATAGGGTTGCTTTTGTTTGCTTTTCATAGATTTATTTTTGCTGCAGCACAGTTGGTTTTTCAACCGGAAGCAGTAGTAGCTTTACTGATGAAACGGTACTTTGACATTCTGGTTTGGGGATTTGTTCCTTTTTTACTCTATCAGGTCTTAGCTGGGTGGATTACTGGTATTTTACAGATTAAAACTGTAGTGGTACTGGAGCTTGGTACAAGTTTGGTTAATTTTATTTTAGATCTTTGTTTTGTTAATCTATGGAATTTGAATATCGATGGAGTTGCTTATGCGTCTCTTTTGGCGCAATTGGTTGGCTTCATTGTAGCCGTATGCTATATTTTGTGCAGGCAGAAATGCTATTTGGCAATAGCTCGCTGGAATAGTTTTTTTGATAAGGGTGCCTGTCTGAAACTTACTGGCTGTTGTACGCATTTGATGATCAGAACTATATGTATGCTTTTTATGATCAATACATTTATGAGACAAAGCGCTGCTTTTGGCAGTAATATTTTGGCAGCCAATTCAATTTTATTTCAGATTCAGTACATTATAGGCGATATCTTTGCCGGCCTGTCACAATCAGCTGCTCTGTATGCCGGCGTTGCCGTAGGCGAAAAAAATAGCCGTTTATTTTTTGATAATCTGAAAATAAACGGCTTGTGGTCGTTGCTGATGGGTGGATTACTATCGTTTGGTTATTACCTGCTGCGTGAGCCTATTTTATATTGCTTTACTGATTTGCCTGATGTATTGGCTGCTGCTTATGAATATGATATATATATTGTTTTTTTTCCCTTCATTGCCGCACTTGGCATCGTTTATTATGGAATTTTCAATGGTGCGCTTATAACAGCTCCTATCTGCTATTCTATGTTGCTCACAGTGATAGCGTTTCTGATATCTAAAACAGCCCTGATACCGATTTTCGGCAATGCAGGGCTGTGGCAGTCATTTTTAATTTTTTATTTAGGCAGAACAATTTTTTTATTGATTTTCTTACCTTTTCTATATAGAAAACTTGGTTTTAAAAGATCTGGGAAGATTTTTTAACGCAAATAACGGTCAATAGCAATTTCTAAATCAGATAAAGCTTCGGCATCACGGCCGTTTCTTACAGCATGTAAAATGCAATGCTCCAAATGGCCTTTAAGAATTATTTTGGCGCAGTTGTCTAAAGCCTTACGTACTGCCGCAATTTGAATCAGTACTTCAGGGCAGTCACGGTCGTCTTCAATCATCTTTTTCACTGCGTGTATATGCCCTTCAATACGGGCAAGTCTGTTGGTGACTGCTTTTTTATTTTTATGGATATGTATAGATGCCGTTGTCATATTATCACCTCACTTGCATTATAACTGTTAGCGGTTTATAATGCAAATTTACATTTTGATTACTTATTAGTAACATATATAATCAAAATTATTTAGATAATTTTTTACTAAAAGCATTGACAATATAATTAGTAATGCTTATAATTAATACAACAAATCAATATTTCATATAGGTGTTCTACGAACTTAAATGTCGATCGGTGCAAATCCGATGCGATCCCGTCACCGTAACAGGTCAGTCCCCGCACAAGCCGAGGTAATACCTGAAGCCGGACAGCAGCCTATATAAGCATCACTGCTTGACCTGCGAGAGACAGGAAGGAGATGTTTTTAACCACTGAGGTTCTGTTTATGTGAGAGTGGCAGAACCGCTTTGACTGATAACATTTGACCGTCTTCGCGCCTTGAGAAGACGGTCTTTTCTTATGATTGTCGTATGCTTGCCGGTCGAAATATTGATTGTTCTACAGAGTAAAAATGCCGGACACATTTTCACTCTGTCCGGCAGATATATTCTGATTTATTTGCTGTTTTCAAGGCTTTCTTAAAAGAATAGAAAATCCTTTCTCTCCTCCTTCGTTGGCAGGCGTAGGGGTGCGCCTGCCAAAACCATCACTTGAACAGTGGTGGTTTTTTTATTTAGTCATGGTGTACTTCGCTGCATGGGTTTACATGGACCATGCAATGTTTTACCTCCGAAAAATTACTTTCAATTGCTTTATGAATATTTTCGGCGATAGTATGCGCTTCCAGTAAAGTCAGGTCGTCGTCAGCGCTTACTTCGACATCTACATAGATGCGGCAGCCAAATTTTCTGGTTTGCAGTACGTCTATGTGGTCAACGCCTTTTTGAGCGCTTATCAGAGCTGTCATCGTATTGATAGTGGCTTCGTCACAGGAGCGGTCGACCATCTTGTCTATGGCATCTTTAAAAATTTCGTATGATGCGTAAACGATCATCAGGCAAATGACTACACTGGCAAGAGGATCTAAAACAGGATAGCCCATACGGGCGCCTAAAATGCCGATAAAGCTGCCTATTGAGGACAATGCGTCACTGCGGTGATGCCAGGCATCTGCCATTAAAGCACTGGAATTTATTTTGGCAGCTGCTTTTTTAGTGTACCAGAACATACCTTCTTTAACGATAATGGAAATTACTGCAGCGATCAAAGCAAGGCTGCCCGGTATTTTCAAATCTTCAGCTGAAGCGTGAAGTATTTTTTCTAAACCTGCGTAACCTATACCAATACCTGTCAGTGCTAAAACTATCGCTAAAATGATGGCGGCGACACATTCCAAACGTTCGTGTCCGTATTGATGTTCTGCATCAGAAGCTTTATTGGATATCTTGACGCCGGCCATAACGATAAAGGTACTGAAGACGTCGGAAGCGGAATGAATGGCATCAGAAATCATTGCAGCAGAATTAGCCAGTATCCCTGCTGCTAATTTACCAACTGAAAGAATTAGATTGACGATGATACTATTAATAGAAACTTGCATGGCCAGACGTTCGGACTGGGCAATTTTGTCTTGCATGGTGGATAACCTCCCTGGGGTTACTCTTGCAGCGGCACAGATATAATAAAAACATCTGCGGAACTACTACTGTCCCGCAGATGTTTGTTTACGAATCTGCTGCCCGATGGGCCCGGCCGCTAAAACCAAAGGTTTACCGCCTGTTCAGTTTGTACTGTAGCGATATGCAGTGCAAAGAGATTACTTTGATTGTAATTGGTTAGCTGGGGCTTTGTCAAGCAACATTATTTTAATTATTCTTAACTTTACCATAGGTTACTAAAATAGTGCCTTTAGGAGCTGCTAGAGCAGAGCATTGATAGAGAATAATACCATCTTGTTCGGCATTATAGACAGTAATGGTATTGCCGAAAAGATCAGTCAGGTAACCTAGTTTATCACCTTGTTTTATTTTGTCGCCACAACGGCAACTGGAGAACCAACAGCCGGCCTGATCAGTTTCAAGATAAATAACGTCAGTGACATCAACAGGGGTATGTTTTTGTTGTTGCTGTGGGCTGCAAAGAAGTTCGAGTTTACAAAGGATATTATGAAGATCGTTTTTATAGGCGTCAATGTCTTCACGCCGGCATAATCCGGATCCGCCTCGTTCGATAAGGAGAGAAGGGACACCTGAAATGGCGGCATAATTATAGGCACCTGTTGTAGCAGTTGAACGAACCATAAATTTCATATCCAGAACCATGGCTACTTCGCGCGCTTTTGCAGAAATTTCAGAGTTGGGCAGCCCGGGATAATATACGTATGGATACAATTCTTCATGGATATCACCGCTATGCAGATCAGCATAAAAATCAGCTAAAGGGAAAAAATGTCGACTGAGCAGCCAGGCTGTTTTTTGTGAAAGTGTTCCGTTGACATCGCCGGGGAATTCCCGGTTGAGGTTTTTACCATCATCGGGGGTAACGAAAGCACTGCGTTCCCAAAAGCTTCGAATATTGACGGGATGTATTATAATCAGGCATCCGGAGATAACTTCTGGTTCTATAGCCTGAGATATTTCTATTGCCGCTGCGATACCAGGATATTCGCCACCATGGATGCCGGCTGTTATTAAAAGAGTAGGACCATCATTTTGACCGTTGATGATAGTGATAGGTATTTTTGTATTAGAGTCAAGGACAGGAATGTAAGTTTGCAGTTTCTGCCCTCGTTCTGCTTTTAAACCGCAAATATCCATAGTATCTGACATTTTTATAACTCCTTTGCTTATCAAGTTTTATTTTGTAAGTTTTGATACGATTATTTTAATTTTATTCTTGCTAATCAGTATAACATATGATAGTATGTTCATACAATACCTATTATCAATTAAACTCAAAAACATTTTAGAATAATAACTAAAATACTAGAGGATCTCGACGGAAGGAAATATATCAGTGTGTACAAATGTTTTGACAGACAGGGAATATTTGGGAATTACAATACCCTTTATGCTTTCAACGATGACACAGCCGCTGATGGGAGCGGTTAATACTGCTGTAATGGGACAGCTTCCTGATCCTAAGTATATAGCGGCTGTAGCCTTAGGTGCAATTCTTTTCAATAATATTTACTGGTTTTTTGGTTTTCTGCGTGTCAGTACCTCTGGATATGCCGCTCAAGCTTTGGGTTCTGGTTCCAGAGAAGAAGGGTTACTGGCTTTTTTAAGACCGTTGTTCATTGCTGTGATAGTAAGCTGCAGCTGCATAATTTTGCAAAAACCTATTTTGACGGCTTATCTGTCATTGGTTGCTCCGGCTTCGGATGTAGCAGAACTCTGTTCGGCTTACTATGAAATTTTGATTTGGGGAGCGCCGCTGGTACTGTTCAATTATGTGTCGTTAGGATGGCTGATGGGGCAGACAAAAGTACGTGCTTCTGTATTTATGCAGGTTTCAAGCAATGTCCTGAATATGATACTTAGTGTATTGTTTGTATTTGTATTACATTTTGATATTGAAGGAGTAGCCTGGGCTACACTTTTAAGTCAGCTCTATGGCGCTGCCGCAGGCTGTTGGCTAATGTATCTTTATGGTAACTTTGATTATAAAAATTTTGATTATAAAACCGTTATAGAGCCTGAGGAGCTAACGAAAATACTTTTGGTCAATACTAATTTAATGATTCGTACGGCTTGCCTGCTGACAGTTAACAATATTATTGCTGCTGCCGGTGCTGCATTAGGAACTGTAGTGCTGGCAGCGAATGCCGTACTGTTTCAGCTGAAAGATATCATGTCGTTCTTGGTCGACGGTATGGCTAATGGTGCTTCTGTTTTTTCAGGAAGGGCTCTGGGACAGAAAAACAGGGCATTATTTTGGCAGATTTTAAAAATGACCTATAAATGGTTGTTTGTGTTGGTGTTTCTGTTAATGCTTGGATTTACATTTGGCAGTACATTTTTAATAAATTGTTTTACAGACTTAGAGGAAGTAGCTGTGTTAGCAGAAACTTACAAATATTATGTTCTTATTTATCCTTTGATAGCTGGCATAGGCCTAGCTCTTTATGGAATGTTTACAGGTGCTACTTATACGGTTCCTATAAGAAATATGATGCTGATTGCTTTAGCTGTATTTTGGCCTGTGGAGAGACTGTTAGTACCTTTACTTGGCAATGATGGCTTATGGATATCGTTTTTAATATTTGTTGGGATTCAGTCTTTAATATTATTTTATTCATTGAGAAAGCTTGGAGAAAAGATTTATAAGATTAAATAAAAGTGTTTACTAAGTATATGGTTTGTGCTAATATTAATACAACTTAATAATTTTATCAAAGGTGCCTCAAGGTTAAATTAGGGAAGTCCGGTGTAAATCCGGCACGGTCACGCCACTGTAAGCGCATATTGCGTAAGTCAGATCGCAGCCTTTGATTTTTGCCATATCCGCGGGTGACGGATCAGCAGCTAGTTCCTGAAATTTGACTTAAATAGGTAGTCTTGCCTGTTTAAACAATATTTTATGATCTCCTGCATCCGTGGTTCATGGCTGCAGGAGATTTTTTTGTAAGGAGATGGGAAGCTTTGAAAAACAAACAGATTTGGGGCAGGATCGGGCAAATCGTATTGGTGCTTTTGGGTATCAGCTTTGTAACATTTGCTTTAGTTATGCTGTCGCCAGGTGATCCGGTCAGGCAAATGATTGCCGGTAATGAGGATATTGTTGTCAGTCAGGTTGAGATTGATGCGCTGAGACATGAATTGGGTTTGGATAAGCCTTTTATTTTTCAATATTTAGATTGGTTAGGAAGAGCGGTACAGGGTGATTTTGGGTTTTCCTATATGGTTAAAAAACCTGTTATTGAAGAATTGATGCAGTCACTGCCGGCGACATTGATATTAGCGCTGGCTTCTACACTTTTTATGTTGGTGTTTTCACTGCCTTTGGGTATTTATTCTGCTGTCAAACGCAACAGTGTTTTTGATTATGCTGTGAGAGGTCTGACTTTTTTTGGTGTCTCAATCCCTAATTTTTGGATGGGGCTGATGCTATTGTGGATTTTTGGTTTAAAATTAGGCTGGCTGCCAATTGTCGGTGGCAGAGTAAGTCTGGAGACCCTGATTTTACCAGCTACGACGTTGGGTATAGTTATGGCGGCAAAATATACACGTCAGGTAAGGACGACGGTTTTGGAAGAACTCAATCAGGATTATGTTGTCGGTGCCAGAGCCAGGGGAATGAGTGAAAGCTATATTCTCTGGCGGGAAGTATTGCCGAATGCGATGCTGCCTTTGATTACACTGCTGGGCCTGTCCTTCGGCAGTCTGCTGGGCGGCGCGGCAGTAGTAGAGATCGTTTTTTCCTGGCCGGGGCTTGGTTATTTAGCTGTTCAGTCTATCATCTATCGAGACTTTCAGCTTGTACAGGGGATTGTTTTGTGGATAGCCCTTATGTATATGGTCATCAATTTAGTTGTTGATATTTCTTACAACCGGCTTGATCCGCGCCTGCGAAAGGAAGGTAGATAGCATGGAGAATCTTATTAACGGATTAAAGAATAATCGTGCTTTTGCCTTTTCCAGTTTTTTGGTGCTGCTGCTGATAGGTATTGCTTTAGCGGCGCCGCTGCTAGCTCCTTATGATCCGTTGGAAGCTACGATGAAAAATGCTTATCTGCCGCCTTCGAGTGAACATCTTTTTGGAACTGATAAGCTGGGGCGGGATAATTTCAGTCGGGTTTTGTATGGTGCCAGCTATTCTCTGAGCAGTGTTTTGCTGTTGGTAGCGGTCATTTTTGCAGTAGGTACTTCGCTGGGTGTTCTGGCCGGTTATTTTGGCGGAAAGGTAGATACGGTTATTATGCGTATTTCTGATATGATGATTTCCTTTCCCGGAATGATACTGGCCATTGCTATTGCCGGTATCCTTGGCGGCAGTCTGATCAATGCGATTATAGCTTTGACTATCGTTACCTGGACTAAATACGCTCGTTTGGCACGTAGTATGGTATTAAAGATAAAAAAGCGTGATTTTGTCGAAGCGGCAGTTGTCAACGGCGGCAAACCGACACATATTTTGTGGAAACATATCGTGCCTAATATTTTACCGTTAATGATTATTACAGCAGCTTCGGATATCGGCGCTATGATGATGGAACTGGCAGGGCTTTCATTTTTAGGCTTCGGTTCGCAGCCGCCGGCTCCTGAATGGGGATTGATGCTCAATGAAGGACGTCAGCAGCTGCAGACGGCTCCCTGGCTGATGTTTTTCCCTGGTCTGGCTATTTTTCTGACGGTAGTAGTCTTTAACCTATGGGGCGACAGTTTGCGTGATGTGCTTGACCCGCGTCAGGAAGATTAAGTTCAGCTATTGAATAAATTTTTATATACAGTCAATAAAATAAAAAGGATTTGAAAGGGAGATGTATGATGAAAAAAACTATTAAATTTACAGCAGCCGTTGCAATGATAGGTTTGCTGGCATTTACTTCAGCCGGTTGTGGTGGCGATGACAAAAAAGCTGCGGCAGCCAAAGACACTTTGAAATTTGGCGTTACTAATTTTGCCGACAGTCTGGAACCAACAGATAACTACTTTGGCTGGATTGTTATGCGTTACGGCTTAGGTGAATGTCTGGTAAAATTTGATGAAAAAATGAATTCTACTCCTTGGCTGGCTGAAAGCTGGCAGGTCAGCGACGATAAACTTACCTGGACTTTTAAAATCAATGATAAAGCGAAATTTTCAAATGGGAATAAGGTGACTGCTGAGTCTGTAAAAAAATCTATTGAGCGTACATTTGAAAAAGCTGCCCGTGCCAGAGCAATGTTTGAATATGACAATATCAGTGCTGACGGACAGACTTTGACCATCAAAACCCATACGCCTGTTGCTACATTACCGGGAATGCTTGGTGATCCGCTTTTTATTATTATTGACACCAGTGTAACTGACCGTGATTATGCTAAGCAAGGGCCCATCTGTACCGGTCCGTATATGGTCAATACGTACAGTAAAGCTAAAGCTGTTATGGATGCTAATCCTAATTACTGGGATGGCGAAGTACCGTTTAAGCATGTTGAGATCCCGACTATTGATGATCCCAATACACGCGCTATGGCCCTGCAGTCTGGTGAGATTGATATGGCGATCAATATCGCTCCCGGGGACATGTCGTTGTTCAGCAACAAAGATAAGTACAATATCAGCACTATTGCTTCCCTGCGTGACGTATTGGCACGTATGAATGTTAAGGAAGGCAAGCCGATGTATGATAAACGTGTTCGCGAAGCTTTGCTGTCATCTTTGGACCGTGAAACCTACTGTAAGGTTTTACTGAAGGACACATTTACTCCTGGCGGACCGTTGATGCCGCCTTCTGTCGATTATGGATTTGATCAGTTAAAAGATCCTAATACCTATAATGTAGAACGTGCTAAGAAACTGTTGGAAGAGGCTGGCTGGAAAGATACCAATGGTGATGGCTATGTTGATAAAGACGGTAAAAATCTGGAGATGGACTTTATTTTCTACAGCGGTCGTGCAGAATTGCCTTTATTTGCTGAAGCTACCCAGTCCGATGCTAAAAAGGTTGGTATCAAGGTTAACCTGAAAAATGTTGATTACAATGTTTTGGACGGGATTGGTGTGCGAGGTGAATATGACTTGCTGATTTCCAATATTCTTACTCTGCAGGCAGGCGACCCCGAGGTCTTTATCAATCAGTACTGGAAAACAAATGTTAACGGTAATAATCCGCAGAACGGCAGCGGTTACAGCAATCCTGCCTATGATGCTCTGAGCGATAAGCTGGCAGTAGAATTTGACCCGGCGAAACGTCGTCAATTAGTAATCGATATGCAGAAAATTATTCTTGATGATGCGGCAACGATTATTTTTGGTTATCCGCAGACAAACATGATCAGTAATACTTCTATTGCCAATGCAGAAATTTTACCGTGTGATTATTACTGGCTGACGAAGGAGATCAAGCCTGCCCAGAAATAATCTGTGGGAAGAAGGGACACTGTAATGCTTTTAAAAGTTACAGATTTGGATATCAGTTACGGCAGCAAGGCTACCGTAACTGGTGCCAATATAGAATTGAAAAAGGGTGAGATTTTATCTATCGTTGGCGAGAGCGGCAGCGGTAAAACAACGGTGATACGTGCTATTATGGGCTGTTTGCCGGGTAATGGACATGTAAGCGGCGGCAATATCATTTTTGACGGCAGAAACCTGCTGGATAATACGCCGCAGCAATGGCGTGAAATGTGTGGGACTGAGATTTCTATGATTTTTCAGGACAGCGGTAATATGATCAACCCTATCCGCCGTATCGGCGAACAGTTTATTGATTATATTCTGACTCATGCGCCGCAGATTTCCAGACGGGAAGCCTATGATCTGGCTGTTAAGATGCTTGATGATGTAAGGATGCCCAATCCTGACAATGTAATGCGCAGTTATCCGTTCGAATTATCAGGGGGGATGCGCCAGCGTGTAGGTATAGCTCTGGCGATGACCTTCAGCCCGAAGCTGCTTTTGGCTGATGAGCCTACAAGCGCGCTTGATGTCACAACGCAGGCGCAGATCATCAGGCAGATCGTTGATGTTCGTGACGAATACAATGCCGCGGTGATCATAGTTACTCATAATTTGGGTGTAGCTTCGTATATGTCAAATAAAATCGTTGTGATGCAGAATGGTATGGTTGTGGAGAGCGGACTGCGGGAAGAGATTATCGGCAATCCACAGCATGCATATACTAAGGAACTGCTGGCGGCTGTTCCGGTTGTGGGAGGTAAGCGTTATTATGCCTGAGAACGTAAAATTACACCCGCATGAGAACTGTAACTGCGCCCATGATGGAGTTGCATTACCGCAAGAAATAGTATTGGAAGTAAAAAATCTGACGAAAAAGTTTCAGGTAGATGGCGGCAAGGTTCTCACTGCCTGTGATAAAGTAAATTTAAATGCTTATAAGGGACAGACTCTTGGCATTATTGGTGAAAGCGGCTGCGGCAAAAGTACTTTGGTCAGAACGATTTTACAGATCCATCCGGCGACGGAGGGTGAAGTAATATTTGAAGGACAGAACATTTTGGAATTGAAGGGAGAAGAGCTTCGCCAGAACCGCCGAAAAATACAAATGGTTTTTCAGGATCCTACAGCGGCTTTTAATCCGAAAATGCGGGTAAAAGATATTTTATGCGAACCTTTATTGAATTTTGGGTTGCTGAAAAATTCTGAAGTTGACGCAAAAGCTGCAGAGTTATTGCAAATGGTGGAGCTGCCGGTGGAATTTAAAGACCGTTTTCCTCATAGCATGAGCGGAGGTCAGCGCCAGCGTTTGGGTATAGCCAGGGCACTTTCTCTGGAACCGCAGATCATTGTCTGCGATGAAGCCACTTCAGCGCTGGATGTTTCTGTACAGGAAAAAATTTGTGAATTGCTGGTACGGCTGCAGCGGGAAAAAGATATTACATATCTTTTTATCTGTCATGATATTGGTCTGGTTGATTTGATGAGCCATCAGGTCGCGGTCATGTATCTTGGTAATGTAGTAGAAAGATTGGAAGGGTGTAGGTTATCGACAGGCAGCGCTCATCCTTATACAAAGGCTTTGATCAAGTCTATTTTTAAGGTAGATTTTAAACCCGGTGAGAGGATCCAGCCATTGGAAGGAGATATCCCCAGTCCTCTGGATCTGCCGCAGGGGTGCCCGTTTCAAAGCCGCTGCGGGCAATGCCGGGAAATATGCCGTCAGGAAAAACCGCCGTTGCGTGAAATTCATTCGGGGCATTTTGTAGCCTGTCATTTCGTTAAATAATTTTTGGGTATATTGCAGCAGTCTTATTGAGTGCTGCAATATAAAAACTTCTTAAAGTGAATAAATACTTATTTGTTCATATTTAAACACGGTTAAATTAAGTACACTTTTAAAAATATAAAATCGGTAAAAGTGTACTTAGCATATATTTTTTTAGGAGTTGATTATGATGAAAAAAACTTTGGTGCTTGCTATGGCAATGGCGCTGGGAGTGACTGCTTCAGCGTATGCCGCTAATCCTTTTTCTGATGTTCCGGCCGGGCATTGGGCTTATGATGCTGTTAACAGACTGGCGGCAGCCGGAATTGTTGATGGTTATGGCGACGGTAATTTTGGCGGCGAACGTCTGATGACACGTTATGAAATGGCACAAATTGTAGCAAAAGCTATGGCTAAAGGCGCTAATGTTGACCGCCTGGCTGCAGAATTCGCCGATGAACTGGACAGCTTGGGAGTACGCGTGGCAGCTTTAGAGAAAAAAGCGGATAATGTGAAGATTACAGGACAAATCCGTTATGAATATGCAGGGCGTGACGGAGATTTTAAGAAAACTAAAGGCAGTGTTGCAAAAAATCGTCTGCGCACTCGTTTATTTGTAAATGGCAGTGTAAATGAAGACTGGACTTATACGGCCCGTATTCAAAATGACCAGAATCTTGCTAATGATTCAGGTGATGAAGATACCAAACTCAATCAAGCCTATGTTACAGGTAAATTGGGTGGATTTAATGTTATGGCGGGTAAAGCACCTGTATTTTTAGCTAATGGCAACCTTTATGACGATACTGCAGAAGTTATTCAGTTAACATATGGTAAAAATGTAAAAATTAGCGGTTATTGGGGGCAAATTACTGAAAAAGATTCCGGTTATACGGCAGATAAGGCCTATGGAGCCAGTTTATCTGGTAAAATCGGCCGCTTGGATTTAGCTGCCGGTTATGATAAATTTGAAGATTTAGATGCCGGGTTTACGAAAATTTCTAATAACGCGGTCTGGAATGCAGGGGCAAATTATAATTTTGGTGACTTTATTTTAGGGGCGATGTATCTTAATTCTGATATTTCTGATAAAGCTGTTGAAAAAGGTGCTGATACGGACGGCTTTGTCATCAGTGCTGCTTACAAGGGTGCCAAGGCTGCCAAACAGGGGACCTGGGGACTTTGGGGAAATTATTATGATCAGGGGGCAGGTACATTTATTGCTCATACGATGAAAGCTGGTGACTGGGGATACTTCACTAAAGAAGGCTTTAAAGGTTATGGTGTTGGTATAAATTATACTTTGGCCAAGAATATGGTTTATAATTTGGATTACTATGATTTGGAAGGTAAAGAAAGCGGACGTGATTCTCAGATTATTTGGAATCGTTTACAGGTAACCTTCTAAATTTGCAGTAACTGAAGCAGGTATTTTGAGAAAGATTAAGGCTATTTTAACAGGCAGTTTCCATATTAAATTAATGGAAGCTGCCTGTATTATTTTTCTCAAAAATTTCGTAAAATTTTTTAAAAAACTATATATGAATATTTGCTCATGTGTTATAATAAGATTACAGTAAAAGTAAGGAGGCTGGAAAATGAGCAAAACACAGCATGCTTTAGAAAATTTACATGAACATAACAGTCAGGGCTGCGGACATGATCATCATCACGAAGATGAAAGCGGCCATAACGATAATTCAGCCTGTGGCTGCGGACACGAACATTATCACAAAGGAGAAAGCGGCCATGACCATGATGCAGCCTGTGGCTGTGGGCATGATCATCATGTGCCCGGGCATGCAGATGACTGTCAATGTGAGCTCTGCCATCCACATGAGGAATATTGCGATGTTTGTGGTGAAAGCTTGGAAAATTGTATCTGCAGAATGCCTGATGCTGATTGTATAAAACGAGTTTATGCTTTAAAAAATCTGGGTTGTGCCAACTGTGCCGCCAAAATGGAATATAAGATTAAAGAATTGCCTGGAGTAGAATATGCTTCAGTAAGTTTTGTAACAAAACAGCTGCGTCTATCGGCCAAAAATCACGAGGTATTGCTGTCGGCCATTCGTGAAATCTGTGCTTCTATAGAATCGGATGTAGAAGTTGTGCCACGCAGTGGGATGATGCCGTTCAACTTTGAAAGCAAGGTATACCTGTTAGAGAACCTGGGCTGTGCCAATTGTGCCGCAAAAATGGAGAAGGCTATCAATGATTTGCCGGATGTTTCTGCTGCAACGATAACTTATGCTACGAAACAACTGCGGCTGACAGCGAAGAATCACGCACAATTGCTGCCAAAGGTCCAGGCAATTTGCAGTACGATCGAAGCAGGTGTAAAAGTAGTTGAACGTATAGGCAAGCCGGTATTGGCTGAAAATATTAATCAACGTAAAAAAAGCGGTGGAATACTTTCAATGTCGGATGAACAGCGTTCACTGGCAGAAATAGTGTTTGGCGGAATTTTGTTTATAATCAGCGAAATTGCCGGACTCGTGCCGGAAGCTTATCATATTTACTGTCTTGTTGCCGCATATATTCTCTTGGGCGGAAGGATTGTTTTAACCGCTTTAAAAAATAGTACGAAGGGACAGGTTTTTGATGAAAACTTCCTGATGACAGTAGCTACTTTAGGTGCTTTTGCTATCAATCAATATGAAGAAGCTGTTGGAGTTATGCTGTTTTATCGTATCGGAGAATATTTTGAGCATCGTGCGGTTGAAAAAAGTCGTGGTCAGATTATGGAAGCTGTCGATATGCGTCCGGAAGTAGTTAATTTGCTGATTGGTGAAGATGTGCGTGTTATCCCGGCAGAGGAAGCCAATGTTGGTGACATTTTACTGGTACGTGCCGGTGATCGTATTCCTTTGGATGGAGTAGTTATAGAAGGTGAAAGCCTGCTTGATACTTCTCCGGTGACAGGAGAACCTGTGCCGGTAAAACGCAGTTTTGGCGATGAAGTTATTTCTGGTTGTATTAATACGTCAGGGATGCTGAAAATCAGAGTAGAAAAAGTCCTGGCTGAATCTATGGTCACCAAAATTTTAGACTCTGTAGAAAATGCTGCTGCCAGCAAACCACAGTTAGACAGGTTTATAACACGTTTTGCGCATATCTATACTCCCTTTGTTGTGGCAGTAGCTGTTTTAACTGCTGTGATACCCGGCTTTATAACAGGAAATTGGGAATATTGGACTTATACAGCCTTAACATTTCTGGTTATCAGCTGCCCATGTGCACTGGTGCTGAGCGTGCCTTTGGCGTTTTTTTCAGGCATTGGAGCCGGCTCGAAATATGGAATTCTTTTTAAGGGCGGCGTTACAATAGAAGCCCTGAAAAATGTTAAAGCAGTGGTTATGGATAAAACAGGTACTGTGACCAAAGGGAATTTTGTTGTTCAAAAGCTGGTTCCGGTAAGTGGCATGGAAGAAGATGAGCTGTTGAAGCTTTGTGCATCCGCAGAACTTGTTTCCAGTCATCCGATTGCTACAAGTATAGTAAATGCGGCCAAAGAACGTGAGTTGAAACTCGAACGGCCGCAAACATTTGAAGAAATTGCCGGTGAAGGATTAGTTGTCGAGGTTTCAGATGGAAAAATTTTGTGTGGCAATAAAAAATTGTTAGAACGGTTTGAAATTGATTTTTCTGTTAGGGAAGAAGATAATTATGGTACGGAAGTGCTGGTTGCCAGAGCCGGAAAGTATTTAGGACAAATAATTATTGATGATACATTGAAAGAGGATGCGGTAGCTGCTGTTACCTCCCTTAAAAAGATGAATTTAACTACAGCCATGCTTACAGGTGATGCGGCAGAAAGCGCACAGGCAGTGGCACGTGCTGCTGGAATTGACGAAGTAAGAGCTAAGCTTCTGCCGCAGGATAAACTCAATGAGTTGGGCCGCTTACGCAAACAATATGGTGGAGTGATGTTTGTCGGTGATGGTATAAATGACGCTCCCGTTTTAGCAGGCGCCGATGTTGGCGCTGCCATGGGCAGTGGTGCTGATGCTGCTATTGAGGCAGCAGATGTTGTATTTATGAACTCGGAAATGCAGGCTATTCCTCAGGCAATTGCCCTAGCGAAGGAAACAACCAGAATTGCCTGGCAGAATGTATTTTTTGCTTTGGCAATTAAGATTATTATCATGGCTGCTGGGTTGGCAGGCTATGCGTCTATGTGGGCGGCTGTCTTCGCCGACACTGGTGTTTCCATACTCTGCGTTTTGAATTCCATTCGTATTTTGTATAAAAAAATATAAATATTATTATTCAATCATTATAAGGACAGCAGATTAAAACATGCTGTCCTGATTTTTTGAAAAAACTTTAAATTTAAAAGTTTAAAGGGATAATAAAATCATTGTACAGGTAAATAATTTTGTTGAAATATTGTGAAAATATCAGAAGCAATAAATTGTTGTTGACAAAATAAGTTAGCAGTAGTAAACTTTAAGAGGTTAGCGAAAGCTAACTTTTTAAAAGTGGGCTAGTTAGCGTAAGCTAATGTGAGGAGGGCAAAAGTATGATGACATTAAAAGAAGTTCCTATCGGTTCTACCGTAACTATCAAAAAAGTTTGTGCCACCGGACCTTTGAAACGCAGAATTGTTGATATGGGTTTGACAAAGGGGACACCGGTGACCGTCAGAAGAGTCGCGCCACTGGGAGATCCATTAGAAGTAACTGTACGCAGCTACGAGCTTTCGCTGCGCAAAGCAGATGCGCAGAACATTCTGGTGGAATAAATTTTGATTTAAAGTTAGTGAAAGTTGATTCGAGGAGGGACTATTTTGAGTAAGACATTAGCACTAGTGGGCAATCCAAACAGCGGTAAAACCACACTATTTAATAATCTTACAGGCAGTAAACAATACGTTGGAAACTGGCCTGGTGTAACCGTTGAACGTAAGGGCGGCAAACTTAAAAAACATGACGGCTTTGAGGTCATGGATCTGCCGGGTATTTATTCTTTATCTCCGTATTCTCCGGAGGAAGTAATAACCCGTAATTATCTTTTGGAAGAAAATCCTGATGTTATAGTTAATATAGTTGATGGATCGAACCTGGAACGTAATCTGTATTTAACGATGCAGCTTTTGGAAATGGGCTGTAAAGTTGTAGTTGCGCTCAATATGATGGATCTTGTCAGAGCTAACGGTGATGTACTGGACACGGAGCTGCTCTCTAAAGAGTTAGGGTGCCCGGTTGTGCCGATTACAGCTACCAGCGGTGAAGGTGTGGAACAGCTCGTGGCAAGGGCGGTGCAGATTGCTCAAACACAATGTGACAGAAAAGACCCCAACAGCTTTTCAGAAGAAGTTGAACGCGTATTGCAGGAAATTGGCGAAATGGTAGCGCCTATGCCGCATATAGAACGCCGCTGGCAATTAGTCAAGGTATTGGAACGTGATGGGCAGCTGCTTGAAAAACTGAAATTATCTCAAGGTGTGTTTGACAAACTAGAGGTCTTGATTACCCGTTTTGAACAGCAGGCTGATGATGATGCGGCAAGTATCATCGCTTCCGGACGTTATCAGAAAATAGACTCAATGCTGCGCAGCTGTTATAAAAGTGCCAATGTTGATTATGCAAATACTGTTTCAGAAAAAATAGATCGTATTGTAACTAACCGTGTTTTGGGATTACCTATATTTTTAGGAATCATGTGGGCTGTTTATTATATTTGTATCCAGACCTTGGGCGATGAAACTATCGGCTGGATGGAAGAATTATTTGAAGGCATCAGTGAATACGCAGGTGCTTTGCTGGAAGCAGCTGGCGCTTCTGAAGTTATGTCAGGGCTCGTACTTGATGGAATCATTGGCGGTGTTGGCGCCGTACTTGGCTTTGTACCGCAGATTTGCCTTTTGTTCTTATTTTTGTCTTTCCTGGAAGACTGTGGCTATATGGCACGTGTTGCTTTTATTATGGATCGTATTTTCAGGCAATTCGGGCTTTCAGGCAAGTCGTTTATTCCGATGTTGATCGGTACCGGCTGCAGTGTTCCCGGTATCATGGCAGCACGTACGATTGAAAATGAACGTGATCGTAAACTGACGATTATGCTGACGCCGTTTATTCCTTGTAATGCTAAACTTCCGGTGTTTGCTTTGTTTGCGGCAGCTTTTTTTCCAGAGCAGTCTTGGGTCGGTCCTTCGATGTATCTCTGGGGTATAGTGATGGTTGTAGTTTCAGGTATTCTGTTGAAAAAAACCAAGGCTTTTGCCGGTGAACCGGCGAACTTTGTTATGGAATTGCCTGCATATCACTGGCCGCGGGCAAAAGATATTCTTATTCATACTTGGGAACGTGCCCGCGGTTTTATTGTTAAAGCCGGCACGATAATTTTCCTGGCCTCTGGATTGGTGTGGTTATTGCAATCCTTTGATTTTTCGTTTGAAATGGTTGATGCTCAGGACAGTATGATGGCTGTTATCGGTCATTATCTGGCACCTGTGTTTGCTCCACTTGGCTTTGACAGCTGGCAGACTGCTTTCGCAGCAATTACGGGCTTCTTAGCTAAAGAAGTAGTTGTTTCTACATTTGGTATCTTGGCTGGAGTTGCTGAAGCTACCGAAGAAGATCCGACTTTGATTACCACTATTCAAAGCATGTTCACGCCTGCCAGTGCGTATGCATTTATGATTTTTACATTGCTGGCATCTCCGTGTTTTGCTGCTATTGGCGCGATCAGGCGCGAGATGGGCAGCTGGCATTGGACTTTCTTTGCCCTCCTATATCAAACAGGCTTGGCATATTGCATGGCTTTGCTGATATACCAGATCGGCAGCAGAATGTAATGACTGTGCTGTAGTTTGATGTTTACTTTAAAAACGCAGGCTTTTGCCTGCGTTTTTATTTTTCATATTGTTCACAAATATGGCGGATGTGTTGGCAATGGCATGTTTACTGAATTTTTTATAGCGTTTTTATATAAAAAAATTTTAAAGGTATAGTATTTTTATGGCTGATGTGAGAAAATAATATATGTTTGAGTTTAAAAGTTTGAAGTTGTCAGGGATCAAAGGAGCGCAGAATATTGGAACCGATAAAGAGACAAAGAAAAGAGTCTGATTCAGTATATACGATTATGTTGATACCTCATAAAGGGCACGAACCCAGGAGTATCCATTTTCGCCTCAGCCTGTTGAAAAAGGTTGGTATTGTTTGCGGTTTGCTCTGTTTACTTGGTGCAGGTGTTCTTTTTCAGTCTTCGCATATTTTGTACAAGGCACATCAGGATCAACAGGAACTGTTGACCTATAGGAGTGAAAAAGCTGTTCAGGAACAGAAAATAGGTCAGCTTTTGCAGGAAAATGAAGCTATTGAAAAAGAAATGGCAGAGCTTTCCAAACTGGAAGAGGAGGTTCGGCGAGAACTTGGTGAAGGCGCAGTGCAGCCTTCACGTTCCGGGATCGACCGCAGTCAGTATCTTGGACAAGGCGGACCTCAGGCGGCTAAAGTAGAAGCTGTTGATATCTATGCTGCGCAGAACAAGGTGCTGCAGGAAAAGGTCAAAGATAGAAAAGCTACGTTGAATGATTTACTTGGCAGATTACGCGAGTTGAACCAGCGCAAAGCAGCGCTGCCGACACTTTGGCCAACTAATGGAGGGACTATTACTTCATATTTTGGCGGACGCAGCGATCCTTTCGGTAATCGTTCTTATGACTGGCATCCGGGAGTTGATATTGCCAATGACTATGGAGCTCCGGTTTATGCCAGCGCGTCTGGCACTATTGAAGAGGCTGGCTGGGTGTCCGGTTATGGCCGTTATGTAAGGATTCAGCATGGCTATGGTTACGAAACAGCTTATGGTCATATGAGTAAATTGGCAGTTCAGGCAGGGCAAAGCGTAAGTAAAGGTGATGTCATCGGTTATGTTGGCAGCAGCGGGTATAGTACTGGGCCGCATGTGCATTTTGAAGTGTTGGTCAACGGGCAGACAACAGATCCGTTGGAATTGGTAAGATAGTAAAAGGAGAAAACTATGTTTGGGAAAAATAAAAAAGATGTAGTAGCAGTAAGCACCTTGCCTTTGGAAGAATTTGAGTTTTTGCTTGGAAGAAATTCGATCCTGTGCGGCAATTTGCAGACTAAGGGCGCATCGCGTATTGATGGTCACTTTAAAGGCATTATTGTTTCGGAGAACGATGTTTTAATCGGGCCCAACGGTGTGATAGAAGCGAATATTTTTGGGGAAAATGTTACTGTAGCCGGGAATGTTACAGGTAATATAGTGGCCCGCGGCACTTTAGAGATTTTAGCCTCTGGAGTTTTAAACGGTGATATTAAAGCGGGAAGTTTAGTTGTTGAGCCGGGGGCCGTTCTGCGTGGCAACATAGGCGGTATCGAAGGTATTGAAAACCCTGAGCTGTCTCAGGCTGGCGTTTCTGAGTAATAATAGAATTTTGTTTTTACAAATAGCTGATTCGAGAAGAAATGCTTGACACTGTAAGCGGCAATTGATAATATTATAGCTATCTAAATTTATATTTAAAATGACGATGACCGGAAGTAGTAAAAGTACAGAGCTCACAGAGAGGGTATGCCAGGCTGTAACGTACCTAGCTTTATGGCTTTGAAGTCGTCCGTGAGTCGGTAGGCTGAAATCAAAGTAGGTTTATCCGTTAGCGCACGTTACGCGTTTCAAGTGTCCGGACTAAACTTTGATTTAAGTCTGGGAAAATAGGTGGTACCGCGGAGTTTTTCGTCCTGTTCTTAATTTGGAACAGGACTTTATTTATTTTTAGGAGGCAGTAAAATGGCAGAAGAACACAATATTCCTAAAGTTTATGATCCGGCTTCGGTCGAGAAAAAATGGTATAAATATTGGGAAGAACACCGTTATTTCCATGCTGAGGTAGAAGCAGATAAAAAGCCGTTCAGTATTGTTATCCCCCCACCGAATATTACCGGTCAGCTGCATATGGGACATGCGTTAGATAATACTTTACAGGATATTTTGATTCGCTGGCATAGGATGATGGGCGATAATACTTTATGGATGCCCGGTTATGATCATGCGGGGTTGGCTACTCAGATCAAAGTAGAGGAAGTTTTAAAAAAAGAAGAAGGAAAGACCAGGTATGACTTGGGACGTGAAGAATTTATTAAACGTGTCTGGGAATGGAAAGATAAATATGGTGACCGTATCATCGAGCAATTAAAAAGCCTGGGTGTTTCCTGCGACTGGGAACGCAAACGTTTCACGATGGATGAGGGCTGTTCACAGGCAGTTCGTGAGGTTTTTGTTTCTTTGTACGAAAAAGGGCTTATTTATCAGGGCAGCCGTATTACTAACTGGTGTGTTAACTGCAATACTGCTTTAAGTGATATTGAAGTTGAACATGAAGATGATGCCGGAAATTTGTGGTATGTCCGCTATCCTGTTGTTGGTGAGATGGAAACTTATCTTACGATAGCCACTACACGGCCTGAAACGATGCTGGGTGATACTGCTGTTGCAGTCAATCCTGAAGATCCGCGCTATGGTCATCTGGTCGGGAAAATGCTGCAGCTGCCCTTAACCGAACGTCAGATCCCCATTATTGCTGACAGTTATGTCGATTTAGAATTTGGTACAGGTGCTGTAAAAATTACTCCTGCTCATGATCCTAATGATTTTGAAATGGGTATGCGTCATAATTTAGAGAGTATCGTAGTTATCGGTATGGATGGCTATATGACTGAAGAGGCCGGCAAATTTGCAGGTCAGGAACGTTATGAATGTCGTAAAAATCTGGTACACGAACTGCAGGAAAAAGGTTACTTAGTAAAAATAGAAGAGCATAATCATGCTGTAGGCCATTGTCAGCGCTGTCGCAGTGTAATAGAGCCGTTGGTTTCCAAACAGTGGTTTGTAAAAATGGAGCCGTTGGTAAAGGCGGCTGTAGATTGTGTTGAAGACGGCAGAACACAGTTTGTTCCAGAACGGTTTACCAAAACTTATACCGGCTGGATGGAAAACATTCGTGATTGGTGTATTTCCCGTCAGATTTGGTGGGGGCACCGGATTCCTGTGTGGTATTGTGATGCTTGCGGCGAAGTTATTGCATCGCGCGTTGATATTGATAAATGTCCGAAATGCGGCGGTGCGGTACATCAGGATGAAGATGCTTTGGACACATGGTTCAGTTCAGCTTTATGGCCGTTCTCTACTATGGGCTGGCCTGAAAAAACAGATTTGTTAAAGCAATTTTATCCAACCAGTGTTTTGGTGACAGGTTATGATATCATTTTCTTCTGGGTTGCGAGAATGCTGATTATGGGTATGGAGTTTATGAAGGATATTCCTTTTGATAAAGTCTTTATTCATGGTTTAGTGCGTGACAGCCAGGGACGTAAAATGAGTAAATCACTCGGCAATGGTATCGATCCGCTGGAAGTTATTGAAAAGTACGGCGCTGATACTTTAAGGTTTATGCTGATCACAGGCAATACTCCTGGTAATGATATGCGTTTTTACTGGGAACGCGTAGAAGCAACACGCAATTTTGCTAATAAGATCTGGAACGCATCACGTTTTGCTTTGATGAATATGGAAGGTTATGATGCAGAAGCCAAGCAGGCTCCATATACACTTGCTGATCAATGGATACTTTCGCGGCTGCAGCATACGGTTAAAGATGTTACTGAACTTTTGGGCAGATTTGAGCTGGGTGAAGCAGGGCGTCTTATTTATGATTTTATCTGGAGTGAAGTTTGTGACTGGTACATTGAACTGGCTAAGCCGCGGCTTTATAATAAGGAAGATCCTGAGGCAAGAGCTACGGCACAGCATGTCCTGGCAGAGGTGCTGACATCGGCTATGAAGTTACTGCATCCGTACATGCCGTTTATCACTGAAGAAATCTATCAGTGTCTACCGCACGAAAGTAACAGTATCATGATTGCACCGTGGCCTATTGTTGATGAGAGATTGTTTGATGATAAAGCAGAAACTGGTATGACGGCAATTATGGAAAGCATTAAAGCTATTCGTAATATGCGTGCGGAAGTCAATGCTGCTCCAGGCAAAAAGGTACCGGCTATTTTGTTAGTGAATGCAGAACTGCGTGAGATCGTTGAAGCCAATAAAAATTATATCAATTTGATGGGCAGTATCGATGAGCTTATAATTGATGATATTGGGGCTGGCAAGCCTGAAAATGCTATGGCCGCTGTTATTGCCGGAATCGAGGTATATTTGCCTCTGGCAGGATTGATCGATGTAGAAAAAGAAACCCAGCGTCTTAATAAAGAACTGGAAAGTATGGATAAAGAAATCAAACGTGTTACCGGTAAGCTAAATAATGCAGGCTTTTTGGCAAAGGCTCCGGCTGATGTAGTTGAAAAGGAAAAGGCTAAAGCAGAGGAACTGAGCGGTAAAATGGAAGCCGTGAAAGAACGTCTGACTTATTTGGCAACTTTAAAGTAACAGCCGAAGCGGCGCGGATACTCCGCGCCGCTTTTTGTGTTTTTACTGTCGTAATTAATTGGAGGTTAAAATGAATTATCAGGAGACATTGGCATATCTGGATAGTTTGGGGAAATTTGGCATTCGTTTGGGAATGGAACGTATTGAAGGATTATTGCGGGAATTAGGGAATCCTGAAAGAAAAATAAAGACCATTCATGTTACAGGAACAAATGGCAAAGGTTCTGTCAGCAGTATGATAGCGAATATTTTGCTTGCTGCTGATTTGAAAACAGGTAAATTTACGTCACCGCATTTGGTAAAGTATAATGAAAGACTTGTTATCAACGGGCAGGATATTGATGATTATAGTTTTGCAGTTCTGATTACTATTGTGAAAAAGGCGGCAGACAGTGTGGTGGCAAAGGGCATTTGTGAGCAGCCGACACAGTTTGAGGTTTTGACTGCTGCTGCTTTTATGTATTTTGCTTTGGAAAATGTAGATTATGCAGTTATTGAAGTTGGCATGGGGGGACTTTGGGATTCAACTAATGTTATCATTCCGGTAGTTTCTGTTATTACTAATGTCAGTTTGGATCACACTGATCGCTGCGGTGCGACTGTAGAACGGATTGCGATGCAGAAAGCAGGAATTATTAAGGAAAATGTTCCGGTAGTAACGGCCGCAGATGGAGAGGATGCATTGGGACCGATTAAAGCTGTCGCGATGTTCAAGCAGTCCAAATTGTATATTTATGGCAGTGCTTTTTGGGGCACAGAAGTGAAAAGCACTATGGAGGGGCAGACTTTTACTTTGCATGCAGGTGAGTATTATAGTTCTGACTACAATATTAATTTGCCTGGCGAACATCAAATAGCGAATACATCTTTAGCTGTAGTTGCTGCTAAACTTGTCTCCAAACAGGATGACAGGATCAATGAATTAGCTTTGCATATTGGTGTTGCTAACACTATTTGGCCAGGCAGACTAGAGCGTATTTCTCAAAATCCTGACGTGATTTTGGATGGAGCTCATAACCCGGCTGGAGCAGATGCTTTAAGAAATGCTCTCGATAAATATTATCCGCAGCAGAAAAGGACGTTTGTTTTTGGGATGATGGGTGATAAGGATATGAAAAGCGTCATAGGGAAGCTTTTCAGACCTATGGATACAGTTTATACGGTAAAGGCAGACGAAGGTGGCAGAGCAGCATCTGCTGAAGAATTGGCCAGCCTTATTGGAAATCAGGCTGAAGCTATGAACAGTTTGGCATCTGCGTATGAAGCCGCTGTAACCGGAGCTGATGCAGACAGTGTAATATGTGTATGCGGTTCCCTTTATTTGATAGGGAATTTTAAGAATATGCTTTTGAAAGCGAAAGCTGGGTGTCATTGATGACTGCTGCGGCCGTAAAATATGCCAATTTAGAAAAATATGTATATTGGCTGTTGTTGGCGACAATAGCTGTTATCCCGCTGCAGCAGGAAGTTTCTTCGGCAATGGTGGCAGTCACTGGCTTCAGTGGCTTTATTGTTGCGTTTTTGCGGCGCCATGAAAAAAGGAAGCCTGTTTTACCACGTTTTGTACAGATTTTATTATGGTTACTGTTATTACTTGGTTATTGGTCGCTGCATAATTCAGCTGATGAGGTATTGTCTACCTACAATTTTATTTATGTTGTCGGTCAATACGCGCTATTGGTCTGGCTGATTTTGCATTATGCTGTTGATAAAAAAACATCTGCAGCTAGTGACTTGGATTTGCACAAGTGGCATGAGTGGCCCAGGCCTCTGCAAATAATAAGTGTGTTTTTGGGAATGTCATTGTTTGTTTCGGTATATGGCATTGTACAGCATTTTACTGGGGTTGTACCTACTGAGGCCTGGGTTGATAATGATGCTTTTCCGGAATTGAAAACACGTGTTATTTCCACTCTGGTCAATCCGAATATTTTGGGCGGATATCTTGTACTGGTTATTTCATTGATTACAGGATTGCTTAGTACAAGTAAAGAAAAAATGTGGCAGCTGGTACTTGGCAGCGGAATTTTAATAGCCGGGCTTTGTTTGCTTTACACATATTCACGTGGGAATTGGGTTGCTTTAGCTGTTGGATTATTGTTGTTTTGTGTATGCTTTTGCCGTCGGGCTTTATTGCCTCTCATAGGCATTGGTATTTTGGGAATGTGGTTTGCCCGTGGCGCAGTATGGCATAGGATAATTTCTATTTTTGGGACTGAAGATACTTCTGTTGCTCTTAGATTTGCCTATCTGGAAAGTACGTTATTTATTATTAAAGAACATCCGTGGGGTGTTGGCTGGTATGGATATCAGTTTATTTATCCGGAATATGATTTTTATCTTAACAATCCTGACGTCATTATGTATCATTGTCATAATTTATTACTGAATATTACGGCAGAACTGGGTTGGCAGGGATTGGCAGTATTCTTGCTTTTATGGTTCTGTATTATCTGGAAAGCTGCTGAATTGGCCCGTTTTGGTAAAAGCAGATGGCTTCAGGGTTTTGGCAGAGGTTATTTAATGGCGGCTGCAGGTATTTTAGTGGGCGGTTTGACTGACCATGTTTATTTTAATATGCAAATGGGGCTTTTGTTTTGGCTTTTTGCAATTTTAATAATGGTCTGTTCAGAATTTAACAGAAAATTAACAAAAGCATAACCATAAGAGGAAGATTTAGATTTAGCTTTACAGGAAAAACTTGGCAAGTTACAATAAATTCAGGGAAATATGGAATCGTAGGGGGAGCGGAATGAATTTAAATGACGTGCGAAAACTTTTAGACGCTAAAATCTGCGTAGGTGAAGAATATCTTGGTCGGCAGGTTGAAACCTGTTGCGGGTCTGACCTTATGAGCGATGTCTTAGCCTTTACAAAATGTAAAACTCTGCTTTGCACAGGGTTGGCTAATATGCAGGTTATAAGAACAGCGGATATGACTGATTTATGCGGTGTGATTTTGGTAAGAGGGAAACTGCCCGGAGAAGATATGCTGAAAGAAGCTGCCCAAAACAAACTCCCGATTATGTCGACAGAATATACATTGTTTGAAGCCTGCGGGATTCTTTATAGTAATGGCTTGAGCGGCTGTTCCAGAAAGGCGGAAGAGCAATGAGTGATTCTAAATCAGTAAAAATACATTATGATGTTGCCGGTGACGATTTTGACAGGGCTGGTGAAGCTTCTGCCGGATTAAAGCGGTTGCTGCAGAAAATTGGCGTTCCGGCAGATATAATCAGACGTATTGCTATTGGAACCTATGAAGCTGAGATGAATGTAATCATTCATGCCGGCGGTGGTCAGGTTGATGCTGAAATTTTTCCTGAAGAGACGGTTGTATATATTGCTGATCAGGGACCGGGAATCCCTGACATTAAACTGGCAATGCAGGAAGGCTGGTCTACAGCACCGGATCATGTAAGACAAATGGGGTTTGGCGCCGGTATGGGTCTGCCGAATATGATGAAGTGTTCAGATGATTTTGATATCCAATCGACAGTTGGCTCAGGTACTAATATAAAGATGAAATTCAAACATATCAGTGAAGACTTATAAGAGGGGTGATACGATGGCTGGAGGATATTTTCATTCCATACGCCTTTTACGGTCTCAGTGTCAAGGCTGTGTAACGTGCGTTAAAGCTTGTCCGACCGAGGCCATTCGTGTCCGCAATGGTAAAGCAGAACTTATAGAAGCACGTTGTATTGACTGCGGCGAGTGTTTACGGCGTTGTGGCTATCATGCTATCGTGGCGGAAACGGATAAACTGGAAGAAACTGAACAATTTAAATATAATATCGCTTTGCCTCCTCCTTCTTTATATGCGCAGTTTCCGCCTGAAACAAGTGCGGCGGCTATTTGGGAAGGGTTACATAGACTGGGATTTGATGAAATTTTTGATGTAGCAGTAGCTTCTGAATATATTTCTTTGGAAATAGCTGCTTACCTGAAAAATTATAACGGTGGCAGAAAACCTTTGATTTCCTGCACTTGTCCGGCGGTTTTAAGGCTGATTCAGGTCAAATTTCCGGAACTCATCAAACAGGTAGTGCCTGTACTTCCTCCAACAGAAGCTGCGGCTATTTATGTAAAAAATGAAGTTATGCAGCGTACCGGCTTAAAGTCTGAAGAAATAGGTGTCTGGTTTATTGCACCTTGCCCTTCTAAAAATGCTAATATCAGGCAGTCCGTTGATGTCCGGCATACACAAATCAACGGCAGTTTAAGTATTTCAGAGATTTATGGAAAAATATTAAAAATCATGGGCGGAGAGATTCAGCCGGATAAAAAGGTGACTGCTGGATCTTCTTATGGTATGAGTTGGGGCAGTTATGGTGGGGAACTGGAAGCTGCAGGAATTGAAAACGGTCTGGCTGTACACGGTATTAATGACGTGTACGACGTGCTGGAGCAAATTTCCCTGAATAAGATGCGCGATGTCGATTATGTAGAGTGTTCTGCCTGCAGTGGCGGCTGCATTGGCGGGCCGCTGACTGCTGAGAATAAATTTGTTGCTGAGAAAAATTTGAAGCTAAGGCTGAGTATTATGAGGCAGAATGAACCTGATGATCGTCTGGCTACCATGGCCCAGAGTATGATATGTGAGGATTTTCCCAAATCGGCTTCCTATGTAAAAAAATTAATCCCGCGGCCGATGATGCAATTAGATGACGATATTTTAGAGGCTATGAAAAAGTTTGAAAAGATGGAGGAGGTCCTCAGATCTTTGCCGGGGCTTGATTGTGGAGCATGCGGAGCACCAAGCTGTCAATGCCTGGCGGAAGACATCGTTCAGGGGAAAGCCAATGAAATTGACTGTATTTTTAAATTAAGGAGCAGTGTAAAACGCCTGGCACATGGTATGCTTGAACTGGCAAAGCAGATACCTATAGCCAGCGAGCCGGAAGAAGAACTGCGGGAGGATGGTGAAAGCGATGCAAGTACGTGAAGTTATTGAAACTTTAGGGTTAAAGCTGATGACACATGAGGTTCCTGTGGATGTGGATGTTATTGGTGGCTATGCCTCTGATCTTTTGAGTAATGTTATGGGGCAGGCGGATCCCGGTATGATTTGGGTGACAATGCAGGGGCATCAGAATATAGCGGCAGTAGCTTCTTTGATTGGTCTGTCGGCAGTTATTGTGGCAGGCGATGCGCCTATAGAAGAGGATACCCTGAAAAAAGCAGAACAGAACGACGTTTTGATATTGGCTACATCTTTACCTGCTTATGATGTCATTGGAAAGCTTTATGAACTTGGTATCAGGAATGTAAAATGAAAACCGTTATCGGAGATTTTCATGTCCATACCTTGCTTTCCCCGTGTGCTGAAATCGAAATGACGCCGCATCATATAGTGATGCAGGCTGCTGAATATGGTATACAGCTGTTGGCGGTTACTGACCATAATGCTTCGGCTAATGCTGTGGCGGCGATTCAGGCTGGTGAACGTTATGGTATTAAGGTGTTCCCGGGAATGGAAGTTGAATGCAGGGAAGAAGCGCATATAGTGGTTTTGTTTGACAATTTGAAACAGCTGCGGCGGTGGCAGAAAATAGTCGATTTTTCAATGCGTGGCCTCAAAAACATTCCTGAACGGTTTGGAGCGCAATTTGTCGTTGATGATGATGATAATTTTGTTGCAGAAGAGGAAAGAATGCTTTTAGGACCATTGCAGCTATCTGCGCAGGAGGTTGTACGAAAAGTAAACGAAATTGGCGGGCTGTGTTTAGCTGCCCATATAGATAGACCGGCATATAGTTTGCTTGTACAGCTGGGATTTATTCCTAATGATATGGGCTTGCAAGGAGTAGAGATAAGCCGTAACAGTTTAGCAGAGTTGGAGCAGCTGAAATTGAAAAGATTATCTGGGAATTTACCTTATGTCACTAATTCTGATGCTCACAGAATGCTTGAATTTTTGGAAGGCCCCAAGAATAAAATTACCATTGAAGAAGCGACTATTTCAGAATTAAAACTTGCACTTGCAGGAAAAGACGGGCGTAGTTGGTTTCCGGGTTATTTTATTAATGATCTTGAATATTAGTTATACTAAAAGTATAAAGTATACACTATTCATGCTTGAAAATCATAAATAGTGTTGATTATATACGTTTTTTTTGCTATAGTAGTATTCGTACATTAAAGTTTAGGGAAATGGAGAGTGTACTATGAATATGGTTGACAAAAGATGCAGTTGCTGCGGCGGAGAAAATCCTGAAAAGGTGCAGATTGATGCTATTCTGGCTAGATATCAGGGTAAAAAAGGATCTTTGATCCCGATTTTGCAGGAAGTACAGGCTCTGTACAATTATTTGCCCAAAGATGCTTTAGAGTACATTGCTGCCAGTACAGGAACACCCATTGCTCAAATTTATGGTGTTGTTACTTTTTATTCCCAGTTTCACCTTAATCCGCGCGGGCGTAATATTATCCGCGTTTGTCAGGGAACTGCCTGCCATGTACGTGGTGGTAAAGTAATTTTGCAGACTATCGAAAAAGAGCTTGGAATTAAGGCCGGACATACTACGGAAGATCTGCGTTTTACCCTTGAGACTGTTGCTTGTATCGGCGCTTGTGGTTTAGCACCGGTTATGCAGGTTAATGAAGATACTCATGGTCGTTTGACTCCGGACAAACTGTCGGCTATTTTAGCTAAATATCAATAACAATCATGCGTGAATTGTCTTTGCATATCCTTGATTTAGCGCAGAATTCCATAGAGGCAGGAGCTCATAATGTAATAATAGAAATAAATGAGAATGAAAATGGATTTTTTGTTTTTCGTATCAGTGATGATGGACATGGTATGAGTGAGGAAATGGTGCAGAAAATTCGCGATCCCTTTGTGACTACGCGGACTACACGTAAAGTAGGTATGGGAATACCTTTTATGGACATGGTCACTAAACAATGCGGAGGACATTTGTTAATACAATCTCGTAAGGGTAAAGGTACTGTCGTAGAAGCTGCTTTTGCAAAGGATAATATTGATCGCCCGCCTTTGGGTGATATTGTATCAAGTATTAAAGTGCTGCTGGTAGGCACGCCGTATCTGGAACTGAAGTTTATCTATAAGATAGGTACATCGGGATTTGATATTGATACGAGGGTTATCAGATCTCTCCTTGGTGATGAAGCAGACTTTACCAGACCTGAAGTTTATACATGGTTTGAAGAATATTTAAAGCAGGAAATATCGCAGTTGAGGTGTGAGCAGGAGGTATAAAATGAAAACGTTGGAAGATTTGAAGGCCCTACGTGAAAAATTAAAGGCAGACATGAAAGTTCGTCAGAATGACGGCACTAAAATAATCATAGGTATGGGTACATGTGGTATTGCTGCAGGCGCGCGCGAAGTGATGTCTGCCGTTTTGAATGAGCTTGCAGTGCGTAAACTTAATGATGTTCAGGTACAGCAGACGGGCTGTATCGGTATGTGTGAGAAAGAAGTCCTGGTAGATATTGTCCGTCCTGGAGAACCTCGTATTACTTATGGTAAAGTAAAACCTGAGGACGTGAAAAAGATCATTGCAGAGCATGTTGTCAATGGCCGTATTGTTGAAGAAATGGTTGTAGGCAAAATTATGCAAGACTGATTTGATAAAATTTGGAGGGAAATCATATGCAGCACATTAGAGCACACGTCCTGATTTGCGGAGGAACAGGATGTAAATCTGCCGGTTCAAAGGAAGTACAGCTTGCTTTTAGTCGGGCTATTGAAGCTAAAGGCCTGAGCGATGAGGTTATGGTAGTAGAAACAGGCTGCCATGGTTTCTGTGAACATGGTCCGCTGGTTATAGTGTATCCTGAAGGTACTTTTTATTGCCAGGTAAAAGCTGAGGATGTAGAAGAAATAGTTGAAAGCCATTTATTTAAGGGCCGTATTGTTGAACGGTTGCTTTATCATGAACCGCTTACTCATGAAAGTATACCTAATTATTCGGAAATAAATTTTTATAAGAAACAGCATCGGTTAGTTTTAGAAAATTGCGGCGCTATCAATCCTGAACAAATTGAAGAATATATTGCTGTCGGCGGTTATGAAGCTTTAGCTAAAGCTGTAACTACCATGAGTCCTGAAGATGTTATTGAAGAAATCAAAAAATCAGGTCTGCGTGGACGTGGCGGCGGCGGATTTCCTACAGGAATGAAATGGCAGTTTGCTAAAGCGTCTGTAAGTGATAAAAAATATGTTATCTGTAATGCAGATGAAGGTGATCCTGGTGCATTTATGGACAGGAGCGTCTTAGAAGGCGATCCGCATAAGATATTAGAAGGTATGGCTGTCTGTGGTTATGCTATAGGTGCAGATGAAGGCTATATTTATGTACGTGCGGAATATCCGCTGGCCATTAAACGTCTGCGCATAGCTATTGAACAGGCTGAAGCTATGGGGTTGTTAGGTGAAAATATTTTTGGTTCCGGGTTCAGCTTCAAACTGCATATCAAGGAAGGCGCCGGTGCGTTCGTTTGCGGTGAGGAAACTGCATTGATGGCATCAATAGAAGGGAAACGCGGTATGCCGCGGCCAAGACCGCCATTTCCAGCAGTTGCCGGACTTTGGGGAAAGCCGACAAATATCAATAATGTTGAAACTTTTGGTAATGTAGCTGCAATTATTACTAATGGCGCTGACTGGTATGCTGGTTTTGGTACTGAAAAGTCAAAAGGAACTAAAGTATTTGCGCTGACTGGTAAAATAAATAACACAGGTCTGGCCGAAGTTCCTATGGGTATTACTATGCGCGAAATTATTTATGATATCGGCGGTGGTATTAACGGAGGTAAGAAATTTAAAGCAGTTCAAATAGGCGGTCCATCTGGTGGCTGCCTGCCTGAATCAATGCTTGATCTGTCTATAGATTATGATTCGTTAACAGCGGCAGGTGCTATGATGGGTTCTGGCGGATTGGTAGTTATGGATGAAGATACCTGCATGGTAGATGTTGCAAAATTTTTCCTGAATTTTACTCAATCTGAATCCTGTGGCAAATGTACTCCCTGTCGTGAGGGGACTAAGCGTATGCTGGAAGTCCTGACACGTATTACTGAAGGGCAGGGGAGAGAAGGCGATATAGAGCTGTTAGAAGAACTGGCCAGAAATATTAAAGAGACTGCTTTATGTGGATTGGGACAAACTGCTCCTAATCCTGTATTGAGTACTTTAAAATATTTCCGTCATGAATATGAAGCTCATATCAAAGAAAAACGCTGTCCTGCCGGTGCCTGTGAAAAGCTTGCCAATTATGAAATTACTGATGCATGCAAAGGCTGTGGGTTATGTGCACGCCAGTGCCCGGTTAATGCCATTTCCGGAGAAGTGAAAAAGAAACATGTTATCGATGTAACTAAATGTATAAAATGCGGTGCCTGTATGGCGGCTTGTCCGTTTAAGGCCATTACTAAGGGTTAAGGGAGGATTATATAGATATGGAAATGATTACCTTAACGATCAATGGGCAGACTGTACAGGCCCCTAAAAATGCTACTATTCTTGAAGCTGCGCGTTCTGCCGGCATTCATATTCCTACGTTGTGCTATCATTCTGAACTTGCTCCGGAAGGGGCCTGCAGATTGTGTGTCGTAGAAGCTACCGGAGCGCGTACGCTTGTAGCCTCCTGTGTTTATCCTGTTGCAGAAGGTATGGTAGTGAAAACGAATACGGATAAAGTCCGCGCAGCAAGACGAATGGTCGTAGAATTGCTGTTGGCCAATCATCCCAAGGACTGCCTTGCGTGCCAAAAAAGCGGTGACTGTGAACTGCAGAATATAGCTGCTGATTTGGGATTGCGCAAGATCAGATTCGAAGGCGGAGCCCGTAAAGCACATACTATTGACGCCAGTAACCCCTGCTTAGTGCGCGATCAGGAAAAATGTATTTTATGCGGACGTTGTATACGTGTTTGTCGTGATGTGCAGGGAATGAGCGTCTACAGCTTTGCTGAGCGCGGCTTTGACACAATTGTTTCTACTGCTTTTGAACAGGATCTTGGAAAAGTAGAATGTTCTTACTGTGGACAATGTGCGAGTGTTTGTCCTACTGGAGCTATAGTGGAAAAAGATGATACGGAAAAAGTATGGTCGGCTATCAATGATCCTGATAAGATTGTTATAGTTCAAACAGCTCCGGCAGTACGCGTGGCTTTGGGTGAAGAATTGGGTATGGAACCAGGTTCTATCGTTACAGGGAAAATGGTTGCAGCATTGCGCAATCTAGGGTTCGATAAGATATTCGATACTAATTTTTCGGCTGATTTGACGATTATGGAAGAAGGGCATGAGTTCCTCCATCGTTTGACTAACGGAGGTGTATTGCCGATGATAACCTCCTGCAGTCCTGGCTGGGTAAATATGATAGAGCTTAAATATCCTGATTTGTTACCACATCTTTCTTCTGCGAAATCACCCCAGCAAATGTTTGGCGCTATTGCTAAAACCTATTATGCTGAAAAAGCTGGTATTGATCCGGCAAAAATAGTCAGCGTTTCGGTGATGCCGTGTACTGCTAAGAAGGCGGAAGCAGCACGTCCGGAGATGAATGCTTCCGGATATCGTGATGTAGATGTTGTTATTACTACCAGAGAACTTGGCCGTATGATACGGGAAGCAGGACTGGATTTTAAACATTTGCCTGAAGACAGCTATGATTCTCCGCTGGGTACAGGTACAGGTGCTGCTGTTATTTTTGGTACTACCGGTGGCGTAATGGAAGCTGCTCTGCGTACTGTAGCTGATGTTTTAACAGGTGAAAATTTGCAGACTGTTGATTACAATGATGTGCGGGGTATGGAACAGACCCGCGAGGCGGAACTGACTATTGCAGGAAATACTGTAAAAATAGCAGTTGTTCATACTCTTGCTTCTGCACGCAAGATATTAGAGCGTATCAGAGCTGGTGAGGCAGATTATCAGTTTATTGAAGTTATGGCTTGCCCTGGTGGCTGTATTGGCGGCGGCGGTCAACCGATTCCCGTTAATGCAGAAATTAGAAGAGCCCGTAGAGAAGGGTTGTTTGATTGTGATAGTGCCAATGAGTTACGAAAATCACATGAAAATCCGGAAATTAAAGAGCTTTATGATACTTGGTTAGGTAAACCTCTCGGAGAAAAAGCTCATAGTCTACTGCATACGCACTATCACCAACAGACACGTTGAAAGTACTAATTTGATACCACAAAACACCTCTTGAGTAGTTTTGCTCAAGGGGTGTTTCTTTGTAAATTGTAAAGAAAATGCTTGCCATGTTACAGTTTTACTGATATCATATGTAGTATAGCGTTTTAAAGAAAAAATGTTTAAAAACTAAAAAAAGTAGTGATTTTGCCTAAAATTTACTGCTTCTTTATGTGTTATAATAGAGCTGGACACAAAAAGTTCAAAAAGAAATCACAATTAAAGTTTTTTTTGAAGGATTTTTTGTTGGAATGTCGAAGTAAATTAAGCAGAACTAAATATCTTGGATATGTTTTAGCGGTTGGTAGACAGAAGAACGAAGAAGTTCAACTGAAAGCTTTACCTGCTGACAGTTTGCGATTCAGAGCGTAGCCACTTTGGATAGAAGTAAGCTGGCACTTGGCTATGTTTTGTTTTAGTAAATCAAAACTTCTAAGTGCTCCTTTTTTATGGGTAAAATCTTATTCGGCAAATAATACTTTATGCTTTTATAGTTGGTATTTAGCCGACTAAGTGTATTTTTACTAGTGAAGTTAATAGACTTCGCTGGCATTAGCCACAATTTGTTTTATTTACAAGGAGGAAGGTAAACATGATCGACATTAAAGATCGCGTATGCGAAGCAGTAGCCGGCAAAATTATGAGCGCCGAAGCAGCTGCAGAATTTGTAAAGGATGGCGACAACGTAGGTACCAGTGGTTTTACTCCGTCTGGTTATCCTAAAGCTGTGCCTCTTGCTCTGGCAGAAAAAGGCAAAAAAACTCCTTTCCAAATCAACGTTTGGACCGGTGCTTCTGTAGGTCCTGAAATGGATACCGCAATGACTCAAGCTGGTATCGTTGCTCGTCGTATGCCTTACCAAACTAACAATGATCTGCGTAAAGCTATCAACAACGGTTCCGTAAAATATACTGACCTGCATTTGAGCCATGTTGCTCAAATGACTCGCTATGGTTTCATGGAAAACCGCAGATGTGTAGACGTTGCTATCGTCGAAGCCTGCAAAATCATTGACCTTGGCAATGGCCAGGTTGGTTTGATTCCTACAACTTCCATGGGCAATTCTTCTTCTTATGTTCAATGTGCTGAAAAAGTTATTGTTGAAGTAAATACTTCTCAACCAGTAGAATTGGAAGGCATGCATGACTCCTATGTGCCTTTGGATCCTCCGAATCGTAAAGCTATTCCTGTTGAAAAACCGGAAGATGTAATCGGCACTCCTTATATTCCTTGCGATTTGGACAGACTCGTTGCAGTAGTTCCCTGCGATATTACTGATAAAGTTCGTCCGTTGGGCGAAATCGACGAAGATGCTCAAAAAATGGGTAAAAACTTGGTTGAATTCTTTAAATCTGAAGTTGCTGCAGGTCGTTTGCCCGCTAATCTGTTGCCGCTGCAGTCTGGTGTAGGTTCTGTTGCTAACGCAGTTATCAACGGTTTGGTTAACTCTGATTTTGAAGATTTGACTGTATATACCGAAGTTATTCAAGACGGTATGTTCGACTTGATCGATGCTGGCAAACTCCGCGTTTGCTCTGGTACCGCTTTGAGTCCATCCCCTGATTGCCTCAAAAAATTCTATGACAATGTAGAAAAATATAAAAAATATATCATTCTGCGTCCGCAAGAAGTTGCAAACAGCCCGGAAGTTGCTCGTCGTATCGGTGTCATTGCAATGAACACTGCTATTGAGGTTGACATCTATGGTAATGTTAACTCCACTCATATTTGCGGTACTAAGATTATGAATGGTATCGGCGGTTCCGGCGACTATGCTCGTAATGGTTATCTGACCGTATTCTTTACTACATCTCTTGCAAAAGGCGGAGCTATCAGTTCTGTAGTTCCTTTCTGCTCTCATGTTGACCATACTGAACATGACGTTGATGTTATCGTTTCCGAACGCGGCGTAGCTGACCTTCGTGGTTTGTCTCCAAAAGAACGCGCTTTGGTTATCATTGATAAAGTTGCTAATCCGAAATATCAACCGCTGCTTCTTGATTACTTCAAGAGAGCTTGCGAAGCTTGTGGCAATAGCCAAACTCCGCATATTATGGATGAAGCTTTCTCTTTCCATGATCGTTTCGTAAAAACCGGCACCATGGAAAAATAATTCTTAGTCAAGACGATTGACTGAGATTGTTGTCTGAAATATTTTGCCGGCAGATAGCTAGTTCTGCCGGCAAACTTTACAGCTTATCTGTAAATAAATTCTGTTGACGAGGCCTTCGGGCTTTGCCATATACACCGTCTATGACGGACACTCTCACCATAATTCGGTCAGTCCAAACCGGATTGTGCAAAAACAATATTCTTAAGGAGGATTTGAGAATGGCAAATGAAACTCTGAAAGCTGGATTTGACAAGTACATGGCTGGCGTAGAAGCTAAACTTGCTAAAAATCCCGAACGTGCAAACCTTGAGCCCAACAGGCTCTACACCCCTCTCGACATCGAAGGCTTCGACTATGAGAAGGATCTTGGCTTCCCTGGTGAATATCCTTACACTCGTGGTGTACAACCTACTATGTATCGTGGCCGTTTCTGGACCATGCGTATGTATGCTGGTTTCTCCACTGCGGAAGAATCCAACAAACGTTATCGTTACCTCTTGGCTAACGGTGGCAGCGGCTTGTCCTGCGCATTCGACCTTCCGACCCAAATCGGTTATGATTCTACCGATCCGATGGCTGAAGGCGAAGTTGGTAAAGTTGGCGTAGCTATCGACTCCTTGGCTGATATGGAAATCTTATTTGACCAAATTTCTTTGGATCAAGTTTCCACTTCCATGACCATCAACGCTCCTGCATCCGTACTTCTTTGCATGTACATCGCAGTTGCTGAGAAACAAGGCGTTTCCGCTGACAAACTGCGCGGTACTATTCAAAATGATATTTTGAAAGAGTATGCTGCTCGCGGAACTTACATTTTCCCGCCGAAACCCTCCATGCGTTTGATCACCAATATTTTCGAATATTGCTCCAAAAACGTACCGCTGTGGAATACCATCTCCATTTCCGGTTATCATATCCGTGAAGCTGGTTCCACCGCTTCTCAAGAAATCGCTTTCACCATCGCTGACGGTATCGCTTATGTTGAAGCAGCTATCAAAGCTGGTATGAACGTTGACGATTTTGCTGGTCGTCTGTCCTTCTTCTGGAACGCTCATAACAACGTACTCGAAGAAGTTGCTAAATTCCGCGCTTCCCGTCGTGTATGGGCTAAAGTTATGAAAGAAAGATTCGGCGCTCAAAAACCGAAATCTCAAATGCTCCGCGTACATACTCAAACTGCAGGTTCCATGCTGACTGCACAACAACCGAACAACAACATCGTTCGTGTTGCTTTGCAAACTGCTGCTGCTGTAATGGGTGGTACTCAATCTTTGCACACTAATTCCAAAGACGAAGCTTTGGCATTGCCGACCACTGAGTCTGTAACCATCGCTCTCCGTACTCAACAAATCGTTGCTTACGAATCCGGCTTGGCTGACACCGTTGATCCGTTGGGTGGTTCCTACTACGTTGAAGCTTTGACTAACAAAATCGAAGCTGAAGCTTGGGAATATATCAAAAAGATTGACGAAATTGGCGGCGCTCCTGAAGCTATCGCTAAAGGTTATATCCAAAAAGAAATCCAAGACTCCGCTTACAAATGGCAAATGGACATTGAAAAAGGCGACCGTATTATTGTTGGCGTAAACAAATTCCAACAAGAAGAAGAACCGCCGAAAAACTTGCTGCGTGTTGACGGCTCCGTTGGCAAATTGCAAGCTGATAAGATTGCTGCCCTTAAAGCTCGTCGTGACAATGCTAAAGTTGAAGAAACTTTAGCTGCTCTGGAAAAAGGCTGTGCTGACGAATCCGTTAACCTGATGCCTTTGATTCTTGACGCTGTACGTGCTTATGCAACTGAAGGCGAAATCTGCGGCGTAATGAGAAAAGTATTCGGCGAATATCAATCTCATACTGCTCTGTAATTTAGAGCCAACAATAATAGGGAGGTAAGAAATAATGTCTAATATTAGAGTTTTAGTAGCAAAACCGGGTCTGGACGGCCATGACCGCGGTGCTAAAGTTGTAGCTCGTGCATTGCGCGACGCTGGTTTTGAAGTTATTTACACCGGTATTCGTCTGACTCCGGAACAAATCGCTGAAGCTGCTCTGCAAGACGACGTTAAAGTTGTTGCTTTGAGCCTGCTTTCCGGCGCACACAACACCCTTTTCCCGAAAGTAGTTGAACTGCTGAAAGAAAAAGGTTTGACTGATGTTCTGGTTATCGGCGGCGGCGTTATTCCTGACGCTGACATTCCTGGTTTGAAAGCTGCTGGCATTGCCGAAGTATTCACTCCTGGCACTCCGACTGGCAACATTGTTGAATTCATCAACGCTAACGTAAAATAATTAAGGTTCTCAAAAATTTTGCAGGCCGGGCTTGTCCCGGCTTGCATAATACAATTTTTATTGGACCTCAACAAGGCGGTGTGATCATTGAATATTGTTGAAGGCGTATTAAACCATTCTCGTTTAGCATTAGCGAAAGCTATTACTGCCGTAGAGAACGAGTATGATAACGCTGTTGAAATAATGACAGCCATTTATCCCCACACCGGTAATGCTTATGTCATCGGAATAACCGGACCTCCGGGCGCTGGCAAAAGTACTTTGACCGACAAGCTTGCTAAAGAATATCGTAAACGCGGTAAAACAGTTGGTATTATCGCAATTGATCCTACAAGTCCTTTCTCCGGCGGTGCAATTTTAGGCGACCGTATCAGAATGTTGGACCTTACTGCCGATGAAGGCATTTTTGTTCGTTCCATGGCTACTCGCGGTAGTTTGGGTGGATTATCCCAAAAAGCGGGCGATGCTGTTAAATTGATGGATGCATATGGTTTTGATGTTATTATTGTTGAAACTGTTGGCGTTGGTCAATCTGAAGTAGATATTGTTAAAACTGCTGATACTACAATGGTTGTTGTTATTCCTGGTATGGGCGATGACATTCAGGCTATTAAAGCAGGTATACTTGAGATCGGTGACCTTTTCACGATCAATAAAGCTGACCGTGAAGGTACGGACAAGCTGAACATTGAGATTGAAATGATGTTGGAATTAAATCCCGAACATGTTGGCTGGCGTCCTCCGATCAATCGGACCATTGCCAGCAAGGGTGAAGGTATAGAAGCTGTTGTTGACTCTATTGAAGAGCACAAAGCATATTTGATTGAATCTGATCAATTGAGCAAAATACGCAAAGCTCGTATTAAAAACGAAGTTACTGCTATGCTTAATGACAGGGTCAACCGTTATATCGACAAGAATGTTGTAGCTACTTCCGAATTTGATATTTTAGTTGAAAAACTTCAAATTCGTGAAATTGAGCCGTATTCTGTTGTCGCTGACATTGTTGGTAAAGTTTTAAGATAAAACAACCAAAATTACTTTTAGGAGGAATTTGAAATGTTTAAAACAATTTGTGTTGACCATGTAGGTATTGCTTGCAAAGACCTGGATCTTTCCAAGAAATTCTACACTGAAGTTCTTGGCTTGAGCTGCACTGGTGAAGAAGCTGTTCCTGAGCAAGGTGTAAAAACCGTATTTATTCCCTGTGGCGAAACTTTGCTTGAGCTCCTTGTTGATATCACTGAAAATGGCGATGGCCCTATCGGCAAATACATCGCTAAAAATGGACAAGGTATCCAACATATCGCTGTTCGCGTTGATGATGTTCAAGCAGCTATTGATACCACTATTGAAAAAGGTGCTGCTATGATCGACAAAGCTCCTCGTGGCGGTGCTGGCGGAATGGATATCGCTTTCGTTCATCCGAAATCCGTAGGTATTTTGCTTGAGTATTGCGCTCCGGCAAAAAAATAATTCCGTAAAATACGGAATTACAAAAATCTTTTGAAGATTTTATTTTAAGTTGTTACATACTACACGGATGCGGACCAAAGAGTCTGCATCCGCGTAGATGTATATAAAATAAGGTTCTCCCAATAATGATGGAGGTGTAAGATTTGTCTACTCAAGCAAAAATTGAGAAAATGCTCAAAAAGTCCGAAGTAATTCTGGCTGCAGGCGGCGAAAAACGCGTTGCAAAACAACACGAAGCCGGCAAAATGACTGCACGTGAAAGAATTGCTGCACTCCTCGACGAAGGATCCTTTGTTGAATTGGATCGTTTCGTAAAACATCGTTGCACAAACTTCGGCCAAGAGAAGAAAGAACTTCCTGGCGAAGGTGTAACTACTGGTTACGGCACCATCGATGGCCGTCTGGTTTATGTATTCGCACAAGATTTCACTGTAGAAGGTGGTTCTTTAGGCGAAATGCATGCTGCTAAAATCGTAAAAGTACAACGCCTGTCCCTGAAAATGGGTGCTCCGCTTGTTGGCCTGAACGATTCCGGCGGTGCTCGTATCCAAGAAGCAATTGACGCTTTGGCTGGTTACGGAAAAATCTTCTTTGAAAACACTATTGCATCCGGCGTAGTTCCTCAGATCTCCGCTATCATGGGTCCTTCTGCTGGCGGCGCTGTATACAGCCCGGCACTGACTGACTTCATTTACATGGTAAAGAACACTTCTAAAATGTTCATTACCGGCCCCGCAGTAGTAAAATCTGTTACTGGTGAAGACGTAACCCAAGAACAACTGGGTGGCGCTATGACCCACAACAGCACTTCCGGCGTTGCACATTTTGCTGCAGAAAACGACGAAGACTGCTTGCAACAGATCCGTTACCTGCTGAGCTTCCTGCCTTCCAACAACATGGAATGCGCTCCTATCGTAGAAACCGGTGACGACCCGATGCGTATTGATGACTCCTTGAATACATTGCTTCCGGATAACTCCAACCAAGCATATGATATGAAAGACGTAATCAAATCCATCGTAGACAACGGTGAATTCTATGAATCCCAACAATATTGGGCAACCAATATTATCACTTGCTTTGCACGTATGGATGGTCAAACCGTAGGTATCATTGCAAACCAACCTAAAGTAATGGCTGGCTGCCTGGATATCAACGCATCCGACAAATCCTCTCGTTTTATTCGCTTCTGCGATGCCTTCAACATTCCTTTGCTGAACTTGGTAGACGTACCTGGCTTCCTGCCTGGCTGTAACCAAGAATACGGCGGTATTATCCGTCACGGCGCAAAAATGCTGTATGCATATTCCGAAGCAACTGTACCTAAAATTACTGTAGTAACCCGTAAAGCATACGGTGGTTCCTACCTGGCAATGTGTTCCCAAGATTTGGGCGCAGACCAAGTAATTGCATGGCCGACTGCAGAAATCGCAGTAATGGGACCTGCAGGTGCAGCTAACATCATCTTCAAAAATGATCCTGATGTAAAAGCAAAAACGGAAGAATATATCGATAACTTTGCAACTCCGTACCAAGCAGCAATGCGCGGCATGGTAGACATCGTAATCGAGCCGAAAAACACCCGTCCCACCATCATCAACGCTTTGCAAATGTTGCAGTCCAAACGTGAAACTCGCCCGGCAAAACGCCATGGCAATATTCCTTTGTAATTTGCAGCTTGCAGTATAGTGCTTAATTAATTAAGAAGAATGAGGTGAAATAATGGGTCCTGTAACTACTAATCCTTGGTTGATTGCTGCTATCAATATGACCATAGTTTTTGGTGTATTGGCTATGCTGGGTTTCTTGATGAAAGTTATCTACTTTGTAGATCCTACTCGTCAAAAAAAAACAGCTAATCCAGTAGCAGCACCGGCACCTGCCGCAGCACCTGCTGCTGTTGCAGCTCCTGTGCAGGATGACAGTGAAGTAATTGCTGTTATTGCAGCAGCTGTAGCTGCTCTTGGTCATTCCGCAGAGCAAATAGCCTGCGTACGTCGTCTGCCCGAAGCAAGCTGGACACAAAATGCTCATATTGAAGCAATTAGTGTACGTAAAGAATGCTTCTAATTTGGGGTTAATAATTAATCTATTTTATTACGAGATTTTAAGGAGGATTAACATCCATGAAAAAATATACCATTACCGTTAACGGCACTGCATATGAAGTAGAAGTTGAAGAAATGGGCGGCGTTGCTGCTCCTAAAGCTGCTGCACCTAAAGCAGCTCCTGCTGCTGCACCGTCAGCAGCACCAAAAGCAGCTCCTGCTGCTGCACCGGCTCCGGCTGCAAAACCTGTTGCTGCTGGCGCAGCTACTATCAGTGCTCCTATGCCTGGTAAAGTTCTCGAAGTTAAAGTTAAAGCTGGCGACGCAGTTAAAGCTGGCGACGTATTGATGATTCTTGAAGCAATGAAAATGCAAAACGAGATCATGGCTCCGGCTGACGGCACCATTTCTGACGTCCGTATTTCCGCAGGTCAAACTGTTGGTACCGGCGACGTTATGATCGTAATGTAATACAAACAAGCTGAGAGACCTTGAAAAGGTCTCTCAACTAAAAAATTTGTAGGAGGAAATTATGGAAGCATTTGTAGTTGCTTTACAATCCGTATGGAATGACAGCGGTTTCTCCGCTTTCACCATGGGTAATGCTATCATGATGCTTGTTGGCATCATTCTGCTGTACCTTGCTATTGGTAAAGGCTTCGAACCATTGCTGCTGTCTCCGATCGCATTCGGCTGTTTGCTGGCAAACGTTCCTAAAACCGGTTTCGAAGATCAACCGGGTGTTATGCAGGTAATTCTTTATGGTATTCACCATGAAATTTTCCCGCCTTTGATTTTCTTAGGCGTAGGTGCAATGACAGACTTTGGTCCGTTGATTGCAAACCCGAAAACTTTGCTTTTGGGCGCTGCAGCTCAAGCAGGTGTATTTATTTCCTTGCTGGGCGCTATGATGCTCGGATTTACAGTGCAAGAAGCATCCGCTATCGGTATTATCGGTGGCGCTGATGGCCCGACTGCTATTTACCTGGCTGCAAAAATGGCTCCTAACCTGTTAGGTGCTATCGCAGTAGCTGCATATTCTTATATGTCGTTGGTTCCTTTGATCCAACCGCCTATTATGAAACTTTGCACTACCGAAGCTGACCGTAAAATTGTTATGGCACAATTGCGTCCTGTAACTCGTTTTGAGAAAATCGTATTCCCGATTGCAACCACTATCGTTATCAGCTTGTTGCTTCCGCCTGTAACTGCCTTGATTGGTATGTTAATGCTGGGCAACTTGTTCAAAGAAGCTGGCTGCTTGGATCGTCTTTCTGACACAGCGCAAAATGCTTTGATGAACATTGTAACGATTATGCTGGCAACTGGTACTGGTTTGACTATGAAAGCTGAATCTTTCCTGAACTATCAAACCATCTTGATCATCTGCCTTGGTCTTGTTGCTTTCGCAGCTGGTACTTTTGCAGGCGTTATCTTTGGTAAAATCATGTGTGTTCTGGATGGTGGTAAAACCAATCCTCTTATCGGTTCCGCTGGTGTATCCGCAGTTCCGATGGCAGCACGTGTATCCCAAGTTGTTGGCCAAAAAGCTAACCCTTCTAACTTCCTGCTCATGCATGCTATGGGCCCGAACGTAGCTGGTGTTATCGGCACCGCAGTAGCTGCAGGTGCAATGCTTGCAATGATTGGTGCTGCTAAATAACTAAAATTGAAACAGGTGCATCTTTTATGGTGTGCCTGTTTTTTATTATGCTAATTACCCATATATAAAGGAAATAATATGTTCATTTTAAATTTGGACATAGTTAACCTTCAACTATCAATATTTTAGTTAAATATTGCTTAAAAATCTGTTGCCTGTGCCACATAATTAAAAGTTTTTATTAAAAACTTTTAATTATGTGGCTTTTTGTTTAGATTTCATTTGCTGGCAAATAAAATTAGATGAAAAATACTTTCTTGTTATAATCTAGAAGTGAAATTTTTGTGAAAGAAATAATAAAAAAGTGTGACCTGTGCAACAGAAAAAAAGAACGTTCCTGATTATAATTAGTGTCAGGAATTTTGGAGAACTCTTGATGAATGGCAAAAAGTACCAGTAGTCAAGATCCAAAATTTTACATCCTTAATTTGTAGGGATGTATATAAAAATGTTCTCCTAATAATGATGGAGGTGTAAGATTTGTCTACTCAAGCAAAAATTGAGAAAATGCTCAAAAAGTCCGAAGTAATTCTGGCTGCAGGCGGCGAAAAACGCGTTGCAAAACAACACGAAGCCGGCAAAATGACTGCACGTGAAAGAATTGCTGCACTCCTCGACGAAGGATCCTTTGTTGAATTGGATCGTTTCGTAAAACATCGTTGCACAAACTTCGGCCAAGAGAAGAAAGAACTTCCTGGCGAAGGTGTAACTACTGGTTACGGCACCATCGATGGCCGTCTGGTTTATGTATTCGCACAAGATTTCACTGTAGAAGGTGGTTCTTTAGGCGAAATGCATGCTGCTAAAATCGTAAAAGTACAACGCCTGTCCCTGAAAATGGGTGCTCCGCTTGTTGGCCTGAACGATTCCGGCGGTGCTCGTATCCAAGAAGCAATTGACGCTTTGGCTGGTTACGGAAAAATCTTCTTTGAAAACACTATTGCATCCGGCGTAGTTCCTCAGATCTCCGCTATCATGGGTCCTTCTGCTGGCGGCGCTGTATACAGCCCGGCACTGACTGACTTCATTTACATGGTAAAGAACACTTCTAAAATGTTCATTACCGGCCCCGCAGTAGTAAAATCTGTTACTGGTGAAGACGTAACCCAAGAACAACTGGGTGGCGCTATGACCCACAACAGCACTTCCGGCGTTGCACATTTTGCTGCAGAAAACGACGAAGACTGCTTGCAACAGATCCGTTACCTGCTGAGCTTCCTGCCTTCCAACAACATGGAATGCGCTCCTATCGTAGAAACCGGTGACGACCCGATGCGTATTGATGACTCCTTGAATACATTGCTTCCGGATAACTCCAACCAAGCATATGATATGAAAGACGTAATCAAATCCATCGTAGACAACGGTGAATTCTATGAATCCCAACAATATTGGGCAACCAATATTATCACTTGCTTTGCACGTATGGATGGTCAAACCGTAGGTATCATTGCAAACCAACCTAAAGTAATGGCTGGCTGCCTGGATATCAACGCATCCGACAAATCCTCTCGTTTTATTCGCTTCTGCGATGCCTTCAACATTCCTTTGCTGAACTTGGTAGACGTACCTGGCTTCCTGCCTGGCTGTAACCAAGAATACGGCGGTATTATCCGTCACGGCGCAAAAATGCTGTATGCATATTCCGAAGCAACTGTACCTAAAATTACTGTAGTAACCCGTAAAGCATACGGTGGTTCCTACCTGGCAATGTGTTCCCAAGATTTGGGCGCAGACCAAGTAATTGCATGGCCGACTGCAGAAATCGCAGTAATGGGACCTGCAGGTGCAGCTAACATCATCTTCAAAAATGATCCTGATGTAAAAGCAAAAACGGAAGAATATATCGATAACTTTGCAACTCCGTACCAAGCAGCAATGCGCGGCATGGTAGACATCGTAATCGAGCCGAAAAACACCCGTCCCACCATCATCAACGCTTTGCAAATGTTGCAGTCCAAACGTGAAACTCGCCCGGCAAAACGCCATGGCAATATTCCTTTGTAATTTGCAGCTTGCAGTATAGTGCTTAATTAATTAAGAAGAATGAGGTGAAATAATGGGTCCTGTAACTACTAATCCTTGGTTGATTGCTGCTATCAATATGACCATAGTTTTTGGTGTATTGGCTATGCTGGGTTTCTTGATGAAAGTTATCTACTTTGTAGATCCTACTCGTCAAAAAAAAACAGCTAATCCAGTAGCAGCACCGGCACCTGCCGCAGCACCTGCTGCTGTTGCAGCTCCTGTGCAGGATGACAGTGAAGTAATTGCTGTTATTGCAGCAGCTGTAGCTGCTCTTGGTCATTCCGCAGAGCAAATAGCCTGCGTACGTCGTCTGCCCGAAGCAAGCTGGACACAAAATGCTCATATTGAAGCAATTAGTGTACGTAAAGAATGCTTCTAATTTGGGGTTAATAATTAATCTATTTTATTACGAGATTTTAAGGAGGATTAACATCCATGAAAAAATATACCATTACCGTTAACGGCACTGCATATGAAGTAGAAGTTGAAGAAATGGGCGGCGTTGCTGCTCCTAAAGCTGCTGCACCTAAAGCAGCTCCTGCTGCTGCACCGTCAGCAGCACCAAAAGCAGCTCCTGCTGCTGCACCGGCTCCGGCTGCAAAACCTGTTGCTGCTGGCGCAGCTACTATCAGTGCTCCTATGCCTGGTAAAGTTCTCGAAGTTAAAGTTAAAGCTGGCGACGCAGTTAAAGCTGGCGACGTATTGATGATTCTTGAAGCAATGAAAATGCAAAACGAGATCATGGCTCCGGCTGACGGCACCATTTCTGACGTCCGTATTTCCGCAGGTCAAACTGTTGGTACCGGCGACGTTATGATCGTAATGTAATACAAACAAGCTGAGAGACCTTGAAAAGGTCTCTCAACTAAAAAATTTGTAGGAGGAAATTATGGAAGCATTTGTAGTTGCTTTACAATCCGTATGGAATGACAGCGGTTTCTCCGCTTTCACCATGGGTAATGCTATCATGATGCTTGTTGGCATCATTCTGCTGTACCTTGCTATTGGTAAAGGCTTCGAACCATTGCTGCTGTCTCCGATCGCATTCGGCTGTTTGCTGGCAAACGTTCCTAAAACCGGTTTCGAAGATCAACCGGGTGTTATGCAGGTAATTCTTTATGGTATTCACCATGAAATTTTCCCGCCTTTGATTTTCTTAGGCGTAGGTGCAATGACAGACTTTGGTCCGTTGATTGCAAACCCGAAAACTTTGCTTTTGGGCGCTGCAGCTCAAGCAGGTGTATTTATTTCCTTGCTGGGCGCTATGATGCTCGGATTTACAGTGCAAGAAGCATCCGCTATCGGTATTATCGGTGGCGCTGATGGCCCGACTGCTATTTACCTGGCTGCAAAAATGGCTCCTAACCTGTTAGGTGCTATCGCAGTAGCTGCATATTCTTATATGTCGTTGGTTCCTTTGATCCAACCGCCTATTATGAAACTTTGCACTACCGAAGCTGACCGTAAAATTGTTATGGCACAATTGCGTCCTGTAACTCGTTTTGAGAAAATCGTATTCCCGATTGCAACCACTATCGTTATCAGCTTGTTGCTTCCGCCTGTAACTGCCTTGATTGGTATGTTAATGCTGGGCAACTTGTTCAAAGAAGCTGGCTGCTTGGATCGTCTTTCTGACACAGCGCAAAATGCTTTGATGAACATTGTAACGATTATGCTGGCAACTGGTACTGGTTTGACTATGAAAGCTGAATCTTTCCTGAACTATCAAACCATCTTGATCATCTGCCTTGGTCTTGTTGCTTTCGCAGCTGGTACTTTTGCAGGCGTTATCTTTGGTAAAATCATGTGTGTTCTGGATGGTGGTAAAACCAATCCTCTTATCGGTTCCGCTGGTGTATCCGCAGTTCCGATGGCAGCACGTGTATCCCAAATCGTTGGTCAAAAAGCTAACCCTGCTAACTTCCTGCTCATGCATGCTATGGGCCCGAACGTAGCTGGTGTTATCGGTACCGCAGTAGCTGCAGGTGCAATGCTTGCAATGATTGGACCTGTCAAATAATTTATAGTATAAACAGAAATAGGTGCACTTTATCGTGCACCTATTTTTTTTGGAAAAAGAAAAATATAAAGCAAATCATTATGCTGTAGTAAAGAGAAGTACAAGCTTTCTTTATAGTTTCAAGTAATAATGCAGTCCTGAAGCTGGTTAACCAAGATAAAAACATTAATTTTTCTTTTGGTTATTTTGAATAATGTTTTTTTGAGTGGACAAAGAATCTTAAATATTGTAAAAATAGTATTATTGTATTATATTAATATACCTTAATGTCAAAAAAGCTGTAAATTAAATAAAACTTACACTTTTAAATTTGAGTGCATAGTGGTATAATGAAGCATAAGGTGTTGCAAGAAAATTCATAGAAAGCAATGCTAAGGATCTTTTACAAAATTCTCTTTATTTTGATATACGCGCCCCGAACGCGCTGTATATAAAATTAATTTAAAAGGAGGAATTATAATGTCCCCAGCAGTAAAATGTCTCATTCTTCTGGCTGTTGTTGCATTGTTATTTGTAACCGAACTCATTCCGCTTGCAATAACAGCTATGGGCGGCGCTATCGCGTGCGGCCTGTTAGGTTTTATCCCTGCTAAACAAGTATTTTCTGGTCTCTCTAATTCGACCGTAGTACTCTTTGCAGGCATGTTCGTAGTAGGTGCAGCCATGTTCTACACAGGTCTTGCACAAAAAATCGGTAATACTGTAGTTCATTTCTGCGGTACCGGTGAAAACAGCTTGATGTTTGGTTTAATGTTTGTTGGTGCTGCTTTGTCTTCTGTATTATCCAACACTGGTACTGCAGCTTGTCTGCTGCCGGTTGCCTTGGGGATCTGCTCTGCAGCTAAAATCCCTGCTTCCCGTCAATTGATGCCTTTGGCATTTGCCTGCGGTCTCGGTGGTATCATCACTATGGTTGGTACTCCTCCGAATATCATCGCTAACGGCGCTTTGGAAGCTGCTGGTATTGCTGACAAATTTGGCTTCTTCGAATTTGCCTGGATTGGTATCCCTGTAACCGTAGCTGGTATCATCTATATGATGTTCTTAGGTAAATACCTGCTTCCGAAAGCTGAATTGGATGCTGATCAGGAAATTGAACAAGAAGTTGAAGCTAACGAAACTTCTGCTTCTAAACAAGTAGTTTCCGGCGTTATCCTGTTGCTCGTAGTTTTGACTATGGCTATCGGCATCAAGGGCGTTTCTTTGGAAATGGCAGCTATTATCGGCGCAATCGTTTGCGTATTGACTGGCTGTTTGACTGAAAAACAAGCTTATGCTTCTATTGACTGGGTAACTATTTTCTTGTTCGCAGGTATGATGCCTGTATCCACTGCAATGGACAAAACCGGCGCTGGCAAATTGATCGCTGAATGGACCGTAGGTCTGATGGGCGGTACTCCGTCTCCGTTAGTTGTTACTGCAGTTTTGTTTATCCTTTCTTGCGCTTTAACTCAATTTATGTCCAACACTGCGTCTGCAGCTCTGCTGTGCCCGATTGGTGTTGCGATTTCTAAACAACTTGGCGCTGATCCGAAAGCAGTATTGATGGCTATCGCAGTTGCAGCATCCTGTGCATTTGCATCTCCGGTAGGTACGCCTCCGAATACTTTGGTTCTTGGCCCTGGCGGATACAAATTTATGGACTATGTTAAAGCAGGTACCGGTCTTGTTATCGTATCCTTTATCGTATCCCTGATTGTAATTCCTATCGTATGGCCTTTCTTCCCCGGTAAATAATTTGTTAGGAAGATAGACGAAAGTATTATTATAAGAGCAATAAATTAAACAGACGTGATAACTATCACGTCTGTTTTTTTATGTTTTAGCTATGAATAAAAAATTGTCAAAAAGTGTCAAAATAGTATAAATATGCATAACGAAGACAGTTAACAGTTTTTGAACTTTTTTGTTATACGAAAATTGTGAAAAAATCTTGAAAAAAACTGGCTTATCTGTTACACTTGTTACTGTAAGCTGTTAATTAAATTTTGTTAATAATTTTGTAACTAAAGATAAGTTTTTTAATAATATGCAAAAAATAGCAAATTTAATCATTCTAGCTTACATATATAATAGGAAGTAATTTGTTACTTCCTTAAAACATTTTTAACTTTTTGAAGGAGGATTCTCATGTCTCAAGCAGTAAAATGTCTTATTATGTTAGCTGTTATTGCTCTGTTATTTGTAACCGAACTCATTCCGCTTGCAGTAACGGCTATGGGCGGCGCTATCGCGTGCGGCCTGTTAGGTTTTATTCCTGCTAAACAAGTATTTTCCGGCCTCTCTAATTCTACCGTAGTACTTTTTGCAGGTATGTTCGTTGTTGGTGCTTCTATGTTTTATACAGGTCTTGCACAAAAAATTGGTGCTTCTATTGTTAAAATTTCCGGTACTGGTGAAAACAGTTTGATGTTTGGTATTATGCTTGTTGGCGCCGCATTGTCCGCCGTATTATCCAACACTGGTACTGCAGCTTGTCTGCTGCCGGTTGTACTTGGTATTTGTTCTGCAGCTAAAATCCCTGCTTCCCGTCAATTGATGCCTTTGGCATTTGCCTGCGGTCTCGGTGGTATCATCACTATGGTTGGTACTCCTCCGAATATCATCGCTAACGGCGCTTTGGAAGCTGCTGGTATTGCTGACAAATTTGGCTTCTTCGAATTTGCCTGGATTGGTATCCCTGTAACCGTAGCTGGTATCATCTATATGATGTTCTTAGGTAAATACCTGCTTCCGAAAGCTGAATTGGATGCTGATCAGGAAATTGAACAAGAAGTTGAAGCTAACGAAACTTCTGCTTCTAAACAAGTAGTTTCCGGCGTTATCCTGTTGCTCGTAGTTTTGACTATGGCTATCGGCATCAAGGGCGTTTCTTTGGAAATGGCAGCTATTATCGGCGCAATCGTTTGCGTATTGACTGGCTGTTTGACTGAAAAACAAGCTTATGCTTCTATTGACTGGGTAACTATTTTCTTGTTCGCAGGTATGATGCCTGTATCCACTGCAATGGACAAAACCGGCGCTGGCAAATTGATCGCTGAATGGACCGTAGGTCTGATGGGCGGTACTCCGTCTCCGTTAGTTGTTACTGCAGTTTTGTTTATCCTTTCTTGCGCTTTAACTCAATTTATGTCCAACACTGCGTCTGCAGCTCTGCTGTGCCCGATTGGTGTTGCGATTTCTAAACAACTTGGCGCTGATCCGAAAGCAGTATTGATGGCTATCGCAGTTGCAGCATCCTGTGCATTTGCATCTCCGGTAGGTACGCCTCCGAATACTTTGGTTCTTGGCCCTGGCGGATACAAATTTATGGACTATGTTAAAGCAGGTACCGGTCTTGTTATCGTATCCTTTATCGTATCCCTGGTTGTAATTCCTATCGTATGGCCTTTCTTCCCCGGTAATTAAATTTACTTCGGAAAAACAGTAAATTTTATAAAATGAATTATGTAAAAACAGGCGTGTATATCACGCCTGTTTTTTAATACTTGTTTTTGTGAATTTTTTTAGAGGAACGGCTTTAGAGTGTATCCTTTATAGCAAAAATTTGTTATAATAAGAAATGGTCTAAAGGTGTGTTCAGTCCTTGGATAATAGAGAATGAAGGGATTGTTTTGTTTGAACGAAATATATAGAGAAGAATCTCAAGTCAGTGATCGCAGAATGCAGATATCATATGGCGGTTTGGCCGTTATAGTTTTATTATGGATTTATGAAGGGTATCGTTATGTCAATACAGGATATTTTAGCCCTTTAGGTTGGGGCTTTAATATTTTATTTCTGCTGATGTGGATATGGCGTGTTGTTTTTAAGTATACATATATTCTACGTGATGGCGAGATGGAAGTCATAAGCCATGGCGTGGGAATTAGACGCAGTTTTAAAGTGGATTTGACTAAAACTGAAAGTTATACCAATAAATATATCAAAAGTTTTTTTAAGAAAACTAAAATCCGTCATTATATTCACAGGTATTCTTCAGTAGATCCTAATGAACAGCGTTTGTTAGTGTTTACTGAAGGTAAAGATAATAAAAGGCTGGCTGGTATTATTTTTAAATGCAGCGAAAAATTTTTGCGCGAACTGCGCAAACAGATGCCTGATAAATTTTTAAACTTAAATTGAGTTATTGAGAAAGGATGAAAACAATGGAAGCATTGGTAAATGTAGATAGTTCTTTGATTTGTGCTCGTATCATTCAAGTTTTCGTTGGCGCTTTTTTTTATATTTTTATGATTGCTAAGGCAGTTGGATCAGAAAATAAGGCAAAATGGTTCAAAAGACGTATGAAATACACTTTTTTCAATAAAAGAGGTATTTTTGGCGAATATATTAACTTTGGCTATCCTATTACATGGCAGGGTGTAGGTATTTTTGTCGCTATTTACGGCGTTATTTTTGGATTTGGTTATTGGTATGTTTTCATACACGCCTATAATTAAGGAGAGTATTTATGGCAGAAATGAGAGCTGAATTAGTAGGATTATTGATTGAGAAGCATGGCGAAAGAGCGAAAATAAAGCTTGATAAAGATAAAAGTAAAGGGGAAAAAATACCTAAATATTTAGAAGCCTGGTGTCCTATCAATGCCAAAGTTGGCGATGTAGTCGGTGTTGAATATCAGGAAATGAATAAACGTAAGATGCAGATGATATTGTATGGCTTTCCTGTATTGTCAGTGATTGCCGGTGCTGTTTTTGGAAACAGTATCGCTGTATTTTTCGATATTGATAAGACAATGCCTGTGATGCTGGGTGTAGTTATCTGGCTGTTGGTTTCTGTTAATTATGCGCGTATTTTTAAACGTGATGCAGTACGTGAAGGTGTACAGCCTGTTGTTATAGAAATAGAAGCACCTGACCCAATAGTTTTTGATGATACTGAAGATGAAAATGAAAAAAAATAGGAGATGAGCTGATGCTGGTAAGGTTAGCGTCCGGATCTCCGCGCCGTTTAGAATTATTGCGTCAGATTGGGTTAGAGGTTGATGTATATACCAGCGCCTTTGATGAGGTTAGTGGAGATAACGCTGAAAAAGTGGTAGCAGTAAATGCTTTAGGTAAAGGGCAGGTAGTTGTTGAACAAGTTGGCAGCGAAATACCTGTGATTGCTGCTGATACGATGGTTGTTTTGGAAAATGAAATACTTGGCAAACCATTTGACAGCAATGATGCAGCCGTGATGCTGCGGAAATTGTCTGGCAGAGTGCACCGGGTTTTGACAGGTGTTGCTGTTTTTTATAAGACTCAGAATTTAGTAGAAATAGTAGAGACTAAAGTATGGTTTAGAAGCTTATCAGAAATTGAGATTAATGCTTATGTTGCGACCGGCGAACCTTTTGATAAGGCTGGAGCCTATGGAATTCAGGGACGTGGTGCAGTTTTAGTTGAGAAAATAGAGGGCTGCTATAATAACGTCGTGGGGTTGCCGCTCACCCGCTTGTATCAAATGATGGCACAAATTGGAGTGAAGGGCTTTTGAGCCAGTGTATAAAAGAATTGTCGCTGGATGACAGACCACGTGAAAAATTGATGCAGCAAGGTGCTGCTGGGTTAAGTAATTCTGAACTTTTAGCTATTTTAATACGTACTGGTACCCAGAAGCGTTCTGCTTTAAGAATTGCAGAAGAATTGACTGCTTCAAGTGGGTTATATCAAAATATAGCCTGTGTGCACAGTGTTGCAGAGCTGGCTAAAGTCAAGGGACTGGGGCCCGCAAAAGCTGCAACAATTTTGGCTGCGTTGGAATTAGGCAAGCGTATTGCAGCAGCTGGAAGTCAGGTCAAGTTAAAAATAGAGTCTCCGCAAAAAGGTGCTGAGATTTTATTGCCAAGATTGCGTTACGAACAACATGAAAAATTTTTGGTGTTATTATTAGACAGCAAAAATCAGGTCATAAGAATGGAACAAGTTTCAGAAGGATCTGTCAATAGTTCGGTTGTGCATCCTCGGGAAGTGTTTGCCCCGGCGTTACTGTACCATGCTGCTGCCATTTTGGTAGCACATAATCATCCTTCTGGAGATCCTAAACCTAGTCAGGAAGATAAAGAGCTGACTCGTAGTCTGAATGAGACCGGGATAATTATGGGAATTCCGCTGATTGACCACCTGGTAATTGGCGATGGAATATTTTTTAGTTTTAGAGAGCAAGGTTATTTAGATAAATGAGGTGTTGAAGAATGTTTGGTATTTTTAAAAGTTTTGCTCATGATATGGGAATCGATTTGGGAACTGCGAATACTTTGGTGCATGCTAAAGGTAAAGGTATTATTATCAGAGAACCTTCAGTAGTTGCCGTAGACAGAGAGAATAAAGAGGTGCTGGCGATTGGTGCCGAAGCTAAGCAGATGATTGGTCGTACTCCTGGACATATCGTAGCTATTCGTCCGATGAAGGATGGCGTTATTGCTGATTTTGATATTACCCAGTCGATGCTTAAATACTTTATAAAAAAAGCAATTGGCAAACATTCTTTAGTCCGTCCGCGTATTGTTGTTGGCGTTCCTTCTGGCGTTACTGAGGTTGAAAAACGTGCGGTTATTGATGCTACTGTACAAGCTGGGGCCAGGGAAGCATATTTGATTGAAGAACCAATGGCGGCTGCTATTGGTGCAGGGTTGCCTGTACAAGAAGCCACCGGCAGTATGGTCGTTGATATTGGCGGCGGAACCTGCGAAGTAGCTGTTATTTCCTTGGGTGGTATCGTTATCAGCCGTTCTATCCGGACCGGCGGTGATGCAATGGATGATGCTATTGTACGTTACATCAGGAAAACATTCAGTCTGTTGATTGGTGAGCGGACAGCAGAAGAAATAAAAATTACTATTGGCACTGCGATGGAACTTGAAGAAGCTACAGAAATGGAAATTCGTGGTCGTGATCTCGTGACAGGGTTGCCTAAAAATCTGCTTATTAATGCGAACCAGATCTGCGAGGCGTTGAGTGAACCGGTGGCTAATATTGTCGATGCCGTACGTAATACTCTGGAGAGAACTCCTCCGGAACTGGCTTCTGATATTATGGATCGCGGTATCGTTATGACAGGAGGATCTTCTTTGCTGCGTAATCTTGACCGTCTACTGAGCAAAGAAACAGGAATGCCTGTCTATGTTTCTGATGATGCTTTGTCCTGTGTTGCCTTAGGTACTGGTATTGCGGTTGAAAATGTAGATATCTATAAAAAAGGATTTATGGCATCTAATAATAAATGAAGGCTGAATTATTATTGTGAGTAAGAAAAATATGAGCCTGCTTCTGATTGTGATAGCATTGGTTGCTCTGATGGCGTTGGCTGTTGAAGGAAGAGTACGATTTCCGGTGTTGAATAGAGTGGTGATTGCAGTAATAAGTCCTGTCAACAGTTGTATTCAGACGTTTACAGGCGCAGCTTCTTCTTTGGAAAAGAAGCTGGAAGCTATTACGACAATGGAAGCAGAAAACGAGCAATTAAAAAAAGAAAACGCTGAATTGCGAAGGGCTAATATAGCTATGGCTGAGTTTTACGCTGAAAACCAGCGGCTGACAAAGCTTTTGCAATATAAAGAGCACGTGCCTGAACAGAAATTACTGCCTGCCAAAGTTGTGGGGCGGAATATGGGCGATTTACAGGATGTTGTAATCATCGATCGTGGTTCTGCAGATGGCCTGGATAAAGAGATGGCTGTTGTTACGGGTGATGGTATCGTAGGGCTGGTAGAAGAAGTTTATCCTGCTGCTGCTAAAGTCATGCTGATTACCAGCAGCCGTTGTAAGATCGGGGCACGTATTTTGAGGGCTGATTCCAGAGCGGTTGGTGTTATCTGCGGAAGAAGCATGGAAAATATGCCTTTAGAAATGGAACATTTACCCAGGGAAGCGGATGTAAGAAAAGGTGATGTTGTTATTACAAGCGGTTTCAGTGGCAGGCATCCGGCAGGTTTGGTAATTGGTACTGTAAGAGAAACCAGCCCAGAGGCGGCAGGACTTTTATTGAACGCAGATGTTGATCCTGCTGTTGACAGCAGTAAAGTAGAAGAAGTTTTTGTTGTTACCGGGTATAGCAACCCTGCAGCAGCAACAGGTAAATTAAATAGTAATACCGAAGGAGGACAGGCACAATGAGGAAACTGATTTGGCCCGTCCTGTTTCTGTTATGTTTATCTTTACAGATGAGTTTGCCGCAAAATCAGTGGTTTAAATTTGATCTGCCGCTTTTGCTTATTTATTGTTTGGCTATGCTGAAAGGTGCATTTGCCGGTGGGATAGCTGGCTTTTTCGTAGGATTGCTGCAGGATCTTTTAACCGGTGGTATTTTTGGTTTTCATATTTTGACAAGGACTGCGATAGGGTATTATGTTGGCTATACAAAAGAAAAGGTATTTAAAGACAGTATGTTTTACAATATTGTGGCGATTGTTACAATAACAGTTGCTTTGCGAGGCTGTTATTTTATTCTGCAGGTTATTATGGCTAAGGGATTTTCTGTTTTACTGTTAGAGCTGGCACTGCAGGATACGTTTGCTTATTGCCTGGGAAATATTATTTTTGTAATTCCGTTGTATCTTCTGACAGAAAGACTGCAGAAATGGATAGAACTGGATGATGGATTGCATTAAACAAAGGAGGTCAAATTGTGCTGAACAAAAGATACGCGCGCCGCTTGGAAGTTATGCTGGCAGCAGCAGTATGCATATTTTTAATTTTGCTCGGCAGAATGGCCTATTTGCAGCTTTATAAAGGCGATTATTATGGCAATCAGGCTGATGGTAACAGATTGCGCAGAACAAAAATCACTGCTCCGCGCGGCCTGTTTTTTGATTATAAAGGGCAGGAATTAGTTAATAATCTGCCTGGTTATGCTGTGGCACTTCAGCGTCAGGGGCAGCGTGATAATGAAAAAGTGATCGGTACATTGTCTGAAATATTAAATATGCCGGAAGACCAAATTAGAAAGCGTATTGCAGCTAATCAAAACAGTTATGAGCCAACCCGCTTAAAAAGCAATGTTTCCCCTGAAATCGTAACAAAAATAGAAGAACGCAGGTTGGAGTTACCTGGAGTTTTGTTGGAATTACAGCCAATCCGCAATTATTTGTATAAAGAACTGGCAGTTCACGCGTTAGGTTATGTTGGCGAGGCCAGTGAATATGATATTACTGAAGGCAGCTATAAAGGGATGCCAGGCGGTAGTATTGTTGGTAAATTTGGCATTGAAAAAACTTTTGATAAAGTTATCCGCGGAATAGACGGCAGCTTTGATGAGGAAGTAGATGTTGCCGGTAATGTTGTTAAACAACTGGGTCAGCGTGACCCTATACCCGGGAAAAGTTTGCAGCTGACCATTGATAAAGAATTGCAGATGGTTATGGAAAAAGCTGTAGATGAGCAATTGGCATATCTGCGGTCCAGCGGGATTGCCCCTAACGCCAGAGCAGCGGCTATTGTTGCGATTGATCCGCGCAGCGGTGCGGTAAGAGCTATGGTAAGCAGGCCTGCGTTTAATCCTAACCTTTTTGTAAATGGGATATCGGAAAAGGATTGGCAGGTTATAAATAATGATCCTAACTATCCTATGGGCAACAAAGTAATATCAGGCGAATATCCCCCTGGATCAACGTTTAAGATCATTACGGGTACGGCGGCATTGGAACTTGGCAAGGTAACACCGGAAGAATTGATTTTTGACTCCGGTCAGCACTGGCTTATCCCTATGGGCAACGCTGGCGGAGAAGCCCTGGGTTGGATTAACTTTCAACAGGCTTTAAGCATGTCGGATAATGTATATTTTTATGAAATGGGCAATCGCTTAGGGATCAATAATCTGGTTGATTTTGCACGCAAATTCGGTATGGGCAGGAAAACAGGTATTGAACTTGAGGGTGAAGCTTCAGGACTGCTTCCGACCCCTGAAAATAAACGCAAGATATTTACAGGGGAGGACTGGACTCTGGGTGATACCTTTAACGCTTCTATCGGGCAGGGGATAGACCTTGCAACACCTCTGCAGATGGCGGTGATGATGAGCTGCATCGCCGGAGGTGGTATTTATCACCAACCGTATTTAGTAGATAAAGTCCTTAATAATGATGGAAGTGTTTTTGAAGTACGTCAGCATCAGGAACCATATGCTTTGGGGGTATCACAAAAAACTCTTGAACTGATTAAACAGGGTTTGATGGGTGTGGCACAACCTGGCGGAACGGCTTCTTATTTTGCCAATTTGCCGAAGCCAATGGCTGCGAAAACAGGCACGGCAGAAAATCCGCATGGACGCGATCATGGTTTATTTGTAGCCTATGGACCTACAGATGCTCCGGAACTGGTAGTTGCGGCAGTAGTTGAGCAGGGCAGTTTTGGTTCTACTTCAGCTGGTCCGATTGTATATAAAGTGTTTGAAGAATGGTTTAGAGAAGAAGGTCTGATACCGTCACAAGCGGTTAAGTAAGCAGAAACTGCGGAAAGGATAGCAAATGCAGCAAAATAGATATTTTCGTAATTTGGACTGGTGGCTGGTTATAGCTATTTTTGGGTTGGTTGGAATAGGCATTTGCCTGATTGCCAGCGCTACTCATTCTTTTGCCGTAACGACAGGTAAAGCATGGCATGTTGAACGGCAAAGTCTGTTTTTAGCAATAGATTTGGCCCTGGTTATTTTTTCGTTGCGCTTCGACTATCGGCTGCTTAAAGATATTGCAACTCCCTTATATGTTTTTAATATTATCCTGCTTTTAGCGGTAATGTTTTTAGGACACAGCCAGCTGGGTGCTCAAAGATGGATCCAGATCGGCCCGCTCAGTATTCAGCCTTCTGAGTTTTCTAAAGCAATAATGATTGTCTGTCTGGCTGCGTTTTTAAATAAAAGATTGGAAACTCTTGACAGTTTCACTGATTATTTGCCGGCGCTGGCTTATGCTTTTGTACCTTTTATATTGGTTATGAAGCAGCCGGATTTAGGTACGTCGCTGGTTTTTATGGCAATTTTGCTTGGGATGCTGCTCATCAGCGGGTTTAAGGTCAGGTGGCTGATGTATATGAGCGGCGCGCTTATCGCTTTGATGCCTGCATTGTGGCATATTTTAAAAGAATATCAAAAAAACAGGATTCGTGTATTTTTAGATCCGGAGCTTGATCCTTTCGGGGCTGGATATCATGTCATTCAATCAAAAATAGCTATTGGGTCTGGCCTTTTGACAGGTAAGGGCTGGTTTTTAGGTACGCAGAGCCAACTTAATTTTCTGCCTGAGAATCATACTGATTTTATCTTTGCTGTAGCTGGTGAAGAGTTTGGATTCATTGGTATTTTTATTATTTTATTATTATATTTGATCGTTATTTGGCGCGGGCTGACTATTGCATTGAACGCCGAAGACGATTTCGGTACCTTGCTGGCAGTGGGCATTACTTTCATGTTTATGTTCCATGTGCTGGTAAATATTGGAATGACTGCTGGGATTATGCCAGTTACAGGTGTGCCGCTGCCGTTTATGAGTTATGGAGTGAGTTCGCTGACTACGAATATGCTGTTGGCCGGGCTGCTTCTGAACATCAATATGCGGCGTCAGCAGCTGCAATTTTAGAGGAGGAACAGTATGGAAAAAGAATTAACGATCGATATACTCAGCAGTGTACAGAAACCTGCTCGTTATACAGGCGGAGAATTTAACAGTATTGTAAAAAGTCCGGAGGAAACTGAAGTAAGTATCGCCCTGGCTTTTCCGGATATTTATGAAGTTGGGATGAGTTATCTGGGATTTAAAATTTTATATCATATCCTGAACCTTGAAAACGGTGTTGCTGCTGAAAGAATTTATGCCCCTTGGGTAGACCTGGAAGCAAAAATGCGAGCAGATGCTATTCCGCTGCGAACTTTGGAAACGGAAAAGATATTGCAGGATTTTGATTTTGTCGGCTTTACTTTGCAGTATGAGCTTTCTTATACAAATATTCTTAATATGCTTGATTTGGGCCGTATACCTGTAAAAACAGAGGAACGTACAGAAAAAGATCCTTTTATTATTGTTGGCGGACCCTGCGTATATAATCCGGAACCTCTGGCAGATTTTTTTGATCTTGCCGTTGTTGGTGAAGGTGAAGAAGTTATGGTCGAGCTGATGGAGGCTTATAAAAAATGGAAACGTGAAGGTAAGCCTGGTGGGCGGCAAGGTTTCCTGCGCTGTGCGGTAAAGCTCAAAGGTATTTATGTACCATCATTTTATGATGTTGCTTATAATGAAGATGGCACTGTAGCAGCAGTAGTAGCTAATTGTGATGCTGCGCCGGCGGCAGTTGAAAAAAGAGTTATTTCTGATATGAATACGGTTAATTATCCGACAGCTCCGATCGTGCCGTTTGGAGAAATCGTGCATGACAGAATTATGCTGGAAGTTTTTCGCGGCTGCAGCCGTGGCTGTCGTTTTTGCCATGCAGGTATGGTCTATCGTCCTGTGCGTGAACGCAGGCCGGAGCTTTTAAAGGAGCTGGCACGCCAACTGGTGGATAATACAGGTTATAACGAAATTTCACTGGTATCTTTAAGTACGGCAGATTATTCTTGTCTTGCACCGATGATACATGATATGATCGAAGAATTTAAAGATGAAAAGGTTAGTGTTTCATTGCCATCTCTTCGTATTGACAGTTTTTCTGTAGATCTGGCGAAAGAAGTGCAGGCTGTACGTAAAAGCGGATTGACTTTTGCACCGGAAGCTGGCAGTCAGAGAATGCGTGACGTGATAAACAAAGGCGTTACAGAAGAAGACTTAATGAATGCGGTTGGTGCTGCTTTTACTGCAGGCTGGTCATCAGTAAAATTATATTTTATGATAGGTTTACCTGGTGAAACTGACGAAGACGTACTGGCTATAGCTAAATTGGCGAAGGCAGTACAATATAAATATCAGGAAGTGACAGGTCGGCGCGGTGCGAAAGTAACCGTGAGTGCTTCTTCTTTTGTACCCAAACCCTATACTCCGTTTCAATGGGTGCAGCAGGATGATATAGCGGAACTAAGGCGTAAACAATTTTTATTGAAAGATGCCTTAAAAGTAAAAAATATCACCTTCCAGTATCATGACTCGGTGACCAGTGTGCTTGAAGCTGTTTTTGCCCGTGGTGACCGCCGTTTAGGAAAAGCCTTATATCTGGCTTGGCAGCGCGGAGCCAAATTTGATGGCTGGAGCGAACATTTTTCTTATGATCGCTGGCTGGAAGCTTTGCAGGACGCAGGTTTAAACAAAGAATTCTATATAGGCCGCGAACGCGGAGCTAATGAATTATTCCCGTGGGAACATATCCAGCCTGCTGTAGCACGCAGTTTTCTGCGCAGGGAATATGAAAAAGCCCTGGCAGAAGAATTGACCAACGATTGTCGTCACGGTGTCTGTACAGGTTGCGGTGTTTGCCAAAAGCTGGGCGTAAAAATAATCGACTGGAAAGAGCAGGGCTTAGTATGAAATTAAGGATGCAGATAACTAAAGAGAAAGAAATACGTTTTATTTCCCATTTAGAATATGTGCGGACTATTGAAAGAGCTATCCGACGCGCTAAACTGCCTGCTGCTTATTCCGAAGGCTTTAATCCGCATTTAAAGTTTTCTCTGGCTTCGGCGCTTGGTGTTGGCGTTGTCAGTATGGCTGAATTTGTAGAGATAGAACTGGCTGAGCCGATGGAAGTACACGAGGCTGTGCAGAAGATGACAGCGGCTTTACCTCGCGGCATTCAGATTATGGCCGCAGATGTAACTGCGAACAACGCACCGGCGCTGATGGCTTCCGCCGGAGGTGCAGATTATCTTGTTGTGCTGCCTTATTCCGGTGAGTATGTTGAGGCAGTAGCTGCCTTTAACGCGGCAGAAAGTGTCGTTTATGCTAAGGCAGCGCCAAAGCTTAAAAACAAAATCAAAGAAATTGATGTAAAATTTTATATACCGGAAATATGTGCAAAGCAGGAAAATGATATGTTGACGTTAAAATTTTCCTGTCGTATTACACCTAATGGCAGTATGAAAGCAGCAGATCTGTTAAATACCTTAAATCAGCATTTTGGAATGCAGCTGCCTGTTGAAAAGGCAGATATCACCAGACTGGATCTGTATCGTGCAGCTGCTGATGGCCGCAGATTGCCGATGTTGGAACATATGGACAAGTCTATTCAATAGTTCAGGAAAGGAGGGGCTTTTGTATGGAAACCAAAATCATTATCAGTGCTACGTCAGAAGAAACACGTATGGGTTTGACTGAAAACGGTAGACTGATGGAATATTTAGTGGAACGCAGCAGTGAAAAACATCTTGTCGGTAATATTTTTAAGGGGCGTGTAAATAATGTTGTTCCTGGCATTCAGGCGGCTTTTATTGATATTGGTTTGCAGCAGAATGCCTTTCTTTATCTGGGTGAAAGTAATGATATTACTGAAGGTAAGTCCATATTAGTTCAGATAACGAAAGATGCCAGGGGCAGCAAAGGACCTTCCGCGACACGCGAGCTGACGTTACCTGGGCGCTATGTGGTGCTTTTGCCACTGGCGGATTATATTGGAGTTTCGCATAAAATAGAGAATAAAGAGGAGCGAAACCGTTTAAAAGCTATTATTGAGGAAGCAAAGCCTGATGGTATGGGAATCGTTATTCGTACGGCGGCTATTGGTGCCAGTGAGGAAGCATTGCTTGAGGATATCAGGCATTTGTGCGCTAACTGGCGTGTCATAGAAGCACGCGGGAAAGTAGAAAAAGCTCCTGCAACCTTGTATCGGGAATTAGACTTATCAGTACGGATCGTACGTGATTATCTGACAAATGATGTTTCCCAAATTATCCTGGATGATAAAGCAGTATATGGACGTGTCTGCGAGTTACTGAAGAACATGCCAGGAGGTACAACGGGCCGGGTTCTGCTGCATGAAAAGCAGGAAGATGTTTTTGCGTACTATGGACTGCGGGAGGAAATAGATACTATTTCTGACAGGCGGATAGACTTGAGCTGCGGCGGTTATCTGGTAATTGATTATACAGAAGCTATGACTGTTATTGACGTTAACAGCGGCCGTTACAGCGGCCGTGAAAATTTGGAAGAAACTATTATGCAGATCAATCGTGAAGCGGCTGTCGAGATTGCAAGACAGCTTAGACTGCGGGATATTGGCGGAATTATAGTTGTAGATTTTATTGATATGCATACGCAGGAGCATCAGCAGGAAATTCTGCAGGTGCTGCAGCAGGCGCTTTCGAATGATAAAATGAAGCCGCGTGTTCAGGATATTACGGTTTTGAATTTAGTTGAAATTACGAGAAAAAAAGCTCGCCAGAACCTTTCAACGGTTCTGTATGCTCCCTGTCCTATCTGTCAGGGGGGTGGCAGAGTGCAATCACGCGAAACAGTAGCATTGGAAATAAAACGGCGTTTGCGGACTTTACTGGCTAAGCCATGCGCATCACGCAGTATTTTGATTTCTGCCAATCCCTGGATGGTAGAGTGGCTGCGGGCTAAAGATCTGCGGCAGTGGGAACGTGAACTGGCCTGTAAAATTAAGGTAGAAGCAGATACTGGTCTGCACATAGAAACCTTTTCTATTTTAGACAATACTGGTGTTGACAAATAACGCCGTTTGTAATAAAATATTCGAGTATAGACTGATTAAGTCTGTCCCCAACCGCGCAGAGAGGTTCCGTAAACTCTTTAGGAGTACCGAATTTGGCGAGTCTATCATAAGGGAGGTGCAAATAGATGTACGCAATCATTAAAACCGGCGGTAAACAATACCGCGTTAGCGAAGGCGATGTTCTGAACATTGAAAAATTGGACGTTGAAGCTGGCAGTGAAGTCGTTTTTGACGAAGTTTTGACTGTTGTTGCTGACAGCGATGTTAAAATCGGCAAACCCGTTGTTGACGGCGCTAAAGTAACTGCTAAAGTTGTTGAACATGGTAAGGCTGAGAAGATTTTTGTTTTTAAATATAAAGCAAAATCCAACTACCGCAAACGCCAAGGTCATCGTCAACCGTTCACTAAAGTTGAAATCTCTAAAATCGAAGCTTAACAGCAATGATTACAGTAGATTTATTTAAGAACGAACAGGGATTGATAACAGGCTATAAGGTCAGCGGTCACGCAGGCTTTGCAGCAGCAGGCGAAGATATCGTCTGTGGGGCGGTTTCTGTTTTGACGCAGACACCAATCCTTGGATTGGAACAGCATTTGAAATGTCAGCCGTCATATCACGTAGATGAAGAAGACGGCATTTTAGAAGTAAACTTGAATAATACTCCGAATGAATTGACTCAGGCTATTCTGGCAACTATGGAATATGGTTTGCTGGGAGTAGCAGAGCAGTATCCGAAGTACGTTCGCATTCATACATACAGGAGGTGAATCGCAATGTTTAAACTGATCCTGCAATTGCATGCTCATAAAAAAGGTACCGGTAGCTCTCACAATGGTCGTGATTCCAATGCTCAACGTTTGGGCACTAAAGCTCACGAAAGCCAATTGGTAACTGCCGGCAGCATTATCGTACGCCAACGTGGTACCAGATTCCATCCCGGCAACAATGTTGGTATGGGTAAGGATTACACTATTTACGCTACTATCGAAGGCCGTGTTAAATTTGAACGTAAAGGCCGCGACAAACGTCAAATCAGTGTTTATCCGGTAGAAGAAGCAGCAATGTAATTTAAAATTAAAAGCACTCACTTATGTGAGTGCTTTTTTATTAAAAAAATAGCAGCAGATAAGTATGGCAGTATTTGTAAAAACCACCCGTAAAACGGGTGGTTTTTATTTTTACTTAGCAAATATTTCTTAAATTATGCTCGAATATTACAACTGCAGGAGTAATTTTATACATCTTTGGTTGTAATATAGCCTGGTGTTTGTTTCTATAATCATCCCTAAGGAGTAAAATAAATACCATAATTCTAACTTTGGCAGTCTATTTGCAGATAGAGACTTCTATTAAAATATAAGTATAAGCCGAAAATATTCACATGGTTGGTATATGGATGCTTTTAAAGTTTTTTTAGTGCAAAGTATGCAAATATTTGTAAGTGATATTAAAGGAATAAATATGCAATATAAGTATTTGAAATTCTTTGAGATTATATTTGTTTTGTTGTAAAAAGGCAATTGAAACGATATAATCATTTTACACTGCCGTATAGTTGTTTTGATGTTGTACTTAAGGAGATGAAAATGATGCGCAACACTTTTTCTTCACAGGAGTGGTTGAAATTTATTGGGAAGGAAAAATTACAAACCTTTCAGGATTCTTTTGCCCGTGTTGATAATATCAGTTTATGCTTTTTTGATTTAGAAGGCACTCCATTAACAGTGTGGTCAAACTCAAGTCTTCTTTGTCACCAGATAATTCAAAATAATAAAAAACGCTGTCAGCAGGAAAAAGAAAAATCAATGTGTTTTCTCAAAAAAACTCAGCAGATAAAATTGTTTACGTGTTATTTGGGGTTAACATATTTTATGTGCCCTGTTTATTATAATAACAAGCTGGTTGCTATTGCCTACGGCGGTGGCATTGCTACAGAGGCGCATACAGTGCCTCAGGAAATTATAGAACGTTATAATATACCCTTAATGCCTCAGCGTAAGCTGCAGCGGATAGGGGAATTGCTGGTGCAGACAATGGCTCTGGTAAATTTTGATTTAAATGTTGTTGAAAATATTGGGGCGGAAAAAACTGAAGCTGATCTAAATGTTTTTAACGGTATTTTGAGCAGGCGTGAAGCAGAAGTAGCAATGCTTATCTGTCAGGGATTGAGTAATAAACAGATTGCAGAACAGCTTTTTATCAGTGAAAAAACCATAAAAACACATGTCAGCAATATCCTAAGCAAACTTGATATTAAAGATCGGATGCAGTTGATTTTGGAGTATTGCAGGATAATACCTAATGCGTAATAAAATCGAATGGGGCAAAGAAGATGAGCATAAAGAAAAAACTGAGTATTTTTGTTTTGGTTTTGCTATTGGTACCCATGCTTTTATTAGTACTTTCAACGCAGCATTTTTTTGACAGACAGATCCAGGAGAATGAACGCAACTATTTACAGGTTGCGATGAAAACTGTTCGTAATGATATGGAAAACAGGATGGACGAGATGAGAAAAGCAGGATTGCTTTTCGCAGGTGATTCAGATATTAATAAAGCCATGTATGATGATAGAAACAGACTTGCTATGGCTTTAAATAATTTAAAACGTAATTTTAATTATCTTGACTATGTAGTTATTGTAGATCGAGAGAACCGTATATTGGCAAGCAGTTCTCCCTATCTGTTATATCCAGATGGCAGTGCTGTTAAAATCCTGGCTGCCAGCAGCATGCTGTTTGGGAAAACGCATGTATCAGAAGAAGTTGTCGGGCTTGAAGAACTGTTTACTAAAGATTCATTTGAATATGACAATTTTTCGATCAAAATACTTAACCAGTTTCCGGGGGCGCAGGAGTATCTGCATAAAGCTCTGATGGGTATAGTTGTAGTACCGATCAGAGATAAATCTGCTGATAACGACGTTATTGGAGCTATTGTATTATGTGATGTACTTAATAATGATAACTACTTTGCTGAGCGCTACAGCAGAAATCTGGATAATTCATTTCTGGCTTTTTCCATTGACGGGATAAGGATTGCCTCGAATATTCAGACTGATACTAAAAGTAATTTTGTCGGCAGCAGGGCCCCGCATGAAACAGGTAAATATTTGGAAGACGATAAACAGTATTTTGGAAAAGTGGATGTCGATGATGAAATACATGTTTTTTTAGATCAGAAAATTTTTAACAGTGCTGATGAACCAATCGCTGTTGTAGGAATTGGCATCCCAGAAGAAAAATTTTCGGGAATTGTCAGCAATAATTATAAGTATGTCTTAGGTCTTTTTTTCTTATGTCTGTGGGCCATGCTTATTTTAGGGCAGCTGCTGGCTGAAAAAATAAGCTGTCCAATTGTGCATGTTACCGATTTGACTAGAGATTATTATGAAAAGAATTTTGGTAACAAAGCAATACTTAATGGGAAAAAGGATGACGAAGGTGCTATGCTGCAGGAGATGTTCGAAAAGTTTACAACTCAGTTAGAACTTAGGAAACAGGAGAGCAAACTGTATTTAGAGCAATTGGAATGTGAGCATCAGCAACAGAAGCAACTGGCGTTTGAACTGCAAAAAAACAATGAGCAGCTTGAACTTAATGTTGCGGAAAGAACTAAATATTTACAGGAAGCATTGAATGAGCTGAAGAAAGTAGATGTGGCGAAATCCCAGTTTATGGCGAATATCAGCCATGAATTGAGAACTCCGCTAAATGCTATAATCGGTTCTTCTGAAATTTTAAAGGACGATATATTAGGTGAACTGAATCAGAAACAGAAAAAATATGTAGCTAATATTTTCAGCAGCAGTACTCATCTGCTGCAGCTGATCAATGATATTCTGGATATATCCAAGATTGCCAGCGGGAAAATGACTCTTAATTACAGCGAATTTTATTTGAAAGAAATTGTTTTGCAGACTGTGGAAAACGTGAAAAGTTATGTGACAAGTAAACAGTTAAAAGTAAAGTTGAAATTTGAACCTGATGATTTTATGATCGAAGCTGATGCGGCCAAGCTAAAACAGATTTTATATAATCTGTTATCAAATGCAGTAAAGTTTACCGGAACTGGCGGGCAGATAGAAATCTATGTTTATAAGCGTGAAGATGTTGCCGAATTTATTGTGCGCGATAATGGTATAGGTATAGCCGAGCAGGATCAGAAAAAAGTATTTGTGGAATTTGAACAGGTCGACAGTTCTTATACCCGTGAATACGAAGGTACAGGACTGGGTCTGCCACTGGTAAAAAAGATGGTTGAGATGCATGGTGGATATGTCTATTTAAAAAGTGCTTTAGGTGAAGGAACGGAAGTAATTTTTTTGATTCCGCTGCAGCAGGGAATGAAGAAACAGTGAAAGGTGAGGTGCGTAAATGAAAACTGTTTTGATAGTGGATGATAATATTAAAAACCTGGACTTGTTTAAAGATTTTGTTGAAAGCTGGGGCTATGAAACTGTTACTGCCCAGCAGGGGAAAGATGCTATCAGTTTAGCTGAACGATATCTGCCGGATATTATCCTGCTTGATGTCATGCTGCCAGGAATGAGTGGATATGAAGTTTGCAGGGAATTAAAAGAAAATACAAAAACGCAGCATATCCCCGTGGTAATGATTACTGTTCTTAATGATATTGCGGACAGGATTCATGGCTATAAAATAGGCGCTGACCAGTTTTTGGTAAAACCTGTGGACTACAATGAACTGCATGCTATTTTAGACAGTTTATTTGGCAAAAAAAGCATGTTTGATGAAATGGAAAGCAGAGGCACAGTTATTGAGAGTCTGAATGTTTTGCTGAAACAGTGTTTACCCTCGGAAGCTGTGGTTGTTGCTGACCGCAAATTTCATTATTGCCGTAAGCTGTGTGACTATCTCAATCTATCTAAAAATGAAACTGAGCAGGGACTGCTGCTGGTACGGATACAGGATATCATCGCTACTTTATGTAAACAGAAGGGGACTGTCCCCGAGGATGAAATGACTTTTTTAGAGCCGCTGAAAATGGACAAATGGGTTAAACCACTGTTGCTGTATATTCGCGGCTATTTGAACGGTGTTGATGAAACCCTGCAGAGAAAAATTAAGGAATGCCATTTAGAAAAGCTGGCCGGTATCAGTTTTGTTTTAGACCGCTATGGCAGTATTTTAGTAAGTGAAAACGGCGATGATAACAAAGCATTGTTAAAACTGCGGCAGGAATGCAGCCAATATGCCTACCCGGATGATGTGGTAAGATTATTGGAGCAAATCGTCAATGATGAATTGTTTATGAAAAGTTTAAAAGATAAATAATTGGTATGAAGCCATAGGACTAAAGTATTAGTCCTATGGCTTTTTTGTATTTAATAATACGGCCTAAGGCTCAAGAAGTCAGCTGGGAAATATTGTACAATCGAAACAGAAAGTAATGATACGCAAAGCTTTTGGCAGAGAGGAAGATTTTTATGGCAAGATCATTATCCCCTATAGGTGTTCAACAGGATTTGTCAGGTCGTATTTTTGATATCCAGTCTTATTCTGTACATGACGGTCCCGGTTGCCGTACGCTGGTATTTTTATCAGGATGTCCGCTGCGCTGCGAATGGTGTGCGAATCCGGAAGGTTTAGAGAATCGTGTACGGACTTTATTTAGGGTAATGAAATGCATCAACAGGACTCAAGGCTGTACCCGGTGCATCCCAAAATGCCCGCATCAGGCAATCTCTATCAGCGATGAAAAAGAAATACCCCTGGCAATAGACTGGGAAAAGTGCAGACATTGTGAAAGTCATGAATGTGTGGATGCTTGTTTACAGGAAGCTTTTGTCCCGGCTTCCAGAGATATGAAGGTTTCCGAACTGATGAAAATTTTTGACCGTGACAGGCATTACTGGTCTGGTAAAGGTGGGGCTACTTTCAGCGGCGGCGATCCTATGTATCAAAAAGATTTTTTGCAGGCGGTACTGAAGGAGTGCCGTAATGCTTATATCCATACAGCGATTGAAACGAGCGGATTTTTCCCTCAGGAAACCTATTTGTCAACTATGAAATATGTTGATTTTGCATTTAATGATCTGAAGCATATGGATTCTGATAAGCATAAAGAGAAAACCGGAGTTCCAAATGAACTTATTTTAGCAAATATCGCGGCATTGGCACAATCAGATTGGCCGGGAAGACTGGTCTTGAGATCGCCTGTTATCGAAGGCTTTAATGACAGTAAAGAAAATATGGCGGCCATTGCAGAGTTTATGCACAGTGTTGGTTTAACGGAATTCAATCTTCTGCCATTCCATCGTCTTGGCGATTCAAAATGGAAGTCTTGTGGTATGGTTTATCCTTACAGTATGTATGAAGCTACGCCTCCTGAAAAATTAGAAGCTTTGCAGAAGGTGCTGCTTGATTTAGGCATCAAAGCCTATGTTGGTTCTGACACCCCATTTTAAAATTCCTCAATAAAACAGCGGCAGCGCATTGGTTTTGCTTGGACCAGTGTGCTGCCGCTGTTTTTGTGTTTAGGACCTGCTAGTACCTGAGGTGTAGCAGCGTTTGATTTTTTCAGACTTACAACTCCTACTGGCGGCTCAATACTTAAGATTTTTCGCATAGTACACTTAAGGCAACCTAAGGATGCAGCAAGCGTGAATACTGAATGGATGACTGCTTCTAAAAATGCTGCAGGTCTTATAGTGAATTTTATGTAAAAAAGGAGGATTTATTATGGCAAGAAAACTCGTTGACGTATTGGAAGAGCAAGGTATGTCCTTGAATCTCCAAGCTGGCGGTGAAGCGCCGAAAGAGATGGTTGACCGCGAAGTAAAAGAAGGTGCTACAGAAAGAGCTGCTAAGTTGAAAGATATTTATCTGCAGACATTGTCTTCTGTAACCTGCGAATTTCCCTATTGGTATAACCGTGTATTTCAGGCTAATGAGGGTGACATTATGGAAGTGCGCCGCGGCAGAGCATTAAAGGCGGGCTTCGAGCATTTGACTCCCAGTATTTATCCAGGTGAGTTGCTTGTTGGTGCTAAGACCCAGTACTATCGTGGTTCTTTCCCGATGCCGTGGTTATCTGAAGGATTCTTTATGGCGAAGGAAGACGAACTGTACCAGGCCGCTTTAGCTTCCGGTTCTGCCAGTGCTGACCAGGTCAGTGCTTATGGCGCTGGTGGCGGCAACGTAACTGAAAGTTTTGGTAACGTTGTTTCCATTGCCGGTAAATATGGTATCCGCAAAGACGAAGTTCGTGTTTTAACTAAACTGGCTCGTGAGTGGGTTGGCAAATCTGTGGATGATGTTGGTCATCGTTATGAACAAATGGTTCCGGAATATCCGATTAAAGAAGCTGTTATGCGCAGCCTGATTTGTATGTTTGATTCCGGCTATACACTGCCGCAGGGCCGTGAAGTAATCAATTATTTCTATCCGCTGCAATATGGTTATGACGGTTTGATCAAAATGTGTGAAGAAGGTATTGCAGAAACTGCAGGACGTCCTGACGGTGATGGCATTATCGGTATGAGCAGGCTGTATTTCTACGAAGCGGTCAAACTTGTTTTGGAAGGTATCCAAACATGGCATCTGCATTATGCTGATGAAGCCAAACGTTTGGCTGCAACTGAGAAAAATGCTAAACAAAAGAAAGAATACGAAGAAATAGCTGAGATCATGGAACATATCGCTCATAAACAACCACGTAATTTCCGTGAGGCTCTGCAAATGATTTATATGGTCCATATGGCTTCTGTTAATGAAGATGCTATTTCAGGTATGTCGCCCGGACGTATTGGACAGGTATTATGGCCATGGTTTGAGCAGGATATGGAAGCCGGACGTATCACTGAAGCTGAGGTATTGGAACTTTTAGAATGCTACCGTGTAAAAATGACCTGTATTGATTGCTTTGCTTCAATGGGTGTTGTTGGCGGCGTACTTTCCGGCAATACTTTCAATAATGTCTGCCTGGGAGGTTTGACCCGTGACGGTCAGCCGGCTGCCAACAGACTGGAAATGCTGCTGCTGGAAGCTGGTATGACTTGTCAGACCACACAACCGACACTGTCAGTACTGTATGATGATAAATTGCCGGAAGAATTTCTGTTGAAAGCTGTAGAGTGCGAAAAGAGCGGTACCGGTTATCCGGCCTGGATGAATAACCGCGGCGGTATCGAATTTATCATGAAAAATTACGGGCCGGAAGGTATGAACCTGGAAGATGCCCGTGCCTTCTCGATCGGCGGATGTTTGGAAACTTCGCCTGGTATTTGGAAAGAACTGGAATTGAATGGCAAGAAATATTGGATCCCGGGCGGCGCAGGCCAGCCGACTTCCGTAGGTGTACATTTTATTTCCAATCCGAAAGTTTTGGAAATGGTTCTTACCAATGGCTATGACAGACGTATTGATTTGCAGGTTCTGCCACCTCATAACAAAACATTTAAAACTTATGAAGAATTGTATGAACAATTCCTTGAATATTATGATATCGTCATCGATTGCCTTGTAACTACCAATAATATTCAGCATGATGTATGGCGTAAACATAACATGTCGCTGGTAAATTCCTTCCTGAAACCTGACTGCCTGGCAAAAGGCCAGCATATTGGCAATATGGGCTACCGCTACAATGCTACTTATAACATTGAAGACACTGGCACTATCAATATGGTCAATTCTTTGTACAACATTAAAAAATTGGTGTTTGAAGATAAGAAATATACTCTGGAAGAACTTACAGATGCGCTTATTAATAACTTTGGCTTCAAAAATGCTGATGAAATCGGCAGTTTCTCGCTTGAAGCTCAGGAAAAACGTGATGATGATGACGGACGTTACGATCAGATCCACGCAGATTGCCTGAGATCCTTTAAATATGGCAACGATATTCCTGAAGTCGATGGAATTCTGGCTGAATTTGAAGACTGGTACTGTGGCTGCGGCGATAAATATGAATCCTTGTACGCTAAGCCGTTCTATGTTTGCCAGATGTCTGTATCTACCCATGCTCCGCAAGGTGCAGCAACACTTGCATCTGCTGACGGGCGTCTTTCCGGTACTACTTTTGCTGACGCTTCTATGTCTGCATATCCTGGTACTGACCGCAATGGTGCCTATGCATTATTTGAATCCGCTACTTGCTGGGATCACAGCAGATCTCAAAACTCACAGATGAACCTGAAACTGCATCCGAATGCAGTAAAAGGTATCGAAGGTTCTAAGAAATTGTTGGATCTGACCCGTTCTTACATGAGAAAAGGCGGCTTCCATATTCAATTTAATATCGTCGATTCTAAAGTTTTGAAAGATGCTCAAAAACATCCTAATAACTATCGTGATTTGTTGGTACGTGTAGCCGGCTTTACTCAATACTGGGTAGAAATCGGTAAACCGATCCAGGACGAAGTTGTTGCAAGAACCGAATACGAAGGAGTGTGAGTCACAATGGCTAAAAATAATCATGCTGATTGCCGTAATTTTACCCCTATTGACGTTGCTAAAGGTATCTGCCATGCCAATAACGACAGTATTATCCTTATTGACAGCGAAACCTGTCCGATGTTTACGCCTATTGCTAAATGTAAATGCTGCAAATGCTTTATAGAAGCTGACGAAAACAACATTGGTATCTGCGATGGCTTTAAGAAAAAAGACTGGACTTACGGTGATTTGAAAGCCGTATATTGCGAACAGTTTACAAGTAAATAAGTCTATTACAATACTTCCTCCTTAACTAAAGTAAGTTGGCGGATGCAGGAGCCTGCATCCGCCTCTTTTCAAAATGGAGCTGAAATTTGTAATTACTATTAACTCATAATCTTTTATAGATTTGTGAGACGAAGGGATGGTTTATATGGATGCGAAAAAAACCTCTTATTTTGTAGTCGTTGCTGCGTGGCTGGCAGTATTTTGCCTGTTTGGTTACCGCTCTACTTTTGCTATCCTGGCCGGGCCAATGTCGCAGACGATGGGTTGGACCGGGGCACAGGTATCGTTAGGCTATTCGCTGATGATGAGCATTTATGCCATTACAGCGTTCTTTAGCGGTATGATTTTGGATAAATGGGGTACAAAACCTGTTTATACTATTGCCGCAGTTTTTTGTATGCTGGGTTTTTATCTGACAGCGAAGGTTGAATCTTTATATTCTTATTATGCGGCTTATGCTATTTTTGCCGGTATCGGAACAGGTATGCTGTGGGTATCATCTACCATTTCCATTCGTAAATGGTTTGTTGGAAAATATTATGCCAAAATGTGGGGTATTGCTTTTGCCGGTGCCCCAATGGCCCAGATTGTACTCAGTTTGGGCGTGAAACCGATGCTGGTCGAAAATGCAGGACAATGGCGTGATGCAATGACAATTTTGGGTTGGATTTCGCTCGTAGCACTTTTACTGGCAGCATTACTGGCAAAAAAGAACCCGGAACAGTATGGCTTACATGCTTTTGGCGAAGTTCCACCTGCTAAAGGCACGGCAGCCCAACAAGAGTATCCCTGGAAAATTGGAGAGGCTTTTAGCACGTTTCCGATTTGGGGTTCGATTCTGGCATTTTTGACCAGTATGGTTGCTGAATTTTTGATTTGGACTCAGGTCGTTACCTATTGGACCAAAGATTTGAAAATGACTTTAGATAATGCAACTAACCTTTATATCATCATTGGTATCGCCGGTATCTTTACGATGCCGCTTTTGGGTATCGTATCTGATAAATTAGTTGTAGCGATGAAAAATGAGATCAAAGCCAGAAAAACAATGCTTATTTTCGGCCCGGCTGTAGGCGCAGTAGCTTGTTTGCTGCTTATGACAATGGGACCGCAGTCTACCACTTTGGGTGCTTTGATCTGCGTACTGTTTGCAGTTTATTGGGCAATTGAACCGGGTGGCGTCGTTGGTTATGCCGGTGCTATCTATGGGCGCGTCAGTCTGGGCAAATTGTGGGGGCTTGCCACCCTGATTGTTATGGGTATAGGACCAGCGCTGGGCAGCTTTATGGGCGGCTATCTTGCTGATACTACGGGTAACTTTATTGCTTCTATCAAATTTGCCCTCTGTTCTTTTGTTCTTTCGGCGATTATAGCTTTTATTTTACCGCTGAAAATAAAAGTGCCTGATCAACAGGGTGTAGTTTTAGAAGAAAACGAAGACTATACAGAATAAATAAGATTTTAAAACAGTACTGTATTTAGAAAATATTTGTTTAGGGGCTGGAAATATGAAAGTATTGGTAATTGGCGACAGCTACGGTTTACCGCGATATGCAAAAAACAGCTTTAATGTAGAACTCGATTACGCAGGAACATATCCTGAGCAGCTGCGCAGAATGCTCAGTGCAAATTTTACCGAGGATGTATGTCTGGTAAATCGCTGCCGCCATGCTAATACAAGTTTAAGTCTTATAAAAGGCGAGGCCAATGAAATAGAATTTTTACGCCCAGATTATACGATATTACAATTGGGTCTGGTAGATTTATGGCCGGCGGAAGGAAGAAAAATCTGGCCGCTTTACTCTGAACAATACGGTCGTGACCCTTGGGTAACGCCTGATGAATATAAAAATAATCTGCAGCTTTTTCTAAATTTTGCCAAGAGCAGAGGGAGTAAAGTGATTGTTATCAATAATCCTCCTGTAGAGAAAGTCCATCTGTTAAAACATGCAGGTTTAGAAAAAAAGATCGTTCTGTATAATAACCTGCTGACAAGATTAATGCTTGGTAAAAGCGTTAATCTACTGGACTGGTATGACAGGATAAAAAGTCTGGATGGGAAATGTATTTTTGGCAGTGATGGTATCCATCCTACCAGAGAAGCGGCAAATTTACTGGCACGATTGTTACTGCAGCAGATAAGCTTATTTGAGGACGGTGTTGTAAATGGATAGAAAACAGCTTTTGGAAAAGATTATCGCCCGTGAAGCAGCGATGTTTATCGCTGTTAAAGCCAGTGAACCTGCTGATTGTCAGGAAATGCTGAAAACTTTTTATCTGATGCGTGAAATGAGCCATTCGGTTTTAGCGGCTGATACACTGACATCGTATTTACAGGACCTGGAAACGGCAGCGGCGGCAGGGCGTAACTTAATGACAGAAAAATATGCCCGTATGGAAAATTTGATACCATCGTTAAATGAAAATGAATTGATTTACAAAATAGTAGATATCGAAAGAGAATGGCTTTCTGAAGTACATAAAAAATATCCTTTGACAATAGCTGTTGAAGGCGGCTTTACTACATACGCAGTTTGCGAATTGGAAACGTATTCTGATGCAACTTTAAATTTATATTATCGTGATATCTTTTTAGCCGCGACACAAAAACGTAATTTAGTTGAAGAACGTTACCAATATCTGTATGGTAATTTAGGATTTAAAGATTTGGAGGAAGTTGAAGCTTTAGCACAAAAGCGTGCTGCTGTAAAGGAGTGAAAAATATGCAGAGAAATGAGATCATGCAGCGGATCATTGATTTGGAGACCGAAATGTTTATGAGTGTCAATGCGGAAGAAGCTGTTCCTGCTAATACCATACCTGCATTTAAGGAAATGCGCCGTATGACATATTCTGTTTTATCGGATAAAACAGTTGCTTTGTGGCTGTGCGATTTGGAAACAGCGAAAAAAGACGGACGTAATGTTATGACTGAAAAATATGCTTTGATTGGTGATCAGATACCAACCCTGCGGGACAATCCACAGATCGAAAGGATCGTTGATATAGAAGAAAAGTGGATGAATGAATTAGCCTTTAAATATCCACATGCTGTTAAAAGAGAACGGGCTAATGCGGAACTTTTTAGAAAGTATGCGTTATGTGAATTGCAGACATGGTCACCTGCTGCAGTAAATTCGTATTTTGAAGATATAAAAAAAGCTATGGAAGAAGGACGAAATTTAGCAGAAGAACGTTATGATAATCTGTATCAGAATATTGGTAAGGGAAGATTGCGTGATGTGGAAGATTCATTAAAATAAAGTTTTCAGTAAGGTTTTTTGTTTATACAAAGAACCTTACTTTCTGTTATAATGGTAAACAGAACACTTAAGAACGGAGTGGTATGATGCTGCGGAAAATTTTATTATTGATGAGTTTGATTTTTATACTTTCAATAGGGGTTGCCTGCGCTGCTGAAAGAACATATGAAGTGACTGATGGTGGTTGTATTGTCAGCTTGCCTGAACAGTATGCAGTAACAGTTGTGGAAAGGCCGACCGATCCAAATGACGAACTTGGGGTTCAGGTCGCGCAGCTTTCAATAAGTGACCCTGTTAATAAATCGATGACAATGCATGTTATGGTGGAAAGCAGTAAATTGACAAAAGAATTGCCCGACCTGAATTATAGACCTGGCGGAGTGATGAAGGACTATTTTGCGGAAAATCTGCAAAACAGCGGTTGGCAGGAGCCGGTAGTCGCAGGTGAGCTGCAGAATGGGAAGATGTATTTTATTAAATTCAGCAGCTATATAGCTGACAGCGTAGGGCAGAAATATGACGGACAGATTTATGCCACCCTTAAGAACGGTAATTTGATTTATCTGATGATAATGAGTAAAGAACGGGCTTTGACAGCGGACGAAAAAATATTTTTAGAAACGACTGTCAAAAATTTACAGTTTAAAGATGCTATACTGGTAAATACCAATGCACAAAATAAATAAAAGGTTCCGTACGTTAAGTACGGAACCTTTTATTTATAAAACCAAAAAACGGCTGCGACTCGCACCACCGTAGTCGCAACCGCTTTTTGAGGTTGAAAGGATGAAAATAATTGAGAGAGAAGGGAGGAGGTAATTGCATTAAATGCTTTTGCCTTGTCTATATAATACATTATTGCAATAGGGTTTGCATCTTACAATGATTACATAATCTGTTTAATATAATTACATAATTATATTAGGACTAAAAGTTTTTCAAGCTAAACCTCAAAAAATTATTTTGCTTTTTACGAGAAGTCTTGATAAAATGCCATTAAGAATTGGCAGGTGGTGGAAAAATGCAGATAGTGGCATGTTTTGGTGATTCTTTGATTTATGGTTTCCCTTTTGGCCCGCGTATATCGTGGCTTGCCGAAGCTGAAAAACTCACCGGAGATAAATTCTTGAATTATGGAGTATGCGGGGATTGTACAGACGATATTTTATCCCGCCTGAAAACAATGCCTTTGCCGGCTCATATTAAACATATTTTGTTTCTGGGAGGAGCTAATGATATCATTCAAATGCGTCCGCAGAAATTTATTCTGGAAGATTTGGATAAAACCTTGAGATATTGTCAGAGTAAAAACTTTGATTTGGGTATTGTTTTGCCGCTTGTAACGGCGGAAAGCAGGTTAAACGAATATATTTTACCGCTGCGGGATGTAATAAGCGCACGTTTTGCAGAGCGGACATTGCTGCTGGATCTGCAGCCTGCTGTTGGACTGACTGCTGCAGAACTGAAGGATGCTTATCTGGATGGCGTACACCCGACGGCAGCCGTTTACAGGGCGATGGGAACATATGCTGCTCCGCTGCTTAGAAACTGGCTGGAAAAAGATAATAGTAAATAAAGAAACTTTGCTTTCACTGGCCTTTTTGTATTATAATAAGGAAATAGATAAGTAGGCAGGCGTTAAATTTAACGAGACATTTATGCTGAATATTTAATTATTGAAGATAGAGGAGAATATCATGTTTATTGATCGAGCGAGAATATATGTCGAAGCAGGTGCCGGCGGTGACGGACGCAGCAGCTTCAGGCGCGAAAAATTTGTTGAAAAAGGCGGACCGAACGGTGGCAATGGCGGTCGTGGCGGCGACGTGATTTTAAAAGCTGATAAAAATCTCAATACTTTAATTGATTTTCGTTACAAAAGAAAATTTGTTGCCAAACGTGGCGGACACGGCGGTAATTCCAACTGTACAGGACCACGTGCCGATGATGTGATCGTAAAAGTACCTCTTGGAACTTTAGTGCGCGATGATGCTACCGGTGTGCGCCTGGCTGATTTGACTGAGGACGGACAGGAATATGTTATTGCTAAAGGCGGCCGTGGTGGTAAAGGCAATGCCTGCTATGTTACAAGTACCAACAGAGCACCGACTTTTGCAGAAAAAGGTGAACCGGGCGAGCTGCGCTGGATAAAGCTGGAGTTGAAGCTTCTGGCTGACGTTGGCCTGGTAGGTTATCCGAGTGTCGGTAAATCCAGTATCATTGCACAGGTTTCGGCTGCAAGGCCTGAAATTGCCGCTTACCATTTTACTACATTGACCCCTGTTTTAGGAGTGGTGCGTATCGATGCTGAACGCAGCTTTGTTCTTGCTGATATTCCCGGACTTATCGAGGGAGCGCATGAAGGTGTTGGCTTGGGGCATGACTTTCTGCGTCATGTAGAACGTACAAAAGTACTGCTGCATGTTTTGGATGTTTCCGGTACCGACGGACGTGATCCTATTGAGGATTTTGAAAAAATCAATTTTGAGCTGTCTCAATACAGCGAACGGTTAGGACGCCGCAAGCAGCTGGTAGTTGCCAACAAAATGGATTTGCCGGAAGGCCAGGAAAATTTCCAGCGTGTTAAAGAATATGTTGAAGCTAAAGGCTATGAAATCGTTAAGGCTTCGGCGGCTACCGGAGAAGGTCTGCAGGAACTGATGTATAAGGCTTATGAGATGCTGCAGAACTTTGAACCGGAACCGGACGAAGAAGAGAATATCATTATGGATGAAATAGACCCGGACAGTTTTGAGATCACGGCTTGTGCGGATGCTGATTTTGAAGTAAAAGGGAAAAATATCGAGCGTTTGGTAGCTATGACCAATTTTGATAATGACGAAGCTTTGTATCGTTTCCAGCTGATTTGGAAAAGCCTGGGGATTGATGCGGCTTTAAAAGAAAAAGGTATTCAGGAAGGTCAAACCGTACGTATCCGCGATATGGTATTTGAATTCAAAGAATACTAAGATTTTAACGAGGGGATTGAGCTGGATGACTTTTGACCGCTCTGCACTTAAAGAAGCTAAACGTATCGTAGTGAAAGTTGGTACCAGTACCATAACTTACGCTAACGGTAAACGTAATTTTGAACAGATAGACCGACTGGCCCGGGAACTTGCCGACTTACAGAATCAGGGTAAAGAAATGATCCTTGTTACTTCCGGTGCCGTTGCTGTAGGGGTAGACCGTCTGGGCCTGTCCGAAAAACCAAAGACTATTCCCGGCAAGCAGGCTGCTGCTGCTGTGGGGCAGGGTATTTTAATGCACACCTATGAGAAGCTTTTTGCCGAATATGGACAGATCGTAGCGCAGGTGCTGCTTACTAAAACAGAATCTTTGGACAGGCACCGCTATACAAATTCCCGCAATACCTTTATGGAGCTGCTGAAAAACCGGGTAATTCCTATTGTCAATGAAAATGACGTTGTAGCTTTAGATGAATTGAAAATAGGCGATAATGACAATATGTCGGCTCTGGTTGCCGGCATCGTCGATGCTGATCTGGTAGTTATCCTTTCTGATGTGGACGGATTATATACCGCAAACCCACAGACACATCCCGAGGCGAAACTGGTGAGTATCGTCAGTGATATTACTCCTGAAATTGAGGCCAGTGCCGGTGGTGTTGGCAGCAGCTTGGGTACAGGAGGGATGTTTACCAAGATCCAGGCGGCTAAAGCCGCTACCAGTTCAGGTATCCATCTGGCAATTGCCCGCGGTGATGAAAAATATGCCATAGCCCGTATTTTGCAAGGTGAAAATATAGGTACAGTTTTTGTTTCGAAAGAGAACAGGCTGCAGTTTCGTAAACGCTGGCTGGCTTTTGGCGCCCGTATCATGGGCAAACTTGTTATTGACGAAGGCTGTGCCAAGGCCGTGCGTAAAGCCGGCGGCTGCAGTATTTTACCGGCAGGAATCACGGCAGTTGAAGGACAGTTTGAAGCGGGAAATACCGTCAGCGTTGTCGATATGGCAGGGCACGAACTGGCCCGCGGGTTAAGTCACTATTCTTCAGCCGAGCTGGAGCAGATCAAAGGTGCAAAAACTTCGGAAATAGAAGATAAAATAGGCCATAAAAATTACGATGAGGTTATTCATCGTGATGATCTGGTTATTTTAGGTTAGGAGGTATCTGACATGACAACTTATGAAATGGTGCGTACTAAAGCCGAAGCGGCACATCGTGCGGCCGGTGAACTGGCAGTAACTTCTACCGTGATCAAAAATAAAGCTCTGTTGGCGATGGCAGACGCGCTTGAAGCAGGGGCTGCGGAAATTTTGGCGGCTAATGCCAAAGACATGGAAGCCGGCCGTGCTAATAATATGAAAGAATCGATGTTAGACAGATTGGCGCTTTCCCAGGTACGTATCAACGCTATGGCTGAAGGTCTGCGTCAGGTAGCGCAGCTTGAAGATCCTGTCGGTAACGTTTTAGACGGGCGCAGGCTGCCTAACGGTTTAACTGTGACTAAGGTACGTGTTCCTCTTGGCGTTATCGGGATTATTTATGAAGCCAGGCCGAATGTTACGGCTGATGCGATCGGTTTGTGCATAAAATCAGGTAATGCGGTTATTTTGAAGGGCGGCAGCGAAGCGCTGCAGTCTAATATTGTCATTGCCGGCATACTGACGCAAGCGGCAGAGTCGGCAGGTATCCCTGCTGGAGCAATACAGTTCGTTGACAGCAGTGATCGTCAGGCAGTAACTGATTTAATAAAAATGAACGGACTGGTCGACGTAGTTATTCCCCGCGGCGGTGCTGGACTTATTCAGGCAGTGGTACAGAATGCAACGGTTCCTGTCATCGAAACAGGCATCGGTGTCTGTCATACTTATGTGGATGCAGGTGCAGACTATGATATGGCACGTGCGATTGCGATCAATGCTAAAGTACAGCGTCCGGCAGTTTGCAATGCTATGGAAACATTACTGGTGCATGAAGACGCTGCTGCTGAATTTTTGCCGCAGATGCTGACAGAATATTTTGCAGCCGGCGTCACTATTATCGGCTGTGGTAAGACACAGGCTTTTGATAAACGAATCCAGGCAGCTACAGAAGCAGACTGGGCCACAGAGTACGGAGATCTGCGTTTATCAGTAAAAATAGTAAGCGGATTGGAAGAGGCTCTTGCACATATTGCTAAATATGGAACTAAACATTCTGAATGTATCGTCACCAGTGACTATAACCATGCCCGCACGTTCCAGCAGCGTGTCGATGCTGCTGCAGTTTATGTTAATGCTTCAACACGTTTTACAGACGGCTTTGAATTCGGGTTCGGCGCTGAAATTGGCATCAGTACACAAAAACTGCATGCACGCGGACCAATGGCTTTGCCGGAGCTAACCAGCAGCAAATATCTTATCAGCGGCGACGGACAAATACGTGGTTGATTTTTAAACTAAAAGCAGCCTGCGCCCAGCGCAGACTGCTTTTTCTGTTTTTAGAAATCACTTTTTTGTCATACTTTTTGCAAAAAATGTCATTAAAAAAACACAGAAATTCGTTATCATAGGTTTTGACCAAAAGAATGGAATAAGTTATAATTTTAAACATAGTACGAGCTGATAAGAATTGTTAATTTTACGAAAGTAAAGAGGGATGTATGATGTTAGCATGGATAAAACGTAATAAGTATCTGTTGGGATTTTTGATAGCTGTGATAGCGATCGGTTATTTTGGCTATGGTTATTATAAAAGCAGTACCGAAGTTAAAGAAACGGTGCGGACGGCGACCGTTGAATATGGACATTTATCGGACAGCATATCAGCTACCGGCAGTTTAAGTGCCGTAGATAATGTCGATATCAGTTCCAAAATAACCGGCCGTATCGTTGAAGTCTGTGTTGAAGAGAACGATCATGTCAATGCCGGACAGGTACTGGTACGTTTAGATGATACTTCGCTGGCGGCAACACAAACACAAATGCAGGCCAAAATGGAAAATGCTTTAGCGACTTATAATCGTTACAGTGCACTGCTGGCCAAAGGAGCTATTTCAAAATCTGATTATGATCTGGCAGAAGCCGATTATACAGTTGCGAAAGCAAATTATGACCAGGCTACCTCTAATGTTAATGATACTGTCATCACTACACCGATTTCCGGTTATGTCATAGGCAAACCTACCCCCGTTGGTCAGACGATCAGCTCTGGTATTTCCGAACCTCAGGTCATCATGTCTATTGCCAATCTGGATAATATGCAGATCGAAACCATGGTTGATGAATCTGATATCGGACAGGTAAAAGTAGGGCAGAAAGTAAACTTTACAGTTGATTCCTATCCGGACAGAACATTTGAAGGTATAGTAAGGTTGGTATCCCGTAAAGCTGTTACCGAAAATAATGTTATTTATTACACCGTTTATGTAGATGTAGCCAACTCGGAAGGTAAATTGCTGCCGACAATGACAGCCCGCGCAAATATTATTGTCAATGAAGCAGACGGTGTACTGATGGTACCGGCTAATTGCCTGCGTACTGAAGGCAGCAGCCGTTATGTACAGGTTTATAATGAAGCAACAAAAGAGATCCGCAACGTAGATGTTGAAGTCGGTCTGAGCGGTGACGATAAGGTCGCAGTCAGCAGCCCTGAACTTAAAGAAGGCGATAAAATTTTGGTTAAGGCCGCTAAAGCAACGCAAACTAACAGTAATCGCATGGGTGGCCCTCCGATGCACTGATAAAATGAAAGGAGCTGCGCATATGACTGCTGTAATCAGGCTTGAAGATATTATGAAAACATATGTTATGGGCGATGCCGTAGTCCATGCGCTAGATCACGTCAGCGTAGAAATCGGTGTCGGTGAATTTACTTCTATTATGGGACCGTCCGGCAGTGGTAAATCAACAATGATGAATATTCTGGGCTGCCTGGACAGACCAACCTCCGGACAATATTATCTGGATGGAAAAGAAGTCGCCGGCTATAGTGACGATGAACTGGCGCGTACGCGCAATGCTAAAATCGGCTTTGTTTTCCAGAACTTTAATCTGCTGCCGAAACTGTCAGCACAATTAAATGTAGCTTTGCCTTTAGTTTATGCCGGTATTGGCGAAGAGGAAAGGCTGGAACTGGCTAAAACAGCTTTGGAAGCAGTGGGACTGGGTGACAGGATCGACCATAATCCAACGGAAATGTCAGGCGGTCAGCGTCAGCGTGTGGCTATTGCACGCGCACTGATCAATGACCCGGCCATTATTATGGCGGACGAACCTACCGGTAATCTTGATACCAAATCCAGCTATGAAATTATGGATATCTTTAAAAAAATGAATGATAACGGCAAAACGGTAGTCATGGTCACACATGAGCCGGATATCGCCGAGCAGACCAAACGTATTTTAACTATGCGTGACGGTAAGCTGGTCAGTGACGAATGGAGGGCTGACCATGTTTAACGAATCTATCAAAATGGCCATTGACGGAATGATTTCCAATAAGCTGCGTACATTGCTGACGCTCTTGGGCATCATTATCGGTGTCGGCGCTGTTATTGCCATGGTCAGTTTGGGCTTTGGCGTTAAGGAACAGGTCAAAAATAACATTTCCAGTCTGGGCAGTAACCTGCTTATCGTTATGTCCGGCGGACGTACTGCCAGCGGCGCACGCTTGGCAGCCGGTCAGGGTGCGCGTCTGACGGCGGAAGATGCTTACGCCATCGAAAAACAGATCGAAGGCATTGCTTATATTGCCCCGGCTGTTTCTTCATCTTATCAATTAGTTGTCGGCAACCAAAACTGGACTGCCAGTGTTGAAGGAACGACACCTAATGTACTGGATATCCGCAGCTATAAATTAGCTGAAGGCCGTAATATGACTGAACGTGATCTCAGCAGCAGAGCCAGAGTTTGTGTTATCGGACAGACGATTGTCGATAATCTGTTCCCCGAAGGCGATGCTGTTGGCAAAACTCTGCGTATCAATAAAGCACCGTTTCAGGTAATCGGTGTCCTGGAAGCCAAAGGTCAATCGGCTGGCGGCCAGGATCAGGATGACGTGGTATACATACCGCTGACAACGGCGCAAAATCGCATGATGGGTATTACACATATAAACAGGATCACGATCCAGGCCGAAAATGAAAATGTTATCGACCAGGTGCAGGGCGAAGTAGAACAGCTGCTGCGCCAGCGGCACAAAATCAAAGCAGGCGACGATGATGACTTCACCGTACGTAATCTGGCAGCTTTGATGGAAACAATGATGGAAACTGCTAATACCATTACCCTGCTGTTAGGCTGCATAGCTGCTATCAGCCTGCTTGTCGGCGGTATCGGTATTATGAACATCATGCTGGTTTCTGTTACCGAACGGACACGGGAAATAGGTATCCGTAAAGCACTTGGAGCGACTTACAACAATATTCTGCTGCAGTTTCTGATCGAAGCTATGGTGATCGGCGTTGTCGGCGGTACACTGGGTGTGATTTTAGGTATCGGTTCCTCCTATGCCATCAGCTATTTTGCCGGCTGGCAAACGGTGATCTCCATACCGACTATTATCATTGCGGTGGTATTCTCCGTTGGTATTGGTTTGTTCTTCGGCATCTACCCTGCACGTAAAGCTGCGCTTTTAGATCCTATCGAGGCGTTGCGCTATGAGTAAAAATTATTGCAGTGAACATGAAGTTAAGCAAAATATCACTAAAAAAGTAACCTGTCACGAAAAAATGCAGGCCTTCTTAGATTATCTAAGAAGGCCTAAAACTGTTTTTGATTTAAAGGACCGTACTAAAGCACTGCTGCTTTTAGTTGCCATCATTATTGGCGTTCAGTATCTGCTGAAAGTTTTTTTCTAAATTTCTAACTGAAATTAATATATGACCTATTTTTTGAATGTGATTATGAAAAATAAAATTGTAAAAGGTTTTTTATTAAAAAGCTTCTATATAGTTATTATAATTTAAAGAAAATAAAATATAAAAAATTGTGTAAATTTAGTGTATCTAATATAATGAATACATAAAATGATTTAATTCATAATTTCTTAAGTTATTTAGACATTTCAGGAGGGTAAATTTATGGAAAATCAATCATATGTGGAATCAGTTAAGCGTACAAGTATTGTACAAAGCTTTTTTGCCCAGGTTTATGGGTGGATGTTTTTTGGACTTTTATCAACGGGGATAGTCGCCTATTATACGGCACATTCTCCGGCATTGTTAAATCTGATCTTTGGTAGTCAAATAACGTTTTATGCGTTTTTGTTTGCGCCGATCGTATTGGTTATGATCATCAGCAGCAAAATCAATTCGCTGAGTGCGAGTATGGCCAGCTTTTTGTTTTTTGTTTATTCAGCTGTAACCGGCGTTACACTGTCGGCAATTTTTCTTATGTATACGCAGGAGTCCATTGCAACGACTTTTGGGATAACGGCAGGTACTTTTGGCGCAACAGCTCTTTTTGGTTATGTCACTAAAAAGGATTTAAGCAAAATGGGCAGTATCTTGTTTATGCTTTTGATTGGTTTGATCATCGCTTCGGTCGTCAATATGTTTTTGAAAAATGACACTATGATGTGGATTCTTACTTATGTGGGGATCGTTATCTTTGTTGGCCTTACTGCTTACGATATGCAAAAGCTTAAAAAAATCGCTCACAGCATAGATGACGATGAAAGCAGTATTGCCAAGTTTGCGGTGCTGGGTGCTTTGACTTTGTATCTTGATTTTATTAATCTGTTTTTACGGCTGCTGCAGATTTTTGGTAAGAAGCGTTAAAAGTTGCATGTTTTGATAACAGATAGATTGTTTATAGATGCGGGAGATTTTGTTGGTGAATGTAAAAAACAGCTGACCTTTATTTTAGGGTCAGCTGTTTTTATTTGTTCAGCAGTTCTAAATGCTTAAAATAGTTAAAAGATTATAAGGCTATATGTTTGTCAATATCGGCCGAAAAATATTTAGATTATAGCATTAAAAAATTTCCTTTTTGCAAAATCTCTAATATAGTTGTGCAAGCTTGCCTGTTTTTGGTATAATATAGTGATAATAAGGAAGGTGGGTAAACGAGTGAAGAGCAAAAAGCTTGGCATTATGGGCGGCACTTTTGATCCTGTTCATTTGGGGCATCTGCAGACAGCCAAGTTTATTTACGAGCATTTGGGCTTGGAAAAAATAATTTTTGTTCCTGCGTTTATTGCGCCTCATAAGGTTGGTCTGGAGTTTGCACCTGCTGCTGACCGTTATCGAATGACGGAGCTGGCAACGGAGCCTTTTCCTTATTTTGAAGTTACTGATATTGAATTGCAGCGCAGCGGAGTTTCCTATACTTATGATACGGTTATGGAGTTAAAGGCCCGCTATTCAGAATATGAGCTGTATTTTATTATTGGTGCCGACGCTGTGCCGATGCTGAACACCTGGCACCGCATCAGGGAATTGCTGGCAGAAGTGACTTTTATAGCTGCTGACAGGCCCGGTTATGGGCAGACTATTGACAAGGTTTGCGAATTTTTTGGCGAGCCTGCTAAGAATAAAATTATACTTTTGGATACTCCTGAAGTAGATATTTCTTCGACTGGCATTCGTGAACGTGTCAGACGAGGACTTTCTATTAAGGGTCTGGTGCCGGAAAGTGTAGAAAAGTATATTTTAGAGGAGCATCTCTACCAGTCTTAATGGTAGTGAGAGGAGTTGTTATCATGCTGGATATCACAGAAATGAAAAAACTTCTTAAAGCATCTTTGCCTCATAAGCGTTTTAAACATTCTTTGGCTGTATACGATACTGCTCTTGAACTGGCAGCTGTTTACGGACTGGATAAGGAAAAGGTTGGCGTGGGGGCATTACTGCACGATTGCGGGCGTGAGATACCTACGCGTGATCTTTTGATGCATACAATTGCTTTGGGTTTACCGATGGATGATGTCGAAAGGAATCAGCCTATTTTACTGCATGCCAAACTGGGCGTATATTACGCCCGGGAAAAATACGGCGTTACCGATCAGGAAATTTTGGATGCTATCCGTTTTCATACTACTGGTGCGGCAGGCATGAGCAAGATGGCGATGGTTGTCTATCTGGCTGATCTGCTGGAGCCGACCCGTGATTTTGCAGGTATCGAGGAAATGCGCCGGCTGGCTAAGGTTGACCTGGAACAGGCCATGATAAAGGCTTATGCGCAGACGATACGTTATTTGCTGGAATACGACCTTTTGGTACACCCTCATTGCATAGAGGGGTATAACGAATTGGCGGCTAAGTTTAAAAGGCTTAAATTGAATTTGTAGGAGATGCCAATGTCTGTGGAAGAAAATAGAGAAATCAGGCCTGTCCGCAAGAAACGTAAATTACGTTGGGGCAGGCTGGTATTTGTACTGTTGGTTTTGGCGGTACTGCTGACGGGAGCTTTTTGGGGAACAGTCTGGATCTATGACAATTTTATCAATCCGCCGAAAGTTGATGTTGTTGGTGCCAGCGACAAGATAACCCAAAATGAAAAATTGAACAAGCGCATCAATATTTTGCTTTTGGGTATAGATGACGGTGACAGTGATGCTGCTCCGGATGAACCAAAGCGAACTGACGCGATGATGCTGGCCAGCTTTGACCCCGGCGATAATAAGGTTGCGCTGCTTTCGCTGCCGCGTGACACCAAGGTGCAGATTCCGGGCCGGGCTGGTTGGGATAAGCTGAATGCAGCCTATGCTTACGGCGGTGTGATGATGGCCAAGCAAACGGTAGCCAATCTGCTGCAGGTACCGATCCATTATTATGTTTTAGTGGACTGGCGTGCGTTTATTGATGTTATCGATCTGATCGGCGGCGTTGATTTATATGTGGAAAAGGATATGTATTATGAAGATCCTTACGCCGATCTTGTTATTGATATTAAACATGGCTATCAGCATCTGGACGGTAAGCGGGCAGGCGAATATGTGCGTTTCCGCAAAGATGAGCTGGGTGATATTGGCCGCGTGCAAAGGCAGCAGAAGTTTATGAAAGCGGCGGCAGCACAGATTTTCAATATCGATACGGTGACTAAGATCCCGGCGCTGTTTTCGACTGTTGACAGACATGTGGAGACCGATATGAACACTTTGACGATGATCAAGGCTGCAAACAGCTTTAAGCTGTTTGGTGACGAAAAGGTCAAGTCGGGTATGCTGTATGGTAATTTTGACGATACAGAAGGTATCAGCTATTGGGCTACATCACGCGAGGAAGTTCAAAAATCTTTGGACGAAATCGGCATTCCCTATATGAAAGATGATGAAGATGAACAAGAATAAAGGAGGCGAAAAGATGGATTTTACTACTAAAGAAATTGCACACAAGATCGCGGCGGCAGCCTGCGATAAAAAAGCAAAGGATATTTTGCTGCTGAATATGGAGAACATTTCTCCTGTAACTGATTATTTTATTATTGCCAGCGCTGGAAATAATATTCTAGTTAAAGCTATTGCTGACAATATCGAAGATAAATTGGCGGAGGCAGGCATTTTTGTTACTCACAAAGAAGGCTATGCTGAAGGCCGTTGGATTTTGATGGATTATGGTAATTGTGTTGCGCATATCTTTATTGAAGAAGAACGCGAGTTCTATAATCTGGAACAACTGTGGGCTGATGCTCCGTCGGAAGAATTTGTGGAGAGCAAAAATGACTGATGAAAAAGACATGGCAAAGCAGCTTAAATATCGTGCGGGTGACGTTGTTACTTTAAAAGTGGCACGTCTGGGCGAAATGGGCGCTTTCCTTGACGCTGGTACGGGCGATACTTCTGATGATATCCTGCTGCATAAGCTGCAGCAGACGGAAGCGGTCAATGTTGGCGATGAAGTTAAAGTCTATTTGTATAAAGATCCGCATGGCCGTTTGACGGCGAGCCAGAAATTACCGAAAATGCGCGAAGGGCAGATCGGTTACGTTAAGGTTTTAAGTGTGACCAAGGACGGCGGGTTTGTGGATATTGGCGCTGAACGCGGTGTATTTTTGCCGTACAGCGAAATGCGAGGGCATGTGTCGCCGGGTCAGCTGGTCTGGATAAAGCTGTATCGCGATAAAACAGGACGCCCTGCTGTCAGTATGCGGGTGGAAGAAGAAATGCTGAAGGCTTCCAAACCTGCTGTTGGTGTCAAGGTCGGCGACAGCGTGACAGGTACTATCTATAATATCCTGCCGGAAGGCTTCTTCATTTTTACTAATCAGCGCTTTTTGGCGTTTCTGCATCGCAGTGAAGTTCCCGGCGGGCGTTTGGATTTTGGTCAGGAGATCACGGCTCGCATCACTTATATTCGTGAGGATGGCAGGGTAAATCTGTCCTTACGCCAGCAAAAAGAAAATGCTATGATCGCCGATGCGGAAGATATTTTAAATTTTTTACATAAACGGAATGGTAAAATGCCTTACTGTGATACTACACCGATGGAAATCATTAAGGAAAAATTTGGTATCAGTAAAGCAGCTTTCAAACGTGCTTTGGGGCATTTGATGAAGGATGGCCTGATCGTGCAGGAAGAAGGCTGGACTATGCTGACTGAAAAAGGACTGCAAAGCGAAAAATAAGTAAAGACTCTCGTTTGGGCGAGAGTCTTTTTTTATGCGCGTTATTTGTGGATGTTAAAAAACATTTCTTAAAGAACAAATATTGGAAATTGTTTAAGAGTAAGGTATAATGTAGACAATAAGAAGTTTGAAATAGAAAGAGGAACTATTATGGACTCTAGCGGCTTAAAAGAAGATATTTTTTACAGTTCCAGCTGGATGCAGGAAATATTGGAAATCAGTAATATTGGTTTATGGCTTTTGGAAATAAACAAAAATAATACTGACGTGCGTCTGTATGCCGATGATAAAATGTTAGAACTTTTAGGGCTGCAGAAGAGTTTATCGCTGGAAGATAATTATAAACATTTTGCGCAAGGCGTGCTTGCAGAAGATCTGGAAATAGTGCAGAAATATATTGAACAGATGCTGACGACCAAAAGGCTGGTAGAGGTTCAGTATCGCTGGAAGCATCCATGGTGGGGCACAATTTTTATTCGCTGCAGCGGCAAGTTATATAAAGAAGACGATAATGCTTATTATATTCGCGGTTATCATCAGAATGCCAGCGATGTTGAGGTCTTAAGACAGGCCAATATCGAAAAGAGCAGGCAGCTGATAGAAGTTGTACGTAAACGTGATTATTATGACGAGCTGTTTCAGTCCGTATTGTGCGGTATCGTTCAATACAGGCCACAGGCTGACGGAAGTATTGTTTTTCAAAATGCCAATATGGAAGCTATCAGGATTTTTGGTTATGAAAAAGAAGAATTCTGGAAGCGTAAATCCTGGCGGATAGAAGATCTGGCTGCGCCGGAAGACTGTGATAGAGTATATCAGAGCATGAACGCGATACTGCTGGGCAAGGGGAAACAGTCTTTTGAATATCGGGCGCTGAGGGCCGATGGTACTTATTGCTGGATCATTGGCAGCGGTGAATATATCAAAAATATTGACGGAGAACGTGTTATTCAAAGTGTTTTTCTGGATATTGATAACAGAAAGCAGATGGAGCTGCTTAATCAGGAATTGCTGGAGCAGGATAAGGGTACTCAGGAACTGCTGCGCCAGGTTCTGGAAGGAACAAAAATTTTCCATTTTTATTATTATCCGCAAAAACGTCTGGAAGTTATGCCGGTAAGAACCAGTAAATATTTTAACTGTAGTATGGAATACAGGAATATTCCGGAAAGCTTTGTGGAAGATTTTGTGAGCGGTGAAAGTAAGGCAGATTGCTATGCGATGTACGAAGCTATTCATAATGGGGCTAAAACTGCATCTTCCACATTCTGTGACAAGAACAAGCAGTGCTGGGTGCGGGTAACAATGACTGTTATGTCATGGGATGATCAGCAGCAGCCGACTTTTGTCATTGGTATCATTGAGGATATCAGCGAGCAAAAAGGAATGGAGCTTGAAAAAATCGAGCTGCAGTCTATTTATAATTTTACGATAGAACATGACTATGATGCTGTTTGCATCTGTGATTTAAACAGTGGTGATTATGTGATGCGTTTTGCCGGTTATTGCGCTCATTACGGCTTGCCGCTGCGTGGCAGCATTAATGAACAGCTGCCGGTATTTATAAAAGAGTTTGTTTGTGAAGAAGATTGTGAGCATTTAAAAAGCTGGAGTATTGATAGTTTGCTGAAGTGCCTGGAGCAGGAAGATGCTGTTATGCTGTATTTCCGTTCATCCGCTAAAGACGGGTACAGATATAAAGAAGTTAAGCTTTCATATTTTGGTAAATTAAAAGAACGGCTGCTTTTGACGATGCGCGATATCCATGAACGTACGATGCAGGAGGAAGCAAATAAACAAATCATCAGTGACGCATATCAGCTGGCTTTACAGGCCAATCAGGCCAAAAGTGAATTCTTTTCAAAAATGTCGCATGATATCAGAACGCCGATGAATGCTATTATGGGGCTGGCGGCTTTAGCGGCACATTGCGACGACAAAGATCATGTAGATGATTATTTGAAAAAAATTGTCACTTCTGGCAAACATATGCTGGAGCTGTTGAATGAGGTTCTGGATATGTCGAAGATCGAAAGCGGCAAAACAGAATTGAACTCGGAAGCATTTTTATTAAAAGAAAAAGTTGAGGAAGCATTAGATATCATTAAACCTGCTGTTGAGGAGAAACGGCATCAGCTGATTGTGGAAACAGAGGCACTGAAAAATATAACTGTGCTGGGTGACGCGTTGAGACTGCAGCAGATATTACTTAATCTGTTGTCCAATGCCGTTAAATATACGCCTGATGAAGGTGTGGTAAAGCTGACGGTTACTGTTAAGCCGTTACCGCATGATCTGGCTGTTTTTGATTTTATTGTAGAAGATAACGGCATTGGGATGGAACAAAGTTTTATCGAGCGTATTTTTGAGCCGTTTATAAGAGCAGAAGATTCTCGGGTCAGTAAAATACAGGGAACTGGTCTGGGCATGACGATCAGTTTGAACCTGGCAAAACTGATGAACGGGTCGATCGATGTTGAGAGCTGTGTTGGTAAGGGCAGTAAGATCACTGCTTCTGTTTGTCTGAAGGTGCAGCGTCAGAACGGAGTTGCGGTCGAGTATGAACAACCTGCCGGTGATAACGAAAATGCTGCTGATATTGATTATAGCGGTAAACGGGTACTAGTAGTTGAGGATAATGCAATCAATCTGGAAATTGCTTTAGAGTTTTTGAAGCTGTTGGGCTTGACTTGTGAATCCGCTGGTGATGGTGCAGAAGCATTGGAAAAATTCCTGGCGGCGCCTGAAGGATATTATGATTTGATTTTTATGGATATCCAGATGCCAACTATGAATGGCTATGAAGCGGCAAGAGCAATCAGAGCTGCTTCTCGCAGTGATGCGGTCCGGATTCCGATTATTGCCATTACTGCGAATGCTTTTTCGGAAGACGTGAAAATGGCGCTGGCCGCGGGGATGAATGCACACATAGCCAAGCCGTTTGAACTAAAGCTTTTGAAAAAAATAATACGTCAATGGCTGAAATAAGACGACTGGAAGAAGCTCCGTTTTGTAGGGGCTTCTTTTTTGTGTTATAATGCAGATATCTATTTCAGAAAAGAGCGGAGAGAAACCATGGATTATTTTGTCTTGACAGTTGCTTCGTTGATATTATTTGCTGCTACTTTTTTCAGTACTGTAACTGGTTTTGGCTTTGCGCTGATCGCAGCTCCTGTATTAACGATGGTCATGGGGCCGAAAGAGACAGTTGTATTTGTTATTATCGCCGGTGTTATTGTGCGGGTGATCATGATGTGGCGTACCTGGGGAGAATTTGAGTGGCCGACAGTTTTGATAACAGCTGCCGGCAGTCTGTTGGGGATTATTCCCGGAGCGTATCTGCTGAAAGTGGCTGATGCTAATCATTTAAAGATTTTATTAGGGATAGCGCTTTTGCTTGTAACGCTTTTGATGGAATTAAATTTTGTGCCTGAGGTCAAAAATAAAAAGCTGGGACGTGTTTCTGCTGGTTTTTTAAGCGGTTTTTTCAGTGCGACTACCAGTATCAGCGGGCCGCCGATCGCTTTATATTTTTTGAGTGAGAATATGGAGAAAAATTTGCTGCGCGCCAATATGATCTGGATCTTTGCTATCGGCAGTTTTTGTACTTTAGGCAGTTTTTTTGTTGCGGGTACATTTCAGGGTGGAAATTTGATTGCTTTGTCGCTGTATGTGTTGCCGGCAGTACTTTTAGGCTGGTGGCTGGGAGAAAAAATGTTTTTCCGTATAAATCAGCATTTATTTAAGCGCATTGCGCTGCTTGTAGTATTGATAGGCGGGGTAATGACTTTGGGAAGTGGCATCAACGGTGTGCTCCATTGATTTTGTTGTAACATTGTTTACAATAGACGGTGCATAAAAATTAATTTTTTTGAATTTTATGCTTTTGCTTGACACCTTTTTGATACGGGTCTAAAATAACAGCAATTAAGTTTTACACAAGAAATTTAAATTAGGTGGGTTGATCGTGGAATCTGTTTTGAGAACTAATTGGGTAAATGAATATGCTTTTGACTTTAGCCGGGGCTATTTTTATTTTAGCGCTGGTTATTTTACTTGCTCAAAACTGCATAATTCTATTACCGTAAACAGATGCCGATACCGTAGCTGAGATATGCTGCTGTAAATAAGAAGATGAATTTTTAATCAGGCTCTCTTACGAGGCCTGATTTTTTTTATTATCTTGTGTAAATAAAAATGAAATTAAGGAGTGGAGATAAATGATTATAGTAATGAAACCGGGGATTCCCCCAGAAGAGGAATTGAGAGTAAAAAGCTTGATGGAAGGTAAGGGTTTTCAGATCCATGAAAGCCGCGGTGCTAATTTTACCCTGTTCGGTGTAGTAGGCGATACGGCTGCCTTCGATATGAATCAGCTGAGAGTATATGACTGCATTGACAAGGTTATGCGTGTGCAGGAGCCTTATAAACGTGCTAACAGGATGTTTCACCCAGAAGACAGTATCGTAGATGTATGCGGGGTGAAGGTGGGAGGCAAACAGATCACGGTAATGGCAGGCCCTTGTTCAGTAGAGACGCGGGAACAGATTATCGGCGTGGCGGAGGATGTGAAGCAAATGGGCGCTGCGATCCTGCGTGGCGGCGCTTTTAAGCCGCGTACTTCTCCATACTCTTTCCAGGGACTGCAGGAAACCGGACTGGATTTATTAAAGGAGGCTAAAGCTGTTACCGGGCTGCCGATCATTACAGAAATTATGTCAGCAGATAAGATCGAACGTTTTGTAGAAGATGTGGATGTGATTCAGGTAGGCGCCCGCAATATGCAGAATTTCGAGCTTTTGAAGGAGCTGGGCAAGACAGATAAACCGATTTTGCTGAAACGCGGTTTGTCTGCGACGATAGAGGAGTGGCTGATGTCGGCCGAATACATTATGTCCGGCGGTAATGATAATGTTATTTTATGTGAGCGTGGTATCCGAACCTTTGAAAATTATACCCGCAACACTTTGGATCTGAGCGCGATACCGGCAGTAAAAAAACTCAGTCATTTGCCGGTGGTGGTTGACCCCAGCCACGCGGCTGGTATGTGGTGGATGGTAGAGCCGCTGGCTAAGGCAGCAGTAGCCGTAGGTGCTGACGGACTGATCATTGAAGTGCATAATGATCCTGAGCATGCGTTATGTGACGGAGCTCAATCCCTGAAACCTGAACGCTTCGGCAGGTTGATGCAGGATTTGAAGATCATAGCAGGAGCCGTTGGACGTGAGCTATAACAGGTTATAATTAAATTTAATCATATAAATTAAAAGGAGAGAACAAAAATGATTATTGTAATGAAACCAGGCGCACCGATGCAGGAATGTGAGAAGATTAAAAACGGACTGATCAATAACGGCTTCCAGATCAATGAGATCGTCGGCGTGAATATGACGATCCTGGGCGTTATCGGAGATACCAGTACTTTAGATATCAATCTGCTGCGTGTTAACGATTGGGTAGAAAAGGTCATGCGTGTGCAGGAGCCGTTCAAACGCGCAAACAGGATGTTCCATCCGGAAGACAGCGTAGTGGATGTCAATGGGATCAAGATCGGCGGCAAAAAAATCGTTGTTATGGCCGGTCCATGCTCGGTAGAGACCGAAGAGCAGATCATTTCCGTTGCTAAATCAGTAAAGCTCGGCGGAGCCGCTATGCTGAGGGGCGGAGCTTTCAAGCCGCGTACTTCACCGTATTCTTTCCAGGGATTGAAAGAAAAGGGATTGGAGCTCTTAAAAATCGCTAAACAGGAAACTGGCCTGCCGATCGTTACCGAAATCATGTCAGCTGATAAAATCGAACGTTTCGTGGAAGATGTGGATGTTATTCAGGTAGGGGCCCGGAATATGCAGAATTTCGAGCTTTTGAAGGAGCTTGGCAAGACAAATAAACCAATTTTGCTGAAACGTGGTTTATCAGCGACGATAGAAGAATGGATCATGTCGGCTGAGTATATTATGGCCGGCGGTAATGATAATGTTATTTTGTGTGAACGCGGTATCCGTACCTTTGAAACTTATACCCGTAATACTTTGGATCTGAGCGCGATCCCGGCAGTAAAAAAACTAAGCCATTTACCGATCGTCATTGATCCGAGCCATGCTTCCGGCATGTGGTGGATGGTTGAACCGATGGCCAAAGCTGCTATCGCAGCCGGTGCAGACGGATTGATCATTGAGGTACATAACGATCCCGAGCATGCACTGTGTGACGGGGCACAATCACTGAAGCCGGAACGCTTTGCACACCTGATGGGTGAATTGAAGGGCATTGCGCAAATAATCGGCAGAGAGATGTAGGATATAGTATAATAATGTTAAAAACGGCTGTTTGCTTGATAAAAAACAAGAAGCCGTTCAAATTATCGTAGGATTGTAGAATGGAGAAAGTTTAACGAGGTGAACGTAGTGGAAAGTGGTTTTAGAAGCACGGATTGGCAGCAGCTTACTTTTGCTGTGGTAGGTATGGGACTTATCGGCGGTTCTTATGCCAAAGCGCTGAGGCGCCTGGGCGTAAAGAAGATCATCGGTGTCGATACTGACGGCAAGGTGCTGCGGCAGGCTCAGGAACAGGCTGTTATCGACGAAGCTCTTTGCGGGGCAGGTCCAGGACTGCAGGCGGCAGATGTAGTGATCTGTTCGGTTTATCCGGCAGCTACGCTGGATTTTGTAAAAAGTGCGGTGCCTTTTTTGCAGAGTGATGTTTTGATAACCGATGCTACAGGCATTAAAGGCAGCTTGCCTGAGGACGTGCAGCGACTGCTTACCGGAAGGATGGAATTTATTGCGGGGCATCCGATGGCCGGCCGTCAAGGCAGCGGTTTGGGTATGTCCCAGGCCGAGATTTTTGACGGTGCCAATTATATCGTGGTGCCGGCAGCTTTTAACAGCAGTGGGGCGATCGAATGGGTGAGCAGCTTTGCAGGCGCGATTGGCTGCGGGCAGGTAGTGCAGGTTGATGCCGTTGAGCATGACCGCATTATCGCCTATACCAGTAATTTGCCTCATGCTTTAGCGGTAGCGCTGATCAACAGTGCTTCTTATAATGAAAATACGAAATATTTTATTGCCGGCAGTTTTCGCGATGGAACAAGGGTCGCAGATATCAATCCGTATTTATGGAGCGATTTGTTTTTGGCGAACAGGGAAAACGTTCTGCAGGAATTAGCTGCATTCAGCCAGCAGTTGGAACGCTGGCGCGAAGCTCTAACAGCTGCCGACGCGCAGCTCCTGCAGGAAATGATGCGGGAAGCTGCGATTAAAAGAAAGGATTTGTACTGATGCGTACGATTACAGTAGCGTTAGGTGAGAAAACATATAATATTGAAATCGCAGCCGGGCTGCTGGATCAGATCGGGGCAAAGGCCAGAGTGCTTTCTCAGGCGGTAAAAGCGGCAATCATCAGCGACAGCAACGTAGATCCTTTATATGGCGAAAGGCTGGAACGCAGCCTGGCTGCCAGCGGGTTTGAGGTTACGAGGATAGTTTTTGCCGCCGGTGAGCAAAGTAAAAATTTAACTGTGCTGGGTCAGGTTTATGACGAACTGGCACGGGCAGGCTTGACGCGCAGTGATTTGATCCTGACTTTGGGCGGTGGTGTGCCGGGCGATTTAGGCGGATTTGCGGCAGCTACCTTTTTGCGCGGCATTGATTTTATTCAGGTACCGACCTCGCTTTTAGCGCAGATCGACAGCAGCGTAGGAGGCAAGGTGGCTATTGACCTGCCGTCAGGCAAAAATCTGGCAGGCAGCTTTTATCAGCCAAAAGCAGTATTTATAGATCCGGATTTATTGAAAACTTTACCGCTGCGGTTTTTGCATGATGGTTTGGCTGAAGCGATCAAATACGGCTGTATTCGCGATGCCGGCCTGTTTGCTCAGATCGCTGCTGTTAAAAGTGATCAGGAGCTGCTGGAGCAAGCGGACAGTATTATTGAGACCTGCTGTAATATCAAGGCGCGGATCGTTGAAAAAGACGAATTTGACACAGGAGAACGTATGCTGTTGAATTTTGGGCATACTATCGGACATGCTATTGAAAAATGCTGCGGTTTTACTACTTATACTCACGGTGAAGGCGTTGGCATCGGTATGGTACAAATGACGCGTCAAACGGAGAAGCTGGGACTTACGGCAGCAGGTACTGCAGAGGAGTTGAGCCGCGTACTGAAAAAGTTTGCTTTGCCGGTAACTGCAGTATTTGATGCTCAGGAAATTTTACAGGCAATGGCTTTGGATAAAAAAAAGAGCGGTAAAAAAATTAACCTGGTAATTATTGAAAAAATAGGCGTCGGACGCCTGCATAAAATAGACTGGCAGGATATACCTGCCTATATTGGATAGGAGAGCGCATGACGACATTGAAGATTACACCGGCAAAGCTCAACGGCAGTGTTTGCGTGCCGTCATCTAAAAGCATGGGGCACAGGGAAATTATCTGTGCCGGACTGTCGGCGGGAACCAGTATTGTTGATAATATCAGTATGTCTGACGATATGGAAGCTACTCTACGCTGTCTGACTGCATTGGGGATCGGTTTTCAAAAAGTTCCTTCAGAAAGATCAGGACGCACAGCTTTGGCTATTAATGGCAGTGGTAATGTACGAGTTTCGCAAAGTACTGTCGATTGCGGAGAATCAGGTTCGACATTGAGGTTTATGATCCCTCTGGGGGCATTGTGCGGTGAGCCGCTGACATTTACTGGTCACGGAAAGCTGGTAACGCGTCCGCTGCAGGCTTATTATGATATTTTTGACAGGCAGGGGCTGTCTTATACAACTGCCTCTAACGGGTATTTGCCTTTGACGGTGAACGGTGTGCTGAAAAGCGGCGATTACGAGCTTCCCGGTAATGTCAGCTCGCAGTTTATCAGCGGTCTGCTGTTTGCTTTGCCGCTGCTTGCAGGCGATTCTGTTTTGAAAATTACTTCTGCACTGGAGTCGCAGAGCTATGTGGATCTGACCTTGTCGTGTCTGGCAAAATACGGAATCGTTATCGAACACGAAAATTATTATAAATATCATATCGGCGGCGGTCAGAAGTATCGCTGCGGCAGGAACATGGTGGAAGGTGACTGGTCTCAGGCGGCGTTCTGGCTTGTAGCCGGCACGCTGGGCAGGCAGATTACCTGTACTGGACTAAACAGGGACTCGTTGCAGGGGGATATGGTCGTTGCGGATATTATCAACCGGATGGGAGGAAAAATAACCTGTGATGCCGAAGGTAATCATACGGCCTCGAGTGCGTCGACTAATGGTGTAGTTATCGATGCGGCAGACTGTCCTGATATCATTCCTGTCTTAACGGTACTGGCAGCGGTCAGTGAAGGTACAACTGAAATCATCAATGCAGGACGGCTGCGTATTAAAGAGTGTGACCGTCTGGCAGCGATGACCAGTGAATTGAATAAACTGGGAGCTGCAGTTACAGAACTGTCTGACGGGCTGATTATCAAGGGGCGGACGGAAGGTCTGCAGGGCGGCTGCGTTGATTCCTGGAACGATCACCGCATCGCGATGAGTTTAGCGGTAGCGAGTCTGGTTTGCAAAAAGGCGGTTATTATTAGTGGCAGCGAATGTGTTCAAAAATCATATCCTGAATTTTGGCAGGATTTTACAGCCTTAGGCGGAATGATCAAAACTGTGGGAACGGGTGAAAGTATATGAGCGGTGTTTATGGCAGAAAAATAAAAATGACGATTTTCGGCGAATCCCATGGTGCTTCTATTGGTCTTGTGATTGACGGGTTACCACCGGGGCTGGGAATTGATATTGATTTTATTAAACGCGAGATGGAAAGGCGGGCTCCGGGCCGCAATCTGCTTTCGACCCAGCGTCAGGAAAAAGACGCTTTTTTGATCCAGAGTGGTGTTTTTGAAGGGCGGACGACGGGGACACCTTTGTGTGCGCTGATCCCTAACAGCGATAGTCATTCTAAGGATTACAGTATTCTAAAAGATAATATGAGACCGGGGCATGCTGATTATTCCGGTAAAATCAAATATAAAGGCTTCAATGATTACCGTGGCGGCGGGCATTTTTCCGGACGACTGACTGCGCCGCTGGTTTTTATGGGAGCTGTTGCCAAGCAGGCTCTGGCTCGGTATGGCATTGTTATAGGGGCACATATCAATAATGTGGGTGAGATTTTTGACAGGAAGTTTGACCCATTGGGAGAAGAGGCTGAATTATTGATGAGTCTGCGGCAGAAGGAATTTGCCGTATTGGACGATGTACGTGGGGCAGAGATGCAGGCGCTGATTTTGGAAGCGCGTGAGCGTCAGGATTCTATTGGCGGCAGTATTGAGTGCATGGCGCTTAATTTGCCGGCTGGTTTGGGCGAACCATTTTTTGATTCACTGGAAAGCCGTCTGGCACATGTGCTGTTTTCTATTCCGGCGGTAAAGGGGCTGGAGTTTGGTATGGGCTTCGGTTTCTGCCGCAGCACCGGTTCACAGGCTAATGATCCGCTGTATTATGATGGAGATTCTGTGCGAACTGAAACTAATAATAACGGCGGTATTTTGGGTGGGATTACCAATGGCATGCCTGTTGTATTCAAGGTAGGGTTCAAACCAACGCCTTCGATTTCCCTGCCGCAGAAAACGATAAATGTGGCTGAGCATACGAATACGGTATTGGAAATTAAAGGTCGTCATGATCCCTGTATCGTGCAGCGGGCAGTACCTGTCGTGGAAGGTGTTACGGCCTGGACTGTTTTAGATATGCTGTTGACTGCGGATATTGACGGTGAGGTGTGAGCATGGAAAAATTGGATTTAGAGGCGATCCGCCGCCGTATCGACAAGATCGACGCCCAGCTGGTTGCGGCGTTGGAAGAACGGATGGAGGCAGTGCTGGAAGTTGCGGCCTATAAAAAACAGCAGGGGCTGCCTGTGCTTGATGCGGCTCGGGAAGCTCAGGTGCTCTCAAAGGCCTGTATGCGTTTACAGCATAAAGAGTATGCACCGGCTGTTACAGCGATGATGACGACCATCATGGAGCAGAGCAAGGCTTTGGAGCATGTACTGCTGGCAGAGCCGCGAGTTCTGCCGCAGGAGGAGGTCATGGAGGTTGGCTGTTTTGGAATGCCGGGGTCTTACAGTCATCAGGCTTTGGAGAGATATTTTGCAGGACAGCATATAAACAGACATCATTATGCTTTGTTTGAGGATGTAGTGCAGGCGGTCAAAAACGGTGAGATCAAATACGGTGTTTTGCCGATCGAAAATTCTTCGACCGGAGGTATTACCGAAGTTTATGATCTGCTGCGGCATCACGATTGTTCTATTGTTGGTGAGCAGTGCGTGAAAATAGAGCACAATCTCTTGGGCGTTCAAGGTGCTAAGATCGAAGATGTTACTACTGTTTATTCACATCCGCAGGGCTTTGCACAAAGTAAAGAGTTTTTTCATCAGTATCCGCAGATGGAGTTAGTGCCTTATTTCAGCACATCTAAAAGTGCAGAAACAGTGAGGGAAAAGCAGGATAAGCATTTGGCGGCGGTGGCTGGTAAGCAGGCTGCGGAAATGTATGGGCTGCAGATTCTTGCCGCCAATATCAACTATAATTCCAATAATTATACCCGGTTTATCGTCATTTCTAACGAAGCGGAACAGGCGCCTAATGCTAATAAAATTACGGTAGTAGTGGCAGTAAAACATGAACCGGGGTCATTATACAGGACTTTAGGACATTTTTATCACAGCGGTTTAAATATGATGAATTTGGAATCCCGGCCGATCGAAGGTAAATCATGGGAATATTTCTTCCACATCGACCTGGTAGGCAACCTGCGTGAAGAAAGAGTACGTCAGGCATTAGAACAGCTTTCCGACAGCTGCGCATATTGTAAGATATTAGGCAATTATCCTGCCGATGGTAGATAGGAGGTTTGTGTTATGGTTCATTTTGGCTTGATTGGAGCGCGTTTGGGACACAGTTTATCACCGCAGATACATCAGCTGATCTTTAAAGAATTGGGTGTCGAAGGAACATATGATCTGCTGGAGATACCTCCTGAAGAATTATATGCGAGCGTGCATGAATTGCGTGGTAAATACTGCGGAGTCAATGTAACCATTCCGCACAAGATCAATGTAATGGCTGCTTTGACTACTTTAAGTATGGAAGCGCAGGCTATTGGAGCCGTTAATACGATCCATTTTCATAACGGTGCAATTCGCGGCTATAATACCGATTATGCAGGTTTTGGGCGTTTGCTGGAAAATAACGGCATCGAAGTACAGGGCAAAAGCGCGGCTGTTTTAGGTACGGGCGGCGCTTCAAGAGCTGTACTTCAATATTTAATCGATCACGGTGTTTCTAAGATATTTTTAGTTTCCCGTAATACTCAAAGCATAGCTCCGTATATGAAAACCTTGTGCAGTAGTGTACCGACGCAATTCGTCAACTACGTACATTTAGAGCGTTATACCGGTGATTTACTGATCAATTGCACTCCTGTTGGGATGTATCCCAAGACCGATGTATCGCCGGTAGGTCTGGAAACTGTCGAGCATTTTGAAACAGCGGTCGATCTGATTTATAATCCCGCTAAAACTTTGTTTTTGCAGCAGGCAGAGCAGCTGGGTAAAAAGGCTGTGAACGGGATGCTTATGCTGGTAGCTCAGGCTGTAGCAGCAGAGGAGATCTGGCTGCAAAGAGAAATTTCAAACGATGTCATTTTAAAAGTTGCCGCTGAGATGGAAAAACAGCTATGAAAAATATCGTCTTGATCGGAATGCCGGGCTGCGGGAAATCAACTTTGGGCAGATTGTTAGCGCAGCATCTGAAGCGTCCTTTTTATGATGCTGATAATGTGCTTGAAAAGCTGGAAGGCAAGACTATCAAGGAGCTGTTCGCAGTCAGCGAAGCGTGCTTCCGCGATGCTGAAACCAGGGCAGTCAGGCATCTGTCAGAATTGGAAGGGTGTGTGATCGCTGCCGGCGGCGGTGTAGTCAAACGCTCAGAGAATATCGAGGTATTAAAAAACGGCGGCATTATCGTTTTTATAGACAGGCTGCCAGAAAAAATTGTACAGGACATAGATACAGAAAGCCGCCCTTTATTAGCAGCAGGGCGGCAGAAAGTTTTTGACTTGTATGCGGAACGAATCGAACTATACCGCAGGTATCACGATCATATCATCGATAATAACGGTGAGCGGGAAGCAGCGTTACAGGCATTACTGGAGTTGGCAAGGAGAGAAAGCTGATGAAAAAAATTTTGGTGTTGAATGGTCCGAATATCAATATGCTGGGCGTACGTGAAAAAAATATTTATGGTCAACAGGATTATGCAGCCTTGTGTGAATATATCGGGCAGGAAGCTGCGGCATTAAATGTGGAAGTAGAAGTAAGGCAAAGTAATTTTGAAGGTGAATTAGTCACGCTGATCCAGCAGGCTTATGGAAAATTTGACGGTATCGTTATCAATCCTGCGGCATTGACGCATTACAGTGTAGCTTTGCTGGATGCTATAAAAGCAGTGGCTTTGCCGACGATAGAAGTGCATTTGAGCAATATCCATGCCAGGGAAGAATTTCGGCATAGATCAGTAACGGCTGCTGCCTGCCTGGGGCAGATATGCGGGTTGGGTTTCCAGGGTTATGCTTTAGCGCTCAGAGCGCTGGCGGAAAAGGGTTAAGCTTATAAAAACTGAAAAAGAAGTAAAAGATGTAAAGCACAACTGGGTTGTGCTTTAATTTTTGTTAATTTCAATATACTCTAGTATATAAACATCAAAAATAAACAATAAATAGGGTTCAAGAACTTTACAAAATTAAATTTTATGTTATATAATTTATGCATAGCAAATTTTGCATACCTGATAGTGAAATTTATATGCTAATATGAATATTAGGAAAATATATGGGGAGGCTTATTCATGATGATTGATTACTGTTCCATCGGCAAAAGAATCAAATTGACGAGGATCAAGCAAGGTGTTCTGCAGAAAGATCTGGCAGAGAAGATCGGTATTTCCAAACCGCATATGAGCAATATTGAAACTGCTCATACTAAAATTGGACTGGAGACACTGGTTGCCATAGCTAATGCCTTGAACACTTCTGTTGATGAATTTTTGAGTGATACTGTCAGCAACAGTCAGGTTATTTTTAATGATGAGTTGAAAACAGTGCTTGAAAGAGCCGATATGGAAGAATTAAAGGTTATTTGCAAACTGGCACGTGTTATTTTGAAAAAGGATTAAAGCTGTTGCAATAATAAAGCAGACTGCGAGCTGTAGCTCGCAGTCTGCTTTATTTTATTTATTCGGGTTTGATTTTAAAAACAGCCGCATAGATGACCGGCAATACGATCAAGGTCAGCAATGTAGCAGCGGACAGCCCACAGGCAATGGCTACGGCCATCGAATTCCAGAAGGGGCTGGTAAACATCGGTATCAGTCCCAGGATCGTTGTAAGTGCAGCCAGCATAATAGGGCGGAAACGTACGATAGCTGATTCCAGTACGGATTCCCAGGGAGATTTGCCGGCCTGCAAATGCAGGTCTATCTGATCTATCAGCACGACGGAATTACGAATGATGATACCAGTCAGGGCCAGGATACCAAGTTCGGCCATAAAACCAAGCGGTGCGTTGAAAATTATCAATCCCAGCATAACGCCTGTTACGCCAAGCGGTGCTGTACAAAGAATGATAAACAGCTTGCGGATATCTTTCAGCTGCAGCATCAGGAGTATCATCATGAGCAGCAGCATTACAGGTACAGGTTCTAACAGATAACCTAAAGTTTTAGCGCTGTCTTCCAAACTGCCTCCGATTTCGATTGTAACGCCATTCGGAAGATTTTGCCTCAGTTCTACAAGGTCATCGTAAACCTGCTGCGTGATATCGTTGCCGGTAACGCCTTCGCCGATACCGCCGCAGACTGTGATTGTCGGCAGCAGGTTACGGCGCCAGATCATACCGTTTTCTGATTCGTAACTGAGACGGGCTACCTGTGACAACGGCACCGCACCTGCAGATGTGGGGATAGTTAAGGTCTCAAGCTCGGTGACGGTAGATCGGTCAACAGGCTGCAGACGGAAAACCATGTCAATAGCCTGGTCTCCTTCCAGATATTGAGCTACGGTATAACCGGAAATTTCGGCCTGCAAAGCAGTGGCGACTTCTTTACGGCTCAATCCCATCTGCCGCAGTTTATCGTTGTCGATGGTAAGTTTAGCAGCTCCGTTTTGCTCCATCCAATCGAAACGCGTCATGGTCACGGCTGGATTCTGAGCCATAACTGTTCGTACTTTTTGTGCATATTCTTTAACAATATTGTCATCCGGACCGGTTACGCGCAGCATCACAGGATAAGCTGCCGGCGGACCCAGCGGGATAGAACGTGAATAACTGACGACATTGGGGAGATTAGCTGCTACAAGCTCGCGTATTTGCGGTTCTAAACGTTTACGGGCATCAATATCTTTAGCAACTACTACCAGCTGTGCATAATTGTTACGCGGTTGGACAGGGTCCATTACGAGGACGAAACGCGGAGCACTTTTTCCAACATAAGAACCGATGCTTTCAACATCAGGATTATCCTTCAGCATATTGGTCAGTTTCAGGGCGGCTTCATCCGTGGCTTTGATACTGCTGCCTTCAGGTAAATTGAGCTCTACCAGAAGTTCAGGACGCACAGAAGCCGGAAAAAATTCCTGCTTGATCAGCGGGACTAATAACAGGGAACCGATAAAGATACTGACCGTGCTCAGAATAACTATTTTCTGGTGCAGCATCGACCAGGAAAGGACGCTGCGAAACTTTTTATAAAAAGCAGTATTGTAAACATCGTTTTCGTTAATGAGCTGTTTAGGCTTGATCCAGGCGTGTCCCAAAACAGGCGCTACAGTTGCTGAAATGACCCAGGAAAGCAGCAGTGCTGTTGAGATAACAGGAAAAAGTGAAGAAGCAAATTCGGCGGCACTGGATTTGGCGAAAAATATCGGCATAAAGCCGGTACAGGTAATCAGTGTACCTGTCAGCAGCGGCATGGCACAGGTTTCAAAGGCATAGCTGGCCGCTTTAGTGCGTTCCCAGCCTTCTGACATTTTGACTTCCATCAGCTCGACGACAACGATCGCATCGTCTACCAGCATGCCCAGAGAAATGATCAGCGCTCCCAGAGATACTTTGTGCAGATCGATGTTCATGGCATACATGCCGATAAAAGTTCCTAAAAGTACCAGCGGTATGCAGACCGAAATGACATAGCCGCAGCGCCGTCCCAGACTGAGCAGACTGACTGCCAGCACGATAAGGATGGCTTCAAGCAGGCTGTCGGTAAATTCACCGATGGCGTTTTTTACTACCTGCGGCTGGTTGGCGACTTGTCCCAGTTCGAAGCCGAGCGGCAGTTCCTGTTGGATTTGCCGAACAGCCTGATCAAGATTTGCACCCAATTTGATATTATTACCGCCGTCTTCCATAGAAATGGCGATACCTACGGCTGGCTGACCATTAAAGTACATTTTCGGTTCAGCCGGTTCAGCATAGCCGCGTTTGATTTCGGCAATATCACCCAGACGGAAGGTACGGTCATTAGCCTGGATCGGAATATTGCTGATATTGGCCAGTGTATCAGGGGAACCGGTCAGACGCAGATAGGTATTAGTGCTGTCACTTTCAGCCATGCCGGACGGTGTGACAGCTGTTTCTGCCTGGATCGTAGAAGCCAGTGTATCGATCGGTATGCCCAGCTGTGCCAGCTTGGCATTAGACATCTGGATATAGATTTTTTCAGGCTGTACTCCTACTAGTTCTACTTTTTTGACATCAGGTATCTGAAAGAATTTATCTTTGATATTTTCGGCTACTACGCGCATTTCCTCATAGGAGAAGCTGTCAGAGGTGACTGCGTAGATATTTCCATAGACGTCGTCAAAACGGTCGTTGAAAAACGGTCCTAAAGCACCATCGGGCAAGTCACCTTTGCCATCATTGACAATATTACGCAATTCCAGCCAGCGCTGTTTGATTTCTTTGACCGGTACTGTATCCTGCAGATAAACATTGATAACAGCAGTTCCGGGACGTGAATAGCTGGTTATCCTGTCAATATTAGGTACTGTCTGCAATTGTTTTTCGATCTTGTCTGTCAGGTGTTCTTCTACCTCTTTAGCGGTTGCTCCCGGCCAGGCTGCCGAAACTACCATTTGCTTGATAGTAAAACTTGGGTCTTCGCTGCGACCTAAGGAATTATAAGAATAGATGCCCATGACCAGACAGAGAAACATAAAAAAGTAAATTATTTGCTTATGTTTGATCGACCAGGCGGCCCAGTTGTTTTTCATTGGCTGACACCAGCTTCCAGACGGACGTTTTGGTCTTCTGCCAGTTTGTTGACGCCGCCGACAACGACGATATCTCCCTGCTGCAGACCGTCAGAGATCCTGACGTTATTGCCTTCATAACCGCCGATAGAAACTTCATGGGTATGTACTTTATTATTGGTAACGAGCCAGACCTGAGGGTTTCCTCCTGTTTGATAAATGGCGGTGGCCGGCAGCAAAATACTGCTGTCAGTACCGTTTTGCAGGTGTACTTTGGCAGTCATCCCCAGTTTGACTGCTGCAGGCATTTGCGTTACGGCTACACGAACTTTGTAGGTACGGGTAACGCTGTCAGCCATTGGTGCTATTTCGCGGATATAACCATCTGCCGAAACGTTTTCTAAAGCCCAGAAATTGATCTTGGCTGACTGTTGAGGATAGATTTTATCCAAATGGTTTTCAGGGACATAGATCTGGATTTCCTGTTCGCCGCTTTGGACAACTGTCACAACAGGAGTTCCGGCAGCTACTACTTGACCCACTTCGCCGCTTACATTGGCTACTACGCCGTCATGGTCTGCAATAAGCTGCGTATAGGATAATTGGTTACTGTTGGTGATCAGTTGGGCCTGGGCTTGACGCAGGCTGGAAGCGGCCGCTTCCATCTGCGTATTATATTGCTCCATCATGGCTTTGCTGACACCACCGCTGTTGTATAAGGCCGTGTAACGGGATGCATTGTCGCGGGCCAGCTTATAATTGGCTTCGGCGGCTGTTACAGCTGCCTGGCTGGCTTCAAAACTCTGCTCGATGTCTTTGGGGTCGATTTGCATCAGGATATCGCCGGTTTTTACTGTATCGCCTAAATTGACGCTGCGGCTGATGATTTTACCGGCAACCTGAAAGGCCAGATCGCTTTCATAACGACCGCGTACCTCGCCGGGATAGGAAGATGTATTATCGACAGTTTCTTTACCGACGGTTACAGTACGGACATAAGGAACTTCTTTTACGATATCGGGCTTGGCGAAAACATTGCTGATTATATGGTACAGCAGCAATATAGCCACTGTTGCTGCCAAAATATACAAATGACGTTTTGTAAATGGAAGCTTGCTGAAAATTTCTTTGATCGACATGTCGGTGCCCTCCTGAACTAATTGGTAATGGAAGACAAATAAGTGTTTAAAGCTTCTTCCAAATAAGTGCTTTCAGTACCATTTTCAAAATGTCCCAGATCACGGATCTGATCATGTGTGAGAAAAAAGAAAACGATGATGCTTTCCAAAGTAAAAGCTACATGTGTAGGCTGCATATTATTACGGATACTGCCGTCAGCTATGGCTTCTGTAACCAGCTCGGACATAAATTTATGGATTTTGTATAAGCGGTTTTTAATAAAGCTGTCACACATAAAAGTGGGGGTCAAAAGCTCGCGGTAAATGAGATGGATACGGTGAGGATGCAGCTTCTGTACCTCGGAAATTGCAGTGATATATTCGCGCAGCTTAGCCAGAGGAGCTATGTCCTTACTGCTGACTCGGGCGATCAGATTTAAAAATAAATTTGACTGTTCGTTGAGAACTTCCTGATAAAGATTTTTTTTGCCACCGAAATAGTAAGAGATCAAAGCGCTGTTGACCCCGGATTTTTTTGCGATTTCTTTGATGGAAACGCCATTAAAGTGATTAGCTGCAAATAAATCGGTTGCTGCTAAAAGAATTTTTTCTGCTGAAGAGGCAGATGCTTCAACTGGATTCATATAGAACACTCCTTTGAATATTAATTAAACAATTAATTATTAATAATTATATCACCAACTGGATCGTAACGTAAATATGTAAAAATAAGAAAAGACAGTGTAGAATACTTGCTAATCTGCTATAATAAATTAATAAATATCAAGGAAAGAGAGTTTGGCTATGACAGTGGAAACGATACTATTATTGCTGCTGGTTTTAATGCAGGCGGTGATTTTCATAATGCTGTGGCGGCTTCTGCAGACACGGCGGCAGCAGGGACAAGAACTGGGAGCTGAGGTGAACAGTCAGCTGGAAAGCCTGGAACGACGTTTTTATGAGAATGTACGCGATCTGCGCAGCGAACAAAACACTCTGGCCCGTGCGGCCAGAATGGAAAGTCAGGCAGCTTCTGACCGTTTGGGAGAGCAGCTGGATAAAAAACTGGAAAAGCTGACGGAAAGCACTGCGGCTAATTTGGAACAGATCCGCCTGACTGTTGATGAAAAACTGCAGTCGACTTTGGAACGGCGGTTGGGAGAATCCTTTCAGCAGGTCAGCCTGCGGTTGGAGCAGGTTCATCGAGGGTTAGGTGAAATGCAGACCCTGGCCGGCGGTGTCGGCGATTTGAAACGCATCCTTTCTAATGTAAAGAACCGTGGTATCTGGGGCGAAATGCAGCTGGGAGTTTTGCTGCGTGATTTGCTGGCACCGGAGCAATTTGCCGAAAATGTTGCTGTGAAGCAGGGCAGTGCGGAAAGGGTTGAATTTGCGCTGAAGCTGCCGGGCAGCAAGGATGAAACGGTATGGCTGCCGATTGATGCTAAATTTCCGCAGGAGGATTTTCAGCGCCTGCTGGAGGCGCGCGAGCAGGCTGATACAGCTGCTGCTGATATTGCGCTCAAGCAGCTTGAACGGCGGCTGAAAAGTGAAGCCAGGGATATCCAGAATAAATATTTGTGTCCGCCGCAGACGACTGATTTTGCGATCATGTATTTGCCGATCGAGGGGCTGTTTGCCGAAGCGGTAAATTTGCCGGGACTGCTGGATGAGCTGCAGAGAACGTACCGCGTTTGCGTGGCAGGGCCGACTACCTTGGCAGCGCTGCTCAACAGTCTGCAAATGGGTTTTAAAACTTTGGCTATCGAAAAACGTACTGGTGAAGTCTGGCGAACGATCGCTGCCGTTAAGCAGGATTTTGTGACTTTCAGCTTATTGCTCGATAAAACAAAAAAGAAACTGCAGGAAGCCAGCGGGCATATCGACGCTGCAGCCAGACGCAGCCGTGTAATCAATAAACGTCTTGACGGCAGGAAAGACGAAGGAGATACTTTGGAGTGGCAGGAGGAGGTTTTGCATGAACGAGAATAATAACGAACAGGAACAGCCGCTTTATAAGGAGCAGCCCTGGTGGGTGCAGATTTTTGTGGCATTGTACGCTATGTTCTGGCTGACGATGATCTTTGCTGCAGGGCTGAACAGCCTGTACATTGGCAAAATAGATATTGACAGTGTCAGCATGGCTGTTGCTTTGACAGTTGGTATTTATCCTTTGATAAAAATGTTGGAAAAACTGTAAGATGTATTACACAAAAACATTTTTGTGCTGCTTGACAAGCCAAAAGTGTCGGACTATAATTGATACAAGCTTGAAAATTACATAGTTCATTTATCCGACGATGGAGAAAAGTAAGTTGGCAGGCGGCAAAGAGAAGCGGCGGTCAGTGTAAGCCGTAACGTCTAAAAACTGAATTCCGCTCCGGAGGAGACAGGGGTAGCAACCTGTCCGGGTCCGACCGATATATCGGCAATGAGGCCGCGCTGTGCGGCGAAAAAAGGTGGCACCACGTGAGTAGAACTCTCGTCCTTGATTGTAATTGATCAAGCCGGGAGTTTTTTATTTTACAGGTGAATGGAGCGATGGACAATGAAAATTATTGTAACTGAAAAAATTTCCGACAAAGGTGTGGCTTTGCTGCAGGCAGTGCCGGATTTTGATGTAGACGTGCGTTTTGATATCGAAAGGGAAGAACTGCTGAAGATCATTCCTGAATATGATGCAATCGTAGTTCGCAGCGTTACTAAGATCAATGAAGAATTTTATAAGCACGCCACTAATTTAAAGGTGGTTGGCCGCGCCGGCAACGGTGTTGATAATATTGAGATGGAAGGGGCGACTAAACGCGGTATTATCGTTGTCAATACCCCGGAATCTAATATCGTATCGGCTGCCGAGCATACTATCGGTCTGCTGCTGAGTTCTGCCCGTAATGTCGTCAAAGCTCATAAAATGATCGAATCCAGGGTCTGGGACCGTACCGGTTTAAAAGGCAGCGAGCTGCTTGGTAAAACTCTGGGCATCATCGGCCTTGGCCGTATCGGCGGTTTGGTGGCTACCAGACTTCAGGCTTTCGGGATGAAGATCGTAGCTTATGATCCGTATATTGCCGATGCACGTTTCCGTAAATACAGCGCCGAAAAATGTGAAACACTGGATGAATTGCTGGAACAAGCTGATTTTATCAGTATCCATACGCCTAAAACGGAAGAAACTTTTGATATGATCACAGCCAAAGAATTTGCAAAATGCAAACGTGGCGTGCGTGTAGTAAACTGCGCCCGCGGTGGCCTGATCAATGAAAATGACCTGACGGCAGCTATCAAGGAAGGCATCGTTGCCAGCGCCGGTATCGACGTACTGGTAGACGAACCGAAACCGATCTCGCCGCTGATCGATCTGCCGGAATGTGTCTTAACGCCTCATCTTGGTGCTGATACAACAGAAGCGCAGGATAATGTGGGTATTGCCATTGCAGAAGAGGTCATTGCAGCTTTGCATGGAGAAATGGTGCCGAATGCAGTCAATCTGCCGACTTTGCAGCCGACAGAGCTGAAAGAAATGCAGGGCTACCTGACCTTGGGCGAATATCTGGGCAAGCTTTATTATCAGCTGGAAAAAGCAGCTGTCGAAAAGGTAGAGATCATCTATACCGGCGAGGTTGCAGAAATGGAAACAGGTATGCTGACGCGTGCTGTTTTAAAAGGCGTTTTTGAACCCATCCTCAAGGAACGCGTTAATTATGTCAATGCCGCGCTGACTGCAGAAAGCCGCGGAGTCGACGTTATAGAGAGCAAACATGCAGGCAAACATAATCTTTTAGAGGTCAAGATCCATTCTAAAGGTAATATCTTTACCGTAGCCGGTACTGTCTTTGGTGAAAAAGAGATCCGCGTCATCGAAATCGACGGTTACCAGTTCGACCTTACTCCGGCTCCGTTCATGCTGGTGGCACGCAACCAGGATAAACCCGGTATGATCGGGCAGATCGGCACGCTTTTAGGTGCGAGCAAGGTCAATATCGCGACCATGCAGGTCAGCCGTAATCTTAAAGACGGTAACGCCATGATGTTTATGACCGTGGACAGCGAAGTAGGTAAAGAAACACTGAAACTTCTGCAGGGGCTCGACGGTATCCTGCAGGTCAACCTTGTAAAACTGTGATTACGAGCTTCAACAGAGAAATTGGTATCGTCGTTTTGATGGGTTATGTCGCTTTTAAGGACTTGAACGAGGATATCAACCTTCTTGCATATATCGTGATGGGACTTGCTGTTTGCCATATGTTCATCAAATATAAACGTCGTAACGATTAAAAAAACACCCGTTACTCATTGAGTAACGGGTGTTTTAGTATCTATATCCGATAAATTATTCGGCAAAAATCACTTTGCCGTCCTTAAAGGCCTGGACACGGGCCAGTGATTCTACACGGAAGCCGGCGTCGATAAGGCGCTGACGCCCCGGCTGGAATGATTTTTCGATAACTATGCCGATACCTACTACTTCGCTGCCGGCCTGCTGGACGATGTTAGCCAGACCAAGGGCCGCTTCGCCGTTAGCCAGAAAATCATCGATGATGAGGATTTTTTCGCCGACCGGTAAAAATTTTTTGAGCACGGTCACATCACTGGTGACTTTTTTGGTGAAGGAGTATACTTTGGTGCTGTAAGCCTCGCTGCTCATAAGCGCCGATTTCTGTTTGCGTGCGAATACTACCGGTACATGCATACACAGACCGGCAGGTAGGGCGCAGGCGATCCCTGAGGACTCGATCGTAAAGATTTTAGTAATGCCGCAGCCTGAAAAACGGCGGTGGAATTCTTTGCCGATCTCCATCATCAATTCAGGGTCGATCTGGTGATTTAAAAAAGAATCGACTTTTAAAATAGCGTCGTTTAAGACCAAGCCTTCGGACATGATTTTTTCTTTGAGCAGTTTCATGGACAAGCACCTCGAACTTTTTACTTTCTTATAATATTATAGAATATGATATTATTGACATTTAGTCCAGTGTTTTTGTAAAAGAAAAACAAAATTCAGAAAAATCACAAAAGAATGATACAAAAAAATCTTGACAAGCATAGAAAATGCTGGCATAATGTAAAACATAGCACGAACAAATTAGCTTTTGTTTGTACAACTTGATAATAAAGGCATTGAATGGGAACAAAGTTGCTGATGTTACCGATTTTAGAGAGACGGCGGTTGGTGAAAGCCGTAGCGGTACAGCGATAAGACTCACCCGGGAGCCGCGTTTCTGAACCAGCAGTAGGAAACGACGCCGGCGCAGCGTTAGGCGTTTAGAGCGAAGGCTCTGAGACAATGAGGTCAAATTAGGGTGGTACCGCGGTGAAAGTCGCCCCTATCTGCTAAGCAGGTGGGGGCGTTTTTTTATACCAATTTTCCATGGGAGGTGGCAAAATGGAGCAGATCCTATCTATCGTAGTGCGTAACCAGCCCGGTGTTCTGATGCGGGTCGCGGGCATGTTCTCGCGGCGCGGCTTTAATATCGACAGTCTGGCAGTCGGCATTACGCAGAATCCTGAATTTTCGCGGATGACTGTTACCATGCAGGCTGACGATGCAACTATCAAGCAGGTCTGCAAACAGTTGGCCAAGCTGGTCGAGGTAGAGGCTGTGAAAGTCCTGCCGCCTAAGGCAAGTGCCAAACGCAGTATGGTCATGGTCAAGGTGCACGCCGGTGATAAACGGCTCGAGCTGCTGCGGCTGGCAGATGTTTTCAGGGCCCACGCTGTCGATGTAACCGGGGAGTCGCTTATCTTTCTGGCTACAGGCATCGATGATAAGCTGAATGCTTTTGTCGACGTGATGCGTCCCTACGGTATCCTGGAAATGGTACAGACCGGCCTTGTGGCGCTGGAACGGGGCGATGCGGCTATGGATGTCAGCAAATCGCGTTATTCCTGGCCTGAAAGCAGTTGTAAACCTTCAGCTATTTAGTAATATGTCAGTTCTCAAAATTAAATAAATCTGGTAAACAAAAAGGAGATGTAGACACAATGGTAAAAATGTATTATGACAAAGACGCAAACTGGGAAATGCTTAATGGTAAAACTATTGCCATTATCGGCTATGGTTCTCAAGGCCATGCACATGCCCTTAACTTAAAAGAAAGCGGCGCTAAAGTTATCGTAGGTCTTTATGAAGGTTCCAAATCCTGGGCCAAGGCAGAAGCGGCAGGTCTGACTGTTATGACTGCGGCTGATGCAGCTAAAGCAGCCGACGTAGTCATGATGCTGATTCCTGACGAAAAACAGGCTGCCACTTATAAAAAAGATATCGCGCCTAATCTGAAAGCCGGTGCTGCTCTTGCTTTTGCGCATGGTTTCAATATCCATTTTGGTCAAATCGTACCTCCTGCTGACATCGATGTGTTCATGGTCGCTCCTAAAGGACCAGGTCATCTCGTACGCCGCGTCTTTACTGAAGGCGCAGGCGTGCCCTGTCTCGTAGCTGTGCATCAGGATGCCAGCGGCAAAGCTTACGACATTGCGCTTGCCTATGCCAAAGGCATTGGCGGTACACGTGCCGGCGTGCTCGATACTACCTTCCGCGAAGAAACTGAAACAGATCTTTTCGGCGAACAGGCTGTGCTTTGCGGCGGTGTTACCGCTCTGATCACTGCAGGCTATGAAACTCTGGTAGAAGCAGGCTATAAACCTGAAAGCGCATATTTTGAATGTATGCATGAAATGAAACTTATCGTTGACCTGATGTATGAAGGCGGTATGGCTAAAATGCGCCACTCCATCTCTGATACTGCCGAATACGGCGACTATGTGACCGGCAAACGTATCATCACCGACGAAACTAAAGCTGCTATGAAACAGGTTCTGGCCGAGATCCAGGACGGTACCTTTGCTAAGAACTGGATCCTTGAAAACCAGGCTAACCGTCCGGCGTTCAATGCTATGCGCCGCAAAGGCGCCGAGCATCCGATCGAAGAAGTCGGCAAAAATCTGCGCGGCATGATGAGCTGGATGAAAAAATAATCAGTACACACCTTAGGCAGAGCGGGGCTGAGGCCCCGCGATCTGCTTCGTATAAACTTAGGAGGGTTATAGTTATGGGTATGACAATGACGGAAAAAATCCTGGCCCAAAATGCAGGCCGCGATGCGGTCCAGGCAGGTGATCTGCTGGTTGCCCAGGTGGATTTGGTTTTAGCTAACGACATCACCGGACCGCCGGCGATAGCTGAATTTGAAAAAATCGGACGTCCTGTTTTTGATAAGGATAAGATCGCGTTAGTTCCGGACCATTTTTCTCCGTGTAAGGATATTAAGTCGGCAACTATGTGTAAACGCATGCGCGATTTTGCACGTCAGCATGAAATCACCAATTATTTTGAAGTTGGCCGCATGGGTATCGAGCATGCGCTTTTACCTGACAGCGGTCTTGTTGCTCCCGGTGAGATCATTATTGGCGCTGATTCTCATACTTGTACTTATGGCGCTCTGAACGCGCTCAGCACCGGCATGGGTCAAACCGATATTGGTGCGGCTATGGCCAGCGGCACTACCTGGTTCAAGGTGCCTGCCACGATCAAAGTCGAGCTGACCGGTAAACTGCCTAAATATGTCAAGGGCAAAGATATCATTCTTACGCTTATCGGTATGATCGGTGTCGATGGTGCCCGTTATCAATCGTTGGAATTCTGCGGCGACGGCGTTGCCGAACTGGAAATGTCCGACCGTTTTACTATCTGCAATATGGCGATCGAAGCCGGCGGCAAAAATGGTATTTTTCCGGTCGATGAAAAAACTATCGCCTATCTTAATGGTCGTGTCAGCCGTCAGTGGACAGCAGTTACTGCCGATGCTGATGCAGTATATGACCGTGTGATCACTATCAAATTAGATGATCTGGTCCCGGTCGTTTCGTATCCGCATCTGCCGGAAAATACACATCCGGCGGCAGAGTCCGGCCATATCAAGATCGATCAGGTCGTTGTCGGTTCCTGCACTAACGGTCGTCTGGAAGACCTGCAGCAGGCAGCTGAGGTGATGCAGGGGCGTAAGGTACATCCGCATGTCCGCGCTATTATTATTCCTGCTACTCAGGAAATTTATAAAGAAGCTATGCGTTTGGGCTATATTGATACCTTTATCGATGCCGGTGCGGCAGTTTCCACCCCTACCTGCGGACCGTGTCTGGGTGGTTATATGGGTATTCTGGCTGCTGGCGAACGTGCTGTTTCGACTACCAACCGTAATTTCCGCGGACGTATGGGTCATGTCGACAGCGAGGTTTATCTGGCCAGCCCCTATGTGGCGGCTGCCAGTGCGATCACAGGCTATATCGCAAGCCCTGAGGAGGTAATGAAATGAGTAAAGTATGGCGTTACGGCGACCACGTCGATACCGACGTTATCATACCCGCCCGTTATTTGAATATTGCTGATTTTGACGAATTGGCCGAGCATGCTATGGAAGATATCGATACTACTTTTGCTCCTAACGTGCAGCCGGGCGACTATGTTGTTGCCGGCAAAAACTTCGGCTGTGGTTCTTCGCGCGAGCATGCTCCTGTCGTTATCAAAGTTAAAGGCGTAAAATGTATTATTGCCGACAGCTTTGCCCGTATTTTTTACCGCAATGCAATCAACATCGGGCTGCCGGTGCTGGAAATTGGCAAGGATGTTGAAAAAATTGCAGCCGGTGATGAATTGGATGTAAATATGGCTGCTGGCGAGATCAAAATCGTTAACAAAGGCATTACTATCCAAACCAAACCATTGCCGGAATTTATTCAAAAGATCGCTGACTGCGGCGGCCTTATCAACTATGTCAAAGGAGAACACCAAGAATGAAGATCACTTTACTGCCGGGCGACGGCATTGGCGTCGAGATTGTTGACGCCGCTGTGGAAGTACTTGATGCCGCTGCCAAAAAATTCGGTATGACTATAGAATATGATAAACAGCTGATCGGCGGCGCCGCTATCGACGCTACAGGAGTACCGCTGCCGGAAGCTACTATTGCATCTGCAAAAACTGCTGATGCCGTGCTTCTAGGTGCTGTGGGCGGACCTAAATGGGATAATGTTGCTCCCGAGATCCGTCCTGAAAAGGGGCTGCTCGGAATTCGTAAAGCGCTGGGTCTGTACTGTAACCTGCGTCCGATCAAGGTTTCCCGTTTTGTCGCACATTTATCGCCGCTTAAAAATGAACGCGTCAGCGGCACGGATCTTTTGATCGTACGCGAACTGACCGGCGGCATTTATTTCGGCGCTAAAAATGAAGCCGCTCCTGATGCTGATGGAGTAGAGACGGCTTCTGACGTTGAAATCTATACCCGCCCGGAAGTAGAACGCATCGCCAGATTTGCTTTTGAAGCTGCTAAAAAGCGCCGCGGTAAAGTAACTTCCGTCGATAAAGCTAACGTATTGGCTTCATCCAGGATGTGGCGCCGTATAGTTGGTGAAATGCAGGCGCAGGATTACAGCGGGATCGAACTGAATAATTTCTATGTAGATAACTGTGCTATGCAGCTGGTGCTCAATCCGGGCCAGTTCGATGTAGTGCTTACCAATAACATTTTCGGCGATATCCTTTCGGATGAAGCGTCAGTGATTGCCGGGAGTATCGGAATGCTCCCTTCTGCAAGCCTTGGTGACAGCACCGGTATGTATGAGCCTATTCACGGCAGTGCTCCTGATATTGCAGGGCAGGGCATCGCTAATCCCTTGGGAACTATTTATTCCGTAGCTATGATGCTGCGTTATTCCTTGGATCAGGATGCTGCTGCCGATGCTATCGAAGCGGCAATTGACAGAGTTTTGGAAAAAGGTTATCGCACTCCTGATCTCTGCGGTGAAGGTCTGACTAAAGTTTCGACCTCGCAGATGGGGCAGCTGATCGCCGCAGAACTGGCCTGATGTATTTTTAAGTATTGGAAGGAAGTGAGTTTATGCAGATGACCGGCGCAGAAGTAATGGTCAAATGTTTGGCAGAGCAAGGAGTTACTACGGTTTTTGGTTACCCCGGCGGGGCGATCCTGCCTTTTTATGACGCTTTGCGTGAAGCGGCTGACATTCGGCATATCCTGACGGCACATGAACAGGGTGCTGCCCATGCCGCTGACGGTTATGCCCGTGCAGGCGGTCAGGTCGGCGTCTGTATAGCGACTTCCGGCCCCGGAGCGACCAATCTGGTTACGGGGCTCGCCAATGCTTTTTTAGATTCGATACCTGTCGTAGCGATTACCGGCCAGGTGCCGGTGGCAATGATCGGACGCGACGCATTTCAGGAAGTAGATATCACCGGTATCACCATGCCGATCACCAAACATAATTTCCTGGTCAAGCGTCCTGAACATTTAGCGCAGACGATCCGGCTGGCCTTCCAGCTGGCGAAAACAGGCCGTCCCGGCCCGGTGCTGGTAGATGTGCCGCGCGATGTGCAGACAGCTTTGCTTGATTATGAGCCGGGCGAGCTGGAACCGCTGGCGAAAGAGCTGCCGGAAGAAAAACAGATCGCTGCCGCAGTGGCGGCAATCAATGCTTCGCAGCGCCCGGTCATGCTTGTAGGCGGCGGTGTTATCAATGCCGATGCGGAATATGATGCCATGCATTTATGCGAAAAGCTGCGTATCCCGGTTGTCAGCACCCTGATGGGATTAGGCGCTATCAGTGCCTACCGCAGTCTGTTTTTAGGGATGACGGGACTGCACGGACACGAACGTGCCAACAACGCCGTTAAGGAAGCCGATCTGATCCTGGCTGTTGGCAGCCGGTTTAACGATCGTGTTACCGGTGAACGCAGCAGTTATAGCGCGAATAAAACTGTTATCCATTTAGATATCGATCCGGCGGAGCTGGATAAAAATATTTATTCCAGTATCGGTATTTCCGGTCATATGAACACAACTTTGCAAATGCTGGAGGCAGGCAGCGTCAAGCATGATCTTGATGCCTGGTGGCAGCTGATCGAAAGCTGGCCCAGTATGGACGAGGACTTCGGCGGCGAAGCTGCGCCGCAGTTTTTCAAGGCCCTGAACCCGGTTATCAAAGATAAGGATTATATTATCACTACGGACGTCGGGCAGCATCAGATGTGGGCTGCTCAGCATATCAGGATCCAGTTTGCCCGTCAGTGGATTTCTTCAGGCGGATTGGGAACGATGGGCTTTGGCTTGCCGGCGGCTATGGGCGCACAGCTGGCCCGCCCCAAAAGCAGGGTGATCAGTATCAGTGGTGACGGCGGATTCAAAATGACCGGCTCGGAGCTGTTTACGATCGCCAGCTATAAATTGCCGGTGACGGCGATAGTCTTTAATAACAGCGGCTTAGGCATGATTCGTCAGTTGCAGACCGTGCAGTTCAATAAACGGTTTACTTCCTGCGAAATGCCCGGCTATGTCGATTTTGTCAAATACGGCGAAGCCTTTGGCGTAGCCGGAGAGCATGTCGATACGCCTGAAGCCCTGGCAGCAGCAGTTGAAAAAGCTATGCAGCTGGACGCGCCTTATATCATCGAAGTTGCGCTTGACCCTAAAAATATGGTACAGCCGATGGTCACTCCCGGTTTGGGAATCGGTGACTTTGTAAAATTTAAAGAACAATAAAAACCAGCGTGTACTTTATAGTACACGCTGGTTTCTTTTTATTGTCGGTCATTTACGGTTGATAATATTACCGGCACAGTTTTCAGCGTCTGCGCTTGTCGTTGTCATGCAGAAATTTGCGGGCTTTTTTCATACCGCCAATATCTTTGAACATGGTACTGAATTTTTCCAGTTCGATCTGTTTGGAATCAAGGCCTTCATAGCGTACTTCCTTCTGCAGCTTTTGATAGCTGGCCAGTCTGTCCGCGGCAAGTATTCCGTCTGTGATAGCTTGCTGAACGGCACAGCCTGTTTCGTGGGTATGGGTACAATCACGAAAACGGCATTGCTGGGACAGTTCGTCGATATCAGCAAAGCTTTTGGATAAATCAGCCGTTTCTAAACCCAGTTCCCGCATTCCCGGAGTATCGATGACTAAAGCCCCGTTTGTAAGGGTGATGAGTTCGCGTCTGGTTGTTGTATGTCGACCCTTATCATCGTTTCGCAAACCATTGGTAGCAAATTCGGTGCCGGCCAAACGGTTGATAAGAGTTGATTTACCTACGCCTGAGGAACCGATGAAGGCAGACGTACTGCCGCACTTCAAGTAGGGAAGTATTTGCTCGTGACCGGCATCGGCCAGTGAAGAAGTGACAAGTATTTCAGCGCCGATGGCAACGGACTCAGCCGCTGCTGTTTTAGCAGCTACGTCATCACATAAATCAGCTTTGGTTAAAGTAACTATCGGCAGTGCGCCGCTGCTCCAGGTAATGGCTAAATACCGTTCCAGACGCCGCAGATTAAAATCGCTGTTCAATGACATACAGATGAATACCGTATCGATATTGCTGGCGACTACCTGCTCAGAGTTACCTGTACCGGCAGCTTTGCGGATAAACGCGCTTTTGCGGCGCAGTACATGATGGATGATCGCTCTTCCTTCAACAGTATCTGTGCGGTCAAGCAGAACAAAATCACCGACGGCAGGGAAATCTGAAAGTGCGGCGGCATTAAAGCGCAGCTTGCCTGAAACCTCTGCCAATACTTCTCCGGTTTCGGTTATGACACGGTAAAGATCCTTATACTGGGCTGAAACGCGTCCGACAGGGAAACAGCCAAAACTGGCTGCTTCTTCAGCGAATTTAGCGGAAAATCCTAATGTTTGTAAATTTATTTTAGACAATTTTTTTATCCTCCTAAAGGTTATATTAAAGCCTTTTGGGAGGTTCGGCAAAATATTAGATTATGCAAACCTCCCGGTCTGCTGCAATATCCGATGTACCATATGTAAACATAAAAAATTCCTCTTTTCTTAATAGATTTATCTGCAGGACATACCTGTATTTTACAGGCTGAACTTTCAGTATGATTTCATCGTATTCTATAAGTGAATATTTGTCAATAGCGGTATTATATAATTAAATATATTAGAAATATTTAATGTTAAACAGTACTTAAACTAGAGTTTGGATAAGGACTGGTTTTCAAAAAACAAGTTATTGAGTTCGCCATGAGGTTTGTTATACTGAAAGAAAGAGGCGAGAATAATGTTATTAACAGAAAATATATCAGCATTGCATGGATGTGCTGATTGCCCGTAAATTGGCATAATAAAAGCAGTACACGTTTGAAAACTTGTACTGCTTTTTAGCTGTTGTTTATTTACGATGTTTCCAGCGGCAGATGAGCTGAGTTATCGTGCCCATAGGGCAATAAACGCACCAGGAACGCGGCTTGAACAGCAGCAGCGTGATGATGCCAAGAATGCTGGAGGTTAGCATGATGCTGTAAAAGCCAAAAGCAAACTGTGCGATCCACGGCTGCGCACCGCCGCCGTAAGCCCAGTGCCAGGGCACGTCAAAAGTCCACAGCAGGCTGACTGCCTGATGAAAATAGATAGCATGGGTAAAGACCAGATAGGTAGAAACCAGCATATTGACAAACATCGCTGTAAAAAACAGTAAGAAGCCGTAACGGAAGGTGTGCGAGCGCAGCCAGGAAGGGATATCGCGTTTTGGTGAAAGCTTCCAGCTGTTGCCGATCAGCTCGAACAGCTGCCCGCGGCCGCAATATTTATTGCAATATGATTTAGTGCCGAATGTAGAAGCCATGATAAGCGGAATGAAAAAGCACAGCAGCCCCAGCCAGGCGAAAAGAATATTAAAAAAGCCCAGAGCCAGATACAGCGCCGTCAGGACCCAAAGGTAATCATACCAGTGATTGCGTTTAGACATCAGCAGTCACCACCTTGATCACAGATGCCGGACATTCACGGGCGCACAGACCGCAGCCGATGCAGCGAGCCAGTTCTACAACTGCGCTGATACCATCGGGCACGCTGATCGCCTGAAGCGGACAGGCCTTAGTGCAGGTGCCGCAGGATACACAATATTCCTTATCAACTTGAGCATAACGCTTGCTACTCATTTTATCGCCTCACCGACAAGATTCATTCTAACTTTATTGTAACCTATTTATGATCTTTTAGCCATATTTTATTAACTTCAGGTTAAGGCGCAGCGTTGTAAAATTTTCTGCAGGAACACATATTTTTGCGGTACAATAAAAGAAAGAGAATAATTGCGGATGGAGTGATGGGAATGAAAAAGCAAACCGCATTGATGAACCATTGGCAATTATGTCAATATCTGCGTAAACTGCATCTGCCGCAGGTTGTACCGCCGCCTGACCTGGCGACGCTGAAGCTGCTGCAGGACGCGCATTTGAAATATGTGCCCTATGAGAATCTGGATATTTTGAGCGGCAGGCTGACTTCGCTCGAGCATGATGATATGTTTGCCAAAATCATTATGAAAAACCGCGGCGGCATTTGCTTTGAGCTGAACGGCCTGTATAATTGGCTGCTGGAATCCCTGGGCTATAAAGTCATAAGTTATGCGGCCCGTTTTATCGACCGGCTGGAGGAATACCAGATCCGCCGGCATCGGGTAATGTGCATCGAACTGGAAGATAAACGTTATCTGACTGATGTTGGCGTCAACAGTGAAAGTCCGCGCTGTCCGCTCGAAATGGCAGAGGGCAAAGTGCAGAGTGACGGTATCAGCGAATATAAATTCAGCCGCGATCCGTTCTTTGGCTGGCTGCTGTGGCAGAAGGAACGGCGTAAACCATGGAAAAGGCTGTTTGGCTTTACAGAAGAACAGCAGCTGGATATGGATTTTATTCCCGCCTGCATTTATACAGACCTTCATCCGGATTCGTCGCTCAATAAAGGTAAAGCGATCTCTGTTTTTCGCGAAGACTGCAATATCACGATACGGGGAAATCTTTTAAAGTTTTATCTGGGTGGACGTGTCAAATACCGCTATACCATCAATACTGAATACGACTTAAAGGGAGTGCTGTGGGAGTATTTTGGTATTGCCGTCGATTATCCGCTGCCTAATGGCGGTATTGACCAGAATGATTAAATTTTGGCTTGGAAAAAGTTGCTATGATTTGAAACTTTATGATAGAATAAATTAAATAAAAAAAGTGAGATTATGACTGCTGAAAACAGGCGATTTTTATTGCCGCCCATTATCAACAGAATATTGACGCTGCTTACAGAGCAGGGCTTTGCAGCCTATGTTGTAGGCGGTGCCGTACGCGATCTGCTGCTGGGAAAGGCACCCGGCGATTTTGACGTTGCAACATCGGCCCGCCCCGAGTCTGTTATCAGCATTTTAGAACCGGCCGGGTTTACTGTTGTTGGCGAACTGGGGCAGAACTTCGGTGTCGTTGTTGTGCATCGGGACTCCCAAACGGTAGAAATTGCTACCTTCCGTGGCGAAGCCTACGGCGGGGATGCGCATAAACCGGAGCAGGTCTGGTATTGTGACGACCTGGAGGCTGATTTGTCGCGGCGCGATTTTACCGTCAATGCCATGGCTTTGGATCAGTCCGGTAATGTATACGATTATCACGGCGGCAGGCAGGACCTGCAGCAGAAAATACTGCGTACTGTCGGTGATGCGCCAGCCCGTTATCAGGAAGATGCTTTGCGTATGTACAGAGCCTGCCGCTTTGTAGGTCAGCTGGGCTTTGATTATGTACAGCGGCAGGGCGCCGGCCCGGCATTTGGACAGCCGCAGACGCCGTATTACCTGTCGCAGAGCTACAGCTTTCCTGTTAGCCGCAGTGCCGGGCTATCATTGGAACGTGTGCGGACAGAGCTGGATAAGCTGCTGCTCGGCAAATGGGCTGGCAAGGGACTGATGCTGATGATGGCGACAGGGCTGGCGGCCGGACGCTGCCGTGTGCGTGAACAGGGAACTTATCGGGAAATAGATGTTTTGCCGGAGCTGGAGCATTTGGCGGGATTGCCGCAGAACCAGCGTTTTCACTGCTATGATGTATGGGAGCATACTCTGGCTGCTGTTGATAACAGTCCGCGTCAGCTGGCAATACGCTGGGCCCTGCTTTTGCACGATGTAGCTAAAGGTCTTCCTGGTATCCGCAGGCTTAATAAAGAAGGTCAGCCCAGTGATCATGGTCACGAAGCTGAAAGCGCCGTTATGGCAGAAGTTATTTTAAGTCGGCTGCGTTATCCGACTCCTTTTGTGCAAAGAGTAGTATGGCTGGTGTCAAGGCATATGCGCTTCGCACCGATGCTGGTGACAGGTGAGCGCACATTGTTGCGTTGGCTGCGCAGCGAGGCGGCCGGCGGTAATTTTAAAGATAGTCATGAAATGACTGCTGCTTTTGAACAGCTGGTAGCAGTATTTTTAGCAGATATGGGTGCGACTCACGCCGGTAAGAATACCGAACTGATGGCGGAAGGACGCGCTTTGGGAACGGCGGTGCTGGAACTGTCCCGCAGTAAAATGCCTGTTCATACTAAGGATCTGGCGATCAGCGGCCATGATGTGCTTGTGCTGTTAGAAGATAAAAGCAAGATCAGGGACGCTATGCGATATTTATTACAGAGAGTGCAAAGCACCAATCTGCCTAACGAAAGGTCTGCTTTAGAGGAAGCAGTCAGAGGCTGGCAGAAACGTCACTAGAAAGAAGGGAAGCTAATGCCACAAAAGAAATTGTTTGCCGCACTGCTTGTTGCAGCATCAGCGTTGCTGATGCTGGGTATGAGTAATGAAAATCAGATACCATATCCGTCAAATTATGATACCAAAAGTGCTGGGGCGTCGTCCTACAATGGACTGGCCAATGTGCCGAAATCGCCTTATTTTCAGCATCTCGATTTTTATAATATGCAGCCTACTGATTCGCTTGTGCTGCTGCCTAAGTTCCGTACCTATCAGCAAACTACCGAATATACCTGCGGCCCTGCCGCTGCATTGATGGTGGTCGAACATTTTCAGGGACGCAGCGAGGAAGATGAACTGGCGATCGGCAAGATCATGGGAACAAAGTCCTATACCGGGACTAATACTAAAGGTATGGTCAAATATTTTAAGAAAAAAGGCTGGCAGGTAACTTCGTCAGCTGATAAAGATAAAACACCGCAGAATACACAGGAATTTAAAGCATTTGTAGTCGAGCATCTTAAACGCAATGTACCTATTATGGTCGAAAATGTAGACTGGGGCGGGCATTGGCGTGTTATTATCGGCTATGACACGATGGGCACGGATGACATAACCAGCAGTGACGTACTGATTATGGCTGATCCTTATGATACGGCCGATCATTTACAGGACGGCTACGTTGTTGTGCCGGCTGAAAAATTCTTCTATATGTGGTTCGATTCGCATCTGTTTGCAGCCAGTGACCGTAAGCAGCAGTGGCTGGCAGCAGAGCCGCCGGTCGGATATGAACCTCTGATAGATATGAAAACACAGGACGGTACCGCACAATAAAACAATGAAAAGTGAAAAATTGAACCGCAGACTTGCTTATGCAAGTCTGCGGTTTTATTTTTTATCAAAAATACAGTGCTGATGATATTTGCATAGTGATGCTCCTTTCAAAAGTGGTTGGCAGAGAGTGTTTTACCCCTGCACTATACCTATGGCATTGAGAAGGATGAAAGTTTACGTGGTCTGTAAAAAATTTTAAAAGTTTTCCGCAGGTGGTTTTTATAACTGCCATGAGTTTTTTAGCAGCAGCTGCCAGCATTTACATGATATTTGTGAAAAAATGTGTGAAATAATATTTTGGCACGTAAACTTTGGTCTTGTTCATTGCCATATGTATTATGAGACAGTATTACTATTCAATGACGTTAGCAGAGTCTTTTAAAAGCATTTAGATTTTTACTTCTCTCGCAGGTGGTTTTTAAGTAAAACCAAGAAGTGTTAACAAAAGAGTAACTCAATACTAACGTTGTAAGCAGAAGATACTGCCTGTAAATTTTTTAGGACAGAAGGAAGTTGTGTAAGTTTTCATTTATGCAAAAAATCTTGCGGTCAGATAATGATTATGGTAATATGTTAAAAAAGATTGTAAATAGATATAAAATATTTGCGAAAAGAATAATGACTTGTGCTGCATAAATTTCAATCAGCAAATACAAAATTTATTGGGAAAATATGGAAGGAAAGAGAAAAATGAGAAAACAGAAGTTGGAACTGGCGGTTGTATTAAGTTTGATGCTGGCAACGCTGCAGCAGAACAGTGTTTTGGCCGGCGATGCTATTTCCAAAGAAGAATATACCGGTGATAAAGATAAATATTATTCGTATCAAGACGCGGTATCAATAGATAAATTTGTTGAGAGTCAGTTTAGTTATAAAGCGGCTTCGGCTGTTTCCGCAGGTTCCACTGGTGGAAACGGTTTTAGGATCGAACTGTCCTTTGATAAAAATCTTACTGTTGACCTTGACGATCCGACAGCAGCAACAGATAAGGATGTTTATGCCGTTCGTGCCGGTAATTATGCCACCATAAACATTGGCGGCGAGCTGTTATCGATCACGAATAACGCGATACACAGTGATCCAAATGACTATACTGTTAATTACGGTATTTACGGTTCCCAAACTTCTAAGATCAATATTACAGCGCAGAATACAGAAATAAATTTGGGCGGCAACAGCCAAGGCAAGGATGAGACCTACAATGCAACAGGTATTTATAATGCGGGCATTGAAAATTACGGCGGAGATTTTTTTGCTAAAAATCTCAAAATAGCCGGTATGATGCAGGGCAATTTTATCGGTATAAATAATTCAGGAAAATTTGCAGCTGATAATATCGATATTCAGGCTGTCAGCGAAAGCGGCAGTATGTACGGTATCAAGAATACCGGAACGGGCGGGTTGGATTTTAAAGATGTCAATATTGAGCTTGAACTGAAAAGTGGTTATGCGCTGACAGGCATCAAAAGTAAGAGTAATTTGACTGCGGACAATATCAATATAAAATTACAGAATGGAAACACAGGACTGTATGTGACAGATACTGCGTCTGCTCCTGATCTACTTGTCAAGGGTGCTTTGAATATTGATATTGTTACGAATTCTGAGAGTGCCGTAGGTGCTTATGCCAAGGGCGAGCTTACTGTAGGCAAGGAATTGAACGTTTTCATTGACGGCAGCAAGTCTTTTAATGTCAACGGTATTGTTTCTGATATAGATGACGGGATGACTGATGCTAAAGATAACGTCAAAATGATTTTGATAGGGCCGAGGGTATTTTATACAACGTATGTTGTCGGCTTTACAGGCAATACGCTTTTGGAGGGACGGAAGAATGACCTGCTGATCACTTTGGACCAAACGGAAGGAGCAGCGGCGCAGGGACGGGCTGCTATTATGGGGGACAGGATAACCGGTTCTATGGGCAGCCTGGAAACAGGAAATGGTTCAGAAACAAATATTATGATCAATGCCAAGCCTGCGGGTGGTGTAAATCGTTCGAAACTGATCCAGGGGATCTGGAATTATAGCACCGTTAGAGAGAGCAAACATGCGGCTGGTTCTGTTGTGAATATTGCTATTGACGCGACCGGAATGCAAACAGGTACGGCAAATAAGGATGCTGAATATGGAGTTTTAGGTGTTTTAAGTACGGCAAAAACTGTTTTCGAAGCTGGTTCGCAGACTAATGTCAGCCTGCTTGGCAATGCGGTAGATGCCACGGGACAGAATGGTACTGTAGGGCTCAGCGGCAAAATAACGGCAGCCGGAGATGTAAGTGTCGTTATAGCCAGTGAAGGCGGTATTGGGATCAGAACTGTTGCAACGGTAGCCGGAGAAGCTGCTGAGTATAGCGGTGATGTCATTGTACAGACAAACAAAGGTCTGGCCGTTGGCGTGACTGATTGTTATAGGGATGCGCCAGTACAGGTTACAGGAGGAACTACAGCCAGCGTTACTATTGATCCAGCGGCCGGGAAAACCATACAGCTGACGGGTGATGTGAAGCATTTAACTACGGATGCGGTTAATGGTTCGCTTATTGATATCAGCATGAAAAATGGGCAGTCATTCTTACGTGGAGCCAGCTTGGGGGTCAGTAATGATAAAAACAGGACTACTGATCTGAGTTTTGATAATTCTTCGCAGTGGTTTATGACTGCCGACAGTGAAGCAACCACCTTGGAAAATAAAAATAATGCTGTGGTCGATATGCGGGCCGGGGCAGATAAGTTGGAAGTACGGGATTATAAGGGCACCGGCGGCAGTTTTATTTTAGATACTGATCTGGCAAGCGAGGTCAATGGCGATAAAGTACATATCAAAAATGCTGATGCAGGCACTACTTACGTCAGCGTTAAAGATGTCAGCCTTGCCAATAACATACAGGTAACGGGTATAAAAAACCTGCTATTGATCACTGATGACAGTAAAAATGCTGTTTTCACAGGCAAAGAGTTGAATAACGGCGGTTTGTGGGATGTAACGCCAACAATAAAAAAAGGGACTGAGGCGTTTGATGCTGCGGGTAATGCTGTCGGCACTGAAGAGCAATGGTATCTGACTAAAATAGAAAAAACTGTCAATGACGATACGGAAGTACTGCTGGATGGTGCCGATAACAGCTATGCTTTGTGGCGTAGTAGCAATGATACACTGCGCAAACGGTTGGGCGACTTGCGTTACCGTACGAATGAGCAGGATGGTGACGATTTGTGGGCCCGTTACGTAGGCGGAAAATTTGGCAGCGGCAGTTTTGATGGCAACTATAACCTGTTCCAGCTGGGCTACGATAAAGCCGATAACGAAAAAAGCACTTACGGTTTTGCCATAGACCGCGGAACAGGCAAGGCTGGCTACAGCAGTGGCAGCAGTAAGGATAAGCTGCTGTCAGGCAGCCTGTACGGTACCTGGTATGGAGAAAAGGGCAATTATACTGACGTTGTGGCACGGATAGGTCAGTTTAGTACGGATATCAAATCCTATGGAGAATATGCGGATAAGGCAGATTATAAAGCTCATGCGTACAGCCTGAGCGTGGAATATGGCAAAACGATCAAGGTGAACCGGGAACGGGGCACGTTTATCGAACCGCAGGTGCAGTTTACAGCAGGACGTTTAGGCAGCGCACACTATACTACTGACCGCGGAACGGAAGTGTATGCCGGCGGAATGAACAGCTTCATCGGCCGGGTAGGCTTGGTAGCAGGTCAAAAGGCCAAAGACGGCAGGAGTGATTTTTATATCAAGGGTTCGCTGCTGCACGAGTTCGGCGGTGAACGGGATATCACGATGCAGGCTGCTAACGGAGAAACTCTGGCGACTTCCAAAGATTATGGTGATACCTGGTTTGAGCTGGGTCTTGGGACTAATATCAAACTCAGTAAAACCAGTCAGTTCTACGGCGATATCGAACGCAGCTTCGGGGCCGAGATCCAAAAGAAATGGCAGATCAATGCCGGGGTGAGATTCGAATTTTAAAACTTTAAAATTGTCGGATGTGGCGGATATCACGCGCTATATTTATAGATGCCGCCTGCATCAGCAGGCGGCATTTGTTTTGCAGGAGAAAAGAGGGAACAGGGGTGTCGAAATGAGCGGGCAGAGAATAAAAAAAATTGATACCAGTGAAAAAGATTTTGAGGTTTATACTCAGGTCAAAGACGCTGTCTGCATGATAGATATTGAAAAAAATGAGCTTATCTATATGAATGAGGAAGCCAAAAATATTTCCAGGAAATTTTTGGCTGATGGGAATTATGTTGGCAAAAAGTGTTATGAAGTTTTGCATGGACAAAAAACAGTATGTTCTTTTTGCCAGAATAAGCTGCTTTCCCAGGAGGGTTTCTTATTAGAAGAGGTTTATCAGCCGTTTTTGAAGCGATATTTGCAATTAAAAAGTATTTTGGTTTGTACGAATAATAAAAAAGTGCGTTTTCAGGTTTTATCTGTTATTAATTCAGAAACCATAAAACTGGAAGAAAAACGTATTTATGAAAAACTGGAAGAAATGCGTCGGACGGATATGCTGACAGGAGTTTTTAACCGCTCATACTATGAAGAAGTTGCTGAAAGTATTGCAAATGACCTGCCGGAGACTTTAGGTGTAACTGTTATTAACATCAACGAGATGAAAAGGATCAACGATCAGTATGGTTCTGTTTTTGGCGACGCTATCTTAAAAGAGGTCGGTAAAAGTCTGCTTGAAGTATTTGAGGGCCATTGCTTTCGTATTGACGGCGACGAGTTTGTCGTTTTGAGCATAAACCAGACTAAAGCTGAATTTGAACAAGCTCTGAAAACTTTTAAGGAAAAGATAAAAGCTATTAAAAATGTCAGCACCGCTGTAGGCAGCAGCTGGAAAAGTACTGGTCTGGACATGCAAAAACAGTTTATGACTGCAAATAAAAAAATGAAAGAAGTCAAAGATACATATCATACACATTTGCACAGCATAGACAGAAAATATTTTAAAGCAGCTAAAAAACTGCTGCAGGAAATTCACAAGCGGATGTTTACCGTTTATTTGCAGCCCAAAATAAATTTAAGTGATGAAAAATTAAATGGAGCGGAAGCTTTGGTACGAAAGCTGAACGGTAAAGGCAACCTTGTTCCGCCAATTGATTTTATACCGGAATTGGAACAGAATGGACTGATCTGCTTTGTCGATTTTTTCGTTCTGGAAACTGTTTGCGAATATATACATAACTGGCAGAAACATGGCAAAAAATTTATCAAGGTATCTGTTAATATGTCGCGTACGACTTTACGAAAAAAGAATGTCGTGCAGAAGGCGGTGGCTATTTGCAGCAAGTATCAGATCGAGCCGCAGATGATCGAGATCGAAATTACAGAAAGTATCGGCGGCCTGGAGAAAAAATTAATTACCAGGCTGATGGATGATTTTCATGCTGCTGGTTTCAGTATTGCTTTGGACGATTTTGGCAGCGGGTTTTCCAATATTGCCGCTTTGGCAGAAAATGATTTTGACGTGGTAAAATTTGATAAAAGTTTGATCGATACCATTTTTGAAAATGATAAGTCGCGTACGGTCATTCAGCAGGCGATCAATCTTTGCAACGCGGTAAATAAAAATATTGAAACTGTGGGTGAAGGGGTCGAAACAGAGCAGCAGCTGCAGATTTTAAAGGAGTATGGCTGTGATATTGGTCAGGGCTATCTGTTTTCACGGCCAATACCGGAAGAAAAGTTTTTGAAATATTTTTTGACAGGAGAAAATGGAGAAAAATGTGATTAACAGGTTGGCGATTGCAGTATAAAACAGCGTTATTCAATAAAAATCCCGATGTGGAGCGTGCTTCACATCGGGATTTTTATTAACAGTGCAGTGATTTGTAGAGCTGCAAAATCAATTACAATAATGAATATTAATTTCAAATAAATTTCCCTTGCGTTTTTAAATGACATATGTTATATTAAAGGTGCGTTAGCGAACGCTAACTAAAGCGACTGAATTTATGTTTATATAAGGAGGCAGTTATTATGTCATTGATCAACAAGGAAGTTAACGATTTTAAGGTTCAGGCCTATGTAGGCAACGATTTTAAAGAGGTTACCAAAAAAGATATTTTAGGGAAATGGTCGGTGTTCTTTTTCTATCCGGCTGATTTTACTTTTGTGTGCCCGACTGAGTTAGAGGATCTGGCGAATAAATACGAAGAATTCAAAAAAATCGGCTGCGAGATTTATTCCGTATCCTGCGATACTCATTTTGTCCATAAGGCATGGCATGATGCATCGGATACGATCAAAAAAATACAGTATCCGATGTTGGCTGACCCGACCGGGGCTTTGGCAAGAGATTTCGATGTGATGATCGAAGCTGACGGCCTGGCCGAAAGAGGCAGCTTTATCGTTAATCCGGAAGGTAAGATCGTAGCTTATGAAGTTATTGCCGGCAATGTCGGACGTAATGCTGACGAGCTGCTGCGCCGTGTGCAGGCTTCGCAGTTTGTTGCCGAACATGGCGATCAGGTGTGCCCTGCCAAATGGCAGCCTGGCGCAAGCACTTTGAAACCCAGTCTTGATCTGGTAGGGATCATCTGATCATGGAACGGATGTATGATGTCATCATCATCGGCGGCGGGCCTGCGGGCCTTGCCGCTGCCGTTTATATGGCCCGGGCCAAGTATAAGACGCTGGTTATCGAAAAAGAGAAGATCGGCGGTCTGATCACGATTACTTCCGAGGTGGTAAATTATCCGGGCGTTTTAAAAACTACGGGTAAAGAGCTTACTGAGCAGATGCGTCTGCAGGCAGAAAGCTTCGGGGCGGAGTTTTTACTGGCAGAGGCTTTGGAAAGTAAGCTGGACTGCGATATCAAAGAGGTGCATACCGATAAGGGAACCTTTAAGTCGCTGGGTGTGATCATGGCTATGGGAGCCGTGCCACGGCAGGTGGGTTTTACAGGCGAGTCAGAATACCGCGGGCGCGGCGTAGCATATTGTGCTACCTGTGATGGCGAATTTTTTACTGGTCTGGATGTATTTGTTGTGGGCGGTGGTTTTGCTGCTGCCGAAGAAGCGATTTTTCTGACCCGTTATGCGCGGCATGTGACAGTGCTGGTGCGCGGTGATGATTTTACCTGTGCCGGGTCGATCGCCGATGAAGCGAAACGGCACGAGCAGATAACAGTACTGTATAATTCTGCCATGCTGGAAGTCGGCGGAGGAGACGTACTGCGTTATGCTGTTTATGAAAACTGCAAGACCGGTGAACGTACACGTTATGAGACCAGTGACGCGACTTTCGGCGTATTTGTTTTTGCCGGGTATGTTCCTGTAGGCGGCCCGCTGTTGAACGGTTTGGAAACTGACTGTGAAGGTTATCTGGTCACCGATATGGATCAAAAGACTAATCTGGACGGCGTTTATGGCGCCGGTGACTTATGCATCAAAAATCTGCGGCAGGTGGTCACAGCGGTGTCTGACGGCGCTAAAGCGGCTACTTCGCTTGAGAAATATGCTGCACAGCTGCACGATAAGTTGAAGCTGCCGCGTTTTGCAGTAACTAAAAAGCAAATCACGGAGCCGGCAGTTAAGCAGACGGAAGCAGCTGCTGCCGATGACGGCGCGTTTATTTCGGAAGCTATTAAAACGCAGCTGACGCCTGTTTTTGCAAAATTTACAGATGATTTATTACTGCGGGCCGCATTGGATAACAGCCGGGCGGCGGCAGAAATACGCGGCTTTTTAAACGAGCTGACGCCCTTAAGCGCTCATCTGCGCTGGGAAGAAGCCGGGGAGGCTGCAAACGGGCTGCCGTATATCGAGGTCTGCCGTGCGGACGGAACGTCTTTAGGATTCCGTTTTCACGGTGTGCCGGGAGGTCATGAGTTTAATTCATTTATCGTGACACTGTATAATGCGGCCGGGCCGGGTCAGGCTATCAGTGAGGAGCAGTTGGCTGCGGTCAAAGCGCTGAGCGGAAGGAAAAAGCTGCAGGTGGTCATTTCATTGTCCTGTACGATGTGCCCCGAGCTGGTAATGGCAGCCGGCAGGCTGGCAGTTGAAAATGACGGGATCGAGATAGATGTATTTGATATCAATTTGTTCCCGGAGCTGCGCGAGCAATATAAAATTATGAGTGTGCCTTGTCTGATTTATAATGATAAGATCAGCTTTGGTAAAAAGAATATCGATGAACTGCTGCAGCTGATTGGCTGAGATGCAGGTTAATAAAAACAGGTTCACCGCTCTTTAGCGGTGAACCTGTTTTGTTATTATTGACCAGCTTTCAGCTCAGTCCAGTAACGGTCGTACATAGTGATACTGTCGCCGATATCGGTCAGCCATTCGCCTTTGGGGATGCTTTCTTTGCCAATTTTCAGCATGGGGTCATCAAGATAGGCTTGGGAATGATATTTGAGTGCTTCGTCATTAGGATTGGCGCAGTTCATAAATTCCCAGTTTTTAGCGCTGACCTTGGGGTCGTACATATAGTTCATAAATTTCTCGGCCAGTTCTTTATTTTTACAGCCCTTGGGTATGGCGAAGTTATCTGACCAGATCAGTGAGCCCTGATCTGGGACAACAAAACCGACATTATTATTTTCTCTGTAGGTAAAGGCGGCGTCGCCTGACCACATAATGCCGATCCAGCCTTCTTCAGCAATAAACTTTTGTTTCAGGTTTTCGGTATCGTAGGCAATAACACTGCTGTTGAGCTGCTTCAAGTCTTTGAAGGCTGCTTCTACCTGAGCCGGGTCAGTGCTGTTATTAGACCAGCCATGTTTTTTCAGGGCTACACTGAAAACTTCGCGGCAGTCATTCAAAAGCAGTACATGTCCTTTATATTCCGGGTTCCACAGATCGTCCCATTTGGCAGGAGTTTCTTTGACATATTTTTTGTTATAGATGATACCGGTGATGCCGGTGGTATAAGGCAGGGTATATTCGCCGGTCTGGTCAAAGGGCAGCTTGCGCAGGTCAGCACTGATGTATTTTGCATTGGGGATCTTGGCAAGATCCAGTTTTTCCAGCATATCCAGCTTGCGCATGGTAGTTACCATATAGTCGGAAGGCATGATGATATCAAACTGGGCTCCGCCTGCCTGCATTTTAGCCAGCAGTTCTTCATTGTTAGAAAAAACGTCATAGGTGATTTTGCAGTTGTTTTGCTTTTCAAAATCAGATATAACATCGGGATCAAAATAATCTGCCCACCCGTAAAGGTTCAGGACCTGGGGCGCTCCGGCATCTTTAGCTGAGTTGTCCGATCCGCAGCCGCCCAGCAGAACGGCAAAGCAGAGAGCGGTCAGTAAATATGTAAGTTTTTTCATAAAGCTAAACACTTCCCCTTTAATGTGTTATAAAAAAGGCTGCCTCATGGGAGACAGCCTGATCTTAAAGCAGAGTTAAATAAACAGAGGTCGCTACGTGTTTATTTAGCGGTTTTGAGTTCAGTCCAATAACGGTCATACATAGGCAGGGCTTCGCCGATATCGATGAGCCATTCGCCTTTGTCGATGTTATCCATACCGACCTTGAGCATGGGATCGTTGCGGAATTCTTCACTGTGGAATTCCATTGCTTTTTCGTTAGGGTCGTTATAGCCGATATATTCGTAGTTTTTAGCGCTGATCTTGGGTTCGTAAATGAAGTTGATGAATTTTTCAGCTAAAGCTTTGTTTTTAGCGCCTTTGGGAATAGCAAAGGTGTCTGCCCAGATGGTAGCGCCTTCCTTGGGGATCACAAAGCCGATGTTTTTATTGTCTTTGTAGGTGTAGGAAGCATCACCTGACCACATAGTACCGATCCAGGCTTCTTCTGCGATAAATTTCTGCTTGATAGTATCGGTGTCGAAAGCCAGTACGTTTGGAGCCAGCGTTTTTAGGTCATTAAAAGCTTTTTCTACCTGAGCCTGGTCAGTGGAATTGTTGGAATAGCCGTTTTTCTTCAGTGCCATACCGATAACTTCGCGGTTGTCGTTAAGCAGAATCACGCGGCCTTTATAATCCGGGTTCCACAGGTCTTCCCATGAGGTGGGAGTTTCTTTGATAAAATTTTTGTTGTAGACGATGCCGGTAATGCCCCAGGTGTAAACAAGGGAATGCTTGCCGGTGGGATCGTAAACAGGAGCCTTCAAGCTGCTGACGATATTTTTGGCATTGGGTATTTTATCAAGATCCAGCTCTTCCAGAAGGTTCAGTTTCAGCATAGTTGCTACCATGTAATCGGAGGGCTGTATGAGGTCGTATTGCGCGCCGCCGGCCTGGATCTTGGCCAGCAGTTCTTCATTATTGGCAAAAACGTCGTAATTTACTTTACAGTTGTTTTGCTTTTCAAATTCGGCAATGACCTCCGGATCGAAATTGTCGGCCCAGCTGAACAGGTTCAGCACTTGCTTGTCGCCGCCGGCGGGAGCTGCTGCGTCCTTTTTGGGAGCGTCACCGCCGCAGCCCATGAGAGCCAACGTTAAAACAGCGATGAGGAAAACAAAAAGTTTTTTCATTGTCGGATCACCCTTTCATCATTTTATTTGTTGTTTATATTGTATCACAGTTAGTTGAGATATCAATCGGAGTTTTTATCAGATGTGTGCTGCGGCTGCAGGATCTGAGCGATCACGACCAGCGTGATCGTTGCGAACATCAGCAGTGTGGACAGGGCGTTGATCTCGGGTGAGATGCCGCGTTTGACCATAGCGTAGATGTAAAGCGGCAGCGTAGTAGAATTGGGACCTGCCACAAAGAAGCTGATAATAAAGTCGTCGATAGATAGCGTAAAGGCGATCAGAGCGCCGGCCACGATACCTGGCAGTGCCAGCGGTAATGTGACGTAGCGGAAGGTCTTCCACGGAGTCGCATACAGGTCCATTGCTGCCTGTTCCAGTTCATGCCGCATACCTTCCAGTCTGGCGTTGACAGTGATGACAACGAAGGAAACACAGAAGGTGATGTGTGCAAGGATAAGGGTAGTTTTACCAAGCGGTACCTGTGCCTGAGCAAATAGTACCAGCAGGGAAAGACCCATAACGATTTCCGGGATCAGGATCGGCAGGTATAATAGGCCGTTGATGACCGGTTTGTACTTGTATTGGTAACGATTGAGCGCGATAGCGGCTATCGTGCCCAGCGTAGTCGAGGCTATTGTAGAGATCACAGCAATAAAAAGGCTGTTGGTGAGTGCCTCTAAAACGCGGCGGTTTTGGAAAAGAGCTTCATACCAGTTGAAGGTGAAGCCTGTCCAGACGGCGTTGATCCTTGATTCGTTGAAAGAATACATGGCCAGGATCAGCAGCGGCAGATAAAGGAAAGCCAGAATAGCCAAAGAATAGGCTACCATCAGATGGCTACGCCACGTCTTTTGCATCGCCGTCACCTCCTTCCTGTGCCTGCAGAGCTTTGTAGTACAGGATGATCAGCACCAGACTCAGTACGGCCAGCACTATCGAGAGCGCTGAGCCAAAGGGCCAGTCACGGGCTGACAGGAACTGGTTTTGGATGAGATTGCCGATGAGCGCCGATTTAGCACCGCCCATAACGTCGGGAACAACGAACATCCCCAGCGAAGAAATGAAGACCAGAATTGTACCGGCAGCAATACCGGGCATGGTCAGGGGCAGAGTAACTTTACGAAAGGCTGTCAGCGGTTTGGCACCCAGATCGGATGCTGCTTCTAAAAGCCGGGTATCCAGCTGTTCGATAGATACATAGATCGGCAGCACCATAAAGGGCAGCAGTGCATAGACCATACCAAGCATAACGGCCATATCATTGTAAAGCATCTGCAGCGGCTGGTCGATAAGGCCCAGATTCAACAGCAGCGTATTGACTACGCCCTGTGAACGCAGGATAATGACCCAGGCATAGGAACGGATCAGAAAATTGATCCAGAAAGGGATCATAACCAGTATCAGACCTGGCTGCTGCCATTTTTTAGGCAGCTGGGCTATGGTATAGGCCAGCGGGTACCCCATCAGGATCGTGGCAAGCGTAGTTACGATAGCTACGACCAGGGTATCTGCAAAAATTTTAAGGTATAAGGGTTCCAAAAACCGCAGGTAGTTATCAATGGTAAAAGAAAAGATGACCTGGCCATACGGTGTGCGTCCGGCAAAGGACACTGCAACGACGATCAGCAGCGGTATGACGAAAAAGATGCTGAGCCAGAGCAGGGCCGGCGCTACCAGCAGTTTACCGTTTTTCATCATCGCTGTACTTTCACCTCGTCTCTTTCGTACCACCAGATGCCGACGCGTTCGTCGGGCGTCCAGCGTTTGACGTCGTCAAAGTACTGATATGCGACTACGGTCTGGTTCGAGTTGTCAAGACGGACAAAGACTTTGTCGATAGTGCCGTAGAAGACAACATCGACGACGGTGCCGTAAAAAGCAGGCTCGGGGTGCGCTGCGGCTTTGTCTTCGCTTTCAGCTTCTTCGCAGAGGTTCAGCTTTTCCGGCCGCAGGGCCAAAGTTTCAGTTTCAGTATCGAAGAAATTACTTTCGCCGATGAATTTGGCAACAAATTTTGTGGAAGGATAATGATAAATATTATCAGGATTGCCGTCCTGTTCGATAACGCCTTTATTCATTACGACTATGCGGTCAGACATGGTCAATGCCTCTTCCTGATCGTGCGTTACATAGATGAAGGTCAGACCCAGACCGCGCTGAAGGTTTTTCAGTTCCAGCTGCAGATTTTTGCGCAGCTGGTAATCCAGCGCGCCCAAAGGCTCGTCCAGTAAGAGAACCTTGGGATTGTTGACCAAAGCGCGGGCAATTGCGACACGCTGCTGCTGTCCGCCGGACATTTGCTGGGGACGGCGGTTGCGGAACTCTTCGAGCTGGGTAAGATAAAGGACCTGAGCAACACGTTCCTTTTGTTCATCGGCAGGAACTTTTTTCATCATCAGGCCGAATTTTATGTTTTCCTCAACAGTCATGTGAGGGAATAACGCGTAATGTTGAAATACCATATTCACATCACGTTTATAGGGCGGCAAGGCAGTGACGTTTTCGTCGTCCAGATAGATACTGCCCTCGGTAGGAGTTTCCAGGCCGGCGATCATGCGCAGCAAAGTGGTTTTGCCGCAGCCGGAAGGACCGAGCAACGTAATAAATTCTCCATCGTAAATTGTCAGATCGAGAGAGGGGATAATGACGTTATTACCAAATTTTTTTGTGATTCCCTGTAAACGGACCATTTCTTTCATTTTTTGCTTGTCACAACCTTTCGTAATGCAGATTTTATCCTTATGTAGATAACAACTTATTATATACAGATTTGACCCAAAAATTCAATAATTTTTTGTAAAATTTAGAGGTATTTTGCTAAAAAACAGAGAATATTGATACTCATACGCAATAATGACAGTTTTTGATGATTTTTTGCGGAAAAATTCCAAAATTTGGAGGCTTTTTATTAATGAAACGATTGATACTGGCATTGATTTTGTTGGTAGTTGTTTTAATAACCGGTTGCGCTGATGCCGGCAGGCGTGATCAGGATAAAAAATCGGTGCATAGCCCGGCGGTAACGTTAGGGATCGAACGCATCGGCGAGTATGAGCAGCTGTTTGCAGGGAAGCGTGTGGGTCTGATTACAAATCAGACCGGTGTTGACAGTAAGCTGCGCAGCAGTGAGGATATTTTACTGGCGCATACTGATCTGACAGGGATTTTTGTGCCGGAGCATGGTTTGTTCGGCGCCGTGGCTGCCGGAGACGATGTGGACGGCGCTGAATACAAAGGTGTGAAGGTATACAGTCTGTATGGAGCGGCAAGACGGCCAACGCCGGCAATGCTGGATGCGATCGATGTGATGACTGTTGATATTCAGGATGTGGGTGCCCGGCATTATACTTATGTTTCAACTATGGCCTATGCTATGGAAGAATGTGCTAAAGCCGGTAAAAAGTTTGTTGTTTTCGACCGTCCCAACCCGATTGGGGGATTGATGGAGGGGCCGCTGCTGCGTCAAGAACAGGCAAGCTTTATCGGCCTTTATCCGGTGCCTCTGCGTCATGGACTGACTATCGGGGAATATGCCAGATATATCAACGATACGCAGAAGCTTGGCCTTGATTTGACGGTGATTCCGATGAAGGGCTGGCAGCGGAAAATGTACTGGCAGGATACGGGGCTGCCGTGGGTAGGCACTTCGCCGCAGATACCTACAGCTGCTACGGCTTTATATTACGTGACTACGGGTATTTTGGGGGATACTAACCTTTCGGTTGGTATCGGAACAACAAAACCATTTTATTATGTAGGTGCTCCCTTTGCTGAAAAAGATGCGGTTGCGGATAAATTGAACAGTTTGCAGCTGCCAGGCGTGTATTTCAGACCGGCGGCTTTTATTCCAGCTTACGGAGCGTTTGCAAAAGAGCTGTGCCAGGGTGTGGAAATTTATATTACTGATGCGGAGATATATCGTGCCGCGCTTACCGGGGCGAATATCCTGCGCTGCATTGAAGAACTGTATCCTGACAAGGTTGTTTACCCGGCCCGCTATGGCGGTAAAGGCTATAAAATAGATATTGCCCTGGGCGAAACGGCTTTGCGCGTGGGGGTGCCATTAGAGCGCCTGCTGCCGCGTTGGGACAGGGAAGCACAGGAGTTTGCTGAGCAGGTGCGGCCATATCTGCTTTATAAATAATGAAAGGATTGGAAGTAAATGCTGAATAAGGTTTTTGTAGAATTTTTATATGAAGCGGCGCACATTCAGCGCTGGAACGATCACATCCGTCCTAACGGCTTCACGGAGCTGGATAAGCAAGCGCATAAAATGATGATTTTGTATGTGCTTGCAAAGTATGAGGAGCAGGATCATCAGGCAAAACTGAACTGGCGAGTACTGATCGAAGGCGGTATTTTTGAATTTCTGCATCGGATCGTGCTGACTGATATCAAGCCGCCGGTGTTCCATGAATTGATGCGTGTGCATGGTAAAAAACTCAATAGTTGGGTTTATGAGGAACTGCGACAGCGGATACCTGATCTGGATCCTGTTTTTATGGCTAAAATGCAGAGACATTTTGATGAACCACAGGAAAATTATCTGGAAAAGAAACTTCTGCGTGCTGCACATTATCTGGCCACTCAGTGGGAATTTGGTATTATTTATCATTTCAATCAGGGCATTTACGGTGTTGAGGAAACGAAAGCGGCTATAGAAAGTGAGATCGAGGATCACTATGATCTTGCAGGAGTGCAGAAATTGTCGCTGAAAGGTAAAACCAGCAAGTTTGTTGATCTGGTAGGTCAGCTGCGTTTTCAGAAACGCTGGGCGCAGTCTCCGCGTGTGCCGGAAACTTCAGTAATGGGCCATGTGCTGATCGTAGCTGCTCTGGCATATTTCTGTGCTGTAAAAATGCAGGCTTCAGATGAGCGTATCGTCAATGATTTTCTGTGTGGATTATTCCACGACCTGCCTGAGGTGCTGACCCGCGACATTATTTCGCCGATCAAACGCTCAATCCAGGGGCTGGACGATCTGATCAAGGATATTGAAAAACGTCAGGTTGCAGAAAAATTGCTGCCGCTGCTACCGCATAGCTGGCATGAGGATATCCTGTACTTTACTGAAGATGAATTCAGTAACCGGGCTGTTGTTGACGGTGAGAAGATTACCTGCAGGCCGGAAGAGATTGGGCTAAAATATAATGAGAACGGTAAGGGATATAGGGCCGTTGATGGTACTGTGTTAAAATGCTGCGACCATCTGGCAGCTTTTGTGGAAGCCTATCTTTCAATAGAATATGGTATCAGTTCGAAGCATTTGCGAAATGGCATGGAAGATTTACGGGAACAATACAAAAATAAGGTCGTTTGCGGTTTGGATTTTGGGAAGCTTTACGAGGAATTTCCTCGTTTGTGATGTGGAAAATATTAAAAATGCATAAATTTGCAGAAAGTGTATAAATTGCTAAAATTTTCAAAAAATTTTCTTTGTGCGTATAAAAATAGCTAGACTGCCGCTTGTGCTTAGAGTTATAATAAAGCTGAGGGGATACATTATACAAAATTCAACTATGTATTTTGGAATGTAGGGATAACTAGAAATGTAATAAAATTATGCTTAAATTAAAAAATATTTAAAGGAGGCATCATTATGAATCTGTTTGAAATGGCAAAAATTCCTCTGAACAAAGCAATTGAGGTCATGAAACTTGACCCGAGTGCTGCGGACATTATCGCAACTCCTGAACGTACTCTGGAGGTTTCCATTCCTGTTCGTATGGACGATGGAACTACAAAAGTATTTACCGGTTATCGCAGTCAGCACAGCACCATTATGGGGCCGGCTAAAGGCGGCGTTCGTTATCATCCCGGAGTCAACATGGACGAAGTAAAGACTCTGGCTTTCTGGATGACCTGCAAATGCGCAGTTGCAGGTTTACCTTACGGCGGCGGCAAAGGCGGCATAGTTGTTGATCCTTCTAAACTTTCTGAAAGAGAACTGGAAGGCTTGACTCGCGGCTTTATTGACAGGATCGCTCCGATCATCGGCGAGAAAATGGATATCCCGGCACCTGATATGAATACCAATGCTAAAATCATGGGCTGGATGATGGATGAATTCAGCAAGATTAAAGGCCAGTTTGAACCGGGTTTCGTTACCGGCAAACCGATCTGTCTGGGTGGTTCTTTAGGCAGAAACGCAGCTACCGGACGCGGCGTTATGGTAGCTGCCGGCGAGGCTATCAAAGCTTTGGGTATTAAGCCGAAGCAGGCTACCTGCGCTGTGCAGGGATTTGGTAATGTTGGCAGCTGGACTGCTAAACTGATCCATGATATGGGTGTAAAGATCGTTGCTTTAAGTGATATCAACGGTGCCATCCATAATCCCAAAGGTATGAATCCTTATGATGTTGAAAAACATCTGCAGAAAACAGGCAGCGTTGTGGGTTATAAAGGTTCAAAACCCATCAGCAATGAAGAACTGCTGGCTATGGATGTTACGATCCTTGCTCCGTGTGCAATGGAACTGCAGCTGACTAAAGCCAACGCAGCCAAGGTACAGGCCAAGGTAATCGTTGAAGGTGCTAACGGACCGACAACTCCTGATGCAGATAAGATTCTTGACAAAAAAGGTATTCTCGTTGTACCTGATATCCTCGCTAATGGCGGCGGTGTAACTGTAAGTTATTTCGAATGGGTACAAAACCTGTATCGTTATTTCTGGACTGAAGAAGAAGTTATCGAAAAACAGGAAAGTCTGATGATAGATGCTTTCAAGAAAGTTTACGATACTGCCAAGGAGCATAAAGTTAATATGCGTACAGCGGCTTATATTGTAGCTTTGGGTCATTTGGCAGAAGCTATGAAATATCGTGGTATGTACTAAGAATAATAAAAGGGCGGCTAAAAGCCGCTCTTTTTTATTCTCTGATGCAAAAGGTGCGCTTTAAAAAGACAAATGTAAACAAATAATCGAGAAAGTTGTTGCGTTTTGATTTTATACGTTGACTTGCTCCAGTAAGAGTGATAGAATTTTTAATTATAAACGTACAAAGTAGCTACTATTATTGTACAAACTAATAATGTTGGAGGGGAAGAACTTATGAAATTTGCTAAACGTATGGAACGTATGCAATCGTCTGAAATCCGTGAACTGTTAAAATTGACGGCACAGCCGGATATTATTTCGTTTGCCGGCGGTTTACCGGCACCGGAACTGTTTCCGGTGAAAGAAATAGCTAAAGTATCACATGACCTGGTGGAAAAAGAAGGTCAGCAGCTGCTGCAGTATGCCACGACCGAAGGGCGTCCGACTCTGAGGGCTAAAATTGCTGCCAGAATGAAAGATAAATATCATACTGAGGTTGATCCGGATGAGATTTTGATCACTACCGGTTCACAGCAGTGTCTCGATTTTGCAGGTAAATTGTTCCTTGATCCCGGTGATGTTGTTTTATGTGAAAGTCCTTCTTATTTGGGTGCACTTAATGCCTTTAATGCCTATGAGCCTACTTTTGTAGAAGTGCCAACTGATAATGTTGGTCTGATTCCGGAAGAATTGGACAAAATCTTAAGCACTACCGACCGTTGTAAATTTATTTATGTTATCCCCGATTTCCAAAATCCGACCGGTCGTACCTGGAGTTTGGAACGCCGCAAAAAGTTTATGGAAGTGATCAACAAACATAATCTGCCTGTGCTGGAAGACAACCCTTATGGCGAGCTGCGTTATGAAGGGGAGATATTACCGTCCTTAAAATCTATGGATACCAAAGGTCTGGTTATGTTCCTCGGCACTTTTTCCAAGATTTTCTGTCCGGGACTGCGTTTAGGCTGGGTCGCTGCCTCTAAGGACGTTGTCAGTGAATATGTAAAAATCAAACAAAGCGCCGATTTGCATACCTCTAATTTTGACCAGGGGATAGCTGACGCTTATATGGAAAATTATGATTTGGATAAGCATGTTGAAGAGATCAAAGCCCTTTATAAAAAACGCCGCGATCTGATTTTAAAAACTATGGCGGAAGAATTTCCGGCAGGTACGGAATGGACACATCCTGAAGGCGGGTTGTTCCTGTGGCTGACTTTTCCGCAGGGCTGCAGTGCTGATAAGGTTTTCCACAAATGTATCGAGATGAAGGTTGCCGGCGTTACCGGTGATGCCTTCTACCCTAATGGTAAAACTGACCGTAATATGCGTATCAATTTTTCCAATATGCCGGAAGAGAAAATCATCGAAGGTGTAAAACGGATGGCGAAAGCTATCAGAGAATGTATGTAATTGGATAAATAAACCCCGCTGCGATTAATCGCAGCGGGGTTTATGTTTATTTGCTTTGGGTCTTCCAGGGTACTATTTTATGTTCCAGCCATTGCAGACCTAAATTGAAAATGAGTCCCAGGAGTGAAAGAACGATAACGCCGGCCATTAAACGGTCGGTGATCATCAGATCTCCATAATGCAGGATCAAAGCGCCGATACCTTCTTGTGCCGCGATCATTTCGGCAGCTACAAGTAGCAGCAGTGAAGTGCCCGCTGCCAGACGCAGCCCGGCAAAGATTACCGGCAATGCGCTCGGCAGAACTACGCTTTTCATCGTCAGCCACCAGCTGGCATTAAAGCTGACAGCTACCTTGATCAGCAATGTGTCGACGTTTTTGACACCTGAATAGGTATTCATCGCAACGGGAAAGAAAACGCCCAAAGCAATGATAGTGACTTTAGATAATTCACCGATTCCAAGCCAGAGAATAAAAAGCGGCAGTAAAGCGATTTTTGGGATCGGATAAAGGGCATTGACGATCGGTGTTCCTATTCGGTCCATCAGCGCAGAGGTGCCGGTAACGAGCCCTACCAGCAAACCGATGATGCTGCCTAAAGCAAAGCCCAGCAGAATGCGGTAAAGACTGGCTGTCAGACTGCGGCTGATTTCGCCGCTTGTAATAAGCTTGCCGAGTGCAGTAAGGATTGCGCTTGGTGCCGGTAGAAACAATGAGGAAATCAGACCTGTACTGCAGATTATTTCCCATACTGCCAGTAAGAAGGCTATCGCAGCGAAAGATATCCAGGCCGGATAAGTTTTCTGCCAGTGAGTCATACGGTTGTGGATTTTATATTCAGCCATTAGCTTCCACCTCCATCAGAGCCGCACGGGCATCACTGCTTATATGTTCCCAGATGATGCGGATAAATTCGGCTATCTGAGCGGTATTTTCAGTTTTTTCCCTGTCAGCTCGCGGAATTGCAATGGTCAGGATTTTGCTGACTTTACCGGGGCGTCTTGATAAAAGCACGACTCTGTCAGCCAGCATTACCGCTTCCTGAATATTGTGAGTAACATATAAGGTGCTGAGTCTGGTCTTTTCCCAAAGAGTAACAAGCTCTTCCTGCATGATCGTGCGAGTCTGTGCGTCCAAAGCAGAAAATGGTTCATCCATTAAAAGGAGGTCAGGATTTATGACAAGCGCCCTGGCGATACCGACTCTTTGCCGCATACCGCCGGATAACTGGTGCGGAAAGGCTTTTTCAAAACCGCCGAGTCCAACTAAATTGATATAGTGCTGGATCCGTTCTTTCTGTGCTGTCTTTGGTACGCCTGTGGCTTCAAGTCCAAAGGCAATATTTTCATAAACGCTGCGCCAGGGAAACAGGCCTGTTTCCTGGAAGACGATGCCCATAGCAGGAGTGTGGCCTTCCGTCAGATCTGTGAAATAAATACTCCCATCGCTTGGTGACAGCAACCCTGCTGTAAGATTGAGCAGAGTCGATTTACCGCAGCCGGAAGGCCCTACCAAAGCTACAAATTCCTCGCTGTGTACAGTCAGGCTGACGTTTTCAAGTACAGACAGCTGTTTGCCTTGAGGATCGATGAAATTTTTGCTGACATTGTCGATAACTAATTTCATTTAAACTACTGCCTCCGGTGTTGTTTGATAAAGTATAAAAATAAGGAAAACTTTGTTGAGAAATTATTTTTGCATAGCCTTGCTGAGCAGGCTGGTATTGGTGACGGCTTGTGGATCAAGCTTGCCCTCGATCATGCCATGAGAAGTATACCAGTCTATCTGAGTCTGGATATCGCTGTCTAGCAGTTTGCCGTCACGATCGATATAAGGCAGGCCGAGCTTGATGTCAGCTTCAGGAGCTTTAACATATTTGGCGATAATGCCTACGACTTCGTCCAGCTTTTTGGGGTCTTTATTGTCAATAGCTGCATCATAGTAGTAATTGCAGGCTTTTTTGTATGCTCTTAAGAAACGTACTGCTGCATCTTCATTTTTCAGGAATTTGGGAGAAAAGAAAAGGGCAGAGGTTTGATAGGGGATAACGTCACCGACTTGGGTGACAAGTTTACCATAGCCTGCAGTCTGCACTTTGGTGATATTGGGTTCGTTGAGTATGGCTCCGTCGATTTGTTTGCTTTCAAGAGCGGCCATAACAGCACTCAATTTGCCAAGAGGTACGATCTCCACATCTTCAAGAGTCAATCCTTTGGTTTCCAGCATCCGCCCAAGCATATAATGGAAGGTAGAACCTTTTTGAGTAATGCCAATGCGTTTGCCTTTGATATCTTCGAGCTTGGTAATTCCATTGTTGTAGTTATCGGAGGTGACTAAAAGTGCTGAGGAAGAAAAGCCTTTTTGTTCACGGCCTTTATCGGCAACGATAGCAAGTTGTTGACCGCTGGCAGCCATATTGAAGAGACTGGCAGTGATACCGGTAGCGCCGACGTCTACTTTAGAGGAAGCTGTAGCCACAGCAATAGGATGAGCTGCGTCAAACCACTGTTGATCTATTTCAAGGTTTTCTTCGGCAAAGTAGCCTTTATCTAAAGCGATAAAAAGCGGTGCAGAACTGGTAAGGCGAAGCATACCCAGAGATACTGCTGTTTTTGCTTTGGGGTCAGCGGCTTTTTTGTCCTCACCGCCGCAGCCTGCCATCAAGAACATAAAACAAACTGCTGTAAACAAAATCAAGATTTTTTTCATTTATTTCCCTTCCTTATATTGTACGCTAAGTACAAAAATGTAGTGCAGACAAAATAATGTCTTTCATAATTTTACAATATCTCCAAGTTTTTTGCAGTATTTTTTGCAGAAAAAAAGAAGAATTTTTAAATAAATATTTAAATATCTATAGACAAAAATAGAAAAAACTTTCAGTAAGGTAAAGGAATTGGTATAATGTATAAAGATGAAAGTATTTTTTAGAACGGAGGCCCGCATGGGAAATATCATAAATTTGAAAAAAATGATGTCGGCAGCCATGTTTGCAGCTGGACTGCTGGTCAGTATGAACAGTGCTTCGGCACAGCAGGCTGAGCAGGAACCGCTGGCGCTGTTGCAGTTGGATGTTGACGGTAACGGCAGTCTGGAAACTGTGGAACTGTATGGTGGTCAGATGACTCGCGGCAGCAGTTACAGGAATGATTTTTTATTGCTTTTAAAAGGCAGTGACTCTGAATTGCTGACGGCATATGTACCAAGTATTAATGGAGGTTACGACTGCAGTTTAGAAAAAGCAAGGTTTACGGGCAGAGGCGAACAGCTGATTTTGTCTGTTGGACAGGGAGGCGACGATGGCAGTATAGAATATCGTATCATTGACTTTGCTGATCCTAAGGCGGTGAAGGAGATTTTTACTGGCAGCGATAATGCAGGTGTAGCGGCAACTGCGGAATTTGTGCCGGATTTTCGCAGTAAAATTGCTTTTGCAGACGGCAGCACTAATTATGAACTGCTTCCCAAAGAGAAAGAGTTTTATGAACAGCGTGGGCTTTATGACGTTAACGGTACCTTATTAAAGGGGTATCGACGCCCGTATGTCGGGAAAATACATTCGCTGGTTGCTGTAGATATGGAGCAGGACGGGATTTTGGAACTGTTGTCGCTGCAAAACATCAGTGGGTTAAACAGGGAAGACCTGCTTGGGAAGCTGGCCGGGGTGTGGTCATATGATGGCAGCAGTGGCTGGAAATTAAAAAGTAAAACTTTTTACAGCGGCGGCAAAAATAAAGACGACAAATTCCATCGCAGCTATAATGAAAAAAACTGGCGGATTTTACCGAGGCAGGCGGTGCATGACAGCAGCAGCGTAACTTATCCTGTTTTTACTGCGATTGCGGCGCCTGAGGTGCAAAATAAGCTCAATGGAGATTTTGCGATTATTGCTGGTCCTTATTTGCAGAATCTGGCAACTGGAGGCTGCGAACTTGATTATACATTGACCTTCGTCAGTGAAAAGTTTATCAGTATGGTGTTTTTTGGTGTACTGGATGAAGGTGAAAAAGAAATTTTTGCTAAGATACCATTAAATATTGATGTACAAACTGGAGCACAATTGGCACTGGGTGATGTTTTGAATTTACGTGATGCCGATTTACTTCCGGTTTTAAGGTTGCTGACAAAGAAAGATAAGGTGGATTTCAGTAAAGGTATTCCTGAAAGCTGGTATTATAACGGGACTAATTTTGTGTTTTGTCAGCGAAGTGAAACCGGCGAGTGGTTGGAAGCAACGGTGGCTGCAAGCGATCTGAAAAAGTTTTTACTGAAACCGGAATTATTTTAAAGAGAACTGACTGGCCAGTCAGCAAATAGTGAAAAACAGAGAAAAAATACGAAAAATTAAGAAAAAAGGCTTTAATCGGTTAAAATAGCGGTTGCGTTTATAATTACGATAAACTATAATAAGAGTATTCTTGAAAATAGCGGAGCCGTGCGCCCTTTTACAGGGCGCAGCCGTTTTTTTGAATACGTGAGGAGGATATATTTATGCTGAGTTTTTTTGATAAAGGCCGAAGGAAAAAGGCCTTGGCTGTTGCGGTAGCGGCATTTACCGTGATGGCTTTGGCTGGCTGCAGCAAAGAGCAGCAGGCACCACAGGCGACGTTGGTTAAAACGATGGAAGTTATCAAACGCGATACGCCGATCGTTTATGACTATACAGGTTTTGTGCAGGCGCAGAAAGAAGTCAATTTGATGGCGCAGGTCAGTGGACAGATCACAGGAAAGTATTTCCTGGGCGGTGAAAAAATAACTGCGGGACAGACCTTGTTTACTATTGATCAGCGTACATATCAGGCAAAAGTTCTGAATGCACAGGCCGGACTTGCCAGTGCCCAGGCAACTTTGATTCGTACCAGCCGTGATCTGGAGCGTTATAAAAAGCTATATGAGCAGAACGCTGTTTCCAAGCAGGAGCTTGATAACAGGGTCGCTGAGGCCGAACAGGCGCAGGCTGCTGTTGATGCACAGCAGGCTTTGCTGGAAAATGCCAATATTGATCTGGGAGAAACTAATGTCGTTGCGCCTTTTGACGGACGTATAGATACCAATGATCTTTCTGTAGGCAACTATGTTACTGCCGGTCAGACTGTTCTTGCTACTATTTCTAATACAGATCCGGTATTTGTAGAATTCAGTCTGGCAGAAAACGAATATTTAAAACTTCTGAGCGCTCATAATGATGCAGGTGGAGCGTCGTTGGAAAATCTGACGATCGTTTTGAGCGATGGCAGCACTTATTCTGAAAAAGGCCGTGTCGATCAGGTCAATCGCAGCATTACGCAGGGGACAGGTACTTTGTCGCTGAAAGCTGAATTCCCAAATCCTGCTAAGATCCTGCTGCCTGGCATGTTTGCTCATCTGCAGGCCAACAGTGGTACTGTACATGACGCTAAGCTGATTCCGCAGCGTGCTGTAACCGAGCTTATGTATAAGAAATTTGTTTATGTACTTGGCGATGATAATAAAGTATCCATGCGCGAAGTTACATTAGGTCCACGTATCGGTCGTTTGTGGCTGGTTGAAAGTGGTCTGGAAGGCAACGAAACGGTTGTTGTCGAAGGCATCAACAAAATTAAACAGGGTTCTGAGGTAAAACCTGAACCGATGACCGAGGCAGAATTGGATACTGCTGTATCTTTGAAAGAATCCTAAGGAGGTAACTAGTTGTGGCACGCTTTTTTATAGACCGTCCGGTCTTTGCGATAGTGCTGGCAATACTTATTACCTTACTTGGTACTATTGCCGGATTCAGCCTGCCAATTGCTCAATACCCGGATATCACCAAGCCGCACATTGCCGTTTCTACGAACTATGTGGGTGCTAGTGCGGAGGTTGTTGAGGAATCTGTTGCGCAGGCGATCGAACAAAAAGTTAATGGTGTAGAAAATATGCTGTACATGAACTCTACTAGTACCAGCGTAGGCGAATACACACTTGACGTATATTTCAATCTTGATAAAAATGCAGATATCGGTTCTGTAGAGGTACAGAACCGTGTTTCTCAGGCTTCGTCCTCCATGCCGTCAGAGGTAAGTGCTTACGGTATTACGACAGCCAAGAAATCTGCCGAGACCATCATGTATTTTGCGTTGCACTCACCTGATGGAACGTTTGATACGATGTTTCTTACCTCTTATGCGATGACAAACTTCCTTGATGCCTGCAAACGCGTTAAGGGTGTTTCCAGTATTGATATTTTTGGTCAGGAATACGCAATGCGCCTATGGCTGCAGCCAGATAAAATGGCTCAGTTGGGTGTGACCGCAGATGATGTTTCCAATGCAATCAAGAGTCAGAACATTCAGGCTCCTGTTGGTTCTATTGGTACGCGTCCTACAGCGGAGCAGCAGGAATTCCAATATTCTGCTAATGCTCAGGGGCGTTTGTCGACTCCGGAAGAGTTTGGTAATATTATTGTCCGTTCTCAAAACGGCAATAACCTGAAGCTTAAAGAAATTGCGAAAATTGAAGCTGGTGCCCGCAGTGATAACGTTGCTGGTTATCTGAACGGCGGTTCTTCTGTTGTTTTCCCTGTTTACTTAACAAGCGACGCTAACGCTTTGGAAACCGTCAATAACATCAAAGCCGTATTGGCCGATGCTGAAACGCGTTTTCCAGAAGGTATGGAGCTGACTATTGTTCAGGATAATACCCAGTTCGTACGCGAAGCGCTGGAAAAAGTAGCTCATACTTTCTTTGAAGCTTTGGCGCTGGTTATTCTTGTTGTATTTATTTTCCTGGGCAGCTGGCGTGCAACGCTTATCCCGCTGCTGGCGATTCCTGTTTCTTTGGTTGGTACCTTCGGTGCGTTCGTGCTGATGGGATTTTCGATCAATACTTTAACAATGTTTGCTATGATTCTTGCTATCGGCCTCGTTGTTGATGACGCGATCGTTGTTGTTGAGGCAGTTGAGCATCACATCCAGGATAATGGAATGACTCCAAAAGAAGCTACTTATCGGGCGATGAAAGAAGTTTCCGGTCCTGTTGTGGCGATTGCGTTCGTTTTGGCAGCAGTATTTATCCCGGTTGCATTTACCGGCGGTACTGTTGGTCAGCTTTATAAACAGTTCGCTTTAACGATTTCTGTTTCTATGGCGCTGTCGGCTATCGTAGCATTGTCTTTGACTCCAGCGTTGTGTGCATTGCTGTTGAAACCGCATGATAAAGACGAAGTCAAAGGACCTATTGGTAAATTTATCCATAAGTTCAATGTCTGGTTTGCCAATACTTTAAGTAAATATGTTAAAAATGTTGAAAAATGTATCCGTCATGCAAAAATCTCAATGGCCGTTTTGCTGGTTATGGTTATTTTATTGGGCTGGGTAGCTAAGGTTACTCCTACCGGATTTGTGCCAAGTGAAGATCAGGGTTATTCTGTAACGTCATTTAATTTGCCGGAGGGTGCATCCAGTAATCGTGGTATTCAGGCTATGATGGAGCTGGGTGATAAGATCAAGTCGCTGCCGGGCGTTAAATATGTTATGGAAGTATCTGGCTTTGATATCCTTACTGGCGCCCCTAAGTCCAGTGCCGGTCTGATCGTTGCGGCGATGGAAGATTATGACAAACGTGATAACAGTGCTCAGGATATAGTGCCGCAGATTTATGGCATCGGTGCCCAAATGCCGCAGGTAAGCGTTATGGCGTTTGATCCGCCTGCATTACCGGGTGCGTCCAGCACAGGCAGTTTGAGTATGTACCTGATGAATCTGGGCGGTGACGATATGGAGCGGATGCAGGAAGTTGCTAACGAATTTCTTGCTAAAGCCAATCAACGTCCTGAAATTGGTATGGCTTATACCACCTTTAATACTAATACGCCGGTTTATCAGTTTAACGTAGACCGTGAAAAAGCAGAGTCTCTAAATGTACCTGTAGCAAGCGTATTTACAGCTTTACAGACTTTCCTCGGCGGCAGTGAGATCAATGACTTCAATGCTTTTGGCCGTACTTGGAAAGTAGTTATGCAGGCGGATGCAAAATATCGTACGAATGTTGATGATATGCGTTATTTCTTTGTACGCAGCAATAACGGCGATATGGTGCCTCTTAATACCTTGGTTACTGACGAAGGTAAAACAAGTTCTGCTACTGTAACCCGCTTCAACGGTGTACGAGCTATTAAAATAGCTGGTAACCCTGCTACAGGATATAGTACAGGTCAGGCTATGACTGCACTGGAAGAAACTGCTGCAGAAATTTTGCCGACTACTTATACCTATGAATGGGTAGATCAGAGCCGTGACGAACTGGAAGCAGGAAACAGATCAACACAGATTTTCATTATTTCTCTGATCTTCGTATTTTTGTGTCTGGCAGCTTTGTATGAAAGCTGGACTATCCCGTTGGCAGTTATGCTGTCAGTGCCTGTTGCCGCCCTTGGCTGTTTTGGCGCTCAGTATCTGCGCGGTTTGCAGAACGACGTTTATATGCAGATCGGTTTGATCATGCTGATTGGTCTGAATGCTAAAAATGCGATTCTGATCGTAGAATATGCAAAGATGAACATGGAAAATGGCGAACCTGTAGTTAAAGCGGCGCTTGATGCTGCCAGACTGCGGTTGCGTCCGATTCTGATGACATCCTTCGCGTTCATTCTTGGCTGTGTGCCTTTGGCGATTGCAACAGGTCCAGGTGCCGGTGCCCGTGTTTCTATGGGTAATGCCGTTGTTGGCGGTATGACCTTCGCTACGATGATCGGTATCTTTATGATCCCGGTATTATTCGTTGTCGTTGAACGTATTTTCAACAGAAAAAAACACAGCGAAGAATAAATTTAGGTGTTTTGTAAATATATAATGCCCCGTCTTAAAGACGGGGCATTATTTTTTTGCAGGATTTTTTTTATTTATGTGGTATTTAAAAAAGGTAACTGAAAATTTCTGACAAAGAGTGTTTAGAGGTAAAAGCAGATGAATGAATTAAAAAATAAAAGTAAATTTCTCAGAGATGTCTGGTACCTGACCAAAAGTTATTGGCAGTCAGAAGAAAAGGGAAAGGCTTATTTGCTGTTGACGGCAATCATAGCACTAACTTTAGGCGTAGTGTATATGCTGGTGCTGTTGAATAAATGGAACAATTCCTTTTATAATGCACTGCAAAATTACCAGACCGAACTTATTTTTGATGAGCTGATACATTTCGGCTGGCTGGCTGTGATCTACATTATTCTGGCAGTTTATGCCTTTTATTTGCAGCAGGTACTGGTGCTTAACTGGCGTCGTTGGCTGACTAACAGGTACATTGATGAATGGTTGAAAAATAAGACCTACTATCGTCTGCAGATGTTCGGCTCTGATACTGATAACCCTGACCAGCGTATTAGTGAGGATGTGCGTTTGTTTGTTGAGATGACGTTAAAGTTCAGTATCGGTGTTTTAAAGGCTTTTTGTACTTTTGTGTCTTTCGTATTTATTTTATATGAACTGTCAGGTTCACTGGAATTTACTTTGGCGGGGCAAGTGTGGCATATTGAAGGCTATCTGGTTTGGGTAGCCTTGGTTTATTCCATTGTTGGTACAGGGCTTACTCATTTGATTGGTAAAAAACTGGTAGGGCTGAATTTTGTTCAGCAACGTTATGAAGCGGATTTTCGTTTCAGTATGATGCGAATGAGGGAAAATGCTGAAAGTGTAGCGTTTTACAGCGGTGAGAAACAGGAAGGCGGCGTATTTAAGAAGCGTTTTAAACTGCTGCTGGATAATTTCTGGAAGATAGTAGAAAAACAAAAACAGTTGGTCTGGCTTAATTCCGGCTATTCACAGATTGCAATTATTTTCCCTTTCGTAGTGGCTATGCCGCGTTACTTAAGTAAGGAAATAACATTAGGCGGCCTGATCCAGATTGCCAGTGCCTTTGGCAGGGTGCAGGAATCATTATCATATTTTGTAGATATGTATGCTTCTTTGGCTGAATGGCGGGCAGTTGTAGAGCGTCTTACGGGTTTTGGGGTACATATGCACGAGGTAAAACAGGAAAAACCGCAGATTGATCTTGAACGAATGGAAAGTCGCAACGATACTATCGTAGCTGCGTCCTTGCAGGTTGAATTGCCAGATGACAGGATCTTGTTGAAAAATGTCAATTTTACTTTAGTACCCGGCCGAAATAAAAATATCCTGATCAAAGGCGCAAGCGGCAGCGGTAAAAGTACATTGCTGCGTGCTGTGGCTGGTATCTGGCCATATGTGCATGGTAAATTGGAACTGCCTGCTGCCGAGAAACTGATGTTTATTCCGCAAAAACCTTATTTACCATTGGGAACATTGAAAGAAGCGCTGCTTTATCCAGGCAGTTGTCATAAAACAGATGAAGAGTTGGTGATGTTGCTGGAGCAATGTCGGATTGGCTACCTGGCAAAAGACCTGTATGTCGAAGCAGACTGGTCACATGTGCTTAGCGGCGGTGAACAGCAGAGGCTGGCTTTTGTAAGGGCACTGATCTATCAACCGTCATGGCTGTTTTTAGATGAAGCTACTTCTGCTTTAGATGAGGAGACAGAAGCGGTGATGTATAAGCTTGTTGAAACTTTAATGTCGGATACTACCATAGTCAGTATTGGACATCGCAGTAGTTTGAGCAGTTTCCACCAAATAGGGTTGTTTATTGATAAAGGTCAGCACAGTGTTATTGAACGGGCCTTGTGAAAATAATGTCAGGCATAGAATTTTGTAAGTAGAATTTACTGTTTTTTGCTAAAAGAAATTTTTACTTTGCTGTGATTTGCTTATATAATAAATAAAGAAGCAGTTTTTCAGAAAGGAAGTGTAAAAAATGATGCCATTGGAAATAGCTCCTAAAATTTATGATGTGGGTGTTGTTGACTGGGCTGTGCGTGATTTTCACGGATATAAGACGGAACGCGGTGCTTCATATAATTCATATTTGATCATGGATGAAAAAATCTGTTTGATCGATACAGTGAAAGCGATGTTTGCTGAAGAATTATTGGCAAAGATTGAACGTGTTGTCGACCCTGGAAAAATTGATTACGTAATAGTGAACCATGTGGAACCGGATCATGCAGGGGCATTGCCGGCGCTGGTCAAAGCGGCTCCGAATGCTAAGTTTTTTATTACAGCTCAAGGGAAGGCGGAAGCAATTCGTCATTATGGTGATTTATATGATTTTCAGGTCGTGAAGGATGGCGATAAATTATCATTAGGCAAACGTGAATTGACTTTTGTAACTTTACCAATGCTGCACTGGCCTGACAGTATGGCAACTTATTGTGCAGATGATGGGATTTTGTTTTCTAATGATGCTTTTGGCCAGCATTATGCGGCAGCTAAACGTTTTGATGATGAAGTGGATCTGGGAATACTTTTTTATGAAGCAAAAAAATATTTTGCCAATATACTCTGGCCATATGCGAAATTAATTGATAAAGCGCTGGCGAAAGCAGCGGCGCTTGATTTAAAGATGATAGCTACAGCCCATGGTATTATCTGGCGCAGTCATATTCAGGAAATTATTGCCAAATATGCTGCCTGGGGCAAAGGTGTGAGCGGCAGCAGTGTAGTTATTGCCTATGATACGATGTGGGGCGCTACGGAGCAAATGGCTCGTGCTGTGCTGGAGGGTGTTGTCAGTGCCGGTAGTGATGCTGTGCTGCTGCGTATGAACGAAACTCCGAATAGTACTGCTGTTGCGGATTTATTTGAAGCAGGTGGTATGATCATCGGCTCTTCAACACTGAACAGCGGGATGCTGCCCACTATGGGCAGTCTGCTTGTATACCTTAAAGGCTTAAACCCAACAGGTAAAAAAGCAGCTGTTTTCGGTACATATGGCTGGGCCGGCGGAGCTCAGAAAGATATGGAAGCTTTGCTGACAGCGGCTGGTTTTGAGTTGGAACCTGGTTTTACCTGTAAATGGAAGGCACAGCCAGAAGACCTGGAAGCAGCAAGGCAGCTTGGTTATGAATTTGCCAGGAAGCTGCAAAAATAAAAAAATTGATCAAGCAGACGAGTTTTATGCGTCTGCTTGTTTTTTTCTGCTGAAAAGATGTTCACGAATAATTTACTTGCCAAAAGTCGAAAGGTCAAATATAATAGAATTAATCTAATTATAGATGCCGGCAGAAAAGTTTGACTTTAATGCTGAAACGATAAAAGGAAGGTAATTAAGATGAGAAATCTTGCAGATGCAATAGAAAATTTCATCATCAGACAGCTTTTAGAGGACAGAGAGGACGCTGTTTTAGTACAGCGTAATGAACTTGCCGATAAACTGTCGTGTGCACCGTCGCAGATCAGTTATGTGCTGAGCACGCGTTTTACTCCTGAACGGGGGTTTATGGTCGAATCCAGACGCGGCAGCGGCGGCTTTGTCCGTATTGTAAGGGTGATGCCTCATGAATTGCAGGAAGAGAACTGTGAGCCGACAGTGCATGATTTGATTGAGCACTGGGCTGCTAACCGTTTGATCAGCAGGCGCGAAAAATCACTGTTGCAGTATATGATGGAAATTCTGGATGCTGATGAAGCTAAAAAAAGAGCTGTTTTGGAGACGGCTATTACTAAAATGACAGAACGTGAGTGAGGTGAATTGATATGTTATGTCAGAAATGCGGATTAAAAGAAGCTGTGGTCCACGTGGTATGCGTGGTCAACGATAAACAAATCGACAAATGGCTGTGCTCGGATTGTGTTGAAGAATTGGCTCCGTCTAATTTTTTGTCGGGAACTGTTTTCAATGCCAAAGAGTTTTTAGATGGGCTGTTGAAACCAAAAGCTAGAGAAGAACAGATCATGAATCGTTTTACTGAACGTGCCAAAGGTATTTTGGAAGACGCGATGCGTTTTGCATTGGATAAGGGTCATGATCATGTTGGAACAGAACATATCTTGCTGGCGTTGCTGAATGTTGAAAATTGTTTTGCCAAGAAGATTCTAGAAAAACTTGGCATTGATAATCAGGCGGTCATAAAAGAGCTGGAAAGCTGGATGGAGCCCGCTGGCAGCACTGAGCTGATGATCAGTTATACCCCGCGTGCCAAACGGGCCTTAGAGCTTGCTGGTGAAGCAGCAGCAGCTTTTAAGCTGCACTATGTAGGGTCCGAGCATTTGCTGTTGGGCTTGCTGCGTGAAGGAGAAGGCGTGGCTGCTCAGGTATTGCGGCGCTTTAACGTTACGGCAGAACAGGTCATGAAGGTCATTAAGGCTGTTTATGATAATCAGCCATTGACAGATGGCAATTATAATGCTGGCGACAGCGATGTGGAAATAAAGAGCAATGTGTTGGAAATGCTGTCGGAATTTGGCCGCAATCTCAATCAGCTGGCTTCAGATGGAAAAATTGATCCCGTTGTTGGCCGCGAAAAAGAGGTTGAACGCATTATTCAGATTCTGTGTCGGCGTACAAAAAATAATCCGGTGTTGATTGGAGAGTCCGGCGTTGGTAAAACGGCTATTGCCGAGGGCCTGGCCCAGCGAATTGTTGACGGTAATGTTCCGGAGATACTGCGTGAGAAAATTGTGTTCTCGCTGGAGATCGGGTATCTGGTGGCGGGAACCAAATACCGCGGTGAATTTGAGGAACGTTTGAAAGAATTACTGGAAGCGGTAAAAGAAAATAAAAATATTATTCTTTTTATTGACGAACTGCATACTATCATCGGAGCAGGTGCCGCAGAGGGCGCTATTGATGCTGCAAATATTATAAAACCGGCTTTGGCCAGGGGTGAAATGCAGGCTATAGGAGCCACTACTTTAAACGAATACCGGAAAAATATTGAGAAAGATGCGGCACTGGAACGTCGTTTTCAACCTATCGTTGTAGGTGCTCCTGATGTTAATGATTCAATTGAGATTTTGAAGGGACTGCGCGATAAATATGAAGCCTTTCATCGTATTCAAATCACAGATGAGGCTATTATGGCGGCAGTGCGTCTGTCTGATCGTTATATCACTGACCGTAATCTTCCGGACAAAGCTATCGATTTAATGGATGAAGCCTGTTCGAGGGTACGGTTGCAAAGCTATAAGATTTCCTTGCCGCAGCGGGAAATCGAACAACAGCTTGAAAAAGTGCGCATTGAAAAAGAATCGGCTATTACTCAGCAAATGTATGAACGTGCTGCTGAATTGCGTGACGCAGAACGCAAGCTGCAGGAACAGCTTGATGGTGAGCGTCAGTCGCAGCGCAGTGGATCAAGCAGTAAATTGACGGTAAGTGAAGAAGATGTTGCCGAAGTAGTTGCTTCCTGGACAAATATTCCACTGCGTAAGCTTACCGAAGGTGAATCTAAAAGACTTATTCATTTGGAGGAGGCGCTGCATGAGCGTGTGGTCGGTCAAAATGCGGCTGTTGACGCTGTTGCAAAAGCTATCCGTAGAGCCAGAGCCGGGTTTAAGGATAAAAACCGCCCTGTAGGATCGTTCCTGTTCTTAGGACCTACCGGGGTAGGTAAAACAGAGCTGGCTAAAGCGCTGGCAGAGAACCTTTTTGGCGATGAACGTGCTTTGATTAGATTTGATATGTCTGAATATATGGAAAAGCATACTACTTCTCGGTTGGTAGGTGCTCCTCCTGGTTATGTTGGTTATGAAGAAGGCGGTCAGCTGACAGATGTTGTGCGCCGGCGGCCCTATTCGGTAATTTTGCTGGATGAAATTGAAAAAGCGCATCCTGATGTTTTCAACTTGCTGCTGCAGATTATGGAAGACGGCCGCTTGACTGACGGGCAGGGACGGACTGTTGATTTTAAAAATGCTGTTATCATTATGACCAGCAACGCTGGTGCCAGAGCATTACTGGACAGCAAGCCGTTGGGATTTGCGACTGGTGAGAAACAGGTAAACGACGGACGCAAAAGTGCTGTATTGGAAGAAGTAAAAAGAATCTTCCGTCCTGAATTTTTAAATAGAATTGATGAAATTCTGGTCTTTGATCCGCTTGGTGAAGCAGAACTGCGGCAAATTGTCGAACAGATGCTCAAAGAACTTTCAGGTCGTTTGCAGGAAAATGGCCTTGATATCAAGGTTACTGATGAGGCTAAGGCCGAGCTTTTAAAAGCTGGCAAGGATACGCGTTATGGTGCACGGCCTCTGCGCAGGGCTTTAAGGAAACTGGTTGAGGATCCTGTTTCCGATTTGTATCTGGCTTCAGAATTAAAACGCGGTGATACTATTTTGACCCGTACTGATGAGGCTGGTAAAATCTATTTTGATAAAGAAGAAGCGCACAAGGAAGAAGCCTTGGTTGCAGCTGGAGAGGAACGTCCGTAATGGCAAAACCGAAAATACGTTTCGTTTGTCAGTCGTGTGGTTATGTAACGGCTAAATGGTTGGGAAAGTGTCCGGAATGTGGTCAATGGGACAGTTTTGTCGAAGAAATGGACGTGCCTGAACGTCCTGGACAGAGTTACCTGCCTGTAGGCGAAACCGCTAAGCCCAAACCGTTGCATCAGGTGGCGGAACAGTCCCTCAGCCGTCTGCAGACAGGTATCCGTGAATTTGATCGTGTGCTTGGGGGAGGGATTGTTCCCGGCAGCCTGGTTTTGTTGGGCGGAGACCCGGGCATTGGCAAGTCGACTATGCTTTTGGATGCCGGCATGAAGTTTAGCCGGAATAATATAAAAGTTTTGTATGTTTCTGGTGAAGAATCAGAAGCGCAAACAGCAATGCGGGCGAGACGTTTAGGCAGCAGCGGTGAAAACCTGCTGGTGATGACGGCTACCGATTTGAATATTATTTTACTGCAGGCACAGGAAGTGCAGCCGGCATTGTTGGTAATTGATTCTATTCAGACTATGTACAACAGCGAGCTGCCTACTGCAGCAGGCAGTGTCGGACAGGTGCGCGAGTGTACGGCGAAATTGCTGCGTTTTGCAAAAACCAGCGGCATTGCCGTGCTTATTATCGGTCATGTGACTAAAGACGGTAATATTGCCGGCCCGCGATTGCTTGAACATATGGTCGACGTGGTGCTGCAGTTTGAAGGGGATAGATCCTATTCTTTTCGGGTGCTGCGTGCCTTGAAAAATCGTTTTGGCTCTACAAATGAAAGCGGTATTTTTTCTATGGAAGCCAGTGGGCTGCAGGAAATAAGTAATCCAGCAGGATTATTCCTGGAAGAACGCAGTAACGATGCTTCCGGTTCAGTTGTTTGTGCCTGCCTGGAAGGTAACAGGCCTATTTTAGTTGAAGTGCAGGCTTTGGTTGCCAAAACACCGTATGGGATGCCCCGACGCACTGCTGTTGGATTTGATTATAATCGGGTCACTATGCTTTTGGCGATTTTGGAACGGCGCTTAGGAATGGATTTTGGCGCTTACGATGCTTACGTCAATGTAGTTGGCGGGATGAGAGTCACTGAGCCAGCTGCAGATCTGGCTGTGGCTGCTGCGCTGGTATCCAGCTATCGTAATCGGCCGATTCCGCATGGCGTATTAGTCATGGGTGAAGTGGGGCTTACAGGAGAAGTGCGACGAATAGGTTCGCCGGAAAGGCGTATCAAGGATGCTATGAATCTTGGCTTTAAAAGATTTGTTTTGCCAATGGGCAAGCTGTCATTGGATGAACCCTGCAATGGTATTGTGCAGGTTAAAACTTTGGAAGAAGCGCTGGATAAGGTTTTTGCTTAAAAGAGCGGAGGTTTCTCCGCTCTTTTTTGTTTATTTTAAAATAAAATCAGAAAATTTATATAAAAAATGATTGACACAAATATGGAGCTATGATAAAATAATAAAATTTTGACAAAAATAACAGGAGGTGTTAAAATAAATACATATAAAAATAGCGTGTTCCTTAGGAGGGCAGAAGATGTTTGCAGTAGGAGACAAAGTCGTATATCCGATGCACGGCGCCGGAGTAGTAAAAACAATAGAAAAGCGTGAACGTGACGGTCAAAGTGTCGACTATCTGATCCTGGCAATGCTTCTTGGAGAGATGAAGGTCATGGTTCCGGTCGACAGTGTGGAACGTGTTGGCTTGAGGCATGTTATCGAAAATGATGATATCGATGCCGTTGAAAAAGTTTTGGAAGAACGTCCTGATAATTACAATAAAGCTATTACATGGAACAGACGCTTTAATATGTATTTGGAAAAAATGAAAAGCGGTAATGTTTTTGAAGTTGCCGATGTAATAAGAACATTGCAGGTGCAGGAGAATGAAAAAAAATTATCTACCGGCGAGCGTAGATTATTGGGGACAGCCAGACAGATTTTGATCAGCGAAGTGATGCTTGTAAAAAATGCTGAACAGCAGGATATTGAAAACTGGCTGAATAAGTTTTTTTAGTGAAATACGTCGGATTTTCCGACGTATTTTATTTTTTTAGCTGTTTTTAATACGAAAATTGTAGTAAAATATTATATTATCCATATTATTTAAAGAAAGGAGGTGTAAAGATGTTAAACAGGATTTTGAAGCTGACCATTGTCGTTGTGTTTGCGCTTACCGGACTCATACTTACTGAATATTTACTGCCTTATATTTCGGATTTTTTTGGTTACGATCTTTATGACAACGGCTTTTTTGGCATAGCTTTGGCAACTATTGTTTCAGGTGCTGTGGGCATCTTTGTTTTTGGTGGTCTTGGTGTAGCTGTTGCACCGGTGCTTATTTATCATATTATGGGTTATACGGAACGTATGGCGATCGTTTTATCCAAGGTGCCGACCAGTGATATTCTTGTTATGACGCTTGGTATTGGTATTGGTTTGATTTTGGCTAACCTTTTGGGTGGGCCTTTTTCGCATTTGCCGATTATTGGTCCCTATATTCCTTTGATCTTTAGTCTGGTGCTTTCTATTATTGGGGCGAAAGTTGCTTTACGTAAGCATAAGGATATCGTAGGCTTTTTTAACCGCAGTATTCCTAGCTTAAAAGGTGCGGTAAAACCGGCTGCAGTTAAATCGTTGGCGCTGAGTGACAGATTGTACAGTAAAAATAAATTACTGGATACCAGTGTCATTATCGACGGTCGTATTATTGATATTCTGAAAACAGGTTTTCTGGAAGGTCGTTTGATCGTTCCCAACTTTGTTTTGGAAGAATTGCAGAAGCTGGCAGATTCGTCTGATAATCTGAAACGGGCCAAAGGCCGCCGAGGTTTGGATCTTATTCAGGAGATACAGCAGAAAAATAAAGAACAATTGCTTGTAGAAGATACTGATTTTGAAGATTTGAATGAAGTAGATGCTAAATTGGTGAAATTGGCTAAACAGACAGAAGCTGTTATTATAACTAATGATTTCAATCTTAATAAAGTTGCCGAGATACAAGGTGTCAGTGTGCTTAATATCAATGATCTGGCTAACGCCATTAAACCGGTGGTTCTTCCGGGGGAAGAGATGAATGTTTTTGTCGTTAAAGATGGCAAAGAAAATAATCAGGGCGTTGCTTATCTTGAAGATGGTACAATGATCGTTGTTGAAGGCGGTAAAAAACTGGTAGGTGAAAATACTGCTGTTGTAGTAACTTCTGTCCTGCAGACTTCAGCAGGTAGAATGATTTTCGCGAAACTGAAATAGCGGGGGCGTTTATGGAAAAAATCATAGCGATTGTTCCGGCTGCAGGGTTAGGAAGCCGCTTGGGGTTAGGTAAAAATAAAGCTTTTGCCGATGTGGGCGGATTGCCGCTTCTGGTACAGTGTATGAGAATGCTGGCTGATACAGACTGTGTGAGCAGAGTGATCGCTGTTGTACGGCCACAGGAGGTCAAGGAAGCAGAATTGATGCTGGAGGAATACAGTAAGGAGTATTATCCGCTGTTGCCTTTCTGTGTTGTTGCCGGCGGAAAGGAACGACAGGATTCTGTTGCTAATGCTCTGTCTGCAGTTACGGAGAGTGATGGTTATATAGCTGTGCATGACGGTGCTCGTCCTTTTGCCGGCAAAGAGGTTTTTAAAAGAGTGTTGAAAGCTGCTGCCGATAGCGGCGCGGCCATTGCTGCTGTGCCTGTTAAGGATACGGTTAAGGTTGTGGATGAAAATAATCTTGTGCAGTATACGCCTGTGCGCAGTACTCTGCGTGCTGTGCAGACACCGCAGATTTTTAAAATCAGTATTTTAAAGCAGGCATACGAGCTTTTGCAGAAACAGCATGGTAATGTAACGGATGACGCTTCACTGATAGAACGTTTGGGAATAGCTGTTGCTGTTGCTGAAGGAAGCTATGAGAATATTAAGATTACAACGCCGGAAGATTTGATCCTGGCAGAAAATTTATGTAAAAGCAGAGGCCTTGTAAGATGATAGAAAAAAATAATAACTGGCCGCAGTTTCGTGTAGGCTGCGGGTACGATGTACATAAACTTGCTGCTGACCGTAAATTGATTTTATGCGGAGTTGAGATTCCTTATGAATCAGGGTTGTTAGGACATTCTGACGCCGATGTGGCCCTTCATGCATTGATGGATGCTCTGCTTGGCGCAGCGGGTCTTGGTGATATTGGCCGGCATTTTCCGGATACGGATATGAAATTTAAAGATGCCGATAGTATGCTGCTGTTGAGGCAGGTGGTTGGTTTACTACAAAAGCATGGCTGGCAGATAAACAATGCCGATGTGACTATTATGGCACAGCGGCCTAAGCTGGCTCCCTATATTGAACAGATGGCGGCTAATATTGCCCGGGAAATGCGGATTGAAAGAAGTGCTGTCAATGTAAAAGCAACGACAACAGAGAAATTAGGTTTTGTTGGGCGGGGGGAAGGTATGGCGTCAGAGGCTGTTGTAAGTATTATCAGAGGATGATGTAAATTCGCTTTACTGAAACGAGGTACTCATATATGTCCTTGTGGTATCGTTTGAGTACTTAGTGAGGTCTTTACGGACTTAGCACTCATACATGCCCTTGTGGTATAATATTCAAGATAAGTATTTTTGGAGGGATCATTCTAATGTCTAATGAAATCAGAGTAAGATTTGCGCCGAGTCCGACTGGACCGTTCCATATCGGCGGCGCTCGCAGTGCTTTATTTAACTGGCTGTTTGCCCGTAAAATGGGCGGCAAGCTTGTTTTGCGTATCGAGGATACTGACCTTGAGCGTTCCAGCCGCGAATCTGAAGATAATATCAAGGCTGCCTTAAAATGGTTAGGCTTGAATTGGGACGAAGGTATTGATGTAGGTGGGGAATACGGTCCTTATCGTCAAACAGAGCGTCTTGAACTGTATAAAAAATATACTGATCAGCTGCTGGCTGAAGGTAAGGCCTACTATTGTTACTGCACAGATGAAGAGCTGGAAGCAGAACGTCAGGCTTTGTCTGCCAAAGGGCAAATGCCTCGTTATATGGGCAAATGCCGTAATCTTACTTCTGAACAAATAGAACAGTACAAAGCTGAAGGACGCAAACCAACCGTACGTTTTCGTGTGCCTGCTGATCAGCAGATACTTGTCCGCGACATGGTTCGCGGCGATGTCGTTTTTGACTCTAACGGAATCGGAGATTTTGTTATCGTAAAATCTGACGGCATTCCTACTTATAATTATGCTGTAGTAATTGACGATGCGTTGATGAAAATTTCTCATGTTATTCGTGCTGAAGAGCATTTGTCAAATACTCCGCGCCAATGCCTTATTTATGATGCGCTGGGCTTTACACAGCCTACATTCGGTCATATTTCATTGATTTTAGGTAAGGATCGCACAAAAATGTCTAAACGCCATGGCGCTACTTCTGTTGATCAGTATCGTCAGTTGGGGTATCTGCCGGAAGGCATTGATAATTTCCTGGCATTACTGGGCTGGGCTCCGAACAGCGAACAGGAGATTTTCAGTATGGAAGAGTTGATTCAGGCCTTTTCGATGGAGCATGTCGCTAAAAATCCCGCTGTTTTTGAAATCGATAAACTGAACTGGATCAATCAGCACTATATGCGGCAGTTGGATGAGGAAGCTTTTTTTGCCGCAGCTAAGCCGCATATGGTTGCTGCCGGCTATATGACAGGTGATGAGTGTGGCGAAAAGCTGGAATGGCTTAAACGTGTAGTTGCTACAGCCAAAGAGCATGTTGCTTTTGCTGCGCAGATCCCTGAATGTGTCGCTATGTATTTCAGTGATGAATTTGAATTTGAAAATGCAGAGGCTGCTGCAGTTCTGCAGGAAGAATCAGTACCAACAGTAATGAATATGCTGTTCGAAGAATTGCCTAAGCTGGAAGTTTTAGATGGACCTGCTGTAAAAGCTGCTTTCAAAGCTATCCAAAAAGCTACCAAGCTGGGTGGCAAAGCTGTATTTATGCCGATCCGTGTTGCTTTAACAGGAAATCAGCATGGACCGGAACTGGCTGAAATGGTGCCGTTGCTTGGTTTGGAACGTACAGAAGCCAGAATTAGGGCGAGCCTTGCTAAGGCAGGTATTACTCTGTAGAGGAGAGCTTAGAATGACGATTAGAGTTTACAATACATTGACGAAACAAAAAGAAGAGTTTGTACCGGTACATCCGGGTAAAGCTAATATTTATGTCTGCGGTGTTACGCCTTATAACCATCCGCATATTGGTAATGCGCGTCCATTTGTAACATGGGATGTTATCCGCCGTTTTTTGGAGCATGAGGGCTATGATGTTCTGCATGTACAGAATTTTACTGATGTCGATGACAAAATAATCAACACTGCCAATAAAGAAGGCGTTTTATGGAGTGATGTCTGCGGACGTTATATAGATGCTTATTTTGAGGTAATGGATAAGCTCAATGTGCGTCGTGCACATGTATATCCGCGTGTTTCTGAGCATATGGAGGAAATTATTGAAACTGTAAAAGCTCTTATTGATCGTGGTTATGCCTACGAAATGGACGGCGATGTTTATTATAGCGTTGAAAAATTTGAGCATTACGGTGAACTTTCCGGGCGTAATCTGGAAGATATGATGGCAGGTGCGCGCGTTGATGTCAACGATAAAAAGCATAATCCAATGGATTTTGCCTTGTGGAAGGCTGCTAAACCGGGAGAGCCTTCCTGGAGCAGTCCCTGGGGTGAAGGACGTCCTGGCTGGCATATCGAATGCTCAACAATGAGTATGAAATATTTGGGAGAAACCTTTGATTTTCATGGCGGCGGCAGTGATTTGATTTTTCCGCATCATGAAAATGAGATTGCACAATCTGAAGGCTGTACAGGTTGCCATCCCTTTGTTAAATACTGGCTGCATAACGGGTTTATCACTGTTAATGAAGAGAAAATGTCTAAATCATTAGGTAATTTCTTTATGGTTATTGATATCCTCGAGCATTATGAGCCGGAAACACTGCGCTTTTTTATTCTTTCCACTCATTACCGCAGTCCATTGGACTTTAGTGATGAGAGGTTGGCGGAAGCGCAGCGCAGCTTGTCCAGGTTGAAAACGGCTCAGGAAAATCTGCAGGCCTTAATGGCTTTGATGAATGCTGGCCCGACAGAGGAAAGCCTGAAGCTGCGAAGAAAAGTTTTGGAACTGCGCAACGAGTTTATGGAAGCCATGCGTGATGATTTTAATACTGCTTTGGCAATCAGTCATATGTTTGCTTTGGCAAAGGAAATTAATATTTATCATCAAAGTATTGTCAGCGTCGGCAGTAAACCGGATGGAAAGCTTGTGTCTATATTGCAAAGTGTTTTCTCTGAAATGTGTTCTATTATTGGAGTACTGGAATCAACTCAAGGTGCTGTTGAAGCTGAAAGTTGCGGTTTGGAAGAACCACTGATGGAAATGCTTATTGCTATGCGCCAGGAAGCCAGGAGCAATAAGGACTATGCACAGGCTGATGCTTTACGTAATAAATTAAGCGAGATAGGAATTGTTCTGGAGGATACGCCTCAAGGCGTACGTTGGAAAAAACAGTGAAGTTTGAACAATATCAGCAAATAAAAGCTCATGCTTTGGCAGCCTGTACGGCTGCCGGGCTGACTTACGGAGAACCGAAACAACTTAATCCGATACTTTTGGCATATATCGGTGATGTTGTTTTTTCTCTTTATGTAAGGTTGAGGCTGCTGCCAACCTCAGGGCAGGTTCGTGTTATACATGATTTGGGTTCAAAAATGGTATCGGCGGTTATGCAGGCGAAGGCAATGGAGGCATTGCTGTCGGATTTGACGGAAGAAGAAGCCTATATTGCCAGGCGCGGCCGTAATACTAAATCGATAGTGCCTAAAAGCGCCTCCGTACATGAATATCGTATGGGAACAGCATTTGAAGCGCTGTTGGGCTGGTTATTTTTGAGCGACAGGGAAGAACGACTGGAGGAGATATTAGAGCGTTCTTTTGTAATTATTTCTGAGGCTATGCAGAAGAAAGGGTGAATTAACATGGAAGTAAAATTACTCAGACACACACCGGAACCGGAAAAGACAGTTGCTATGAGCGCACGTCTGTGCTATTCTCCCGTTGGTGCAGCCCAGCTTGAAGAAACAATGTCTGATGAACAGGCAGCAAAATTAGTGCGTAAACTTGTGGAAATGGGACATTTTTCGACATTGGAACATGTTACATTTACTTTCGCTATAGAAGGAGTTTCCAGAGTATTGACGCACCAGCTGGTGCGTCACCGTATCGCTTCTTATTCACAGCAATCGCAGCGTTATGTGAAAGAGCATGATTTTGAAACTATTATGCCTCCTAATATTTCCTCAAGGCCTGAGGCAAAAGCTAAGTTTGAACAGCTTATGGCTGATATTCAGGCTAGGTATAATGAATTTACTGATGAATTTGGAATCCCGGCAGAGGATGCCCGTTATGTACTTCCTAATGCGGCTGAAACTAAAATTGTGGCAACATTTAATGTCAGGTCTTTGATGAATTTCTTTAGCCTGCGCTGCTGTAATCGTGCCCAGTGGGAGATCAGGCAGCTTGCAGAAAAAATGCTGGCTGAATGTAAAAAAGCCGCACCGGTATTATTTGAAAATGCCGGTCCTACTTGCGTAAGTGAAGGTATATGCAGAGAAGGTGCAATGAGCTGCGGACGTTTGGACGCTATTTTAGCGGCAAAACAAAAACAACAGTGATAATTAGGAGGAGCTATGTCTGAAGAAATTCTTGCCGGACGCAATTCTGTAACAGAAGCCTTGCGCAGCGGCAGATCTATTAATAAACTGTTGGTGCAGGACGGAATCAAAGGCGGCAGTGTCAGTGAGATTATTGGCCTGGCGAAGACTGCGGGCGTAGTTTTGGAATTTTGTAAAGCTGAAAGATTGGATAAACTGGCAGATGGTTTGCGGCATCAGGGGTTTGTTGCCTTAGCTGCACCTATTCGCTTTCACAGTTTAGAAGAGGTTTTGGCATTGGCAAAAGAGAAAGATGAAACTCCTTTTTTGCTGCTGCTTGATGAGCTGCAGGACCCGCAGAATGTGGGAGCGCTGATTAGAACGGCGGATGCTGCTGGTGTGCATGGTGTGCTGCTTCCCAAGCGTCGCAGCTGTCCGCTAAATGCTGTGGTAGCGAAAATTTCTGCCGGTGCTGTTGAATATGTCCCAGTAGTTCAAATTGGTAATATTCCGCAGACGATTGAAGAATTGAAAAAACTTGGTTTTTGGATTGCCGGTGCGGATATGAACGGTGAGGATTATTACAAAAGTAATTTGACTGGCCCGATGGTCATTGTAGTTGGTGCTGAAGGAAAAGGACTGGGACGCCTTGTAAAAGAGAAGTGTGATATCATTGTCAGTCTGCCGATGCAGGGGGGAGTTTCTTCGCTGAATGCTTCGGCGGCAGGTGCCGTTTTGCTGTACGAGGTCGTACGTCAGCGCCGGGTGCAGGCGGGCGTTTAAAGTATGAAAGAATGGCTTGTAGTGGACGGTTACAATGTTATCAACAGTTGGCAGGATTTTCGTAAATTCCGTGAAGAGAACCTTGAGCATGCCCGTGAACTTTTAAAAGAAAAATTAGCCGAGTATATAGCTTTTAAAGGATATTCAGGAATTGTTGTTTTTGATGCCCAGGAAGTACAGGGAGTTGCATCATTCGAAAAAAACGGAGCTTTGGAGATTGTTTTCACGAATGAAGGTGAAACCGCTGATTCATGGATTGAACGACGCGTATATGATCTTGTTAAGAGCGGAAGCAGTGTTTTTGTTGTGACCAGTGATTATGCAGAACAGCTGAATGTTTTAGGGAGTGGGGCCTATAGGATTTCGGCGCGTGAATTTCGTGAAGAATATCTGCTTACAAAAAAACAGATCGCGCAGCGCAGCGAACGACTTGCTAGGGGTTTGGGACGTAATGAACTTGGCGGCAGGCTGCAGGAGCATATTCTGGATCATTTTGAAAAGCTGCGGCGCAATACCTAAAAATTGACGCTGACATAACTATGGAGTATAATGAAAAAGCTGACAGATGCAGGAAATTCCTAGGAAACGGAGGTTGTGCCAATGAGTACGGAAACGCCATATAATCCCTATGCTGCTTTTGAAAACATGGCGGATGAAGATGTCGTCTTAAAGGCTAAACAAGAAGATAACGCACTTGCCCAGGAATATCTTTTGCATAAATACCGTAATTTTGTGCGGGCTAAAGCCAGAAGCTATTTTTTAATAGGCGCCGAACGCGAGGATATCATTCAGGAAGGAATGATAGGCCTTTATAAAGCTATCCGTGATTTTCGCGGCGATAAACTGTCATCTTTCAGAGCTTTTGCTGAATTGTGCGTTACTCGACAGATTATTACTGCTATAAAAACAGCTACCAGGCAGAAGCATATTCCTCTTAATTCATATGTTTCTTTGAATAAGCCTATTTATGAAGAGGATTCTGATAGAACGTTGTTGGATATTATTTCCGGTGTTAAAGTTGCTAATCCTGAAGATATGATTATCAGCAGGGAAGAGTTTGCTGATATTGAGAATAAGATGAATAATATTCTCAGTGACCTTGAGTGGAAGGTTTTGATGAGTTATCTGGATGGCAAATCTTATCAGGAAATTGCCGTTGAACTGGATAGGCACATCAAATCAATTGATAATGCTTTGCAGAGAGTGAAACGCAAATTAGAAAAGTACATTACAAATCGTAATGATAACACTGATCTGAGTGAGGTTTATAGTGGGCTTTTAGCTATTGATCCCAGCGAACGGTTCAGTCATCGTAAACGTGATTAATAAATTGATAAATGTGAAACAAAAAAGCAACATCATTTAGATTTTTCTGAATGATGTTATTTTTTTAAAGGATTTCGTAAATAAACAGCGAATATAGCAATAACTAGAAAGTGAAGGGCAAATTTTACGCTGAGCGTAATTGGGAGGTAATGGACATGAGCCAAGTAGAAGAATTTGTAAAAATTGTAGAAGGCGTTAAAGATCACGATGTAAAAGTAGTTATCGTAACAGGTAAACCGGGCAGCGGTAAAAGTAAAGTATTGCGTGAAGCTGCTGAAGAGAAAAAGTGGGATTACATCGATTGCCGCCTTTTAATTACTGAAAAATTTTTGGAGGTTCCTCCTGGAGAACGTCAGGCAAAAGCACCTGAGATGATGGCAGACATATTGGAAGGATATGACAGCGAAGTTATTTTGTTGGATCGTCTGCAAACACTGTTCGTACCGGTGTTTCATATTGATGTCGATGCTTTGCTGCATAAACTTAGTGAGAAATTTGTGATTGTAACAGCTTGGCCGGGTTACCTTGAAGAAGGAAAACTCTGTTATGATAAATTTGATGGAACGGAATCGATCCGTATCAGTTCGGAAGGTTTTACGGTTTGGAACGTTGATTAAAAAGCGAGGTAAGCAATGAGCCAAGCAAAGAAAAGACTGGCAGTTTTGACTGGCGGCGGCGATTGTCCCGGGTTAAATGCAGTCATCAGGGCTGTAGTGAAAACAGCTCTTAATAATGGATATGAAATATTTGGCATAGAAAATGGTTTTAACGGCCTCGTGACAGGCCGGATGGGACTGATGGATTACAAAGATGTTTCAGGTATTCTGCCGCGGGGCGGAACAATTCTTGGAACAACTAACCGCGACAATCCCTTTAAATTTGCAGTAGAAGAAAACGGGGAATTGGTTTATTATGATAAACGCGCGGAAGTATTGGCTAATCTTGAAAAACATGGTATTGAAGCTTTAGTGGTTATCGGCGGAGACGGCAGCTTAAATATAGCTGCAAGGCTGGCTAAAGAATGCGGAATAAAGGTCGTGGGGGTACCTAAAACGATCGATAACGACCTTCCGTGTACAGAACGTACTTTTGGTTTTGACACAGCAATGGCGATGGCTACAGAAGCTTTGGATAGGATCCATACAACGGCAGAATCCCATCATCGCGTTATGGCGCTGGAAGTTATGGGACGTTATGCTGGCTGGATCGCATTGCATTCCGGCATAGCCGGCGGAGCAGATGTTATTTTGATACCGGAGATCCCTTACAGTATCAACTCGGTTATCGGAAAAATCAGGGCCCGCCAGGCTGCTGGGAAACAATTCAGTATTATTGTTGTAGCTGAAGGGGCACGACCTGTGGGCGGGGAAATGTCGATCGCGCGCATGGTCAAGGGCAGCTTCGAGCCCATCCGTCTTGGCGGAGCAGGAGAAAAACTGGTTCGCGAGATAGAGGAAAAAACGGGTATCGAATCGCGGTGTACTGTATTAGGTTATTTACAAAGAGGCGGCACGCCTACACCTTTCGACAGAGTTCTTTCTACGCGTTATGGTGTAGCAGCGGCCGAGGCTTGCATGCGCAAGGAATATAACGTTATGGTATCACTGCAAAACGATAAGATCGTTACGGAGCCTATTGAGAAGGTTGCCTCCGAGCCACGGTTAGTACCAGTAGACAGCGATATAATTCGCACAGGACGTCAAATGGGCTTATGTTTTGGTGACTGACCCAATAAGTAAAACAAAAGAACTTTAGTTTACAGCAACATTCAGAGGACAGCGGAAATGGACGCCGCTGTCCTTTTCTTTATTATTCAGATAAATTTCAGGTAAATTTATATAATTAAACTTGGCGGTAGCGATAATAACCTGTATAATGTAGAAGTTAGTAAAATTTATGTGGCAATGTAATTATGGAAGGATAGATAATTATAATGGATCAGAATCTTATAGCGGTAATAGTAGGCTTTGTAGAAGGGGTAACGGAGTTTTTGCCGGTGTCATCAACAGGTCATATGATTATAGTAGGACATATGCTGGGTTTTGATGGTCCGGCGGCAGATATTTTTGACGTTTTCGTACAGCTGGGGGCGATTTTGTCAGTTATTTTTATTTATAAAGAACGTTTTGCTAGATTTTTTACAAAAGAAGGCTGGCAGGCTGATAAAGGGCTGAGCGTCTGGCATGTAGCCGCTGGTATTGTGCCTGTAATGGGCGTGGCTTTTTTTGCATATAAATATATTAAAGAATATCTTTTTTCTCCATTTACAGTAGCGATAGGATTGGTATTGGGTGCTTTATTAATGATGTATGCTGAATATAAGACTAAAGATAACCAAGCAGAATTATTGGATGATTTAGATAAGATCTCTTTAAAACAGGCGGCGCTTGTTGGGGCGTTTCAGTTGCTTTCGTTGTGGCCTGGTTTTTCCCGGTCGGGAAGTACTTTGGCGGGTGGACTTTTAGTAGGTTTAAAACGTGAGACTGCAGCAAATTATACTTTTTTGATTGCTGTACCTTTGATGTTTGTAGCCTGTCTTTATGATCTTTTAAAAAATATCAGTATTTTAACAGTAGATGATCTGCAGATGTTGGCGATTGGTTTTGTGGTTGCTTTTGTGGTTGCTTACTGGTCCGTGCTGTGGTTTTTAAAATTTCTTCATAAATATAGCTTGACATCTTTTGCATATTATCGTATCATACTTGCTGTAGCTGCTTTAACATACTTTTACTTTTAAAGAGTTTTGTAAAAAAAGTTACTGAATTAATTGAAAAGTAGTTGACAAAATGATTATGTTAATATATAATCTTCCTTGTCACTAATTAAGTGCTGGCATAGCTCAACTGGTAGAGCAGCTGACTTGTAATCAGCAGGTTGTGGGTTCAAGTCCTATTGCCAGCTCCAAATGGAGAGGTTCCCGAGTGGCTAAAGGGAGCAGACTGTAAATCTGCCGCGTTTCGCTTCGTTGGTTCGAATCCAACCCTCTCCACCACTTTCTTAATTAGTTTTCATCGCGGGGTGGAGCAGTTGGTAGCTCGTCGGGCTCATAACCCGAAGGTCGTTGGTTCAAGTCCAGCCCCCGCAACCATTTTGATTATTTGGTTGCGATGCTGATGTAGCTCAGTCGGCAGAGCGTATCCTTGGTAAGGATAAGGTCACCAGTTCAATCCTGGTCATCAGCTCCAAATAAATATGGCGGCGTAGCTCAGTTGGCTAGAGCATTCGGTTCATACCCGGAGTGTCCGCGGTTCAAATCCGTGCGCCGCCACCAATAAAAAATAAAACCTCAGTGATGGGGTTTTTTTTATTATAGTCATAAAACCAAGCAGGAGTTTACAGGCAGACAGCGAATATGGTAAAATGGCGTCAAAGCCTATTTTATAAAAAACAAAAGAGATTCGGAGGAAAAATGAATGGCAAAGCAAAAATATGAAAGAACAAAACCGCATGCTAATATCGGCACCATCGGTCACGTAGACCATGGTAAAACAACCCTGACCGCAGCAATCACCAAAGTATTGGCTTCTAAAGGCGGCGCAGAATTCATGGATTACTCCATGATCGATAAAGCACCTGAAGAAAGAGAACGCGGAATCACCATCAACACTTCCCACGTAGAATATGAAACAGCAACCCGCCACTACGCACACGTAGACTGCCCGGGCCATGCCGACTATGTAAAAAACATGATCACCGGCGCAGCACAAATGGACGGAGCGATCCTCGTAGTATCCGCAGCAGACGGCCCGATGCCGCAAACTCGTGAGCACATCCTTCTTGCTCGTCAAGTAGGCGTACCTGCAATGGTAGTGTTCCTGAATAAAGCAGATATGGTAGACGATCCGGAACTGATCGAATTAGTAGAAATGGAAGTACGTGAACTGCTCTCCAGCTACGACTTCCCCGGCGACGACATTCCTGTAGTAGTAGGGTCTGCACTGAAAGCACTTGAAGGCGACGCAGCATACGAAGCAAAAATCATGGAACTGATGGACGCAGTAGACGCATACATTCCTATTCCGGAACGCGCAACTGACAAACCGTTCCTGATGCCTGTAGAAGACGTATTCACAATTACCGGCCGTGGCACAGTAGCAACAGGCCGTGTAGAACGTGGTATCATCAAAGTAGGCGACAATATTGAGATCGTAGGAATGACAGAAGAGAAAAAAGCAACAGTAGTAACGGGCGTAGAAATGTTCCGTAAATTACTGGACGAAGCAGTAGCAGGAGACAACATCGGCTGCCTGCTGCGTGGTGTAGACCGTAAAGATATCGAACGCGGTCAAGTACTTGCAAAACCCGGCAGCATCCATCCGCACACAAAATTCAAAGCAGAAGTATATGTACTGACGAAAGAAGAAGGCGGCCGTCATACACCGTTCTTCAACGGCTATCGTCCGCAGTTCTATTTCAGAACAACAGACGTAACCGGCGTAACTGAATTACCGGAAGGTATTGAGATGGTAATGCCTGGCGATAACGTAACCATGGACGTAGAGCTGATCACCCCGATCGCAATCGAGCCTGGTCTGCGTTTTGCAATTCGCGAAGGCGGCCGTACTGTTGGCGCCGGCGTTGTTGCTGCTATCAACGAATAAGTAAGAGAGCGATAACTTGGTTTTCTGCTAAGACCGGTCCGAAATAGACCGGTCTTAGCATATTTTTGAAAGTTTGTTGACATAGAGTGTTAACTGTGGTACTCTATATTAGTGAAATTTTGTGATTGGTAATCTATGAGTAAGAGAGGTGTTAAATATGCGCAGTTTAGTTACCATGGCTTGCACTGAGTGCAAACAACGCAACTATCAAACCAACAAAAACAAAAAGAACGATCCTGATCGTATCGAACTGAATAAATATTGCAAGTTCTGCAAAAAACACACTTTACATAAAGAAACTAAATAATTTTTGTTAACGTGTGATTTAGTATCAGGTATTCAAGCAAGGATGTGAAAAAATGGCCGTTCCGGAAACTACGGGTGTGAAGAACGCAGGCGGTATTACACGCTTTATGCGTGAAACTAAAGTAGAACTGAAAAAAGTAACCTGGCCTACCAAACAAGAGCTTATTGCTAATACTGCAGTGGTTTTGATTGCGGTTGTTATTTGTGCAGCATTGATTTGGGTCATTGATTCCTTCTTCAATGTTGTTTTTCGCTTGATTTTGCAATAAGGCTGCGTAAGGAGGAAAGGGAAGCTTCCCTATCATTAATATGGAATCAGAAAAACGTTGGTATGTAATCCACACTTATTCCGGTTATGAGAATAAGGTAAGCGCAAATCTGGAACGTAAAGTTCATTCCTTGGGTATGGAAAATGAAATTTTCCGTATTGTGATACCTATGGAAAATGAGGTTGAAGTAAAAGACGGTAAAAAACGCAGCGTCCAGAGAAAGGTTTTTCCTGGTTATGTGCTTGTAGAGATGATTGTAAATGATCGCTCTTGGTATGCTGTGCGTAATACACCGGGTGTGACCGGCTTTGTCGGTTCTGGTACTAAACCGATTCCTTTGACTGATGAAGAAGTCAAACAGATCATGCGCTCCATGGGCGTAGAAGAAAGCCGCCCCAAAATTGATTTACAATTACAACAGATGGTTCGTTTGAAAACTGGTCCGTTTGCCGGCTGTGTCGGCAGCGTTTCTGAAATCAATGAAGAACGTGGTAAACTGAAAGTTCTGGTTAGCATGTTCGGACGCGAAACACCTGTTGAGATTGATTTTACTCAGGTTGAAGAAGCTGAATAATAAGGAGGTGTAATAAATGCCGAAAAAAGTCGTAAAAATGGTAAAATTACAGGTACCGGCTGGTAAAGCTACTCCGGCTCCTCCTGTAGGCCCTGCACTTGGCCAAGCTGGTGTAAACATCATGGCTTTTGTTAAGGAGTTCAATGAACGTACTGCTCAACAAGCAGGTTTGATCATTCCGGTAGAAATTACCGTATTTGAAGATCGTTCCTTTACTTTCATTACAAAAACTCCTCCGGCACCGGTTTTGCTGAAAAAAGCTGCTGGTCTGGAAAAAGGTTCCGGCGAACCAAACAAAAAGAAAGTTGCTCAATTGAGCCGCGATAAAGTTCGCGAAATCGCTGAAGCTAAAATGGCTGACCTGAATGCTGCTGATATCGAAGCTGCTATGAGAATGGTAGAAGGTACTGCGCGCAGCATGGGTATAACAATCGTTGACTGATTTATAGTCGACTATTTATGTGGGAGGAATTATCCGTTTGTACCACAAGGAGGAAAGTTTAATGGCAAAATTTGGTAAAAAATATCAAGACGCTTTGAAACTTATCGAAGCCGACAAATTCTATGCTCCTAAAGAAGCAGTAGAATTAGTTAAAAAAACTTCTGTTACTAAATTTGACAGCACTGTAGAAGTTGCTTTCAAATTAGGCGTAAATCCTAAATACGCTGACCAACAAGTTCGTGGTGCTCTAGTTCTTCCTCATGGCACTGGCAAATCTAAATCTGTTTTAGTATTTGCTAAAGGCGCTAAAGTTCAGGAAGCAGAAGCAGCTGGTGCTGACTATGTAGGCGGCGAAGAATTGGTTGCTAAAATCCAAGGCGGCTGGACTGATTTCGAAGTCTGCGTTGCAACTCCTGATATGATGGGTGTTGTAGGCCGTTTGGGTAAAATCCTCGGTCCTAAAGGCTTGATGCCTAACCCGAAGGTTGGTACAGTTACTATGGATGTAACCCGTGCTATCAACGAAATTAAAGCCGGTAAAATCGAATATCGTACTGATAAAGCTGGTAATGTTCAAGCTCCTATTGGTAAGGCTTCTTTTACCGAACAACAACTGTTGGAAAACTACATCACTTTGGTCGATACTCTGATCAAAGTAAAACCGTCTGGTGCAAAAGGTCAGTATATTAAATCTATAACTGTATCTACCACTATGGGACCTGGCGTAAAAATTGACGTTTTGAAAGCTAACAGCGACAAATAAGATTTTTGATGTAGTAACAACTTTATAAATCAGAAGATAATCGGGCCATAGACAGCAGGTGCGGTAACGCATAAGTAGAAATACACCTGCCGAGGCTGGAGACGATGAAGATAGACCTTCGCGACCTCCGGCTTAGGCCGAGAGGTCTTTTTGATTTTATAAAATCATTTTTTAAGAAGGAGGTGTGATGCATGGCAGTTATTAGACCTGAAAAAGCAGCTAAAGTTGCTGAGATCAAAGAATTGCTGACAGCTTCCAAGTGCACTATTCTGGTTGATTTTTGCGGTTTGACCGTAGCTCAGGATACAGCATTTCGCCGCAAAATGCGCGAAGCTGGCGTCAAATATGGCGTTGTAAAAAATACAATGCTGCGTATTGCTGCAAATGAAGCCGGCATCGAAGGTTTAGAGCCTGTATTGGAGAAAAACACTGCAATTGCAGTTGCTCCTGAAGATCCCGTTGCTGTAGCAAAAATTATTTGCGATTTCGCAAAAGAAAACAAAGCTCTGACTATCAAAGCTGGTGTACTCGACGGTCAAGTTATCGACGAAGCTGCAATTAAAGCTTTGGCAGAACTTCCGCCGAAAGAAGTCCTCATTGCAAAAATGCTGGGCAGCATGAATGCTCCAATCAGCGGTTTTGTCAATGTACTGCAAGGTACTATCCGCAACGTTGTTTATGCACTCGAGGCTGTTCGTCAGCAAAAAGAGTCCGCATAAGCAGTGTGTCTAACCAAGCAAGTTAAAACAAAAAATAAAACATTTGAATTTATGGAGGTATATATAATGAACAAAGAACAAATCATCGAAGCTATTGAATCTATGACCGTACTCGAACTTTCCGAATTGGTAAAAGCTCTGGAAGAAAAATTCGGCGTATCCGCTGCTGCTCCTGTAGCTGTAGCTGCTGCTCCTGCTGCTGGCGGCGCTGCTGCTGCTGAAGAAAAAACTGAATTTGACGTAGTTTTGACTTCCGCTGGCGCTGGCAAAATCAACGTTATCAAAGTTGTTCGTGAAGCAACTGGTCTTGGCCTGAAAGAAGCAAAAGAAATCGTTGACGGCGCTCCTAAAGCTGTTAAAGAAAAAATCTCCAAAGCTGACGCTGACGCTTTGAAAGCTAAACTTGAAGAAGCTGGCGCTTCCGTAGAATTGAAATAATTTCAATTAGAACTTTAATAAGCTTCCTGTTTTGCAGGAAGCTTATTTTTTATTTTATTACTTGCTATTGACAATAGAAAAACTTTGTGATATCATAATAAACTACAGTAAATAAATGAATTGCAGGTATTTTGATAACGGTCACGATGGCTCAGTGGTTGGGAATCGTGTACTGCTCATACGGTAAAGATGAAGTTCGTTCATCGAAGACAATACGCAAGGTCCTTGAGACAATCTGGAACCTTGCTTTTTTTGTCATTCGTGAAACGGGCTGAGTTTGGCCTGCCTGACAAAATATGAAGGGGTGAGGGATTACATGTTTAAACCGGTTCCCGTAGGCGATAGGACTCGGTACAGTTATGCCAGAATCAATGAAGTATTACCAATGCCTCATTTGATTGACATCCAAAGAAAATCGTATGAGTGGTTCATGCGAGAAGGTCTTTGCGAAATTTTTCATGACATTTCTCCGATCAAGGATTTTACAGGTAATTTAGAACTTTCGTTTGAGGGCTTTACGTTAGGGGATCCTAAATATAGCGTTGAAGAATGTAAAGAGCGTGATGCTTCTTACTCGGCACCATTAAACGTAAACGTTCGCTTGCTTTACAAAGACACCGGCGAGATCAAAGAATCTAAAGTTTTCATGGGTGATTTTCCACTGATGACTGAAACCGGTACTTTTATTATCAACGGTGCTGAACGTGTTATTGTCAGTCAGTTGGTTCGTTCTCCAGGCGTATACTACAATGTATCCATGGATCCCAGTGGTAAAAAAATGTATGGTACTACTGTTATTCCAAACCGTGGTGCCTGGATTGAATTTGAAACAGATGTTAATGATGTTATTTATGCTCGTGTAGATCGCACCAGGAAATTACCTGCTACGGTTTTACTGCGTGCTTTGGGTTTATCCAGCAATGCTGAGATTTTGGCATTGTTCGGTGAGCATCCTTCCGTTTTGGCAACTTTGGAACGTGATGCAACTACCAATCGCGAAGAAGCTTTAATTGAGATTTATAAGAAACTGCGTCCAGGCGAACCGCCTACTTTGGAAAATTCTACGCAGTTGATTGAAGCTACATTTTTTGATAATAAGCGCTATGATCTTGCCAGTGTAGGTCGTTATAAACTCAATAAAAAATTGGGCTGGCGCCGTCGTTTGCTGGATAAGGTTCTTGACGCACCGCTTGTTGATACTTCTACCGGAGAAATTATTCTGCCGGCAGGTACTAGAATTGATGATAAAGCTATTGATATCATCGAGCAAAGTGAAATTTTCAGCGGCGTAGGATTGAAAGAGGTTTTCATCCGCGTAAAAGAACAAGTACTGAAATTAATCTGTACTGCTGATATTCCCGAAAAACACCGTACTGTAACCGTAGAAGACGTTTTGGCATCTTTTGGTTATCTGCTCAACCTGATGGATGGTTTAGGTACAGGCGACGATATTGACCATTTGGGTAACCGTCGTGTACGTAGTGTCGGAGAATTATTACAAAATCAATTCCGGATCGGTTTAGCCCGTATGGAACGTGTTGTTAAAGAGCGCATGACTATCCAAGACGTAGATGTAATCACGCCGCAGGCTTTGATTAATATTCGTCCTGTTGTTGCGGCAATTAAAGAATTCTTTGGCAGCAGTCAGTTGTCTCAGTTTATGGATCAGAATAACCCGTTAGCTGAGTTAACACATAAAAGGCGTCTGTCTGCACTTGGCCCTGGTGGTTTGAGCCGCGAACGCGCCGGTTATGAAGTGCGTGACGTACATCATTCACATTATGGTCGTATGTGTCCTATTGAAACGCCTGAAGGTCCTAATATCGGACTTATAGGTTCTTTGTCTACCTTTGCTATTATCAATAAATATGGTTTTATGGAAACTCCATATCGTAAGGTTGATAAAGAAGAGGGACGTGTTACTGACGAAATCGTTTATCTGACGGCTGATGAAGAGGACGAATATATTTGTGCCCAGGCCAATGAACCGCTTGATGAAAACGGTTATTTCTTGGGTGAACGTGTTACGGCACGTTATCTGAATGAAGTTTTGTCTTTGCCTCCGAATCAGGTTGACTATATGGACGTTTCTCCGAAACAGGTTGTATCTATCGCTACGGCGCTGATACCGTTCTTGGAAAACGACGATGCGAACCGCGCATTGATGGGTGCTAATATGCAGCGTCAGGCTGTGCCGCTTTTGTGTACGCAGTCGCCTGTTGTTGGTACCGGTATGGAATATAAGGTTGCCGTTGACTCTGGCGTATGCGTACTTGCTAAACGTGCGGGTATTGTTGAGCGTGTTGTTGGCAATGAAATCCGTGTACGTGCAGAAGATGGCAGTGTTGATGTTTATGAACTTTTAAAATTTAAGCGTTCTAATCAGGGAACTTGTGTCAATCAGCGTCCTATCGTCAATAAAGGCGATAAAGTAGTTGAGAAGCAGGTGCTGGCAGATGGACCGGCGACTGATCATGGTGAATTGGCGCTTGGACACAATGTAATTGTTGCTTATATGCCGTGGGAAGGCTATAACTACGAGGATGCTATTTTGCTGAGCGAAGATCTGGTCAAAGCGGATATCTTTACATCTATCCATATCGAAGAATATGATTGTGATGCCCGTGATACTAAGCTTGGCCAGGAAGAAATTACCCGTGATATTCCCAACGTTTCCGAAGAAGCATTGAAAGATCTTGATGAACGCGGGATTATCCGTATCGGCGCAGAAGTACGTCCTGGCGATATCCTTGTTGGTAAGGTTACGCCGAAAGGTGAAACTGAGCTGACTGCAGAAGAACGTTTGCTGAGAGCCATCTTTGGTGAAAAAGCTCGCGAAGTTCGTGATAGCTCGCTGCGTGTGCCACATGGCGAAGCTGGTAAAATTGTCAGCGTTAAAGTATTTACCCGTGAAAACGGCGATGAGCTGCCGCCTGGTGTAAATGAACAAGTTCGTGTGCATATCGCGCAAAAACGTAAGATTTCTGAAGGCGATAAGATGGCAGGCCGCCATGGTAATAAGGGTGTAGTTTCCCGCATCATGCCGCGTGAAGATATGCCGTTTCTGCCAAGCGGAGAGCCGGTTCAAATCGTATTGAATCCTTTGGGCGTACCTTCCCGTATGAATATCGGACAGATTTTGGAAACTCATTTAGGCTGGGCTGCACGCGCTCTAGGCATGCAGATTGAAGCCGGTGTTGAAGGTTTGGCTGATCGTTTTGAGAAAGCCGGTTATGATGTTGAAAAATATGGAATGCCTGAAACTGTAGAAATCGATAAGTTCGGTGAAGAAAGCATCAAAGCAATGAAGATGTCCGTACCTGTTTTTGACGGTGCTCATGAAGAAGATATGAATGCTACTCTTGATTTGGCTGGAGTAGATCCGAGTGGTAAAACAAGGTTGTATGACGGTCGTACAGGTGAACCTTTTGATAACAAGGTTACAGTTGGCTGCGTATATATGCTTAAGTTGCATCACTTGGTTGACGACAAGATACATGCCCGTTCTACCGGTCCGTACTCTTTGGTTACCCAACAGCCTCTTGGTGGTAAAGCTCAGTTTGGCGGGCAACGTTTTGGTGAGATGGAGGTTTGGGCCCTGGAAGCTTATGGTGCCGCTTATACTCTGCAGGAAATTCTCACAGTCAAATCTGACGACGTTGTGGGCCGTGTAAAAACTTATGAAGCTATTGTTAAGGGTGAGAACGTTCCTGAACCTGGTGTGCCCGAATCCTTTAAAGTTCTTATCAAAGAGCTGCAAAGTATCGGTCTCGATATTAAGGTGCTCAATGAAGACGAAGAAGAGATTTCCATGCGCGACAGTGATGATGACGTCACTGAAACTGCACGTGACCTCGATTTGAACATCGACGGCGAGATTCCGGCTGTTGCTGCTGTTGAAACAGATGAATATACTGTTGATGAAAATAGCGTTGAAGATGCGGAATTTGATTTAGTTGCAGATATTGGCAACTTTAACATGGAAGCTAAAGATGAGTTGGACGGAGATGTAAATAACTCCGACGATATTGAATAGAAGGGAGCGATCGATTCTTGTTGGATGTAAATAATTTTGAGTCTATGCGTATCGGTCTGGCTTCACCGGAACAAATCAGAACTTGGTCCTATGGCGAAGTAAAGAAACCGGAAACTATTAACTACAGAACTTTGAAACCGGAACGCGACGGTTTGTTCTGTGAAAGAATATTTGGACCTACCAAAGACTGGGAATGCCATTGCGGTAAATACAAAAGAATTCGTTATAAAGGTATCGTCTGCGATAAGTGCGGCGTTGAAGTTACCCGCTCCAAAGTTCGTCGTGACCGTATGGGTCATATCGAACTGGCTGCACCTGTTTCTCATATCTGGTACTTTAAGGGTATCCCGAGCCGGATGGGATTGATTCTTGATATTTCGCCCAGGTCGCTGGAAAAAGTACTGTATTTTGCTAATTACATCGTACTTGATGCCGGCGATACTCCTTTGGTGAAAAAACAGTTGTTGAGCGAAGGCGAATATATCGAAGCCCGCGACAAATATGGCAGCGGTTTTAAAGTTGGTATGGGCGCTACTGCTATCAAAGCACTGCTGGAAGAGATCGATTTATCTGCATTAACTGCGGAACTGCGTGCTGAATTGAAAGAGGTAAGCGGACAAAGAAAAATTCGTGCCGTACGCCGTTTAGAAGTCTGTGAAGCTTTCCTGAAATCAGGCAATCGCCCTGAATGGATGATTTTGGATGTTGTTCCTGTAATTCCTCCGGAACTGCGTCCGATGGTACAATTAGACGGCGGACGTTTTGCGACTTCTGACCTTAATGATTTGTATCGTCGTGTCATCAACCGTAATAATCGGTTAAAAAGATTGCTTGAACTCAATGCTCCTGATATCATCGTACGTAATGAAAAACGTATGCTTCAGGAAGCTGTTGATGCTTTGATTGACAACGGACGCCGTGGCCGTCCAGTAACAGGTCCTGGTAATCGTCCTTTAAAATCTCTTTCTGATATGCTGAAAGGTAAACAAGGTCGTTTCCGTCAGAACCTGTTAGGTAAACGTGTTGACTATTCCGGTCGTTCTGTTATTGTAGTAGGGCCTGAATTGAAAATGCATCAATGTGGTCTGCCTAAAGAAATGGCGCTGGAATTGTTTAAGCCTTTTGTCATGAAACGCTTGGTTAACAGCGGTCAGGCTACTAATATCAAAAGTGCAAAACGCATGGTAGAACGTGCTACTACTGCTGTTTGGGATGTTTTGGAAGATGTAATCAAAGAACATCCTGTGCTTTTGAACCGTGCACCGACTTTGCATAGGCTTGGTATCCAGGCTTTTGAGCCGATCTTGTCTGAAGGGCGTGCAATCAAACTGCATCCTCTGGTATGCACTGCATACAATGCCGACTTTGACGGTGACCAAATGGCAGTCCATCTGCCGCTGTCTGCTGAAGCACAGGCCGAGGCCAGGATGCTGATGCTCTCGGTTAATAATATTCTGGCCCCGAAAGACGGAAAACCTGTTGCTGTACCTTCGCAGGATATGGTTTTAGGTTCATATTACCTGACAATCATCAAAGAAGGCGCTAAAGGCGAAGGGATGCGTTTCAGCAGCTTTAATGAAGCTTTGCTGGCTTATTTCCACGGTGAAGTTGAACTGCAGGCACGTATTAAGATTTATATCCCGAACAAGGATATTTATGAAGAACCTTCCAGCGAAGGGGTAAGTCTGGTAACGACTACTGTCGGCAATGCGATACTTAATGAAGAACTGCCGGTTGAAATGCGATACTTCCATTTAGAAGATGAAGTAAACGAAGCCGGTAAAAAAGTTAAAGTATGGCATTTGAATAAACTGCTTGATAAAAAAGAATTGGGACGTCTTGTTGCTAAGGCACATAAATTGTATGGCAATTTGCGTACGGCTGAAATCCTTGACGTTGTTAAGAAAATGGGTTATGACAATGCTTGTAAAGCAGGTATTTCCATTGCTGTTTCCGATATCAAAATTCCGCCTGAAAAGGCAGAGATTTTGGCTGCTACGGAAAAAGAAATCGATAAAACTGAGCGTATGTTCCGTCGTGGTTTGATGAGTGAGGACGAACGTTATCGCAAGGTTATCGAACTTTGGGGCAAGGCTACTGATGATGTAACCAATAAGCTTATGTCGTCCACAATGGATCCGTTTAACTCTGTGTATATGATGGCTAATTCTGGTGCCCGCGGTAATACGCAGCAGATCCGTCAGCTGGCTGGTATGCGTGGTTTGATGGCAGATCCTTCCGGTCGTATCATTGACCGACCGATCAAGGCTAATTTCCGTGAAGGCCTGACTGTTTTGGAATACTTTATTTCAACTCATGGTGCTCGTAAAGGTTTGGCTGATACAGCATTGCGTACTGCTGACTCCGGTTATCTGACCCGTCGTTTGGTTGACGTTGCTCAGGATGTGATCGTACGTGAAGATGACTGTGATATCGTTGGTATCAATCTTGTAAAAGAGCGCGGACGTCTTTGCAAAGCAACCTTGGGTTCCAGTCAGAATAAACTGCGCGAGATTGTTATTGGACGTAATTTGGCAGCTGGTATTACTGATCCTGCTACAGGTGAGTTAATTGTCGAAGCTGATACGATTGTGACAGAAGATTTGTATAACAAATTAGCTGCAGCAAAGGTCATGGAAGTAGTTTTATATGCTACTGACGATATGAGCGGAGAAGAAACCGAGACAATTCAGATTAATATCAGCGATGAACAATCTAATGCTGTATTGAAAGAAGCAATGATGCATCATTTTGATGGCCGAGAAGTTGCTGAAGATGTTGTGGCAGCTGATGGTACAGTGCTGATCGAAGCCGGTGCGACTTATGACGAAGCAATTATCGACGCTATTTTGGCTAATGGTACTGTCCGCGATGTTAAAGTTCGCAATAATGCAATCGAAGGTATTGAGATTGAATCGATTACCGAAGGTAAAAATAAACAAACTGTTATTGAATCTTTGCGCGACCGTATCGTAGGACGTTATCTTGCTGAAGATATTTTGGATAATGATGGTAATATCTGTTACCATATCAATGATTATGTTACTGAAGATATGGCGGATCAGATTTCTTCGTTGCGTGAAAAAGTAAAAATCCGTTCCGTACTCAATTGCAAAGCCAAAGTCGGCGTTTGCCGTAAATGTTATGGCCGTAATCTGGCTACAGGTAGAAAAGTTGAAGTTGGCGAAGCTGTTGGTACTATTGCTGCTCAATCCATTGGTGAACCTGGTACTCAGCTCACTATGCGTACGTTCCACACCGGTGGCGTAGCAGGTGACGATATCACTCAGGGCTTACCCCGTGTTGAAGAGCTGTTTGAAGCCCGTAAACCGAAACATCCTGGTTTACTTACTGAAAATGCTGGTACTGTACACATTGGTGAAGAAAATGGCATCCGTAAAGTAACTGTTACCAGTGAAGATGGGGAGCAGATTTATACTATTCCTTATGGGTCTAAACTCGCTGTTACCGAGGGCATGGTAATTGCTGTCGGCGATCGTCTGACTGAAGGGTCACTCAATCCGCATGATATTTTGCGTATCAGTGGTGTGCGTGCTACTCAGCGTTATCTGGTTCAACAGGTATTGGGAGTTTATAAATCTCAGGGTGTTGAGATTAACGATAAGCATATCGAAGTTATGGTTCGCCAAATGATGCGTAAAATCCGCATCGAAGAAGCTGGCGATACTTATATGCTGCCGGGTGAATATATCGATGTTGCAGAATTTGAAGCACAGAATGCGGAAATGCTGGAAAAAGGCTTACAGCCTGCAGAAGGACGTCCGGTGCTGCTTGGTATTACCAAAGCATCTCTGGCTACTGATTCTTTCCTGTCTGCTGCATCCTTCCAGGAAACTACACGCGTGCTGACAGATGCCGCAATCAAAGGCAAAGTTGATCCGCTTTTAGGACTTAAAGAAAATGTTATCATTGGTAAACTTATTCCGGCTGGTACCGGTATGAATCGTTATCGTGATATCAAAATCAAATATAACACTACTAATAGCGACCAACAGTAAAATTACAGACTTTTAAGTAAAACCTCTACTCCTTATCATAAAGGAGTAGAGGTTTTTATCAAATTAAACAACAGAATTTCATTAATTTTTGAAAAAAGCGAACGATAGGATGATTTTTTGTTAAAAAGTTCACATTATAATTGACACATAGGGAAGCTATTGGTAAAATTATAATAATAAATAAGATGGTAGAGATGACCCGAGAAGGATTTTTAGTTGCGCATATAGCAGTTGAAAGATTTCGACTTGGGTTTTATTTTTTCTCACAGATACTTTAGGAGGCAGAAGCATGAAAGTTGCTATTATTATGGGAAGTAATTCTGACTGGCCTATTCTTGAGCCGGCAGAAAAAACTCTGAAAGAATTTGGAGTAGAGGTAGAGGTGATAGTTGCTTCGGCACACCGTACTCCGGATGTGGTACATGAATTTGCTGCTGGCGCACGCAATCGCGGCGTAGAGGCTATTATTGCCGCTGCCGGTGCTGCTGCCCATTTAGGCGGTGTTATTGCTGCTTACACTACAGTGCCTGTAATCGGTATTCCCATCAATGCCACACCTTTGAATGGTATGGATGCGCTTTTAAGCTTTGTGCAAATGCCTGCAGGTATTCCTGTAGCGACGATGGCTATTAATGGCGCTAAAAATGCTGCTTTGTTTGCAGTACAGATACTGTCTGTAAAATACCCTGAACTGGTTACTAAATTAGCAGAAAATCGTTTGCAGATGCAGGAAGAAGTAAAAGCCAAAGGTGAGAAGCTCGCAAAAATGCGTGCTGAGGGTAAGTAAGAAATGGTTGAAAAAGGAGAATTAACTGTGCCTGGTATTGACTTTGAATTAGACAAATTACATGAAGAATGCGGTGTTTTTGGTATTTATTCGCATAAAGACGATGTTGCACTCAATACTTATTGGGGATTGTATGCATTGCAGCATCGTGGGCAGGAAAGTACCGGTATTGTTACTACTGATGGCAGCAATATGCAGGTCAAAAAAGGCATGGGTCTGGTAGCTGACGTTTATAAAGACGGTGTCGGTGATCTTACTGGACACATAGCTATCGGACATGTACGCTATTCAACAACTGGTTCCAGTATGGCATACAATACTCAACCGCTGCGCGTTTATTTTGACGGCGGTAACTTGGCTTTATCGCATAACGGTAATTTGACTAATGCTGCCGAATTGCGGTCTCGCTTGACCAGAGATGGTGTGGTTTTTCAGACTACTGTTGACACAGAGGTTGTTTTGAGCCTGATTGCCCGCTCGCGGAAAGAGAAAGTTGAAGACCGTGTTGCTGAAGCAGTTAATGAAATCAAAGGTGCTTTTGCTATTTTGATCATGACTGATCATAAATTGATTGCAGTGCGTGATCCTTACGGATTCAGGCCATTATGTTTGGGTAAGCTTGATGGCGGTTGGGTAGTGGCTTCTGAATCATGTGCTTTTGATTTGGTTGGCGCAGAATTTATTCGTGATGTCAAACCGGGTGAAATGCTGGTTTTTGAAGATGACTATGCCGAACCTAAGAGTATGATGTGGTCCAAAGAGATGCCGTCTAAATGTGCGCACTGTATTTTTGAATATGTTTATTTTGCCCGTACGGACAGCGTTATTGATAAACAATGTGTTTATCAGGCACGAATCAATATGGGGCGTGAGCTGGCAAAAGAAACTAAAGAGATCCATCCGGATATTGTTATTTCTGTACCTGACTCCGGTACTGCGGCAGCTGTTGGTTATAGCTTAGAGTCAGGTGTACCTTTTATGGAAGGATTAACGAAAAATCGTTATGTTGGCCGTACTTTTATTCAGCCAACGCAAAAGCAGCGTTTAAATGCTGTTCGCTTAAAATTAAATCCAGTAAAGAGTGTTGTTGCAGGCAAGTCCGTTGTTATGGTTGATGATTCTATCGTTCGCGGTACTACCAGTGGTAAGATCGTCAAATTACTTAAGGATGCCGGTGCAAAAGAAGTGCATGTCTGCATCAGTTCCCCTCCTGTAACGGACCCCTGCTATTATGGCATTGATACTTCTGTGCGAAAGGAATTGATTGCTTCTACGCATACAGAAGATGAAATCTGCCAGTATATCGGCGCTGATTCTCTACACTATATTTCGCTGGAAGGATTAAAACGGTCTTTGAGCAGTATGGATCCTGAAGCTATGTGTTATGCTTGCTTCAATGCAGGTTATCCCGATAATGCGGAAGAAACTATCCGTCAAGGTTCGAAATATATTTTTGAGAACAAATAATTAGGAGGTCCCCATGAGCGAGCAAAGCAAAAAACAAATGACTTATGCCGATGCGGGTGTTGATATTGATGCTGGTAATCGTGCTGTTGAATTAATGAAAGAAAGTGTTCGTGCGACTTATCGTCCTGAGGTTATCGGAGATTTGGGCGGGTTTGGCGGTTTGTTTGCACTGAATTCTGGAAAATATCAGGAACCGATTCTTGTTTCCGGGACTGATGGTGTTGGCACTAAGTTAAAATTGGCGTTTATGGCCGATAAGCATAATACTATCGGTCAAGATGCCGTTGCAATGTGTGTTAATGATATTTTAGTGCAAGGTGCTGAACCTCTGTTTTTCCTTGATTATATTGCTGTCGATAAAGTTGATGCGGAGAAAGTTGCAAATATAGTGCAGGGTGTCGCCAAAGCCTGTCAAGAATCGGGTTGCGCTTTGATTGGCGGTGAAACTGCTGAAATGGCGGGTTTTTATTCCCAAGGCGAATATGATATTGCGGGTTTTTGTGTAGGTGTTGTTGAAAAAAGTAAAATGATTACCGGGGATAAAGTTGCTCCTGGTGATGTACTTTTAGGATTGCCTTCCAGTGGTGTGCATTCCAATGGTTTTTCTTTGGTTCGTAAAATTTGTTTCGAAGTGATGAATTATGATATGAGTACTGAGATTCCGGAATTTGGCTGCAGTTTAGGTGAAAAACTGCTGACACCAACACGGCTCTATCCTAAATCCTGTCTGCCTCTGATCGAAAAATTTGATCTTCACGGTATGGTGCATATTACTGGTGGCGGTTTCTACGATAATATTCCACGTATCCTGCCAGAAAAATGTGATGCGGAAATCAATGCCGCAGCTTGGGAAATACCTGTGGTTTTCAAAAAATTGCAGGAGTGGGGCAATGTGCCCTGGGCAGAAATGTACCGTACGTTCAATATGGGGGTAGGTATGGTTTTAGTAGTTGCTCCTGAAGAAGCGGATGCCGTGCGTAGTCATCTTACTTCTGCAGGTGAACCTTTCTATGAATTAGGAAATGTTGTTGCCGGTAATAAAAAAGCAATTATGAAAGGCGGCGTTTTCAGTGAGTAGCCGTAAAATTGGCGTCTTGGTCAGCGGTCGCGGCAGCAATCTGCAATCCGTATTGGACAGGATAGCCGACGGCTATTTACCTTTGGAAATTGCTGTTGTTATCAGTGATAAGGCTGATGCATATGCTTTGGAACGTGCAGAGAAAGCTGGAATAGCTGCTGTAGCAATTCCACGTAAAGAATGTGTTTCTAAGGAAGAGTTTGAAGGCAAGATTGATGCAGCTTTGCGCGCTCATGGTGCAGAACTTGTTGTTTTAGCCGGTTTTATGCGGATATTGAGCGGGAATTTTGTTAATAAATGGACACAGAAAATCATAAATATCCATCCGGCACTTTTGCCAAGCTTTCCAGGCCTTGATGCCCAGGGGCAGGCTTTGGAATACGGTGTGAAGATTGCTGGCTGTACTGTACATTTTGTCGATGAAGGAACAGATAGTGGTCCGATTATATTACAGAAACCTGTGCCTGTTTTAAATGACGATACAGAGGAATCTTTAGCAGCACGAATTTTAGTTGAAGAACATAAGGCGATGCCGGAGGCTTTACGTTTGTGGGCGTTAGGCAAGCTGGAAATACAGGGAAGGCGCGTTATCGTGCATCCTTGAGATGAGGTGATAAATAATGAGAATCAAAAGAGCGTTATTGAGTGTATCTGATAAAACCGGTATTGTGAAGTTGGCCCAATTTCTACATGACATTGGAGTAGAGATTATTTCAACCGGCGGAACGATGACTGCTATCAGAGAAGCCGGAATACCTGTAACTTATGTCAGCGATGTGACTGGTTTCCCTGAAATTATGGATGGTCGTGTTAAAACTTTGAATCCTAAGATCCACGGTGGTATTTTGGCTGTACGCAGTAATCCCGAGCATATGGCAGCTTTGGAAAAACATGATATAAAACCGATAGATCTAGTGGTTGTCAATTTGTATCCCTTTAAAGAAACAATTGCTAAACCAAACGTTACAGAGGCAGAAGCGATAGAAAATATTGATATTGGCGGTCCGGCAATGGTGCGTGCCTCTGCTAAAAATTTCCGTGATGTAATTATTGTTACTAACCCAGCCCGTTATACCAGCCTGATTGCTATGCTGCAGCAGTATGGGGACGCAGACATCAAAACACGCAAAACATTGGCCAAAGAAGCCTTTAACCATACTTCCGAATATGATGCTATGATCTGTGAATACCTGACCAAGCAGTTGGTTGAAGGTAAATAAGATGAAAAGGTTGATGAAATAATGCGTTTATTATTAATCGGCGGCGGCGGACGTGAACATGCTCTAGCCTGGAAGTTGGCGCAAAGCCCTCAGGTGGAAACGATTTATGCGGCACCGGGAAATCCTGGTATCGCTTTGCTTGATAAATGTGAATGTATTGATTTACCATTGCAGGAATTAGAAAAACTTGCTGATTATGCTGAGGCTAACTGTATTGATTTAACAGTTGTTGGTCCGGAAGCAAGTCTTGTTGAAGGTATTGCCGATGTTTTTAAGGCAAGAGGTCTGGCATTGTTTGGACCCAGTAAGGCGGCTGCAGAGCTGGAAGGTTCTAAAGCTTTTTCTAAACAGCTGATGGAAAAATACGGGATCCCTACAGCTTTTTTTAAAGTATGCGAGGATATAGAAACAGCCAAGGCTTATATCAAAGAAAAAGGCGCTCCGATTGTTGTTAAGGCGGATGGTTTGGCAGCAGGTAAAGGCGTAGTTGTTGCTATGACTGAAGCAGAAGCATTTGCTGCTGTTGACGATATGATGGGAGACCTTAAATTTGGCGGTGCCGGCGCACGTGTGGTTTTAGAAGAGTTTATGGAAGGCGAAGAGGCATCCTTACTGGCGTTTACTGACGGTGATACTATCGTTTCCATGATTGCAGCACAGGACCATAAAAGGATAAACGATAATGATGAAGGGCCAAATACTGGTGGTATGGGAACATATGCTCCTGCTCCTGTTATGACTGATATTCTGCGGCTGAAGGCTGTGGAAAAGGTTTTAAAGCCGACTATTGCAGCAATGAAGGCAGAGGGAAGACCGTATCAGGGTTGTTTATATGCAGGTTTGATGATTAACGGCGACGACATTAAAGTAGTTGAATTTAACTGCCGTTTTGGAGATCCTGAAACACAGGTTATTATGCCGCTTCTTGATGGTGATTTGGCAGAAATAATGCTGTGCTGCGCTACAGGTACTTTAGCTCAGGCTGATATCGGCTGGTATGACAAAGCTGCTGTATGTGTTGTTATGGCTTCAGGTGGTTACCCTGGAAGCTATAAACAAGGCTTGCCTATCAGTGGCTTGGAAGAGACTGCTGCAAGGGAAGACGTTGTTGTTTTCCATGCAGGAACTAAATGTGCTGATGGCCAAATAGTTACTGCTGGCGGTCGTGTGCTTGGTGTCACAGCCGTTGGGAAAAATATCCGTGAGGCGAAAGATAAGGCTTATGAAGCTGCGGGAAAAATCAGCTTTGCTGATGCCCATTATCGTAAGGATATTGCCTGGCGCGCATTAAAAAAATAATAATGACGTCCCAATGCTTTGGCACTGGGACGTTTTGTATAACTTAAATCAGCTTAAAAAGCCTACAAGCTCCAGATAAAATTTAGAGAAAAGGAAGATGAATACAATGGCATTTTATTATGATGAACCCGCTCATACTTTTAGTGAATACCTGCTTGTTCCTGGTTATTCCTCAAAAGAATGTGTACCGACGAACGTTGATTTACGTACTCCTTTAGTAAAATTTAAAAAAGGTGAAGAATCAGCGATTACATTGAATATTCCTCTTGTTTCTGCTATCATGCAGTCTGTTTCTGATGATAAAATGGCGATAGCGCTTTCCAAAGAGGGTGGTATATCCTTTATTTATGGTTCCCAGACTATTGAAAATGAAGCTGCTATGGTGGCGCGTGTAAAAACACATCGTGCCGGTTTTGTCAGCAGTGATTCTAATATCCGACCAGACAGCACTTTGGCAGATATCGTTGCTCTGAAAGAAAAAACAGGTCATTCTACGGTAGCGGTTACTTCTGACGGCACTGTGAACGGCAAATTGGAAGGCATTGTTACCAGTCGTGATTATCGTGTCAGCCGTATGGATTTGAATACGAAGGTCAGCACTTTTATGACGCCAATCAATGAAATGATTGTTGGCGGCAAAGAGACTTCGCTGCAGGAAGCAAATGATATCATTTGGGATAATAAACTGAATACATTGCCTATTATTGATGATGAAGGCCGTTTATTGTATATGGTTTTCCGTAAAGATTATGCTACTCATAAAGAGTATCCTTTAGAGCTTTTGGACAGTAAAAAACGTCACGTAGTAGGGGCTGGCATTAATACCCGTGACTATGCTGAACGTGTACCGGCTTTGGTTAATGCCGGTGCCGATGTGCTTTGCATTGATTCTTCAGAGGGTTATTCTGAATGGCAGAAATTGACTTTGGATTGGGTTCGCGAGCATTATGGAGATACAGTAAAAGTGGGCGCTGGCAACGTTGTAGATGCAGAAGGCTTCCGCTATTTGGCCGAGGCCGGTGCTGATTTTGTGAAGGTTGGTATCGGCGGCGGTTCTATCTGTATTACCCGCGAACAAAAGGGTATAGGTCGCGGTCAGGCAACGGCTTTGATAGAAGTTGCTAAAGCTCGTGACGAATATTATAAAGAAACGGGAATTTATGTTCCTATCTGTTCTGACGGCGGTATTGTTTATGATTATCATATGACTCTGGCATTGGCAATGGGTGCTGACTTTTTAATGCTTGGCCGTTATTTTGCCCGGTTTGATGAGAGCCCGACGAATAAAGTAAATATCAACGGTAATTATATGAAAGAATACTGGGGTGAAGGATCGAATCGTGCCCGTAACTGGCAGCGTTATGATATGGGCGGTGCATCTAAGCTTTCTTTTGAAGAAGGTGTTGATTCTTATGTTCCTTATGCCGGTACGTTAAAAGATAATGTAACGCTTACTTTGAGCAAGGTGCGTTCTACTATGTGTAACTGCGGCGCTCTTAACTTGGACGATCTTAAGAAAAACGCAAAAATGACCTTGGTTTCTTCAACTTCGCTGGTTGAAGGCGGTGCTCATGACGTTATTTTGAAAGATAATAATATGAACAACTATGTGAAATAAGTTCTATAAAGCTGATAAAATGTTATGTGCATTGTATACATGCTGATTTATATTGACTTCTTGCGCATAGAACTGTAAAATTAACACATAATTTATTTGATGGAAAGGCGTGTTAGAAGAATGAATTTGAAAAAATTAGTTACAGCTGCTGTATGTACTATGCTGATGGCTGCAGTTGCTTTTACTGCTGGTTGCGGCGGAGAGAAAAAATCTGACAAAAAAGTATTGAAGGTTGGCATGGAATGCGCTTATGCTCCTTACAACTGGTCTCAGACCAAAGCTGACGGCGGTGCTGTAAAAATTGCAGGCAGCAATGAGTATGCTTATGGTTATGACGTAATGATGGCTAAGAAGCTGGCTGATTCTATGGGTGCTGATCTGGAAATCCATAAAATCGAATGGGATGGTCTGGCTCCCGCAGTTGTCAGCGGTAAGATTGACGCTGCTATTGCAGGCATGTCTATTACTTCTAAACGTAAAGAAACTGTAGATTTTACAAAACCATATTATTATGCAACGGTAGTTGCTCTGGTAAAAAAAGATTCCGAGCAGGCTAAGGCTCAAAGCGTCGCTGATTTAAAAGGTTCCGTAGCAACTTCTCAGCTTAATACAATCTGGTATGACCAGATTGATCAAGTTCCCGATGTAAAAAAATTGCCGGCTATTGATACGGTACCTGGTATGATTGTTGCATTGACTTCCGGAAAATGCAATCTGATCGTTACTGATATCCCTACTGCAAAAGCTGCCGCTTTTGCTAATCCGGAATTGACTGTCTTGAACTTTGAAGAAGGAAAAGGCTTCAAAACTTCTCGTGAAGATGTTGAAATTGGTATCGCTGTGAAAAAAGGCAATACAGAGCTTGTTAAGGCAATGGATGCTGTTTTGGAAAAAATGACTGCTGCTGATTTTGATAAAATGATGGACGAAGCTATTAAAAAACAACCTTTAGCTCAATAATAGTTACCGGTTATGCCTAAAGGGACGGCAATTATGCCGTCCCTTATTTTCCTTTTTTACCGTATTATTCTTTTGCGAATTAAGGGATATCTGTGCTATAATAAATAACAGTGTTTTATCAATTAATTATGTTAGGTGGAGGAACTTATGACAACAATGCCCGAGTCATTTTTTGGATGGGTGACTTTTTTACTGCATCAATATGGTGATGTTCTGTTAAAAGGCGCTTGTGTGACCTTACTTTTGGCTATTGTCGGCACTCTGATCGGTTGCGTAATCGGTCTTGTTGTAGGTATTATCCAGACTATTCCCGAGGATCCAAAGGCAAGTGCTGCCAAAAAGGCTCTTGTAAAAGTGACTCAATTGGTCTTGAATGCTTATGTAGAACTTTTCCGCGGTACGCCGATGATCGTACAGGCTATGGTAGTATATTATGGTGCTATGAGTATGTTTAACATTGATATGTCACCAATGTTTGCCGGTTTTTTAGTTGTGTCTATCAATACGGGCGCATATATGGCGGAAACTGTACGCGGCGGTATTGAATCGATCGATCCGGGTCAGCGCGAAGCTGCTGTGGCTATCGGCATGGATCATTTTCAGACGATGCGCTGTGTAATTCTGCCGCAGGCCCTGCGTAATATCATGCCTCAGATCGGTAATAATCTGATCATCAATATTAAGGATACATCGGTTTTGAATGTAATTTCTGTCACAGAGCTGTATTTTGCTTCAAAATCGGCAGCAGGCGTATATTACAGGTACTTTGAAATATTCTTCATTACCTGCGTTATTTATTTTATTATGACTTTTACCGCTTCAAGACTTTTGCGCTGGTGGGAAGGGAAAATGGATGGACCTAAGGATTATCAACTGGTGTCTTTTGATCCCATGCAGGATCCATGTGGTCATTTTCCTGTTAATGTGGCTGGTAAAAAGAGAAAGGACGGTAATTATTAATGACTGCTGAACAAAGTAAAGAATTGTTATTATCCGTCCAAGGGTTGAAAAAGAATTTTGGAGAACGTGAGATATTAAAAGGTATTGATTTTGATGTGCACAAAGGTGATGTAGTTTGTGTTATCGGACCTTCAGGCAGTGGTAAATCAACATTAATCCGTTGCGTCAATTATTTGGAACAACCAACTGACGGAGTTATCAGCTACCGCGGTGAAAATGTTTTGGAATGTTTTAAGAATCTTCCCTTATACCGTACTAAAGTAGGCATGGTTTTTCAACAGTTTAATTTGTTTAACAATATGACTGTTTTGGAAAATTGTGTTGTAGGTCAGGTTAAGGTACTGGGGAAAAAGTCTGAAGAAGCAAAAGCAATTGCCATGAAATATCTGGAACATGTTGGTATGGCAAGCTATATCAATGCAAAGCCGCATCAGCTTTCCGGAGGTCAGAAGCAGCGTGTGGCTATTGCCAGAGCTTTGGCTTTGGAGCCGGAAATATTGTTGATGGATGAACCAACTTCTGCTCTTGATCCTGAGATGGTTGGCGAAGTTTTAGCAGTTATGCGGGAACTGGCGGAAGAAGGGTTGACGATGGTTATCGTTACACATGAAATGGCATTTGCCCGCGATGTTTCCAGCCGAGTTATTTTTATCGATCAGGGTGTGATTGCTGAAGACGGCAGCCCAAATGTTATTTTTACTGCACCTCAGAATCAGCGTACTAAGGATTTCCTGAGTCGGTTCAGTTTAACACGTTGTTAGCAGGAAAAAGCCCTTCTGTGTAGAAATTACATGGGAGGGATTTTTTATTGAAAAAGTTTGGGAAGGATTATCTGTATGAAAAAAATTTATTTTATTTTAACATTATTGGTAATATACTTTTTACCATTTTCAGTTACAGAAGCAAGTATGGGAAGGAATACTCTCTTATTTGTTCCGCTGGACAACAGGCCGGTTTGTTTGGACTATGCAGTAGAAACCATGAAAGCAGCCGGATGGAATGTGGAAACGCCGCCTTTGGAGTATATCGCCGGCAATGATCATAGCGGTAATCCTGATAAGTTATATGAATGGCTGGCTGCACGTTCGGCAACCGCCAACGCGATCGTTATTTCTTCTGATGCTCTGATCTATGGCGGGCTGGTTGATTCAAGGACACATCAACTGCCTCAGGATATTTTAACGTCGCGGGCTGAGAGGTTATTAAATTTGAAGTCTTTGGGCGGAGATCCTTTGGTTTATGTATTTACGACGATAATGCGTTCTCCCAAAGCCAGCAGTGCTCCTGTTGAACCTGCCTATTATGCCGAATGGGGGCCAAAGCTTTTTAGAATGGGTGTGTTGGAAGATAAACTGGATTTAAAAGAAATAAGCAGAAAAGAACGTAAAGAACTGAGTGGTTTGAAAGTAGAAATACCCCAGGCTGTTCAAGAAGACAGAGCACGGCGACGCAGTTTGAATATAGCTACTACAGAGCTTTTACTGCATGGTGTGGAAAGTGGCAATTTTGACTATCTCTTGATTGGGCGTGATGATACTGCGCCATATTCACAGGCTCATAAAGAAGCACGTAAAATGGATATTCTTGTAAGGGAACTTCCTAAAGAGAAAATTCGTTTTTTCTCTGGGGCTGATCAGCTGGGTTTGCTTTTATTAAGCCGTGCTGCCAGCAGGGTAAGTTATGAAATTCCGATGGTTTATGTAGATTTCGCCGAAGGAAAAGGCGGAGAGACTATACCTGCTTATGAAGATGATGAAATAGCATTCAGTGCCGCAGAACATATACATGCTGCTGGCGGCTGGCCTACTGCTAATTTAGCACGTGCGGATTTGGTATTGGCTGTTAATACTCCTTTTGATGGGGTAACAATAGAAGCTTCTAACCCGAAAAATACAGGTACAATAACGGAACATACAGAGAAATTTGTTGCTGATGTCAAGAGGTATTTAAAGCAGGGAAAAGCAGTTGCAGTTGCTGATATTGCTTATGGAAACGGTGCAGACAACGCCTTGGTCAGAAAACTGTTTGAAGAAGAAGTGGCAGAAAAGCTTGCTGCTTACGGTGGTTGGAATACTGCTGGAAATACTTTGGGATTTGCTTTGGGGCAAGGATTACTGTCAAAAAGTATGGATACGGCTGATCTTCAATCTTTGCTGGAAATAAGATATCTCGATGATTGGGCTTATCAGGCTAATGTGCGTAATAAAACTTATGTAGAATTAATTTGGCCTAATTACTGGCCTAATAGTGGACTTAATACGCAGCAGGTGCAAGAGGCCGAAGCCGTTATTACTAAAGATATTTTAGAGATAGCGGAACCTGTTTTGGGCGCTAAAGTAAGCTGTTATAATTTCATTTTACCGTGGAAGCGGATGTTTGAAGTGGAAGTAAGCAGGAAATAATATAAATCATAGAAACCGTAATAATATATGAAAGCCGTTTTTTAGTGAATAGTATGGTGAAAACAAGTATTGTGGATTGATATTATATCTTAGGCTTTAAAAATATAGGTGGATCTTAGTTGAATTGACCTCAAATTTAGTAAAATTTGAGGTTTTTCTTTTATATTTAAGAGATGGTAATAAAGTGTAGTTAAATTTGTAAAAAATGATGAAATAATATGTATAAAATATCCTCTGAAAATGGAAATTGAGATCTAAAAACATTACAAAATCAGGCTTTTTTTTGTAAAACATATTACAAAGTTACGCAAAAGAAACACTAGGCTCCGTGTAATACAAGAAACCCGGTTTAATGCGGGTTTGCGCTTGTAAAAAAATCAAGAAAAAGTATTGACACAGCCAAGTGGCAGTGTTACAATATGTAAGTATCTCGGGATAGCTATGCGCTTTTACAAGGAGGGTTTGTGATGACAGTAGAGTTGTTAAAGCAAGCAACGAAGCGAGTTGTCGGGAACAAGCAAACCGCTAAAGCGATTCAAAAAGGCACTGCAAAGACGGTTTATATAGCTGATGACGCAGATGTCCGGGTTGTGCAGCCGCTGCTTGATGCCTGCGCTGAAGCTCGGGTGAATGTAGAAAAAGTAGCGACAATGCAAGAACTTGGTAAAGCCTGCGGAATCCATGTCGGTGCAGCGACAGCCGCGATACTCAAAGGTTGATAGGGATCTGGAAGCTTTGCTGAAGGATTTTTATAATCATTAAAATCTATTTATTCGGAAGGAGGTGCCGATATGCCTACAATTAATCAATTGGTTCGCAAAGGAAGAGAAGTTTTGACTGTAAAATCCACTGCCCCGGCATTGAAAGAATGCCCGCAAAAACGTGGAGTTTGCACTAGGGTTTATACTACAACCCCGAAAAAGCCTAACTCTGCTCTTCGTAAAGTAGCTCGTGTACGTTTGACTAACGGTATCGAAGTTACTGCTTACATCCCTGGTATCGGCCACAATCTGCAGGAACATAGCGTTGTCCTGATTAGAGGCGGAAGAGTTAAAGATCTTCCTGGTGTGCGTTACCATATCATTCGTGGTGCACTTGACACTGCAGGCGTTGCTAACCGCAATCAAGCCCGTTCTAAATACGGTGCTAAACGTGCTAAAGCAGCTAAAAAGTAATCAAGTCTACACAACGAATTGATAATCCATAAGGAGGGAAACACATGCCGAGAAAAGGCCCTGTAACAAAAAGAGACGTTTTGCCGGATCCTGTATACGGTTCAAAACTTTTGACAAGATTTATTAATAAGATTATGCTTGACGGTAAAAAAGGCGTTGCTGAACGCATTGTATATGATGCTTTCGATCTGGTTCGTGCTAAAACTGGTAAGGATCCTCTCGAAGTATTCGATGCAGCTATGAAAAACGTTATGCCGCTTTTAGAAGTACGTGCTCGCCGCGTTGGTGGTGCTAACTACCAGGTTCCGGTTGAAGTCCGTGCAGACCGTAAGACCACCCTTGGTATTCGCTGGCTGGTCAACTACTCCCGTTTGCGTGGTGAAAGAACCATGTGCGAACGTGTTGCTGGTGAGATCATGGACGCAGCAAACGCTACCGGCGCTGCTGTGAAAAAACGCGAAGATACCCACAAGATGGCTGAAGCAAACAAAGCGTTTGCACATTACCGCTGGTAATGGCCCGATCCCTATAACGAGGAGGATAAAAAAGTGGGCAGACAATTTCCGCTTGAAAAAACAAGAAACATCGGCATCATGGCTCATATTGATGCTGGTAAAACTACTACGACTGAACGTATTCTGTTCTACACCGGTAGGGTTCATAAAATCGGTGAGACCCATGATGGCGGCGCTACCATGGACTGGATGGTTCAAGAGCAGGAACGTGGTATTACCATTACTTCTGCTGCTACCACCTGTCAATGGGATGGACACCGCATCAACATCATTGATACGCCAGGTCACGTTGACTTCACTGTAGAAGTTGAACGTTCTCTGCGTGTACTTGATGGTTCTGTTGCAGTATTCTGCGCTAAAGGCGGCGTTGAACCTCAGTCTGAAACAGTATGGCGTCAGGCTGACAAATATGGCGTACCGCGTATGGCGTATGTAAATAAAATGGATATTACCGGCGCTGACTTCTACAATGTAGTACAAATGATGAAAGATCGTTTGAATGCCAATGCTGTACCTATCCAATTACCGATTGGTTTCGAAGATACCTTCCAGGGTATGGTCGATCTGATCAAAATGAAAGCTATCGTTTACAGCGACGCTCTGGGTAAAGAAGAAGAATTTGTTGATATTCCGGCCGATATGGTTGAAAAAGCCAACGAATACCGTCAAGCTTTAATGGAAGCTGTAGCCGAAAGCGATGACGAGCTGATGATGAAATATCTGGAAGGCGAAGAGTTGACGGAAGAAGAAGTTATGGCTGGTATCCGCAAACAAACTATTGCTTGCAAAATGACTCCTGTCTGCTGCGGTTCTTCTTACAAAAACAAAGGCGTACAGCCTTTGCTGGATGCTGTTGTAGCGTTCATGCCTGCTCCTACTGATATTCCTCATATCAAAGGCGTAAATCCTGAAACCGGCGAAGAAGACGAACGTCCGTCGTGCGACAGCGAGCCGTTCTCTGCACTGGCTTTCAAAATTATGACTGACCCGTTTGTTGGTAAACTTGCTTTCTTCCGTGTGTACTCCGGTACTCTCGGCTCCGGTTCTTACGTTTACAACTCTACCAAAGGTAAGAGAGAGCGTATTGGCCGTATCCTGCAAATGCATGCCAACCATCGTGAGGAAATCGACATGGTTTATTCCGGTGATATTGCAGCAGCAGTAGGTTTGAAAGATACCACTACCGGCGATACTCTCTGCGACGAAAAAGCTCCGATCATTCTGGAATCCATGGTATTCCCTGATCCGGTAATCTCCGTTGCGGTTGAACCTAAAACTAAAGCTGACCAGGAAAAGATGGGCATTGCCCTTCAAAAACTGGCAGAAGAAGATCCGACTTTCCGTGTTCATACTGATCCGGAAACAGCACAAACCATCATTTCTGGCATGGGCGAGTTGCATTTGGACATTATTGTTGACCGTTTGCTGCGTGAATTCAAAGTAGGCTGTACTGTTGGTAATCCGCAGGTTGCTTATCGTGAAACTATCCGCAAATCTGTTAAGTCCGAAGGTAAATTTGTACGTCAGTCCGGTGGTAAAGGCCAATATGGTCACTGCTGGTTGGAAATTTCACCTCGTGAAGCAGGTGAAGGCTTCTTGTTTGAGAACAAAGTTGTTGGCGGTGCTATTCCGAAAGAATACATCGGACCGATCGAAAACGGTGTTAAGGAAGCTATGGAAAACGGCGTAGTTGCCGGTTACCCAATGGTTGATATCAAAGTTACCGTTTATGATGGTTCTTACCATGAAGTCGATTCTTCTGAAATGGCCTTCAAAATTGCAGGTTCTATGGGCTTCCGTTCTGGCGCTACTAAAGCCGACCCGGTTATCCTTGAACCTTATATGAAAGTAGAAGTTACTGTTCCTGAGGACTACATGGGCGATGTTATCGGCGATTTGAACTCTCGCCGTGGTCGTATCGAAGGTATGGAAGCTCGCAATGGCGCTCAAGTTATCAACGCATTTGTTCCGCTTTCCGAAATGTTTGGTTATGCTACCGACCTGCGTTCTAAAACTCAAGGCCGAGGCAACTACTCTATGGAAGTTGACCATTACGAAGATGTACCGAGAAACATTGCCGAGGCTATCATTGCCAAAAACAAAGGCACTCAAGCCTAATATAAAGTAAAACCTAATTTAAGGGAGGAAAAATAAATGGCAAAGCAAAAATATGAAAGAACAAAACCGCATGCTAATATCGGCACCATCGGTCACGTAGACCATGGTAAAACAACCCTGACCGCAGCAATCACCAAAGTATTGGCTTCTAAAGGCGGCGCAGAATTCATGGATTACTCCATGATCGATAAAGCACCTGAAGAAAGAGAACGCGGAATCACCATCAACACTTCCCACGTAGAATATGAAACAGCAACCCGCCACTACGCACACGTAGACTGCCCGGGCCATGCCGACTATGTAAAAAACATGATCACCGGCGCAGCACAAATGGACGGAGCGATCCTCGTAGTATCCGCAGCAGACGGCCCGATGCCGCAAACTCGTGAGCACATCCTTCTTGCTCGTCAAGTAGGCGTACCTGCAATGGTAGTGTTCCTGAATAAAGCAGATATGGTAGACGATCCGGAACTGATCGAATTAGTAGAAATGGAAGTACGTGAACTGCTCTCCAGCTACGACTTCCCCGGCGACGACATTCCTGTAGTAGTAGGGTCTGCACTGAAAGCACTTGAAGGCGACGCAGCATACGAAGCAAAAATCATGGAACTGATGGACGCAGTAGACGCATACATTCCTATTCCGGAACGCGCAACTGACAAACCGTTCCTGATGCCTGTAGAAGACGTATTCACAATTACCGGCCGTGGCACAGTAGCAACAGGCCGTGTAGAACGTGGTATCATCAAAGTAGGCGACAATATTGAGATCGTAGGAATGACAGAAGAGAAAAAAGCAACAGTAGTAACGGGCGTAGAAATGTTCCGTAAATTACTGGACGAAGCAGTAGCAGGAGACAACATCGGCTGCCTGCTGCGTGGTGTAGACCGTAAAGATATCGAACGCGGTCAAGTACTTGCAAAACCCGGCAGCATCCATCCGCACACAAAATTCAAAGCAGAAGTATATGTACTGACGAAAGAAGAAGGCGGCCGTCATACACCGTTCTTCAACGGCTATCGTCCGCAGTTCTATTTCAGAACAACAGACGTAACCGGCGTAACTGAATTACCGGAAGGTATTGAGATGGTAATGCCTGGCGATAACGTAACCATGGACGTAGAGCTGATCACCCCGATCGCAATCGAGCCTGGTCTGCGTTTTGCAATTCGCGAAGGCGGCCGTACTGTTGGCGCTGGCGTTGTTGCTGCACTTAACGAATAATCTTTAATTAGATCCCGAATGAGGGGCTAATAAAAGCCCCTCATTTACTTATGTTTATTTGCATGGCCCTGCGATGATGTGAGAGGTTGCTTGCCTGCTAGACAGGGAGATTTTCACGGAGTATGTCCGTTCTTAGAAACTGGGCGATTAGGAGGAAAAAATTTAATGTCAAAATCACAGAAAATCAGAATACGCTTAAAAGCGTATGATCACAAAGCGCTTGATCAAAGTGCTGCAAAAATTGTAGAAACTGCGAAACGTACCGGAGCTCAGGTTTCCGGCCCTATTCCGCTTCCTACTGAAAAAAATATCTATACGATTCTGCGTTCCCCTCATGTAAACAAGGATTCTCGTGAACAATTCGAGATGCGTACCCACAAAAGACTTGTAGACATTCTGGAACCGACTGCGAAGACCGTTGATGCGTTGATGCGTCTTGACCTTCCTGCCGGCGTAGATATCGAGATTAAACTGTAAGGAGGAGGTGCAATAATGGCTAAAGGAATCTTAGGCAAGAAAATTGGTATGACCCAAATTTTTGAAGCTGACGGCAGATTGATCCCTGTTACTGTTGTAGAAGCAGGACCTTGTGTTGTTGTTCAAAATAAAACCGAAGAAACAGACGGTTATAATGCTGTTCAACTTGGCTTTGGTGAAATTAAAGAAAAACATATGACCAGACCAATGAAAGGCCATTTTGACAAAGCCGGCGTAACTCCGGTTAAATTTGTCAAAGAATTGCGGTTGTCTGCTCCTTCTGAATATACAGTCGGCCAACAAATCACTGCTGACATTTTTGCTGCTGGAGAACTGATTGATGCAACCGGTATTTCCCGCGGTAAAGGCTTTGCAGGCACTATTAAGCGCCACAATTTCGCTCGTGGTCCTATGAAGCACGGTTCCAAATCCCATCGTGAACCTGGTTCCATGGGTCCTATGCATTCCGGTCCTGGCGGTAGAGTTATCAAAGGCAAAAAATTGCCTGGCCGTATGGGTAATGCACAAGTAACTGTTCAACGTTTGACTGTTGCTAAAGTTGATGTTGAACGTAATCTTATTTTGGTCAAAGGCTCCATTCCTGGTGCCGCTGGTTCTTTTGTTGTAATCAAAGAAACAGTAAAACCTAATAAATAAGAGCGTAAGCGAAAGAAAGGAGGATGCTTCTAATGCCGAAGTTATCAGTATATAACATCTCCGGTCAAGCTACCGGTGAAGAAATAGAATTGAATGATCTCGTGTTTGGCGTTGAATTTAATGAAGCTGTTGTACATCAAGCAATTGTTATGCAACAGGCTGCTGAACGTCAAGGCACTTCTGCTACCAAAACCCGCGGTATGGTTCGCGGCGGCGGTCGTAAACCATGGAGACAAAAAGGCACCGGCCGCGCTCGCAGCGGTTCTACCCGTTCTCCGATTTGGGTAGGTGGTGGTACCACTTTTGGTCCCCAACCTCGCAGTTATGCGAAAAAAATGCCCCGTAAAGCTCGTCGTTTGGCAATTCGTTGTGCATTGTCTGCAAAAGTTGCTGCCGGTGAACTTATCGTTGTTGAGGGCTTGAGCTTTGATGCTCCTAAAACTAAAAATGTTGTAACTATGCTGTCTGCTTTTGATGCAGCTGATAAAAAGGCTTTACTCATCACTGACGGTTCTAATGAAAATGTTGAGCTGTCTTCACGCAACATTTCGAAAGTCACTGCACTTTCCAACGGTTGCCTGAACTGCTTTGATCTGCTTCATAACAATAAAGTGTTCTTAGCAAAAGACGCTGTAGCTAAAATTGAGGAGGTGCTCGCATAATGGCTGCTAACCCTCGCGATATTTTACTCCGTCCGATCATTACTGAAAAAACTTCCGTAATGCTTCAAGACAACAAATACACTTTCCAAGTTCCTTTGACTGCCAACAAAGTGGAAATCCGCCAGGCAGTTGAACAAATTTTCAAAGTAAAAGTGTTAAACGTAAATACTGTACGCGTATTTGGCAAAACCAAACGCATGGGTAAATACGTTGGCAAACGTTCCGATTATAAGAAAGCAATCGTGAAACTTGCTGAAGGCAATACGATTCCCCTTTTCGAAGGAATGTAATTTGACGTAATAAGGAGGCAAATTAAATGGCTATTAAAAGCTTTAATCCGTATTCTCCTTCGAGGCGCTTCATTACAGTGTCTACCTTCGAAGAGATTACAACTGATAAGCCTTACCGTCCGCTGGTTGAAAAACTGCAAAAACATGCAGGTCGTAATAACACCGGCAAAATGACTGTTCGTCATCAAGGCGGCGGTAATAAAAGACAATATCGTATCATCGATTTTAAACGCAATAAAGACGGTGTTCCGGCTCGTGTTGCCACCATCGAATACGATCCTAACCGTAATGCACGTATCGCTTTAGTAAACTATGCTGATGGCGAAAAACGTTATATCCTCGCTCCTTTAGACCTTAAAGTAGGCGATGTTATCGAAAGCGGACCTGATGCTGATATCAAAATCGGCAACTGCCTGCCTTTGAAAAATATGCCGCTTGGTACTATGGTTCACAATGTTGAGCTTAAAATTGGCAAAGGCGGTCAAATTGCCCGCGGTGCTGGTACTTCTGCTCAGTTGATGGCTAAAGAAGGCGATTATGCTCTGCTTCGTCTCCCTTCCGGTGAGATCCGTAAAGTGCATATCAACTGCCGCGCTACTATTGGCCAAGTTGGCAATATCGACGCTGAAAATATCTGCATCGGTAAAGCAGGCCGTTCTCGTTGGCTCGGTATTCGCCCGGCTAACCGCGGTGTTGTAATGAACCCGAATGACCATCCGCATGGTGGTGGTGAAGGTCATTCTCCTGTTGGCCGTAAACGTCCTGTTACTCCTTGGGGTAAATGTGCATTTGGTACTCGTACCCGCAAAGAGAAAAAAGCTTCTAGCAAATTAATCGTAAAACGTAGAACGAAATAATTATAAGGATAGAGAAAGGAGGCTAACCTAGTGTCCAGATCAATCAAAAAAGGACCGTATGTCCATGCAAGTCTTCAAAAGAAGATTGAAGCGCTGAACGCTTCTAACGATAAAAAAGTCGTAAAAACATGGTCTCGCAGCTCCACTATTCTTCCGGATTTCTTGGGCCATACTATTGCTGTTCATGATGGACGTAAACATGTGCCTGTATTTATCACTGAAGATATGGTAGGCCACAAACTAGGAGAATTTGCTCCTACGCGTACTTATAAAGGCCATGCCGATAAGAGTACATCTTTAAAATAAGGGGAAAGGGGGCAAAATAACATGGAAGCAAAAGCTATTGCAAGATATGTTCGCATCGCGCCGCGCAAGTTGCGTATCGTGATTGATCTTATCCGCGGCAAAGCTGTGGGTGAAGCATTCGCGATCCTCAAACATACCCCTAAGGTTGGTTCTGAGGTTATCGAAAAAGTACTGCGCAGTGCAGTTGCAAACGCTGAACATAACTATGATATGAATGTGGATAATCTGATCGTATCTTCCTGCTTTATAGATCAAGGTCCGACCATGAAAAGAATCCATCCGCGTTCCCGTGGGCAAGCGTTCAAAATCTTAAAACGTTCTAGCCACGTAACAGTTGCTGTTAAAGAAAAATAATATCCCGGAAAAAGGAGGGAAAAGATAGTGGGTCAAAAAGTTAATCCGCATGGTCTCCGCGTAGGTATTATCAAAGATTGGGATTCCAAATGGTATGCTGACAAAGACTATGAGAAATTCTTATTAGAAGATATTAAAATTCGTGAATTCATTAAAGAAAAACTGTTCTTGTCCGGTATCTCTAAAGTAGAAATCGAACGCGCTTCGAATAGAGCCCGCATCTCTATCCATACTGCTAAACCTGGTATGGTAATCGGTCGTCAGGGCAGCAACATTGAATTGCTGAAAAACGACTTGAAAAAAATGACCGACAGCGTAATTGATATCAACATCGTTGAGGTAAAAACCCCGGATATGGACGCAACTTTGGTTGCAGAGAACATTGCATCTCAATTGGAACGCCGTATCGCTTTCCGCCGTGCAATGAAACAATGTGTTGGCCGTACCATGCGCATGGGCGCTAAAGGTATTAAAGTTCAGGTTGGCGGTCGTCTGGGCGGTGCTGAAATCGCTCGCAGCGAAAGCTATCGTGAAGGCAGCATTCCTCTGCATACTCTGCGTGCTGATATTGATTATGGCACAGCAGAAGCTCATACCACTTATGGCCGTATCGGCGTAAAGGTATGGATTTACAAAGGTGAAGTCCTTCCTGAAAGCAAAGAAGTAGCGCAAGCTGCTCCGGTGAAGGAGGCATAAACTAATGTTATTACCGAAGAGAGTTAAACATCGTAAACAACATAGAGGCCGTATGACTGGTCGTGCAATGCGCGGTAACAAAATCGCTCATGGCGAGTATGGCTTGGTAGCATTGGAACCCGCATGGATCACCAATCGTCAAATCGAAGCAGCTCGTATCGCAATGACACGTTATATTAAACGTGGCGGTCAAGTATGGATTCAAATTTTCCCGGACAAACCGATCACTGCAAAACCGGCTGAAACTCGTATGGGTAGTGGTAAAGGTTCACCTGAATATTGGGTAGCAGTAGTTAAACCCGGTCGTGTTATGTTCGAAATGAACGGAGTTAGCGAAGAGATCGCTAAAGAAGCTATGCGTCTTGCTAGCCACAAATTGCCTATTAAATGTAAATTTGTGACCCGCGCACAGCAAGAAGCCGAAGCTGCCGCACAAGAAAAGGGTGGTGAAGCTTAATGAAAACAACAGAAATTCGTGAAATGTCTGCTTCCGAGTTAGACAGCAAATTGGCTGGTTTGAAAGAAGAACTCTTCAACCTGCGTTTTCAAATGGCAACCGGACAATGTGAGAATCCGATGAAAATTCGCGAAGTCAAAAAGTCTATTGCCCGCATCAAGACCATTCAGCGTCAACGCGAGTTAAATGCCTGAGTGTGTTTGAAGTATGAAGAAGGAGGAAACAGTCGTGACCGAAGAAAGAAACGCACGTGTTACCCGTATCGGTAAAGTAGTAAGCGACAAAATGCAGAAAACTGTTGTAGTTGCTATTGAGCGTTTTGTTCAACATCCGCTTTACAAAAAAGGTGTAAAACATACTATCAAATTCAAAGCTCATGATGAAAATAACGAAGCGCATATTGGCGACGTAGTTCAAATTATGCAAACTCGTCCGCTTTCCAAAGATAAATGCTGGCGTGTTATTGAAATTTTAGAGCGTGCAAAATAAGATATTGCCGATCGGATAAATTGGCAAGGGAGGGAAAACCATGATACAACAACAAACCATTCTTAATGTTGGTGACAATACTGGCGCTAAGAAAGTTATGTGCATTCGCGTATTGGGCGGTTCTTACCGTAAATATGCTAACATTGGTGACGTTATCGTATGCGCTGTTAAAGATGCATCACCCGGTGGCGTTGTAAAAAAAGGTGACGTAGTAAAAGCAGTTGTTGTTCGTTCTGCAAAGGGCGTTCGTCGTCCGGACGGTTCTTATATCCGCTTCGACGAAAACGCAGCAGTTGTAATTAAAGATGATAAGAGCCCGCGCGGCACCCGTATTTTCGGGCCTGTTGCTCGTGAACTTCGCGATAAAGATTTCATGAAAATCATTTCTCTGGCACCGGAAGTGCTGTAAGAAATCTGATAATGCACATAAGGAGGTGTTCCTGAAATGACTGCAGCAATCAAAATGCATGTAAAAAAAGGCGATACCGTTTTGGTTTTGTCCGGCAAAGATAAAGGCAAAGAAGGAAAGATCATTGAAGCTCTGCCTAAAAAAGCTAAAGTAGTCGTTGAAGGCGTAAATAAAGTAAAACGCCATACAAAACCGTCTCAGGCTAATCCCCAAGGCGGCATCATTACTAAAGAAGCTGCTATTGCTTCTTCCAAAGTAATGTTAGTATGCCCGGCTTGTAAAAAAGCTACTCGTATTAAAAAGACCGCAGTTTCCGGCAGCTTCGTAAGAACCTGCAAAAAATGCGGCGAAGTAATTGATAAATAAGATTCCGGGAAAGGAGGAAATTTTGAATGGCAAAAACAAGATTGCAAGAAAAGTATTTGTCCGAAGCTGTTAAAGGCATGATGGATAAATTCAACTATAAAAATGTTATGGAAATCCCTAAAATCGAAAAAGTTGTCATCAATATGGGTATCGGTGAAGCTGTAGCTAACAGCAAGGCATTAGATTCTGCTGTTGCAGATCTGACTTTGATCGCTGGTCAAAGACCAGTCATCACTAAAGCTAAAAAATCCATTGCAGCTTTTAAATTGCGTCAAGGGATGCCGATCGGTACCAAAGTTACCCTGCGCGGTGACCGCATGTATTACTTCCTTGATAAGTTGATGAACATTGCTCTTCCGCGTGTACGCGATTTTCGCGGCGTAAATCCCACCGCTTTTGACGGCCGTGGCAACTACGCATTGGGCATGAAAGAACAATTGATTTTCCCGGAAATTGAATATGATAAGATCGATAAAGTCCGTGGAATGGATATCATCATTGTTACTACCGCTAAGACTGACGAGGAAGCCAGAGAATTACTCAGACTCCTCGGAATGCCGTTCAGCGCATAAGTGAGGAGGGAATACCTTGGCTAAAAAAGCCCTGATTGAAAAATGGAAAAATGAGCCGAAATTTGAAGTTCGCCGTTATAATCGCTGCAAGGTTTGCGGCAGACCACATGGCTATATGCGTAAATTCGGTCTCTGCCGTATCTGCTTCCGTGAATACAGCTACCAAGGCGCTATTCCGGGAGTAACCAAAGCTAGCTGGTAAAACAGCAAATTAGGAAGGAGGGTATTTAAGTATGGTAATGACTGACCCGATTGCCGATATGCTTACCCGTATTCGTAACGCAAACTCGGTTCATCACGATAAAGTTGAAATCCCCGGCTCCAAAATCAAAGTAGCTATTGCTGAGATTTTGAAAGCTGAAGGTTTCATTAAAGATTTTGAAGTAATTGCCGATAGCAAACAAAATGTTATCCGCGTCAGCCTGAAATACGGTGCTAATAAGGAAAAAGTTATTTCCGGTATCAAACGTATTTCTAAGCCCGGCTTGAGAGTATACTCTCAAAAAGATCAGCTGCCCAGAGTCCTCGGTGGTCTCGGTATCGCAGTGATCTCCACTTCTCAAGGCCTGATGACCGATAAAGCTGCCCGTAAGGCTGGTCTCGGTGGAGAAGTGCTGGCATACGTCTGGTAATACTTGAAAGATAGGAGGTGCTCATAAGTGTCTAGAATTGGTAAACAACCAATTACTGTACCCGCTAACGTTACAGTTACTATTGAAAATAATTTGGTTACCGTTAAAGGTCCCAAAGGCGAATTATCTCGCCAAATCAATAAAGATATGAAATTGACTCTGGAAAACGGCGTACTGACTGTTGAACGTCCGAGTGATGAAAAAACTCATCGTTCCATGCACGGTCTTTCCCGTACTCTGATCAACAACATGGTTGTCGGTGTAACCACCGGTTTCAGCAAATCTTTAGAAATTGCCGGTGTCGGCTATCGTGCCGCTAAACAAGGCAATAACATCAACTTTACTCTCGGGTTCTCTCATCCGGTAGTAAAAGAGCCGCCTGCAGGTATTACTTTTGAAGTTCCGGCTCCTAACAAAATCGTTGTCAGCGGCGCAGACAAAGAAAAAGTCGGCGCAGTTGCAGCTGAAATCCGCACTCTGCGTCCGCCTGAACCCTATAAAGGCAAAGGTATTCGTTATGAAGGCGAATACGTTCGTCGTAAGATGGGTAAAGCTGGCGCTAAAGGCAAGAAGTAATTTCTAAAAGAAGGGAGTGAAACTCTTGCTTAACAGAGTTGATAAAAATGAGAAACGTCAAAAACGTCATCTCCGTTCTCGTCAATATATTATCGGTACGGCAGAAAAACCTCGTTTGAATGTATATCGTTCCTTGTCCAATATTTATGCACAAGTGATTAACGATGTAACAGGCGAAACGATTGTTGCTGCCAGCACTGTTGAGAAAGACTTGAAAGCTAACTACGGCGGCAATACTGAAGCTGCTAAAGCAGTTGGCAAGGCTATTGCTGAAAAAGCTTTGGCTAAAGGAATTAAAGAAGTTGTATTTGATCGTGGCGGTTACCTGTACACCGGTCGTGTTGCTGCACTGGCAGACGCGGCTCGTGAAGCTGGACTGCAATTCTAATAGAAGGAGGAATAAAAGTGGCGAATTTCGAAAAACAAGAAAGCGACTTAAAAGAGAAAGTCGTATTCATCAACCGCGTTGCAAAGGTTGTTAAAGGCGGACGTCGTTTCTCCTTCTCCGCACTCGTTGTAGTTGGTGACGAAAACGGTCATGTTGGTATGGGCCTTGGTAAAGCTGCCGAAGTTCCGGAAGCTATCCGCAAAGGCGTTGAAGATGCTAAAAAGAACCTGATTACTGTTCCTATGGTTGGCACTTCCATTCCTCATGAAATCATTGGTGTGTTCGGCGCAGGCCGTGTGTTCTTGAAACCGGCTGCAGAAGGTACCGGCGTTATTGCCGGCGGCCCTGTTCGTGCCGTACTTGAATTGGCAGGCGTACGTGATATCTTGACCAAATGTCAAGGTTCTAATAACCCTAACAATGTTGTTCGTGCAACTTTGGAAGGTTTAAAATCCCTGAAAAGTGCTGAAGCTGTTGCAGCTCTGCGCGGAAAAACCGTACAAGAATTACTTGGCTAAGGAGGTAGCATGATGGAACAAGTTAAAATCACGCTGACCCGTAGCTTGATCGGTTACCCGCAGGATCAACGCGCAACCGTAAAGGCTCTGGGCTTAGGAAAAATCAATTCTACTGTTGTTAAAAACGACACCCCGACTATTCGCGGTATGATTCACAAAGTTGAACATCTTGTGAAAGTTGAAAAAGTTGAAGCTTAAAACAAGGAGGTGTGCTACAGATGAATTTGCATGAATTATCTCCCGCTCCGGGATCTAAAAGAGCCTCCGTTCGCGTTGGCCGTGGTCTCGGTTCCGGACTTGGTAAAACATCTGGCAAAGGTCAAAAAGGACAAAAATCCCGCTCCGGCGGCGTAAAACGTCCTGGTTTTGAAGGTGGTCAAAAACCTTTGTATCTGCGTTTGCCTAAACGTGGATTCTATAATAGATTTGGCATGAATTATGTCGAAATCAATGTTGGTAGTCTCAATTGCTTTGAAGACGGCACAGTAGTTGAACCTGTAATGCTGATCGAACACGGAATGATCAAAAACATTCGTGATGGTGTTCGTATCCTCGGCAACGGCGAGCTTACTAAAAAGCTCACGGTTCAAGCTATGGGTTTCAGCAAATCTGCTGAAGAAAAAATTATTGCTGCCGGCGGAAAAGTAGAGGTGATCTAAGTGTTCGCAGCCCTCGCTAATATTTTCAGAATTACGGAACTCAGGCAAAAAGTTGTATTTACTCTCGCCATGTTCATCGTTTTTCGGGCTGGAACACATATCCCTGTTCCTGGCGTTAACGTAGCCATGATCGAGCAGCTTTTCCAAAGCGGTAATTTGTTTGGCCTGCTTGATATGTTCTCCGGCGGCGCCTTGAGCAAATTCTCAATTTTTGCTATGAGTATTACTCCATATATCAATGCGTCCATTATCCTTCAATTATTAAAGGTCGTTGTTCCTACATTAGAACAATGGTCCAAAGAAGGTGTGGAAGGTCAGAAAAAGGTTACTCAGCTGACTCGCGGCGGTACAGTTCTGCTTGGTTTTATCCAGGCTTTAGGTATGGCTTATGGTCTGAGATCAGCAATCAATAACCCCGGAATCATGTCGATTCTGTTGATTGCGATCAGTTTAACTGCTGGTACGGTATTTTTGATGTGGATCGGTGAACAGATTACGTCTAAAGGTATTGGTAACGGTATCTCGCTGATCATCTTTGCTGGTATCGTTTCCAGACTTCCTGATGGAATGCATGTTATTTTCCAATATCTGCAAGCCGGCACGGTTAACATTCTGAACGTGATTTTGTTCGCGGTGATAGCTTTGGCGATGATTGTCTTTGTTGTAGCGATCTCTCAAGGTATTCGCAAAATCCCGGTTCAATATGCAAAACGTGTTGTTGGCCGTAAAATGTACGGTGGTCACACCAGCTACATTCCTTTAAAGGTCAACCAGGCAGGCGTAATTCCGATCATCTTTGCATCCTCCGTGCTGATGTTTCCGGTTACGATTGGCCAGTTTGTAGACATTCCTTGGGTAAAAACTGTTGCAGGCTGGTTTGCATGGGGTACTCCTCTTCAAACTACTTTGTATGTATTGATGATTTTATTCTTCACTTACTTCTATACCGCAGTAAGCGTGAATATAGCTGAAATGTCGGATAATATCAAAAAATATGGCGGTTTTATTCCCGGACTGCGTCCTGGCAAACCGACAACTGATTACTTGGATAAAATCATGTCCAGAATCACTCTGGCCGGCGCAATCTTTCTCGCATTGATTGCTCTGATGCCGAATGTTGTTGGTTGGATCACCGGTATAGAGGGTATCTATTTCGGTGGTACGGCCCTTTTGATCGTAGTCGGTGTTGCATTGGATACAATGAAACAAGTAGAGTCTTTGGTTTTGATGCGTCATTACCAGGGCTTTATGAAATAGGAGGAAGATTAGAATGTATATTCTTTTGATGGGACCTCCGGGTGCCGGTAAAGGCACTCAAGCAGAAAAACTCATTGCTGAATACAAAATTCCGCATATCTCTACTGGTGATATGTTTCGTGCAGCTGTTAAGCAAGGCACAGAATTAGGTAAAGAGGCAAAAAGATACATGGACGCCGGCGGCCTCGTGCCCGACGTCGTTACCATCGGTATTGTTCGGGAAGGCTTAGCCAAACCTGAATGTGCCAATGGATTTATCTTGGATGGATTTCCAAGAACCGAAGAGCAGGCTGTTGCCCTCGACGGCATTTTAACTGATCTGGGCATTAAATTGACCGGTGTGGTTAATATCGTAGTTCCTGACGCTGAGCTTGTAGGCAGGGTCACCGGCAGACGTATCTGCAAGGCCTGCGGCGCTACATATCATGTAGAATACAATCCCAGTAAGGTGGAAGGTATGTGCGATAAATGCGGCGGCGCGTTGTATCAACGTGACGACGATAAAGAAGAAACTGTAAAAAATCGTTTGCATGCATATCATTCGCAAACGGAACCGTTGATCGAGTACTACAAAAAACAAGGCGTATATCATGAAATCGATGGCCTGCAGGAAATCGGCAAAGTTTACGCTGATGTTAAAGCTAGTCTCGGGGCGCTGAAGTAAGGAGGTAAAACGCTGTGTCCAAACAAGACGTAATTGAAGTTGAAGGCACAATCTTAGAATCCCTACCGAACGCCATGTTCCAAGTTAAATTGGAAAACGGTCATGTGATTCTGGCACACATATCCGGTAAGATACGTATGAACTTCATCAAAATTTTGCCTGGCGATAGGGTTACTGTCGAGCTTACTCCGTACGATTTAAGTCGTGGAAGAATTACTTATCGGTTCAAATAACCAAAGACAGGCAAGAGGAGGTTTAAAATATGAAAGTCAGACCGTCTGTTAAACCAATATGTGAAAAATGCAAAGTCATTAAACGCAAAGGCCATGTAATGGTAATTTGCGAAAACCCGAAACATAAACAAAAACAAGGCTAAGAAGGAGGTGCAGCGTTAATGGCACGTATTGCTGGTGTCGATTTACCTAGAGACAAACGTATTGAATACGCACTGCCGTACATTTATGGCATCGGTCTTACCCTGTCTCGTGAGATCCTGAGCAAAACCGGTATCAATCCTGATACCCGCGTTCGCGATCTGACAGAGGAAGAAGTTGCAAAACTTCGTGAAACTATCGATGGTGATTATAAAGTAGAAGGTGACCTCCGCCGTGAGGAATCCCTCAATATAAAACGCCTGATTGAAATTGGTAGCTATCGCGGCCGCAGACATCGTATGGGCTTGCCCGTTCGTGGTCAAAATACCAAAAACAATGCTCGTACTCGCAAAGGTCCGAAACGTACTATTGCAGGTAAGAAGAAATAATCAGTGAGGGAGGGATAAACGAGTGGCTGGTAAAAAAGTTGTTCGCAACAAAAAGAAAGTAAGTAAAAATATCGAAAGTGGCGTAGCTCATATTCGTTCCACTTTCAATAATACTATCGTTACTATTGCCGATATGAACGGTAATGTACTCAGCTGGGCATCTGCCGGCGGCTTAGGCTTCCGCGGTTCCCGTAAAAGCACTCCGTTTGCTGCTCAGATGGCTGCTGAAGAAGCAACTAAAGCTGCAATGGAACATGGCTTGAAACAAGTTGAAGTATTCGTTAAAGGCCCCGGCGCTGGTCGTGAAGCAGCTATTCGTGCTCTTCAGGCTGCAGGTCTCGAAGTTAACTCCATTAAAGACGTTACTCCGATTCCTCACAACGGCTGCCGTCCGCCGAAACGTAGAAGAGTTTAATTTATTGGAGGTGTACCCGCTAAATGGCAAGATATACTGAGGCTGTATGCCGTCAATGCCGTCGTGAAGGCGCAAAACTGTTTCTTAAAGGTGACAGATGCTACAGCGACAAATGCGCTTTTGCTGTTCGCTCCTATGCTCCTGGTCAGCATGGTCAAGCACGCAAAAAAGTATCTGAGTACGGTATTCAGTTACGTGAAAAACAAAAAGCACGCCGTATTTACGGTATGTTAGAACGTCAATTCCATAATACCTTCGTTAAAGCCGAAAAACAAAAAGGTATTACAGGTGAAAACCTGCTCGTTCTTCTGGAAAGAAGAATGGACAATGTAGTTTACCGTCTTGGGCTGGCCGATAGCCGCAGCCAAGCTCGTCAATTGGTAACTCATGGTCATATCGCTGTTAACGGCAAACGTCTTGATATCGCTTCCGCTTTGGTAAAAGCCGGCGACGTTATCAGCGTTATGGAAAACAGCCGTGGTAAAGAATACTTCAAAGGTATGGCTGAAACCCTGGCTTCCAAAACTACTCCTGCTTGGCTCGTTCTCGATGCTCAAAGCTTGAGCGGTAAAGTTGATCGTTTCCCGACCCGTGAGGAAATCGATGTTCCTATCGAAGAACATCTCATCGTTGAGTTGTACTCTAAATAATTAGTTGAACATCTGCCACCCAACATTAGGCGTATTGTGGTAATACGCACGAGAAGGAGGCTTTCCGCATGATCGAAATAGAAAAACCTAAAATGGTCACCGCTGAGATCAGCGATGACGGCCGTTATGGCAAATTTGTATGGGAACCGTTGGAAAGAGGCTACGGTATCACGCTGGGCAACAGCCTTCGCAGAGTATTGCTTTCTTCTTTACCCGGTGCTGCGGTTACAGCTGTTAAAATTGACGGCGTGCTGCACGAATTCTCTACAATTCCAGGCGTAAGAGAAGATGTTGCGGATATTATCCTCAACATCAAGGCTCTTTGCCTTAAAGTAAGCAGTGAAGAACCAAAAACTTTACGTATCGAATGCAGCGGTGAGCAAGAAGTTACTGCAGCAGACATCCTTGTTGATGCCGACGTAGAGATTTTGAATCCTGAGCTGCATATTGCTACCTTGGACAAAGATGCGAAACTCAATATGGAGATTGCCATTGACAAGGGGCTGGGCTATGTTCCTGCTGATAAGAACAAACGCCCTGATCAACCGATTGGTATGATTCCTGTGGATTCCATTTATTCTCCGATTACGAGAGTAAAATTTGGCGTTACCGATACTCGTGTTGGTAACGTTACCAATTATGACAAGCTGACTTTGGAAGTTTGGACAGACGGAAGCGTTGAGCCGGACGAAGCAATCAGCATGGCATCCAGTATCATGATTGATTACCTGAAGTTGTTCCAAACCGGTACCGCTGCTTCCAGCAGTATGGTCACCGTAGTTGGCAGTTCTGAGACCGCTCCGGTCGAGGAGCCTGTCCAAGCAGGTCCTGGTTCCGTTTCCATCGACGATCTTGATTTGTCCGTACGTTCCAACAACTGCTTGAGACGTGCAGGCATCAATACTGTTGATGAACTGGTTCAAAAGACCGAAGAAGACATGATGAAAGTACGTAACTTAGGTCGTAAATCCCTCGATGAGGTTAAGAAAAAATTAGCCGATTTGGGACTGGCTTTACGCAATAGTGACGAAGAATAAGAAGGGGGTCGGAAACGAATGGCATACAGAAAACTGGGCCGTAATTCCAGCAACCGTAAAGCTTTGTTTCGCAGCATTTTGAGCTCCTTCATCAAACACGAGAGAATTGAAACTACTGTGACTAAAGCTAAGGAAGTTAGCAGCCATGTAGCCAAATTGATTACTTTGGCAAAACAAGGCGACTTGCATGCCCGTCGTCAAGTTCTTGCAGTTCTCGTCGATGAAGAAGCTACCAGAAAGCTTTTTGATGAAATCGCTCCGAAATATGCAGAAAGACAAGGCGGCTTTACTCGTATTTACAGAGTAGGTCCTCGTCGCGGTGACGCTGCTGAAATGGCAATTATCGAGCTTGTTTAAGAATAAGCATGAAAACCAGGAACTTTTGTTCCTGGTTTTTTTATTATTGTTAGTGGGAAATTCCCAAAGGGACACAGTTAATTCACAAGTGGCATTAGCAATACAGGATAAAAAAGATGTATAATAATTATATGAGAAAAAGTTAGAAATATGTGAGGAATAATTTATGAAGGTAAATGAAGAAAATCCACTTGGAAGTGAAAAAATAAGCAGACTTTTACATGATTTTGCTTTACCAAGTATTATAGCTATGCTGGTAGGAGCCTTATATAATATTGTTGATCAGTTTTTTATCGGGCGCAGCGTTGGGATGTACGGTAATGCGGCTACTAATGTCGCTTTGCCGTTAACTACGGTATGTACTGCGTTAGGGCTGCTTTTTGGCGTTGGCGGTGCGTCTAATTTCAATTTGAAACTTGGGGCAGGTAAACGCGAGGAAGCGGCTAAATATATTGGTAATGCCATAACGCTGCTTGTTGGAAGTGGTGTGGTGCTGGCGGTATTTGTACTGGTATTTTTAAAACCTTTGATGATCGCTTTTGGCGCAACAGATATTGTTTTAAAGTATGCGCTTATTTTTGCGGGAATCAATTGTCTGGGTTTCCCGTTTTTGATTTTGGGGACGGGGGGCAGCACTTTAGTGCGCGCTGACGGCAGTCCTAAGTATTCAATGATTTGTATGCTGACCGGCGCTTTTATCAATCTGATTCTCAATCCGCTGTTTGTTTTTGTAATGGATTGGGGTATTGCCGGCTCAGCATCTGCAACTGTTATCGGGCAAGTTGTGTCGGGGCTTATGGTCGCTGGATATTTAAGAAAGTTCAAGACTTTGCCGTTGTCTAAAAACGATTTGCTGCCGAACTGGGAACGTTCCCGTTTGATCTCGGCACTTGGCGCTGCCAGCTGTTTTAATCAATTTGCGATTATGGTAGTGCAAATAACATTAAACAATACTTTGACTCATTATGGCGCAGATTCAATATACGGCAGTGAGATACCTCTGGCCTGTTCAGGGATCATTACGAAAGTAAATATGATTTATTTTTCAATCATTATTGGGTTGTCACAGGGGCTGCAGCCAATAGTCAGTTTTAATTACGGCGCAAAAAAATACGGACGTGTTATAGAAGCTTACCGCTTAACGCTGCTGATAGGAACGGTAGTATCCATTATTGCTTTTGCCTGTTTTCAGCTTTTCCCGCGGCAGATCATTGGTTTCTTCGGTGAAGGATCAGAAGCTTATTATCAATTTGCGGAGGAATATTTCAGAATTTATTTGTTCTTCACCTTTTTAGATTGTATCCAGCCGATTTCTTCCAATTTTTTTACGTCCATTGGTAAAGCAACTAAAGGTATCATTCTTTCCCTGACCAGGCAGATTATTTTTTTACTGCCTCTGATTGTCATACTACCTTTGTTTTATGGTATTAACGGCGTTATGTATGCAGGTATGACAGCGGATTTTGCGGCTGCTGTCCTGGCCGCATATTTAGGCTGGCGTGAAGTACAGCTGATGCGCAGCTGGATGAAAGCTGATAAATAATAAGAAAATCATCTTTTATTGGAAGGATTAAAAATGGAGAAAGAATTGAAAATCAAAATGTATTCTTTCACACTGGATTGCATAAACCCTTATGCGTTGGCTAAATTCTATGCAGAGCTGCTAAATTGGGAAATCCCTTTTTATGATGAGAACTGGGCCTGTATAGGACTACCTGGAATGTCCCAGGGAGCTTATCCGGGAATACTTTTTCAGCGAAATCCAGAGTACTGTCCGCCTGTGTGGCCGGAAGAACCGGGAGTACAGCAGCAGATGGCGCGTTTGGACTTTGCAATCAATGATTTGGAAGAAGCGGTTCAGCATGCGATTAACTGCGGAGCAACAATGGCAGCTGAACAGTTTTCTGAAGAATGGCGTGTGATGTTTGATCCTGCAGGGCATCTTTTTTGTCTGTGCCGTATGAAAGCAATTTTTGAAAGCGAAAAATTTGCTTTGCTATAGAATTGAAAGATACTTCTGAGAAATTCTTTTTATACATATGGATATCAGTATTAATTTATGGAAGCTGCGGTAAAGTAAAAATAGCCTTGTTTCAAATGTTGCAGCTGCAAATTCGAGAATAAGAAAGTTTGAAAATAAGATCCGGACTGTTCCGGGTCTTATTTTTGTAAAGTTAACCAAGTGTGCTGGAAGCGGTTGACGTACCTGGGCTGGAATAATATAATATAAAGGTACTGAATTAAGCGGAGGTTTGCCATGCAAACTATAATTGAAGTAAAAAATTTAACACATGTTTATACAGACAGTGAAAATAAAGAAATAAAGGCTTTGGATGGGATCAATTTAGAAATAAGACAAGGTGAATTTGTTGCTGTTATTGGTGCCAATGGCAGTGGTAAAAGTACTTTAGCGCGTCATTTTAACGCTTTGCAGAGGCCAAGTGAAGGTGTGTGCCTGATCGAGGGTATGGATACTACGGTAGAAGAAAATCTTTGGGATATTCGCCAGCATGTGGGGATGGTGTTTCAAAATCCTGATAATCAGATCGTGGCGGCAATTGTCGAGGAAGACGTTGCCTTTGGACCGGAAAATATAGGGGTGCCGACGGCAGAAATAAGAACAAGAGTGGATGCTGCGCTGGCGGCAGTAGGTATGAGTGATTATGCCAAGCATGCTCCGCATCTGCTTTCCGGCGGTCAAAAACAGCGCGTGGCGATCGCAGGTGTTTTAGCATTGGAACCCAAGTGTATTGTTTTAGATGAACCGACGGCTATGCTCGATCCACAGGGACGCAAAGAAATAGTAACTACTGTCAAAAAATTGAACCGGGAAAAAGGCATTACCGTGGTTTATATAACTCATTATATGGAAGAGGCGCTGCAGGCTGACCGAATCATTGTTATGGGAGAGGGCAAGCTCAAAATGCAGGGGACGCCGAAAGAGGTGTTCAGTCATGTACGAGAGTTATATGCTTTAGGCTTAGAAGCGCCTTTAGCTGCTAAAATTGCCGATGATTTGCGGCAAAGCGGTCTGAATTTACAGCAGGGAATTATTACAAATGAGGAGTTGGCTGAAAGCATATGCCGATAACATTAGAAAACGTAGAATTTACATATATGGCTAAAACACCCTACGAACGCAAAGCACTGCAAGGTGTTTCGCTGACTGTGGACAAAGGAGAGTTTGTTGCTGTGATCGGGCATACCGGCAGCGGAAAATCGACTTTAGTGCAGCATCTGAATGGTCTTTTAAAACCGTCGGCAGGTAAAGTAACGATTGATGGACTGGATATCAGCGGCAAAGGTGAAGCCGTAAAAAAAGCAAGACACCAGGTTGGTATGGTTTTCCAATATCCTGAACATCAGATTTTTGCTGAAACTGTTTTTGAGGATATTGCATTTGGACCGCGGAATAAGGGGATGCAGGAGAATGAGGTTAAGCAGCAGGTCCAAGACGCGATGAGATTTGTGGGTTTGGATTTTGAAACCTTTGCCAGCCGGTCTCCGTTTCAGCTTTCCGGAGGACAAATGCGCCGCGTGGCGATTGCCGGGGTAATAGCAATGGATCCTGATTATCTGATTTTAGACGAACCTTCTGCCGGACTTGATCCGCGTTCACGTGATGCTGTTTTTGCAGAAATCATGGCTTTGTATAAAAAACGCCGGATGGCTGTGATTTTAGTTACGCACAGTATGGAAGAAGCAGCCCGTTACAGTAACCGGCTGCTGGTTATTTCCGGTGGACGCGTCATTTTAGACGGAAGTCCTGCTGAAATTTATCAAAATCATAAAAATGAACTTTTGGCGGTAAGCATGGACGTACCGCAGCTTTTTAAACTCAGTGATGAACTGCGTGCACGCGGGATGGAAATCCAGGCGGATACCATGACTGCGGAAGCACTGGAAGCGCAGATCAAAACAGCAAAGGGGTTGAAATAAATGCTGACTGACATTGCGCTTGGACAATATTACCCGGGAAATTCTCTGATTCATAAGTTGGACCCGCGGACGAAGATACTGATAACATTATTTTTCATTGTCGCTATTTTTCTGGCCTCAGGAGCCGTATCTTATGGAATACTTTGGGGTTTCGTATTTTTGATTATTCTTTTATCACGTCTGCCGCTGATGCTGGTTCTAAAATCAATAAAGCCGCTGTGGATCATCATTGTTCTGACAATGGTAATCCATATGTTTACAGGGCAGGGTGAAAATGTAATTTTTTCCTGGAAATTTTTTAAAGTAACGCAGGAAGGTCTGGAAATGGGCCTGAAAATGTCGATGCGTCTGATTCTGCTGCTGCTGATTTCTTCGATACTGACATTTACGACTTCACCAATAGTTTTGACTGACGGGATAGAGGCTCTGCTGCGCCCATTTAAACGTTTTGGCGTACCAGCGCATGAGCTGGCAATGATGATGACGATCGCCTTACGGTTTATACCTACGCTGCTTGAGGAAACAGACAGGATTATGAAGGCACAGACCGCACGCGGGGCTGATTTTTCCAGCGGCAATCTGATGCAGAGAGCCAAAAATATGCTGCCGCTTTTGATACCTCTTTTTATCAGTGCGTTCAGACGTGCCGATGATCTGGCGGTAGCAATGGAAGCACGTTGTTATCGCGGTGGAGAAGGACGCAGCCGTATGCACGAGCTCGTTTATTATGGACGTGACTATGCGGCATTAGCGACAGTGTTTGTTTTGATTGGTCTGATGGCGTTTATTCGCTGGGGGAACGCGTTATGCGTACTCTGAAATTAACAGTGGCTTATGACGGCACTAATTACCATGGTTTTCAGAAGCAGACTAATGCTCTTACAGTGCAGCAGGTGCTTGAAGAGAAACTATCCTTGCTCTGCGGCGAAAAAATCGTTACAGCCGGTTCTGGACGTACTGATACGGGTGTGCATGCACGGGGGCAGGTAGTGTCGCTGACAACCAGCGGTAGTATTCCATTGGAGAATCTTTTAAAGGCCTGTGCAGGAATCCTGCCGAAGGATATCGTGCTTTGGCAGGCTGAGGAAGCTGACGAAGGTTTTCATGCCAGATACAGCGCTTGTTGGAAACGTTATTGTTATCGCATAGTGCAGAATAAACATGCGGACCCTTTCCTGCGTAACTATGTCTGGCAAATGCGGGAATATCTGCGGCTTGAAGCGATGCAGGAGGCAGCACAGCTGCTTTTGGGAACACATGATTTTTCGTTTTTCCGTTCGGCCGGCAGTGTGCAAAGTTCGCCTGTTAAAACGATTTACCGCGCTGAATGGCTGCAAAAAGAGCAGGGAGAACTGGAATTCTGCATTGAAGGTAATGGATTTTTATATCATATGGTGCGTAATATCGTCTGGCATCTGGTAGAAGTCGGCAAAGGCACTAAAAGTATTGCTGCATTTAAAAGTGAATTTGCAGCAGGCAAGCGTCATTTTAAGGTTGCTCCGGCGCCTCCTCAGGGACTTTATTTAGATTATGTTGGTTATATACCGCATTTTCTGACAGATATTAAAAAAATCAGAAAATAATCCTGATTTTACTTGACAAAAAATGTCAAGATGGTTACAATATACATACGTGATTTTACGCCTATCTCCACTAGCCCCGGAGAGAAACGATAAAATTACATTGAACAGGAAATACTTTAGGGAGGGACATAAGGATGAAATCTTTTATGGCTAATCCGTCCAATATCGAACGTAAATGGTTCGTTGTTGACGCAGCTGATAAAACTCTTGGCCGCATGGCAGCCGAAGTTGCAAAAATCCTTCGTGGCAAACACAAACCGACTTTTACTCCGCATATGGATACCGGAGATCATGTAATCGTAATCAATGCTGACAAAGTAGTTTTGACCGGTAAAAAACTGGTTCAAAAAGTTTACTTCCGTCATTCCGGTTACCTTGGCGGCGACAGCTACACAAAAGCTGGCGATATGCTCGCTAAGAACCCGGTAAAAATGGTAGAACTCGCAGTTAAAGGTATGATTCCTAAAAATCGCCTTGGCAGCCAGATCTACACTAAACTGCATGTATATGCTGGTCCTGAACACCCGCATGCAGCTCAAAAACCTGAAACTTTAGAAATCAACGTAAGATAATCCGGAGGAGGAAACGTAAATGGCAGTAGTTACTTATAGTGCGACTGGTCGTCGCAAATCTTCAGTTGCTCGCGTTCGCCTGGTTCCGGGTGAAGGTAAAATCGTTATTAACGGCCGTGAGCTGACCAATTATTTTGGTCTGAAAACATTGGAACTCATCGTTAACCAACCGCTTGAAATTACTGAAACCAAAGGCAAATACGACGTACTCGTAAATGTTATTGGCGGCGGTATTTCCGGTCAGGCAGGTGCGATCCGTCATGGTATCGCTCGTGCTTTGCTCGACGTTGACGCTGAATATCGTCCGGCTTTGAAAAAAGCTGGCTTCCTGACTCGCGATCCGCGCGAAAAAGAACGTCGTAAATACGGTCTTAAAAAAGCGCGTAAAGCAAGCCAGTTCTCGAAACGTTAATCATTGGGAACAGAAGTTCAAAACCCGCACAATTTGTGCGGGTTTTCTTTTTGTCAATATGAAAAGACTCCTTTGAATTAACTAAACAGGATTAAAAAAATAAATACTGTTGTTATAATATGCAGTAAAAGTATGCTTTTTATTTAGTTTATGTAATCATTTTAATAAAGATGACGTTTTAGAGTCGTATTTTTTCTCTTGACAAGTATCAGGCAAGTAGGTATAATAACTTTTAACAATTCAAAAATTTTCACCTCAAAGACTGTGAAGGGAACAAGATAAAACTGGCAGGCCTAAGAGAGTCGACGGTTGGTGCAAGTCGATGGCAAAAGTTTTATGTATAGCTCATCCCGGAGTTGTCTGCTTGATATGTAGAGCAGAACGTGTGGCAACGTTAAACGCCTGGGCCTTGTTTGAGGCTGAGAGGGCTGCTTGGCAGCTGAATTAGGGTGGTACCGCGTGGAGAACAGTTCCTCGCCCCTATGCATTTATCGTAGGGAGCGGGGATTTTTTATTTCCGCTTCCGAAGTTGGGCCGCTGCGACGGCATAAACAGATTGGAGGCAAATATTTATGAAACAAGCAAGTAAACAGTATATTCCTTTTCAGCCGCTCCAGTGGCCGAATCGCCAATGGCCTAATAAAACTATTACCAAGGCGCCGATTTGGTGCAGTGTTGACCTGCGCGACGGGAATCAGGCTTTGGTTACGCCGATGCAGCTGGAAGAAAAGCTGCTGATGTTCAAGACTCTGGTAGATATTGGATTTAAAGAAATAGAAGTTGGTTTTCCGTCTGCATCTGAAACCGAATATGAGATCCTGCGCACTTTGATCGAAGGGCATCATATTCCCGATGATGTAACGATTCAGGTACTGGTACAGGCGCGTCCGGAACTGATCAAAAAAACTTTTGAAGCAGTTAAAGGCGCTAAAAACGTTATCGTACATTTTTATAACTCTACCTCTACCTTACAGAGGAAGGTCGTATTTAAAGAAGATATGCCAGGCATTATCAAGATCGCAGTGGAGGGTGCAAAACTTATCCGTCAGCTGACTGAGGAAGAAATTGCCAGCAGCGGTATGAATATTCGGTATGAATATTCTCCTGAAAGCTTTACCGGTACTGAGATCGATTTTGCTATTGAAATATGCGAGGCGGTAATGGAAACCCTGGGGGCAACGAATGAGAACCCGATCATTCTGAATCTGCCTTCAACAGTGGAAATGTCAACGCCGAACACATATGCGGATCAGATCGAATATTTCTGTACTAAGATGAAAAACAGGGAAGCTGCTATTATCAGCATTCATCCGCATAATGACCGCGGGACAGGTGTTGCTGCGGCTGAACTTGCCCTGCTGGGCGGAGCAGACCGCATCGAAGGAACATTGTTTGGCAACGGCGAGCGCACTGGCAATCTTGATATTGTGACAGTTGCTTTGAATATGTATACTCAGGGCGTTGATCCGGAGCTTGATTTTTCCAATATTCTGGCGGTCAAAAAAATTTATGAGGCCTGTACCAAGATGAAGGTGCCCGAGCGCCAGCCTTATGCGGGTGAATTGGCGTTTACCGCGTTCTCCGGTTCGCATCAGGATGCTATACGTAAGGGTTACGAATATATGGCGGAAAGCGATACTCCTTATTGGGAAGTACCGTATCTTCCGATCAATCCTGCTGATCTGAGCCGTGAATACGAACCTGTTATCCGTATCAACAGCCAATCCGGTAAAGGCGGCGCAGCTTTTGTGCTGCAGCATGCTGTCGGTTACAGGCTGCCGAAGGAAATGCATCCTGAATTTGGCAATATCGTGAAGGCTGCTTCCGATGCTTTTGGTGATGAATTGAAGGAAGAACAGATCGTTGACTTGTTTAACCGTGAATATGTAGAGTTTGATGGTAAATACAAACTGGCTTCCCACAGCTTCCTGGAACAACGGGAGTTGGATGGCACTACACATACTCGTTTTGAAGGTAAAATCGATGTTTGTGGTGATATGAAAGAAGTTGCCGGTGTCGGCAACGGCCCGATAGATTCATTCTTCCAGGCGCTGGCAGGAATCGGCGTAGAGGGCTATGAATTTGTTAATTATCACGAACATGCTATTTCCCGCGGTTCTGACGCGAAGGGTATTTGTTACATAGAACTGAAGATTCCCGGTAATGGACATATCTTTGGTGTTGGTATCGACAGTAATATCAACGTAGCTGCGCTTTTGGGTATCCTCTGCGCTATTAACAGAGCTGAGAAATAATCAGAGCGGTGTAAAAATCAGATAAAAAATATTAAGACAGGCGTAGTTTGGTTATCTTGCAGATAAAGGCACAGTACTGATAAAGTACTGTGCCTTTTGTCGTAAATTTCGTGTAAAAGTGAAAGGAGGCAGGCAGGAGCTTTGCCGCAAAGCTAGAAATAAACAGCAGCAATAGCAGAGAAAATTACGGATCAATAACAGGAAGAAGGGGAGAAAGTGTAAATTGCCAAGTCTGTAATGATAGTAAAAATCTGTCGTAAAGAAGGATGAAAATTTTATGGCTAAAAATAAAGTGATCCTGGGGCATCTGTCTGGCAGTGCTGTTTTCTTAAATCCAGTTTGTATGATCGTAACGAAGATGCATTTTAAAGAACCTGATGAAGGAATTATCATCAGCAAAGAAACAATTCATACGTGGGAATTTGTAACTGATGAAGCTATCAAAGATGCTTTTGCAGGAAAGTCTGATTGTGCACTTGAGGGGATGACAGAAGAATATGGTCAGGAGCTCATGGGGGCAGTGTTAAAACCTCCTAAAGCATCTGTGTATCAGCTGGCCGTTCAATTTGAGAATGGGGAATACAGTCTGCTTGAGTTGGATGGATATTATGCTAAAGCGTTTATCGATGCTTCAGCTAAAGAAAAAGCAGCTTTATTTGAGCCTGATCACAGCAGGGAGAAGAAGATTTCCTGCATGAAAAAAGTTGTCGCAGGCTGTATTTCGTTAGTTTCCCTTGCAGGACTGCTGTTATTGCTGTAAATGATAGATTAAAATAAAACAATGATTATAAAAAATGAAGGCCGCTGCTTTATAAAAGCAGCGGCCTTCATTTTTTAGGGGTATTGTGAATGTAAGGTTAAACAAATTTATAGCTTTTCAGGATACTATGCTGCACTGCTTTATACAGGAAAACTGCTAAAATAACAGAGGGCACAGCGCTTACCGCCATGGAAACAGCACAGTTGATTGCAGATAGATAGGCTATCTGGTGCGGAAGTCCTAAAACGAAGACTTTAAAGCCATAGCGAATCAGCGGTTCGGTGATAACATTGACCAGGCAGCCGAAAACAGCCGCTATAGTTACGATCTTAGTCGCTTTTTTGTCATCTGCCGCAGCCAGGTTAAAAACTTTATGAGCAATAAAGGCTACCGCCAGTCCCAATAGAAATTTGGCTAAAAAAGTCGGCGGTGCTGATGTGGTATAACCGGCTAAAATGTCTGCAAGGGACAGACCTATTGCACCTGTAAGCGCTCCGTATTTTGCCCCCAGAATCAGAGCAGACAGGAGGATAAAAGCATGACCGATATAAATTTTGCCGGTCATACCGCCACCCATGGGGATCTCGATCCGCAGATAAGTAAAACAAACGAAAGCCAAAGCTGCAAACATACCTGCCAGCGTCAGCCTTGTAATATTGTCATTACGCATAAAAAACACCCTCTTCAGTTAAATCTACAAAATATAGTATAAAACAAAACTGGTTTGTGTAAAATAGACAGAAGTTGAAAAATAAAGCAGGACAGTTAGAAAAAGCAGGTAAATGTGGTAATACTGCGGCAGGCAGAAAAATAATTCACAAAGGTTTTTCAGAAAAAGATATATGAATAATGACTCATATGTTATAATAGATTTAAGGAATGAATTGCTGCCTGCTGCGTATAATTTCAAGCTTCTGTAAGGCAGAGTTATTATTTGACAAAGCCTGTACAGGTTGTTAAGATTGAGTTATAAGATGTAGAGGGGCAGTTTTTGCTAACCTTAAAATTTAAGCTGTCGATTTTACTGGCAGCACTGGATCAAATTCCGAAATGGAGGCATAAATTATGGAAAAAGCGAGTATGTATATTTTTGGTATGTCGTGCGCAGGTTGTGTTGCCGGTGTAAAAATGGCATTGGAGGATGTACCGGGCGTAAAACACGCAGCAGTAGACCTGGAGCAGTGCATGGCAGTTGTAGAATATGAAGCCCCGGCTACAGTGGAGCAGTTGGAAATGGCAGTAAAAGAAGCTGGTTTCACTGTTGAAAAATAAAGCTTATGAAAACAGTAACTATTAAAATTTCAGGAATGCATTGTGCTGCCTGTTCTAATGGCGTGGAACGTTCTTTAAAGAAGGTTCCAGGTGTTGACAGAGCGGAAGTCAATCTGGCGACTCAGTCGGCGTTGGTGCGTTATGATGAAAATCAGGCGACGATAGAGCAGCTGGAAGCAGCTGTGACCAGAATGAGCTTTGGTGTCGTCCATGATGCGCCGGGCGAAGAATCGACAGCTGAACAGAGGGCGGAACAGGATGCCCTTGATTTAAAGAAACGTTTGAAAGTGGCGGCTTTCTTTTTTGTGCCGCTGTTATATTTGGCGATGGCGCCGATGGTGCCGGGTAAATTTTTGCCTGTACCGATAGATCCGGATCAGATGAGCGATGTCTATGCTTTTGTGCAGTTGTTGTTAACGCTGCCGATATTGTATGCCGGCGGTCCGTTTTTCAAAAATGGTATCATCAGCTTGAAAAATGGTGTTCCGTCGATGGATACACTGGTTGCTTTAGGTACTGGGGCTGCGTTTATTTACAGCAGCTATTCAACCTACGAAGTTCTGGCAAGAATAAATCCTCATGCTGTGCATAGTCTTTATTTTGAGTCTGCCGGTGCTATTTTGACCTTTGTTTTATGTGGTAAGTTTTTAGAACTGCGTGCGAAAGGTGAAGCTGGACACGCTATCAGCAGCCTGCTTAACCTGGCGCCGAAGACAGGCTTTATCTGGAAGGACGGCGGAGAAGTAGAGATTCCGCGTGAAGCGATACTGACTGGTGATATAGTTATCGTCCACCCAGGCAATCAGGTACCGGTAGACGGGGTGATCACAGACGGACATGCCAGTGTTGACGAATCGATGCTGACCGGTGAAAGTATGCCTGTAGGTAAAAGTGTCGGCGAAAATGTTTTTGCGGCTACAGTAGTTACCGACGGGTATCTGCGTTTTAAAGCTGAAAAAGTCGGTAAGGATACGATGCTGTCGCAGATCATGCAGATGGTAGAAGCGGCTCAGGGATCGAAAGCGCCGATTGCCAAAACAGCTGATAAAATTGCGGCGGTTTTTGTGCCGATAGTGCTGGTGATAGCTTTAGTCGCCGGCTTGAGCTGGTGGTTTGCCGGCTCTGGCAGTAAGTTTGCCATTCAGGTCTTTGTTGCCGTACTTGTTATTGCATGCCCATGTGCTTTGGGACTGGCGACACCGGCGGCAATCATGGTCGCTGTAGGTAAGGGTGCTGAAAAAGGCGTGCTGTTCAAAAATGCAGAAGCTTTAGAAACAGCCCATAATGTAACAATGGCGGTTTTTGATAAAACCGGTACGATTACGAAGGGCAAACCGATAGTAACAGACGTTATCGGCTGGAACGGAGCCAAAGAAGAAGCGATAACAAGGCTGGCGGCGGCAATTGAACAAGGTTCAGCTCATCCGCTGGCAGTAGCTGTCAAAGAACGGGCCGCAGGGATGGAACTGCCGACCTGTACAGATTTTAGAACTACGGTAGGCGGCGGTATCGCTGCCCGTTGTGAAAATACCAACGTACGGTTGGGAAATTTGTCCTTTGTACAGCCTGTGGCAATGATTCCTCCGAATGCCATAGAACTTGGCGAAAAATTAGCGTCAGTTGGTAAAACGATCGTTTATCTGACGATCGGCCGTAATTTATGCGGTATTTTTGCTATCGCTGATACGCTGAAGGAAGAAACCCAGGAAGCAATGCAGAAGCTGCACGAGCTGAATATCCGTACCGTTATCCTGACCGGCGATAATAAACGCGCTGCTGCTTATATTGCGCAGCAGGCAGGCGTGGACGAAGTAGTTGCTGAGCTGATGCCTGGTCATAAGGCCGAACTGATCAAAAGCTTCCAGCAGGGTGGGGAGATCGTCGCCATGGTTGGCGACGGTATCAACGACGCACCGGCTTTGGCGCAGGCTGATCTGGGCATTGCCGTTGGCGGCGGGACTGATGTGGCGATAGAATCGGCGCAGGTCGTGCTGGTCAACGGAGATATTCGTAATATCAGTACTACCCTGCGTTTAAGTAAGGCCACGATCCGCAACGTTAAAGAAAATCTGTTCTGGGCTTTTGGCTACAATATTATTGGTATACCTGTAGCAGCAGGAGTGCTGCACATTTTCGGCGGACCTCTGCTTGACCCGATGATCGCTGCGGCGGCAATGTCGCTGAGCTCGGTTTCGGTAGTAAGCAATGCCCTGCGTTTAAAACGCTTTAAGTAATCTAAATAAATTTGAAGTAATAAAGTGAATATTGATACATGTATTTTTGCATGCTGCGGCCTGTAAAAATATAGAAAAAGGCGAAAGCCCCGTTTACATTTTTGTAAGCGGGGCTTTTTTATTGCCCTTTCTAAGTACTAGAATACAGCTGCGAGGACTTATGAAAGGATAAAAAACAAAAATAAAAATGTTTTACAATTTAAAAATTCGTAAAACATTAAAATAATAAAGTATTTCTTATAATATTCCACCATTGTGGATAAAGATAATAGTAATGTAAAGCCAGGGAGGTGAAAGCTATGGAACTTGATGATGAAAAACTGAGCTTCTCCAAAAAGGTTGTCGGAACGGTGACCTGGTTATTTGTCGGCATCATAATGTTTTCGGCCGGCACTTGGTTAATATACAGAGAAATACCGGACAGGCTGATAGATTATGTTGACGGTCCGTTTTCTGTTATCATCAGCGGTTATTTTGCCAAAGCCGGTATGGAAAACTTTTTGAAGCTGCGGGGAGGAGCTAAAGAAAAAGGCACCTAGAAAGGGGGGCTGGCTTATGATTTGTTATTATCTGTTTCCAGGTCCGCACTGAGAAACGTATGACGCAAAAGCATTTATCTAAATTATCAGGTATCAGTACAAGTATGATCAGTGCGATCGAATTAGGCGAACGGCATCCGACTGTTCCGGTTCTTGACGCTTTGGCAAGAGCGCTGCAGGTTAAGGTGACCGATCTTTACAGCCGTAAATTTTGATTATGAGGAGGAGCCGTGATGGCGAAAAAGCAATACTTTGAGAATTTGTTGGGAGCGATGCAGGAATCGATTTTAAAAGCGCACAGCATGATCGAAAATCAGCACTTGAATGTTATGAAACGTTATTTTGACGAGTCGCAGAAACCGCTGACTTTTGATATCCAATATCCTCGTATCAATCCTGACACAGGCGAACTGGAATATGTACTGGTGCAGGTGCCGAAAATTGCGCTGGTACCGATGAATTCCCTGAAGCTGAAGGAGATGAAGCTGAAGTTTAAGGTAAAGCTGAGCAGTTGGGATGATGGTAAAAGCAATGACAGCGGTCTGCTGGCAAATATTTTGTCTTCCAACAAAACGGATACCGATAATTTTGTCGATGTAGAATTGCTGTTTGAGTCTAACGATCCTCCTGAAGCAGTTATGAAAATCAATGATCAGATGGTGAAAATACTGCCCTGATAAAGTACAAACAGAAAGGATGTAGTTAATTATGGCATTAGTAAAAATGGCGGAAGAATTCGGCGGTTTGCCAATGGAGTCTTTGATCGGCGGTCCGCTGCAGGCTGCCTGTGACGCACAGACGATGCTGACCGGCGCAACGGCTCGCTTTATTGAAGAGGTCGGCCTGGTTAAGGAAGGCGATAAACAGGTCGTACGTACCGTAGGGTTCAGCTTTACCCGCAGCGCTAACGGCGATGACGGCAATGGTCCCGCTTCTGAAAAAGTGGAAATGAATATCCCGATTTTGGCGATGGTCAAAGTTCCGTCTCTGTCGATCGATCTGGTAGATATTACCTTCGATATGGAAGTAAAATCTTCGGAAACTCAGTCGGAAATCGACGATAAAAAAGGCGAGCTGGAAGCAGAGATGGGTTTGCAGATCGGTCCTTTCAGTATGAAAGCCAAAGTTAAGGGATCTATCTCCAGCCATAAGGAAAATACCCGTAAGAGTGATAATTCCGCAAAATATCATGTACAGGTCCGCGCTACTCAGGGCGAGATGCCGGAAGGTCTGTCCCGTGTTTTGGATATCCTCAATACGGCGATCAACCCCACAAGTATCCAGAAAACTGCGGCAGCAGGAGCACAGGGGCAAGAACATTATACAGCTGATAATGACGTTGCCTGATGAGGTGTAAAGGCAGGTAACTATGATGACGAAACCATTTGATGTAAGTGCGGTGGGCTATGTAAAACGTGTTGTTATCGGCAATACCGATCCAGAAAAAACAGTAAATGAGGAAGACATTGAAAAGCAGCGTCAGCTGCTAAACCGCTGTCTGTCAGATTCTCCGCGCGGACGGATCATCGGACAGGAGAAGAACTTCTATTTGCTGAATATCGGTGAGCATCAGGTGGTGATGCAGTACATAGTTTACCATGTTGGTTTTGCCAGAAGGCCGGTATGGCTGGAAGATTAAGAAAGCCGCCTGTTATGGGCGGCTTTTTTCAAAGGAGGGAAAATGAAGTGGAAATAGATAATAAGATCAATCTTGGTTTCAGCGGCGGCGGTTTCAGAGCTACGTTTTACTGTCTTGGGGCTTACCGCAGATTAGTAGAGCTGGGACTTGAAAAACATGTCAACGAAATAACCTCTGTGTCCGGCGGCAGTATTGCGGCAGGTGCTGTCATCAGCGCTTTGGCAGAAGGTGATTTCAGCAGTTTGCTTGATTTTGACAGGCGGGTGACAACGAAACTGATCAATCTGGGGCAGTGCAATTTCCGCAGGCGTATCATGACAAAAGCATCCTGGCTCGCTTATCTGCTGCCATATCTGCCCAAGCTGCAGCAGTTGGCTCTGGCGGCTGCTTTAAGGCCGAAGATGAGTAAAGCTTTTCCACAGGTGTTGGACGAAGAACTGTTTGAAGGCAGAAAAATGAAGCAGGCAGAGGCAGCGACAGAATGGAGCTGCAATGCTACCTGTATCAATACCTTAAAAAGATTCAGGTTTAAAAGTAGTGATATTTACGGTTATCTGCTGGGGCGCAGCAGTGATATCGACGATATCCCCATTGCTTTTGCCGTTGCGGCTTCGGCTGCTTATCCGGTAGGCTTCGCACCTTTGGAGCTTGATGTAGAGGCAAGAGAATTCAGGGATCTTTACGGTACGGGAACGCAGAAACCGGAAAATCCGGCCAAGCTCTATCTGACTGATGGCGGCGTTTATGATAATCTGGGCAGCGAAAGTATGTTGAAATCGCCTGTTCCATTACTGATGCTGGATGCATCCGGTGCAAGCCAACCTTTGTGGGATAATTCACACATGAGCAAGTTGGAGCTTGCCAACCGTACTTTGGCAGTAGGGCTGGATCAGGTCGTGTATCTGCGCCGCCGGCTGCTTTTTGAGGTGAAACAGCATCAGCAGCTTATTTTAGGTCGTGGGATAGGAAAGATTATAGAATATTGGCGCGAGCGTGGAACCAGGGGAATGAATATGGAACAGCTATTGCAGGTGGAACAGCTGTGTGCTGCACTGAGGACCGATATGGACGGTTTCCACGATGTCGAGATAGAGTACCTGATGTGGCTGGGTGCGGTAAAAATAGATTATGCTTTAAGATTGCTGCTGCCCGGCAATGAACAGCTTCAGCAAAGCAAAATGCCGAAGCTGCCGGATTATGACGCAGGTTTTGCAACAGCAGTGCTGGAGCGCGGTGGTAAAATGAGTGTTTTTAAGCCGCTGCATCACGATCTGCATTTAAATTAAGGAGCGGAACATATGAAGAAGACTTCATTTTTAGCGATACTTTTGGCGGCGCTGGTGCTTGCAGCCGGCGTTGTTACTAAAGACAGCGAGCTGGTAAAAAGTTATGTGCCGGTTTTGCTGGAGCAGTTGCAGGCAATGGATACTGCAGTACCCAAAGAAATGCCGCCAAAAGCGGAGGCAAAAACACAGGACGCTGTGAAAACTGCTGACGATATCCTTGCCGTTACTGCTTTGGATATTGGACAGGGAGACAGTATCCTGGTACAAATGCAGGGGAAAAATATCCTGATCGACAGCGGCGACCGCAGCGAAGCTGCCAGGCTGCTGACTAAGCTGGAAGAAAATCATGTCGAGCAGATTGATATGCTGATCGCTACACATCCGCATGCCGACCATATCGGCGGGATGAAAGCTGTGCTGAACAGGTTTCCGGTAAAACAGGTTTATGACAGCGGTCAGAACTATAAAACTAAAATGTATAATGACTTTCGTTTGCAGATTGAAAAGGAACAGATTCCTTTTGAAGTGCTGCGCGGCGGTCAGGAAGTTCCGGTCAATGAAATGGTGAAGCTGAAGGTCCTGAGTCCGCAGGCGTTGTATAAGGGGACTCCTTCTGACACCAATAACAACAGTCTGGTGCTGCGGTTGGAGTATAAAGATTTTGCAATGCTGCTGACCGGGGATATTCAGGCCGAAGTAGAACGTGATCTGCTGCAAACTGACCCTGAGGCACTGCAGGCGCAGGTTTTAAAGGTGGCGCATCACGGCAGTAAAACATCATCGATCAATGAATTTTTAGCTGCTGTCAAACCGAAGATAGCGGTCATCAGCAGCGGCGAAGGTAATAAATATAAGCATCCCAGCCCGGAAGTGGTACAAAGACTGTACAATTTACAGGCCGATGTTTTCAATACGGCTTTATGCGGCGATATTATTATAAAAAGCAATGGCAAAACCTGTGATATAACTGTTGAGAAGTTTTATGATGAGCAGCAGGCGCAGGCAGCCTGAGACGGAGGGATAGAAAATGCGTGAAATAACATTGCAGGAATTGGCGGCGCTGGCTGAAAACGCAAAGGGTGAGATCAGAAGGATTTATTTGCACTGGACGGCGGGGCATTATAACAATACTTATGACGACTATCACTTGAATATCACAGGTGACGGTACAGTGTGGAGCAGCTGCGGGAAACTGACAGAATATAAAGAGCATACCTGGCATCGTAACAGCGGCGCAGTCGCGGTAAGCATCTGCTGCTGCGCCGACGCGGTGGCTTATGCCGATGGCAGTGTGGACTTTGGCAGCGTGCCGCCTACACGGCAGCAGTTAGAAACCTTGGCGCGGGTAGTAGCGGTTTTGTGCCGGGGACTGGATTTGCCGATCGACGATAATTATGTTATGACTCATGCAGAAGCGGCTGACCTTGATGATTATGGGCCGGCAACGACTTTTGAAAGATGGGATCTGTGGAAGCTGGCATCTGCCGACGGAACTTTGCAAAATGGCGGTGCTTTGATCCGCAGCAAAGCGAAAGCCTGCTGTCAGTGGTAATAAAAAAGCCGTAACGCTGTTGGATCGGCGTTACGGCTTTCAGGTTTTTATTTAGTTGCTGCTTTAACAGGCAGCTGCGTTAAAAGTTCGATTGTAGAGCCGTCGGCAAAGGACAGACTGCTTAGAGAAGCCTTCCAGGTTACTTTGCTGAAATCGCTGTTCATAACCTTGGCATCATCAGTCAGAAAAGGGTTTAGCTCCCAGTTGAATTTATAAATTGCGGTCTGTTTGGCGGCAAGGTCTTTGCTGCTGGCAAAATTGCCACTGTAAAATAATTCATTATCAGCGTTGTAAAGCTCCAGAACACCGGTAAAATACTGCAACTCCTTCATCGCGTTGTTAGTCAGCTGAATATCTGCTTCTAACAGGCGGATAATGCCGGAATAAGGAGCCGAAGTTATAAAGATTTTTTGCGGAGAAACGGCAACAGCGTCGTCGATCTGCTTTTGTACAGGAGCGTTAAGTTCAGCCAGTTCGTTTTGTAAGGCCTGATCACGTTCATTGATCAAAGTTTTCAGATTGTTGATCTTGGTTATCTGCCAGGTATCGTCAGTAAGCTGCTGCATAGCAAGCTCTACTAAAAAATGTTTGTCTAATTCACTGTCGAAAACTTTGATGGTTACGACAGCGACACTGCCATTTTTCTGAATCTTTTCCACACCCTGATACTGCATAGAATTGACGCCTGTCTTGTTTTTCAGATTATTGACAATATCAGTACCGTTGTTTTGCAGCATCGATGAGTCAGCATCACTTGGATCTGCTTCTTCCATAGTACCGCCGTTGACGTATTGTCTGGTCTGGTCGATCAGGATCGGGACGGCAACACCTTTGATATTTTGTACTAACGCAGCCAGAATCGGGCTTGACAGGCGTTCGTTGCCAAAAGAGGCAACAACGACATCGTCATAAGCGCTGCTGTAAAGTGTTTCCATATCGACGTGCTTTTCAAAAGCCGCAAAATCGTGCTTTTGTACCGCAGTGCCAATAAGACCCAGCGAATACTGCGGCGTTTTGACCCAGTAGGCAAAGTACCAGACCACTGTGGCGGCTATTGCGATAACGGCAAACAGCAGCAGGTATCTTAATTTTTTTGTTTGCATAAGTGCATCCCCTCAAAAACTTTAAATTTATTATAATGCCTATTATACTACGACTTTGAAAGGATGCAACTTTTTTAGTCAACAATATAAATAAATTTTATTTCAAAACTAAAACAGCAATAAAAAAGCTCAGACGTTGGAAAATCATCTTTCTAAGCCTGAGCTTTTTTGCGGTTGTACGCTTTGGAATTTTCGGGACGTTTGGTTGTTGGATCAATATTGCCCCAGTTTTTGCGACGGCTTTTGTTGATCTCCTGCTGCGTCTTTTTCGACAGCTTGGCAAAAGGAATGAATTTTTCCATAAAGTTCACCTCGTTTGTGGTTAGTTAAAGGTATTATAACATAGAAATGAATAAATATGATAAAGCCGTATTACAATTAATATATTATTTAGTAATAGGTAATGATATATTAAAACTTAGTAATTTTATTATATTCCTGCTATTATCTCTGCCATACCTATGCGACAAATTTCGACGGTTTTCTTTATCGAATTAAATAAGTACAAGTCGAAATTACAGACTAATTACGTGTTCCCATTCGTTCCAGCAATCGCCATAATTTTATTGCTCTCAATTCATTTTTTCTCCAATAATCGAAAAAGTATCGGCAACTTATATCTATAAGGTTTTAAGAATCTTATTTTGCCAACCTTTACATGAAAGTAAAAAAACAAAATCAGATATAGGTTTTCCTTTTCATTAGCCGCGTCTTTATAATTTAATTTTCAATTCCTAAAACTTTACCTTGAATATCGCATCTATTATTTTCGCCGATTCTTATAGTTTTGAATTCATCAGAGTCATTGTCAGGAGCTAAGTATGTATATCCATCTATTATCAAATAACGTTTACACATCACTTCGCCATCCAAAACAAAAATTCCAATATCTTCGTGAGCTAAAACTTCAACATCTTCTATTAAGGCAATACTACCATCTGGTATGGTTGGTTCCATACTCTTTCCAGAAATTCTTATAGCAAAATCGGCATTCGAATTATCCGATTCATGATCTTCTGATGAAACATCTCCATCTATATAAAAACCATTACCTGCACATGCCGCCAACTCATATAGCGGAATTATTTTCCCTTGTGGAACTTGCTCAGTGTCTCCTGGAAAATCATCTCTTACACCATGAAATTCTATATAAATATTTTCAATAAGTTTATTTAGCCATTGAAAAATATAATTTCCCTTTTTAAGGGGATCATTTGTAATTTGATTTTCTAATACGATTTTTGTGGAACCATTGTGTCTTTGATAAAGGCCTTGATAAAATTTTAAAGAATCAAACCTTAAATCATCAGCGTTAATTTGAAAAATAGTCTCATTATTTTCTTGAATCAAATATTCGTTATCAATATAATTAAATGCTAGCAACCTTGTCATATCTTTTCCACCTCTTTTGTATTGTTTCTAAGCCACCATCAATATTTTGTGCTACAATATCCAGAACATTATATTCTGTACAAGCGTATTCTAATGCTCCAGACTGAATCTTAATTTTACCGTCTTTTTTTGAAATGAAAACCAGATTGTCTATATCTAAGTTGACGATGAACTGTGGATTATGTGTTACCATAATTATTTGTCTATTTTCTCCCATGGTTTTAAACCTACTTAGTAAATAATTTCTAATAGCACTCTGTGAAATATTGTCCTCGGGTTGGTCAATAATGTAAACTCCACTTCTCGTAACTTCGTAAGAGAGCAAGTCAAAGTATATCTTTGCATCTAGACCAGAAGACATTTCTTCATATTTGTCCATTCCCTGAAAAATAATTGCATTGGTATTTTCAAAATCTTTATCTAATCTTTCTTTGATTTTTAATTCAAAGAACTCAAGAACAGGTATGGACTCATCATATTTCAGCAAAGAATTCTTTAATACTGGTTCTGTAATTGTATCCCAATCAATTTTTTTCCTTATTTTTAATGTACTATTGACCAAAGCATTTATATAATCAGTGTCTATCCTTTCAATGTTAAGTTTTGATATGAATTCATAATCAAATATCTTACTGCTATTTGGTCTTATATGTTTTTCTAATAATTGAGGTTTGTAACCACTAAGTCTTTTTCTCTTTTTCAATAAATCGACAATTTGCTCAATCAAATTATCGGTTTTCTCCGAAAAAGAGGAATATGTTTTTTGGTTATCAGTAACAGTCTTTTTATGCTTTTCTGCTACTCCAGCAATAGCTTTTGCTACTTTTTCAACTTTTTCATTTTCACTTTCTATGCATTTTATCTTTCGGTTGTATTTCTCTTTCATGACTTTAAATAACTGAATAGTTGATAAAATATATTCTGAATCACTTTTACCAATATCAAGTTTAAGTAATTCTTCTAATTCATTAACTATCTCATTGATTTTAGAAAATACAGCTACTTGCTTTTCTGTTTTTTGCTTACTTTTTCTTAAATTTTGAATATATGTAAGACTTTCAGGCGCTGTTTCAATAATTGGAATTTCAAACACATTTAACTTGTTTATTTGAGATTCAATATCAAATTTTTTCTTTAAGTATTGTATCATGCGCTTTATTTCGTTTTCGACAGCATTTCTATATACGCGTGAGTTTACTGGAGGAGGAAAATATTCTCTTAGAAAATCAGACGCATTTAATTTATTTTCTTCAAACTTAGCACGTACCTCGCCCTGCATATCAAAACAAAAAATTCCTTCAATAGGTATTTTTGACATAATTTCAAGTTTGTTCTTTTGGATATATTTCATATATCCACTCTTTGTTTTTGCTGGTAATTTCATTGCCCCCGGCTTTTCGAAATTTGTCAATGCATGTAATAACAATGATTTACCTATAGAATTATCACCGATAATAACATTGATGCCTTGAGATAGGGGGACATCAAAAATAGTATTCTCTACCTTAAGCGACATCTTTTTTACATATTGCTGTGAACCATTAAAAAAGCTATTTACTGTTTTCAAACGAGAATAGTCTGTAATTGCCATTACTAGGCCTTTAAATGTAGGTAAACATTTTGCATATGTATATGGAAAGTCAGTCATCTTGTCGGATAAATCTTCAGATGGATAACAGCTCCAATCATGGCAATCAGTTCCTGTAATAAAACGTAAAGATTCCTCTAGATTTGATGTGGTTAAAAAGGCTTTATTTAGTATTTCATTTCTTTTGTTTTTAAATTCAAATGCCTCAAAATAATCCGTATAAACAAATTCTAAAAACTTTGCATTTCCAAGTGAATTTGCATCATTTTTTCTCGGTTTTTGACTAGATAGACTGTTTTTTTGATGTGCAATTAAAATTGTATCAATATCTATTTCTCTCAAAATTGACAAAAATTCTTCTTCTGAATAAGCCCCACCTGTAGAGGGGTTATTTATGTCTAAAATTTCAGCTATTTTTTTAACTTTTTCATCATCTAAGTCAGAAAATATTGCTATTATATGAATTGGGCTTATACTATTATCCAAAGAAAATTGAACTGAAAATTCAACTCCGGGTAAAACTTTTTTAATAGTATTATCTTCTATTTCTGCTTTTTTTAGTTCGCTATAAAGTTCATAGGAAAAAACGTCATGGTCAGTGATGGCACAAATATTTACTTCATTGTCATTTAACTTGCCGACTAACAGCGGTAGGTTTTCTTTCGTATTATTTTTAACTTTTGCTCCATCTTTTGCCGAAGATGCTTTTGAATGAATATGCAAATCTATTTTCATTCCAGTTTCTACTATATTCATGATAACTCCTCTCGATATTATACATAATCTTGCACCAACACTCTTTTGGCAGAACGGAAACTAATTTATAACATAGTCACCATATTTAATTGAACAGGTATTATTCCACAAGTCACCTTTTAGTTATCTCAAAAAAGAATATTGTAGTTTATTGTAGCATAGTTACCAATCTTTCTCAATAAAATCAATCACTCTCAGGGACATTCAATGTAAAAGGCTATTTTTTACATTGAAAAAGGGACTAATATTTTGTCGTCAATGTAACATCTCTCTTTCTACCCCTATGTTTTGGGCTGATTTTCATGATAAAATAAGTGGAAAAAGAATAAAGACAAATCGCTCAAACCCTTGATTTTACGGGGCTTTTCCGATTTGTCTTTATTATACTGTATGGGCACATAGCTGATAAAATCGTCACTGTTTCGCCTGTTCATAAAAGAATAAAGAAATAAACAAGAAAAGATACAAGATAAAAAATAAACGTTTTGGATTTACGTTACAGAATCGTGGTATATTCTGCTGCAGTAGTACGCGAAACAAAATTTAAAAATATTTTTAAACTGCCCTTGATATAACAGGGGCAGTTTTCTTTTGCCCCGAAGCAGGGAAATGATTACAAAACAGTGGTTAGCAGAATCATTTGTGTAAGCAGCCTGATTTTTGGAATTTGGGCTATGTATTTAGTCTGCGATGGAGAAAATACTGGCTAGTAAGAAGTTACAGGCAGGTGATTTAGAAGAAAATTTATGTAGGGCTGTCGACGAGTGAGCTTGAGCAGCAGCGGGTGCGTAAAGGCTGTGGTGCAGATGGATTTCCTTTTTAGTCTGTCCGGAAAAAGAAAAACTCACTGCTGCAGCAGTGAGTAAGTAGTGTACTGAATTTTGCTGTTCAGGTAAATCATGCAGGGTAAGGTGCTTAATGTCCGTGGCCGCTATGACTACCGCAGCCGTGTGCGCTGCAGGTATGGCCTGCGCCGCCGTGTTCCTGTTCGTGGTGGTCGCATTTTACTGCCGGGTCATAGTTCAGTTTATTATTGAGCAAAGCATTTACTGCATCATCGGCCTTGCCGGTAACGCCGCCATAAAGCTTGATGCCTGCTTGTGACAATGCCATTTGGGCGCCGCCGCCGATACCGCCGCAGATCAGAGTATCGACGCTGTGTTCGTGCAGAAATTGTGCCAGAGCGCCATGGCCGCTGCCGTTGGTGCTGACGATTTCTGTTTTGACGATGTCAGTGTTTTCGATGTCGTAAATTTTAAAGAATTCGGTGTGTCCGAAGTGTTGAAAGATGTCGCCGTCCTGATAAGTAACTGCGATTTTCATTGTTATACCGCTCCTTTACTGTGATTGTTATGAGTTTGCGACATATGCCGTAAACATTTTTAGCATAGCACTGTTCGCAGCCTGTGTCAATAAAGTCGGGGATGACATAGTACCTGCTAAAATAAAAAGGCTCGCCGCCGTTGCAGACGCGAGCAGAAGAAGCTTGACTGTGAGAGATATTTTGATCTGTTTGTGCTTAGGTCGCTCATCATCGATATGTCAGCGTAGCGGCTGTCGTTTACGCTGGCGACGCGTAAAATATTTTGCCAGTCGATAGGCGACGGTACGATATTGCGTGGTCAGATAGACGCCGCTGAGAATGAGTACGCCGCCTACGGCTTGTGCGGCGAGAAAGTGTTCATCAAGAAACAGTACGCCGCAGACGATGCCGACCAGCGGCATGATATTCATAAATACGGCTGCCTGACTGGGTCCGACGATGCCGGTGCCTTTGTTCCAGAAGATCATGGCGATCAGCCCGCCGGCAAAAATGACGAACAGATATGAGCCAAGAGCCAGCGGCGAAAGCAGCGAGGGCAGTTCGAAATGGCCAAAATAAGCAGCGCCGGCTGCCGTGGTAAGCGAACCTAACAGACCCGACCAGGCGACGATGGCAAAGGGGGAAACATCGTCGATGATGCGCACGACGATGATAGAATACAGTGCCCAGGCGACCTGACTGGTAAAAAAGAGTACGTCGCCGATATTAAAGCTCAGCGTCAATATGGCCGCAAGCGAACCGTTGCTGAGCAGGTACAGCGCGCCGCACAGGCTGCTGCAGATGCCGAGCCATTGCAGGCGGTGCAGACGTTCATGGATCAGCACAAAGCTGAGCAGAGCCGTCACGATGGGCGTGAGTGTGGCGATAATGGTAAAGTTGGTGACTGTCGAATATTGCAGCCCGGTAAATTGGGTAACGTTATTGATGCAGACGCCAAGGATGCCCATGGTAAATAAAGCCGGCCAGGTCCTGCGTGGTGGCAGCAGCTTTTCGCCGCGCCAGGCAAGCATGGCAAACAGCGTCAGGGCTACGATAGTGTAGCGAATGCTGACCATAGGTATGGGCGACATTTCCCTGACGACGAATTTGGCGAACATAGGTTGAATACCCCAGATGACGCAAGTACAGATCAAAAGTGCCGAGGCGGTAAGCTTGTTCGTTTGCATTGCAGTGCTGACAGACCTTTCGATGATGATTTATAAAGTGCCGGGCATCTGCCCGTAACTTAAAAGCTTAACAGTCGTTCAATGATTTCTGCCGCCGGCGTTTGACCAGATATCTGGCCAGTTTATAGGCCAGCAGGCGGTACTGCGTAGTCAGATACACACCGGCGATGATAAGAGCGCCGCCAACTGCTTCGGAAGTATAGAAGCTTTCTTCGAGAAAGGCGATGCCGCAGATGATGCCTACTAATGGCATCAGATTCATAAACACGGCGGCCTGACTGGGGCCGATAACGCGGATGCCTTTGTTCCAGAACAGCATACCGACCAGGCTGCCGATAAAAATAACGTAAAAATAGGAACCCCAGGCTAAAGCGGAAAGGTCATAGGGCAGTGCAAACTGCCCGGTCAGGATACTGTAAGCAGCCGTAGTCAGTGAGCCAAGCAGCCCGGCCCAGGCTACAGCGCTGTAGGCAGATACATATTTACTGACCTGCGCGACAAGAATGGTATAAAAAGCCCAGGCAACCATACTGACGCAGAACAGGATATCACCGAAATTAAAGTTCAGGTTGATAATCGTTGAAAGCGAACCTTTGCTGATCAGGTAAACGGCGCCGATGATACTGGCGGCGATACCGAGCCATTGCAGCTTGTGCAGCCGTTCATGCAGCAGCACCAGACTTAAGAGTGCGGTCACGGCAGGCGTCAGCGAGGCAATAATAGTAAGGTTGGCTACGGTCGAGTATTGCAGGCCTGTGAATTGCGCAACATTGTTGCCGCCAACGCTGAGGACGCCCATCAAAAACAGCGGCAGCCAGGCTTTGCGTGGTGGCAGCAGTTTTTCGCCGCTGTAAGCCAGCGCTGCCAGCAGCACTACGCCTACTGTAAAATAACGGATACTGACCAGAGGGATCGGGTCGAACTCGCGGACGACAAAAGTGACGAACATCGGCTGTGCGCCCCAAATGATGCAGGCGGATAAAACCATCAGTGTTGCTGCGGAAATATTTTTGGGCATGGAAACGCCTTCTTCGCTGTTTATTTTACCAGCTGCGGTGTAAAACCCTGCGTGTCGCAGCTGACAAGCTTATAGGTTATGCCGTTGCGGATACCTTCAAAAACCATGCTTGCATCGCTGCCGTGGATATGGCCGAAAACGCAGTGCCTGACGCCGTAACGCTCCAGCAGTTCGGCAAAAACAGATTCATTTGCAGCGTCATAAAGAGGCGGATAATGCAGTGCGGCTATGATATCGCTGTAGCCGGCTTGTCTGGCAGCTTCCAGTGAAGCCTCCAGGCGCAGTCCTTCACGGCGGTAGATAGCGGCATCGTCCGCGTTAAAATTGTCGGATGAAGGCAGGAGCCAGCCACGACTGCCGCAGATGGCAGTCGTGCCGCAGGTAAAAAAGTTGTTTTGCAGAAAGCTGAAATTATTTTCTGTCGCAGTCTGCATCTTTTTTAAAGATGCCCACCAGTAGTCATGGTTGCCGCGCAGAATGATTTTGCGCCCGGGCAGGGCGGCGATCCAGTTCAGGTCGGTCAGCGCGTCTTGCAGATCCATGGCCCATGAGGTGTCGCCGCAGATGATGACGGTATCGTCGCTGCGGATAAGTTGATGCCAGTTGGCTGCAACCTTGGCGGCGTGGTCTGTCCAGTGTTTCCCGAAGATTTCCATAGGCTTGGACGGAGGCTTTCCGGAAAGGTGCAGGTCGCCGATAGCGTAAATTTTCATGAATTATGCTCCATTTTTGCTGCTTAATGTTAACTTAATGTTAGCTTATTTTAAGAAGGAATGCAAGGAATTGCTGACAGGGTTGACCTCGGCGCGAGAATAAATGCCTGTGTCTACTACCAAAGTCTGATTAATCCGTTTAATATAGATATGAAGTCTGAATTAGGATGCGAGAATCTTTTTCCTTTCTATCCCTGGTTGCTGTTGCCGCTTTCAGCATTTTTATACAATGAAAGTATCAAAACGCAGGGGAGGGGCAACTATGACAAAGCAGCAGGATTTCAGTATGTGGTCAGTGAATTTTATTTTGTTTTGCCTGGCTAATTTTTTGTATTACGGAGCTTTTTATTTGTATATTCCGGTATTGCCGCAGTATGTGGAGATGTTGGGCGGTACACCTGCCGATATCGGGCTGGTTGGTGGCGCTTTCGGCCTGTCGTCCTTTATTATACGGCCGTATTTGGGTAAACTGGCCAACGAATGTGGTCGTAAGCGTATGATGCTTCTGGGTGCGATTTCTTTTGCACTGTTGTTTCTGCTGTTCGGCAGAGTTACCGGCGTGGTGCCGCTGGTCGTACTCAGGCTTGCGCATGGTGTTTGTCTGGCGATGTATCTGGCGGCATCAGCTGCCTATATAGCCGATTATGCGCCGGTAGACAGGCGCGGCGAGGTGCTGGGGATTTATCAGACCTGCAGTGTGGTTTCTATGGCTGTTTTTCCAGCAGCAGGCATTTGGATTCTTCAGCATACACAAAGTTATCCTTTTTTGTTCAACGTGACTTTTGTTACGGCATTAGTATGCTTTTTCGTGTTACTGCCGCTCAAGGAAACGAATCCTGTTTATGATCAGGAACAAAAACTGGATCTGCTGCCGATTTTCAGGCGGCGGGTAATTTTTATGTCTTCGCTGTGCCTTTTGGGTGCATCACTGGTCTATGGCGCGATTCTTACTTTTTTACCGATTTATGCTCAGCAGCGGAATATAAGTGATTATGGTATTTTTTTCGTAGTCTATGCTTTGGCGACGATGGGCAGCAGGGTCTTTGCCGGTAAGCTGTCCGATCATGTCGACAGGCGTCTGGTAATTTTGCCGTTTTCACTTTTGGTTGCACTGGCGGCTATGTGTTTCTTTATTATGGATAACGTTTGGATGCTTGGGCTGATCGCAATATTATTCGGACTGGGATATGGAGCTTTAGTGCCGGCGCTTACTGCACTGGTCGTTGATGTTACCCGGCCGGAAGAACGTGGACCGGCACTGGGTTTTTTTACTGCTTTTATTGAAGTCGGCATCGTCGTCGGCGCTATGGGTCTGGGGTTTATTACCGAGATATTGGGCTATGCCAATATGTTTGCATTGTCAGGTATCATCGTACTGGTGATCACACTGGCATTTTGGCTGTTGGTGCAGCAGCGTCATACTATTAAGCTGGAGGGAGAGTAAGCAGGCTCCAGATGAGCGCAGAGCATTAAAAGCCGCCTGCAGTGCGTACTAGGCAGATGGGGAAGAAAAGACTTGAAACTCCGCGGATTTGTGATATAATGGTTAAAGTATTTGCAGAATGAACAAATTCGGTGAAGCGGAGTAGTAACCACAGATCCCTGTTGCAGAAAGTTGACGGCAGCTGCGAGTCAATACGGGAGCAAGGTGAACTCGCCGCGGAGGAGCCGCGTCAAAAGCGCGGACGCATAACCGGCGTTACAGGTTTTGAGTGGCCGAGATTTTTTTTCGGCAATCAGGGTGGTACCGCGAAAGCTATTTCGTCCCTGGCCTAACAGCCGGGGACTTTTTTATTTGCCGCGCTGCGGTGGTAAGCAAATTTTAGGAGGTTATGAGAAGAATGATCGAAGAAAAGTATACTCCCCATGCCATAGAAAGCAAATGGCAGAAATATTGGGAAGATAACAAGGCATTTAAAACTGATATTGATGCAGGCAAACCCAAGTCTTATGTGCTGGAAATGTTCCCGTATCCTTCGGGCAACCTGCATATGGGGCACGTACGCAATTATTCCATCGGCGACGTAGTTGCCCGCTTCCGCAGTATGAACGGTTTTAACGTGCTGCATCCGATGGGCTGGGATTCTTTTGGTATGCCGGCTGAGAATGCCGCGATCAAACATGGTATCCACCCTGCTAAATGGACGATGGAAAATATCGCCAACATGACCCGTCAGCAGAAGGAACTGGGACTGTCCTATGATTGGGACCGCGAAGTTGCCACCTGTAAGGAAGATTACTATAAATGGACCCAGTGGTTCTTTGAGCTGTTTTATAAGCGCGGTTTGGCCGTCAAGAAAAAATCTGCTGTCAACTGGTGTGGTGAATGCAACACTGTTTTGGCTAATGAGCAGGTTATCGACGGACGCTGCTGGCGCTGTGACCATGAGGTCGTCAAAAAAGATCTGGAACAATGGTTCTTCAAAATTACCGATTATGCGGAAGAACTTTTGGATGACCTGAAACTTTTGAACGGCTGGCCGGAACGCGTTAAGACGATGCAGAAAAACTGGATCGGGCGCAGTGAAGGTCTGGAATTCAGTTTTGACGTGCCCTGCATCAATGCTAAGCTACCTGTTTACACTACCCGTCCGGATACGGCATTTGGCGTTACCTTCGTGGTCCTGGCTGCCGAGCATCCAATGGTAGAGCAGTTGTGCCGGGATAATCCGAAGGCAGACGAGATCAGGGCTTTCTGCGCCCGTGTGCGCAACCAGTCCGATATTGAACGTACTTCCAGCGAGTCGGAAAAAGAAGGTATCTTTACCGGGAAATATGCTGTCAATCCTTTCAATGGCCTCCAGGTAGAAATCTGGGTCACCAACTATGTCCTGTACGATTATGGCACCGGAGCTGTTATGGGTGTACCTACAGGTGATCAGCGCGACTGGATGTTTGCCGATAAATACGGTCTGGATAAGATCGTTGTCGTTACTCCTAAAGACCAGGAATTAAAAGTTGAAGATATGACTGCCGCCTATGAAGAAAAAGAAGGCGTGCTGGTAAATTCAGGCAAGTTCAGCGGCATGGAGATGCATGCTGCAATCAAAGCTATTATGGATTATGCGGAAGAACAGGGCTTTGGTTCCCGCCATGTCAACTACCGTCTGCGCGACTGGCTCATCAGCCGTCAGCGTTATTGGGGGGCTCCGATCCCGATTATTTACTGTCCTGACTGCGGCGAAGTTCTTGTGCCGGAAGCAGAGCTGCCGGTACGTTTACCGGAAGACGTCAAGTTTGATGCGGGCAGCGTTTCACCGCTGGCAACCAGTGAAAGCTTTGTTAACTGCACCTGCCCCAAATGCGGTAAGCCGGCCCGCCGCGAGACCGATACTATGGACACTTTCCTGTGTTCTTCCTGGTATTATCTGCGGTATACCGATCCGAAAAACGATATTGCTCCATTCAGTAAAGAAGCTGTTGATTACTGGGCTCCGGTCGATCAGTACATCGGGGGTATCGAGCATGCGATCCTGCATTTGCTGTATTCACGTTTCTTTATGAAGGTATTGCGTGACGCAGGCCTTGTAAAATACGACGAACCATTTACCAACCTGCTGACTCAGGGCATGGTCATTAAAGACGGTGCGAAAATGAGTAAATCTTTAGGTAATGTCGTTTCTCCGGAAGAGATCATTTCCAAATACGGTGCCGATACTGCTCGTCTGTTTATTATGTTTGCCGCTCCGCCTGAAAGAGAGTTGGAATGGAGCGATCAGGGCGTGGAGGGTTCCTTCCGCTTTATCAACCGTGTCTGGCGTATCGTCAGCCACTTCCAGGGCGAGCTGGCCCAAAAGGTCACCGGCTATGATACTTCAAAACTGGATGAAGCTGATAAAGAGCTGCGCCGCGTGCTGCATAATACGATCAAAAAAGTTACCGACGATATCGAGCAGCGGTTTAATTTCAATACTGCAATCAGTGCGATGATGGAGTTGGTCAATGCTTTATATGTTTATAAGGAAGCTCAGAAAAATTACAATGCCGGTCTGGTTTATGAAACCGTTTCCGCTTTGCTGCGGTTGCTTGCTCCTTTCGTACCGCACGTAACCGAAGAATTGTGGCATGGCGTCATCGACGCTGACAGCAGCGTGCATGCACAAAGCTGGCCTAAAGCCGAGGCAGAGGCCATGAAGGTCGATAATGTCGAGATCGTGCTGCAAGTCAACGGTAAGGTCAAAGGCCGTTTGGTTGTACCTGCGGAAGCCGGCAGGGAAGAACTGGAAAAACTGGCTTTGGCAGATGAACATATCGCTGCTATGGTCGATGTCGGCAAGATCGTGAAGATCGTCTGCGTACCCGGACGTTTGGTCAATATTGTTGCCAGACCTTAAATCGCAGAAAAAAATTAAATAGCTGGATCAGTAAGATCAAATCATAAAGACGCTATGGCAGAGTTCCTAAGGTATAACGAATTTATTGTTGACCTCAGGAACTCTGCTTTTTTGCGTTTTAAAGGGGCTGGATAGCGATGATGGAACGAGGGCTGAGAGGAAAAGTAGCAGCTTTGGGGGCTGCCGTAGTTTTATGTGCCGGCGGCAGTCTGCTGGGAAGCAGCCCGCAGGATACTGCTGCTGTTGTGCCTGTACCGGCAGTACAGACTCGGGGAGTCAAGGTATATGTAAGCGGTGCGGTAGCAAAGCCGGGTTTATATGAAATCCCCGCAGGGAGCAGAGCTACTGCGGCTATCGCCGCTGCCGAAGGAATGACACTGGAAGCTAATCCCGATAAAGTTAATTTGGCAAAGCTGCTGAAAGATGGTATGCAGGTAAATGTGCCGCGGTTAAGTGCCAGGCAATTGTGTGAGCAGACTGCGCCGGTAAATGCAGGTGCAGCTGCTGAGGCAGCAGGCGCAAATACTTTGGTATCGGTAAAGACTGCTGCTGAGAGTGGCAGGGGCACAGCAAAAGCCGGCGGCAAGGTACATTTGAATACGGCTACGGCTGCCGAACTGACAGCGTTGCCTGGGGTCGGTGATATTACCGCGCAGCGTATACTTGAGTATCGGGCAGCGCATGGGTTTGCCAGTATCGAGGATGTTATGAAGGTCAAAGGGATCGGTAAGGCCAAGTTTAGTAAAATGCAGCCTTATCTGGAGCTGTGATGCAGCGTCAGCTGGAACAGATCATTGTCGCCGCCACACTGGCATTTCTGCTTGGCTGCCACGCAGGGCTCAGTAAGCTGTTGCCGTTGATACCAGCATTGATACTGGCGGCACTTTTTCTGCTGCTGCTTGCCTGGTGCTGCCGCCAAAAGGCTGGAGTAAAGTTGTTGGCCGCGGCAGGTATTGGTTTGTGTTTTTGTTGTGGCGCTGCCAGCGGCAGCGGGGCCATGCGTCAGCCGCAGCTGCCTTTGCAGACTTTTACCAGTCAGGAAGTACGTATTTTCGGCAGAGTGGAAGCTGGCAGTGTCAAAGTAACGCCGCAGGGAACCAGTCTGGTGCTTGCCTGTCAAGCGGTGCAGACAAATAGTGCGGAACTTGGCAGCTCTTTACCCGATACAGCAATCGCAGTATCTGGTAAAGTACGTGTGTTCGTCCAAGGGCAGGATCTTAGCGAGAAAATAACCGGTGGCGTTATTGTACAGGGAACGCTTAAACCACTGACTGATTTTGCCAATCCGGGTGGTTGGGATGGCGGGCTGTGGAACGAATTGCAGGATTTACAGGGGCGAATGTCTATAAAAGGCAGTGAGCTGTATTTGTCCGGGGACGGACAAAGTATCAGGCAGTATATCGGCGGACTGGCTGCAGGGCTGCGTTCAAATCTGCAGCATACTGTACCGGGACAGGCCGGGGCTGTTTTAGCCGGTATGACTTTAGGTGGTTACGACGGTATCAGCGCGCAGACGCGGGAAGATTTTGCTGCTGTGGGATTGGCGCATCTGCTGGCTGTATCTGGTACGCATATAGCAGTGGTGACAGGCTTTCTGCTTGTACTGCTGCGGCGCCGTAACCACTGTACTATGGCGCTGCTGGCAGGAATTTTATTTTTTTATGCGGCTTTGTGCGGGTTCAAACCGCCTGTACTGAGGGCTTTGCTTATGTCGCTGGCACTATTTGGAGCCGGCGTTAGCGGCAGGCTGCCGCAGCGCAGTAATATTTTCTGTGCTGTGGTCATATTGTTGCTCTGCTATGAACCGCGCTGGCTTTGGGACGCAGGTTTTCAGTTATCATTTACCACAACAGCGGGGCTGCTGTATTTCTACCCGGTACTGAGCGGCCTGTGTACCCGTTACTTACCTGTGGGGATTGCCGAGATCCTGGCAGTATCTTTAACAGCACAGCTGGCGGCTTTGCCGTTTTTGATCCATTATTTTCATCAGCTTTCACTGAGTGGGCTGGCAGCTAATCTGCTTCTAGTACCGCTGCTGGAACTGGCACTACTGCTGACACTGGCGGGATATGCCCTCCTGCCGGTATTTGGGTTGGGAAAGCTGCTGTTTTTACTGGCAGGGCTTTTACTGCACCCCTTGCTGAATATCATTCACTGGCTGGCATCCGGCGGCTGGGCAACTGTCACTGTTGGCAGCTGGCCTCTTTTATGCGGCGCTGTCTATTATTTACTGTTGTTGCTGCTTTTCGGCAGCAGCGACTGGGATGATTTCACTGCTTGCGAAAGACGGTTGCTGATCGGTTTATGCTGCTGTATGCTGGTGGGGATCGGGCTTTATGATAAATTCAGGCCGCAGCCTCTGACCGTACATTTTATCGACGTGGGACAGGGGGATGCGGCACTGGTCGTAACACCGCAGCGTCAGACGCTGCTGATTGATACCGGTGGTCTGCGTGGTGACTATGATACGGGCAGCCGTATCGTTCTGCCCTATCTGCGTTACCTGGGGATTCGCAGTCTGGATATGCTGCTTTTAAGCCACGGACACCACGACCATGCAGGAGGAGCGGCCGCAGTAGCTAAAAATATACCTATACGCAGGCTCATTCTGCCTCAGGAACAGCCTTCAGCAGATATACAGGCACTGCTGAAGAATACCAAAGCGCAACTTATATATGCCGAGAGCGGCACAAATTATTCCCTGGGCAATACTGCAATACAGATCATCAGCGCGCCTGTCGGCAGCGCTGACAGCGATGCAAATGAAAGCTCGCTGATCGTGAGGGTTGTATCTGCTGACGGCAGCATTGTTTTTACAGGTGATGCAACAGAAACGGAGGAACTGCTGGCAGCGGGGCAGATTCAGCCCGGTCAGGTATTGAAGGTCAGTCACCATGGCAGTAATGCTTCTTCTTCAATGCCGTTTTTAGCGGCAGTCAGTCCGCAGCTGGCGGTTATCTCAGTCGGTGCGGCCAACAGCTACGGCCATCCTGGCAGTGAAACGCTGCAGCGTCTGGCAGCCTGCGGGGCTCAGGTGCGGCGTACAGATCAGGACGGAGCGCTTAAAATCACTTTTGACGGCAGCCAGGTAAAATGTTATAGTTATCGGTATCAGAAGGAATTTTTTTAGTGGCTTGAAGGAGTACAAACATGGAAATCACGGCAGAAAAAATTATGCAGCAATTAAGTGCCGGTACACAGGTAGCTGGTGTAATCGCAGTGTTCGGCGAAGAAGGCTATTATAAAGATAAAATAGCCGCTGCTTTACCGCGGGCTGTTTTTGGCGACGCCGCGCTGGAAGACAGGGAAATAACTGTTTTTGAGCGTGATACGGATATAAAGGAAGTATCTGCTGCTGTCAATACCTACCCTTTTTTCTCAGGACGCAGTCTGGTTATCATTAAAGATGAAAAGCTGTGGGGAGGTAAGGATGGCGGCGAAAAACGCAAACAGCAGCAGGAAGAGCTGGCAGAACTGCTGGCGGATGTGCCTGAACATTGTCAGGTACTGCTGTTAGGCGAAAAAATCGATAAACGCGGTAAACTTTATAAAAGCCTGCTTAAAACTGCTGCGATGGTGGAATGCAAGTCTCTCAAATCCTATCAGCTGAAGCCCTGGCTGGACGAACAGGCTGCGCTGCGCGGCTGCCGTTTTGATTATGAAGCGTCACAAACGATCATGGAATATCTGTCGGTAACTGACAATGCACCGCTGCTGCTGCTGGAACAGGAAATCGAAAAACTATCGGTTTACGCCGGTGAACGTAAGATTTGGACGAAAGATGATATCGAGCAGACTTTCGCTGCGTTGCCTGAAGTTTCGCGCTTTGCGCTGCTGAACGCCATTGCCGAAAAGAAGCTGGGGCAGACTTTGGAGCTTTTGGGTGAAGAACGTAAGCACGGTAATACTGTGCTGGCTCTATGCGGCCTGGTTTCGTTCCAATTGCGACGTCTTGGACGCGTCAAAGAACTTCTGGAAGGAAGGGCCTCGCAGGCCGAGATCGCTTCAGAGTTAAAAGCCGCGCCTTTTGCTGTAAAAAAAATGGCGGAGCAGAGCCGCCGCTTTGGCTTGGGTGAACTGGAACGGGCACTTTTGGAACTATCACAGCTCAATATCGAAATCCGCTATGGCGGCCGGCAGTTTGAAAAGCTGGAAGAGATATTGATCCGGCTTTTGAGCAAGTGATATTTGGTGTTTGGTTAAAAAAGTGTTTAAAGTTTGTTTTAAACACTGGACAAGCCTGACTGTTGTTTGTTATAATGATGGCGATAGATCAATGGGGATCTTTCTATTTTATTGCTTAAAAATAGGAAGGTCCTTTTTATATTTGTATTTCAGCTTCAGCATTGGGAAAGGAGCGCGGCACAGTGCCGCAAGTGATTGCTATGATGAACAAAGAAATGTTGTATTACATTAACCCTGAACAGCAAACCCCGGAGGAACTGAAGGCTTTGCTGGAAATGCACCCGGAAATCAAATTTGTTTCTTTTATGGGTGTGGACTTTGCCGGTAACGATACCGACGAAAAAGTGCCCATCAATTTATTTATCGAAGATATCAACAGCTTCCTGGAAGGCATGGCTGCTCAGACTGACGGTTCTTCCGTTGTTTTGCCGGGCATTGCTACTTTAAATAACGCCCGCGTCGATATGAAGGTCGACAAAAGTGTCAACTGGTATATTGATTATAATTACGAGCATTTTGATGCTCAGACAGGTAAAATGGTCGGAACCCTGCGCATACCCTGTTTCCTGATCCACAACGAAATCTTTGTTGATTCCCGTTCGATCCTGCAAAACAGCCTGGATTATGTGGAAGCACAAATGCTGGAAATGTTCAAAAAACATCCGCAGATAGCAGGTCTTGAACATGTTGACCTGTCTCAGATCGAAAAACTGGTCTTTACCTGTGCTACCGAGCTGGAATTCTGGGTCAAATCTCCGCGTGAAGACGCACCGATCGAAGCCCTTTCTTCTTCGCAGATGATGCAGGAGCAATACTGGCAGCGTACCCGCGGTAACGTGCGTACCGCTTTAGAACAGACTATAGAAATGATGGAAGCTTATGGTCTGGAACCGGAAATGGGCCATAAAGAATGCGGCGGCGTACGTGGACAGATCGACGGCGCAGGTCATATGACGCATGTTATGGAACAGCTGGAAGTAGACTGGAAATTTAACGTCGGTCTGCAAACTGCTGATAACGAACTGCTGGCCCGCATTATCGTTAAAGAGGTTTTTCGGATGAACGGTCTGGAAGTTTCCTTCCAGGCTAAACCGATCCCCGGCGTTGCAGGAAGCGGCGAACATACCCATGTCGGTATTGCCGCAAAACTCAAAAATGGTAAAATGGTCAATCTGTTTGCGCCCGGCGATATGAAAGCGGATTTTCTGTCCGCTATCGGTTACGGTTCAATGATGGGCCTTTTGAAGAACTATGAGGTAATCAATCCTTTTATTTCAGCTACGATCGATTCATTGAACCGCTTGAAGCCAGGTTTTGAAGCTCCTGTCTGTATCGTTACCTCTTTGGGTATCAGTCCGCAGGTCCCTTCCCGTAACCGTACGATTCTGGCAGGTTTGATCCGCGATATCGACAGTCCGATGGCGACCCGTATAGAAATGCGTTCGCCTAATCCTTATACTAATACCTATATTGCTATCGCTGCTTTCTATCTGGCAATGTGGGATGGAATCAAGGCTTGTGTGGAATCAGGCAAAAATTTGAAGGAACTGGAAGCCGAATTGTCCAAAAAGGCCGGCGTTGAAGGTTTCTATCTGGAAAAAGACCGCGAATACCGCAGCGAAGATGATGTTTTTGAAGACTTCAGCGAGGAAGAACGCAGCCGTCTGTTTGGTAAACCGCCTGCAACTGTGTGGGAAAATATGTGCGGCTTTAATAAATATCCCGAAAAGAAAGCTGCTCTTACCAGCGGCAATATCCTGCGCGCAGAATTTATCGATTCTTTTGCCAAAGGTGCCTTGGTTCGCTGGCAGACCGAGCTCTTAAACAGGATCATCCCCGAATTCCATGCTGAGATCGTGGCAATGAAATGTCTGCATGACACTGGCTTCTATAATAAATGTGACGATGAGCTGTGGGAGAAGATCGCAGCGCTGCGTGTTATGTTGGCTAAAGATTCTGTCGAGGCTCCGTGTATCTTTACTATGATCCGCGATGCTTTTAGCCGCGGAGATTTTGATGCCGCCTCCAAGTTAAAGCTGGAAATGGTAAAAACAATGGAGAAGCTGAGAAGCTGTTATCACGATTACAAGCAAAATATCATCGACTGATAAAGCATATATGTTTTGGATCCGCCGGAAAATATTATCGGCGGGTCCTATTATTTTTCACAAAATGTTTTCTTGACTGGAGCGCAGACCAGACCTATATAATTTAAACAAGGAAAAAGAAGAGGGCGCTGTTGTCGTCCTTTTCCGCAATGATATCAACATTTTTTACGGAACTGCTTTTTATGCGGCAGGTAGTTACGGTCTTTTGGGAGCGGTATAGCTTTGGCATAAAACAGTATGGTAGCGGGAGAGAGGGGAAAAAATGAGATGGAGTAAAGCTTTTTCAAAAACTGGCCTACTGGCATTGATGCTTGCCGTGGTCGGGAGCGGTATCTTTTTTTATGAACGTCAATATTGCGGCGCCGAACAGCCTGCGCGTTACGAGCCGCAGCAGCTGCGGCAGGTGATTACTGCCGACAGTAAAACCTCGCGGACTATTATGTGGCAGACGCAGGCGCCGGAAAGCGATGCCTGGGTGGAATATAAGCTGCAGGGCGAAAATGAGCTTCACAGGGTGCGGGCGCAGGGCAAAGAATTTGCAACAGATTCAGGGACGGTTTATCAGCAAAGTGTGACGCTGACAGCTTTGGAGCCGGGAACTGTTTATGAATACAGGGCTGGCGGCGGCAAAGAATTTTCTGCCTGGCAAACGTTGAAAACAGATACCGGAGGCGCTTTTACGGCTTTGATCTTCGGCGATTCGCAAAGCCTTGATTATAATGTCTGGCGTAAGACTGCCGCTTATGCTTACAGTCACGATCCGGAAGCCGCATTTTTCATCAATATGGGCGATCTTGTAGATAACGGCGAGCAATACAGCCAGTGGCGCAGTTGGTTCCGTGGAGCGTCCGGGCTGTTGCCGCAGATTCCGGTTGCTCCTATCAGTGGCAACCATGAAAATTATTCGCTGCAATGGAAACCTTACCGCGGCGATTTATATCTTAATTTGTTCGATCTGCCCCTGAATGGGCCGGAGGGTTTGCAGAAGCAGGCTTACAGCTATGATTACGGCGATGTGCATTTTTCTGTAATCGATACGCAGCAGGAGGAATTAAACGAGTGGCAGCCTGAACTGATCGCAAGTCAGGTGAGCTGGCTGGAGCGCGATCTGGCCGCCAGTGATAAGAAATGGAAAATCGTGTTGGTGCACCGTAATCTGTTCCGCTATCAGGACGGCAGACCCAATGAACTGGGCTCGGCACTTTTTCCGGTTATTGACCGTGGCAATGTCGATGTAGTTTTTTCTGCTCATAATCATACCTACGGCCGTTCTGCTCCGTTTAAAAACGGTAATGTGGCATCACAGGGAACGATCTATATTTCTTCGGGCCGCAGTGGTGATAAAACATGGGCCGGTTCGCGTGCCAAGCCGCAGGAGGTCGCTTTTGACGGCGTGCTTGACCAGCCTAATTATATGAAGCTGACTGTTAATGACGGCAAGCTGACAGTGACCAGCCTGAAGCAGGACGGCAAGCTGATCGATACGGTGACGCTGACGAAATGACAAGCTCTCGATTTTTTGATATAATGTTATTATTAACAAATCAACGAATGGAGTGACATCATGGCTAAAGACAGTTCTTTTGACGTTGTATCGCAGGTCGATATGCAGGAAATGGACAATGCGGTCAATCAAACGAAAAAGGAGATCGCCCAGCGTTATGATTTCCGCGGCAGTGATGCCAGCATCGAATTAGAAGAAAAATGTATCAAATTGGCAGCTGAAGACGAATATAAGCTGAACGCTATCATCGATATGCTGCGTGCCCGTATGGCTAAACGTGATATCCCGCTGCGCTGCCTGGAGCTGGGTAAGGTAGAGCCGGCATCCAAAGGCACAGTTCGCCAGACACTTACTATCCTGCAGGGTATACCGAAGGAAAAAGCCAAAGCGATCGTAGCCGCGATCAAAGCGACTAAATTGAAAGTCAATGCTCAGATGCAGGACGATCAGGTACGCGTCAGCGGAGCTAAAAAAGACGATCTTCAGGCTGTTATCCAAACGCTGAAAGCAGGCGACTTCGGCGTAGATTTACAATTCATCAATATGCGCTAAACTGGATTTTTATACTTCCTACGTAACGTAGGAAGTATTTTTTTATTTTATTGTTTTTGCCAGAGTTTGCCTATATAATAAATATAATCCATATTGCAAACTTGCAATAAATTTGGTGACAAGGAGCTGATTTGTTGAATTGGAGAAAGAGGTAAAGAGATTAAAGCTACATGGTTTCAATAATCTGACGAAAAGCCTGAGCTTTAATATGTACGACATTTGCTACACTAAGACGGTAGCAGACAGGGAGGCTTACCTGCAGTATATCGACGAGCAGTATAATGCCGACCGTCTTACGGAAATTTTAACAAATGTTTCCAACATTATCGGAGCAAACATTCTGAACATCGCCAAGCAGGATTATGAGCCGCAGGGCGCCAGTGTCACTATCCTCATTGCCGAAGGCTGTCTGCACAGCGTTGGTGCTGAAGATAACAGTTCCGCTCCGGGCCCTTTACCGGAAACAGTTTTAGCCCATCTAGATAAAAGCCATATCACGGTGCATACCTATCCCGAATATAACCCTATCGGTGGTATCAGTACCTTTCGGGCCGATATCGACGTATCTACCTGCGGTGAGATCTCACCGCTGAAAGCGCTTAATTATCTGATCCACAGTTTCGATACCGACATTATGACTATCGATTACCGTGTGCGTGGTTTTACGCGTGATATTACAGGACATAAACTGTTTATAGATCACAATATCACTTCAATTCAAGATTATATCCCTGAGCTGGTAAAGGAACATTACCAGATGATAGACGTGAACGTGTATCAGGAAAATATTTTCCATACCAAGTGTAAGCTCAAAGATTTCGACCTTGATAACTATCTGTTCGGGCTTAGCAAAGAACAGCTGCATCCAGGCGAAGTAAAACGGATTGAGGCCAAGCTGCGTCATGAAATGGACGAGATCTTCTACGGCAAAAATATGGACCGCATCAATCTTTAAGGAGGAGTAAGTATGCTGGATTTATGGTTTTCTGAATTTCACGCTCCCGACGCCAAACTTTCGATTTTGGTCAAAGAGCAATTATATAGCGAGCAGACTCCCTTTCAGAAAATAGACTTTTTTGATTCGGAAACTTTTGGTAAATTTTTCACTTTAGACGGGCTGATTATGATTACCGAAAAGGACGAATTTATTTATCATGAAATGATCAGTAATGTGCCGATGGCAGTTAATCCGGACATCAAAAAGGTCTTGATCATTGGCGGCGGTGACGGTGGTACTGCACGTGAGGTCTGCCGCTTTAAAACAGTAGAGCAGGTAGATATGGTCGAAATCGATGAACGTGTCGTACGTCTGTGCCAGAAATATTTTCCACAGACTGCTTGTGCGCTGGATAATGATCCGCGGATCAATCTGATTTTTGGCGACGGGTTAAAATTCGTACAAGACGCGCCTGAGGGTGCATATGATTTGATACTCGTCGATTCTACAGATCCGCTTGGACCTGGCGAAGGTCTTTTTACGACCGAGTTTTACCGCAATTGCTACCGGGCGCTGAATGATAAGGGTATCTTGATCAATCAGCACGAATCACCTTACTATAAAGAATATGCGTATGAAATGCGCCGGGCGCATAAAAAACTTGCTTCGGTATTTTCCATAGCAACAGTTTATCAATTTTATATGCCTACCTATTCTTCTGGACACTGGTTGTTCGGGTTTGCTTCGAAAGGTCTTGATCCAGTGAAAGATGCTGACTTTAAACGCTGGTCTGAATTTGGGCTGCAAAATCGTTATTATAATCCCGGGGTACATCTCGGTGCTTTTGCTCTGCCTAATTATGTACAGGAAGAACTTCAAAAAGAAGATTAATGATTCGTAACAAGGTATTCAGGTTTGTCTGCAAAAGCGGCAACACATTTATTGTGTTGCCGCTTTGTGATTTTATAACATAGATGGCTTTGTTTGAAAAATGTGTGATAAGATTATTTTTTGTAATTTTATTTTAACAGTATTGCTGGATATATGTATGTGTGTTATGATTTATTTATAAAAATACAAGCAAAACTTTAAAGTGTATTTGCATAGTATTTTTGCTGTAAGAATAATAATTGGGTGAAGTTTTACCTGTAGAATTAAGAGGTGATAAATTATCAGATACAGTAAAGAATTTATGGAAGTCCATAAAAATAAGAATGGTGGGATAATGGTGAAGAAAGTAATTTTGTATTTATTAACTATGATCTTTGCACTCAGCACAGCTACGGCACTTGCTGCAGAACCTGCTGACGCTCCTGTGTCTATGCGTGAAAGAATGGAAAAAATCAGGGTGGAGAGCGACCCGGTATATCAGGCAGAAAAAGCCAAAAGAATGGAAAATATGCCTAAAGTAGCTGTGCTTTATGTAAATAATGCCGAGACTACTTATAATGACGAAGTAGATGGAGTGGTTTTAGGCAATTTGGAAAAATGCATCAATGATGATAAATATATTTATATCAATGGTGAACCATATATCGAAAAGTTAAACAAAGTTGGTATTGTTGATATTACTACGGCTGAAAGAGCCGATATAGTTGATGCTTTTGAAGGTGAAGATGTTGATTATGTCGTTTTTATTGAAGTGCAGCCGTTTATAGCAAGAGACAAAGTGACGTTCTTTACAGTTGGTAAAGATATAACGACTACTGTACCATTGAAAATCATTGATTTGGTAAATGGTAAATATTTATATAATGGCAAGTTTACTGAGAAAGCTTCCGACAGCACAATGATCGGCGGCATAGGTAATAAATCGGTTGCCATGAAAGCCCTGAATAAGATCAACGAACAGATCACTTCTGTTTTAACTGTCAGATTGCCGGAAGAAAAATCTGTTGCGGTAGCTGCTGATAAAAAATAGGTTCTATAATGAAAAAATATTTTGATAAAAGGCTTATGGGGGTCTTTTTAATGATATTTGTATTTTTTACTGCGGCCTGCGAAGCTGAAGCGGCTAAAAGCTTGCGACAGAAAAGCAGCGTGCTTTTGGTGTTTAACAATATCGCCGGAACACGTTATGATGAAAAGCTTACCCAAATAGCATTGGAAAAGCTGCAGAAGAAAATCGAAGGAATTTATCTTGAAATCGATGCTGAACCTTATGGTGAAAACTTCAAAGAAAAGTCATTCGAAAAAGCTTCATTTGCAGAATTGACGGCGCAGGTTGATGGCTGCGGGGCAGATTATTTTGTTTATACCGAGCTGCAGCCCATTACAAAAGAAACACATTTTAATTTTATATATTTTGATAAAAATGTGGAAACCGGGCTGGTTTTGCGGATCGTGGATTTAAAGAATGATAAAGAACTTTATAATAAAAAATATTTGATAAAAGCTGAAGATTCTACTGACTATTTCTTTATCGGCAGCGGATCAGTTGCACAGAAGGCGTTAGATGCCATACTGTTCAGAGCTGGCGAAGCGATTTCAGTCAAGCTTCCGCTTTAAAAATAATCTTTAACAGCCTCCAACAAGTTTTATTACTTGTTGGAGGCTGTTTTTTGTAAAACAGTTCGTTTTACAAACTTTACATTGATTTTACAAAACTGCGCTAACGGATTTTACTTTGCTGGGATATGCTATAGCCATAGTCAGAAAACTAAAAATAAATCATAAAAATTTTGGAGGCTATAGTGATGAAAATGAACAAAAAAGCAGCAGGTATTTTATTAGCAGCAATGAGTACGATGATTTTTACCGGCTGCGGCAGCAGTGAATCGGAAAAGAAGGCTGATAATGCGGCAGCAGGCAGTAAGATCGTTGTTATCTCCCGTGAGGATGGAAGCGGTACACGCGGTGCCTTTATAGAATTGTTCGGTATTGAGAAGAAGGATGCTGACGGCAAAAAAATCGACCATACTACTGATAATGCTGCCATTACCAATAATACTTCGGTCATGATGACTACTGTCGCCGGTAATAAAGACGCTATCGGCTACATTTCACTGGGCTCTTTAAATGATACAGTAAAAGCGCTGAAAATCGATGATGCAGAAGCAAGTGCAGCCAATGTAAAAAGCGGTGCTTATAAAATCGCCCGTCCGTTCAATATCTGTACGAAAGATGGTTTGAGCGAAGTTGCCCAGGATTTCGTTGCTTTCATTATGTCAAAAGAAGGCCAGGAGGTAGTAGCTAAGGCCGGCTGCATCGGCGATGACAAAGCTGCGCCTTATAAAGGAACCAAACCGGCAGGTAAAGTAGTTGTAGCAGGTTCGTCTTCCATAACTCCGGCAATGGAGAAACTGAAAGAAGCGTATATGAAAATCAATCCGGCTGCTAATATCGAGATCCAGAGCAGTGATTCCACTACCGGCGTTAAATCTGCTGTCAGCGGTATATGTGACATTGGTATGGCTTCACGCGACTTGAAGAAGAGCGAGCTGGAACAGGGCTTAAAAGCAACTGTTATCGCTACTGACGGTATTGCGGTAATCGTAAATAAAGATAATAAAGTCGGCGATCTGAAAAAAGAACAGGTCGAAGCGATCTTTACCGGCAAGATTACTGAATGGAATAAACTGTAAGCAGATAAAACTGAACACTGTAAACTAACGGCTGCCTCTAGGGGCAGCCGCCTGTATAATGTGAGGGAGTATGGAGAAGCGTAAAGAAGAAATAATGAAGTTTGTTTTTCTGCTGGCGGCGTGTGCCTCTATCGCTACAGTAGCTATGATTTGTCTGTTTTTGTTTGCCAACGGGCTGCCAACTATCAGTAAGATCGGCGCTGCAGATTTTTTCTTAGGAGAAAGATGGCGTCCTGCCAACGATGTCTACGGCATTCTGCCGATGATCCTGGGCAGCTTGTACGTTACGCTGGGAGCGATCGTCGTTGGAGTTCCGGTCGGGATTTTGACGGCTGTCTTTATGGCGCGTTTCTGTCCTGAGAAAATATACAATGTGCTGAAGCCTTCTGTAGAATTGCTGGCTGGTATTCCTTCAGTTGTCTATGGTTTTTTCGGACTGGTAGTGATGGTCCCGTTTATCCGTGAACATATCGGCGGTACCGGCAGCAGTATGCTTACGGCTTCACTGCTTTTAGGCATGATGATTTTGCCGACACTGATCAGCGTCGCTGAAGCCGCGCTGCGTGCGGTGCCTGACAGTTATTATGAAGGGGCTCTGGCTTTAGGAGCAGGGCATGTCCGCAGTGTATTTTTTACAGTCGTGCCGGCTGCCAAGTCGGGGATTATGGCGGCGATCATTCTGGGAATGGGACGGGCCGTCGGCGAGACGATGGCTGTAATTATGGTCGCAGGCAATCAGGCCAGAATGCCTATAGGTATTTTAGAAGGCGTGCGCACGATGACAACAAATATTGTCATTGAAATGGGATATGCTGCGGATCTGCACCGTGATGCGTTGATTGCAACGGCTGTCGTTCTGTTTGTATTTATCCTGATTATTAATTTGACTTTTTCGTACCTGAAAGGTAAGGTGGTACAGCAATGACGGGTTTAAAAGCGCAGCTTAACCGTAAGCTGCATGAATGCGGACGCGATCCGCTGTCGTTGTTTTTACTGGGCTGTGTGATTGCTGCAGCGCTGATTACTTTCATGGTGTTGAGTTTTTTACTGGGGTATATTTTGTGGCAGGGGCTGCCAAATATAGAAACAGGTTTGTTTGCTTTGCAGTATAATTCAGAAAATGTTTCTCTGTTTCCTGCTTTGGTTGATACAGTGCTGATGGTAATAATGGCGCTGGCTATTGCGACTCCGCTTGGTATATTTGCGGCGGTCTATCTGGTCGAATATGCTAGCCGCGGCAACAGGCTGGTAAGCTTGGTACGTGTAACTGCTGATACTCTTGCCGGTATCCCTTCGATTGTATATGGTTTGTTTGGTATGCTGTTCTTCGTTACTTATTTGAAATGGGGCTATTCCTTACTTGCCGGCGCCTGTACTGTTGCGATCATGATTTTACCTCTTATCATGCGCACGACAGAAGAAGCATTAAAAGCGATCCCTGACAGCTACCGTGAAGGCAGTTATGGCTTAGGGGCAGGCAAGCTGCGGACCGTTTTTGCCGTAGTTCTGCCTTCAGCGGTTCCCGGTATTCTGGCGGGCGTTATTCTTTCCATTGGCAGGATCGTAGGCGAAACGGCAGCGCTTATTTATACAGCCGGTACGGTGGCGGCACTTCCTGACGGGGTGCTGTCGTCAGGACGAACTCTGGCAGTACATATGTATGTGCTGGCCAGCGAGGGTTTGTACATGAAACAGGCTTATGCGACGGCTGTAATTTTAGTTGTGATCGTTGTTGCTATCAACGCTCTGTCGAGCAGACTGGCAAAACAATTGATGAAGGGAAAATAATATGGATACGAAAATAGCTATTGAAACTTTGGATTTATATTACAGTGAATTCCATGCGCTAAAAAATATCAATATGCGGATACCGGAAAAAGAGATTACTGCATTTATAGGTCCTTCTGGCTGTGGCAAATCAACACTGCTGAAATCTTTGAATAGAATGAACGATCTTATCGAAGGCTGCCGTATTACAGGCAGGGTTTTGCTGGACAATGATGACATTTATGCCAATGACGATGTTAATTTGCTGCGTAAACGTGTGGGCATGGTTTTTCAAAAGCCGAATCCTTTTCCGATGAGTGTGTATGATAATATTGCTTTCGGACCTCGAACACATGGCGTCAAAGGCAAAGCTAAGCTGGATGATATGGTGGAGGAGGCTTTGCGTAAGGCGGCAATCTGGGATGAAGTCAAGGACAGGCTTGATAAAAGCGCTTTGAGTTTTTCTGGTGGTCAGCAGCAGCGGCTCTGCATTGCCCGCGCGCTGGCGGTACAACCGGAGGTTTTGTTAATGGACGAGCCTACTTCGGCACTGGACCCGATTTCGACCCTGAAAATAGAAGATTTGGCATTGGAATTGAAGCAAAATTATACTATCGTGATTGTAACGCATAATATGCAGCAGGCGGTGCGTATTTCTGATAAAACAGCCTTTTTTCTTTTGGGTGAAGTGGTAGAGTTCAACGATACTGATAGTTTGTTCTCGAACCCGCAGGAGAAAAAGACTGAAGATTATATTACAGGGAGGTTTGGCTGATGGTAAGGAGCAGATTTGCGGCTCAGATGGAGCTTTTGAACACAGAACTGATCGTAATGGGCACTTTGTGCGAGAATGCTTTGGAGCATGTGATGCAGGCTTTGCAGGAAGATAATGATGCTTTGAACAGAGAAATTATTATTTTAGGCAAACGCACAGAGGAAAAAGAGCGGGAAGTAGAGAATATTTGTATAAATCTGCTTTTGAAGCAGCAGCCTGTCGCTTCTGATTTGCGTCAGATTTCAGCGGCGCTGAAAATGATTACGGATTTGAGCCGTATCGGTGAACAGGCGGGCAATATTGCTGAGATTTTAGGCAAGGCTGAATTTGGCAGGGATTACGATACAACGCTTTTGCAGCAAATGGCGACAGCGGCGAAAAAGATGGTCAGTACCAGTCTGGACGCTTTTGTGAAGGGCGATCTGCGCCTGGCTCAGCAGGTAGAGCGTGACGATGATGTCGTTGACGAATTGTTCAGCAGGGCAAAAAAAGAATTGATCCAGGTCATACGCAGCACGCAGGATAGCGGAGAGCAGGCTATTGATTACCTGATGATCGCCAAGTATTTTGAAAAAATCGGCGACCATGCGGTAAACATTTCCCAATGGGTGCTGTTTATGATTACAGGAGCACATGAGGAGGATACTGTGCATGATCTTTTGCGTGGAGGACGATCCTAATATTCGTGAATTAGAAGTTTATACATTGCAGTCAGTTGGTTTTAAAGCTCTGGGCGTAGGCAGCGGTGATGAGTTGTTCAAAGCGCTGGAATGCGGCAAGCCGACTCTGATTCTGCTGGACATCATGCTCCCGGGTGAAGATGGCCTTAGTCTGCTGAAGCGGCTGCGCAGCGATAAACGGACCGCACAGGTGCCGGTGATCATGGCAACAGCCAAAGGCTCAGAATTCGACAAAGTTCATGGTCTTGATAATGGGGCTGATGATTATATAGCCAAACCTTTCGGCATGATGGAAATGGTGTCGCGGGTCAAAGCCGTACTGCGGCGTTATAAGCAGGAGGATAAGCAGAGCAGGCTTACTGCCGGCGAGTTGGTAATGGAGATCGATAAACACCGCGTGATGGCCGGTGGTCAGGAGGTAGTTCTGACATTTAAGGAATTTGAGCTTTTACATAAGCTGTTAGAGCGGCCGGGACAGGTTTTTACGCGCGAACAGCTTTTAACTGATATCTGGGGTTATGATTTTGCCGGCGAGACACGTACTGTCGATGTTCATGTGCGTACGCTGCGGCTGAAACTGGGCGAAGCAGGAGCATTGGTAGAAACTGTACGCGGCGTCGGTTATCGTATAGGAGCTGGCTATGAGAAATAAAATTTTCAGCGGTCTGCTGTTTTTGTCAACGGCGGCTGTTATCATTGCTTCCGTGCTGATTGCGGTTATTATGTACCAGGGGTCGATGACCACAATGCAGCGTGATTTGAGACAGGAAGCAACTTTTATAAAAATGGGTCTGGAACAGAGCGGGAAAAGCTATCTGCAGGCATTGACCATGGAAAGCGGTAAGCTGACTCGTGTTACTTTGATTGCTCCTGACGGCAGGGTCATCTATGACAATCATGTGGCAGCCGAAAAAATGCTTAATCATAAAGATCGTGAGGAAGTACAGGAAGCGTTAGCAAGTGGAATTGGTTTGGCCGAGCGTATGAGCGATACTCTGTCAGAAAAAACTTTTTATTTTGCGCTGCGGCTGGATAATGGTGATATACTGCGTGTTGCAAGAACGACAGACTCTGTTTTTGCGACGGTGGCCGGCAGTATTCCCTATATGATCGCGGTAGTGCTGGTGGTGGCTTTGGTGGCTATGCTTCTGGCACGGCGGATTACTGATAAAATGGTTTTACCGCTGGATCAGGTGGATCTGGAAAACCCACTGGAAAATGATACTTATGATGAACTGGCACCGTTTTTAACACGGATCGCCCAGCAGCAGAGGCAGGTTTCAGAAGGCTTAAAGCAGCTGCGGCAGAAGCAGAATGAACTGGCGGCTATTACTCAGAGTATGAATGAGGGTCTGATCCTTTTGAATGACCGGCAGAATATTTTATCGATCAACGACAGTGCCGCCAAATTATTTGGTTTGCAGGATCATGAAGTCGTTGGTAAAAATATTCTGACTTTGGAGCGAGGCCAGGAAGTGCAGGAGCTGCTGCAGAAGGTAGCTGTGGGCGGCAGCGGTGAAAGTCTGTATCAGAAGGACGGGCGCTTTTATCAGCTATGCGGCAGCAGTGTTGGCGGTAAAGGCAGCGTATTGCTGATTTTTGATGTTACTGAAAAGCGTGCAGCAGAAACACTGCGGCGTGAGTTTTCTGCAAATGTTTCGCATGAACTGAAAACACCGCTGCAGTCGATTTTGGGTTATGCTGAGATTATGAAAAACGGGTTAGTTCAGGAAGGAGATAAGCAGCGCTTTCTGGAAAAAATCTACAGTGAGGCCGGGCATCTGATTGTGCTTATCGATAATATTATGAAACTGTCGCGTTTAGACGAGTCGGCGAATAATATGAACAACCTGGAAATTATCGAATTGAAAAAGCTGGCTGAAGGTACAGTTCAGCGTCTGCAGGAACAGGCTGCCGGAAAAAATGTCGCAATAAGCGTCAGTGGCTGTGAAGCTGAGGTAGAAGGAGTACCTGCAGTTTTGAGCGAGGTTATTTATAACCTTATTGACAACGGGATCAAGTATAATCGTGAAAACGGCAGCGTTGAGATTACAGTAGCCGTAATTCCCGGTGAAGCAGTACTGACATTTAAGGATACCGGCTGCGGTATCGGCAGTGCTGATAAAGAGCGGGTTTTTGAACGCTTTTACAGGGTTGATAAAAGTCACTTTAAAGAAACCGGCGGCACAGGTTTGGGACTTTCCATAGTCAAGCATGGGGTGATGTTCCATAAAGGTCGCATTGAGCTGGAAAGTGAACTGGACAAAGGGACTACTATAAAAATCTTTTTGCCGCGGAAATAATTTAAACACCCTCCACCAATAATTATTTGATGGAGGGTGTTTTGTTTTTGTTGTAAAATTAATAATAAAACTTATATTTAATTGCTCAAAAGATATAATTTTGTTAAAATGAATATAAATATTAAAATATAATAAACAAGCTTGATTGACAGGAAAGATAAGGTAACAATTTTCATATGAAGCTTCTTAAAAGTACTTTTGTTTGGTTAGCGATAATAATGTCTATTTGTGCCTGTGTGACTGCGAATGCTGCAGAAACACAGGCTAAAAAAGTTTTAAAGGTGGCATTCCCTGAAACACGCGGTATATGTGAGACATACGCAGATGGCACACGTGGCGGTGTTGTCTATGAATGGTTAGTTGAAATCGCTAAATATACAGGTTGGGAATATGAGTTTATTGGAGATTCCATTAGCCAGTCAATAAAAAATATGGAACATAATAAATATGATCTTATGGGTGCTGTGTTAAAGTCACCTGGATTTGGTGAAAACCTGTATTATCCTGAACATCTGATGGGTTATAGCTACAGTTTGCTGATTTATAACAAAAATGACCAGAATATCAAGGGATTCGATATCAAAAGTCTGGAAGGGAAAACGATTGGTGTTTTTGCCAAGGCTACTGATAAAATAAAGCGCTTAAATAATGTTTTAGAATTCAATGATATAAAAAGCGATATCAAATATTACGGTACTTCTGATGAATTTGAAAGTTCTTTGGATAATGGTGAAGTGGAGCTGCTTTTAGTAAGCGATCTTTTTAACAAGCTGGCTGATTATAATGTCGCATTGCGTTTTAATTCTGAACCTTGTTATATCGTTGCCAGGAAGGACGATCCGGAAACAAGTGCGCAGCTGAATGAAGCTATAAAAAAGATTTATGCAGTCAATCCGAATTTTGGCGAAGCCCTGTTTCAAAAATATTTTCCTGTCAATTACAGTAACACTGCTGTATTCTCAGAACAGGAAAGTACGTTTATACATAAAAATGGCCCATTTAAGGTAGCTGTAGTAAAAAACAATTATCCTTTTTATTATATTAAGGATGGTGAACCTAAAGGTATCGTTCCTGAAATTTTTGCATTGATTGCTGCTCAGATCGGAGCGGAGTTTGAGTATATAACGGCTGCTTCCTATGGGCAGACTTTGGAATTGGTCAAAAGCGGTCAGGCAGATATCCTTGGTTATTATATCAATGAAAATGACGCCTTTAATCCTGATGGTTTAAATATCACCAAAAATTATATGATGCTTAATTCTATCATCATGCGTAATAAGTATACACCTTTCCCAAATGATAAAAATATTGCTGCAGTCATAAACGGCAGCTGTGCATCGCGTAATATCAAACATACAGACGTTGCGCATTTTGATACATATGAAGAATGTCTGAATGCAGTAGATTCGGGAGAAGCTTCTTATAGCAGAATACCTGTCGTTGTTTTGGAAGATCTGTATATGAGTGATTATTATACTAATATCATTCCTGTTATAGAGAGTCCTGAGATATATTTGTCTTTGGGGGTCAGCAGCAGTAATGATATACAGCTGTATTCTATTTTGAATAAAAGTCTGGTCAACCTGACCAATGAGCAGACTGCGCAGGTTTTATCCAATAATACCTTGATGTCTGGCAAGAAAGAAATGTCTTTCAAGGCTTTGGTTTATTCTAATCCGGTCATATTTTCTCTGATCATAATTGGGTTTATTTTACTTGTGGTAACGATTGTTTTTATGTATTTTTGGTTTAAAATGAAAAATCAGGTCATTTATTTTAAAATGAAAAAAGTAGAAAACATCAGCAAGGTGCGTTCAGAGTTCCTTTCCAGGATGTCACATGAAATAAGAACTCCTTTGAATGCAATAATCGGATTGGCTAATCTGATGCGGCTTTCCGGTGAAGGGGATCCTGTGACGCAGAAAAATATTTCCAAAATTGATTCTTCTGCTAAATTTTTATTATCGATCGTCAATGATATCCTTGATATGTCAAAAATAGAAAGCGGCAAGATCCAGATCGAAAGCAGGCCTTTTTCTATGGATAATCTGCTGCGGCAGCTGAGCAATATTTTTCTGGTGATGGCGGAAGAGAGGAAAATCAAATTAAAGTTTAAATGCTGTTTTACACATAAAAATTTTGTTGGAGATGAGCTGCATTTAAAGCAGGTTCTTATTAATTTGCTCTCCAATGCCCATAAATTTACAGAAAACAATGGCGAGATAACGGTAACGGTTCTGGAAAGTACTGCTGAAGAAGGGGTTTCTGAGCTGCGTTTCAGTGTTTGTGATACAGGCATTGGTATTCCTGAAACAGATCTGGAACGTATTTTTGGATCGTTTGAGCAGGTCTTCCGAAAAAGCCGCAGCAATCAGCAGGGAACTGGGTTGGGGCTGGCTATCAGCCGCAATTTGGTAGAATTGATGGGCGGTATTTTAAGTGTACGCAGTGAGGTTGAAAAAGGTTCTGAATTTTTCTTTACTATCAAGCTGCCTGTTTACGAAAAACAGTTTGATGAAATCCTGGAGAATAATAACGAAGTCAGAATACATAGTTATTTAGCGGGTAAAAATATTTTGTTGGCAGAAGATAATGATCTTAATGCCGAGATTGCCGTAACGATGTTGGAAATGCAGGGGGTACATGTTGAACGCGTTGTAAACGGACAGCAGGCTGTAGACAGGTTTCAGGAAACTTTGCCAGGCACTTATGACCTGATTTTAATGGATCTGCAGATGCCGGTAAAGGGCGGGCTTGAAGCTGCTGCAGAGATCAGGTCTTTGAGCAGGGACGACGCACAGGAAATACCAGTTATCGCTATGACCGCCAATACGCTGCAGGAAGATCGTGAGAAAGCGCTGGCTGCGGGAATGAATGCTTTTATTCCCAAGCCGTTCGATGTGGAACAATTGTATAAAAGTATTGAAAAGTTTCTGCATTAGCTGATAGTATTTGCTGAAGTCATAACAAAAGAAACTTTTATCAAGGAGAGGTTGCTTTGCAGCAAAAATATTTGTGTTTCTTGGCTATATTTTACCTGGTGCTTTTCTCAATGAAAACCGCGGCTGCAGCGGGTGAAGCGGAATTTTATTTAGAGCCGATGATAGTTACGGCCGCGCGTTATGACAATAGTGCAGGTAAACCAGGTTACTATAAAGTTGATGAAAAGAAGCTGGAAAACGGCAATTATGATAATGCTTTGGATGTGATTCAGCAACTGCCGGGTGTTACTTTGATGGCAAGGGGCGCCAGCGGTGGTATGAATGCCTATAGTAAGGTTTTGCTGAATGGTTCTGACCGTTATTTGGTAATTATTGACGGTGTGCGTTCTAACTGGAACGGCAGCAGTTATAATGATTTTGATTTCGGTGTACTGCCGGCGGGAATGCTGGAAAGTGTAGAGGTTTTGCCGTCAGCAGCCGGAAGCGTTTACGGTAATGCTGCTAAAGGCGGTGTGATCAGGATAACTACAAAAAAAGCTGTTGAAGGTGTTAAAACCAGTATCAATCTGGAAACGGGCAGTTATGGACGTGAGCAAGAGAATATTTTACATTTAGGCAAAAGCGGTGAATGGAGCTGGTCGGTTTATGCCCGAAAAAGTATTATGGGCGATTACAGTAGTGCAAGGCAGAGTATACCTTCATACGAAAATGTTGAAAATGCTGGTATCAAATTGACCAAAGCCTGGGGTGAAACTGCTGATCTGACTTTAAGCTACAGCGTTTTCAGCGGCAGGTATAAATCAAAGATCTTCAATTATAAGAATACGGAACCTGATGAAACTAAGCCGCCAAAGTTAGTTAAAAATATTTTTATGACCGATGCCCGCAAGACAGAAGATAATCTAACTCTGGAATATGAGCGTAAATTTTCGGATACAGAAAATAATATTGTGGGTATTTACAGACGCAGCAGCAATTCCGCCTATGATAGAAGTTTAAATGTTGAACGACCATGGCTGCTTGATTTACGGACGGAAGGTTTTTTTGACCGTTACAGTAAACAGTGGCACCCAAAACATACTTTGACCGGCGGTGTGGAATATTACAAGGATAAGGTCCTTGATTATCAGGATCTGGCAGCAAAATATAGTGACGGAACTGTGATCAGTAAAGCTGTTTATCTGCAGGATGTCTGGCAGCTGGCTGACAGCGTCAAAGCTGTCGGCAGTCTGCGTCAGGATTGGAATTCTTATGCAGGGAGCAAGCTTTCTCCTGCTTTGTCATTGGAATATCAGCCCTCTGAAAAGGTATTATATACTTTGGCCTATACAGAATATTTTGCGCCGCCCAAGCAGCTGCAGATATTTTCTCCTGATTATGGTGACGAGGCGCTGAAGCCAGAAGAAGGTAGGGTTTATGAAGCGGGATTAACTTATATACCGGATGAGTCTTCGTCATTAAAAATTAATGTTTTTCATCGTGATGCAACTGATGTCATTGCAGTAGATATAAGTTTACCAAAATATCTTCGTCGATATGCCAATATTGCGCATGAGAAAGCAACAGGATTTACTGTTTCCGCATCGAAACGGTTTTCAGAAAAGTGGCGTTCTCTGGTGGCTTATACACAGACGAAAGTGGATACAGAACGTAAAAATTCAAGCCCTGTAAGTACGATGATACCTCACGGTGAACTGTTGCTTGATTTGATGTACGAATATGATAAGTATAGTGTGCTGCTGCAGGGGCGCGGAGTTTTTGATCAGGCGAACGGCCGTGGTGAAAATCGTTTTGCCAATAATAATTACTGGGTATGGAATGCTTCATTGAACTATAAACTGCAGAAAAATACCAGGCTTTATGTGAAGGTCAATAATATTTTTAATCAGTTTTATTCCAATTGGGACAATGAGAGCGGCGGATTTCTTGGATTTGATGAGTGGTATGCCGAACCTGGGCGTAACTATCAAATTGGTATAAACTACAGTTTTTAATGCTTCAGGAAAACAGCAAAAGCCATCTGTGTATTTGCAGATGGCTTTTCTGTATTGTGGAATTCTGGTGTTCAGCTCAAAGTTAAAGAAAGAGAGATGTTTAGATTAAATTTATTAAATGTTTATCTACAAGTTGCTGATCGGTATGCAAAAAAAATCAGAAGACATCCGATGCAGATGTTGATTAATTGCTGTAGTGAAGGTGACAATAGAGGTGCGCTGCTGTTACCTAAAAAAGCGAGCAGACAGAGAAATAAGAACGTTGCACTTATACAGCCACAAGTGAAAGAAAGAAGCTGCTGTCTGTTGAGCCGGTACTGGGAAACTTGTGCTGAAAGCATACCTAACCAGAAAATAATCGTCAGGGGATTGCTGAGCGTAAGCAGCCCTGCAGCGTAAAAACTGCTGATTTGTGGCAGCATAATAGTGGCAGTTGAAATCTGTGGATGAAAAACATCAGCTAAAGCAGTAACTGCAAAGCAGAGAAGCACGGCAGCACCGCAATAACGTAGTTTTTTTTGTATGCCCGGATAATTTTTCAGGCAAGTTCCTAAACCATATAATGCCAGCAGGATATAGAAAGCGTCAACCAAAACTACTGCCAGTACGGCTTTCAACGCTTCGGTTATTCCCCGGGCAATAGCTGTTTGCAGAATAAAAAGACAAACCGGACCGATTGACAGCTGTAAAATTATACCAAGGCGCAGACCGCGTATAAAAGAGTTCAGCAATTTAACTCTTCCTTTAGCGTTGCCAGAGTAATAAAGGTATTAGAACTGCTGACGCCGGTGATTTTTTTTAGCTTATTAGTAAGAAAGCTTTCCAGAGCATCGGTATCTCTGACGCTTACTTTAAGCAAATAGTCGTAAGCTCCGGCAAGATGATGACATTCAAGTACATCCGGAAGAACGGTTATCTGACTGCGGAAAGCATTGATATGCTCGGTTTTATCAATATTTACAAAAATAAAAGCTAAAAGTTTTTGCCCGGTCTGCCGGCGGTCGAGCTTGATTGTATACTTTTGAATAATCGAATTTTGTTCGAGTTTACGTATTCTTTCGGCAACAGCAGGAATTGACAGTTTTACTTTTTTACTTATCTCAGAAGCGGTGACGCGCCCATTTTCCTTTAAACAGTCTAGAATTGCAGTATCAATATTGTCCATAAAAACCTCCTTAAGTAAATAATATAGCAATTCTTTATTAAAAGTAAATAATTTATTGAAAAACGATAAATATTTAAGTAAATAGGCAGATAATATAAAAAAATACCGTTGGACTAAGTTGTTCAACGGTATTTTAAGACAGTTATTTCTTTTTATCTTTTTTCAGTTCTACATCAATTTCAAAAAGTCTGTTCCAGGGGAAAGAAATATCAAAATTACTTTTTTCTGTAAATTTATAACGTCCTGATAAATCTCGGCAAACGCCTAAAGCCAGATCGTGAACTGGTTTCTGATAAGGGCCGAGAAGGTAAACTGCATTTTTTTGATTTTTGCTTTCCAAAAATGCAGTAGCACTGCGTCGGGCATTGGCCTGATAATACCAGTCGTCTATAACTCTGATACGCATCAGTTTTTCAGCATCCGGTTTTGACATCTGCGGAGTCAGTATACCCTGACAAATGGCAAATCCAACGGTATTGTCCGCAGTATTCCAGCCATTATAGGCTGTCAGCCGTTCCAACTGCCCCTGTTTGGCCAGTTCGTTCATAAAGCCATTGTCAGCTCCGTTAGAATAAGCTACGTCGGCCAAAGATACCCGGTAGCCGTTATCCATAAGCTGCTTGAGCTGTTTGATATAGGTACGGTTTTGCGGTGAAGAGAAAAACTGATTGGAAGGAGCGGTAGAATCCATCATTATGCCGTCAAAGGGCGTGTTTAGTGCCAAAACAACGTCTGCGTTAGCGGCACTGGTAGCAGTACGTCCGTCTACTGCTAAAATCTGCTGTGGCACTGATTGACCCAAGGTCATATCAGAATATTGCGGCAGCGTTCGCGGTCCCCAGCCATCTGCATAATAGGCGTAAACACGTGGCTGATAACGCTTCAGTTCGTTTCCGGCTCTGGTCAGCAGCAGCAGCCCGAGCTGGTCGACACCGGGGATTATCTGAAAAGTTCGCTGCGTAAGATCATAGGTTTCCTGAGTGAGCTTGCGTGCTTCCATATGGGTATGCGATAACGGAGCATTATCGTCCTTGCCGATTGCGAGAAAGTGAAAATGGTTGCTGCGGGTCATTTCTGTCAGCTTGCTGTTGATATTGAGATTTTTTTGGCGGCGTTCCAGCCAGTCCTGCAAATCTGCTTTAGGCAGGTTGGTAGACAAAGTTTTTTTCGTTAAAGCATCTTTGAGGCTGAGTCCAATCAAATCTTCGGAGTCACAAAGCTCGGAATAACGAAAAATAGCCGGACCGATTTTCGAATAATATGGAGGCTCAACAGCGCCAAAACTGGCGCGCGGAGTTCTCATCAAGGTAGAGAAAGCATAAAGCCGTACTGGGAACTGATCACGCAGTGTTTCGAGTCGCTGCAGACGCTGCTCTAAAACTGCCTGCGGTTCGTGATGAGTACGTGATGCAACCAGACCGCCGTAGATCAGACTGTCTGTGGAAATGACGGCAGCGTCTGCATGAGGCGCACGGCTGACGAGCCATTTCCATAATTCATCAGGACTGCCGTTTCGATTATATGAAGCCAGATATTTATCAGGCGGAAGCAGTACTTTGTAGCCCGCTGCTTCCATTGTTTTGGCAACATAAGAGGAACAGACAGGACGGTTATCCAAAGGTAAAAACAACAGAGTTTCTTTTTGGTTTTCCTCTGCCTGAGCCGAACTAAAAGATAGAAGCAGCAGGGAAAACAGCAGTATTTTTCTGAATGGATTATTCCAGATCTTCATCGGGGCATCTCCTAAAACTATTACTAATCTTAATATAATTATAAGGTAACGATATAAATTTGGCTACAAGAATTTTACAAATCAAAATTATTGACAATAATTATTGTTAAGTTTATAATTAAACATAGTCACATAATCAATCGGTTATGCGAAGGAAGAGGTTAACATATCTTTCCTGCAGAGAGAGGCGCCCTGGCTGTAAGCGCTTTGGAAAAATGATAGACCTTACCACCTTCAAACCACATTGCGGAACCTCTGCTCTGGCAGTTAGTATGCAGTGTCGTATGCCGGCGTTAACGGTACCGAGTGGACTTGCCAGCGGCAGGTCAATTAGGGTGGAACCGCGGTCAACTCCGTCCCTTTCCAGGGAACGGAGTTTATTTATTTTTAGGAGGCTAGTAAAATGGCAAATGTTAAAGTAACCTTAAAAGATGGCAGTGTAAAAGAAGTTGCTGCCGGAACGACATTGCTGGAAGTAGCAAAAGGTTTGTCGCAGAAACTTGGCAAACAGGCGCTTTTGGCTGTGGTAGACGGTGTGAATAAAGATTTGACAGATAAATTGGAGCATGATGCATCAGTTGAATTTGTTGTTCCTGAAAGCTCTGAAGGACTGCATGCGATTCGCCATACGGCGGCACATATCATGGCCCAGGCAATTCAGCACTTGTTCCCCGATACTAAATTTGCTATCGGACCTGCTATTTCTAATGGTTTTTATTATGATTTAGACAGCGAGCATGTTTTTGTCCCGGAAGATCTGATTGCTATTGAAAAAGAAATGGCTAAGATCGTTAAAGCCAATCTTCCGCTTGTACGCAGTGAATTGCCGCGCAGTGAAGCGTTGAAAATGTTTGCAGACAAAGATGAAAAATATAAGGTCGAACTGATCAATGATCTGCCTGAAGATGCAGTTATCAGCACTTATACGCAGGGGGATTTCACAGACTTATGCGCAGGGCCGCATTGTCCGTCGACCGGCAGGGTAAAAGCTTTTAAACTGCAAAGTATTGCCGGCGCTTACTGGCGTGGTGATGAAAAAAATAAAATGCTGCAGCGTATCTACGGCACCGCTTTTCCTAGTAAGGAAGAACTGGACGCTTATCTGCATATGCTTGAAGAAGCTGCCAGACGTGATCATCGAAAACTTGGCAAAGAGCTGGATCTGTTCAGTATCATGGAAGAAGGTCCTGGGTTCCCGTTTTTCCATCCCAATGGCATGGTAATCCGCAACGAGCTGATCAATTATTGGCGTGAAGTGCACAGACGTTATGGTTATCAGGAAATCAAAACTCCGATGATCTTGTCCCGTAAGTTATGGGAGACTTCTGGACACTGGGACCATTACCGTGAAAATATGTATGTTACTGAGATCGACAACGAAGATTACGCTATCAAACCCATGAATTGCCCCGGTGGTATGCTGGTCTATAAAACTCATCCGCATAGCTACAGGGAATTACCGATCCGTGCCGGCGAGCTTGGACTGGTACATCGTCATGAATTGTCCGGTGCTTTGCATGGCTTGTTCCGTGTGCGCTGCTTTACGCAGGATGATGCTCATATTTTTATGATGCCGAGCCAGATCAAAGACGAGATCCAAAATGTTATTCGTTTATTTGACGAGGTTTATGCAACCTTTGGGCTGAAATATCATGCCGAGCTTTCGACCCGCCCGGAAGATTCAATGGGTGATGCTGAAACCTGGGAAACTACAACTAATGCTTTGAAGAGCGCAATGGAAGATTTTGGACTTGATTATGTTATCAATGAAGGCGACGGAGCTTTCTATGGCCCTAAGATCGACTTTCATCTGACAGATTCTATCGGTCGTACATGGCAGTGCGGCACTATTCAGCTGGATATGCTGCTGCCAGAAAAATTTGATTTGACCTATACCGGCGAAGATGGTTTGAAGCATCGTCCGGTTATGATCCATCGTGTGGTTTATGGTTCTATAGAGCGTTTTATCGGTATCCTGATTGAGAACTATGCCGGTGCTTTTCCTGCCTGGCTTGCTCCCTGCCAGGTGCGTGTAATGCCGATTACCGACAAGCATTATGAGTATGCTAAAAAATTGAGTGATGAAATGTTTAAATTGGGGCTGCGTGTTTATCTTGACGATCGTAACGAAAAAATCGGTTATAAGATTCGTGAAGCACAGCTGCAGAAAGTTCCGTATATGCTTGTTATCGGTGATAAAGAAGTTGAAGACGGTACAGTTGCTGTGCGCCGCCGCGGCGAAGGAGATATCGGAGCTATGAAGCAGGAAGATTTTATTGCCATGCTGCAAGAAGAAATTGCCGATAAAAAATAATTAGATATGAATGTCGTGCTAGATAAGTGGTAACGGAAATAGATAATAATTATTGAAAAAACGAATGAAAAGTGTTATAATATACCCAGTAAAAACGGCATTTTAAGCTGTTAAGGAGGATGTTATCATGAATAAAAAAGTTTATAAGGTTTTTAATGAACAAGTACAGGCTGAATTGTATTCTGCATATATGTATCTTGCGATGAGCCTGGATATGGAAGCTAAAAATTATAAAGGTATGGCTAAATGGCTTTATCTGCAATATGAAGAAGAACGTGAACACGCTTTGCGCTTCGTAAAATTTATGCAGGACTGCGGTGTGCAGCCTCAGCTTCTGCAGATTGATATGCCGGCGGCTGATTACGGTACCCCTCTGAATTTGTTCAAAAAAGTTTTAGAGCATGAAAAATATGTTACTTCCCGTATTTATGATATGTATGAAGTAGCTTTGAAAGAAAAAGATTACGCGGCTCAAAGTTGTCTTAAATGGTTTATCGATGAGCAGGTAGAAGAAGAAGCCAATGCTTCTGAGATTGTTGAAAAGCTGGAAATGATCGGCGATAATATTTCCGGATTGTTTTATCTTGACGGACAGCTGGGAGCAAGAAAAGATTAATAAATATGTTGACACAAAGTTAACATTATGATATTATATCCAAAGTAACAAAGCAGAAGCCGCTCGCTTCTCACCTTGCAGCAAAAGCTCGACAGGGTCGGATATGATTTTCAGCGCGGGCAGTATTATCTGCTCGCGTTTTTTATTTAATTTTGGAGGTGAACGGTTATTAGCAAAGAAAGCTTGCGTATCAATGAAGAAATTCGGGCACGGGAAGTGCGCGTTATTGCCGGTGAAGGCGAACAGCTGGGTATTATGTCCGGTCGTGATGCTTTGCAGCTGGCGCAGGAAAGACATCTTGATTTAGTGGAGATCGCTCCTACAGCGAAACCTCCGGTGTGCCGGATTATGGATTACGGCAAGTATCGTTACGAGCAGCAAAAACGAGATAAAGAAGCTCGTAAAAAGCAAAAGACCTTTGATATCAAAGAAGTCAAATTGCGCCCCGGTATTGAGGATCATGACTTCGGCGTCAAATTCAAAAATGCAGTGCGATTCCTGGAAGACGGCGACAAAGTAAAAGTCACCATCATGTTCCGTGGCCGCGAATTATCGCATCCTGAGCTTGGCGAAGTGTTGCTCAAAAAAATGGCTGAACAGCTCAAAGACATGGCTGTCATTGAGCGTGCACCTAAATTAGAAGGCAGAAACATGATTATGATTGTTGCGCCTAAAGCTACCAAATAAGGAGGACTTAACAATGCCTAAAATGAAAACCCGCAGAGCTGCTGCTAAACGTTTTAAAAAGACTGGTACCGGTGAATTCAAACGTGCTAAAGCTTTTAAAAGCCATATTCTTGAACATAAATCTCCTTCCCGCAAGAGAAACTTGCGTAAGGCTGCACTTGTTCACAAAACTGATCATGAACGCGTAGCAAAAATGCTGCCGTACGCATAATAGATAAGGGAGGCTGACTATAATGGCAAGAATTAAAGTGGGCGTTACTGCTCATCGTCGTCATAAAAAAATCTTAAAACTGGCTAAAGGCTATCGCGGTTCTAAACATTTGCTGTTCAAAAAAGCTAATGAAACTGTTATGAAAGCTTTGAGCTATGCTCGTCGTGACCGTCGTGCTAAAAAACGCGAATTCCGTCGTTTGTGGATCGCTCGTATCAACGCTGCTACCCGTGCTAACGGCATGAGCTACAGCCGTTTCATGAATGGTCTGGCTAAAGCTGGTATCGAAATGAACCGTAAAGTTTTGGCTGATATGGCTATTTATGATGCAGCTGCTTTCACCAAACTGGTAGAAGCTGCTAAAGCTGCTCTGTAAGAATTACTGCTTACAGTACAAATGAATTGAATTGCTGCTGCTGCGGCAATAAAAAACAGTGTAAGTCTTAGGACTTACACTGTTTTATTTTAAGTTGTTATTTAATGTTATTAAGGATAGTAACTAATTCACCAGCGCTGATATCACCGGCAACAGGAGTAATAATACCTTTGCCTGCGATTTTTACAGTGCCGCCCTCAGCATAGGCATTTTGAGTATTCTGACCTGCATGATAGATCGCTGCAAGATTGCCTGCTACGAAGTAAGAACGCTGCATACCGCTCATATTGCCTGCAGCAGCCGGTGTCATAAAGGTCTTTCCGTTAATTTTCACTTCGCCGCTGTTAGCGTCAACAGTAACTTTGCCGTTACTGTATTCGGTAAGCTTTTTGGAATAATTATTGCGGCGGTCGCTGTCTTTCGGATGAGTAGACGGGTTGAGTATGTCGCTGAGAACATCTTTTTTAGAGCTGTCGCTGGAGCTTTCGATAACTGCCTGCCAAACAGCTGCAGGAGCGCCTACATTATAACCGGCATCAGCCATATAAGTGAAGGCGATATTGTCAGCTTCCCATTCGTTGGGTTTGGTAACGCCGGTGTTTTTGGCATGGACTGCTACTACTTGTGCTGCCAGACCGTTAGCACCGCCGATTTCAGAGCCTACAGTTTTCATCACGAAGTCAACGGACATCTTTTTCTTTGCGCCTTTGATTGGATGTTCTTTCTGACCGTGTACAAGCTCATGGGCGATAACGGCAGCCAGTTTATCTTCATTGTAGTCCAGGAACCAGAAAGCGCCGATATTTACGGACATATTGTGCCCTAATGCACAGTAAGCATTGAAAAATTCCTGATTATTAACGAAATAATTATATGGTTTACTATTGATGGTTGCGTCACTTTTGGCGATGGCCGGGGTCATACGCTGCATAATGCGGCCAAGCATGGCATTGGCATTATAATCGCTGTTGACGCCGTCTTCCTGTTTCAGGGCTTCGAACAGCTCATGGCGGCCTTCGTTATCATAATAATTCAGTGCCTTGTTGATTTCCTGCTGTTCCTTGGCGGCGCCTACGGCTTTGCCGGCAATACTGCCAAGGTTGATGGCTTCAGCCTGCTGTGGCAGAGTAAAGCTCAGTACTGATACGGCTAAAAGAGCCGCACCTACTATTATTTTAGATTTTTTAAACATTGATATCCCCCTTTGTGTATATTCTGTGAACTATTATAGCAAACAAAATGGTAAAAGCAAAGTTTTGTTTAAGGAATATTTTTAAGATAAAAAGAATTTTGCTTAATTTTTACGTCAGCAGTATAATTTAAGGTGAGTTTTTTATGAAGCAGTAGATAAAGACAAGATTTCTTTTGATGAAAATGAGGGAACCATATGGAACAGGTTTTAACTAAGGCACTGGCGTTTGTAGCCGTTATTGCCTTAGGGTATTTCTTAAAGAAGCGCGGCTTTTTTAAACCGCATGACTATGAACTTATTGCCAAAATAGTCTTAAATATTACGCTGCCATGTGCCGTTATTACCAGCTTTGCAGCTTTTAAAATGGATTATACGCTGTTTATATTGACTCTGATCGGTTTTTGTGGAAATTTACTGATGATTGCCTGGGGATTTATATTGACGCGTTATCAGACGAATGCGGCAAAGATTTTTTACGTATTTAATCTGGCCGGTTATAATATCGGCTGTTTTACTTTACCGTTTGCACAAAGCTTTTTGGGCCCTTTCGCTGTAGTAGCTACTTGTATGTTTGATGTGGGTAATTCGATTATGTGTACTGGCGGAACTTATGCTCTGACCAGTGGGCTGGTGCATACAGGTGAAAAATACGAGCCTGTGAATCTGCGCAGTATAGCTGCTAAACTGCTGGGATCTGTGCCTTTTGTTGTTTATATGCTGATGTTGGTCTGTGCGGTACTACAGCTGCATTTACCTCAGCCTGTTTATACTCTTACTGGTCTTATCGGCGGTGCCAATACTTTTTTATCGATGCTGATGATCGGAATGATGTTTGAAATGACGTTGGATTTAGATAAGCTGAAGCAAGTGCGAGAGGTAGTGCTGTACCGTTATGTTTTTGGAATTGCCCTGGCATGGCTGTGTTTTTATCATGTGCCGCTGAGTGCAGAGGTCAAGGAAGTACTGACGCTGGTTTTTTTGGCGCCTTCTACGGCTATCGGCCCGATCTTTATTGCCAGAATGGGCGGTAATGTGGAACTGGCCGGTTTTGCTAATTCCATAACTATTGTGCTCAGTATTATTTTGATGACGCTGTTTTTTACATTTCTGCACATTTGATTTGTAATTAAATAAAGCGGTCTTTTAGTAAGCAAGTAAAATTGACAAGCATAAAGTAATGAGAGTAAACTTGATTTATATTCAATAAGTAATATTTAGCGGCTTTTGTCGGGATGGTGAAAAATTTGTTGTTTTTGATCAATTTATTGCACAAATGGTTAAAGCTGCTTAATCGCAGTTTGAATGGCAGCCAGATGGTGGCGTTTACTTTTGCCATGCTTATCTTATGCGGTTCACTGCTGTTGATGCTGCCAATGGCCAGTGCTGACGGCAGCAGTATGCGTTTTATCGACGCTTTGTTTACAGCGACCTCTACTTCATGCGTAACAGGACTTGTTGTTGTAGATACAGGGCATTATTTTTCCTGGTTTGGAAAATTAGTGATGATCGTTCTCATCCAGATCGGTGGGTTGGGCATTATGACTCTGACCACCTTACTGAGCGTGGCGGTTGGTAAAAGGATCAATCTGAGAGAAAGGCTGTTTATTCAGGAATCGCTTAATCTGAATGAACCTTCCGGGGTAGTACGGTTGTCGTTAAATGTTGTTAAATACGCTTTGACGATCGAATTTATTTTTGGGACTATTCTGGCCTGGCATTTTTATTCTGCTTTGGACATGGGGCTTACAGGTATTGCCTGGGGTTACTGGCATGCTATATCGGCTTTTTGCAATGCCGGGTTTGACTTGTTTGGAGATTATGCCAGTCTGACAGGGCATTATAACGATATAACTCTGAATTTGTGTATTATGGCGCTGATAACCATCGGTGGTATTGGTTTTACGGTTTTGGATGATCTGCGTCGTAACCGGAAATGGAAGAAGCTGCGTTTGCACAGTAAAATAGTGCTGACGGCCAGCGCGATCCTGACTTTTGGCGGTACGCTGGTGATCTTGGCTTTGGAATATACGAATCCGGCTACTCTTGGCGGCATGCCCAACGAATTGGACAAATGGATGGCGGCTGCTTTTCAGGCGGTTACCTGCCGCACTGCCGGATTTAATACGATCGATTTGACTGATATGCGGGCCAGTTCTCTGTTTTTTATGGTTCTTTTAATGGGGATCGGTGCTTCGCCGACGTCTACTGGCGGTGGTATGAAAACGACAACTGTGCTCGTTCTGCTGGTATCGACGTGGGGACTTCTGCATGGCAGGCGTGATACGGTGCTGTTTGACAGGAGGATAGCTTCGGAAACAGTCGATAAAGCTTATAATGTTTTTACAGTTTGCCTGTTGTGGATGCTTGGAGCGTATTTTTTGCTCCTGATCTGCGATGGTGGGCTGCATCGGGCGGATTACGTTTTATTTGAAGTGGTTTCTGCATTTGCGACTGTTGGTCTGGGAGTTGGGATTACGCCAGACTGGAACGACTGGGGCAAACTGATTCTGGTTTTGACTATGTATGCCGGACGTATCGGCGTGCTGACCTTTGTTTTATCCTTCCTTCATTCTAAAGATGATAAGATCAGATATCCTTCGGAAAATATTATGATTGGTTAAAGGCGGTAACGATAATGATTAAAAAACAACGTGAAAAACAATATGCTGTTTTCGGGTTAGGGCGTTTTGGTACGAGTGTAGCATTGACACTTAACGAACTTGGTTATCAGGTCATGGGTGTTGATACTGATGAAGATAATGTTCAGCGTCTGGCACATGAGCTGACTCATGTTGTAACGGCAGATTCTTCTGATGAACGTACGCTGCGTTCTTTGGGCGCTCAGAATTTTGATGTGGCAGTCGTGGCGATCGGGGATTTGGAAGCGAATATGCTGACAACCTTACTGCTTAAGGAAATTGGTGTTCCTATGGTTGTCGTTAAAGCTATCAATCAGGTTCATGGAAAAATGCTCAAAAAAATCGGCGCTGATAAGATCGTTTATTCGGAACGTGATATGGGACAGCGTGTAGCGCATAACCTTATTTCCAACAGCATCGTCGATTATATCGAACTGTCTGATACCATCAGCTTGATGAGTATCACTGTGCCGCCAAGTCTGGCAGGGAAAAACCTGATCGAATCCAATCTGCGCAGCCGCTATAATGTCAATATCGTGGCGATTAAGCACGGCAGTGAAACTCTGGTCAATCCCGATCCCAAAATGGTACTTAACCTTGGCGATGAAATGATCATTATCGGTGAGCATAGCAATATTAAAGCACTGGAGGAAGTGGTCTGATGAAAGAACTGAGCAGCGTAAGTAATCCAATCGTTAAAGCTGCCGCAGAGCTGAAACAAAAAAAATATCGGACAGAACAGCAGGCTTTTTTAGTGGAGGGAATGCGATCGGTGGAGGAAGCTGTAAACTGTGGCATAGTGAAACAGCTTTTTGTGCTTAAAGGAACTAAAACTGCTTCGGCAAGGCAGGCTGCTATTATAGCAGCGGCTGCGGCAGAAGGAGTTGAATTGTATGAGGTTACCGAACCTGTAATGAAAAAAATTGCCGACACAGAAACGCCGCAGGTTCTGACTGCCGTTGTTGCCAGACAAAGTGCGGCCTTAGAGGAACTGGCTGCAGCCGGTGGTATTGTGCTCGTATTAGACCGCATCGGCGATCCTGGTAATCTGGGAACGATGATTCGTACTGCTGATGCGGCAGGTATCAGCGGCGTAGTACTACTGGCTGGCTGTACTGATATTTTTGCACCGAAAGCAGTACGTTCTACAATGGGATCACTGCTGCATATACCGATAGCTGAAGGTATATGCGAAGCAGACTTTATCAGCTGGGCACGTAAGAACGGTTATGAAATAACGGTAACTTGCCTGGAAAATGCAGACAGTTTATATCAAACAGATTTACAGGGCCCGGTAGCAGTTGTTGTCGGCAGCGAAGCAGAAGGTGTTTCAGACGGCTTGCTGGAAGCAGCCGTAAAAAAAGTTTTTATTCCGATGGAAGGGCAGGCCGAATCGTTGAATGCTGCTGTGGCAGCTGGAATCGTTATGTTTGAATGTCTGCGGCAACGGCTTGCAGGTAAAGGCAAGTTGTGATAAAATAAGTAACGTTAATTGAATACGCCCCATTTTTTCGACACTATGACCGAGAGAGTACGCCAGACGTGCGACACAGAGAGCGAGGCCACGGCTGCAAGCCTTGCGATACACTAAAGCGGAAGTTCACTCGTGAGTGTTTGCGCTGAAGGCTTTGGTTTGTAGGCGCAACGTCAGTCGCGTTAAGACAGCAGAGTACAAATTAGGGTGGTACCGCGGAAGCATAACTTTCGCCCCTTACCAGGGGCGGGAGTTTTATTTTTTTATAGGAGGAAGAATATGAGAGAAGAATTGCAGGCACTTAAGGAACAAGCGCTGGCAGAGCTGGGAGCAGTAACGACTCCAGACGAACTCAAAGATTTGCGCATCAAATATTTGGGTAAAAAAGGCCCGATGACAGAAATTCTGCGCGGTATGGGCGCACTGCCGGCAGAAGAAAGACCGAAAATCGGACAAATCGTCAACGAAGTAAAAAGCGCCTTGGAAACGGCTATCAATGCCAAAACCGAGGTTTTAGAAGCAGAGTCCTTAAAAGCAAGGCTGGCAAATGAAAAAGTGGACATTACTTTGCCTGGACGCACACAAAACTGCGGGCATCTGCATCCGGTGACACTGACACTGCGCGAGATCAAAAAGATTTTTATGCGGATGGGGTTTGATGTTATGGAAGGCCCTGAGATAGAAAGCGATTATTATAACTTTGAAGCTTTGAACCTGCCGCAGGATCATCCGGCACGGGATATGCAGGATACATTTTATATTACTGAAAAATTTTTGCTGCGTACCCAGACTTCACCGGTGCAGGCTCGTACAATGCAGGCCTGTGAGCCTGACACACCGATCAGGATGATCGCCCCTGGAACAGTTTACCGCAACGATTATGATGCTACTCATTCTCCGATGTTTCATCAGGTAGAAGGTTTGGTACTTGGTGAAAATATCAGCCTTGCTGATTTAAAAGGGACGCTGGAAACCTTTTGTAAAGAGATGTTCGGCGGCAGTGTGGAGATACGTTTGCGTCCCAGTTATTTCCCCTTTACGGAACCAAGTGCCGAAGTAGATATTTCCTGCGTTATCTGTGGCGGCAAAGGCTGCCGCGTCTGCAAGAATTCAGGCTGGCTCGAGATTTTGGGTTCAGGTATGGTTCATCCCAATGTGCTGCGGATGAGCGGTTACGATCCGGATAAAATTAATGGTTATGCTTTTGGAATGGGTGTTGAACGCATCGCTATGCTTAAATACGGCATTGACGATCTGCGCTTATTCTTTGAAAATGATTTGCGGTTTATCCGCCAGTTCAAATAAGGAGGAAGATTATGTTAGCATCTATTGACTGGTTAAAAAAATATGTTGATATTAATGTCACTCCTGAAGAGTTGGCTGAAAAACTGACACGCGTAGGTTTGGAAGTTGAAAGTGTGAACTATCTGGGAGCGGGGTTGGAAGGCGTTGTTACCGGTAAAGTAACACAGATTGAGCGGCATCCTAATTCTGATCATTTGTGGATTTGTATGATGGATTACGGCAGCGGTGAGATCGTACAGATTCTGACTGGTGCGCAAAATGTCCACCAAGACGATATCGTACCGGTTGCAGTTGTTGGGTCGCAGCTTCCCAGTGGGATGAAGCTTAAAAAAGCAAAAATGCGCGGACTTGATTCTTTTGGAATGTTGTGCAGCGCTGAAGAGCTGGGCATTGATGCTAAGCTTTTGCTGGCGGAACAGCGCAATGGTATTTTCATCCTGCCACCGGATACACCGATTGGCGTGGATATAAAAAAGATTTTGGGACTGGATGACGTGGTGTTGGATATTGACCTGACAGCCAACCGCGGTGATTGTACAAATATCATTGGTCTGGCACGTGAAGCTGCTGCTGTTTTGGGTACGGAATTCAGAATGCCAGATATGAGCGTACAGGAAACTGCCGGTGGCAATGCTGCCGAAATGGCGAAAGTAGATGTGCAGGCGGCAGATCTGTGCAGTCGTTTTGCTGTGCGGATATTGAAAAATATTAAAATCGGTCAGTCGCCGGAGTGGATGCAGAAACATCTGCGTGCCTGCGGTATGCGCCCCATCAGTAATGTTGTCGACGTGACTAACTATGTAATGCTTGAATTAGGGCAGCCGATGCATGCCTATGATTATGACAGGGTCAGTGGACATACGCTGATCGTTCGGCGTGCTGCTGAAGGTGAGAAGCTGGTGACGCTGGATAATCAGGAGCGGAGTCTTGATTCCAGCATGGTCACTATTGCTGATACTGAACATGCGGTAGGCCTGGGCGGTGTTATGGGTGGTTTGGAAACAGAAGTTACTGCCGATACCGTAAATGTTATGTTAGAAGCCGCTACTTTTAACGGACCTTCGATTCGCCGTACTTCGAAAGCATTGGGATTACGCAGCGAAGCGTCAGGGCGCTTCGAGCGCGGTGTTGATACCGTGCTGACTCATAATGCGCTTAATCGTGCAGCACATTTGCTGGAACAGATGGGTGCCTGCGAGACTGTCTGCGGTATCGTAGAAGCTTATCCGACTGAGGCGCAGCCGGCTGTTGTTAAAGTTAATCCGTCTGCTATCAATACCCGCATTGGTGTAGAGATAGAGACAGGGGAAATGATTTCTATTCTGCAGAAGCTTCAGTTCGAAGTACATGAGGAAGGAGAATATCTGATCGTTACAGCGCCCAGCTGGCGTTATGATGTGACCTGTGATGCTGATATCAGTGAAGAGATCGCGCGTATGCATTCGTATGACAAGATTGCCTCACATATGCCTGCTCTGCCTTTGGTACAGGGGCGTCAGGATGTGATTGAGGACGTACGCGACAGTGTGGAGGATTATTTGGCTTCGGTCGGACTGAGTGAGGTTATGACTTACAGTTTTATCCATCCATGTTCTTTTGACAAGCTGGAATTACCTGCAGATGATGAACGCCGTCGGTTTATTGAAGTAATGAATCCGATCAGCGATGAATTCAAAGTTATGCGCACTACTTTAGTACCAAGTATTTTAAGTACAGTTGCTTATAATTTGGCACGTCAAAGTGAAAGTGTCAAAATTTTTGAAGTCGGGCGCACTTATCTGCCGAAAGCGCTGCCTTTGACAGAGTTCCCGGTTGAAAAGCGTGTATTGTGCGCTGCAATGAGCGGTAAACGTAATGTGTTAAACTGGACTGAGGGAAAAGATAATGTAGACTTTTATGATATGAAAGGTGTCGTAGAAGGGCTTTTGAGCAAATTACAGGTCACTGATTACAAGCTGATACTGGCAACACAGCCATATCTGCATCCGGGAAAGAGCTGCGCAATCGAATATCAGGGAGAGCTGATTGGTTATTTCGGTGAAGTGCATCCCACGGTTGCTGCTAACTTTGAACTGAGCAGTGAAACCTATGTTCTGGAGCTGGCAATCGAACCTTTGGTCGCTGCTGCTGTTAAGGTGCCTAAATATAAACATCTGCCTAAATTCCCCGGTACTTCGCGTGATATAGCTGTCGTTGTACCGTTGGAAGTAAGTATGCGCGAGCTTGAAGGCGTGATTCGCGCTAATGCAGGCGAGCTTTTGACTGATGTAAAGGTGTTTGATGTGTATACCGGTAAGCAGGTAGCAGACGGCTGTAAATCCATGGCCTTTAATCTTACTTTCCAGGCCGGTGATCGTACCTTGACTGATACGGAGATAGATACGGTAATTAAAAATGTAGTTGATAAAGTAGGAGAAGAATATAAAGCTAAATTAAGAGCCTGATAAATGATTTTTTAACAGCCCTTTATAAATAAGGGCTGTTTTTTCGTAAATAATAAAACTGCATCGGCTATCGTCAAAGGTGTTATAATGGAATTGTATGAAAGAAGGTGCATTTTATGAAAATCATTGACGCGCATATGCATTATTATGATATAGACAAGTTTTATGAGGTCGCAGAAAATGCAGGACATGAAAATACTGCGGCTTGTTGGCAGCAGATATGCCAAGAGAATAATATTGTTTTTGCTGTGGCGATGGGTAATTCTGAAGATGCGCCCAGTCGTTACGGCGGCAGTACACCGAGACTGATTAATCTAAGTGGTCCTTTTGATGAGAAAAATTATAACCAGCCTCTTTCAATGGGGTATTGTTTAGGCGTCAAAAGTGAAGATATTACACTGGCAAATGCTGAAAAAACAGCTCAGGAATTTGAGCACTATCTGAGTGATCCTCATTGTCTGGGCATAAAGTTTTATCCAGGTTACCGGCCTGTATTTATTTATGATGAACGTCATTATCCGCTGTTTGAATTGGCCCGGCATTATAATGTGCCTGTGGCAGTGCATACAGGCGATACAGCAACGCCTGCTGCTAAACTGCGTTATGCCCACCCGTTGACGGTGGATGAGGTAGCTGCTGATTTCCCGGACGTGCAGTTTGTTATCTGTCACTGCGGAAATCCATGGCTGCTTGACGCAACTGAGGTGGCTACGAAAAATGATAATGTAGCTGTAGATCTGTCCGGTTTACTGGAAGGAATACCGGGGCCGCATTTTTATAGGCAGAATCAGGGTTATTTTGATTATTTGGGTATGTGGCTGCGTTATATGAACCGCTGGGACAAATTGATGTATGGCAGTGATTGGCCGTTAATCAATATTCCTGATTATATAGCGATAATGCGTCAACTGATCCCGGAAGAACATCAGGAAGCATTTTTTTACAGCAATGCTTTGCGGGTTTATAGTCGTATACAGAAAATTTTATAAAATCTACAAAAATCCTATTTGCGTATGCAAATAGGATTTTTTTGTATTAACGTAGATTTTACAAGGGTTTGTTAATATTTATGAGTGCTAAATTATGAAGAATGTGGTATAATATATACGTTTTTTTATGAGCTTTTTTGAGTTTTGAATGTGAGGTAGATGGGAATGGAACTTATATATATAACGCTTGCTGTGTATGGTATGGGTGCCGCTACGGCACTGTTTCCTAAAAAAATGGAGATGGCGGCACATTACTGTGCGGTTTTGGCAGCAGTATTTGGCAGCGGAGCTCTGCTGTATCAGTCTGCGGCTTATCTGATGCAGGGAAGTGGGAGCCTGCTGAGCGGCAGCTGGGCATTTTTTACTTTCAATGCTGATCGGTGGAGCGCAGTTTTTTTATTGATTACGGGCTTGGCAGGAACAGTGACGAGCATTTATGCTTGGGGTTATGCGAAAAGCTATCTGGGTAAAAGGCTGAGACTTTTGGGAGGACTCTGGAATGCATTTTTGCTTTCTATGGTGCTGGTTTTACTGGCTGCTGATGTTTTCAGTTTTTTACTGGCTTGGGAGCTGATGGCCGTAGTAAGCTTTCTGCTGGTCAACCACGAAGCTGAAAAAAAAGCTGCACATAATGCAGCGTATCAATATTTGGTTATGACCCATATCGGAACAGCGGCAATCATGATTGCTTTTTTGATGATAGGCAGTCAGGCAGGGTCTTTAGATTTTGCTGTGCTCGGTCAGGGAGTGTTGAGTGATAATGTTCGTAATGCGGCGTTTATCACTGCTTTTGCCGGTTTTGCATTAAAAGCGGGGTTATTGCCGCTGCATGTGTGGCTGCCTAATGCGCATCCTGCTGCACCAAGTCATGTTTCGGCGCTGATGAGCGGCGTTATGCTGAAAATAGCCTTATATGGTTTCGGACGTTTTATTTTTCAGTTTCTTGGCCCGACAGAATTCTGGTGGGGGGCTTTTGTGCTGGTGGTAGGTCTGCTATCAGCAGTTTTGGGTGCTTTATATGCACAGATGGAAAAAGACATCAAAAGGATCTTAGCATATTCATCTGTAGAAAATATGGGGATTATTTTCGGAGCTTTTGGTTGTGGGATGGTACTTATGACAACGCCACGGCATGACTATGCATTAATTGGTTTTTTGGCCGCTGTTGTACATTCCTTGAACCACTCGGTGATGAAATCACTGTTGTTTATGTCGGCAGGGGCTGTAATGCATGCTACCGATAGTAAGGATATTGAAAAAATGGGTGGCTTGGGTAAATTGATGCCATGGACTGCGGTTTTTACACTGGTAGGTTCGATGGGCTTGTCTGCCCTGCCTCTGACAGGTGGTTTTGTGGGGGAGTGGCTCGCACTGCAGAGTTTTGTTACTTTGGCCGGCAGCAGTGAAGGACAGGGGCTGCGGCTTTTAGGAGCACTGGCTTTTGTTCTGTTCGGTTTAGCAAGTGCTTTAGCAGTTGGTTGCTTTGTGCGTCTTTATGGAGTAGTTTTTTTGGGACGGAATCGAAGCAGGCTCGTAGAACGTGCTCACGAAAGCGATTGGTCGATGCGTTTGGGAATGGGGTTGGCGGCAATATTGGTATTGCTGCTTGGTATTGTCCCGGGGCCGGTAGTCGCTGTGCTGCAAACGGCAGTGCAGAACCAGCAAACTCTTTGGCGCAGTTTTGCAGATATGCAGAAGGTTTGGTGGTTTGGCAGCGGAAGTTATGCAGTTTATGCACCGTTACTGCTATTGACAGTATTGTCGGTTGTTTTACTGGCTGTGGCCCTTATGACCTGCGGCGATAAAAGCTTTGTTCATCGTGAAGTTACTTGGAACTGCGGTACTTATCCTACAGCGCGCCAGCAATATTCAGCTACTGGTTTTTCCAAGCCGCTCCGCCGGGCTTTTGATTTTTTGCTGAAGCCAAAGCGAACGGCAACCTATCTGAAAAAGGGCAATCCGTATTTTGGGCGGCAGCTGGAATATAAATTATCGATCCCGGATCAGTTTACAGAAAAGCTATATGTACCGATTCAGCACTATATGGTCTGGTCTGCTTCTTTTCTGCGTCGTATTCAGCAGGGCAGCGTACGTCTGTATATCAGTTATGTAATGGTGGCTATGCTTTTGGTTTTGATTTGGGGGGCGATGTAAATGGCTATGCATATTTATGATTTGGGCTGGATGCTGGCACAAGTGTTGCTGCTTTTGTGCAGCGCTCCTTTAGTTGCCGGTATCATAAAAAAAGTGAAAGCCTTGCTGCAGAATCGTATCGGTTCCAGTATTTTCCAGGAATATTTCGATCTTTATAAATGGTGGCAGAAGCCTACAATACTTACGCCTTATACCAGTCTGGTTTTTATTATTGCGCCGCTGGTATATTTTGCCAGTGTAGTAGTGGCAGCGGCGATGCTGCCTAACTTTTTTGGAACTCAATTCAGTTTTGGAGATGTCTTTGTTTTTATTGGTGTTCTAACGCTGGGGCGCTTTTTTATGACTTTATCGTCTCTGGATACGGCTACGGCGTTTGGCGGCATGGGCGGATCCCGTGAAATTTATATTTCTGTTTTAGCAGAACCTGTAATTTTGCTGGCTGTACTGGTGAATGCGCTGCGCAGTGGCAGCACAACTTTAGCGGGAATGGCGCTTGATTTTCAGGCGGTTTATTTAAGCGTAGCCAGCGTGCTGACATGTATTGCTTTCTTTTGCCTGCTGCTGGCTGAGAATGGAAGAATTCCTGTCGATAATCCTGATACGCATTTGGAACTGACAATGATTCACGAGTGTATGCTCCTTGAATATTCCGGACGGTTGCTGGCAGTGATCCATTGGGCAAGCATGCTGAAAACATTAGTATTTTTGGTCTTGTTTTCGTTGTTGTATCTGCCGCTTTCACTGCCGCTGGCAGTGAAAGTGCTCTTGGCAGCGACAGCGGTAAGTGTTATGGAAACTCTGAAGAATAAAATGCGTCTGTTCAAAGTTCGCGTATATCTGTCCGCAGCCGGTATTTTACTGCTGCTGGCAATTGTAGCGCAGTAAGGAGGGGTATGATGAATTTTTTGGTAATCGTCTTATTGTTCGTTGTCTTTTTGCAGACCCGTATTATGGACCTGCGCCGGGCAATCATCTGCCTTAGTGTTCAATCGGCTGTTATTGCTCTTGCCTGCTTTATTTCCGGTATTGCGCATGGCGAGGGTATTCATATTTATGCTCCGGGATTGCTGACAATTATCGTAAAAGTCCTTTTAGTGCCTTATGCAATGCTGCGGCTTGTCAGTAAGCTGGCTGATGAGCGTGAGCTCATTTCAGAGATCAATGTTAATTATTCAACTGCCGCAAGTGCAGTTTTTCTGGTTCTGAGTTATCTTATTGTTGATAAAATGCTGCCCGGAGTAGAAGGTCGCGATATTCTGGCGCTTTCCATCGTAATGATTTTGACTGGTCTGACGTTGATCGTTATGCGCAGCCGAGCTATTATGCAGATGGTAGGCTTGATAACAATGGAAAATGGCATTTACCTTTTAGGGATGGCGATGACGGAAGGTCTGCCTCTGGTTATAGAAATGGGTATCTTTTTGGACGTGCTGATTGCTGTCATGGTACTGGTAATACTGACTAACCGTCTGCGTTTGTCGTTTATGACGACAGATACCAATGTGTTGAGAAAGCTGAAGGGGTGACGGGATGCTGGAGCTGATTTATATAATTTTTGCTTTGCCGGTGGTTTGTGCGGCTTTAGCTATCAGCGGCGTTTTAGGCAGCGGCAGTTTGCTGCACTGGCTTAATCGATTGACTGCTGCTGCTGTAGGCGTTGCAGTTATTCTTTTAGCACAGAGTTTTACGCCAACACAGCCTTTTAACAGTGAATATGTTTATCTGGACGCGCTTAATGTCTGGGTAATACTGATCATTACAGCTTTATATGTAGCGGCAGCATGGGTTTCCAAGTCATATCTGCTGCGCGAGCACAGCCGTGGCTATCTTAGCCGTACGCCTGGTTTGATTGGCCGTTATTATGCTTTGTTCCAGATGTTTGTTTGGACTATGTTTCTGGTACTGATGGTAAAAAATCTGGGATTGATGTGGGTCGCTATCGAGGCGACAACGTTGGTGTCTGCTTTTCTGGTATCATTTAAATTTACCCGCAGTGCTCTGGAAGCGACCTGGAAATATGTGATGGTTTGTACTGTTGGTATTTGTCTGGCACTTTTGGGAACAATGATCCTGTATTATGCGCAGATTTCGGCACTTGGGGCTGAAAAGGCTTTGAGCTGGCTGTGGCTGACCGAACATGCAGAACTTCTTAACCCGTCGCTGACAAAGCTGGCTTTTTTATTTATTTTTATTGGTTATGGTACTAAAATCGGTATGGCTCCGATGCATACATGGCTGCCTGATGCTTATTCAGAAGCTCCGTCTCTGACCAGCGGCCTTTTATCCGGAGCTTTATGTACCTGCGCTATTTATGTATTGCTGCGTAACATAGTAGTTGTGATACCGACTGTAGGTGTAGAATTTATCAGTACGCTGTGCCTGGCATTTGCGGCACTGACCATTGCTGTAGCTGTACCGTTTGTAGTAGTGCAGCGCGACATCAAGCGTATGCTGGCTTATTCCTCAATGGAAAATATAGGTCTGATGATAGCGGGTATCGGTGTTTTCAGCCAGCTTTCTATTGGCGCGACCTTAGTGCATATGTTTAATCATGCACTGATCAAATTTGTATTGTTCTATATAGCTGGTACTATAGTGCAGGAATATCAGACTAAAAATATGATGCGTATTCATGGAATGATCGGTGATGTACCTCATACTGCGACGTTTTGGCTTCTGGGTATTATTGGAATTTTAGGTATGCCGCCGTTGGGTTTGTTTTTTAGTAAATTTTATATTTTATACAGTTTGTTTTTAAGCGGGCACTATCTGTTGGGTATAGTGATCATTGTTCTGCTTGCCGGGATACTGATCGGTATTTTGTACCATGCCTTACGAATGCTGTGTGATAAAGCTAAACGAAAGCCTGTCGGAGACTTGCTTGAGAATGCGGATACGCCGTTTCTGGCAGCGCTGCTTTTAGGCAGCGTCATCATAGGTGCCGGAATCGGTGAAATACCTTATTTGGAAAAACTGCTGGCTCAGGCGGTACGGATAGTAGGAGGCGGTCAATTTTGATGAAGGTTAAACCAGAAGGCCTGCGGGGGGCTGCTAATATTTGTTCACGCGGTGGCAGGCATCCGCTGACAGCAATGTTCGGGGCCGATGAAACCAGCTTCGGCGGCGGGTATGCTGTTTACTGTCTGTTTGAAAATAAAGAAAAGCATGATATAGATATCTTAAAGGCTGAATTTGATGCAGGCAGTGATCTTCATTATCCAGCATTAACACCTGTTTTACCGGCTGCTGCCTGGTATGAACGTGAACTGCATGATATGTTCGGGTTTATACCGGATGATCATCCGGATCTGCGGCCGTTGGTTTTGCATGAAACTTATCCTGAAGATTTTCATCCGCTGCGCAAATGTGTTGATATTGATGCCGATGTGCGTGGAGAGCGAAAGTATGAAATGGCTGTTTCGCACGGAGAGGGGCTGTTCGAAGTACCTGTCGGTCCTATTCATGCAGGTATCATTGAACCGGGGCATTTTCGATTCAGCCAGGCCGGTGAAGCTATTCTGCAGTTAGATGCCAAGTTGTTTTTTACTCATCGGGGAATCGAAAAAGCAGTAGAAGGTAAAACTCCAGAGGAAGCACTGCTGATTGTAGAACGGATTTGCGGTGCCTGTTCTGTGGCCAATACCTTGTCGTATTGTCAGGCACTGGAAAAGCTGTCCGGTCAGAATGTACCCAGACGAGCCTGGCTTATCCGTACAATAGCTGCAGAGTTGGAACGTCTTTATAATCACATCGGCGATACAGGTAATATGTGTGCCGGAGTCGGATTTGCGCCTGTTATTAGTATGGGCAGCCGCTTGAAGGAAATACTGCTGCGCTGTAATGAGGCGATAGCCGGCAATCGTTTTCTGCGTGGACTGATAGTTCCGGGCGGTGTAAAATATGATTTAACTGAGTCTTTATGCACTGAACTAACAGTTGCTTTAACTAAAGTTGAAAATGAATACAACGATATTGTGCAGATCATTGCCGAGCAGGACGGATTTTTGAATCGTGCTAAAACTACTGGTATTATCAGTAAAAATGTAGCGCTTGACCTGGCGCTGGTCGGAGTTGGAGCCAGAGCTTCGGGTGTGGACTGTGATTGCCGCAGAGATCTGCCATATGGTTTATATGCCGAATTGCCTTTTAATATAATTACGAAAACCGACGGCGATGTCTATGCCAGGCTGCAGGTACGGATGGGTGAGGTTGCCGAATCGATCACTTTGATTAGAAAAGCATTGAAGCTGTTGCAGCAAGACGATTCGCAGCTGCATTGCGGTGAACTGGCGTATAAAACTCTGACTGGCAGCTGGGGGATCAGCGAATCAGCACGTGGCAGTAATCTGCATTGGCTGATGCTGGATGCAGACGGATGTATCGAAAGATTATTTATCCGTTCAGCTTCCTATCCTAACTGGCCGGCGCTTACCATAGCTGTGCAGGGAGATATTATTCCGGATTTTCCGCTGGTTAATAAAAGCTTTGAATTATGCTATGCCTGTCTGGATCGTTAGGGAGGAACAATAATGCTTAAATTGTTACAGGGGATTTTGGCCAATAAGATAACAACAGAAGATGTAACGACCAGCGGTGCTCCAAGAATGCGGGGACAACTGACTTGTGGAACTGACTGTAATGGCTGTGCAAAATGTGCGGCTGTTTGCCCGACTGGTGCTGTTGCGCTGTGTGATGGCAAACCAGTATTGGATTATAAACGCTGCCTTTTTTGCGGTAAATGTGTAGAAGCGTGTGCTGCAGGTGCGCTGCTGCATACTGATATTGATACTTTGCCGGAGATATTGACAGATGTACAGATGACCATAGAACGAGAGATCAGGGCCAAGCTGGGGCGTTCACTGCATGTACGGCATTTGGATGCCGGCAGCTGTAATGCCTGCGATTTTGAAATGGGTGCTTTGAGTAATCCGCTGTATGATCTGCATCGTTTTGGTATTGCTTTTGTGGCTTCACCGCGACATGCTGACATGATAATGGTTACAGGCGTGGTAACACGTAATTTGGCGCAGGCAGTGCAAATGACTTATGAAGCAATGGAAGAACCGAAGCTGGTAATGGCCTGTGGTGCCTGTGCTGCCGGCGGAGGCACGTATGGGTCTACCTATGCTATTGTCGGTGCATTGGATAAAGTATTGCCGGTAGACATAGCTGTGCCAGGCTGTCCGCCAAGACCGTCGGCTATGCTTATTGCTTTGACAGCGGCTGCCGATTTGCTAAAAAAACGTTTATAAAAATATATTGTGTTTACGGCTCAATAATGGTAATATTGAGAAAATACAAAATGAAAGGAGTGCGCCCATGGTTATTTATCGCTCTGCTACTTTTGATGATGTAGAGAAGCTTCATAAACTGCTCAATGATTATGCTGCCGAAGGCCTGATGCTGCCGCGTTCGCGTAATTCCATCTATGAAAATCTGCGCGATTACGTGGTGGCCGTTGAGAACAATCATGTGATTGGCTGCGGCGCACTGCACTTTGTTTGGGATCGTCTGGCTGAGATTCGTTCTTTAGCTGTTGATCCTGAACGTAAAACACAGGGAATTGGACGAAAAATGGTTGAACTGCTGGAAGCTGAAGGCATTGAACGCGGAGTGAAGATGTTCTTTACCCTTACTTATCAGCCGGGATTTTTTGCAAAATGTGATTATATCGAAACGGCGAAAGAAAAGCTTCCGCAGAAGGTTTGGAAAGAATGTGTATATTGCCCGCAATATCCGTATTGCAACGAATTGGCCTTTGTCAAAACGACCGTTGATTATGAACCCGGCGACATAATGTTCTAGATCAGGTATCGTTTGCTGTAAGCTGAAGGTGCTGCGGTGAACAGGAATGCAGAATTTTACGGAGGAAGTCGACATAATTATAAAGGCTTCTCGGTGAATAAATACCGCTATTTGTGTTTGCATATTATAGGCTGCCGGAGCGGCAGAATTTGATATTGGTTAAATGATGAGAATGTCGTGATGGTAACTTCTGTCGCGGCATTTTTTATAATATTAACTGATGTGCAGGGAGGAAACTATGGAAAAAGCAAGGTTTAAGTGGGTGCTGCGTGAGCGCAACCGGAAAATTGCAGCGAAAACGGAAGCTTTTACTGAGCAGCAGGCACGTCGAGTGCGGAGTTTTCACAGCAGTTTCAAAGAGTATAGTCCAACACCGCTGATAGAACTTACCAGTCTGGCGCAGCATTTTGGTATCAAAAACCTTTTTGTCAAAGATGAATCCTATCGCTTTGGACTCAATGCTTTTAAAGTTCTGGGCGGCAGTTTTGCTATTGGTAGTTATATCGCTAATGAATTAGGTGAAGATATAGATGATTTACCTTATATGCGTCTGGTCTCAGATGAGGTGCGCAGTTTGTTGGGGAGCAAAACATTTATTACAACTACTGACGGTAATCATGGGCGTGGTGTTGCCTGGACAGCCAACAGATTGAAGCAGCAGGCTATAGTTTATATGCCTCAGGGCTCTGCGGCAGAACGTCTGGCCAATATTCGTGCCGAAGGTGCGCAGGCCGAAATCACAGATATGAACTATGACGATACAGTACGATATACCAGTGAGCTGGCACAGAAAAACGGCTGGATCATTGTACAGGATACAGCTTGGGATGGGTATACAAGGATACCTCTGTGGATCATGCAGGGCTATATGACAATGGCTTTGGAAGCGTATGAGCAGCTGCCGGTCAAGCCTACGCATATCTTTTTGCAGGCCGGGGTCGGCTCTTTGGCAGGTTCTGTACAGGGATTTTTTGCTGATATTTATGGCAGTTCCTGCCCGCTGACTTTTATAGTTGAACCCAAAGGGGCCGATTGCCTTTATCAGACAGCCGCGGTAAATGACGGCAGCTTGCATAGTGTAACAGGCCGTCTTGAGACGATTATGGCTGGACTGGCCTGTGGAGAGCCAAACAGTATTGCTTGGGAAATACTTGGAAATTTGAGCGATGGTTTTATCAGCTGTCCTGATTATACCGCTGCTCAGGGAATGCGTATTTTGGGAAATCCGCTGGCGGGTGATACGAAAGTCAGTGCAGGTGAAAGCGGTGCAGCGACCGTGGGACTGGTGGCAGAAGCCATGCGCGACGAGCGCTTAAGTGATCTGAAACAGGCCTTGCAGCTGGACGAAAATTCGGTGGTGTTGTGCTTCAATACCGAAGGCGATACTGATAAAGAAAATTATCGTCGTATCGTTTGGGACGGAGCATGGGGGAGAGAATAAATAAAACATAAAGTTTTTTCTTTCTAATTTTATCAGCCTTTAGTATAATAAAAGCAGTCAGATTACTAAGCAGATAATCATTCATTTTGCATATCAAAAACTACTGATATGACAGCATTAAAATATTGTTCTTATTACATTGTTTTGCAGAACTTGAGGAGGTTTTATGGAACGAACTCATCGTATCATGTTTGTTTGTCACGGTAATATCTGTCGTTCGCCAATGGCAGAATTTTTGCTGAAGGACATGATCCAAAAAGAAGGGCTTGCGGACAGGTTTGTGATTGCATCGGCAGGTACAAGCAGGGAAGAAATAGGTAATCCTGTGCATCAGGGAACACGTAAAAAACTGGCGCAGGATCATATCAGTGCGGCGGGTAAATATGCTGTGCAGCTTACCAAAGAAGATTATGAAAAATATGATCTTATTTTGGGTATGGATCGTGCCAATATCAGTAATATTCTGCGGATCATAGGCAGTGACCCGCAGGAAAAGGTGCATCGTCTGCTGGATTTTACCGAGTTGCCGCGTGACATTGCTGATCCCTGGTATACTGGTGATTTTGAAATTACGTATGCGGAGATCAAAGCGGGATGCGCAGCATTGCTGAAGCACTTGCGCCGATTTTAAAAAGTTAAAGGCTCCCGAATTTTCGGGAGCCTTTTGTTTTTTTAGTTAAACATTCTGGGGCAGACAGTCTTTGATAAAATCACTGACTGTTTGATTGAATTTTTCTGCTTCTTCATAAAAGAGCATATGACCGCTTTCTGCAAAAGCTACAAATTTACCGTTGGGGATTAGAGACGTCAGGTAAGTGCCCTGCTTGATTCCCCAGGCAAAAACGGGTCCGTCGGCGTTGACGACCAGCGTGGGAACAGTTATTGTTGGCAGAACGTTAGTGAAATCTGTTGCAATATAGTCGCTGTAGATGGCTGCTGAGAGCCAGGGCGGCAGCTTGCGGAATTCTTCAATTACCCAGTCTGTGCCGGCTGGTCGTTTGCCGTCTTTAAAAATTGCGTTTGCAAAAAATTCAAAATATTCTTCCCGTTCGTTGATCAATCGGTTGACCTGTGCATTGAACCCTTCCATATTGTAGTTGCGCAAACCCTGACTGTTCCATTCCTCAGGACTGAAAGGGAATGGCGTCATATCTATCAGCCCCAGACCGATCAGATTACTGTCGGTTTTATATTGCTGCCAATAGGAAAGCACTGTAGGTCCGCCTAAAGACCAGCCCATGAGGATAAAATTTTTCAGACCCAGAAATTCAGAAAGTTCGCGGATATCCTGTGCGTAACGGGCAACGATTTGGCCCTGCAGACCTTTGGAGGATTTGCCGTGCCCGCGGTTATCCATAACTATTACCTGAAAGTGCTTGGAAAGTTCTGGAATATTGTGCTGCCAAAATCTGGAAGAACACTGCCAGCCATGTACAAGAAAAAGTGGCTGGCCTTTACCATGAACTTCATAATAAAGATGCGCCTGGTCTGAGGTAGTAAAAAAGCCGTTCGTCTGTGTCATAATATCACACTCCTTTTCTTTATTATAACTCTTTTCCTGCTTGATAGATGCTGTTTTATTTGTGAAATAAAAATGCGCAGTTAAAAAAACTGCGCATAAATTTGAAAATGGATTATTTAGTTTGTGCTGGAACCAGAAGTTTCCAAAGCAATCCTAATAAAGCGCCACAGACTGAAGGTACGATCCAGCCGAAGCCGTCGGCATAAAGGGGGATTGTGTTGCCAAGTATGGTTTCTAAGGCTGAAAGTTTGATACCTGCTGCCTTTAGTCCATCCAGCAGGGCAAAAATAGTTGTAAAGAACAGGCAGCAGCGATAAACTCGCTTATCGCCATGGAAAAGCTTAGAGGTTACTCCCAGCAGAACTAAAGCAATAATAATCGGATAAAGGGCGCAGAGAATAGGTATCGAAAAAGAGATGATATTAGTCAGACCAACATTGGAAACAGCAAAGCTGAAAACACAGATCGCCACTACAAACCTCTGGTATTGGACCTGTTCGTGTGTTACTTTGGTAAAATAAGAGGCTGCAGAAGCTGTCAGGCCAATACTTGTGGTCAGACAGGCAAAAAAGATCATTAGACATAAAACAACATTGCCGGCCGCACCAAGATAATAGTTGGCGATATCAGCTAAAGCTACACCGCCGTTAGGAGAAATTCCAAGAATGCTGACGCTGGTAGCGCCGGTATAAGCCAATGCTACATAAATAAGAGCTAGGAAAAATGCTGCGATCAAACCGGAGTAGACACAGATTTTTGTCAGCAGACGGTCATCGGTGATACCCTTGAGTTTAATGGCATTGATGACGGTTGCGCCGAAGAGAAGCGTCGCCAGAAGATCCATTGTGTTATAACCATCCTGAAAGCCGCTGAGAAAAGGAAGGTTTATATAACTGCCTGTTGCCGGCTGCATAGGACCCATTGGAGCAAGCAGAACGTTGATGATAAGTACAGCCAGACTTAATAGCAGCATTGGCGTTAAAACTTTTCCAAGCCAGTCTACCAGTTTAGATGGATTTATAGATAAGACATAGGTTACGATGAAAAAGAAAAGCGAATAAATAGCCAAACCTGCGGTATAGTAGTCTTCAGGGACAAAAGGTCTGATACCGACGTCATAAGACACCGCACCTGTACGAGGAATCGCGAACAACGGGCCGATCGTCAGTACTGCCAGCATAACTATGATTTTGGCAAAGTTCGGATGAACAGGATCTGCCAGGGCATTGGGGTTATCGTTTTTAGTTAGTGCCATAGCAATAATACCCAAAAGCGGCATACCTACGCCGGTAACGCAGAAGCCAATCGCAGCTGACCAGAAATGGTCGCCTGCGGCTTGGCCTAATGCCGGTGGAAAGATTAGATTACCGGCACCGAAAAAGGACGAAAAGAGCATCAACCCTACTGGTAAGATTTCCCAAAACGTCAGGTTCTGTTTCATAAAAAGTCTCCCATCGTGAATAGATATAAAATTCTGATAATTCTACTATTAAGTAAAGGCTGCCCTCAGGCAGCCTTTAAATTACTGGATGATGAGGCGGAAATACTTCTTTTTACCCTTACGGATAAGCAGGCTTTTTTCTGCATCAAACATTGAAGGCGCAAAGCTTGCTTCAGGATCGGACACTGTATTTTCGCCAATATAAAGTCCGCCTTGCTGGATCATTTGCCGGGCTTCACGTTTACTGCTGAATATTTTACCTGCGGTCAAAACATCAATTATTTTACCTTCGGCATCAGCAGCAGTGATTTCAATAGTCGGGACATCGGTAAGTGCGCCGCCTCCTCCAAACAGTGCTTCAGCAGCCTGTTGTGCTTTTTCAGCTTCAGCTTCTCCGTGTACCAGCTTTGTTACCTCATAAGCCAGAACTTTTTTTGCTTCGTTGATTTCAGCATCCTGCAGGGAGCTTAAGCGGCGTACTTCTTCCATAGGCAGGAAGGTAAGGAGTGACAGGCAGTTTTCAACGTCGCTGTCGTCGATATTACGCCAGTATTGGTAGAAATCATATGGTGAAGTCTTTTCTGGATCGAGCCACAGGGCTCCTTTTTCTGTTTTGCCCATTTTGCGTCCATCGCTGGTAGTAAGTAATTTACAGGTCATGCAGTATGCTGGTTTCTGTTCTTTGCGGCGAATCAGTTCAACGCCGGCCAGCATATTGGACCATTGGTCATCACCGCCGAGCTGCATGATACAGCCGTGTTTTTTAAACAGCTGCAGGAAGTCATAAGACTGCATGATCATATAGTTGAATTCGAAGAAAGACAGGCCTTTTTCCAAACGTTTTTTAAAGCATTCCGCTGTCAACATACGGTTTACTGAGAAATGTACACCGACATCGCGCAGCAGTTCGATATAATTCAGTTCAAGCAGCCAGTCGGCGTTGTTGACCATAATAGCCTGGCCTTCAGAAAAATCGATAAAGCGTGCCATCTGTTTTTTAAAGCAGGCTATGTTATGAGAGATAAATTCAGGAGTCAGCATTTTACGCATATCGTCTTTGCCGCTGGGGTCGCCAACCATACCGGTCCCGCCTCCTAAAAGACAGATTGGACGATGTCCGGCACGCTGCATATGGCTCATAACCATCAAAGCAATAAAATGACCTACATGCAGGCTGTCGGCTGTGGGGTCGAAACCAATATAAAAAGTGATTTTTTCCTTTTCCAGCAGCTCTTTGATCTCATCTTCGTGGGAGAGTTGCTTTAAAAAACCACGTTCCTTTAATACGTCATAAACGGACATGAAATAACCTCCTAATATTACTGAAAACTTCCTCGTGATAAAGTGAAGAAGCAAATCTTCTAAACATTATACAACGAATGGGCTGGTTTCGCAAATAAGAAAAGACGCTTCCTGAAAGAAGCGCCTTTGATGCATAAAAATGAATTGTTTTTATAATTGCGAAGTACAGTGCGGGCAACGGGTCGCATCGTCAGCGATTGCAGTTTTGCAGAAGGGGCATAAACGCGGTTCTGGAGCCGGAGCCGGCGGAGGCGTAAGCCTGTTGATTTGTTTGATCAGTACAAAAATAGCAAAAGCAATGATCAGGAAATTAACGATAGTATTTATAAAAAGACCGTAGGCTAAAATAGGGGCATGTGCATCCTGAGCAGCCTTTAAAGTATCGTAATGCTGTCCGTTCAGGCTGATGAATAGTCCGGAAAAATCAACTTTGCCAAATAAGAGACTCAAAGGGGGCATAATAATATTATCTACTAAAGACGATGTTATTTTGCCGAAGGCGCCGCCGATAACAACGCCGACTGCCAGATCGATAACATTTCCGCGCATAGCAAATTTTTTAAACTCTTCAAAAAAAGACATATTAACAACTCCCATCATAAATTCAAAATATTTTATATATATTCGCTTTAAGTTATAATAATCCTGCCGGCTTGACTGCAAATCGTCAATAATTTATAATAATTCTGTAACAATTAGGCAGTGAAGGAGGGAAAACCATGAGAGATGACTTAGTAGTACCAGGCGAGCATGAGGAAAATTTTGTACTGGCTAAAGATGCGCGTGTAGTTACAGTGCCGTTTACTCCGCTGGAACAGCGTATGGCTAAAGAAAAGCCGTATCTGATGGAAGGCCTTGCCAAATTGAAAGAGATCTTGGGAGAAGACAGTTTCAAACGCTTGATCAGTAATGTGCATAATATCAATTTGAGCGGACCGAGAATCATGCTGGTCGCCGATAATGAGCTGCACCGTACTAATATCGAACGCGAATGTCTGCCTGCTATCGCAGAAGCATTCAACGTTACTAATATTCGTGTAGTTACACAAGGCTGATGTCTGAAAAGCTTCTCTGGCAGCAGGGAAGCTTTTTATTTTAAAAATATAAAAAATATCATTGACAAACTATTTGTTATTTTATATAATATTCACGTTGCAGTAAGTGATGTAACTTAAGTCGGGGCGTGGCGCAGTTTGGTAGCGCGCTTGTTTCGGGTACAAGAGGCCGTGAGTTCGAATCTCGCCGCCCCGACCACTTAAAAAGTTAGCCGCAGAGCGTATCTGCGGCTTTTTTATTTTGCTTGAAATATGTCTAAAAAGTGGTCTGTCAACAATTTTGTCAACAATAATAGTTAAGTGTACCTAAGTTAAGATAAAAATTGTTGTATATTTTCTCCGTATTTTTGCATAGCTTTGGCATGCGTGTCTTTAAGAGGTGTTGCATAAGTTACTCTGGTAAATTCTGCATCAGAATGGCCAAGCAATTCTGATATGTCTGCCATACTTACACCCTGATCGCGCATATTGGCGCCGAGAGAATGACGGAAGTCGTGAATTCTCATACCGGCAAGATATGGCTGATTCTTAAATAGCTCCTGCATTTTTTCGTTTTGTTCTTTAAATTTTCGCCAGCGGCGTTCTATAAAATCTTTGATGTGGGGACGACCATCTTCAGGGAAAACGTATAATAAATTAAGGGTATTCTGCCATGCTGGATCAGAATGAGTTGGATCAAGTTTTCCATCCCGTATAAGCTCCATTCTTTGCCTAAGAGCATTTTTATGGCAAGATTTGATGAATTCCATGTACTTTGTTATTTCTTGCCATACAAAGGGCAGGAACGGCACAAAACGTTCTGATGTTCTGGTTTTTAGAGGTGTAAGTGTTGGGATACCATCAATACGTAATAAGTTATGTTTTACCTGTACACCTGATTCAGAAAGATATTGTAATTCAACACCGCAGATCTCTGATATTCGTAATCCGCAAAAACCTGCAAGCAGACATGGAATATAAAGATCAGCATAAGCCTCTTTTTTTACGATGTCTAATATTTTTAATAGATAGGACAGCTCTGCGTGAATTCCTTTAGGCCCCGGTTTCGGTGGTAACTTTAATCGTCTGGCAGGTGATTTGACTATAATGTCATTATCCGTTGCCCAGGTAAAAGCTGAACGCAAAAAGGATAGCTCTTCACGAATAGTTTGCTGTGAAAGTTTAGTGTCTTTGTGTAACCACTGGCGATATGCCTCGACATCAAAGACATCCACTTTTTGAATTTCTTTTGAACCTAAGGGTTGCTTGGCTACACGGTTTTTAGCTGCGGTATATTGTGTCCGTGTAGCAGGTCTTATTTCTATCTTAGTATCAATGAATTTTTCTAAGAGAGCAGTTACAGATATTTTTTCCGGCTTTATATAGGTCCGTTGCTTGATTGCTACTCGAGCTTCTGCTTCAGCATCTAATGCTTCTTTCGATGTTAAGTAACCGGTAGTAGACCATATTTTTTCGTACCTGCCATTTGGCAATTTCTGACCGGTACTGATTACATAATAATATGGCTTTTTTCGTCCTGCTTTTTTTACGATAGACATAAAAAAATCAGCTCCTTTACTGTAATTTGAGTATGCAGTAGCAATTTCAATCCACGTACTCATAATTGGAGTACGACATTAAAACCTATGCAGTAGCAGAGCTGATATGATATAATATTTATAGTAATCAGCTCGCTGTAGGGGTGGGCGTTACATTGACCGTTCCTGTTGGCGCAGGGGCGGTCTTTTTTTATTTTGTTAATAAATAATTATGAAATTCATTTAGTTTGAAGCTTAAATCTTGTGGCAAACCTGTGATAATACTATACTCGTCAAATAAAAAAGGTTTGACGGCCTCGTTTTCAGAATCGGTATTATAAACAGATATATGGCTATTAAGTTCTAAAATAAATTTTGCTGTTAGATACTTATCATTTTGCAGCAAACAAATCATAGCTAATATAACTGAATATATATCGTTACGGCCAATTTTAGAATTTTGCTCTGCTTTGCCATAAATAAAATTTGGTAACAATAATGTTAACGTCTTAGGGGCTAAGCTGTTGCCACAAGCCCGATATGTAACAAACTTTAAGTTATGGGCGATTTTATTTCGAAACCTACGTATAATATTTAACGCATTGATTAAAAACTCCATTTTTATAGTTGATGATAAATCATATGGCAATAAATGGTTTGCGATATTGGTTTTCATGGGATTTTTTAGCAGTGTAAACAAATTTATAGATTTGCCAAAATCAATGTTTTTAAACAATATCCATGCTGGTACGTGGTTGTGCTTTTTTAGGTAATGTTTTGTGGGTTGTTGTTTTGCTCCATCACCGTAAATATTATAATTCAATATATTAGCGCGCAACGCAGAAAAATTGACACCTGAGTGAGATGGAGAGTAATATTTGGGATTTAAGTAATCGTCAATATGAACTCCACAATTTTCAGAAACATAATAAGCTAATATATTTTTAAAATAATTTTCTATCATCATACTTTGTTTGAAGATAATATTTTGAAATTCCTTGTCGAAAAGGTAAAACATATATAAATATTCAATAGATATATTTTTTTTGAATTTTCCGTTTTCTAATGTAACATCTTGATATCCGTTTATTAAATCATAATAAGAAAATCGAAAAAGTGCATTTTTTGCAATTTCTTCATCCGTGATCATCAATCCATAATTTTCTTTTAGACGAAATATCAATTGTTCTACGGATAAAAAAGGTTTATCTGGATTCAATAGAATACCTCCAAAAATGAAAAACCCGCTACCAGTAGATAGCGGGTTAGTGACCAATCGCCCACGATTGTAGTCTTTTCATCTATCTACATTATAAACAACAACTTTTTTCTTGTCAACATGGGAACCATTTTATTCTGGAATTTTCATTACCAAATCCCCAACTGATATTGGCTCGCTTGACACATACTCTCTGTGTGTCATCGTATCATCATTTATTTTTAAAGGGATAGGCGTTACCACAGTTTGAACAAATGCAGACAAAGGATTTAAAATTTCACGAGTAGTTACTTTTCTTTTTTTGCATATTGAAAAAGCTTCGTAAGCAATTACTATTTCTACCGTATCTTTTATTAGGTCAACAGTTCCTAGTACAGTGCCTTTAGTATTAACTATTGGTTTGCCTTTTTTGTATATTCGCAATTTATCGCCTATGCTAGCGCCATCGGCATACCCATAGTCAACTATGACTGTTGATTTGTCAATGATTTCAATTATTTCCATAAAAAGCACCACCCTTGTTCGATTAAAAAATATTTTATTTATATCTTCATCAGACCATAAAAATTATATTACATCCCCCTGAAACGCAATAGCTTTACCGATAATTCGGAACTGCTCTACTTCGTTTTTGGTAAAGCGAAGTATTTTGTGCGTGGGGTTTTCCGGTTTTAGCTCAATGTAATCATCTCCAAAATACACTCGTTTTAAGGTGACCGCATCATCAATCGCAACGGCAGCTATTTCTCCGTTTTCAACTTCTGGTTGCTGCTTGATGAAAACGATATCGCCATCATATATACGTGCTCCTATCATGCTATCCCCTTCAGCCCTCAAGCAGAAATCAGCGTGCACGTTACCATTGCATTGTACATAGCCGTCAAAAAAATCTTCTGACATTATAGGTTTCCCGCAGGCGATTTGGCCAAGCAGGGAGATTTTTTATTTGCTGTTTAATGCGTTTACTATTTTTATAAACTTATCTGCAGAAATGGCGCCGGCAAGATATTGTTGTTTAAAGCGGTCGATTTCTGCAGGGATACTTTGCTTAAAAGTTTCGGCCTTTTCCGCATTAAATGTAGGCGTAGGTGGTAAAAGATCCAATTCTGCTGCCAATTTGTAAATATGCTTGCAGGGACCTCGCTGGGAATTGAAGTCAAAACAAGTACAGTGGTCAAGTGTAACTTCGTAAATCTCCCCGCTAGAGCCTAAAATTCTAGCAGTTTGTCCTTGCACATCAATGTTCACTATATTCTTGGACTTTATTTGCTTCGAAGTATTGATGCGTTTAATTTGGTCTATTTTACTGTGAATAGAGACGTCCCAAATACCAAAAGACAATTTAAACACCACCTAAAGGTACAAAATTATACTATTTTAAATAGTTCCGTAAATCTATAAAAATTTGTTCTTGATCTTTTATTCCAAAACAGTGCCCATATTTTAAAAGTTTTACAAATTCATCTGCATGAGCATAGTATTGCGTTAATTTAATGGCTTTACAATTGTCATAAGTAAATACATCAAAGCATATGCTCCCATATGTATATTTTGATTCTATACGTAGTATAGTTTCTGTTGTTGATGGGATGTATGAAGGTAGATAGGTCCATCTATTATTTGTGGAGCTATGGACTTGTAATGCTATAGTTGCATGCTTGCCTACATTAGCCCAAATATCTTTTCTATAAATTGCTGGATTATTGTTATAAAACATTACTCCTACATCAAATTGATATTCGGCTCCTTGAGTCCATGTTTTATAAGTTTGGCCATTACCCTTATAAGAGGTATATTTGATATCTAAATAATCTCTGTGAAATTCTCCGACACCAAAAGCCCAGCCTTCAGCAAAGCTGTTTTTAAATGTAGCCAGTAGCTCAAGAGATCTTTTTATATTAGGCGTTTGTAGTACTTTTAGTTCCCGTGCAAGTCTGTAAATATGGCCGCAGGGCAAGCTTCGGCTTTGAAAATCTTCACAAGTACAAGAAATTAAAGTTGTTTTATAACCTTCTTCGGTAATGCCACTAAGGTTAGCTCTATCAATTCGACCTTTGAAGGTATTAGGATTAACTCCGTTTTGTCGTCCATCCCAACGGCGTACTTGATCTGGTGATATGTGCATATGTAAATCCCAATCGTCCCATTTAGTTATAATCATCAAAAACTACTCCTAAAATTTATTTATGTCTTTGCGCTTCAATTTCGTCAACACAAAGGTTCTTACCACAATCTTTTTCATAATGCTCCTGCTCATGCAGGTAAGTTTTCATGTTAGATTCCCTCGTTAAGCGGGCATTCAATATGAAAATTGCTTCTCCATCAATATCTTCTCTAACAAAGCCTCGAACGTCGTGAGGCAAGTCATATAAGATAGTTTTACTCATTGAGATCGCCTTCCTCTTTGGCTTTTTGGTAATCAATAAATTTCATAACTTCTTTAATGCTTTCGGGTTTTAGTTTTTTGGTAGCGTCAAATAACACTTTGTATTGAGGATTATCATAAATTTCCTGTGCCATTTTTGCTGCTTCAGGATTGAGGTAATAGGTTTGGTTTTCGTTATCATTTTCCCACCCCATTAGATAACCTGGAGTTACATTAAGAGCTTTCGCAATTATTTGAACTTGGTTTATAGGAACTTTTTTGATGAATCCTGTTTCATATCTTTGAAGAGTAGATTTGTTGATGCCTGTTAAATCCGAAAGTTCCTGATAAGATAGACCGAGTTCCAATCGCCGAAGTTTAATTTTTTCAATTAGTTCTGTTAATTCTTTTTCGCTCATTGTAAAAACCTCTCTTTACTGCTTAAACCAATAATAACATAAATGCAACGAAAAGTAAAACAAAAATATAAAACTCGTTGCATTTATGCTTGACTTTTGAATTATGTGCTGTTATCATAATCTTGTAGCATAAATGCAACGAAGAGAAGCAAAGGAAGTGATATTAGATGAACTTAGCAAAGCTACGCGGTGCTTTAGCTGAAAAAGGCATAACGCAGAGGGAACTGGCTAAAAAACTTGGCCTGACGACCAAAAGTGTAAATGCAAAACTTAATGGCCGCTGTAAAATTTCAGTAGATGAAGCCGCCTCAATGAGTAAAATACTAGAGTTGAAAGAACCTAGCACAATTTTTTTTGACTGATTAGTTGCATAAATGCAACTAAAGAAAGGAGGGCGAATAAAGTGACAGTTTTGATGCCGGTAGCCACAGCGTTTCAACAAGTAGAATTAAGCAACCTTCTTTTTGCTACATTTGTTCAAGTGCTCATAGCTGTGTTGGCCGTTATAGCAGTGGCTGCGTTGGCGGTTCTTGTTATTTATCTAGTGGGGACTTTTCTAGAATGGTTGAGGCGGTGAGTAGAGATGGAAAAGGAAAAAGCCCAACAACGGGACTTCCGAAAAAATAAAATCGTATGCCCGCATTGTGGACATACGATAAGCAGCGGCAATTTTTGCAGATATTGCAGCCAGAAGGTTGTTGTTGTTTGTAACTGCTGGGTATTGAAAAAACCTTTTAACTGCGGAATGGATAAGTGCCCGGGTATGAAATTGTTAACAAATGCAAAATTACTCGCGGCTAAGATTCATTAGCGTTAAGATTGTGGGCAAAACATTTTGTTCAAACCACTGAATAAGCACATAGCGGCCAAGGCCATGAACCTTTTCCATAATTTTAGCGGCAACCAAAGCTGATAATTGCGTTTTAGGAGATTCGACAATAAGGTCAGGAAAAGTTTCCTTTAATTGTTTTTTCTGAACATCGTCAAGCTCGTCCAACATATCAACAATTTTATCGGCTGTTTCTAATCGGGCTTGGGTCCACGGATATGGTTCACCGCAGTTATGGCAATAATAAGGTAAGGAAATATCGTTTTTGGCTATTTGATCGGTATAGCCGGTACATATCGTTTGATGATTTTGTTCTTCATTAAGAGGGTTATAACGATTTGCAAAACGATATTTAGGTACCTGAACATGTAATGCGCCGCGAATATGATTACCGCAATGTGGGCAAGCATGAATAACGGGCTCGCCACAGGTTGAACAGTACTGCTCGGACTGTTCCGGATGCGCATTAGAGTGGGCATTACGTATATGTCCGTTCTTACAAATTTGAGCATCCTGATAGTAGTATCTTTCTTGCATAACAACACATCCCTTCGTTACTAATTATATCAGCTGCGCAGGGAGATTGGGAATAATTTTAAGGAGTGACCACCAATGAATGAATTATTAAAAATCGAAATCAGTGAAAAGCAGGAACAGGTGATCAGCGGCAGAGCATTGCATATGTTTTTAGACATTGAAACACCATACACCATGTGGTTTGAGCGTATGCTGCAATACGGATTTTGTAACGGAAAGGACTTTTTAACAAAAATGTTAGAAAGTCACGGAGGCCGCCCCAGCACCGATCACATAATAAAGCTGGATATGGCCAAAGAGCTTTGTATGCTCGCTCGAAACGAAAAGGGTAAGCAGGCCCGGCAATATTTTTTAGAGGTCGAACGCGAATGGAATAGCCCTGAGAAGGTTATGGCCAGGGCATTGAAGTTAGCGGATCTAAAAATCAAAGAAATTACCGAATTTGCTGCGGAACAAACTAAGGCACTCGAAGCCGCTAAACCTAAGTGTATATTTGCGGACGCTGTGGCAACGGCAAAAACATCAATCCTAATCGGAGACCTTGCAAAGCTGATCAAGCAAAACGGTTATGATATCGGCCAAAAACGTTTATTTTCGTGGCTTAGAGAAAATGGCTATCTAATCAAAAACGGGTCCTCTAAAAATAGCCCGACACAGCGCGCTATGGATATGGCGCTATTTGAGATAAAAGAAACCACCGTTGTTCTGCCAAACGAAAGCACGAAGATAACTAAGACAACGAAGGTCACTGGCAAAGGACAAATTTATTTTGTCAATCTATTTAAAAAAGCTGGCGGATTAGTAGGTTTGTAGTAAGGAAAGGAGTATAAAATATGGCCAGACCAACCAAAAAAGAGCAGAGGGAGCGAGTCTTAAAACAAGTACCGCGCCGTATGCTTTATCCAATCAATGAGGTACGCATATTGTTGTGTTGCGGAAATGAATTTTTACAGCAGCTTTTTGATGAAGGACGGTTACCTTATGTATTGCGAGGGAAATATCGTTATGTGACTCAAAATGCCATTGATAATTATTTATTAAATGAGGAGGTGAAATAGCTAATGCCAGAACAATTGCCCAAGGAAATATTTAATATGATATCCGATAGATCTACACAGATAAAAGGCTTAAACTCATACGCTAAAGCGATTCAGGCTGTTTCTGGTAAAATTCCAGCGCATATTTTAGAGGATTTCATTGAATCTCTAAGGTCTTTTAATAGCGGCATAGCATGTTTAGAACTCGAGTTAGGCGATAACGGTTATTCGTTTGATGACTTAGCTTATCTGACGGCTATAGTCGATGCTGCAGAAAAGGACAAAAGTCGTGCTGAGGGGGAGGAAACACCGTGAAAACACTAGGGATTTATATTTGGTACTTTTTTGCTGAGAGTGAAATTTTCCCTAAGATACTGATAGCGGCAGCACTGATTATTTTTGGAATGTTTTTAGAAAGGGCGTGGTGAGATGTGGAAAGAGTTAGGTTATCAAATTGCGGTAATTGCTATCGGGACTTGGGCCGGCGTATTTTTCGGGTTATGGCTCTGGTGCAAGGTTGCTGGAATGAATTAAAAAAGAGCTATCAGCACGGCAATGCTGACAGCTCAGGGTTAATACATAGGTCGTGAATAACCTGTATTGGTTACATTATAGCATAAATAGAAGGAAGGAGCTATTTCAATGACAGTAAAAATTAACAGTCTTGAACTTGAAAATATTAAAAGAATTAAAGCAGTAAAATTAGTACCTTCAGCGAATGGCTTGACTATTCTCGGTGGTAAAAATGGTCAGGGTAAAACTAGCGTTCTGGATGCTATTGCATGGGCGCTTGGTGGGGAACGATACAAACCTTCGGAACCACAGCGCCAAGGATCTGTTACTCCACCAATTCTGCATATAGAGTTATCTAATGGGCTTATAGTTGAGCGGAAGGGCATTAACGGCAGCTTAAAGGTCATCGATCCGCAGGGAAATAAAGGCGGCCAGCAGATTTTAAATGAGTTTGTAGCGCAACTTGCTTTAGATCTGCCAAAATTTTTGAATGCAAATAATAAAGAAAAGGCCAATGCTCTTTTGCAGATAATAGGGATCGGTGAAAAACTTTACCAGTTAGATGCTGAAGAACAAAGGATTTATAACAGGCGGTATGAAGTTGGACGCATTGCTGACCAAAAGAAAAAGTATGCGGCTGAGCTTGAAATGTATCCGGATGTTCCGAAAGAGCTCGTTTCCGCAGCTGATTTAATTAGGAATCAGCAGGCGATACTTGCCAGGAACGGCGAAAACCAGCGCAAGCGGCAAATGTGCCAGCAGTATGAAGAGGAATTAGCTAAAGCGCAGATTGCTTTTGACGAAGCGAAGAACCGGCTTGAAGAAGCTAAGGCTGCAGTTTCGGTTGCCCGTAAGTCGGCCGCAGATTTACAGGATGAAAGTACGGCAGAATTGGAAGCGAATATCTCTGATATAGATCGCTTAAATATAAAAATCAGGGCCAATATGGACAGGGAAAAGGCTGAAATCGAAGCTGAAGAATATAGTCAGCAGTATGATGAACTGACAAAATCGATCGAAGATATTAGAGAGCAGCGCTTAAAGTTGTTGGAAAACGCAGACTTGCCGCTGCCTGAATTGTCTGTTGAAAGTGGTGAGCTGATTTATCGTGGGAATAAGTGGGATAACATGAGTGGCAGTGAGCAGCTTAAAGTAGCTACTGCTATTGTCCGCAAATTGAATCCGAACTGTGGTTTTGTGCTCATGGATAAGCTGGAGCAGATGGATCAGGATACTTTAAATGAATTTGGTAAATGGCTGGAACAGGAACAGCTGCAGGTAATCGCTACACGTGTCAGCAGTGGTAAAGAGTGTTCGGTCATTATCGAAGATGGTTATGTTAAAGAAGATAACGGCCTTTCAGATGAAGGCGTAAAAACATGGAAGAAAGGTGAGTTTTGATGAAGTTTCAAATTACCAGAGGGCTGATTGTAAAGCCGCAAAAAGTTGTAGTTTATGGTCCTGAAGGTATTGGCAAAACTACTTTTGCCGCTGATTTTCCGGATCCGCTGTTTATCGATACCGAAGGCAGTACGAATGTCTATGATGTTGCCAGATTACCGGCGCCGACTTCTTGGACGATGTTGCTGGATGAGGTTAGAGAGGTTATCAAAAATACAACCTGCTGTAAAACATTGGTTATTGATACGATTGACTGGGCAGAACAGCTTTGCGTGGGTCATGTATGTGCTAAAAATGGAAAAAATGGGATCGAGGATTTTGGTTATGGCAGTGGCTATATTTTTGTAAGGGAAGAATTTGGACGCTTTTTAAATCTGCTTTCTGATGTGATCGAGGTTGGGATCAATGTTGTTTTAACAGCACATATGCAGATGCGTAAGTTTGAATTGCCTAATGAAGGTGGAAGTTTTGATCGGTATGAGCTGAAGCTTGGCAAAAAGACTTCATCGCAGACTGCTCCGCTGGTCAAAGAGTGGGCTGATATGCTGCTGTTTGCCAACTATAAGACTATCGTGATCGCACAGGATAAGGACGGGAAGAAATGCAAGGCCGCCGGTGGTGAGCGGGTAATGTATACGACGCATCATCCTAACTGGGATGCAAAGAACAGACAGGATCTACCGGAAGAATTACCCTTTGATTTTAAAAGTATTCGTGGCTGTCTGGTTTATTCTAATACGGAAGCTTTGCAGCCTGTGTCGCAGCCAGTTGTAATGCAGTCGGAAACGGTTGCGGCGCCGGTTGCTAGTGCCACTGCAATTATAGATATGCCTTCGGGACTAATATCTGTAGATCCGGCGCTTAGCCCTGTAACAGCATCAGATGATATAGTGACTGTACAAACGTCAAAAGTAATTCCAAGTTGTGTGCCGAAAGCATTGGCTGATTTAATGGCGCCGGAAGGGGTAACGCTTGCAGAAATTCAAAAGGTTGTTGCCCAGCGTGGCTATTATCCAGAGGGAACACCTTTTGAAAATTACGCAGAGGATTTTGTACAGGGCTGTTTGATCGGAGCCTGGCCCAATGTCTTTGCTTTGATCAAAGAGAACAGGGAGATACCTTTTTAAGTTTAAGAAACTCAATGTAGTTTAAATAATATTTAACAGATAAAGGAGAATAAAACAATGGCATTTGAACAATTAGGACAAGCAGTACCCGTAGAAGAAAGAGAATTAGGATGGGACGATACTATTGAAAAGGAGAGCGCCGGTTTTATCATTCTGCCGGAAGGTGATTATGAATTTAAGGTATTAGAGTTTCAACGTGCCCGTCATGAAGGCAGCGAAAAGTTACCGCCATGTAATAAAGCTGTAATCACTTTGGTAGTTGAAACACCAGAAGGAGAAGCCCGCATCAGGCATAACTTGTTCTTACATTCTCGGACGGAAGGCATGATTTCGGCTTTCTTTATCGGTATTGGGCTGAAAAAGCATGGTGAACCTTTGAAAATGGATTGGCCGCGGGTAGTTGGTCGAAAGGGCAGGGCCAAGATCGGTATCCGCATGCACGATGGTAAGCAGTATAACGAAATTAAACGCTTTTATGATCCTGAAAATACAGCGGCAACAGCACCTACTGCGGCAGCACCGCAGCAACAAAACTTATATCAAGGACAACCGCAGGCCGCTCCTGCGTTTCGGCCCGGAGCTTTCTAATGCAGCTGCGTCCATATCAGGAAGAAGCTAAACAGGCTATTTTTGACGAGTGGAATAAAGGAATAAACCGCACCCTGTTGGTATTGCCGACCGGGTGCGGTAAAACTATAGTCTTTGCAAAGGTTACAGAGGAACAGGTTAAACAAGGTGACCGGGTACTGATCTTAGCGCACCGTTTTGAACTGCTGCAGCAGGCCTGTGACAAAATCGAGCAGGCTACAGGTTTAAAATCGGCTATGGAAAAAGCTGAATATACCTGTATGGGAAGTTGGTATCGTGTGGTAGTAGGTTCTGTCCAGACGTTGATGCGCGAGAAGCGGTTAAACGGATTTGCAAAGGATTTTTTCGATACGATCATCGTTGACGAAGCACATCATGTACTTTCAGATAGCTATCAGAAGGTGCTGGAACATTTTGACAGCGCTAAGGTGCTTGGTGTTACTGCAACGCCTGACAGAGGCGATATGCGTAATTTAGGGCAATGTTTTGAGAGTCTTGCTTATGAATATACGCTGCCTAAAGCTATTAAAGAAGGTTATTTGTCGCCAATCAAGGCTCAGACTATTCCTCTAAAATTAGATTTGACAGGTGTCGCTACTCAGGCTGGTGATTTTAAGAGCAGCGATCTGGGGACGGCTCTCGATCCATATCTGAATCAGATTGCTGAGGAAATGGCTAAAATTTGTATGGATAGAAAGACTGTAGTTTTTTTACCACTTGTCAAGACCAGCCAAAAGTTTAGGGATATTTTGAATGGTATCGGTTTCAGCGCTGCCGAAGTAAATGGTAACAGCGAGGATCGCGCAAAGGTGCTGAGTGATTTTGAAACCGGTAAATATAACGTGCTTTGTAATTCAATGCTTTTGACAGAAGGGTGGGATTGCCCGGCTGTTGATTGCATTGTTGTATTAAGGCCAACGAAGATCAGGAGTTTGTATTGTCAAATGGTGGGCCGTGGTACGAGGCTGGCACCGGGCAAAGAAGAACTTTTGCTGCTTGATTTTCTGTGGCATACAGAACGCCATGAACTGTTCCGACCGGCGCATTTGATTGCGACAAATGAAGATGTGGCCAGAGCTATGACTGAAACATTACAGGACGCAGCTTGTCCGTTAGATTTGGAAGCAGTGGAAAAGCAGGCTTCTGAAGATGTTGTTGCTCAGCGGGAAGAAGCTTTGGCGAAACAGTTGGCAGCAATGAAACAGCGTAAGCGTAAACTGGTGGATCCACTGCAGTTTGAAATGAGTATCCAAGCAGAGGATCTGTCAAGCTATGTACCAGCATTCGGTTGGGAAATGAGCCCGGCCAGTGAAAAGCAACTTAAAACATTAGAGAAGTTTGGTATAAATCCGGATGATATCGACAATGCCGGTAAAGCTGCGAAAATCCTTGATCGTTTGGATAAGCGCAGAAGTGAAGGACTTACAACACCGAAACAGATCCGTTTTTTAGAAGGTCGTGGGTTCCAGCACGTCGGGACCTGGTCTTTTGAACATGCCAAGAAATTAATAGACAGGATTGCTGCCGGTGGCTGGCGTATTCCGGCAGGCATTGATCCACGGATTTACAAGCCTGAATAAAGGAGAACATCATGGAGAATAAATTGGATTTGCTGCCGCTGCTTGATTATATCGATCCGAGCGTTCTTGATTATCAGGAGTGGGTCAATGTTGGCATGGCGTTGAAAGCAGAAGGTTACAGCGTGAGCGTGTGGGATGATTGGAGCCGGCGGGATACTGGAAGATACCACGCAAATGAATGCCGAAAAAAATGGGAGACGTTCAGAGGTGATACCAGCGCACCAGTAACGGGTGGTACGATCGTAGCAATGGCTAAGGATAACGGCTGGACGCCACAGCAGCGTGAAGATCATGAACTTTCATGGGACGATATCATCGGACAAAAAGAAGATATGGTTTTGGTTGATAAGAACTGGATCGAAGGCCAGGAAATAGCGGACCCGGAAAACTGGGACCCGGTAAAAGAACTGGTAACTTATCTGGAAACTTTATTCGACAGTACGGAAAATGTTGGCTATGTAACGGAATCATGGCAAAAAGACGGTAAATATTTACCATCAAAAGGCTGTTCTGACAGGACTTCTGGGCAGCTCATTGAGCAGCTTAATAAATGTAAGGGTGATATCGGCGGGGTGCTTGGCGATTATAACCCTGAGTGCGGCGCCTGGATACGTTTTAATCCTCTTGATGGTAAAGGCGTGAAAAACGACAATGTGACAGAATTTCGGTATGCGCTGGTCGAATCGGACAAGATGGATATAGCCAAGCAGAATGAAATTATCCGGACACTGGAACTGCCGGTGGCCTGCCTGGTACATTCAGGGAAAAAGTCGCTGCATGCTATTGTTAGGATCGATGCAGCAGACTATGCGGAATATCGTAAACGTGTTGATTATCTTTACGCTGTTTGTAAGAAAAACGGCCTTGAAATCGATACCCAAAACCGTAATCCTTCGCGGCTCAGCAGAATGCCGGGTGTGATGCGTCAGGGACACAAGCAGTTTTTAGTTGATACCAACATCGGCAAAGCCAGCTTTGTAGAATGGCAGGAGTGGATTGAGGCGGTCAACGATGATCTTCCGGAACCGGAAAGCATCAGTGAGATTTGGGATAATTTACCGGAGCTGGCAAAACCGCTGATTGATAATGTATTGCGACAGGGGCATAAAATGCTCATTGCAGGGCCGTCTAAGGCAGGAAAAAGCTATGCTTTGATAGAGTTGTGCTGCGCGATTGCCGAGGGCCGTCAGTGGCTTAATTTTAGCTGTACAAAGGGTAAAGTTTTATATGTGAACCTTGAACTTGACAGGGCAAGTTGTTTGCATCGTTTTAAGGATGTTTATACGGCAATGGGGTGGGAGCCGAGCAATTTGTCTAATATCGATGTATGGAATTTGCGTGGCAAGTCGATTCCGATGGATAAGCTGGCGCCGAAGCTGATCAGGCGTGCCGCAAAGAAGAATTATATTGCTATCGTTATCGATCCGATTTATAAAATCATCACCGGTGACGAAAACAGTGCTGACCAGATGGCGCATTTCTGTAATCAGTTCGATAAGGTTTGTACGGAACTGGGCTGCGCTGTGATCTACTGCCACCATCATTCAAAGGGTGGCCAAGGCAGTAAAAAATCTATGGACAGAGCTTCAGGGTCAGGAGTATTTGCCCGTGATCCTGACGCACTGCTTGATTTGATAGAGCTGGAACCAACAGAAGAATTACTGAAGCAGGAAGAAAATAAAGCAATTTGCGCCGAGTGCTTGGCGTATTTAAAACGATATTACCCTGCCTATATACAGGATTTATCGCAGGATGACGAGTGCAGCAGCACTGTACTGTTGGAATACTGCCATAAGATGCTTGGCAATAATACTAATATTGAGCTTGTGAAAACGGCGATTCCGGCGGCCAAACAGCGGGTGCGGCAACGTACAGCGTGGCGCATTGAAGGGACTCTACGTGAGTTTCCGAAGTTCCCGCCGATCAATCTTTGGTTTAATTATCCTGTGCATTACGTTGATGACGTTGGAAGTCTGAAGGATATTGAACCTGACGGGCAGGGACCAGCCTGGCAGCGGAATTTCAAAAAGAAGAAGTCTCCGGATGATTTGAGAAAAGAACGGATAGTAGCATTACAAAAAGCTTTTGAAGCAGAAAGTTTTGGCGGGACTCCGACAGTAAAAGGCCTGGCAAATTATTTAGAAGCATCAGAAAGAACAGTAAAAAGGCATATTCAAGAAAGTAAAATATTTGCAATAAACAATAACGGAGAGGTAATCCGGAAAGCGGACAAAGTCGAATAATTGTACTTGTCCAATTTGGACAAAGTCGAATGTTTGTCCATGCCGCCGTTTTCTGACAATTTGGACAAAGTCGAGTAATTATCGAGGTTGTCAATAAATTTTGCTATATATATACGCGTGCGCGATGTATACATTTATTGTAATGACTATCAACCTGTAGTCTTATACCCTGTATAACAAAACTTTGTCCGCTTGAGGTTGCGGAAAAGTTTTTTAGGGACAGTATGGGAAAGCGCGCGAAAGAAAAAGGAGCGAATGAAAATGAAAAATGAAAATAAATATTGGGAAAACGAAGAAGGCGAAGTTATAAAGTTTGGTAATAGCTTCATGCGCTATTATGAAAAGGCAGGGAAGTTACAATTTGGCTTCGTGAAGATGAATGGCGATCTTATCGTTAAAAATGCTATTGATCGTTCAGAGTTATCAAAAAGTAAAGAAGGGTTGCCATATTTACGGGAGGTTTTAGAAGAATGGCAAGAGTGGGCAGATGAAAATGATGATTGAGTTTTTTATTCCGATGAAATTGCCAACAGTTACGCATCAGCAGAAAAAGGTCCATGTTGTAAACGGTAAGCCACACTACTATGAACCTGACGCACTTAAAGATGCCAGGCAGAAGTTTAGTGCGCACCTGGGAGCTTATGTACCTGAAAAGAAGCTGACCGGTCCGATAAGGCTTTTGACTAAATGGTGCTATACAGCTATAGGGAAACATAAGAACGGCGAATATAAAATTACAAAGCCGGACACTGATAATATGATCAAGCTGCTTAAGGATGTAATGACTGGGCTCGGCTATTGGACAGACGATGCACAGGTAGCAAGTGAGATTACAGAAAAGTTTTGGTCAGAGCAGCCAGGGCTTTATGTACGAATTGAGCAATTGGAGTAAAGGAGCGTGATTAGAATGGCGCATAAGTGTAAGGGCTGCGTGTGGAGCCGTCAGGTAAGCGAGAATAAAGTTTACTGTCGTAGGGTAAATTGTGTAAAAGAAAATCGATTCCGGAGCGTGATCGGTATGTTAGGGCAGGTGCAGCATGGTCATCAGCTGAGTGAAGCTGAAAGTGCTGCGATAGACGTTGCTGCAGATGTTTTACGGACAGAGGGGTGATGCGATGCCTATGACGGATGAAATAAAGCAAAGGTTAAAAAGTGCATGGGTCTGGCAGAAGCAGCTTGAAGCAGATTTACAAATGCTGCAGGATCTAAAAGATTTGGCAGAGAAAATTACGCCAGTCTACAGCTTGGCGCCTGGGGGCGGTGGCAGTAACGACAAATTGGGCGGTACGGTTGCGAAGATGGCTGACGTTAAGATTACCGTTCAAAACGATATTAAGATGCTTACAGAGGCATTAACGGCGACGAGAGTGCTAATTGAAATGCTTGACGATGAGAAGTTGCAGCTTATATTGTTCAAACGTTACTTGAATTACCAGCGTTGGGAAGTTATTGCTGCGGATTTGGGATATTCGTGGCAGTATATACACAAAATGCATTCTAAGGCGCTGCAAAAATTAAAAGAGGAGATAGAATGCGAGTATTGACCTGTGTTATAATGTATGTGTAGAAATTGACAAAAGCCGTTGATCTGGTTAAGGATCAGCGGCTTTTGTATATTATTATGCAGGATTAAGTAAAGTTGTGACGAAATAATACCCTAATAAATTTATATTAGGGGTGGGTATTTTGGCTACATGTAATAGAAGAATTAATTTTTTTAGTGTGAGGCTTGGAATTACTATTGGCAATGCAATTGAATTAATTTTAAATTCACAAGACATAAGGGAAAGAGTAGATTGTGGGGTAAATATAATCAATAATTTGCCTTTTGTCTTGAATAATAATAATTCAAGATATTTTAGGTTGCCCAATGGTAATGATTTATCTATGTATATAGATAGTTATTTAAATGGCGTAATTGAAGGACGTATTGTACTATGCAGAAGGAGCTTACTTCCAGAAATAGAAGACAGTGGTAATTTGGCTGGTTTACAGTTAGCAGAAAATGCTGGATTAGCTGAAATTACACATTTTAAGTATTTTAGTAATTTCAATATTTTAGGTGTAGAATATAATTTTTATGGCCCTAAAAGTGGGAATATAGTTGAATATTTTCAAAATAAATTAATTGGGTGTATAGATATGTTTAGGGTGACGCCTGTTATTGATAATACATGGAGCGAATTACTAAATTCTGATAGGTATCAATTATCAATGTTTGGGTTTAAAGCTACACGGAATGCAGCTGATAGTATTAGAAGATTAAATAATAGTTTAGGAGAGGCTTTTGACGCTGCAGCATCTATTGAAGACGTTGAAGAAATAGAATTAATAGTGAGACGTAGAAGTAGATCTAGAGAGTCTTTTAGTCCAGAAGGTTTTTGTTGGCGTAATTTATTTGAAAATAATTTTATACATAGAGAAGAGTTTGAAAAGTTATCAGTAGGATTAGTCGAAAATGGACATAATCGGACTTTAAATTTATTGGAGGATAGGTTGTGTGTGAATAAAGTAGTAAACGTAGTAGAAGGAAGAACTAGAAGTTTAGTATCCACTAGTGTGTATGCTGCTATTTCTTCAGCATTTGAAGAGTGTAGAGAGCAGTTGATATTACAGGGGCGAATAGAATGAAACATTTTCTTAAATATGAAGAGTCTTGGATATTGTTAATTGTTTTTATAATAATTTTTTTGGTTGGAAATTATTACGGTTTTAATGAGTTGATTATAAAACAATTATGTGGACTTAGATCTACGCTTTATGCTACTTTAGCACAAATCATGGGAGCTTTGTTGGGGATTGTTATTGCAGGATTAGCAATTTTATTGACTATGGAAAAGTCTAGTGCTATGCAGATATTGAAGAAAAGTCCATATTATGAAGAACTTTTTAATATATTTATTATCAGTTGTAAAAGATTAGCACTTGGTACATTAGTATGTGTTGTGGCATTAGTATTTGATAGAGATTTAGATCCTCAATTATGGCTAAGTTATGGTGTATTATGGTGTGTAATATTATCATCAATTAGTATGTTTAGATGTATATGGGTCTTAAAAAATGTAGTGAAATTACAGATAAAATAGTAGTTTTTTCAAGCACTCACGTTTGTGGGTGCTTTTTCATGTGTTGAAACAAACATAAATAACGAGGCGGTGGTATACTAGGTGTTAAGGAGGTGCTTAGTATGGCACGAAAAACAGAACGGATAGTAGAAGTTCTTAATCCTGAAGTATTAAGAACAGAAGGGGCTTTGAGAGTATTAGCAAGAATTGCAGTAAGATATGCTTTTGAGAATCATTTGTTTGATGATTCATTAATAAACCAGGCAGAAAAAGAGAAAAAAGATAAATGATAATTCAAGCACTTACTTCGGTGAGTGCTTTTCTTATGTCCATCCTCAGGAGAATTTTCATAGGTTCTTTCTGTGGATAACTTTATTTGAGGGTCTTTCGAGCCCCGAAAAAGGTTTAGATTTAAAAATATTTTTTCCTATTTCCTTCTCTTTGTAGTAGACAGGCGGTGAAAATAGAAGTGGTAAAAATGCTGAAACGTGGCTCTGCAAGAGAGCTTGCCGAATTATTGGGCATCAGCGAACGACGTGTAAATCAGTTGGTAAATGAGGAAGTTTTGCATCGTGAAATAGAAGGAGACTTCGTTTTGACAATGGCAATAGCTTCGTTCTATGAAAATAAATATTCTAGTAAAGATGAAGATGATTATTGGTCTGAAAAAGCATTGCATGAAGCTGCAAAACGTAAATTAGCTGAACTTGAATTGGCAAAGCGACAAAATCTGTCACATGATGCGGCAGATGTCGAAAGAGTGATGACAGACATGTTATCTAAATTGCGGAGTCAACTTTTGGGCATACCAGCTAAGATGGCTGCTAGACTGGAAAATCAGAATAGAAGTGTTATTATGACGGAGCTTTCTAAAGAAATAAAGTCAAGGTTAACTGAGCTTAGCGATTATGATCCGGAGATATTTAGTAATGAAGAAGACAGTTGATCTTTTCAAAAAAATAGTAAAACAGTCATTGATGCCGTTATCAGATCAAACTGTATCCGAATGGGCTGATAGCTATAGGATGATATCTGGCGAAGCTGCTGCAGAGCCTGGGCGATGGCGAACATATCGTGCTCCATATCAAAAAGCCATTATGGATGCTTTTACTGAACCAGGCATAACTAGGGTGGTTGCAAAGACCGCATCTCAGGTTGGAAAGTCCGATATCATGAACAATGTTATTGGGCGGTTCGCACATCTGGCGCCCGCACCGATAATGATGATCCAACCAACTATCGAAACATCACAGGACTATAGTAAATCACGTATAGCGCCGATGATCAGAGATACAAAAGTATTGAGAGATATTTTTAAAGACGTAAAAAGCCGTGACGCCGGCAATACTATCCTTTCTAAACAATTCCCTGGCGGCAGACTTATAATGGCGGGTGCTAACAGTCCTGCCGGTCTTGCCAGTAAGCCGATAAAAATATTACTGGCAGACGAAGTTGACCGCTTTCCAAAAAGCGCCGGCACAGAAGGCGACCCGGTCAGCTTGGCTGCAAAACGTATGACGACCTTTTGGGATAGCGTCATGGGGCTATTCTCAACACCGACCAATGCTGGAGACAGTCGAATCGAAGATGAATATATAACAGGTACTCAGGAAGAGTGGCAGCATCAATGCCCAAAATGCAAAGAGTGGCATTTAGTCACGCATCGGGATATGCATACTGACTACGACTGTTCTGTTGATAAAAAGGGAACAAGGCAGGTTATCGTTAAGTCAGTTATTTGGCGTTGCCCAGATTGCGGGTTTGGGTTTACAGAAACTGAAATGCGGCAGGCCGCACAAAAATATATTGCACAGAACGCTTCGGCTCTCACTAAGGGGGTACGGAGCTTTTTTGTTAACTGTTTTGCATCACCTTGGGTGAACTGGTCAGATGTAATGCAGGAATGGTTGGAAGCACAGGGCGATCCAGAGCGTGAAAAAGTAGTTGTTAATACTCGTTTTGGAGAAGCATATGAGCGCAAAGGAAATTTTGAAAGCCATGAGCAGTTTATGCGCAGGCGTGAAAACTATGGCGCCGAGCTGCCGGAAGGCGTACTGCTTTTAACAGCGGCCGTTGACGTACAAGACAACAGGCTCGAGTATGAGATTTGTGGCTGGGGAATGGCTGAAGAATGTTGGGGAATAAAAAAGGGTACTATTTTGGGCGTGCCGGATACACCTAAAGTGTGGGCTATGCTGGACGAACAGCTGGATAAGGAATATCGCTTTGCGTCAGGTAAGGGTCTTTTGGTAGCCAGGACGTTTATAGATTCCGGCGGTCACTACACGAAAGAAGTTTATGCGTACTGTAAAAAACGATTTATAAGGCAGCGTTTTGCTATAAAAGGTTCATCGACACCAGGAGTGCCGTTATTGCATAAGTACGCTAAGGTTAAAACCGTAAGGGGACATACGATACCGCTGGTAATGCTTGGCACAGATAGCGGCAAACAATATGTTATGGATCGGTTATCGATTGAAGAGCCTGGACCTAAATATTTTCATTTTCCGCTTGATAAGAGTGATAGCGTAACTGTACAGCTAACTCGCGGCTACGATGAATTTTATTTTAAAGGCCTTATATCTGAAACAAAAGAGCCTCGTCGGAAAAATGGAGTATTAGTATATCAGTGGGTAAATATAGCTAAAGATAAACGGAATGAGCCTTTGGATCTGCGGGTTTATAACCTCGCATGTATGTTAAGCGTAAATCCTGATTTCGAGGCTTTGGAAAAATTGATCAACAGCCCGAATGTAATCAAAGAACAATCGGTAAAGTCTAAACTGAAAAACAAGCCTAAATGCGGCTACGGCTGCATTAGAAAAAGTGTGAGGGGGGATTATTAGTGGCAAGTACGGTACTTAATGAACGGTTAAAGCAGTATTTATCTGCAGAACAGTCTATTTTGGTAGCAGGGCAAAGCTACAGAATTGGCAATAGAACGCTGACGAGAGCTGATTTATCAGAAATAAGAAAAGAAATAAATGATCTTATTGCTGCAGGAGCGACTACGGATGAGGCAATGTATCCAAGAGGGCATCGAACAAAGCAAGTTATTATGCGGGATTAGGAGGATAGATGATGGTGAAACGTAAAAAAGTAATACCGGCTAAGGCCAGGCATCCTACTGAGGGAAATGAAAATAATAAAAAAATAATAATAGTGAACAGCGGCTATTCAGAAGGCGGCGCCAGTAGGACACGAAGTACTTTACGTGGCTATAATCCCTTGAAATCCAGTACTAAAGCAGATGTCGATGTAAATTTGGTAACTTTACGAAACCGCAGTGCAGATTTAGTATGTAACTCTCCGCTTGGTTCAAGTGCTATTAATACTTCGCGCAGCAATGTTATAGGCGCTGGTCTTAAAGTTTCGCCTAAAATAGATTATAGGTTGCTGGGATTGACTGCAGAGGAAGCTAAAGAGTGGCAGCGTCAGGCGTTTCGTGAATTTAACCTTTGGGCAAACAGCACGGCCTGTGATTTGTATCGAAAAAATAACTTTTTTGATATGCAGGATATTGCATATATGAGCTATCTTGTAGATGGTGACGGATGGGCAGCGATCAAGTATCGCAGGCCGGTGCCTGATAATCCGTATTGTTTGAGAGTACAGCTTTTTGAGGCCAGTAGGGTCTGTAACCCAAACAGCAGTGGTTCGTATGGTTCTCCATCTTATTACGATGTTGAAATGACTAATAATAAAAACGGGAATCGTATTATCAACGGTATTGAAATAGATTCAGATGGGGCTGTTGTGGCTTATTGGGTCGCAAACAGGGTGCCTTTTGATTTATAAGTGATCCTGCAGCAGTTTTAAAGTGGCAGCGAGTGGAAGCATTTGGCAAGTTAAGCGGCCGGCCAAATATTTTACAGATATCGCATGAAGAACGACCAGAGCAGTACAGAGGCGTACCAATATTGGCGCCGGTGATCGAGGTATTGAAGCAGGTCAGCCGCTATACTAATGCGGAGCTTACGGCCGCCATCATTAAATCGTTTTATACTTTGTTTTTTACGACTAATAACAATATTGATGATATGAATGATGTTCTAAGTTCAACTTATGGTCAAGCGGAAGCCGTAACACCAGAAGACCTGGCTCATGTTGAAGTTGGTCCAGGAACGCTTAATCTGCTGCCTCCTGGTGTCGATGTAAAGTCGATGGACGCAAGCCGTACAATGTCAACTTTTGAACCATTTACAAATATGATGATCAGTCAGATCGGTGCAGCTATTGGCACACCGGCAGAGGTGTTACTTAGTCGTTTTCAATCTTCATACTCTGCGGCACGTGGGGCATTATTACAAGCTGCCAGCAATTTTAAAACCAGACGTACCTGGTTTGCACGTGATTTTTGTCAGCCTGTTTATGAAGCTTGGCTGGCAGAGGCGGTTGCTATCGGTAGAATTAGTGCTCCTGGCTATGGTAGTGATCCAATCATAACTAAGGCATGGAGTAATGCCGATTGGTTTGGCCCTGTTATGGGGATGCTGGATCCAGTAAAAGAGGTAACTGGCGCAGCCTTACGCGTAAAATATGGTTTCTCTACCGGTGAACGTGAATCTGCGGAACTTACGGGCACTGACTATGACAGCAACATTGACCAAATCGCTATAGAGCAGCAGACGTGGCGCGCTAAAGGATTAGAACCGCCTAAGGCTGATAATACTGGTGGGAATGGAGGTGATAATGATGGGAAAATTTTGGCAGGTGAAGAATGATGTTAGTGGCGACGCTGAAATATTGATCTACGGTCCAATCGCAGCAGAGCGATCCTGGTTTGGTGATGAGGCAACGCCGCAGCAGTTTGCCCAGGATCTTAACGGGCTGGGTGGCAGAGATGTTACCGTACGCATTAACAGCGGCGGCGGTGATGTGTTTGCGGCACATGCTATTCACAATTTGCTCAAAAGCTATAAAGGGCGTGTCACGGCGGTAATTGACGGACTGGCTGCCAGCGCAGCAACGGTTGTAGCCGTGGCGGCAGATAAAATCATTATGCCGTCTAACTCGTTGATGATGATCCACGACCCCGCTATCGGTCTTAGCGGATACTATCCTGCGGCAGAACTGACGAAGTTGGTAGAAGCGCTGGCTACGATCAAAACAAGCATTGTCGCTGCCTATCGTAAGCGTTGTAAGATATCGGACGAAGAAATAGAAACGATGATGTCCAACGAAACATGGATGGGCGCCGCAGAATGTAAGGAAAAAGGCTTTGTTGACGAGATCATTGGAGGAGTTACTGCAGCGTTAAATGGCAATACTTTAGTGATCAATTCAGTGTCTTATGATTTGAACCATTTTGCTAATAGTGAAGCGGTAAAAAATAAATTTAAACAAAGTGAGGTTAGAGATATGCCAAGTGGTAAATTAGAAAAAATTCTTAATGCTTTAGGTTTGCAGGAACTGTTGGAAGATACGCAGGCCGCAGCACCCGGCGCAGGTCAGTTCCAGGAGAATAATGCGCTTCCGGCGACGGCTGTTGATAATGCCGCAGCGGTGGAAGCCGCAGTGGCCGCAGAGCGTCAACGTGTACTTGATTTAGAAGCACTTGATGATTGTCAAAATGTCGCAATTACCGCGATCATCAATGAGGCTAAGAAAAGCGGCAAAACTGTTAACGAAGTAAAAAATTATGTAGAAGCGATTAAAAATGCTGCTCCAGCAGGGGTGGTGGCTAATGCTGCGCAGAATGTTGTAGCCACTATGGTAGCCGACAATAAAAGCTCCGGTGTTGATGGCGTTGCTGCCAATCCTGCGGCCGATGAGGCAGCTGTAAGTGCGGCGGCAGATGCGAAAGCATTGGATAAGATGGCCAAGGTAATGAATAGTAAATTTGGAGGTGCGAAATAATGGAAATGATTTCCAACATGAACGGAACTCATTATGATGAGCTTATTGGTGGTACAGCAGTACCGGTACTTACTAAAAACGTAACGCTGAAAGGAGTTACGGCCAGTTATAAGCGTGGTACCCTTCTGGCTTTGGTTAACGGTAAATATGAAATTGTTGACAGCACAGCTTCTACCGGTGCAGAAAAGGCATCGGCAGTTTTAGCACATGATACGGACTTAACCGGAGCTGACGTTGTTGTCACAGTTTATATCAGCGGCCAATTCAATCGCGAAAAACTTATTGTGGCACAAACCGCTGACAACGCTACTGCTCATGAAGAAGAACTGCGTGCGGTCAATATCTATTTGACCAGCGTGAAATAAGGAGGATGAAGATAATGCCTATTAATATTGATGATACCAGAACTTTGCTGCAGGCAATTGAGCGCACCAATCCGCCGACTACGACTTTGATTGATACCTTTTTCCCTGCGGTTAAAACCTTTTTGACGAATACCGTAGATATGGAATACCGCAAAGGTGGTTGCAGAATGGCGCCGTTTGTTGTACCGGGCAGCAAGGGTGTAAATATGAGCCGTAACGGTTCGCAGATCAGGTCTTATAAAGCCCCGCTGATGCGTCCTAAACGGACTATCGAAGCGTCTGATATTGAACGTCGTGGTTTTGGGGAAGATATCTACAGCACTCGCACTCCGGCAGAACGTGCGCAAGAATTGCGCGCTTATGACATGGCAGAATTGATTGATGCCTGCGTCCGTCGTCAGGAGTGGATGGCTGCACAGCTTTTGATCAACGGTGAATACGAATGCAAAGGCTATGCCGACGATGGTGAAACTGTTGTTGTTGATACGATTACATTTTCTGAATTTGACAATAAAACAACTCTGTCCGGATCGGACACATGGGATAATGCAAGCGCCAAAATTTATGATGTCATGGGTGACGCATCTCAGAAGATCCGCCGCAACGCGGGTATGATCCCTACAGTGGCCCTGTGTTCACAGAATGTAGTATCCTACCTGCTCAATAACGAACAGCTTTATAAATATTTGTTGGTGCCCAGCCGTGAAAATTTAGCACTGATGAGCATTCAGCCGAAGCTGGTAAGACCGGAATTGCTGCGAGTTGGTTATATTGAATCACTTAATCTGGAAATCTACGCTTATGACGGCGTGTACGAGGGTGACGAAGGCAACCTTGCCCAGTATATCCCTGATGATCATATGATTATTGGTGTGCCCGGTCGTGGTAAACGTCTTTTTGGCGCAGTAACGCAGCTTGAAGACGACAAACAATTTCGTACTTATGAAGGCGCGTACATTCCGAAAGTTACCGGTAATACTGAAAGCGATACGACTACTCTGGCTATGTCCAGCCGCTGTGTAGTATGTCCGGAGTTTTTGGATGATTGGGCGACCTTGAAAGTAAAATAAGGAGGTTTGTAAATGCAACAAGTATTGATAAAGAAATTTACTTTGCTACGCAATGGCGTCGAGTATAAGGTAGGAACGATCCTCGAGCTGCCGGAAGCTGAAGCGAATGCACTGGTAGCAGGTGCGCCGAAAGAATTTGAAAAAGTTTCGGTGGGAGTTGTAGTTAACTCGAATACAAGTGCAAAAAAAGCAGAAAGAACATTGAAAGATTTTACCAACACCGAACTGAAAGCTTTATGCGAAGAAAGAGGCTTAGAAGTGCCTAAGGCAGCTAATAAAGCAAAGCTTTTAGAACTGCTGGAGGGTGCGGCCGATCAGCAAGATGAGACCGATGGTGATAGCCTGCCTCCGGTCAATGCCGCAGCTATAGTAAAATGAAAACCTTTCGTGAGCAGATAGCCGCAGATAATACTGCGGCTTTTATTAACTCGTTAGAATTTGCCGATAAACATAACTTGAATGGTACCGAATGCAGCGCCATCCTGCAAGACATTTCTGTTGCAGAGGGGTTATCTACGGGGCCTGGGTCCAGTCAAACTTATGCAGGGATCTATGGTAGTAGGCTTCAGGTAAATTGCTTGGCAGAAGCTTTGCCTGAGCTTCCTGTATATGGACAGCTTTTCGGCGTCAATGATAAGCAGTATCTGGTTGAGAGCTGTGCTGATGACATGGGAATTTTGACTATCCAATTGGTGGCGAATGACAGATGATTAAAATTGAATTTGATGAAAAAACATTAGAAATAGCGCAAAACCTTTTTGCAGAGTGCCCGGAGCAAGTTAAGTACGCAGCATCAAGAGCAATCAACAGAACGGCTACGGCTGTACGAGCAGAATTATCGGGGTTAATAATTGAAAAATATGACATATCTTCTGCTAATGTAAAAAAAGCTATAACAATAAAACGTTCTATGCGTAAAGTTTTACGCGGTGTAGTCGGAACGGTGGGTAGGATGCTACCCATAACATATTTCAATTTAAGCCCAAAACCTAAAAATATTATTTCTGCATTGCGCGCAGGAGAAAAAATTGAAAAAGCAGGACCTATGCGAGTACGAGTAATACGTGCTGGAGGGTTTAAGAATGTTCCTGGATTATTTGTACAACAATCATCTCGTAGCAATTACGCTGGACCTATGCTCAGGTATTTGAAAACAAGATATCCGTTGGACATTCCATATGGCCCGAGCATCCCACAGATGGCGGGGAATAAAGACGTGCTGGAAGATTTAGCACCATTTGCAGAGAAGGTGTTGAATCGAAGATTTTTACATGAAGTTTCATATCGTTATGGAAAATTTGGAGGACGTTAATGACACAAGTCGAATTGATGGAAAATTTGGCAGCGTTTCTAAAAAATGTTGTCCTGGAATATGAATCGCAGCAATCTGACGGGACTTATTCTCCGATAAATGTTTATCCCGGATACCTGCCGGTGAAAACGAATGCCAAAGAAAGTGAATCATGTATGTACGTGCTGGTTCTTGAGTGCGAAGATGGCGAGGAGCAGAGTGCGGCCAAGGTCGAAATCGGGTTCAGTATTGTCGATGGCGATACTGCCGAAGGATGGCGCAGCTTGTTTAATTTAATGGAGCACGTACGTCAGGCTTTGCTGAAAAAACGCACTATTGCTAATAAGCATAGGCTCATCTTGCCTATCAAATCTAAGGTGGCAGATGAGCAGCCTTTCCCGCAGTGGCAGGGCTTAATGACAGTTAGTTACACACTGGGCAAGCCAGTAGAGGAGGAAATAAATTATGGCTATTAACAAAAAAAGCAGTCAGACCACTAAGCCTGAACGCTTGATTTATGTAGGCCCGTCTTACAAAAACGGAAAGTTATTGAAATATCAGGTATTCATTGGCGGGTTACCAACTCATATTGATGATGTATTTGAAAAGTGTCCGCAAATTAAAAAACTGTTTGTAGCTGTTTCAGAATTGCCAGAAGCTGAAAGGGCTATTGCAAAAGCGGGAACACCTATGAATAAATATTACCAAGCTGCTGTTTTGGCAGAAAAGGAGGAATAACATATGGCATATAAGCATGGCGTATATACATCTGAGGTGCCAACATCTATTGTTCCAGCAGTAAATTCTACTGCTGGGTTACCAGTTGTTTTTGGTACGGCTCCAATTCATTTGGCAAGTAACAGAGCAGAGGTTAATAAACCTATTTTGTGCTATACATATGCAGAAGCGGTAGCGGCTATGGGATATAGTGAAGATTGGGAGAAATACACTCTTTGCGAAACTATTTATAGCCAATATTCGCTTTATGCAGTTTCACCGACAGTTTTTGTTAATGTTTTAGATCCCAAAAAACATAAAGCGCCGGTCAGTGATAAAGAGGTTCAGTTCAACAGTGAAAAAACGGTGATTGTAAATGATCCAGTGTTACTTGAAACATTGAAAGTAAAAAAAGCATCTGCCGGACAACCGCTGACGGAAGGCGTTGACTATGAAGCTGCTTTTGACAGTGATGGGAATTTAGTAATTACTGCATTAAGTGGCGGACAGCTTACAGACAGTGCTTTTTTGGACTATGAAAAAATTGATCCCTCAGCCGTGGATAAGGATGACATTATTGGTGGTATTGATATCAGTACGGGCGCATACACAGGTCTTGAGAATCTTTCAAAAGTATTTCCTCTGTATCGTTTAGTACCTGGTATGGTGCTTGCTCCTGGTTGGACACACGATCCAGAAGTGGCAGCTGTTATGACTGCCAAAGCAAGTACTATTAACGGTTTGTTTAAAGCTTCTGTTTTGGTAGATGTTCCGGCTGACACAGTAAGAAAATATACCGATGTTCCGGCTTGGAAAAATAATAACAATTATGTTGGAGTGGATCAAATAGTCTGCTGGCCTATGGTAAAACTTGGCGAAAAGAAATATCATCTTTCTACTGCGGTAATGGGTGCGATGGGCGTTTTGGATGCAAAAAATGATGATATTCCCTATGAAAGTCCTTCAAATAAAAATATACAAATGGATGGTTTATGTTTGTCTGATGGAACTGAAGTAGTTTTGGATCTGGAACAAGCTAATTATCTTAATGGGCAGGGTGTAGTTACTGCTCTGAACTTTATCGGTGGATGGAAGTTGTGGGGGAATCGTACTGGTTGTTATCCTGCAAATACAGATGTAAAAGATAATTTTATTTGTTTACGGCGTATGTTTAATTGGCATGCACAGACCTTTATTCAAAGTTATTGGTCTAAAGTAGATAACCCGATGAACAAACGACTTATTGATCTTGTCGTGGATAGCGAAAATATTCGCATTAATGGATTTGTTTCAAGAGGGTTCTTGCTTGGTGGAAGAATTGAATATTTGAAAGAGGAGAATCCAACAACAGATCAGATGGACGGTATTTTAAGATTCCATACTTATTTTACGCCGCCGGTGCCGGCACGTGTCATTGAAAATACTATCGAGTTTGATACGTCTTATCTTGAGACGTTGTTTGGTTAATGAGGAGGATGAAAGATGAGTAATAATGTTGTTCCGGAAAAGCTAATTAACTTTAGAGCCTATAATGACGGAAATGATCTTCTTGGCGTAACTGATGTCCAGCTACCGTCTTTGGATGCAATGACCGAAACAGTAAAGGGTGCTGGTATTGCCGGTGAGGTAGACAGTCCTGTTTTAGGGCACTTTGGAAGTATGGAAACTGTACTTAACTGGCGTACTATTTCTAAACCTGGAATGAACCTAGCATCTCAAAAGGGGGTTAGCTTAGACCTGCGCGGCGCGCAGCAGTTTTACGACCCTGAAAAAAGTGAGTACGTTGTAAAGGCTGTAAAATGCGTGATCCGCGGCGTGCCTAAAAAAACCGAACTCGGCAAATTAGACGTTGGAACGACTACCGGCTCCAGCAACACCATTGAAACTAATTATATTAAAGTGATTATTGCTGGCGAAACCGTGCTGGAAGTTGATAAATATAATTATATTTCTAATATTGGCGGCACTGACTATCTTGCTGATGTCCGAGAGGCGTTGGGCTTGAATTAAAAATAAATAAAGGGGCGGCCGCAGAGTGGTGCCCCTTTTAAAATTTGGAGGTAAATAATGAAAGTAAAATTAGAAAAAGCTTTGACTACGACCGGCGGAGAAGTAAAAGAAGTCGAGTTTGATTTTAATAAATTAAAGGGTAGCGATTTGATTGCAGCCGAGAAAGAAGTAAGAGTAATGGGCGATCAAACCCCGTCTGTATTTCTATCCATGAATTTTCAGGCTATTGTTGCAGCCAAGCTGATTGGTGTACCGGTAGATGACATATTAGATTTGCCTGCGACCGATTTTAGGAATATCGTTTTCCCGGTGGCTAATTTTTTGCTCAGTTAGGATTTCGGAATATACGAGAAATAAAAGAACTTGCGGTAAATATGGCAATGCTGTCCTATACATCGGTTAGCTACTATATCGATATAGATCTTGATTTAATGCTGGATTATGCTGAAATTATTGCAGAAAAAAATAGCTCCCGATAATGGGAGCTATTTATAGAATATTTAGGATTGAGATTTCATTTTTTGTGTTTTTACATTTTCGACATAGTCGTCATATAGTCCTTTAAAAATTGCATAAATCATACCTATAATGAAAATAGCTGCAGCAATCACAACTAGTAAGATTATACCAGCAATAGCTAGAAAAATCATAAACTCTAACATAAAATCACATCCTTATAAAAATATTATAACATTTTTTCAGGAAGGAGGGCAATAATGGGCGGGAAAGAATTTGCATTCGGGTTTATTATATCGGCAAGCTTAGCGGGCAGTTTCAAAGGGTCATTTTCTACGGCAAATAGTGAAATCGGTAAACTGAACAAAAGCGTGTCCGAATACAATAAAACCTATAAGAGGCTTACCTCTGCGCAGAAAAAAGGTATTATTACGGAAGAATCTTATGCTAATGCCCTTGCCAAGCTTAATCCTAAATACGAAAGTCTGATTGCCAAGCAGCAAGAGTATTTAACCATGCAGGGGAAAATAAATAAATTGAAGTCAAACACCAAAGCATGGGGTACCGCAGCACTAACTTTTGGTGGTGTGGCGTATAAAATGGTTGGTTATACTAAAGAAGCCATTGATTTTGAAAGTGCGATGTCGGATGTTCGTAAAGTGGTCAATTTTGATTCTCCACAACAGTTTAAAGAAATGGGCAAAGACATTCTTAATATGTCAACTAGGATTCCTTTAGCCGCGGAAGGATTAGCCGCCATAGTTGCGTCTGGTGGGCAGTCTGGTATTGCTAGAAAAGACTTAATATCTTTTGCAGAATCCGCTGCAAAAATGGGAGTCGCTTTTGATATAACTGCGGATCAAGCAGGAGAGATGATGGCAAAATGGCGCACTGCTTTTAAGATGGGGCAGCCTGAAGTTGTGGAACTAGCTGATAAAGTAAACTATTTAAGCAATAAAACAGCAGCAACAGCACCACTTATATCTGATGTTGTAACTAGAGTGGGGCCTTTAGGTGCCGTAGGCGGTGTGGCTGCAGGTGAAATTGCGGCTCTTGGTGCAAGTATAGTTGGTGCTGGCATAAATTCGGAGATGGGTGCGACTGGCATCAAGAATTTAATATTAGCATTGACATCCGGCGAAAGTGCTACAAAAACTCAAGCTGGAGCATTTGCGGCATTGGGGTTAGATGCAGTAGAAATGTCCGAATATATGCAAAAAGATGCTAAAGGAGCAATCTTAACAGTTCTTGAAGGATTGAAAGGTCTAGATAAAGCAAAACAAGCAAGTGTATTAAAAGACTTATTTGGTAAAGAATCGCTTGGAGCTATTTCGCCGTTAATTTCCAATCTTGATGAATTAAAAAATAATTTTGAAAGAGTGGCAGATAAATCTAAGTATGCAAATAGCATGGAAGATGAATTCCAAGAAAAATCTAAAACAACGTCTAATTCAGTTATGTTGATGGATAATAGTATTAAAGCAGTTAAGATATCTATGGGAGATGGGCTTTTGCCAATTATTGGACCTGTTGCTTCGGGGATAGGCGATTTGGCAAAATGGATACGCGAACTTTCTGAAGCTTATCCGAATGCTACAGCGGGAGCGTTGGGGCTTGTTTTTGGTTTTGCGGGAGTTGCAGCAGGAGTTAGTGGGTTAGGATTTTTAATTAGTGGAGCAAGGCTGACTTTTCAGACATTTACACCAGTGTTAAAGGGTGTTAGTTCCGCAGTGAAAGGGTTTGGATTAGTAGCAAAGGTTTCTGCCATGTTTACTCAGGGATTTGCATTAGCGCAAAGCATTCTAAGCGGAGCATTGACTATTACCAACGGTGTATTTTCATTACTGCGTGGTGGAGTTATGGGACTATGGAATATATTGATGGCTAATCCATGGATTCTTTTAGCTACATTGGCTGTTGGTGCGGCTGTATTAATATATCAAAATTGGGATACAATAAAGCAATGGTTTATTACTTTATGGGATAATCCTATGCTTGCTGCGGATCAGTTCTGGACCGGACTAAAAGATTTATTTAAACGTGGCTATGAATGGTTGCAAGAAAAATGGCAATCTATCAGTAATTTTTTATCTACTCCTATTTTTGGCAAAGTTAATATTACGGCATCCGGTAATGGTGCAGAGGTTGCAGAAAATGCGTATGGCGGTATTTATGGCAGGGGGACATTTCTTACTACTTTTGCGGAAAACTCTGGTGAAAGTGCGATACCTCATACTCCTAATAAACGTAATATAGGCTTGCTGGCCAAAACTAATGAAATCATGGGTAATCCATTGGGTACCAGTGGCAGTATAAATGCGACTTTTGCTCCTCAGATTACCGTACAAGGGAATACCGATACTGCTGAAATTTCAACTTTGTTAGATCAAAAAATGCGTGAATTTAAAGCAATGTTGGCAGAAGTGCAGAATCAGAACAGGAGGCTTTCGTATGGCTAAAACCTATTACACAATTCAGGGCGATATGTGGGATGGTATAGCAAAAAAGTTATATGACGATGAAAGTGGCGTAAACGCGCTGCTGGAAGCAAACCAGCAATATGCTGACATAGTTGTTTTTCCAGCAGGTATTATTTTGGATGTGCCGGATTATGAAAAGCCTACTCCGACCAACTTGCTGCCGCCGTGGAGGCGTTAAATGGAAGCACGTAGAATATTGACGATCATAAAATATAATAATAAAGATATTTCAGCTGATATCAGTAAATATCTAAAAAGCATCAGCTATACCGATAATCTATCGGGAGAAGCCGATGATTTGCAGATAACACTGGAAGACAAGGCGGGGCTTTGGCAATCGACATGGATGCCGGAAAAAGGAGCACTTCTAGATGTAATGCTGCAGCAAAAATATTGGCAAACTTTGTCGGCGTTACCACAAAGTTTGCGTTTGGGATTGTTTGAAATCGATGAAATAACAAGCAGCGGCTATCCGTCAGAAGCACAAATAAAAGCAGTTTCCGTGCCTGATAATAATACTCTTAGAGGTACTGAACGTAGCCGGAGTTGGGAAAAGGCAAAGCTGCAGGTAATCGCTAATGATATAGCTTCAGCTGCAGGAATGTCATTGTTTTGGGACACAGAAGAAAATCCGGTGCTGGATAGGGCAGAACAGACAGAACAGTCTGATCTGTCTTTTTTATATGCAATTTGTAAGGATAAAGGCCTGGCATTGAAAATAAGTGATAAAAAAATCATTATTTTTGATGAAGCAAAATATGAAGCGGAAAAAGCAAAGATAACAATAGTAAAACCAGGTACCGTTTATAAAAAAGAGTCTGGAATGAAATATTTGTTTGTTGGTACTGGCTACAGTTTGCGTACTAAAATTAGAGATATTTATGCTGCCTGCAGAGTTAGTTATCAGCAGGGCAGTTCAAAATCTAATATTGAGGCAACTTATACTGCTGCTGGTAAAAAGGGAAAAACATTGCAAGTAAATGAACAAGTTGAAAGTGTTGCGGAAGCATTAAATTTAGCAAAAAAACGGTTGCGCGAAAAAAATAAAGACGAAGTTACTGGATCTTTAAATATGTTGGGAAACTTTGTCTTATTATCTGGGGTTACAGTTAATTTATTAGGATTTGGAGCTTTTGATGATAAGTACTTGATAACCAGAGCATCACATGATATTGGCAGCGGTTATACGACAAATATCGATGTAAGAAGGTGTTTAAATGGATACTAATTTTATAAAAAACATAATTCGTATCGGGAGGGTATCTTCTATTGACGTCAATACAAATACTGCAAGAGTAGCTTTTTCTGATAAAGACGATTTGGTATCTGGTAATTTAATGATTGTAAATCGTGGAAGCATGGTCGACAAGGATTACTGGATACCTGATATTGATGAACAAGTTCTGTGCTTAATGCTGCCAAATAAAAGTGGCCTGGGATTAAATGAAGGGTTTATTTTAGGATCTTTTTTTTCGGCAGAGGACGCACCGCAGGAGCGAAGTGCTGATGTAAGGGCTGTAAAATTTGGTGATGGTACTGTCATAAAGCATGATCGTAGCACTGGAAATTTAACGATAAATGCTACAGGTGATATTGATATAATCGCCGGCGGGACAGTGACTATAAAAGGTGCGACGGTGAATATAAATTAGATAGGATGTATGGTATAATACCCCCTAGAGGTGGTCAATTTGTTAGATGTAAAGTATTTTGCTGCGATTATCATTGGCTTTTGTATTTGTATTTTAGTTAATGTAACAAAGGACGGTTCTTTTTGGGCTGCAGTTAGCTCTGCTGTTGCTGCTTCTATTTCGGCATTTGTGGCTTGTCAAATGTATCAAAAAGAAAAATATAAAGAGAAAACTGAAAATGATAAAGAGTTATTATATGCGATAATTCAAGTTGCTGCACTATATAATAAATTGCATAGTTTATATTTAGGTAATGATAGAACTGATGAAAGCTTTAATAATTTAAAAAGGTTAGACAAGAATTCATTGTTTGATGAGACGAATAGAGCTTTTTATAATACTAACCATCCTGATAAGTTTAACGAGAATTTTATTGAATTAATTGTAGCAATGGCTTATTTTAAAGGCGGAGTTGCTACAAACAATAAATGTTTAATAGTGGACTATGCTAATGTTTTGGATAATATGAAATATTGTTATGAGATTATTGTAGATGCGTATGAATCTAATGGATATCAAAATTCAAAAATTTTAAAAATAGTTGAGAATCTTTTACTTAATGAGAAAGACATAAAAGATGCAAAAAGCGAGTTCCAAGAAGTTAAGCTGAGATATGATAAGCGCAATAAAGAGGCAGTATTTATTTTTGAATGGTTTGATAAGTTTTTTTAGTAGCAATAAAAAAAGTGTTAGATATGCAAGATGAATTAGAAAAACACGAATTTTTAAACCTGGAAGATGAAGTTGCAAAAATAATAGTTTCAAAGTTAATGGATAATGCGATAGACTTAGAAGATGAAAAAGATGAGGTGTTTAATAAAATACCTCTTTCAAAGGAAGAAGAAATTGCTAAAAAAATTATAAGCGATATTAGATTGCTGTATAGTAAAAAACAGGATGATGGAAGTATAGCGTTTGTAGCCCAAACCAACCCCAGTTGAGCCTGTAAAATCGATATGGGTAAAGAAAATGGTAGTTGATACACCTAAAAATGAGCAGGTTAAGAAAGCTATTGAAAAAATCAGAAAGCAAATGACTGCTTTAGATGTACTGCTTACCGAATATTACGCATATAATACTGAAGCCTTGCATAACAGTTTAAAAGAAACTTTGGAGCAGGTAGGTATGAATGTTAATCATGAAGTTTTTGGGCTTACGAGAATAAAACTTAATATTATAGAGAGTAAATGGTAGATAATCGCTAACTAAAGCGTCCTTATTTTAGGGCGCTTTTTTATATACAAAAATACTTAAAGGAGGTGGTTAAATTGCAGGCGACAAGATTAGGCGATACTGATACAGGACATGATGCTTGCCCAGGGACTGTGCTTGTGAGTGCCAGTACGAATGTAATAATTAACGGTAAAGGTGCAGGACGTGTCGGCGATAGTTATGCTCCGCATGGATGTATCGTGCATCCAGCACATACAGCGCATATCGCCAGCGGCAGCAGTACAGTTCTTATTAATGGACTGCAGGCAGCAAGGGTAGGTGATCCGATAGACTGTGGAGGCAGTGTTGCTTCTGGAAGTCCGGATGTAATCATAGGAGGTTAATATGCAAGTTGGATCTATGGGAGATATTCCTTTTGTTGTGTCATATGGCAAAATCCGTACTTTTAGTGATTATGGACGTAGTGGTTCCGGCCGCTGGGCGAAACATGATTTAATTGGGCGCAAACCAGTAATGGAATTTTTAGGTCCAGATGTCGAAAAAATTAGTATGAAAATACAGTTGCGAACTGATCATGGTATAAATCCCGAAAGCGAGCTGGAACGGTTGCGGAAAATGAGGGATACCGGTACGGTTTTTCCATTTATTTTGGGCGGGGCACCGGTATCTAATAATTATTGGATGTTAGAGGATATAGGTGAGAATGTAAGCTATTGGCGGGCTGGAGGTAAAATACTTTCTGTTACCGTCGATATTACATTGACTGAATATTCTACAGAGGAGGTGCGCTGATGGAGTTTGAGCTTACTGCGGGAGAAAGAGTTGACGTAGATTTTGCCCCACAAAATGTGCAAATGGAAATTTTACAAAATTGCAGTACAATACTTAGCACGTCTAAGTTTAGCGTACCGTTAGACCGTGACTTTGGCGTTGACGCAAACTATGTAGATGCGCCGCTGCTATCGGCTAAAGCGAAAGCAGAAAGTGAAATATTTGCTGCATTAAAAAAATATGAACCGCGAGTTACGGTAAAACAAATTACATGGCGCTCTAATGTGGAGGGCGTTTTAAGAGCGAAAGTGAAGGTGGTCATAAATGAAACTTAGTGATCTGCCGGACATTGAATTTGTTAGTGCAGACGAACAAGAAATATTATCGGATATCATAAAGCTTTATACGGAAATAACCGGAAGGACCCTTGCACAAGGTGATCCTGTCCGGTTATTTTTATGCGTGATTGCGGCCATTATCCTTATGCTGTGCAATAAGATCAACTACACCGGCAAACAAAATTTATTGCGATATTCGGCAGGTGCCAACCTGGATCACTTGGGCGTACTTGTCGGGGCAGAACGTATTGGCGCCAAGGCCTCTGTCACGACAATTAAAATAACCCTGTCGGAGGTGCGGTCCGTTGCGACAAACATTCCCGCAGGTACGCGGGCGACAGCTGGAGATAATGTGTTTTTTGCTATTGATCAGGATGCAACGGTCATAGCTGGACAGTTGGACGTCTCTGTAGCGGCTACCTGTACTGTGGCTGGTGTTCTCGGTAATGGCTATCTGCCGGGAGAAATCAATAAGATTGTTGATCCAATTCCGTACGTCGCTGGAATGGTAAATACCACAACGTCGGAGGGAGGTTCAGATGTCGAGAGTGACGATTCTTTGCGTGAGGCTATTCGCGAGGCTCCGGAGGGATTTTCGGTAGCTGGACCTGTGGGCGAATACATTAAAATTGCCAAACGAGCTTCGTCTTTGATTGTTGATGTATCGGTAATATCACCGGAGCCTGGGCAAGTACTGATAACACCGCTACTTGTAGGCGGTGGAATACCGGGAAAAGAAATGCTGGATATCGTAGAGGCAGCGTGCAGTGATAAATCTGTAAGGCCGCTCACTGACCATGTGCGTGTGGCTGCTCCGGAGGTTGTCGATTATGATCTTACACTCACGTATTACCTTGACCGGGCAAATGAAGCTAAATCTGTTGCCGTTCAAAGCGCGGTAGCGAAAGCGGTGGAGGATTATATCGATTGGCAAAAATCTAAGCTTGGCCGTGATATCAATCCGGACGAGTTAATCTGTCTTATTAAAAATGCTGGCGCCAAGCGAGCGGTTATATCTTCGCCTACTTTTCGGATCGTTGCTGATAACCATGTAGCGATAGCTGAAAATGTTAATGTTACATTTGGGGGGCTAGAAAATGAATGATCTGCAAAATTTGAATTTAATCGAGTTGCTACCCACTAGCATTGCAAGCGACGAAACGATAAGAAATATCTGTAATGCCATTGCAGAAAAATTACAAACGATTAATGAAAAAGCTGAATTAGTTTTGTTGCTGCCACGATTGGATCAGTTGCCGGAAACATTGGTGGATGAACTAGCTTGGCAATATCATGTTGATTTTTATGATTATGCGGCAGATATCAATAAAAAAAGGGCATTAGTGCGCAAGGCCATTGACTGGCATCGGAGAAAAGGCACTCCTGCTGCAGTAGAGGAAGTATGTACAGCTGTTTTTAAATCAGCAAAAGTTTATGAGAATTGGGAATATGGTGGGAAACCATATCATTTTCAGGTAAGAATGATTTCAGAAGGCATTCCAGATAAATCTGTTTTGGACAATTTGTATAGGGCAATTAAAGAAAGTAAGAATGTTAGGAGTTGGCTTGACGCTTTAAGTTTTGACCGTCAGATAGCTGGCTCCTTATTTGTTGGAGGGGTCTATTCTTCAATGAGAAAAGTGGAAATTTTCCCATCACAGATAAAACCACAGATTTTAAATATCAATAATTATTTTGGAGCTGCAATCTATGTACACAAAGGAGTTGAAGTAACATGCCAAACTGGGCAAATTTAATGTTGACTAAACAAGGAAAGGTATTACAGGCAAAAGCTATTGCTGGTAGTACATTAACGATCACTAAGATGAAATTGGGTTCTGGTATTATTCCAGATGGAGTATCGCCAGAAGATCTTACTGATTTGATTCAACCCAAACAAGCTTTAGGATTAACGGCAATCAGTGTTAATGGTGGATTAGCTAAAATTCAGAGTATTGTTACTAATGCTGAACTTTCAGAAGGGTACTATATTCGTGAATGTGGTGTATTTGCAAATGATCCTGATGTTGGGGAAATAATGTATGCAATAATGACAGATACATCCCCTGATTTTCTGCCTTCCGCATCAAGCTCTGTTGTGATTTCAGAAGAATTTAGTATTAATGTAGTAACGGAAAACATGGCGAATATAACAGCGATTATTGATCCTGAAGGTATAGTAACAGTGGCTAATGCAAGAAAAATTGCAGAGGATAAAGTTACTGAGCATAATGAAGACACAGAAGCTCATCCAAATGACTTTAATTTAAAAGGCATTACTATTGGCAAAGATAATGTTATTGCAACTAAAAAGGGAGATTTACTAACTCTTTTGGCAGGGAAAGGAATTAATTTACTTAGTGATATTAAAAATAAGATAATCACGATCGTTGGAAAAAGTAAGAATGCATGGAATCCGAATGAGGAAATTATAGCTGGAGATATAAGATATACCGAAGACGGTAACGGTCCAAGTTGGGTTTATTTGTTATGTAAAACTGCAGGAACTACAGGTACCATTGAACCGATTTTAGAAGCTAATGCTGTTGTAGGACAGGAGATAAATGACGGCAGTGTTGTATGGACGGTACAAAAAAACAGTAATGCATTAAGCTTTGCTGGAAAAGAAGCAGATCTTTTTGCATTATTAAATAGCCCTGATTTTAAGGGAACTCCTACAGCACCAACAGCAGCCAAGACAGTAAATAATACTCAAATTGCTACAACTGCTTTTGTTCATTTGCTTGCTGGAGCCGCTAATAATGGTGGTATAGTCGATTCGTTGTTGGCTCAAAATGGCTATGTAAAATTCGCAAATGGTTTAATTCTACAGTGGGGATTTGATAGTGGGACAGCTGAAAAGAATATAGTCATATTGCCTTTGCCTGTAATAAATCCTCTATCTGGCTTTGCATGTTTGACAGACAGCAATGGAGCAGGAGATATCGGGATTAAAAGTATGTCGTCAACTTCTATTGTTGTAGACGTTGATACAAATAAGGCCGCAAGTCGTAATTTTTACTGGCTTGTTATAGCGCTGTAAACAGTGGGGAATGAATATACACGGCTGGGTAATATTTCCTATCCCATTTACAAAATTTAGACGTTTAGTAATGAATCATCAAGGCAATGTGTTTATGGACTCCAAGGCACGAGAAAGCAATACTTTATCAGGGTTTACGCTTGACGTTGCGGATAACAGTGATCAGAACAAGGATGCTCAATGGATTGCTATAGGTGCTTGATACAGTGGGGAAAGCCGACAGTACGTGGAAATAATATATTTCCTATACCTTTCCCTAATAGTGCATTAGCAATAACGTCTGCCGGCATTGGCGGTTGGCATACAGTGGATGTAAGCATCGTTAATAATAACAGTTATAGTGTGCTCGGTTGGGCAACAGATTCACCTAGTACCGCACGAACTTCATTACCAAATGTTATTGCTATTGGATTCTAAAGCTACAGTGGGGAACGAATACCATAGGCTCCCGCACCACTCGAACTGAAGCATATCCTTTGCCATATTCTGAATTTTGCCTGCCTATCGTATCAGGAAAAGGTTACGTCGGGGGATTAAACTATGGCTTTGGCGTTGGTGTAACCAACTTTGGCCTTACTAGCGTAACTATAGCTAATAACTCCGAAGATTCCAGTTATCGGTGGACTGGTTATACTTACATCGTCGTTGGCGCTTAGCCACAGTGGGGATATTGTTCATCACGTACAGCAACATTTCCAATTCCGTTTCCAGCTTCGGCACTATTCATTGTAGCCGTACCAAAAACCACAAGCACGTCAGCTACGGCAACCGGAGCAGAATATTTAGGTACTACCAGTGTTAATTTATACCTTCATGGAACTTCGGGTTGGTATTTCGTAGGCGGCCATTGAACAGTGGGGAATAATCTCAAACAATAAAGCCATTTTCCCACTGGTATTCAACGTTTTTGTTAGTTCAGCATTGTTGCTTAGTCGTGGTTCAGGAACTGGTACTTGGTATGGCGATAGCTCCAATATAACATTGACTGGAATATCTTGTGTAACTCCAGACTACGTTTTGAGTGGGACTTACATTGCAATAGGAGCATAACCACAGTGGGGAATAAATACTGGCGGGGCAGTGCGAACTTCTACATTACCAATACCATTTACAAACGTGTTCCTTGCAGTTGCATCTACTTCTAGCGAATGGTGCTGCCCTGGATGTTCTGCAACGAATACTACTGTTACAACTCGTGCATATCAGTCAAATAGACCTGATGTCGCCCAGCCTAATGATGTTAACTGGATTATAATTGGGTGCTAGCCACAGTGGGGAATGATGGTAAACCAGGCTACTACTTTTACCTATCCAATAGCGTTCTCTTCAAACAATGTACTAGCTTTTAAACAAGCAAAATCAAACAGCAATGGTAATAATTATCTAATGCGAGAAGCTGGGATCGGTATTCCCAATAATATTTCGGTATCATTACCTGGAACATCTCCAGCTTTGAGTTTTTACGTTTTTGTAATTGGTTGGTAAACAGTGGGGATTTACTAACAATACAGGTAGACCATATATAACTTTTCCCTTCAAATTTTCAAATGTATTTACAGCAATTTCTTGTATTTGCCACAATGGAAGTCCGAGTGAAGCAAATACAGTTTATAATGTTTCTATATCAGGTATGAATATTGGAGCATCTGGTGGCGGCAGTGGAAAATACTGGTGTGCTTTTGGCGTAGCATAGCAACAGTGGGGATATTCAACTGGCGGCTCAGGCGCTTGGGCTTTAAAATTCAATGGTGTTTATACGGCAGTAGTTGTTGGCGCCCCTGGCTTTCCGGCAAGAGAGTTTTGTGGTTTTACTTTCGATTACACCCTTACTGGATGGAGTTTTACGGCTGGATATAATAGCCCCGTTTCATACATCAGGCCCACCACTACTGCAATTTCACTTGGCTATTGAACAGTGGGGAACGAATCGTACAAATGGTATTTATTCGTTTCCAATACCATTTACAGAGGCACTTTGTTGTTTTGGTGGTGGCGAGGCTGGTAGTGGATATTACGATAATGCAAGTGCCTATAGCAACACGCAGGTTCGTGTTTATTCCGATGGATCTTCAAGATTTGTCAGTTGGATTGCTATAGGTGCCTAATAAACAGTGGGGAATAGTTCATGCTGAACAAGGGTATATTATTGTTACATTGCCTTTAGCATATAGCTCAAATAAATATGTTGTCATAGGCCAAGATCTCGACTACACAAGTAATGATACCGACGGTTACGGTGAAAACGTAGGCGTAACTCAGGTTACAACAACTTCGATACGTGTTTCGATTACGAGAGGTCGTTATCTGTCCTATTGCACAATAGGGTTTTAAGACACAGTGGGGATTTTCTGTTACTTTGTCATTTGAATCACAGCTATATTATCAACACTACCCAATTTCTTTTACTGTAGGCCCATTTACAAACATACTTACTACAGTATCTGATGAAGTTAATGGTGTTGTTTATGCACCAACTACAGTTAATTGGTATAAAGACAAATTTGGAATCGTTTGTGACTACTACTCTAATGGAGCATATGTTAAACCGACATCAGTTACATTTATTTCTTTGGGTATCTAAACAGTGGGGATATGGTAATTCTGAATCAACACAAACATTTCCAATTAAATTTACTAACTCTGTAATTGGTATTTACGGAAGTAAGAGGGCTATAAATTACGAATATACTTTTGCAGCTACGAGTATTACAAATACAAATTTTTTCATGTCTACACGTAACTCAGAGGGTAGCAGTAGGGTTATCGCTTGCAACTGGCTGGCTATCGGCCAATAGCAAACCAGATGAAATTGCCGAACCATGGATCACCACCATAATCTTGTTTGTATACGTTGAATTTGGATGTGGTCCAATTACGTGGCTGTACCTCCGAATCGTATTTTGTCGGATTATTAGTATCGGTGTTTCTTAGTCCGCAAAATAGGGCAAAACAAGCAGAATTAAAATTCACAGGAAATGCGTACCAACCGCTTTCCCCCTCGCTTCCGTTGTTACCAGCGCTATTAATTCCCCACTGTTCAAAAGCCAATAGCTATGTATCTCAATGTTGGACGATCCAGATGCGACAAGCGAAAAGCTACCTGGCTTTCCGATGTGAAATCCCAAAGTATATTATTCACGTAATTCTCTTTGCCAAAGGTTGCATCAGCAGCACTCATTACTCCTGTAGCTACCGCAGTATAATCAGTTGTTGTAAATGATATAGGAAATATGCATACTGCTACATATCCCGACAAACTTGCAGAATTTCCCCACTGTTGCTATGCTTTACAGATTGCAATTACAGAATATCCAAGATCACCATCAGGATGGATACGAGCATAGGAATTGTTCCATTCTTCAATCCGTGCTGGTTCCCAATTATGACCAGAAGAAATGTTTTTAGTATGTTTGGTAAGGCAAACAGCATATACTTGTGATGTTGTTAACGGAAAATACCAATTAAGCACTTCTGTATAGCCTGCCCATAAATTTCCCCACTGTAGCTAACAGCCAATAATGAAAAATCCAACTGTATCCCATACACCAGCAGTAGTACCTGCCCTAAGAACTATTGTTGTCTTTGTAAAACCACCACAGGATGCATGGTTACCACTATTGCCAGTAGAAATAGCTACAGTGAAAGGCGCTTCCTCAAAAGGGATTGGCAGATCATAAGTTACAGGATTTGTACCATGAACTGTTTGATATCCCCACTGTTTCTACCAGCAAACGGCAAGGTATCCTAAGCCAGTGAAAGTATATCGAGAATCAAAAACGAACCCTGTAACCCCAACATTGACATTATTAAAGTGGCTCATTGAATGCCATAAAAATGTTGATCCTTTTGGATCATATCCTGTAGAAAAAGCACAGAATGTACCGTTTACTGAAAGTGGCAAAGTGAAATTAACATTCTTATAATCGACTGGATCAAAAACAGTAAATCCCCACTGTGGTTAGAATCCAACGGCAATCCAATGTCTTGAATAATTACCGCTGCCAGTAAAAAACGCACATGAATCCTGGTCTTTTCTTTCCAAAGCCCAAACTTCAGCTCTAAATGCTGAAGTACTTGCAGATTGTGGCATTTGCAAAATCGTGTACATGGTATTTGAAAAAGATATTGAGAAAATAATAGGCGAAACAGAAGTTCCCCACTGTAAAAAAGAAAGGATGATAAAAATGGAAAAAGAATTTAAATATTACATTATACTTGATAAGGAAGGAAAACGCGTATCTCCCGGATACCGTGAAGATGGTGATGTACCAGAAGATGTAAAAGAAAACGGGTTCTTAGTTACAAAATCTGAATTTGCAATGCTGTTAAATGGTTATTATAGAGATCCAGAGACAGGAGAATATAAAGAAATACCGCCATATGAGCCAGGGCTTGATGAATTAAAAGCTTCTAAGTTATTGGAAGTTTATGCTTGGACCGAAAGTAAAATTACAGGAGGTTTTACATCTGAATGTAGTGGAGAGATGGTAAGATACGATAGCGATAAGGATACGCAGCTCACGATTTCTAGTGATCTTAATACAATCAATTCAGCTCCTGATAAATTTTCGGAATATTATCCAAATGGTTATCCGATGAGAGGTTATCCTGATGGTGGAACCGAAAAAACAATTCACTACCTAACTGTTAAACAACTCATTCAATGGAATGTAGATTTGGGATTACATAGAGGGGCCTGTAAGCAGGCAGGCTGGGAGAAACAAGCTTTGGTTGATGCTGCCGACAGCAAAGAAGCTTTAGATGCTATAATTTTAGAAAAATAATAGTGAAAGGCTGAAAAAGCGCATAGATACTGCACTTTTATAATAAAAATTGATGAAAAAATATCATACCGAATTCAAACCGCCTGTAGAGTTGAGAAATCAAGGGATACAGGCTTTTTTGTTGCGTAAATTCGTGCCGGGTTAATACCACTCAAGGCTGTCAAATGAGGTCTATAGCCTTTTTTAGCTCATGGAGGGATTTATGGGTATAAACCCTCTTAGTAACTCCTTGACTGGCATGGCCGAGAATACGTTTGATTGCAGTTTCGTTAGCGCCAGCATTATCTAGCATGGTAGCGCAGGTGTGGCGGCATTCGTGTGGCGTATGCTTGCAGCGGCTGGCTGTCATTACAGCATCAAAGCGTGTTCGGTATTGATGATATGTAAGCTGATTGCCGTAATCGTCTGTAATGAGATATTTACCTGGTTGAGATAGCCAAAATTCAAAAAACGACAATGTTTTTTTTGATATAGGCACAGCACGGTTGCGACCGGCAGCAGTTTTTGACTCTCGAACGATAAAATATCGCTGTCGCAGCTTGACGTCTGTTTTGAGGACAGATAGCAGTTCGGAGGTGCGAACACCAGCGTATATCATCATGAGCACCGTCATAGCCCATTTATCACCGAGTTTTTTTACTCTGTTTATCTGTCGAGTGTTAAAAGGTGTTTTAGGGTATTTAACCACGTGTTGATCAATGTCTATGTATTGACTAATGTTGGCGGCAGGGTCAATAATTTCATATTTTACGGCATATGTGTACATATGATGTAATACCTGTCTAACCTTCTTTTGCATGGCATAGTGGGCACCGGTATCACGTGTATCACGAATAACAGCCTGCAGGTCACCGATTTTTAATTCGGCAAACTTCTTGCCATACAATCTATGGCAGTGTTTGTATGCCGAAAGGTAATTGACCTGTGTAGTTTTGGCCAGTTTTGGAAATCTCTCGGCCCGCATAAGCTCAAATACTTCCGAGAAAGTAATCAATGTTGGCGCGAAAAGAGAAGGGTTTTTGTGGTACTCGGCCAAAAGTGCTAACCCTTCTATTTCTGTGGCTGTATCACCGATTGATTTTTGACGGCCGTTAATTGTGACTTTTACAGACCATGGGCGGCGGCGGTTACCGTCAGTTCGTAGCACAACACTACCAAAGCCATTTGGTAGTTTCATTCGTTTTCTTTTTTTAGTATTCAAAATATCACTCTCCTTTAAGGAGCATTATACAGGAGGCAAAAATGAACTGGGAATCTTTTAAATTTGCGGCTATCGGAGCTGCTCAAACTTTAGCACAAGGTTGGTCGTATAAAGCCGTAATAGCGGCAATATTAGCTATGATTTTGCATAAGCACGCTATATTGTTTTATAGCTTTGCTTTTTTAGTATTTATTGATTGTTTTACCAAATGGGTATCGATATCCTATCTGCATCTAAAAGATAGTGGTATTGAAAATCCGACTATTCTAGAATCTATTAAAGGAATAAAAAAGGCCAGAGCTGCCAAAAAGATAAAAAGTGAAGTTATGAAACACCGTTTTCTTGGGAAAATCGGTGTTTATTTAATTTGTGCGTTGTCTGCAGCTGTCGTTGATGTAGTTATGAGAGTTTTAGATAAACCTACTTGGGCAGTTATGACGGTTATTGGATATCTTGTTGTAACTGAGCTGCTTAGTATTATTGAAAACTTAAATGATGCTGGCGTAGAAGCTATGAGCGGATTAGTCGCTTTTGTTAAAAAGAAACTATGAGAATTTTAGTTGGAATCTGGAAGGAGCGGGAGAATAATGAAAGTCTTTATTAATCCAGGGCATATGCCAGGTGTCGATCCTGGCGCCATGAATCCTAACAGTGGTTTAAAAGAATGTGACGTAGCATTGGCTGTAGGAAAACTTGTTGAGTATTATCTGAAAAATGCCGGATGCGAGGTAATGCGTCTGCAGAGCGACAACCTAAACGGCGAATCTCCGGCATATCCGAATGTTTGTAAAAATGCTAACGAATGGGGTGCAGATGTATTTGTCAGTTTGCACTGCAATGCGTTTGATGGTTATGCGAGGGGTATTGAAACATTGGTGTTTAACTTTGGCAGTGAAGCTGAACGTCTGGCTGCCTGTGTACATAAGCAGTTGGTCGATACGGAGCAGAGCATTGATCCGTATATTCTGGATCGTGGGTTGAAGGAACGCCCGAATTTGTCTGTGCTGAGAAATACCGATATGCCGGCTATTCTTATCGAAATGGGTTTTATTGATAACGATCACGATGTTATTTTGCTGGAACATAAACAAGATGCGATTGCAAAGGCTATTGCACGTGGAGTAACAGATTACGCAAATTTATAAAAGTAACTATTTCAAAATAAGGTAATAATGGCAGAGTTATCATATATACCAATTAGCTATTATATTGATATTGGTTATATGCTAGATTATGCTGAAATTATTGCATAAAAAAATAGCTCCCGATAATGGGAGCTATTTCAATATAATTTTTTGTTTTGCCGAAAGCTTTTGTAGGATTGATAGAAACAGTAACAAGATAAAGCTAACAAACCTACTATAGAGCCTACTATAACAGAAGCGTCTGTAGTATTTTCACTGATATAAAAAAGCAAAAACGAAACGATAATTACGGATAAAATTTTGAAAAATGTTTTTTTGTTAATTGTTAGTGGTTTAATATTAGATCTTGCTTTAGCAATGGTCATTTCTTTAGATATGGTCTTAAATATATATTTGAAAAAATAATATGCGAACCCACCGATGAAAACTACAACGGATGTTATTAACCACAGTAACATGCCGAAAGCTATCATTAGAGCTAAGAAATTTAGCATAAAATCACGCCCTTTGCATAATTATTATAACATTTTTGCAGGAAGGAGGACAATAATGGCAGGAAAATTATCTGGGGAATAATATTTTATGATATCAATCATATAAATATAAAAAGTGTGATTAAAAATTGCGTAAGGAGGCAAAGCATGAATGAAAAAATCAAAAGTTGGATATCTAATAATCGTTTTCTTGTTGGTCTGGGTGTTGGTGCAGTTCTTTTTCTTGCCTGCTACCTGTTCAGCCGAGCCGGCATACATGATAACGGAAAGCGAGCTGGTGACACTGGAACAAAACTCAACCAGGCAATTAGAAATCAGCAGGAAATTAGCGCTGGAATTACAGATAGCAAGGGAACAGCAGACGCTATCGGATCAAGCATCGAGCGAAGCCAAACTGCAAATAGATCAGCTGCAGAAGCAGTTGACAGATGTACTGAACTCGTCGAAGAAGCAGGAAGAATTGCAGCAGACAATCTTGAAATCCTTGCCACCATCCGCACCAGGGGTACTGCGGGAGATAGGAGCCAAGATTAATGTTGATCACTATGTTACAGGTATCAGCTATGGCGTGAGCCGCAGGATTGGTAGCAAGTATATAGGACTTCGAGGCGAATATGATTGGCAAGATAAAAAAGCCGGTGTATGGGTGACATACGCATATTAAAATTAATAACCCCTGCCATAAGACAGGGGTTATTAGTCGATGTTTTGCGCTTGATCTAGTATCGTTAATGCTAGTATAAAGCAAAATACTTTGATACAATCTTCGCTTGATACTTTTCTTGTACTTCGGCCATGTAATAGCCAATGTCGATTTAGTTCATTTGGCTCGGTGCCGTTTTTAAAGTCAGATTGTCTAGAAAAACTGAACATGACCCCTAAAACGGTATATGTAAACGCGGTAAAAGAGAAGGCTTGCATTGATTGTTCTATTGATTTTAGTCTCGCATCAAAAGAGGTATTGTGATTCTGAGTTATTTTTGTTAAAAGATTATCTATTATAGGAAAAAGCGCCATAATGCAAGGGTTGTACAAGTGTGCAAAATAGGCTTTTACTGCTTCATCATATATTGACATCGCATGAGAAGGTATTGATCCACTTTCTTTTGTGCTAGATATAATTGAATTTAATAGTGTATAGTCGTTTTTTTGAAAAACATTGAATAAGGCCGCTTGCGGATTTTCGGAAGATATAATATAATCTCTTTCCGCATCAGTAGTATTCCATACAATTACCAACTGATTTTTTTTTGCAAGTTCTAGGAAAATAAAGTTTAAACGAATCCGCTCTAAAAGAGGAGCGTTCTTTTTTATACTAGCATCCAGTTCCTTGATAATAGGTTGTATTTTCTCCTGAAAAGCAACCATAGCTTTCTGAAAAACTCTAAAAGCTTCTTGCCAATCAAATTCTGAACTCAAAGTAATACCTCCTTGTCAATCGAATGTTTTAAAATATTCATAAATTATAACATGAATTTAAACAAAAAACATATAGCTGCTTTTCCATTTTTTATTCTTGAAAAGCGGTATGTAAAATAGTAAAAGCTTACCGATTACGGTAGGATTAATTTAATGGTGTTTTTGTATAATATTGCATCGTTAATTTTGTGATTTCTGTCAACAATCTGTCAACAATAGGGCGTATTTTTGACAGATTGAGTTAGTTTTACTTAAAATGTAATTTTTTCGAAACGTAGTAGTGGCAAGGACTTCAAGCTTTTTTTAAAGCGTAGTTAGTAGTGCTAAAAAGTGCCTAAAGGGATTTCGGGTACAAGAGGCCGTGAGTTCGAATCTCGCCGCCCCGACCACTTAAAAAGTTAGCCGCAGAGCGTATCTGCGGCTTTTTTATTTTGTTTTAAAGGAATTATTTAAAGTGATTTTTGCTGGAGCAGTGAAAAAAAATTCCCATAGTGTTTCTTTTCAAATAGCTATCTGAATTTTACCAGATACGCCATATAGCAAAACCATAATATAAAAACATAAATGATCAGTCTTGAAAGAGAAATCATAAAATAAACCCTTCTTTATTTCAAAAGTTAAGCTATATTGTTGTAGCTATTAATGGTGACTTCTTGTTTATCAATTATGATATCATGCTCTTGTCAAAGAAAAAAGCCGACATTCTGCTTTTATTTATTTACTAAATATTGGCAAGCTGTTTCACTGTCTGTGGTTTTCCCCAAAACTGCAGTTTGTATCAAGATTGATTTCGAAAATACGTGCCCAGGGCAGGTTTACATTGATGTCGATACCTGTTAAATAATAATTGCTGTCGTTATTGCGATAAAAAGGTGTACGGCCAAGGTCTCCATATAGAAGCTGAATCTTTTGACGCTGTAAAAAGCCACGAATAAGCGTTTCTGCAAAAAACTTGTTTTCTCCCAAATCAGTTGGCTTATAGCCTTTCAGTTTCAGTAATGTAGTTAACTGTGCATGCATTAATTTCTGATAGGCATAATCATCAAGTAAACGTTCAACTGTGAAGTTCAGATTTTGGGCATACAGTGACGGATGTTCTGATTGCGGTAATCGGTGCAGCTGGCCGGTAAATAATGTTGCTTGACTAAGCGCGGTTCCCAGTGAATTACTTAAAGTATTCCAGCCTGAAAAAGCTGCCAGCCTGCTGAGCGGTACTTTAGCCTCCAAAAGCTTAGGTATTAAAAGTTCGTTTTCAGTATAGTTGGCCGTAAGATCAACCAGCGCAATGTGGCGGTCTGATATAAGCAGGGTTTTAAGTTTTTGCAGCATAGCTTTATTAGGCTGATTGTCATCGTCGCCGCAGTGTACGAATAAAATAAAGTCGGCGACAGCAGCATCATCTGTAAGCTGACCGCCGATAAAATTTATTTTGTCCCGGATGCTTGCGTCAACAGAACAGGGCATATAGGGCATGATTTTAGCTGCGACTTTAGGCGAGGAATACTCTACAAAAATGCGTGGCTTGTAATTATACAGTTTATTATAATATCTGGTCAGCAGTAAAACTGATATTTCATCAGCTCCACTTGTAATAAGCCCGCTGGAACCTAAATCTGCATGTTTCATATATGCCAGCGCATGATTAGCATTACGATTAGGAAGCCCGAATGGCTGGGCGTCGTCCTGCCCTATAGCCAAAGTCAGACCGTCTGCGCGTGCCAGCTGGACCAGTTTTTTGTTAAAACTGTCGTTATCGGCATACAGACTGCTGTACTTCGTTTTAACATCATCCGGTATGCGTGCATCGATCGCCAGCAGCTGCCTGGTAAAGTAAGGATCGCCGAATGTTTCTGCCATATCCTTTAATGTTGCATAACGCATCAGATGCCATTGATACCAGCTGTCCGGTATAAGCTGATCGCTGACCAGCAATCTTGGAATGACGGAAAAAAACGCCATATCGATTTGTGGGTTGAGAGCATGCTGTTTGTTTACGAAAGTCAAAAACTTTTCTTCATCGTTAATTGTTCCTAAAGGTACGCGTGAGCCCAGCAGACTGCCGTGTACTAAAAGATCAGCTGATAAAATTGCGGCTGGATGCTGCGGCATTTCATTTTTCAGCCAGGCAAACAGTTTTTCTTTATCAGCAGGTGTGTTATAATTGTCAAGAAGTTCTTGCGGCGGTGTAATTACGTTGATAGAAGCCAGTGCTCCCAGTTTTCTGACCATAGCGCTGCAGGGAGGGCGGCTGTCTAACGGAGCCAGCAGCAGCGAAGTATCGGCTTTTACAGGCTGAGGCGCAAATGGGACAGTTGCAGGCATACCGCCGAATAATTCATAAAAATAGGCGCAGAGCAGCAGTAATGCGAGCAGAATAAATTTTTTCTTGTTCATAGGCTGTCTCCTTTGCCGTTCTTGTTATATTTATTATATTACAGATACGGAGTTTTTTGAATGCGGATAATTACGGGAAAGGCACGGGGGCTGAAATTGACTGTGCCAAAGAATATGGACGTACGTCCCACGGCTGACAGGGTCAAAGAATCTCTGTTTAATATTATTGGCACTAAAATTATTGGCGCACGTGTGTTGGATATGTTTGCCGGAACAGGTAATCTGGGGTTGGAGTCGTGGAGCCGCGGCGCTGCTGCGGTTACTTTTGTCGATGAAAGCCGGGAATCGCTGCGCCTGGTACAAAGCAACATCGTTAAATGCCGGGCGGAGGCTGATGTTCAGGTTCTCAAAGGCAGCGCGGTAAATATTATCGAACATCTGCATCATCAGGGATTAAAATTTGATTTTGCATTCTGCGATCCTCCCTATAATAAAGGCTGGGTTCAGAAAGTTCTGCAGAAAATGGAACACTTTCAAGTACTTGAAGACGGAGGCTATCTGATCATCGAACATTCGAAGCACGATGAAATAGGCGTGCTGGCAGCGTGCTTTGAGCTTGTGCGTCAGGAACCCTATGGTGAAACTTTACTTTCGTTTATAAGATTTGCCAAAGTATAATAAAATGTTGTAAAATAATAAAATAAATTTGTAAAAAAATAGCAGGAATACAGAAACGTACGTCGAATAAGGAACAAGATAATTGAATTTATGACCAGACTGCGTTGCAGCTTCTAGGAGGTTAAACAGTGCGTAGAGCGATCTGTCCGGGTAGTTTTGACCCGGTTACTAATGGCCACCTCGATATTTTTGAACGGGCGAGCCAAATGTTTGACGAGATCATTATCAGCGTTTTTCATAATCCGGGTAAAGATAAAGCAATGTTCACCATGGAGGAAAGGGTAGAAATGCTCAGGGATGCGACAAAACATATCCCTAATGCCAGAGTAACCTGTTTTTCCGGTCTTTTAAATGAATTCTGCAGGCAGGAAAAAGCTCCTTTTATTGTAAGGGGCTTACGTGCGTTTTCTGATTTTGAATATGAATTTCAGCGCGCTCTGCTCATAAAAAAAATAGACAATAACTTAGAAACAGTCTTTATTATGACTAATGCTAATTACTCTTTCCTAAGTTCCTCTGGAATAAGAGAATTGGCAACCTTTGGCGGTTGTATCCATGGTCTTGTTCCTGAATGTGTGGAAGATCGGATCAAAAGCCTTGTTATAAGCAAAGAATAATATTAGAAAGAGGTTGAGTTTGATGATGATTGATAGAAGTACAAGTGCGACTTTGGACAGAATTTTTGATGAAATGTATAACCTTATTTCTGAGGCTAACCGTATACCTCTTACTGATAAGATCATTATCGAAGAGAGCGATTTGGCGGGTATCCTGGATGATTTGAAGGAAGCGATTCCCAAAGAAGTCAAAAGCGCTACCAGACTGCTTGAAGAACAAAAAGCAATCGTCACCAAAGCTCATGAAGAAGCTGACAATATTGTTTTGCAGGCTAAAACCGAAGCTGACCGTATTTTAGAATTGGCAAAATCCGAATCTGAAAGACTAATGCGTCAGGAAGAAATTTCCAAACAGGCAGAAGCCTTTGCTGAAGATGTAAAGAGTACTGCTTTGCGTAACCAGCAGGAAATGAAAGACGAAGCTGATGCTTATGTTGAGCGTGTAAAACACGATGTGCTGCAATATGCCGATGATATGCTTGGCTATTTGAGCGGTAGTCTGCAGTCCGCTTTACAGGCTGTAAACGATAACCGCGCTTCCGTTAATGCTGAACGTGAAAGCGTTATGTCTTCACGCCCTCAGCGTGATATGGAACTTCTGGCGATGGAAGAGGAAGAAGACGAAGAATAAGCTTTTGAAAAAAAGTAAGCCTTCCGCTCAAGCGGAAGGCTTTTTTTTTTGCTTTATTATTTTTGAATATAGATCGGAGAGACAGTATAATCGTTGTTATATTGTGGTTGGTGGTTCTTTTGCAAAAGTGTCAGCAGATTAGTTGCCGCAATATCAACGGAAAGCTGCTGCTCGACTTTCTCTCCGTATTTTTCCAAGACGTTGCGGCCCAGTTTGATAATTACAGGCAGCTGAGCAGAATCCTGCATTTCTTTCAACAGTTCGCGGCCGCGGTCGTTAAAGGCCAGAACACGGATGTAAGCTGGGTCTTTGGCATTATCGAACATAGCGCGATACTGCTGCAGTAAAAGCTGCATCAGCAGTCTTCTGACACGTGAAGCGGGATAACGTTTGGTAACTGTGGCGCTGACTACGTCTTGGAATGTAGTGCAGGAAGCAGCTTCTGCCAGACGGTTTTCCAATCCTTCGCTGCATTGGCAGGCTGCGGCTATTTGGGCCGGTGTCAAAGAACGCAGCTTGTATAAAAGCAGATGGTTCAGAATTTTATCACTGATATCCATTCGGTGCTGAAGATCTGCCTCACGCAGCAGCTGGGCTGTAGTTGCCGGAACTGTGCTGAGCAGCGCTTCATCGATGCCATAGCCGCGATAATGCTCACGAATGGCTGTTGCGCCGGCAATAGGCCCGTTGATGGTTTTATCTTTATAGCCGCTGCCGCGGCGTTTAACGACGACAGGTTCGATCTCGTAACCGCCGTGCAGAAGCTGGCGGCAATATTCTAAAGCCAGGATATTGTTAGGATGTTCAGCAATCGTCAGCATGGAAGGGTCTTCCGCCAGCGTAAGCTCTAAAGACTTGGCATAACTGTGCCCTTCATCCAGATAATGATGCAGTGCGTCCTGAAAAACAGGCTCGTTCAAAAATTCTGCGGTCAGCATCAGCTGCTGCGAATTGGCTGCTTCCGCACCAAAAGCAAGATGCGATACCATCCCGGTAGCAGCCAGTAATTTTACAGCTCCTGCAGCAAAAAATTCCGCACTGCGGCAGGTGAAAACTGTCGGCAGCTCTAAAACAAGGTCAACGCCGCCTAAAACGGCCATTCTGGCACGGGTCCATTTGTCAGTCAGGGCAGGCAAGCCGCGCTGTACAAGGCTGCCGCTCATAGCGGCAATGACAGGCCTGTTGCCGGCTATCCGCTTTGCTTCGCGCAGATGATGGGCGTGGCCGTTGTGGAAAGGATTATATTCTGCTACGATTCCTATTGCTTTGCTCATTCATATTCTCCCTCATTTATAATGTTTATACTAGCGATTATCATTTAAATAGTGTATACTATATGATATAATAAAACGTGCTATGAGCGCAAGCTAAATTTTGCACAAATGGAGGAAAACTGTGATTATTTTCGTTGTCAACTGCGGTAGCTCCTCAATTAAATATCAGCTTCTTAATATGAACGGCGAGCAGGTGCTGGCCAAAGGTCTGATCGAACGGATCGGTATGGAAGGTTCTGTTCTCAAACACACGCCTACGGGCAAATACACAGTAGATATCAGCGCCGAGATACCTGACCATTCCGTTGGCATCCAGATGGCGCTGGATGCTCTGACTAATGAAGAATATGGCGTTATTGACAGTATGGATGAAATCGATGCTGTTGGCCACCGTGTAGTGCACGGCGGCGAACGCTTTACCGATTCGGTACTGATCAGCGATGATGTTTTGAACGGGATCGAGGCCTGCGCTGAGATTGCGCCGCTGCACAATCCGCCGAACCTGTATGGTATCAAAGCCTGTATGCGCCTGATGTATAATACTCCTCAGGTAGCTGTTTTTGATACGGCGTTCCATCAGACTATGCCAAAAGTTGCCTATTTGTATGGCCTGCCTTACGAAATGTATGTCAAATACGGACTGCGCCGCTATGGCTTCCATGGAACTTCACATAAATATGTAGCCCAGCAGGCGGCCGAAATGATGGGCGAGCATATGAGCGACCTGCGTTTTATTACCTGTCATTTGGGTAATGGCGCCAGCATTGCTGCGATCAAATATGGTAAATCCATCGATACCAGCATGGGGTACACACCGTTGGAAGGACTTGTCATGGGTACACGTTCCGGCGAGATCGACCCTGCTATCATTCCTTTTTTGATGGAAAAAGAAAATATGAATGCACAGCAGATCGACGATTATCTGAACCGTCGCAGCGGTATTTTAGGTATCTCAGGGCTATCCAGTGATTTCCGTGATCTGGAAAGTGCCGCTAACCGCGGTGATGAACGCAGTCAGCTTGCTATAGACATTTTCGCTTATAAGGTCAAAAAATATATTGGCGGCTATGTTGCTGCCATGGGTGGCGTTGATGCCATCATCTTTACAGCAGGTCTGGGTGAAAACTCTCCGTTTATGCGTGATAAGATCTGTAATGGTCTGGAATATCTTGGTACGCGTATTGATCCGGAACTTAACAAGCTGCGCGGTAAACAGATGGAAATCAGTATCAAAAGGGCGCGGGTCAAGATCTTTGTGATTCCCACGAATGAAGAGCTGGTCATTGCCCGTGATACACTGAATATCTGCCGCCGCATCATTAAATTATAATAAAAGTTACGCTTTTTTCTTGACAAAGATTTAGAGCATAGCTATAATTGATACGATTGGTGAAATATGATAAAGATAAATGTCGCAGAAATCAAGAAAAGACTGGTCGGTAAAAAAGACTTTTCCTATGAACTGAAACCAGCAGAATTGAACATTACCGAAGCGGATCTTCCGCTGACAGGAACGGTGACCGTAAAAGGCACGATATCCAATGCCGGTGATGTTTTGCTTTTGGAAGCTATGGTTGAAGCCATGGTCAACAGGACCTGCGGACGCTGCCTTAAAGCCTTTACAGGTAAGAGTACGGCTGAAGTATTGGAAAAATTCTATCCGGCAAGTGCTGAGAATATCGAAAATGATGCTTTTATTTATGAATCTGATATCGTCGATCTGACGGAACCGATTCGTGAAAGTCTCCTGCTGGCAGAGCCCCTTCAAGCTTTGTGCAGGATCGATTGTCAGGGCTTGTGTCCGGTCTGCGGCGCCGATAGAAATAAAGGCGACTGCGGCTGTGATACTACCACAGTCGATCCCAGGTTGGCGGCATTAAAGCAATTCATCAAAAATTAAATTCACATTCATTAGCTTGAGGAGGTGTATCAAAGATGGCAGTACCAAAGAGAAAAATGTCCAAAGCTCGCCGCGATTCCCGTCGTGCGAACTGGAAACTTACAGTTCCTGGCTTAGTCGAATGTCCGCAATGTCATGAGATGAAAATGCCGCATCGCGTTTGTCCCGAATGTGGTTATTACAACGGCAAACAAGTTATCGTTAAAGAACAATAATCTTGCAGCTTTAAATCCCCGTACCTTAACGGTACGGGGATTTTTGCTTTTTATTGGCTGGTACTAAAGTGATACAGGCAGAGTAAAAAAAGCTGTTTGAAAACCGTCGGGCATTTGATTGTGACTAACTTGTGAATTATTAGGAAAATTAAGCATGGAATTAAAATTTTTACTTGCTTTTTTTATTGTGAGCTTTTATAATACCTCTAGATATTAATAGTTGGTACTAAAGTCGGGTGATAAAATGAATTCTTCCAAAAAAATAATACGGCAGGAAAATCTGTCCAAGATGTTGGAACGCAATCCATTTTTGACAGACGAGCAGCTTGCTAAAGCACTTGAAGTCAGTATCCAGACAATCCGTTTGGATCGCCTGCGGATGAATATTCCGGAAGTACGTGAACGTACACGTCAGATGGCCGAAACTGCGCAGACAAAATTGAAAGCCATCGACAAAAAAGATATTGTCGGCGATCTTATTGATCTGGAATTGAATAAGATCGGTATTTCGATGCTGAAAATAACGCCGGAAATGGTGCTGGAAAAAACAGGCGTCGCACGCGGTTACTATATGTTTGCGATGGCCAATACCCTGGCTCTGGCTGTAGTCGATGCAGATGCGGCCTTGACAGGGGTTGGTAATGTTAAGTATAAAGTACCGGTCTATGCCGGTGCAACCTTAGTCGCTAAGGCGGAGGTGATCCGCCGTGAGCATGATAAATATGTTATCTGGGTCAAAGTTCGCAACAATAACGAAGAAGTGTTTCGTGCTAAATTCATTATTGTATCACTGCCCAACGAAAGGATCGAGAAATAGTGAAAATTGCGGTTGATGTGATGGGAACTGACTATGGACCTCAAGAACTGGTTTTGGGAGCTGTCCAGGCTGTCAGAGCGTATGACTGCGAAGTCGTTCTCGTAGGCGACTCCGAAATTATAAAAAAACTGCTGGAGGAATATAATGCTGCTGATGAACGAAAAATCACAGTACATCATTCCAGCGAAGTTATTAATATGGATGAACATCCAGGTATAGCAGTAAAAACTAAAAAAGATGCGTCTATCGTCGTTGCTACGAAGCTGCTGCGTGATAAAGAGTGTGATGCGCTGGTATCGTCCGGAAGCACAGGGGCGGCAGTCGCCGCAGCATTGTTTGGACTGGGACGCATCAGGGGCATCGAACGTCCGGCTATCGCGACTCCTATCCCAAGTCTTACCGGGACGACAGTAGTTTTAGACAGCGGTGCTAAAGTCGACGCCAAACCCGAACATATGGTGCAAAGTGCTATCATGGGCAGCGTTTATGCTGAGTTGATGCTGAAAATAAAAAATCCGCGCGTCGGGCTTTTGAATATCGGTGAAGAAGAAACAAAAGGTAACGAGCAGGCTCTTGCTACTTATCCTCTGCTCAAGGCTGAAGAACATATCAACTTTGTCGGTAATGTAGAAGGCCGTGACATTAACAAAGGCACTGTTGACGTAGTCGTCTGCGACGGGTTTGTCGGCAATGTAGTCCTGAAGTTTGCAGAAGGTCTTGCAAGTGCTATAATGAAGTTAATGAAAGAAGCTATTTTGAATGGCGGTTTTCTGGCCAAGCTGGGCGGACTTTTGATCAAACCGGCGATGAAGGGGCTTGCCAAGCGGCTTGATCCGGCTGAATACGGCGGTGCGCTGCTTTTGGGTGTCAAGGCACCTTTTATTATCTGTCATGGCAGCAGTAAAGCAAAGGCTATCAAAAATGCAATCGGCGTGGCTATAGATTTTGCTGAGCGTGATGTAGTTGAACATATTGCCGGCAATATCGTGAAATCAAGAAAAGGAAACGAGGAAATATAAATGGAAAAAGCAGTTGGTATTTTAGGTCTGGGCTGCTATGTGCCTGAAAAGGTGCTGACCAACCATGATCTTGAAAAAATAGTAGAAACCAGCGACGAGTGGATCGTTGAACGTACAGGCATTAAAAACAGGCATATTGCCGCTGAAGGCGAAGCTACATCCGATATGTCCGTTATTGCGGCAGAACGTGCTTTGGCTGACGCAGGCGTAAGCCCTGAAGAAATCGAACTGGTCATCGTGGCAACTGCTTCTGCTGACCATGCTTTTCCCTCTACCGCTTGTCTGGTACAGGACCGTATCGGCGCTAAAAACGCAGCCGCATTCGATCTGTCCGCAGGCTGCTCCGGCTTTGTTTACAGTCTGGGCGTAGCAAGCCAGATGGTAAAATCCGGTTTGTACAAAAAAGCGCTCATCATCGGTGCTGAAACTTTAAGCCGCATTATGAACTGGGAAGACCGCAATACCTGCGTTCTTTTTGGTGACGGTGCAGGAGCGGCGGTCATTGGTGAAGTCGAGGATGGTCTTGGTGTTTTGGGTATCGATCTCGGCAGCGATGGCAGCGGCGGTAAATATCTGTTCCAGCCGGCTGGAGGCAGCCGCAGACCGGCTTCTCACGAAACAGTAGATGCAAGAGAGCATTTTATCCATATGAACGGCAATGAAGTATTTAAATTTGCAATCCAGATCATGGGCAAAACGGCTAAACGAGCTTTAGCTAAAGCAGGTCTTGAACCGGCTGATGTCGATCTTCTGGTTCCGCATCAGGCTAATATCCGCATTATTAACAGTGCTGCTAAACGTTTGAAAATGCCAATGGAAAAAGTTTGGGTAAATGTCGATAAATACGGCAATACTTCCGCTGCTTCCATTCCCATTGCCCTGTGCGAGGCGCAGGAGCAGGGCGTACTTAAAAAAGGCGGTACAGTACTGTTGGTTGGTTTCGGTGCTGGCCTCACATGGTCTTCCATTGTGCTTAAATGGAGTAAATAAACCTGCAAGAACAATTGAGCAAAAGACGAAAGAGAGGTTTTCCCAATGAGCAAAATTGCATTTGTATTCCCGGGACAAGGTTCCCAAACTGTAGGTATGTGTAAAGATCTTTATGATAACTATACTTGCGCTCGCAAGGTTTTTGAAGCTGCTGACGAAGCTTTGGGTTTCTCCATCAGCGATATGTGTTTTAATGGTCCGGAAGATCAGCTGCGTCTGACCTTTAATACTCAACCGGCTATCCTGACTGCCAGCGTAGCCTGTGCTGAGGTGCTGAAAGAAAACGGACTGAGCTGCGAAGTTGCTGCTGGCCATAGCCTGGGTGAATATTCTGCTTTGGTTTTGGCAGGTGCTTTGGACTTTGCTGATGCTGTCCGTATCGTTCGTAAACGTGGCCAGTTCATGCAGGAAGCTGTTCCTGTTGGCGAAGGCAGCATGGCCGCTGTCTTAGGTCTTGAAAGCGATAAAATCATTGATATCTGTCGTACTGTTGAAGCTGAATGCGGTGAAGCTGTACAGGCAGTAAACTTCAACTGCCCTGGCCAGGTCGTTATTGCAGGTTCTGTAGGCGCAGTGGATAAAGCTTTGGCGGCGTTGAAAGAAGCCGGCGCCAAACGCGCTGTTCTTCTTCCCGTAAGCGCACCTTTCCACAGCACTCTTATGCAGCCGGCTTCCAAACGTCTGGCTGAAGTTTTTGAAACTATTACCTTCCACGACGCTAAGATTCCTGTCGTCGCTAATGTAACTGCAACTGAAGTTACCAAAGGAGAAGAAATCAAAGAATCTCTGATCCGTCAGGCTGCTATGCCTGTACTTTGGGAAACCTCTGTCAACCATATGATCGCAGGCGGCGTCGATACTTTTGTCGAAGTCGGCCCAGGCAAGGTCCTGTCCGGTTTTACTAAAAAAATTGCCAAAGGTATGGCTGCTTTGAACGTCGAAGATGAAGCAAGCCTTGAAAAAACACTTGCTTATTTTAAGGAGGTTCGTTAAAATGCAGTTAGAAGGTAAAATCGCACTGGTTACAGGTGCTTCCCGCGGTATCGGTAAAGCTATCGCAGTGGCGCTGGCTGCTGCAGGAGCTGATGTCGCTGTCAATTATGCCGGTAACAAAGCTGCTGCTGAAGCAGTGGCTGCTGAAATCGAAGCTATGGGACGCAAAGTTCTGCTGCTGCAGGGTGACGTTGCCCAGCTTGAAGTCTGCACTGAAATGATCGATGCCGTTATCAAAGAATTCGGCCGTATCGACATTTTAGTCAATAATGCAGGCATCACTCGTGACAATCTACTGATGCGTATGAAGGAAGAAGATTGGGACGCAGTGCTGAACACTAACCTCAAAGGTGTTTTCAACTGCACTAAAGCAGCTGTCAAATACATGATGAAACAAAGAGCGGGCCGTATCGTCAACATCACCTCTGTCGTAGGTGTAATGGGCAATGCCGGTCAGGCCAACTATGCTGCAGCAAAAGCAGGCTGCATCGGTTTCACCAAATCTGTAGCTAAAGAAGTTGCAGCCCGTGGCATCACTGTTAACGGTGTTGCACCTGGTTTTATCAAAACTGATATGACCAGCGTTTTACCAGAAAAAGTAGTAGCCGATATGGAAGCCGGTATCCCGCTGGCGCGTCTTGGCGAACCTGAAGATATTGCCAAGGCAGTATTGTTCCTTGTAAGTGACGATGCTGCTTACATAACCGGTCAGACTTTACATGTTGACGGTGGTATGGTAATGTAATTATGCAATTCTTAAAAAAGACCTTTGGAAGGAGGTGAATCGTAAATGAGCACTTTCGAAAAAGTAAGAGACATTACTGTCGAGCAATTGAGCGTTGACGCTGATGAAGTAAAGATGGAATCATCCTTCATCGATGATCTGGGCGCTGACTCCCTCGACATCGTTGAATTAATCATGGCTTTCGAAGAGGAATTTGAAGTTGAAATCCCTGACGAAAAAGCTGAAAAAATCCGCACCGTGGCTGATGCAGTCAAAATGTTGGATGAAGAAAAATAATCTTTTAGCAGCTCAAGGGAAAGCTCTTAGGAGCTTTCCCTGACAGTTGCAGTAGTCCTGAAATGGGGGATATTTGTTGAAACTACCAGTACTTAAAATAGGTGATTTGACAGCCGAAGTACCGATCATACAAGGCGGAATGGCTATCAGACTGTCTACCGCGCGTTTGGCGGCAGCCGTTGCGCAGGAAGGCGGAATAGGACTCATTGCAGCGTCCGGCATGGCGTTTGACGAGCTGCGTAAAGAGATCCGGCTGGCCAGAAAGCTTACCGGCGGGAAAGGCATCATCGGCATTAATGCCATGGTTGCGGCCCGCGAATTTCTTGGGCTAATTACCACTGCTGCCGAAGAAAAAATTGACCTGATCGTTGCCGGTGCCGGTTTTTCAAGAGATATTTTCGCCGTGGGGCGTGAACATAACGTAGCCGTAGTGCCCATCGTTTCCTCTGTCAAACTAGCTAAAATATCTGAAAAGCTCGGTGCAGCCGCTATTGTAGTGGAAGGAACAGAGGCGGGAGGACATCTTGGGACTCAACAGTCCATCAAAGATATTCTGCCTGACATTGTCAAGGCGGTCAATATTCCGGTTATCGCCGCCGGCGGAGCTACTGACGGCGCAGCTGTAGCGGAGCTTCTTAAATTAGGGGCCAGCGGTGTGCAGATGGGCAGTCGTTTTGCCGCCAGCGAAGAATCCAACGGTGCTCCGGCGCTGAAAGAATTATATCTCAAAATGACCAAAGAGGACGTTGTACAGATCGACAGTCCCGTTGGCTATAAAGGCAGGGCGATCCTTAATCCTTTTGCCAAACAGGTTCTGGAAGGTACGCAGCCGCGTCCCCGCACCTGTGATAACTGCCTTAAACAATGTTCCCGCAGCTTCTGCATCATCCGCGCGCTCACCAGAGCTCAGCAGGGCGATGTTGAAACCGGCCTTGTTTTTACAGGTGCCAATATGTGGAAGATCAAAGAAATTTTACCCGTGAAAGAAATTTTCAGAAGACTGAAAGAAGAAATAGCAAAAATTTAATTTGAGGTGATTTATTTTGAAAAGACGAGTCGTTATTACCGGTGTTGGCCCGATTACTCCAATCGGCATCGGCAAAGATGAATTTTGGGGCAATCTGATCGCTGGTAAATCCGGTATCGGTCTCATTACCCAGTTTGATGCTTCTGATCCTGGCTTCACCACTAAAATTGCAGGAGAAGTTAAAGATTTTGATTTCGCTAACTATGGCGATAAAAAAGAAGGCAAACGTATGGATCGTGTGACCCAGTTTGCTGTAGCGGCTGCTAAACTGGCAGTGGAAGATGCTGAACTCGATCTGGAAAAAATTGATCCCGTTCGTGCCGGCGTTTGCGTTGGCAGCGGCATTGGCGGCATCCATACCTTCCTCGAGCAGTCTTTAAAATATGGCGAAAAAGGTCCAGGCAAAATCAGTCCGTTCTTCATTCCGATGGAGATCCCGAATATGCCTGCCGGCCAGATTTCTATTGCTTTAGGCTTTAAAGGCCCTAATACCGCTATCATCACAGCTTGTGCTACCGGCACTAACTGTATCGGCGACGCTCTGCGCACTATTCAATATGGCGATGCCGATATTATGATCGCAGGCGGCACAGAAGCTGCTGTTTCTCCTGTTGCTATAGCAGGCTTCGGTAACATGAAAGCTCTTTCCACCAACAACGAACATCCTGAAAAGGCCTCCTGTCCGTTCGATAAAAAACGCGACGGTTTTGTTATGGGTGAAGGTGCCGGCGTAGTAGTTATGGAAGAGTTGGAACATGCTTTGGCACGTGGAGCTCATATCTATGCTGAAGTAGTAGGCTTTGGCATGAATGCCGACGCTTATCACATTACTGCTCCTGATCCGAGCGGTGAAATGCCTGCCCTGTGCATGCAGCAGGCTATCGACGATGCTGGTATGAAACCGGAAGACGTTGATTACATCAACGCTCATGGTACTTCTACCCATCGTAATGATTTGAATGAGACTTTAGCTGCTAAAAAGGTTTTTGGCGATCATGCTTATAAAATGACTATCAGCTCCAACAAATCCATGACAGGACATTTGCTGGGCGCTGCAGGCGGCGTAGAAGCAATTGCTACCGTCATGACCATTGAGAATGGTATTATCCCTCCGACGATCAACTATGAAGACCCTGATTTAGAAGAAGGTCTGGACCTCGACTATGTTCCTAACGTAGCCCGTAAAGCAGAAGTAAGAGCGGCTCTGTCCAATAACTTCGGCTTTGGCGGCCATAATGCCACCATTCTCTTCAAAAAATATCAAGCTTAATTGAGAATAGAGTGATTTAAATGCAAGACACGCGCAAAGAGCAGCTGCTGAAGTTCTGTCAAAGCCTTGGCATCGAAATGCACAAGCTGGAACTTCTAAACAGCGCTCTGACGCATACATCATACGCTCACGAATCTAAAGAATTACCGCGTCCGGAACATAACGAACGCGTAGAATTTTTAGGCGACTCCGTGCTCAGCGTTATCGTCAGTACATATATGTACTGCACTTTCCCCAACCTTAACGAAGGAGAACTTACCAAGCTCAGGGCCCATATCGTCTGCGAAGCATCGCTGGCTGAATATGCCCGTAAAATAAATCTTGGTGATTACCTGCTTTTAGGAAAGGGAGAAGGTTTGTCGGGAGGACGCGAACGCGCTTCTATCCTGGCCGACGCTTTTGAATCTGTACTTGGGGCTTATTATTTAGACCAGGGTATGGAAGCAGCCCGTGTATTTTTACTGGGGTTAATGAAAGCCGAGCTGGATTTTATCTGTACGCACGGCATTTGCAGTGATTTTAAAACAAGGCTGCAGGAAGTTGCGCAGCAGGATGGCGATGTTGATATCGTCTACGAGCTGATCGGTTCCAAAGGTCCTGAACACAACAAACATTTTGCCACCATTGTTTCCGTTAACGGCAAACATATCGGTTCAGGCGAAGGCAGGACGAAAAAGGAAGCGGAACAGCAGGCTGCTAAAAGCGCTCTTGAAAAAATGGGCGCGCCTTTGACAGGCTTTCCTAAATAAAATAAACCCTTGCCGGTTTACCGGCAAGGGTTTTCTTTGTCTGCTGTTCAGCTCAGTGTGAAGGTCCATACAGGTTCAGCAGAACTACGCCGCTGACGACCAAAGCCATACCGACGGCGCCGATGGCGTTGATGCTTTCGTGAAAGACCAGCATTGAAATGATGGCTGCGGCAACGACACCGATGCCTGCCCAGGTTGCATACGCAATGTTCAAATCAATAAACTGCAGTGAACGGGACAGAAAATAAAAAGCGCCTGTGTAAGCTGCAACTACTACCAGCGAAGGTGACAGCTTAGTAAAGCCCAGTGTGTATTTCAAAAATGTTGTGCCCAGTAATTCCAAAACAATAGCTAAACCTAAATATACAAATCCCATGATATCCTCCTAATCATCTATGGCGTCACGTAAAGCCTTCATCCAGGCAAAGCCGCCTTCCAGCAGTGCGTTGCGCTGGGCGTCAGTCATATTACGCAGCGCCCGTTCTTCAAAATCATCCATTTTTTGTAAAAGCCCGTCGGCATAAGCAGCACCCTGACTGGTAAAAACCAACAGCTTGACGCGTTTATCAGTAGGGCTGATTATTTTTTCGACGAAGCCTTTCTCTTCCAATCCGGACAGAATACTGTTGACCGTCTGTTTGGGCAGCATCAGTTTTTCGCAGATCAGATGCTGGGTACAGTCATTTGGAAATTCCTTCAGCAAATACAGGGTCAGCAGTAAATTGTTATTGAGTCCGTGTGATTTGGCCCAGCGTTCATAGACGGCGTTTGTGCCGAACCAAAGGTCGTAGTAGCCGTGGCGTATCCGTTGCAGCTCTTTATGCATAAGCGCCCTCCTTTTTTAATAAAGTCCGAAATCGGACTAATTGAATTATAACAACATTTTCTAAAAAAGGCAAGTAAAATTTTGTGAATGACACCAGGGCGGATGGCTGGCATTGACCGGGAGCGGTGATACGGGTATAATGCAATTATCAAGCATGTTGATAAAAATGCAGGCGCACTAATAAGCCGCATTATAATAAACGTTTAATGCAAGGAGGCAGGGCAGTGGCAATCATACCTGTGTTTATACCGCATGCGGGCTGTCCGCACCAGTGCGTGTTCTGTAATCAAAAAACTATCAGCGGTCAGCAGACTGCGTCGTCGAGAGACGTAGAGCAGCAGCTCGAACGCTATCTGCAATGGATCAAACCGAGCCCTTCCAACGAAGCGGCTTTTTACGGCGGCTCGTTTACAGGTTTGCCGGCCGACTTGCAGACAGAACTTTTCCGACCTGTAGATAAACTTTTGGCGGAAGGTGTTATTGGCAGTGTTCGCTTATCTACCCGACCAGATTATATTGATGCCGCCCGGTTAGAGCTGCTGCAGGCACACGGCGTAAAAACGGTAGAACTGGGTGTGCAGTCGCTGGACGATAATGTTCTGGCAGCGGCAGAGCGGGGGCATCAGGCTACCGATGTTTATAAGGCTGTTTCTTTGCTGAAACAGTATGGCTTTGAGCTCGGTCTGCAGTTAATGGTAGGTATGCCTGGCCAAAGCTTTGACAGCGTCAAAGCTACGGTTGAGCAGGTGCTCAGGCTCGGTCCTTCTTTTGCCCGTATTTATCCCTTGCTGGTAATAAAAGGCACGCCGCTTGAGCATATTTACGAACGTGGTGAATTTGAGCCTCTGACACTGGAAGCAGCAGTTGAGCAAAGTGCTTATGTATACAGCAAATTAACCCTGGCGGGGATCAAAGTCATTCGTGTTGGCTTGCAGGCCGATGAAGAGTTGTGCAGTGAAGGTAATATTGTTGCTGGACCGTTCCACCCATCTTTTGGTGAACTTGTGCAAAGCTTTTTGCTCTATGCCGAACTGACTCCGCAGCTGCAGAGACTGTTTTGCCAAGGCGCGGGAAACATAGTAATAACCTGCCCGAGCAAGCTGGAATCAAAGCTGCGCGGGCTGAAAAACAATAATCTGCGGCGCTGGCAGCAGCTTGCAGGACCGGTTCCTGTAAATATCAAGGCCAAGCCTGATGCAGAACGTATTATGATAAGCTGGAGGTTGGACGATGAGTGAATGTCAGAGCTTTGACCCGGTCGCTGACACAGACAGCAGGCTGCTCATTCTCGGTTCCATGCCCGGTGTTCGTTCCTTGCAGATGCAGCAGTATTACGGACATCCGCAGAATCGTTTTTGGCCGTTGGTGACGATGCTTTTAGGCTATGCTGAGGTTCCTTTGGATTATGCGGATAAAAAGCAGATGCTTTTAGATAACCGTATAGCTCTTTGGGACGTACTGGGTTACTGCGAACGTGAAGGCAGTCTTGATTCGGATATTACCTGCGAGCAGCCTAACGATCTGGCCGGATTTTTGCAGAATCATCCGCAGATACATACTATCTGCTGTAATGGAGGCAAAGCTGCCGCCGACTTTAAAAAATATACCAGACAGCTCGATCTGCAGAGGATTACTGTGCATTCCCTGCCTTCTACCAGCCCGGCCAATGCCCGCTGGAGCCTGACTAAGCTTTTGGAAGCGTGGCAGGTTATCAATACCGGCTGTTAAAAAATAAAAAAGCCTTGAATACTTTTTGTATTCAAGGCTTTTACTTTAGTTATCAGTTAGTTTTTCCTGGATATGCCTTCAGTGCTTCACCAAGGATATAAATTGCCTTTTTCAAATCATCACAATTGAGAACATAGGCCAGCCTAGCCTCATTAACCCCCAACTCAGGGTCGCTGTAGAAACCGTTGCCGGGAGCGAACATAACAGTTTCGTTATCAATAGCAAAATTTTCCAAAGTCCAGATAGCAAACTTTTCAGCATCGTCTACGGGCAGCTGCACCATAATATAAAAGGCTCCCTTCGGATCGGAAGCAACTACGCCAGGCAGCTCTTTAAGGGCGGCAACGATCGTATCGCGGCGTTTTTTGTACTCTTGATTCACTTCCTCCAGATAGCTGACGGGAGTAGTATATAAAGCGGCTGCGCCGACCTGTTCTAGAATCGGGCTGCACAGACGGCCCTGGCAGCATTTGATAATCTGCTTGGCAAGCTCTTTGTTTTTGCTGATTATGCAGCCAATACGGGCGCCGCAGGCACTGTAGCGTTTAGAAACCGAATCAATGATGATCAGGTTGTCGGCAAGCTCGGGCATTGTGCCAAAGCTTCGGTAAGCGCCGTCATAAACAAATTCACGGTATACCTCGTCAGCGATCAAAGCCAGGTCATATTTGCGGACGATTGCTGAAATCATATCCATTTCTTCCTGTGTATAAACAACACCGGTCGGATTACCGGGATTAGTCAGTAAAACAGCTTTTGTTCTGGGCGTGATCTGCGCTTCGATAGCAGCAGCGTCAGGCAGATGGTAACCGTCAGTCACATTTGTCTGTACAGCGTTGATTTTAGCGCCGAACTCTCTGGCAAAAGTAGTATAGTTAGCATAAAACGGCTCGAATACCATGATCTCGTCTCCTGGATCACATAAGGCCATGACAGCAAAAATCAAAGCTTCGCTGCCGCCGTTGGTAATAAAAATATCATCGGCAGCAAAATCCATACCTTTTTCGGCATAGTATTTGCGTATCGCTTCGATCAGAAAACCTTCGCCTTTGGAATTGCCATAAGCAATTACCTGCTCGTCATAAGTGCGGATGCTTTCCATAAACTGGTCAGGAGTTTTGATATCGGGCTGTCCGATATTCAGATGGTAGATTTTTTTACCCTTCGCTTTAGCTGCATCTGCATACGGCGACAGCTTTCTGATAGGTGAAGAAGTCAAACTTTGGATACGTGCTGAAAGTTTCATGTAAAATCCCCTCACTGCTGATAAATTTTGTCCGGGCGCCAGTACCCGGGGTTATTCTGGCACTTGGCAGCATTTCTGCTGTCTTGCCAAGTGTTCATATTATATCATAATTAAATCGTTATTTTTAGCATCAGGATAAAAAATGTAAAAATATTTTACAAAACGGCCTGAAATACAGCAAAAGTGTTTCAAAAAATACTTTTTGCTTCTCAAGCATAACGGCAGCATTTGATTAAAAAAGTGCGTTGAGTCATATAATTGTATGAAACCTTCATCTATGGTAAAATATACTGATAGAATATTGCAGATTGGGTGATTTTGTGCATTTAAAGTCATTTTCGACTTATGGATTCAAATCCTTTGCAGATAAAATTGAATTAAGCTTCGGTTCGGGCATTACGGCAATCGTTGGACCCAACGGCAGCGGCAAGAGCAACATTTCTGATGCGATCCGCTGGGTACTGGGCGAGCAAAGCGCCAAATATCTGCGCGGCAGCAAAATGGAAGATGTTATTTTTTCCGGCAGCGGCAAGCGCAGGCCTTTGGGTGTTGCCGAAGTGACGCTGGTTTTTGACAACAGCGACCATCGCCTCAGCCTTGATTTTGATGAAGTAAGCATTACCCGCCGCGTTTTTCGCAGCGGTGACAGCGAATACTCCATCAATAAAAAGAACTGCCGTTTAAAAGACATTCTTGACCTTTTGGCAGATACTGGTCTGGGACGTGGTTCTATGTCCATTATCGGTCAGAATAAGATCGATGAAATACTGAACAGCCGTCCTGAAGAACGCCGTGCTTTGTTTGAAGAAGCCGCTGGTATTGCCAAGTTCAGGATGCGTAAAAAAGAAGCTATGCGGCGTCTGGACGATACCGCTGCCAACCTGACCCGCATCAACGACATCAAAGCCGAAGTCGAAGGTCAGGTCGAGCCTCTGCGTCTTGCTGCAGAACAAACACGCAAATTCAATCTGCTGGATAAAGAACTGCGTGCCTGCAAACTGACCCAATTTGTGCACAAGATAGAAAATATTGAAAATATTCGGCAGAAGCTGAACACACAGGATGCCGAACTTGAAAATAAAGTACTGGAACGCGCTACTGCCGTCAGCACACAGGAAGCTGAATGCAGTGCCTTACAAATGGAGCTGGATAAGCTCAGTGAAGCCTATAACCGTATTCAGGACGATATCAAAGAAAAAGAAACAGCTCTGGAAAAACTGCGTGGTCAGGAAGCTGTGTTGGCAGAGCGTGTTCGGCAAAGCGAAAAATCAGGACTGCGTTTGGAAGAGCAGGGCAAAAAGCTGCAGGAACAGATCGCAGCTTTGGATACTCAGCTCAAAACGATGGTCGTGGATTATGACCGTTTAGAAGCGCAGCAGGCTGCCGCACAGCTTTTGGTAAGTAGGCTGACCGGAGAACAGGCAGAAAAAGAAACACGTATCAGCGAAGCTGAAGCGGCAATGGAAGATATGAAAACAGCTGCTTTCGATAATATGCGTACAATGGTCAATCTGCGGAATGAGATCCGTGGACTGGAGCAGGAGCAGGAACAGCGGATGCGTAAGCGTGACGCCATTAAAAAGAGCATCGCCGAAGCAGAAACCGCAGGCGAAGAACTGCAGAGCCGTTACCGTAATATGAACGATGAGCAGAGCAATGTAGAAAACTCTTTGGAGCTTATTAAACGCGATGGCAGGGAAGTGAGCGCTAAAGCTGCCGAAGAGACCGAAGCGCTGAATAAAGTTCTGTCGCAGCATAAAGACTGTCAAAACAGGATCACAGCGCTGGAAAGCCGTTTGAACCTGCTGCAGAATATGCAGAAAAGCTATGAAGGCTTTGGCTATGGGATCAAAACAGTGCTGCAGTCGCAGGAACCCTGGCGCAGTGACGTTATCGGTGTTGCCGCCGAACTGATCGAAGTGCAGCCTGAATATGTAGTTGCAATAGAAACTGCATTAGGAGGAGCGGCGCAGAACCTTGTTATGGGCAGTTCGGAAGCCGCCAAAAAGGCCATCGCCTATCTTAAACAGCGTCAGGCCGGCCGGGCGACCTTCCTGCCGCTTGATACTATCAAATATTATGAACGCCGCAGTGAAGAAGAGGCACTGGCAAAACTGCCGGGTATTCGGGGATTTGCTGCCGATCTGATCGGCTATGATATAAAACTGGCGCCGATCTTTAAATTTTTGCTGGGTCGGGTGCTGGTAGCGGACAATATGGATGCCGCTTTGGCAGCCGCCAAAAAAAGCAGCTTTCGTACCAGAGTCGTTACTTTGGCGGGAGATGTCGTCAATGCCGGCGGTTCGCTGACCGGCGGCAGCAGGCAGCAGAAGGAAGCCGGCTTTCTGTCGCGCGGCAAAGAGATCGACGAACAGGAACAAAAGGCGGGTGTCTTGCGCCGTGAGCTGTTGGGATATCAGGAGCTGCTTGAAGAACACGAAGGCACCTTAAAAGTTTATAACAACAAACTGGTGGAACTGCGCCAGGACCTGCAACAGAAGGAAATCCGCAAAGCTGAGCTGGGCGTAGCTCTGGAGCGTTTAAGCGCAGAGCAGCGTCAGGCTGCGGAACGGCTGGAGCTTCTGCTGGATGACCGTAATCAGGTTTCTCAGGAATATATGGCAGCTCGCCAGCAGCTTACCGACCTGCGCCCGCAGCTAACGGCGCTGGAAGCCGAAGACGCACAGGGCAAACAGCTGCTGGATGATCTGCAGAAACAAACGGCCGCAGACCACAGCGCGCTGGCATCTATCCGCAATCGTCTGCAGGATGCCAGGGTCGAACTGGAATCGACTGCCGCACGGACTACGATGATGGCCGAGCGGATGCAGCAGCTTGATGCCGATATGGGGCGTATGCAGCAGGAACTCGCTGCTAATGAAGACGAGCAAAAGCATTTGCTTGACGTGATAACGGCCAGCAAAACCAGCACTGAACAGCTGGCTGCCAGCAGTACCGCATTACTGGCCGAATTACAGACCGTTGTCGGCGGTAAAGATGAATTCGGGGCCAAACGTATTGCCATTACTGAAAAGCAGGCAGTGGCAGGCGAGAGGCTGGATTCTTTGAAAAAAGAACTGACTGTTGCTGAAACCAGGCGCAATCAGGCAGCGATGGAAATGGTACGTCAAAACAGCGACTATGACCATGCTCTGGAACAGCTGGCGACTGAATACCGTATTACTCTGGACGAAGCACGTGCCAGCGGTGATCTGCTGGATGAAAGCGATGCGGCTTTACGTCGGCGTGAACTGCGTCTGGAGCGTGAAATTGAAACCTTAGGCCCGGTAAATCCTGCGGCAATCGAACAATATGAAGCTGTCAGCGAGCGCTATGAATTTTTACAGCGTCAATACAGCGATCTTTCAGAGGCCAAAGCCAATCTGGAAGCAGTTATCAGCGAAATCAACTCCGGTATGGCCAAACGCTTCAAAGAGGCCTTCGGAAAAATAAACGAATATTTTTCCGACTGTTATGTGCGTTTATTCGGCGGCGGTACTGCTGCTTTAAAACTTACTGACCCTAATGATGTTTTAGGCAGCGGCATCGATATCGAAGTGCAGCCTCCCGGTAAAAAACTGCAGAGCCTCTTCCTGCTATCAGGCGGCGAGCGGGCCCTGACGGTTATCGCCCTGCTGTTCGCTCTGCTCAGCTATCAGCCTTCGCCTTTCTGTATCCTTGACGAAATAGATGCGGCGCTTGACGAAGCTAACGTTGACCGCTTTGCGAAATTCTTGGCAGCCTATGCCGAAAGCACGCAGTTTATTGTTATCACACACCGCAAAGGCACTATGGAAGCCGCGCATGTTCTGCACGGCGTTACCATGGAAGAATCCGGTGTTTCTAAATTACTATCTGTCAAATTGAGCGAAAAGGAGTGAGAACATGGGATTTTTAGAACGACTGAAAGACGGACTCAGCAAGACCCGCCGCAACTTTACTGACCGCATCGAAGAACTTGTAGGTATGTCGGCTAAAGTCGATGAAGACTTTCTGGAAGAACTGGAAATGATCCTTCTGAGTGGTGATGTTGGTGTCAAAACCACAGAAAAGCTTATCGATGCTGTTCGTCAGGCTGCTAAAAAGAAAGAAATCGAGGGGACGGAGCAGGTTATGCCGTTCCTCAAAAAATATATTGCCGAAATGCTGCAGGACGAAGGACAGCGTACCCGTATCGGTGCCAAACCTACGGTTATTCTTGTCGTGGGCGTCAATGGTGTTGGTAAAACCACTACTATCGGCAAGCTGGCCAACTATTTTCATCTGTTCAAATACAAAGTCATGCTGGCTGCCGGCGATACCTTCCGTGCCGCCGCTGCCGAACAGCTGCAGATTTGGGGGGAGCGTGCCGGCTGCGAAGTTATCCGTCACGAAGAAGGCGCTGATCCGGCTGCCGTGGTTTTTGACGCTGTCAAAGCTGCTATTGCCCGCAATGTCGACGTACTTTTTATTGACACTGCCGGACGGCTGCATAATAAAACCAATCTGATGAACGAACTGGAGAAAGTACACCGCATCATCAAACGCGAGATACCAGAAGCTCCGCATGAAACCTTTCTCGTGCTGGATGCAACGACAGGGCAGAACGCTATCAATCAGGCCAAAGTCTTTATGGAAACCGCCAACGTCACCGGTGTTGTGCTGACCAAGCTCGACGGTACGGCTAAAGGCGGTGTCGTTATTGCTATCAAAGAAGAACTTGGCTTGCCTGTTAAGTGGATCGGTGTCGGCGAAGGCATTATGGATTTCCGGCCCTTTGAAGCCGATAAATTTGTCGACGCCTTGTTTGATGGTGACAAGTAAAAATGCTTGACAGCATCTGCGATTTTCGATATAATACCAAAGTCGGATAAAATATGTAAAGATTTTGGTGATTGAAATGCAGGAAAACAGTTTGGAGCAAAGAGTACGGTTAGGACGTTTGTTCGATGCCTACGGCTGCCTGCTCACCGAAAAACAGCAAAAATGTCTGGAGCTGTATTTCTGCGACGACCTTTCGCTGGCTGAGATAGCCGATGAACTTGAAGTATCAAGACAAGCGATACATGACCTTATCAAACGGGTAGAGCATACTCTAGAACGCTATGAAAGCAAACTGGCGCTGCTGGCCCGCGATGATCACGATAAAAAGCTGCTGGAAGAAATGAGCCGGCTGCTGGCTGACCACCTTGCCCAAAGCGGTGGCTCGGCAGAACTTCAACAAGTACGCCGCATTTTAGACGAATTGAGCGGCGAAAGTAGGTAAAAATGGCTTTTGAAAATTTATCTGAAAGACTGCAAAATGCGATAAAAATGTTCCGCGGCAGCGGCAAAATAACAGAAGACGATCTTAAAGCGCCTCTGCGCGAAGTGCGGATGGCTCTGCTTGAAGCCGACGTCAACTTTAAAGTCGTTAAAGATTTTGTTGCCAATATCAAAGAACGCGCGCTGGGCGAAACAGTTCAGCAAAGCCTGACTCCCGGTCAGCAGATCATCAAGATCGTCAACGACGAACTGACCCAGCTTTTGGGCGGCACACAAAGTAAGCTCACCGTAGCGGACAAACCGCCTACAGTCATTATGCTGGTAGGTCTGCAGGGCGCTGGTAAAACTACTACCGCCGGCAAGCTTGGCAGCCTGCTGCGGAAAAAAGGCAAAAAGCCGTTGCTTGTAGCGGGCGACGTTTACCGTCCTGCGGCTATCAAACAATTACAGGTTCTGGGCGAACAGCTCTCACTGCCTGTCTTTGCTCTTGGCGATCAGGTATCTCCGGTCGAGATAGCGCGCAAGGCAATGGATAAAGCATTCTCACTGGCTTGCGACACGGTAATCATCGATACCGCGGGCCGCTTACATATCAACGAAGAACTGATGGACGAACTGCGCAATATCAAAGCTGCCGTCAATCCGCATGAAATATTGCTGGTTGTCGATGCGATGACAGGCCAGGACGCAGTCACTGTAGCCGAAAGCTTCAACGGCGAGCTGGGCATAGACGGACTTATCGTTACCAAACTCGACGGCGACGCCAGAGGCGGTGCTGTATTGTCAGTAAAAGCAGTTACCGGACGCCCGGTCAAATTTGTCGGTATGGGTGAAAAGCTTGACGCTTTGGAACCTTTCCATCCCGACCGTATGGCATCCCGTATTCTGGGCATGGGCGATATCCTGTCTCTGATCGAAAAGATCCAGTCCACTACCGACCTTGCCAAAGCTTTGGAAATGGAAAAGAAACTGCGCAAAGACGAATTCACGCTCGAGCAGTTCCTGGAACAAATGCAGCAGGTCAAAAAAATGGGCTCGCTGGAAACTATTTTGGGGCTTATCCCCGGCATGAGCGGCATCAGCCAAAAGCTGAAAGAAGCCAACGTTGACGAAAAAGAATTCGACCGCGTTGAAGCCATCATCCGTTCCATGACCCCGAAAGAACGCCGTCATCCTGATATCATCAACGGCAGCCGCCGTAAACGTATCGCAGCAGGCTGCGGTATGCGCGTGCAGGATGTCAACAAGCTTCTCAAAAACTTTGAAGAAAGCAAAAAGATGATGAAAAAGATGCAGGGTATGGCCAAGTTTGCTTCAAAAGGCGGTTTCAAAATGCCTTTTATGAACAAATAAATTTAAATCAACATCTGGTTTAAGGAGGTGAAATAGACATGGCAGTTAAAATCCGTTTAAAACGTATGGGCTCTAAAAAAGCTCCTTTTTACCGTATCGTTGTTGCTGACTCCCGCTCTCCGCGTGACGGCCGCATCATCGAAAGCATCGGTTTCTATGATTCCACTGTACAACCCGCTACCGTAAAGATCGACGAAGAGAAAGCTCTTTCCTGGATGGCTAAAGGTGCACAACCTACTGATACCGTTAAAAACCTTTTCAGCAAAGACGGCATCATGAAAAAATATGCTGAATCTAAAGCAAAATAAGAAATGAGGCGTGATTTGCATGAAAGAATTGGTAGAAGTCATGGCCAAGTCTCTAGTGAGTAATCCGTCTGCAGTAGTCGTGGAGGAGGAAACCACCGGAACATCAACGGTGCTTCGCCTCCATGTTGCTCCTGAAGATATGGGTAAAGTTATTGGAAAACAGGGCCGCATTGCTAAAGCAATCAGAACTGTCATGAAAGCTGTTGCAACCCGTGAGAATGTAAAAGTTGTCGTAGAGATTGTCTAAGACGTATAAGGATGGTAAACGATATGGATAAAATGTTTGTACGTGTTCCGGTTGCAATAAAAGCAAAAGTAACAGAAGATCTCAAGTTGAAAATTATTGGAGATGTCCAAAACACCATAAAAACGATTAATCTGGATATCGAGCACTTCGAATTCCAAGCCAAAAAAGCTCTTTCTCAGGCCGCCAGCGACCTGAGCGTACTTCCTTCACTGCGCGAGCAGATTGAAATGGAAAGAAACAAGATCAATGCCGCTAAAGCAGAAGCCGAAGATAAACTTAAACGCGCTGAAGCTTTGGAGATCGGTGCGGAGATCGGTCACGGTACACTTGAACGTACTGTCGAGATCACCATAGGCACTGATATCGACGCTCTGATGGGCGCCGAGATCCTCACTGAGGATGGCAAGATCATTGCTTTCCGCGAATGATATGGAAAAACAAGTAGTTATTGGCACTATTATCGCTCCGCACGGTGTGCGGGGCGATATTCGTATTCTGCCGCAGACAGATCATCCTGAACAATTTTTAGAGCTTTCCTCTTTGCTGCTCGAAGACGGCCGTTCGCTTCAGATTACCTCTGCCCGGTTCCATAAACGTATGGTACTGATGAAATGCAGGGGTGTGGAAACAATGAACGATGCCGAACTGCTGCGCGGCAAAAAGGTTTTAATCAACAGTGAAGATCTGCCTCAGCTTGGAGAAGGCGAATATTATGTAGCCGACCTGCTCGGACTGCCCGTATTCGATACGGCAGGAACACAGCTCGGCACATTGAAAGACGTGCTCAGCACCGGCAGCAACGACGTTTACGTTATTGCTGTACCGGAAGGCAAGGACATCCTCGTCCCGGCCCTCAAAAAGCACGTTAAGGAAATCAATATTACAGACCGTAAGATTGTGGTCGAATTACCTGAATGGACAGATGCACCGTGAGATTTCTCTTTATTACCTTATTTCCTGAACAAATTGAACAAGCGGCCGGTCACAGCATTATCAAACGCGCCGTCGATGCGGGACTTGTAGAAGTCAGCTGCATCAATCCGCGCGATTTTGCAACTGACAGGCACCGTACAGTGGACGATACGCCCTTTGGCGGCGGTGCCGGCATGGTTTTGAAGCCAGAGCCGATGGTAGCGGCTATCCGCATGGCCAAACAGCAGCTGCCTGCAGCGCGGGTTATTGCCATGTGCCCGGGCGGGCGCACATTAAAGCAGGATATTGTTGAAGAATATGCCCGCAGCGGCCAGGATCTAATTCTGGTCTGCGGTCATTATGAAGGCTTCGATGAACGGATCTTCAACTGGGTCGATGAAAAACTTTCCATTGGCGACTATGTACTTACCGGCGGCGAACTGCCGGCACTGATAGTTATGGACGCTGTAGCGCGCTTTATACCGGGCGTGCTTGGAAAAATGGCCAGTGCCGTTGAAGACTCTTTCAGTACGGGACTGCTGGAATATCCTCAGTACACCCGGCCGGTGGAATTTGAAGGACTGGAAGTACCGGAAGTGCTGCGTAACGGCAATCACGCTCTGATCAATCGCTGGCGCCGTAAAGAAGCCCTTAAAGCGACTTATCTGCACAGGCCTGATCTGCTTGCAGAGCTTGGCAAAGAGGATGTGTTGCTGCTTAACGAAATCAAACAGGAACTCGCAGGTGATAATAATGGCTAACCTTTATCTGGGGCTGGTGCATTATCCTATTTACAATAAAAATATGCAGGTCATTGCTACTGCCGTCACTAACTTCGATATCCACGATATTTCGCGTACCGCTCGCACCTATGATGTCAAAAAATATTTTTTGATCCATCCGCTGGAGGTACAGGCTGAAATCATCAAAAGGATAACTGACTATTGGCAGCATGGTTACGGCAAAACCTATAATCCTGACCGCAGCAACGCGCTGGAACGTGTAACCTATACGTCCAGCATTGAGTCGGCTATTGCCGCGGTTACTGAAATAGAGGGGCAGGCGCCGGTTACGATTACTACCGATGCCCGCACCTATCCTAATACAGTGACCTATGGCTTTGTACGAAAGTTGCTGCACAGCGGTGATAAACCTCTGCTGCTGCTTTTTGGCACCGGCTTTGGTATGGAACAGGAAACAATGAACAGTTTTGATTATGTACTTGAACCTGTTTATGGTCCCTGCGACTATAATCACCTGTGTGTGCGCTCTGCGGCTGCGATTATTTTAGACCGGCTGGCCGGTGAGGCCTGGTGGGAAAAATAACTGTCAAAATGCTCAAAAAATAATTGCAACTAATTGAACAGTATGATATAATGTCATTTGTGTAAAACGGACGGTCCGCTGTGGTGTGTTCGCACATGAACGTCTATGATTCGAGGAGGAAATTATGAATATTATTGAAGTATTGGAACAAGAACAGCTTCGTTCCGACATCCCTGACTTCCGTGCAGGCGACACCGTAAAAGTTTATGTAAAAGTAGTCGAAGGTACTCGTGAACGCGTACAGATGTACGAAGGTGTAGTAATTGCACGCAGCGGCGCCGGCGTTCGTGAAATGTTCACCGTTCGTCGTATTTCTTACGGCGTAGGCGTTGAAAGAACATTCCCGATCCACAGCCCACGTTTGGAGAAAATCGAAGTTTCCCGTCGTGGTATCGTTCGCAGAGCAAAACTCTACTATCTGCGCAGCCTTACCGGTAAAGCTGCTCGTATTCGCGAACGCAGATAATCGGTATCAAATTACAGATCGTAAATCAAGAGACCCTTTCAGTTCAGCTGAAAGGGTCTTTTTGTATTTTAATCAAGATAAATTCTACCATAATGGATAAAAACAGCATTATCATATAGGTAAGTAAAAATGTGTATCTTACTTAATAGTTATTGAAAAGTAGCGGCTGAAATATCAATAGCATTGCCTTAATAATTGAGCAATTTGCAGTTGTCTAAATAAAAAAACAGACATTCACGTTTCGTGAATGTCTGTTTTTTATTTGCCTGATCCTTAATGCGCCAAAAGCTGCCGCATTTTATCAAGTGCTTTTAGCCGGTGCTTAGTAACGTTGCGTACAGTGCAGCCCAGACGTCCTGCCACCTCGGTCGGCTTCAGGTCATCTAAAAACAGCAGCGTCAGTATTTTCCTCTGTTCTGCACTTAACTGCCGCAGCGCTTCCTGCAGTTCCAGCGAAAGTAAAAAACGTGCCAGCTCGTCCAGACGCTCACCTGCTGCACAGCCTGTCTCCAGCAGGGCGATTCCGGCTTCGCTGTCCGTATCTGTCTGGGCTTCGTTTTCCCAAATTCGGCCCTGCTTCTGCATCGCGTCAAAAACAGCAAAATGCACCTTACAGCGTGCAAGTCCGGGCCAGTTTTCAAAATCAGCGCCCTTATACTGCAAAACCAGCTCGATAAAGGCCAGAACGGCGATACCTTCTGCGTCTTTTCCCAGCGACCGGTAAAACATCTCACGGCGGGCCTCGCTTTTTAAAAGCGGCTTAAAATCCGCGCATAACTGCAGCAGTGCTGCTTTATCACCAGCCTGGGCGGCGGTTATCAATGCTTTCAATCTCTCTGCCTGTTCAGGTAAATTTTTTATAACGATCAGTTCTCTCTATAATTTTATGATACCCGGCTATACTGTAAAACGTCGCGCGCAACAACAAACAGTCTAAACTTTTTCGACGAAAATTAACACCCTATACAATCAGGTGTTAATTTTATGCCTTTACTGCTTAAAATAATGGCGGGAGGGATAGCATGCAAAAATATATAGGCCGGCAGCTGAAAACAGCGCGGCTAAATAAAAAGCTGACCCAGGAACAGATCGCTGAAGCAGTAGGCTTATCGGCCAAGCACTATGGCTGTATCGAACGCGGCGAGGTCAGCACAACTGTGGCCGTACTGACACGGTTGCAGCAGGTGCTGGAATTTGAAGTGTCTATAATGATCAAAATTTAGTCTGCTTTGGCAGGCTATTTTTTTTCGATGTTTTCGCCGGGCTGCTGGTGAAGTACGTACACGCACTTGCGCTGCAGCGCAAGTGCCGCGGAGCGTAATAACGCGGCGCAGAAAAAAATTTAAAAAAGAGCCTTCTCGTGTCTTGTCGGGGGGGACATCTGTGATAAAATAACTAAAGAATTATATAAAATAGTTAAAAAATACAATATAAAACAAGTTAAATATGACTTTTGTTTTAAAATATTGATTTAAAAACAGCGTATTGAAGTCAGGCAAAAGCTTTGGTTCCTGCGGCGTCAGCCGAAGAAATATATTGTTCAACAAATTTTAAGGAGTTGATTTTGGTGTATATGAAAACAAGTAATAAAAAACAGCTGGCAGCAGCAGTAACGCTGGCTGTAATGGGAATGGCATGGGTGGCTGTGCCGAGCCAGGTATGGGCGGCCGACGGCGGTTTTGGCGCCATAAATAATCCTATCAGTCTGGAAATTTACGCAGACCAAAATGAGAGTGGCGGTAGCATAGCTAACGCCCGTAAAGACTATGAAGGATCAAATGTTTATGTATCCCAATATCACTCTGCTTATACCGATAACGAAAAAAAATTCGCCAGCGGTGATATGACAGGTAAAACTATTTCTCTGAGCAATATGACAGTCCGGGCTGTTGTTGGGGAAGACGGTATAGGGCAAGCTGCCGATCTGGCACAGCATGCAACACAGGGTCAGGCCGGCGGTTTTGGTTATGGCGCAGGGCTTGTCAATCAAAACGGCATGTCTAATGCTGTTATCGCAGTTGGTTCTGCTGAGATAAATGTTATCGGCGGTGCCAGCGGTTTGAGAGTGGATGAAAGATATCAGCACGAAGGCGAACAGGGACTGACTGGCAATGCAGCCATTGGCGGTACCGGCGGTGCCGGGGCTGCAGGCGGTAATGGCGGCGGCGCTAAAGCTATCGGTGTTGCGGCAGGCATTACAGATACTGCTGAAAGTATTATTGTAAACGGCAGCGCCAGCAAGAATATTCAGATTTCAGGTACTTCTTTAACTGTTAATGCTACAGGCGAAGCCGGCGGACATGGCGGTTACGGAGGCAAGGGCGGCAGCGGTGCCGATGGTACGGAACTTACGACGAAAAAGGCCGATAAAGGTGCAGATGGCGCCGATGGCACTGATGAAAATACCACGCCGGATAAAGCCGCTAATGGTGAAGATAAGACCGCGCATGCAGCTAATGGTACGGTTATAGAAGTTAATGAGAAGGAAGAACCTTTTGCTCAGATAGGCTGGTCATCTACTGCTGGCACAGCTGGTGAGGCTGGCAACGCTGGCACAGCTGGTGTTAATGGTAAGAATGGCGGTAACGCTGATGCTGGCTCAGCAGGCAGTAATGGCTTAGCAGGCAATACTGGTCTGGCAGGGGGAACCGGCGGCGCTGGAGCTAATGGCGGTAATGGCGGCAGCGCCACTGCTTACGGCCTGCATTTGAATACTATCAGCGGCGGCTCTGTAACATTGAATGATTTAAATGTCAATGCCACGGGAGGAAATGGAACTGCCGGCGGTGAAGGCGGCAAAGGCGGAACAGGCGGTGTTGGCGGGTTAGGTCAAACCGGCGGTGACGGCGGTAAAGGCCAGACTGGCGGCATCGGCGTTGATTATGTTGAAAATTATAATAGTTTTGGTGTTGTTTCTGCTACTGTCGGTGGAGCAGGCGGTGACGGTGGCAATGCTGGTAACGGCGGAACCGGTGGAGCAGGTGGAACCGGCGGAGAAGGCGGAACTGGCGGAGCAGGCGGAACTGGCGGCCAAGGTGGTAACGGCGGCACTGGCGGACTTGCTGTTGCCCAGGGTCTGGTTGGCACTGCCAATACTGACCTGAATATTACGATAGGTACTATAACTGTAACTGCAACTGGCGGCGATGGCGCTAAAGCAGGCATCGGCGGAGCAGGCGGCGATGGCGGACAAGGCGGTATAGGCGGACAGGGCGGACAGGGCGGAACTGGTGGTGCGGCTGGTACTGCAGGTACTGCTGGTGAAGGCGGAGTTGGCGGAGCCGGCGGTGCTGGCGGTGCTGGCGGCAAGGACGCTAGCGGAGCCCATATAGCCAATGGTGCTGATGGTGCTACCGGTGCTGGCGGTACTAAAGGTACAGACGGCACTGTAGGTATTGCAGGTGACGCGGGTAAAGGCGGTGACGCGGGTAAAGGCGGAACCGGCGGTGCAGGTGGTACAGCCGGTGCTGCAGGGACGAGCGGTGCTGGTAACGGCGCTGCTGCGACTGCTGTGAGCCTGACTGATACAGCAGGCGTCTTAAAAACAAGTTCTATTACCGCTGAAGCTACGGCCGGTAAAGGCGTAGGTAAATTTGATATTGCAGATGCTTATCTCGAAGGCGATTCTACCGGTGACCCGGGTGAACGTACGGCTGTAGCTGATAATGCTGGTACTGACGGAACTGACGGGGCTACAGTAACAGAAACTGATAAAACTCAAGCGGGATATCAAAACGGAGCGGCTAATGCGGTTTCTAACGGCGGTGCTGGCGGCAAAGGCATCACTCCTGTCGGTGAAGTGCTTCAAAGTATAAACGGTACTGAAGCTAAAGCCTGGGGACTTGTTACCAGCGGCGGTTCTTTGAACGTACTTTCTGATAGTGGACTGACTATCAGCGCAGATGCGCAAGAAGGTTCTAGTACTGTTACTGCCCAAGCAGTTGTGTCTGCAAATTCAGTTAATGTGTACCAAGTTCAAAATGATTTAAAAATCACTGCAACAGCAGTTGGTGATCGAGACAGAACAGAAGATGGGGAGATTGAATATACGTATTCGGGCTCCAGTACAGCCACTACAGTTATGGCTGTTGGGCTGGAACTGACAGGCGGCAGTATGGTGGCTGAAGTTGGAGGCACCGTGACTATAGAGGCAAGTACCGACTGGGCAGATTCTAATACTGCTACAGGCATCAAAGCTGCTGAAGGTGCGGTTATTGCTGTTCATAGTGCCGGGGCTATGGATATCAGTGCCGAGGTAGGTGGTACTACTACTGGAGAAACTAAGATCCTCGAAGGCGCCAATGGTATTTTGGCAAACGGCAGCACAATGTATTATGCTGCAGATAATGCTGCTATTACTGTCAGCGGTGGTAAGCATGCAAATGACCATGCGGCAGACATTGAAGGTGGGGTAACTACTTTTGATGCCGGTACGGGAACCGTTACCTTTAACGGCGCTGCTGACTTCACAAACGGCACTTTGAATCTGAAATCTGATACAGACGTAAAGACGAAGGAGAACAGTCTTGGTTCTCTCGATATCAGCGGTACTGCCATGAACCTGACAGATAATCTGGCAGCCTTGACTGTAGAGGATAAGACTACTCTTGCTGGCAGTACGGTCTACTTCTATGACGAAAATAATCAGGCAGAGAAATACAATACTGCTGATTACCGTACTATCACTACTAATGAGCTGGATGCTTCCGGTACTAACGAGCTCTTTATGCGTACCAATGCCAACGGCGTTTACGGTCAGTCGGCAGGCAACGACAAAATTACTTCCACTAATACTGTAACCGGCAGCGGTACCTATAATATCACTGTTTTTGACCAGGGGATGCGCAACGGCTATAACAATGCTGCCGGCGCTGATACTAAGGGACATTTGGACCAAGATGTCGTACTTATCGAAAATGCAGATAAAGGCGGCACCTACAACATCAAAGAAATGAAATATGATAACGGCGTCTGGGCTTATGAATATGAGGGGAAAGCAAAGGTTATCGATGATGGTTTGAACCTGACACAGGTCACTACCAGGGCTGCAACTCAATCCTCTGCCCAAATGGCGGCTCAGGATGCCAGCAAGATCGCAGCCGGAGCGGCAGTGACTCTGTTCGGCGCTGATGAAACTTTGATGGAACGTCTGGGAGACGTCCGTAATTCTGCAGACGATAACGACGGCGTTTGGGCTAAATATGTCGGCGGCAAAATCAAAGTAGATGGACTGCAGGGCGATAACGATTATCAATATAACGGCTTTGCGGCAGGTTATGACCGTGAGATCGGCAGTAACTGGCGTATCGGCCTGGCAGGACAATATGCTAAAGGTGATACCAGCCTGACTAATGGCGACGGTGAAATCAAAACCGCGGCAGGCGCTTTATATGGCACATGGACTGGCGATAAAGGTCATCATGTAGACATCATTGCCAAAGTTGGTAAAGTTGACAGTGAAACCAGCGCTTACGGCGGCACTATTGCCCAAAAACTGGACGGTGATTTTGGCAGTACAGCTATAAGCTTTGCTGTTGAATACGGCTATCGTCAGGATTTGAATGACGGCTGGTTCGTTGAACCTATGGTGCGTGCAAGCTACGTACATCTGGGCGGCGATGATTATACCGTAACCACTCGCGACAATACTATGAGCGTTACTAACGACAGCATGAACAGCATTGTTCTGCGCGGCGGCTTCCTGCTGGGCAAAACCTTTGCGGCAGACAGCAGCGTTTATCTGAAAGCGGCAGTACTGCACGACTTCGACGGCGACATCAATACACATGTCAGCGCTGATGGCAGAAGCGCCAGCTACAGTGACAGCATCGGCGGTACCGCTATCGAATATGGTATCGGCGTCAACCACAAATTTAATAAGGATTCCAGTATGTATCTGGATGTAGAACGTATCAGCGGCGGTGACGTAACTAAAAACTGGGGCGTCAATGTCGGCTTCCGTTACAGCTTCTAAAATCAGGATGGCAGCTTGAAAAATCTATAAAGAATATCCCTCATCATCCAAGTGGGGGATTTCTTTATAGTATTTCGTGAAAAAGAGGAGATAGATGTATGCAGAAATGCCGGAAGAAAGTAAAAAGCTGTTTGAAGCAGGTCAACAGCAATAAAGCATTAGCTGGGAAAGTACTGCAATCGTTGTTTACAGCAGGAGTAGTGTACGTTTGCATATTCGGGGGGGACAACGCAGCCTGGGCGCAAGACTATAATAGCCAATATGGTACTGATTTAGGCGGCGAGTACGAAAATGTCAGCGTGACCAATGAAAGTCTTGACGGAAACAGCAATGTAACGATCGGTGTTAGTAGATCTGCCGGTCTGACAGTAACTGATAAAGCCGTTGTGAAAATTGTTGAAACTGGTTCCAGCGTCAGGAGCAGCAGTATTTGCGGGATTGCTAATGATGGCAGCGGCACAGCATCATTGACGCTGAAAGACGCTGATATTGCTATCGTAGGCAGCAAAAGCAGTGTTATTGGCTTTGAAAGTACGGCCGGGCAGCATAAGAATACTGTTACTGGCGAGATGAATATCAGTGTCAGCAGTGCTGCCACATCCGGCACAAGTTCTGTACCCAAGGTCGTTGCCGGCATTGATGTGGAAGGTTATTACAGCAAAGCAAATAAAGCTGCCAATTCCCTTAAAGCCAAGAATGTCAAAATCAATCTGGGGCTTGCCGCAGGTGACAAAGCTACGGTAAATACAACAGGTGTTTTGACTAAGGGCAGTTATGGCAATTATATCGGTACAACCGAGATCGAAAATGCGGAGATCGTGATCAGCGGCAGCAACGGCCAGTCGAACGAAACTGTACGCGGCGTCTGGGCCACTCAGACTGATACCGGGAATAAACCTTCAGGAGCAGACATATCTTCTAAGCAGTCTTACAACAACCTGACCGTTGTGACAGGAACTTATGCTTCCGATATGACAGCTTATACACCAAATGCTGTGCAGGGCGGCAGTGGGCTCTATGGCATCCAGGCCGATAATTACGCGGTTGTAAGCGTGAAGGAAGACCTGCTGATCGATATTGACCGTCAGGCCAGAAAATCGGGAGAAGAGAATAATGGTGTGACTGGTATTTATGGTTATGAGCACGGAAAGATAGATTTTAACAGAGCAGATATTACACTGCATAATGATTTGGATGCTTCTGTGACCGGTATTGAAGTAACGACAAATGCCGCTGTTACCGGCAAAGCCCTACAGTTGACAGTCAGTTCAGATACCGGCGCCGCTTTGGGTCTGCTGGCGCATAAATATATTGACGATACGGAAGGCAAAGGCCGGATAACGCTTGGTGAAACCGGCGGTGCAAATCTTATAAAAGTTACTGCTGGCGGTGGGAATGCCAGGGCTGTTGTAGCTGATGCCGAGGGCGTTATTACTTTTAAAGAACAAACTGAACTGGCGGCTCAAAGTACTGACTACACAGAAACGGTTTCTGCTTTAAATGGCGGCAAGGTAGTTTTTGAAGATACTGCCGTAATAACTGCGACCGGTACAGGCTACGTTTGCGGTGTCAGCACTTATTTTTATGATAGCTCGGTTACTGAAGATAGCTCGATCGATTTCCAAAAAGGAGTATACATCAATGCGGCAGGAGGTACGGCTATCTCTGCCGCGGGCAACAGCGATACCAGCGCTGAAGGTATTGTAACTATCAATCAGGGTTCAGCAGCCGGTGCTAATGAGGTTGTTATTTTCGGTGACATTGAAAGTGATATTAAAGGGGTGGTCAATGTTAACTTGAATACTGCCGGCTCTGTTTTTAACGGCAGCACAAGTTTGTATGATGACGGAGTTATTAAGCTTGCTGTTACGGACGGTGCAGCTTGGCGGCTTACAGGAACTTCGAGCGTTACCGATCTGAAAGCGGCTGCTGGCGGCAAAATCGATCTGAGCGGTGACCGGGGTGCGTTTAGTACTCTTGCTATTCAAAAGCTTACTGGTACAGGCGGCAGTTTTATTGTTGATAACGACGGGACTGACAGTGACAAAATAACCGTTGCCGCTTCTGATAAAGGCATTCATGGGATAACGATAAATAATATCAGTTCGCTGGTGGGGAAAGAGCTGAAGCCTGAAAATACTTTTATTACTGTTACCGGTGATGCTGACTTTGTGGGTGAAACTACTTATGGCGGCGGTATTTACGAATATACGCCGGTACTTGATTCTGCTGTGGCAGGCGGACAGAAGAACTGGTACGTCAGAGATTTGGACAGCAGGGTTGTTGGTGACGCACTGGCGGTAGCAGGGGCAAATGCACCTTTATATTATGCTTGGGTCAACGGCAATGGTAATCTGCACAGCCGCTTGGGTGCACTGCATCAGAACGCTGAGCAGGGAGCATGGGCACGCATCTTTGGGGGTAAGTTGGATGGAAACGGTTTCAGTGATAAATATCATACTTATCAGGTTGGTTATGATATAAAGGCGGGAAACTGGAAAGTCGGTGCGGCGTATGAATATACGCAGGGTAATGTTAAAGGCAGCGGCAGCAGCGGTGAGAATAAAATCGGAGCATTGAGTCTGTATGGTACCTTACAGCAAAATGATGGTGCTGCCTGGGATATTGTATTGAAACACGGTCGTATCTATGGCGATATCAATACCTTCATTCAGTATCCTGACAGCGGCGATTATGAAACTGATGCAACTTCGTTGAGTGTTGAATATAACAAACGGATTGCGCAGAAAAACGGAATGTTTTTTGAGCCCCAGGCACAGTTCACTTATGGGCATATCAATGGCAACAGTTATGGTACATCTAAAAATATTGCTGTTGCTAATGAAGGTATTGATTCTTTAGTTGGACGTTTAGGGATAGCTGTCGGCAAGCAACTGGAACAAGGCTGCATTTATACTAAAGTTTCTGTACTGCATGAATTTTATGGGGACGGCAGTGCAAGTATGCGAGATAGGAACGGTGCTGCTTTGAGTAATGATTTTGATTACGGCGATACCTGGCTCGAAGTAGGCATCGGAGGCAATATTACTTTAGGTAAAAACTTTGAGCTGTACGGTGATGTGGAACGCAGTTTTGGCGGTGACGTAACTAAAAACTGGGGAGCCAACGTAGGCTTCCGTTACAGCTTCTAAGGCAGGACGGCAATGAAGATATAAAATTATTTTAAAAAATTATGTTATCAGTCCCGCTTTTAGAGCGGTGTAAAGCGGATGCGATTTATAAAACAATTTAGGGAGATTGGTTCGATGCAGAAATATAATCAAAAACAAAACAGTGAATTACGTAAGAAAGTACTGCAATCGTTGATTATTGCAAGCACCGCGTATGTTTGCACATTCGGGGGGGACAACGCAGCCTGGGCATCTGATTATACCGGTACTGATACTTTAAGTACAGGAACTTGGGGCGCAACTTACGATAAAATCACGATTACCATGGATGATCCGGGAAAAAACTGCGCCGGCATTTATACTTATGGCAGAAATAATACGACAACGGCTACTGAACGGGTGACGGTTACGCTGTCGGATGCTGGGGACACTTATGGTTATAACGGTATTTTTGTGGACGGCGTATCAAAATTGGACGCTAAAAAGGGTATCGAGCTGACGATTAACGGACTTGGCACGAATAATCAGTCCGGCGAAGCTCAGGCCTGGCGCCATGGACTGCGTGTCGAGACGCAGGGGAAAGTAGATTTAGGAACAGATATCGGCTCTGTGATTACGATAAACAGTAATGCTGCTGAAAGTTATGCCAATGGTGTTTTTGTTGATGGATCCAGCGCTGGTACTGGCAGTGAAGCCAGTATTAAAGGCGGAGATTTAACGGTCAATATCAATAAAGATAATGTAATGCACAATAAAGATAATGTAACGCAGCAGATGGATTATGCTGCCGGTGTTACTTTGTACAATGGTTCTAAAATGGAGCTGGCGGGTGACCTGGACATACATTTGGAAGCTGCCGGTGTCGATGGAATCAGAGCCAATAACTTAAATTATTCTGGTGATATCAATACTTTGCAGGTCAAAAACCTGGCTATCTATGGCAAAGCAGTGAATGGTTCCGGTTCAGGGATATACCTGATGGGTGAGCACGATTCAGCTAATGTCAGTGACAGCACTAAGATAGAAATATTGGGCGAATATAATGTTTATGGCATTAACATAGACAGCACCGGTGTTACGGGTAGTTTTGGCGATACTGAACTTACCCTTACCTCTAACACGGCAAACAACACTGACGTTCGTGGTGTGAGACAATGGGAATCTGCAACAGAGTATGGGGATTTAACGATTACAGCCAGGTCCGTAGGGGCTGACATTACCAGTATTGAATTAAATGGTAAGGGTACGATAAACATCCAGGGCGATTTAAAAATTGATGCTCAGGGCAACGGAAGGTATGTTGAAGGAATAGAAGCCAATTCTTTGGGCGAAGTGAAGGTTGCGGGCAAGGCGGACATCGCTGTAGGCGGTGAGAATGACGGCTCCGTTATGTACGGCGTTTATGCCCAGGAACACAGTAAAGTAGATTTTGCCGATGATGCGAGGATTACAACGACCACCCATGCCGGGAACAGCAATACCAAGATGTATGGCATTTACAGCCGTACCGATGCGGAAGTTGCTTTTGACAAAGGCTTGACTGTTAAAAACGGTAATCTTGGCGCGGCCATGATTGCTGAAGGCGGCAAGGTGGAAGTCAACATGGCCGGTGGTAATGACGTCAAGCTGGAAGGTACTGTTGGTTCCAGTGCGATGTATAACAGTGCCCATGAGTTAACATACGGAACGGTAAAAATAAATTTTGATACGGCGCAGTCCTATTTTTCTGGCAGAAGCTATAAGACAGAGGGCAGTATCAATGATTTGCAATTTACCAATGGCTCTTATTGGGATATGAAGGGCAATTCTTCGCTCACCGACCTTACGGTAGGCAAAGGCTCAGTAGTCAATATGACTGCCGACAGCGGGCGTTACTGTAGCCTGCAGGTTGATAATCTGACTGCTGCAGACGGAACCTTTGTAATGAACGCAGGTGCTGTTGACGGTGGCGGCAGTTACAGCGACAAGCTGACTATTGATAAAAATTCTGCGGCCGGCACTAATGCTATTAAAATCGTTTCGACTGGCGGGTTGGAGGCTGCGGCAAGAAACCATGCGGTTTTGATAAAGGGAGCAGCGGCTGATACCAAGTTTGCCGTTTCAGATTCTGTTTATGCTAATGGCTTGTACGAATTTGATATTACCCTGGCAGATAAGGGAAATGATGGCAAATATGATTGGGTAATCGGGTCGCTTGGTAAAACTACCGTCAACAGCGTGGATGTTATGTCCGGCAGTCATCGGGTTGCTTACGGCGCCTGGGTCGAAGGTAACGGTACGCTGCGCCAGCGTTTAGGCGAGCTGCAGAGCGGCGCCGATAACGGTGTTTGGGCAAGAATATTCGGCGGTAAGCTGGGCGGCGATGAATTTACTAATAAATATAAAACTTATCAGTTTGGTTATGACGCTCAGGCTGGTGACTGGCTTGTGGGCGCTGCCTACGAATACAGCGACGGCAGCCTGAATTATACCAGCGGCAGCGGCAAGAACAAAATTGGAGCTGTAAGTTTGTATGGAACGTTGCAGGGCAAAGATAACAGCGCTTTAGACATTGTAGTTAAACGCGGCCGTATTTATGGTGATATGGATATCTATGGTAAATACAGCGATCAGGGCGATTATTCGACCGATGCGACTTCGATAGGTGTTGAGTATAGCAAACGTTTTGACGGCGGTAATAATGTTTATTTTGAGCCGCAGGCTCAGCTGACTTTTGGTCGTATCGACGGCTATGATTACATTAGTAATAAAGGTGTAAAAGTGGCTTATGACGATCTTAACAGCTTTATCGGTCGTTTAGGTATTGTGGCCGGTAAAGCCTTCAGCAGAGGTGATGTTTATGTCAAGGCTTCGGTTCTGCACGAGTTCAGCGGCAACAGCAGTGTCACCATGCTGGCTGCTAATGGTGAAAGTTACAGCGCAGACAAAGATTACGGAGATACCTGGCTCGAAGTAGGCATCGGAGGCAATATCACTTTAGGTAAAAACTTTGAGCTGTACGGTGATGTGGAACGCAGTTTTGGCGGTGACGTAACTAAAAACTGGGGGGCCAACGTAGGCTTCCGTTACAGCTTCTAAGGCAGTAAGTTGAGTAGTTGGCAGGCAGTATGGCAGCAGAAAAATAATTTGATGCTGACGATACTTCTTACAGCTGCTGAGAGCGGAGGAAGAATATGGAAAAAATAGATTACAGAAAAATGGGGATGGAAATCAAGATTCGCAGGCTGCGTGCTGATATCAGCCAGTCTGATTTGGCAAAACAGATAGGTGTATCGCAGTCGCATTTATGTAATGTGGAAAATGGTCGCCTGTCGCCAAGTTTACGTTTGCTTTTGAGTTTGCGTAAGCTGCTTGGCTGTACGATTGATGAACTGCTGATAGGAACAGACACTGAGTCTAAGGGGAATGGATAAAGGTTGGTTGATTTGAAGTACAGCTTTTAAAAGGAAGGCGTTTATTTCAGAAGCCTGTGCAGGATAAAACAAAACCCCGGCGCATTGCGCCGGGGTTTTTATGTTTGTCCAAATTGTCAAAGGGCAGTAATTATTTTTTGTCTACAAGTTTGAGCGGTACGCCTATTTTAGCTTCAACTTTTTCGCCTTTGGCTACTTTTACAGCAGCGTCCAGACCCTGCTGGCCTATCAGTTCGGGCTGTTGAGCGATAGTTGCGGCCATAGTGCCTGCTTCTACTGCTTTCAGGCCGTCTTGGGTGCCGTCAAAGCCAACGATAAAGATTTTTTTGTTAGCACTTTTGGCTGCTTCGATAGCGCCCAGTGCCATTTCGTCATTTTGAGCGAAAATAGCCTGGATATCAGGGTTGGCCTGCAGCATATTTTCAGCGACAGTCAGGCCTTTGCTGCGGTCAAAATCAGCAGATTGTTTGGCAACAACTGTAAGTTTTTGGTCGGCTACTTTATGGAAGCCTTCGCCGCGTTCGCGGGTCGCAGATGCGCCGGGGATGCCTTCGAGCTCGGCTACTTTTACTTTTTCACCAAGTTTTTGGATGATGTATTCGGCTGCCATTTCGCCGCCTTTGACGTTGTCAGAAGCGATGAAGGAGGCTACTGTGCCTTTATCGGCGCTGCGGTCGAGCGCCAGAACGGGGATGCTGGCTTTGTTGGCAGCTGCCACAGAAGTTGATACTGCTGCGGAGTCGACCGGGTTGATGAGCAGTACGTCTACTTTTTGCTGGATCAGGTCAGAAATATCATTGGCCTGTTTTGCGGGATCGTTTTGCGCATCGACGATTTTAACATTGACTCCGAGTTTTTTTGCTTCTTCTTCAACGCCTTTACGTACGGATACGAAGAAGGGGTTGTTGAGTGTGGAGATGGAGAAGCCGATGGTAGTTGTTTTTTTGCCGTCAGCGGGTTTTGCAGCTTTGTCACTGCTGCCGCAGCCGGAAGTGAGCACTGCCAGTACTGTGATGGCAGCTACTAAAAGAGTCCAGATTTTTTTCATTGGTGAGTGCCTCCTAAGCTTTTTTGCGGTCCATAAGTACCGCCAGTAAAATTACAATACCTTTGACAACTTGTTGATAGAAGCTGGATACGTCGAGAATATTGAGGCCGTTGTTGAGTGTGCCGATGATAAGCACGCCGACCAGTGTACCTGTGATATAACCTTTGCCGCCGGAAAGACTGGTTCCGCCTAAAACTACGGCGGCGATGGCGTCAAGTTCATAACCGGTGCCGGCAGTCGGCTGGGCCGAATTGAGACGTGAGGTGAGGACTGCGCCTGCCAGAGCGCAGAAGAAACCGGTGATTGCATAAACAAAGATTTTGACACGTTCTATTTTGATGCCGGCGATGAAGGAAACTTTTTCGTTGCCGCCGACTGCGTAGATTTTACGGCCCAAAGGAGTTTTCCTAAGGATGAACCAGGAAACGACAAATGCCAGCAGCATGATGATTGCAGGTACTGGCAATCCCATGAAAAATCCCTGACCGAAGTCGTGGAACATAGTGTCGTCACTGAGACCGCTGATAGGGTTACCATTGGTATATACCAGTGTCAGACCGCGATAAATGGTCATGGTGGCGAGCGTAGCGATAAAGGGTGCTACTTTGCCGTAAGCAATGACTAAGCCGTTGACAGCGCCAAGGCCCATGCCTATGAAGCAGGCAGCAAGGATCGCCAGCATCGGATTCATGCCGCTGACGATCAGGCTGCCCATCAGGGCGCTTGAAAGTGCCAGCAGGCTGCCGACAGACAGGTCGATGCCGCCTGTCAGGATGACAAAGGTCATACCGAAAGAAATAAGGGCGTTGATGGAAACCTGACGCAGCAGGTTTTTCAGGTTATTGGGATCGACAAAACTGTCGTTTAAGGCGGCTATGACGATAAAGGTTACGACAAGGGCAATAAAGGGGCCCATTTTACGGATACGTTCTTTAATATTCATTATTTACTGTCCTCCTGTGGCAAGGGTGATTATTTTTTCTTGTGTCGCTTCTTCGTGGTCCAGCTCTCCGGCGATCTTACCTTCGTGGATAACGAGGATGCGGTCGCTCATGCCGATAACTTCCGGCAGTTCGGAGGAGACCATGATGATGGCGACGCCCTGAGAGGTCAGTTCGTTCATTAGATCGTAGATGTCGCGCTTGGCGCCGACATCGATACCGCGTGTCGGTTCATCCATAATAATGATTGATGGATTCATACCGATCCATTTGGCAATGACGACCTTTTGCTGGTTGCCGCCTGATAGTGCGCCTGCTTCCAGGTCGATCGATGCGGTTTTGACACCCAGTTTTTTAGAAAGCGCTTCGGAGAAGGCTGTTTCGTTTTTGGCGTTGATCACGCTGCGTTTAGCAAAGGTATCGACACTGGGCAGCGCAATATTTCTGGAGATGGAGAAGTCGAGGATCAGGCCCTCACTTTTACGGTTTTCGGTGATGAAGCCGATGCCTGCTTTGATGGCATCTTCCGGTTTTTTGATACAGACTTTTTTCCCATGCAGGTAAACTTCACCGTGCTTGCAGGAATCAACGCCGAACAGGGCCCGCATGATCTCGGTCCTGCCTGCTCCCATCAGCCCTGCTACGCCGAGGATCTCGCCTTTACGCAGTTTGAAGGAGATATTGTTGAACAGTCCTTCTTGACAGAAGTTTTTGACTTCCAGGACTATTTCGCCGGGTTCGTTTGTGCGTCCGGGGTAATATTCGGTAATAGAACGGCCGACCATGTCGCGGACCACCTGTTCCATATTGGTTTCGCGGGTGGGTTTGCTGCTGATAGCGTAGCCGTCGCGCATTACGGTGATGGTATCGCAGTGGGCGAATACTTCTTCCATTCGATGCGAGATGTAGACGATGGCAACGCCTTTGTCTTTAAGCGCGTGCATTACGGCAAACAGTTTTTCTGTTTCACGTTCTGTCAGGGCGGCCGTAGGTTCATCCATGATGACGACTTTGGCATCAAGCATCAGGTTACGCATGATTTCTGTCATTTGCTGCTGACCAACGCTGCATTCGCCTGCTTCTGCGTCAAAAGGCAGTGTAATACCCATTTGACTGCATTTTTCTTCGGCCAGCCTGCGCATTTTTTTGAAGTCAAGCATTCCGAAACTGTTGGTTACGTTCTGCATCAAAAACAGATTTTCGAGAATAGAGAGATTGGGCCAGATATTAAGTTCCTGATGGATGAAAGCGATGCCGCATTTTTCGGCTTCGAGTGCGTTTTTGAAGCTTATTTCCCGTCCGTCTACGCAGATCGTGCCGCTGTCGGCTTTATGGATACCCGTAAGGATGTTCATAAGGGTGGATTTACCGGCGCCGTTTTCACCCATCAGAGCGTGGATCTCTCCTGATTTTAAGGTCAGGTCGACGCCTTTGAGTACTTCGTTGGAGCCGAAGGCTTTTGAAATACCCTTCATGGTGATTTCCATTAGTCGCAAAACTCCTTTGCTGTAAAATCGATTTTAGAAAATAACGCCTGCGTGCAGGATAATGTTGGCGTAGGGGGTGATCTCGCCGGTGCGGATCACTGCTTTAGCAGTTTTGGTAGCGGCTTTGAAGGCTTCGTGGTCGCTAAGGATCTGTTCCTTACCTTCAAAAAGCTCCTGTATTTTCTGCCTTGTAGCAGGATTTTTACTTTCCATTTCGGAAGCGATATGTATTTTTTCGACTTCCATATATTTCAGCACTTCTGTAAGGACATCTAAAAAGGAAGGAGTACCTGGTTTCAGAGCCAGATCGATTTTGGGGACACCGGCCGGAACCGGAAGGCCGCAGTCGCCGATAACGATAGTGTCAGTATGGCCTAAGTCAGCCAGGACTTTGGCGATGTCGCTGTTGAGTATTCCTATTTTTTGCATTCTCCAAGCATCCTTTCTACATCTTTAAGATAGGGCATACCGCCTTGTGCGCCCAGCTTCTGAACGGAGAGGGCCGCTGCGGCGTTGGCAAACCGGATACTGTCATCTAGGCTGCGTCCTTCGCATCTTGTGACGGCAAAAGCACTGTTGAAGGTATCGCCTGCGCCTGTGGTATCCTGGGCATTAACGACGAATGCGGGAACAGTGTGTACTTTGCCGTTTTTAGCATAAGCAACGCCTGCTTTGCCAAGTGTCATAAAGAAGCGTTCTTCCTGCATCAGCAGGATTTCTTCGCTGGTCTTACCGGGATAAAGGGCTTCGGCTTCGTGTTCATTGGGGGTCACATAGGTGACTTTATCCAGCCATTCAGAAGGAACGGGCTGCACGGGAGCCGGATTTAAAAGTACGCTGATTCCTGCCGCTGCACATTTGCCGATGATGTAATCGATGGTGGGCAGCGGTATTTCGTGCTGGAGCATGACCAGGTCTGCGGCGGCAATGACGTTCCAGGCAGTATCGATATGTTTGGGCATGACCAGATCATTGGCGCCTTTGATGACGATAATACTGTTGTCGCCTTCGGCAAGGGTGATATGGGCAGTACCGCTGTTCTGTCCGGGCAGGACGCTGACATAACCGGTATCGACGTTGTTGGTTTTCAGGTTGTTGATGATCATGGTGCCATAAGCATCGTCGCCTACGCAGCCTATCATGTGTACCTGGGCTCCTAAACGTGCGGCGGCAACGGCCTGATTAGCGCCTTTGCCTCCTGGTGAAACTATGAGCCTGCTGCCGATTATTGTTTCGCCGGCTGCAGGCCGTTTGCCTGCTTCTACTGTGAGGTCGATGGAACAGCTGCCGATAACAGCGATTTTGACCATGGTGATCTCTCCTTACATCTTGGAAACTTGTAATTTTGTTATAATAGTAACATTATAATATTCTACACAGGCGGGTTATATCCTGCCTATTTAATGATGATTTTGGAAAAGCTAATACTTATGTATTTTACCGCAAGCGACTGTTTTGGGCAAGAAAAAACACTATATTAATGTAAAATTTTTTCGACAATTTGCCTTTGGCGATTGACAAATCCACTAATGTTTGTTAACGTAGAAACGGTGTTGCGAACGTTGTGAGTACGTTTGCAAAAATAAAAGAGACCGCACCGATTCAGTTGATGCGTTGGAATAAGAGGGAGTATATATGAGTACTAAAAAATCAGGAACATCTTGGCAGGATACTATCAGCGACTGGCTGGTTTCGATCATTGTAGCCGTAGCGCTGGCTTTTTGTATCCGTACGTTTGTGGTAGAGCCTTATATGGTCGAGGGTACGTCGATGTATCCGACGCTGGAAAGCCACGAGCGCCTGATCGTCAGCAAGTATAAATATTTCTTTACCGAGCCGAAAAAGGGTGAGATCGTCGTTTTCCGTTATCCGAAGGATGAAAGCCGCGATTTTATCAAACGCGTTATCGCGACCGGCGGTGATACTATTGAGATGCGTGACGGTAAGGTTCTGGTCAACGGCAGTGTGATCGAAGAAAATTATATTTACAAGGATGATCCGAAGGGCCCGAATAAGTCTAATTACAGAAAATCTGTTGTGCCTCAGGGGCATATCTTCGTTTTAGGAGATAACCGTAATAATTCTGAAGACAGCCGTTTTGCCGATGTTGATTTCGTGCCGCTGAAGCTTGTAAAAGGCGAAGCAGTTGTTGCTTTCTGGCCTGTTGAAAGATGGCGTATGCTGCCTTGATAGGCGGTCGAGGAGATAATTATGGATTTTAAGATACAATGGTTTCCCGGTCATATGACGAAGGCGAAACGGATGATGGAACAGCAGTTAAAGCTGGTTGATGTTGTGGTTGAAATGCTGGATGCGCGGATCCCACGTTCCAGCAGCAATCCGATGCTGATCCAGATGCTGGGGGATAAACCCAAGGTCGTTGCTTTGAATAAGATCGATATGGCTGATCCGGAAAAGACTGAAAAATGGCTGCAGACTTTTAAAAACAGCGGTTTGCCTGTCTGTAAGGTAGATTGCAGCACCGGTAAGGGCGTAAAACAGATGGTGGCTGCGATCCAGCAGGTGGCCAGGCCTGTCACGGATAAGTGGCTGAGAAAAGGTGTACGCAATCGTTCGATCCGTGTTATGATCGTGGGTGTGCCGAATGTAGGTAAGTCTACTTTGATCAATCGTTTGGTCGGTAAAAATAAAGTTGTGGCAGCGGACAGACCTGGTGTGACTCGAGGTCAGCAATGGGTGACTATCGCCAAAGGTCTGGAGCTTTTGGATACCCCAGGTGTTTTGTGGCCGAAATTTGAAGATCTGGAAGTAGGCTTTTGTCTGGCAGTAACGGGAGCGATCAAAGAGGATGTTTATGACAGGGAAACAGCAGTAGAGCTGTTGCTTGAACGTTTGATGCATATCTATCCGGAGGATCTGCGTGTAAAGTACGCTATTGATTTTTCAGAAGCTGAGCCTGTGCGTGAGGTAATGGCTAAAATAGCTGTCGCGCGCGGCTGCCTGAAGGCCGGCGGTGTGCTTGACATTGATAAGGTTATCCAGCTGGTATTGCGTGATTTTCGTACAGGACGCTTAGGGCGTTTTACTTTAGATGAACCGAGTGAAAATAATTAAGGCCGCTGCAACGCGGCCTTTTTAATTAGGGGTGGGAATAATGAAGATCAGCGAGGTAAAGGAGCTTTTGGCGGGAGAGCCTGACCCGTATCAGGTGGCAGAACTTGCTGCCGATGAGCGCAGCGGTGTGCAGAAGCTGGTTGTCGCTTATCATAAAAGGCAGGAAAAGCTGCGTTTAGAGCAGCAGCGTTTTACGGAGATGCTGGCCTATGAACGTAAATATTACGATCAGGGGGCACAGTATATTGCCGGGATCGACGAAGCAGGACGGGGACCTTTGGCAGGGCCGTTGGTGATAGCGGCTGTTATTTTACCGCAGGAGGTATTTATCAGCGGACTTAATGATTCCAAGCAGCTTTCGGCAGTAAAGCGCGAGCAGCTTTATGACGAAGTACTTGCCAAAGCACTGTCTGTTTCTGTAAATGTAGTCAGTATCAGCAATATCGACGAGCTGAATATTTATCAGGCTACGAAGCAGGGAATGATTGAGGTTCTGGAACATCTTACGATTAAGCCGCAGGTGGCGCTGGTAGATGCAATGCCGATCGTATCGGCCGGTATTGAAACAGTTTCCTTGATTCACGGTGACGCGCTGAGTGCTTCGATAGCTGCTGCTTCTATTATTGCCAAGGTCACTCGTGACCGGATGATGATAGAACTGGCTGAACAATATCCTCAGTATGGTTTTGCCGGTAACAAGGGTTATGGCAGCAGGGAGCATATGCAGGCAATTGCTGAGTTTGGAGCGACTAAGTGGCATCGCCGCAGTTATGAGCCCATTAAAAGTATGCATCTGCCTCCTGCTGAACAGGAAGGTAACAGGCTGTTTTCGCCGGTGTCAGAGAAGTGACGGAAGCGCGGCAAAGGCTGGGGAAAAAAGGTGAGGACGCTGCCTGCGCTTATTTAGAACGTAAAGGTTACGTTATCTGCCGTCGTAATTACCGCTGCCGTTATGGCGAGATCGATATTATTGCCGCTAAAGGCGGCGAGCTTAGTTTTGTAGAAGTAAAAACACGCCGCAACCTGAATTTTGGGCTGCCCAGTCTGGCGGTTACATACGCCAAGCAGCAGAAAATCAGGAGTGCGGCGCTTTTTTATTTGCAGCAGGAAAACAGGCATCAGCAAATGCTCAGTTTTGATGTGATCGAAATTTTAGTTGAGGGCAATGTGGCAAGATTACACCATTTACCGCACTGTTTTTAAAATAAGAGGAGGCGTTTTTATGTACGCTAAAGTTTATGGAGAAACAACCTGCGGTATCAATGGTGAACAGATCATTGTCGAAGTGGATATTTCTAACGGGCTGCCGAGCTTTGATATTGTGGGTTTGCCTGATACGTCAGTCAAAGAATCTCGGGAACGGGTACGGGCTGCACTGAAAAATTCGGGTCTGATCTTTCCGATGACCAGGATTACTGTAAATCTGGCTCCGGCTGATTTGAAAAAGGATGGTTCCGGTCTTGATCTTCCTATTGCTGTTGGTATTTTAGTCAGCAGCGGTGTTTTACAGCAGGAGCAGGTTGATGATACTATTTTTGTGGGCGAACTGGCACTGGATGGGACAATCAGGCAGATTGCAGGCGTATTGCCAATGATTCTGCATGCACGTGACATTGGCAGGAAAAACATTGTGATCCCTGCAGGCAACTGCGCTGAAGGACGGCTTGTTGACGGTATTGATGTGCTGATACCTGCATCGCTGCTTGAATTGGTAGAGCATCTGCGGGGTGAAAAGGTTCTGGATGTACTGGATAAGGAAGCTATCTGCGCGGCAGCAACCAGTGTCTATGATGTGGATTTTGCGGAAGTGCGCGGGCAGCAGGTAGTAAAAAGAGCACTGGAAATAGCAGCGGCAGGTGGACATAATATTTTGATGGTAGGATCTCCCGGCAGCGGTAAAACTATGCTGGCACGTCGGCTGCCAACTATTTTACCGCCGCTGACAGAGGCTGAGGCGCTGGAGGTAACAAAAATCTACAGTATTGCAGGTTTGCTGCAGCGGCAGGAACGGGTGATGCTGGAACGTCCATTTCGCAGTCCGCATCATACGATTTCTTCAAGCGCGCTTATAGGTGGCGGCAGTGTGCCGCGGCCTGGAGAAGTGACATTGAGCCATCATGGTGTTTTATTTTTAGATGAGTTTCCTGAATTTTCGCGTACTGCTTTGGAGGTGCTGCGTCAGCCGCTGGAAGATGGTTATGTGACGATCAGCCGCGTACAGGCATCGCTTACTTTTCCTGCTAATTTTATTATGTGCACAGCGCAGAACCCGTGTCCCTGTGGCTATCTGGGTGATAAAAAGCGGGAATGTTCGTGTAAGCAGTTTGAGATCGAGCGTTATCACCGTAAACTGTCGGGGCCTTTATTAGACCGTATTGATTTACAGGTGTATGTGCCGCGGCTGGAATACGCTGATCTGCAAAGCAGGGAAGCCGGTGAAAGCTCGGCCGTGATTCGTGAAAGGGTGATCAAAGCGCGTCAGCTGCAGTTGCTGCGTTTACAGGGTACTAATTTGTACTGCAATGCGCAGATGGGGAGGCGTGAGCTGAACAAGCACTGCCAGATGGAAGCTGCTGCAGAAAAGCTGCTGGCGAAGTTTTTTACGGCGTTGGGGCTCAGCGCCCGCAGCCACGATCGGATCATTAAAGTAGCGCGTACGATAGCCGATCTGGACGGCAGTGATATCATAACGGCCGCCCATCTGGCAGAGGCGGTACAGCTGCGGACAAGTTTAAATTCATAAAAAACAAAAGATGTTTTTAGAAATAATGAGAAGCAGGCATGAGATAAAAGTTATCTCATGCCTGCTTCTTTGAGCGTTTTTTATACTGCGGTACCGTTATACTGGAAGATGCTGAAGCTCCAGTCGTTATTATATGTTCCGGAGAAACTTTCAGTCTTTTGATTTTCTTTGTTTCTGGCAATAATGTTGTATTTTTTGTCGTTGGATAAATGGGGGAAGTTAGTTTGCGTAGCAGAAAGACATAAGATTTTACTGGAATCATCATACCGGCCAAGAGCGATTGGGGTGCAATTCATTCCATCGAATTTACTTTGGGGATTAGCTGACATGTCTTCTACTACAGATAAAATTTGATAATCAATATACATTTTTATTCCTCTTTTCTTTTTTGATATCAAGTATATGTGCACACTTACTTTAACCATATGATACTTGATATTATTACTACTATGGTGGATTTTACAGAGAAGAGAAAAATTTAGCCTAACGGCTGATTATCGCAGATAAATTCAATGAGTTTTTGTTCGTCGCCGTAGATTTGCCGGCCGCGTTTGGTGACGATGCCGGAATTTATAAAAAGCGGCTTTTTAAGTGAAAGTGGAATGATATTGTCAGAGGCCGTAATGGCTTGACGCATTAGAAAAGAGGAGGCTATTTGGCTGGAAATGAGGTTTTTGACCGTATGAAGCTGCGATGAATGCAGAATTACCTTAGGCGCTGTTAAAGCCTGCTGAAAATTTTGATAGATGAGGCGATTGACGAAAAAACCACCGTTAAGCAGTACCAGAGGTTCGTTGGCAATATCTTTGGTATCGACATATTTTTTCTGCGCCAGCGGATGGTCAGGATAGGTGCAGAAGCAGGCTTCGCTTTTAAAAAGCTTACGGTAATGCAGATTGGGTGAAAAGCTGTCGTCATAATTGGTGACGGCTAAATCAAGTTCTTCATTTTCTATCATACGCAGTGAATCTATGCCGCCTGCTTCTACTACTTCCAGCTCTATTTCAGGGTACAGATTTTTGAAATCGCGGAAAAGAGTTGGCAGCAGCTGTACGCCGATTTGTAAAGGTACTGCCAGGCGGATGAGGTTTTTATTCTGTGCCATATCTTTGATATCGCGGTCAAGCTGCTGTAGGTTAGCCAAAATAGGAGTGATTTTACTTAACAGCAGGCTGCCGTCTTCTGTAAGCGAAAGTTTTTTGCCTTCGCGCCGAAAAAGGTTCAGCCCGCTTTCTTTTTCCAGATCGGCCATGGCGATGGAAACAGTTGGCTGAGAGATATGCAGACTGGCGGCCGCTTTAGTGATACTGCGCCATTTACAGACTTCATAAAAATAACGCATCTGTGTCAGTGTCATAGTTAGTACTCCTTATTGTAGCTTATAATTCGTTTTATTATAGCATTGTTTAATAGTTAAAAACTATATTTATATTTAAAATTTGTATTTTACTTTATTGTTATCGTAGCGGATAATGAAAGCAGAGAAATAGAATGCTAAATGTGGTGTGAAAATTTACGGAGGTGGGGCAGATGAATATTGACCAAAAGTATTTTCCGGAATTCAAACAGCAACTTATCGATGTAGGTGACGGTATTAAGATCAACACTTTAGTTGGCGGCAAGGGCAGTGAAGCTATTTTACTGCTGCACGGGCATCCTGAGACACATTTGATCTGGCGGTTTTTGACGCCGGGTCTAACCGGGCGTTATACGGTAGTTATTACAGATCTGCGTGGATATGGCGACAGCAGCAAGCCTGAAGGACTTCCGGATCATGCTAATTATTCCAAGCGGGCTATGGGAGACGATCAGTTTACAGTTATGAGCAAGCTGGGTTTTGAAAAATTCCATGGTGTCGGTCATGATCGCGGGGCAAGAGTACTGCACAGGATGGTGATGGATCATCCGGAACGGCTGCTGTCTTGTACGATGATGGATATTTTGCCGACTTATGATATGTACCGTGATACCAGTCAGGAGTTTGCGACTAAATATTGGCACTGGTTCTTTTATATTCAGGGCAAAGGGTTCCCTGAAAGAGTGCTGGCGGCAGATCCTGAGTATTTTGTTAATTATAATTTGAATTTGAAGATCGGGCCGGCCGCTAAAAGCAGGTTCCCTAAGGAGATTTTAGACGAATATGTACGCTGTCTGCGCGATCCGATGACTTTCCATGGTATTTGCGAAGATTACCGTGCCAGTGCTACTATAGATATGGAGATGGATAAAGCAGATCGTGAACAGATCATTCAGGTTCCTGTTTTGGCTTTGTGGGGTAAGGACGGTGTTGTCGGTAAGCTGTGGGATGTTATGAGCGGCTGGCAGGAAAGGGCGGCTAATGTAGAAGGGTTTGCTGTAAATGAGTGCGGGCATTTTGTACCGGAAGAACAGCCGGAGGTAGTTTTAGAGGCGATGCTGCAATTTTTAGCCAAATATCCGGCTTGAATTTGTTGCGGTGCTAATAAAAGAAAAGAAAGAAGTGTAGCTTATGCATGCTATTGAAAAATTATTGGCAGAAAAAGCTGGTAAACATCAGGTCGCAACAGGCGAGATAGTTAATTGCGACGTGGATATTGCAGGAATCAACGATTTATATTTGCAGACTGTACGTTCCTTTTATGAAATGGGCGGTGAAAAGGTTTTTGACGCTGATAAGATCGTGATGTTTTTTGATCATTATGCTCCCTGTGCTACGATAACACAGGCTGAAAATCATAAACAGTTCAGAAAGTTCTGTTTTGAACAGGGTATCGAAAAATTGATGGATATAGATCAGGGTGTCTGCCATCAGGTTTTGGCCGATAAAGGTTGGGTACATCCTGGAGAGATAGTAGTTGTCACTGATTCGCATACTACGACTCACGGAGCTTTTGGCGCTTTTGGGACCGGTGTTGGCGCTACTGATCTGGCGACGATTATGATTACTGGCAAGCTGTGGTTCATGGTACCGGAGATTTTCAGGATCAATCTGGTTGGTAAGCTGCAGCCGGGTGTTTTTGCCAAGGATATCATTCTGCATATCATAGGTGATCTGGGTGCAGATTACGGTGTTTATAAAGCGGTAGAATTTGCAGGACCTGTTGTAAATGGGTTGAGTATTTCCGAAAGAATGTGTATGTGTAATATGTCAACGGAGATGGGTTGTAAAACCAGCTATATCCAGCCTGATGCTGTCACTATGGAATATTTGCACAACTGTGTGGCAAGACCTTATAAAATTTATGAAACAGATACTGATTTTCAATATGCTGCGGAGCTTACGTATGACGTAAGTAAAATCAGGGCTCAGGTAGCGGCACCATCAAGTGTTGATAATGTTTTTGAATTGGACAAATATGCCGGCACTCCTGTTGACGAAGCTTATTTGGGTTCGTGTACTGGCGGTCGTCTGCAGGATCTGGCTGTAGCAGCACAGATCTTACAAGGCAGGCATATTCCTAAAACAACGAGGATGATAGTCGTGCCTGCTTCTAAAAAGGTAATGGAAGATGCAATGGAGCTTGGGTATATCCAAACTTTGATGCGGGCAGGAGCCACGATAACGGCTCCGGGCTGTGCCGCCTGTTTGGGAGTACACCAGGGGATGCTTGCAGGAGGAGAGGTTTGCATAAGTTCTACTAACCGTAATTTCCCCGGGAGAATGGGACATGTAGATGGCAGGATATTTCTGGCCTCTCCTGCTGCTGTGGCAGCTTCGGCATTAGAGGGGAAAATTACTGATCCGGCTGTATATTTGAAAACCGGCGACTGTGGGAATGGACGGTGATGGTAATGAAAACGAAAGTCAGGGGCAAAGCATTTGTTTTTGGGAAAAATATTGATACAGATCAGATTTATCCGGGTCGTTTTGTAGAATATACGGATGTAGAAGATATAAAAAAATATGCGATGTACGGCGCTGATGAGAGCTTTGTAAAAAACTTCGATCCGGGAGATATCATTGTGGCCGGAACTAATTTTGGCTGCGGTTCATCGCGTGAGCATGCGGCAATAACATTGAAAGCAGTTGGTGCTGGAGCTGTACTGGCAGAATCTTTTGGCAGGATATTTTTCCGTAATGCTATTAATTTAGGCGTACCTGTTATTACCTGCAGCGAGATCACGAAAATTATTGCAGAGGGTGATGAAGTAGAGGTTGATATTGAGGCTGGAATAATCAAAAACCTGACTACGGGAGCAACAGCTGCAGCTGTTCCGATGTCGCCTTATATTATGAACATTCTGCAGAGCGGCGGGATCAAACCTATGATCAAAGCGATGCAGGAGACTAAAAAAAGTAAGAACCGGTGACGGCGCTGTAAAATTACAATGTAAAGATTTTTTTGAATTATAATTTGCAATGTATACACACAACTTTGCTGAAAATATGGTACAATAATAACTACCGTGTTAGACATGGTAGTTATTATTTGTTTTATGGGAAAGGATGACAACAGTATGCGTATCGTATTAACTATAGTTGGCAAAGACAAGGTCGGCATTATTGCTAAAGTAAGTAATATTCTCGCTGAGCATGGCGTAAATATCCTCAATATCAATCAAAATATTATGGAGGGTTTCTTCAATATGGTTTTGATTGCTGATATGACGGGTGCTGCTGTAAAATTACAGGATCTTAAGGATATCTTTACTGCTTTAGGCAGAGATATCGGCGTTGAGATCAGAGTACAAAGCGAAGAAATATTTACGGCGATGCACCGTATCTAGGAGGCTGTCTATGTTCACGATTAAAGATATCTTGGAAACTAACCAGATGATCACGCAGAACAATCTGGATGTGCGTACGATCACTATGGGAATCAGTTTGCGCGACTGCGGTCATCCTGATATAAAAGTAACGGCACAGAAGGTATATGATAAGATCACCAGGAAAGCTGAAAAGCTTGTTCAGGTCGGCGAGGAACTGGAAATGGAGCTCGGTGTTCCGATCATTAATAAACGTATTTCTGTAACTCCTGTTTCGATGGTTGGTGAAAGCTGCGACAGCAATGATTATGTTCCGCTGGCTAAAGCGCTTGATGAGGCAGGCAAAGCAGTAGGCGTTAATTTTATCGGCGGTTTTTCTGCCTTGGTTGATAAAGGTTATACCAAAGGTGATAGAAATCTTATTTGTTCTATTCCAGAAGTTTTGGCAGTAACTGATATTGTCTGTTCCTCTGTCAGTGTCGGTTCTACTAAATGCGGGATTAATATGGATGCAGTTGCGGAAATGGGCCGTGTAATCAAAATGGCAGCAGAACGTACTGCAGACCGTGATGCTATTGGCTGTGCAAAATTGGTTGTTTTCTGTAATGCAGTGCCTGATAATCCTTTTATGGCCGGCGCTTTCCATGGTGTTACAGAGCCTGAAACTGTCATAAATGTAGGTGTCAGCGGACCCGGTGTGGTAAAACATGCGTTGGAGGCAGTGCGCGGACAGGACATTGGCGCTGTAGCAGAAACGATCAAGAAAACTGCGTTCAAAATTACTCGTGTCGGCCAGTTGGTTGCACAGGAAGCCGCCCGTCGTCTGGATACGCAGTTTGGTATTATTGATTTGTCGCTGGCTCCGACACCGGCAATCGGCGACAGCGTTGCTCATATTCTGGAAGAAATAGGCTTGGAGAGCTGTGGCTGTCCTGGTACTACTGCTACTTTAGCTATGCTTAATGACGCCGTTAAAAAGGGTGGATTGATGGCTTCAAGTTATGTCGGCGGTTTGAGCGGTGCCTTTATTCCTGTCAGTGAAGACGCGGGAATGATCGCGGCTGTTGAACGCGGCAGCCTGACTTTGGAGAAATTAGAGGCCATGACCTGTGTTTGTTCCGTAGGGCTTGATATGATAGCCATTCCAGGTGATGTGACTGCTGAAACTATTTCAGCAATCATTGCTGATGAAGCGGCAATTGGAATGATCAACAATAAAACTACTGCTGTACGTCTGATACCGGTTCCGGGTAAAACTGTCGGAGAACAGGTAGAATTTGGCGGTTTGCTGGGATATGCTCCCATCATTGCCGTGAGCAAATTTAAGGCCGATGCCTTTATTGCCCGCGGTGGTCGTATTCCTGCACCGGTAAGGAGTCTGACCAACTAATGCGTAAACAACAACGTGAGGCAATTTTAGCGCTGCTGGAAGAAACTTATATGGGTACGGAAACAGCGCTGAACTATTCGACGCCTTTTGAATTGTTAGTAGCGGTAATTATGTCAGCGCAATGTACGGACGAACGTGTCAATAAGATTACAGCACGTATTTTCCCGAAATATAATACTCCTGAAAAAATGGGCGCACTTTCTCAGGAACAGCTGGAAGAAGAGATTCGTGACTGTGGACTGTTCCGATCGAAGGCTAAAAATCTGCTGGCAACCTGTAAAATGCTGACGGAAGAATATAACAGCGTTATTCCTGACACTGTCGAGGAGCTGATGAAGCTGCCGGGTGTGGGTAAAAAAACGGCTAATGTTGTCGCCAGTATTGTTTATAAGGTTCCGGCGATTGCGGTTGATACCCATGTTTTCAGAGTTTCGCACCGGTTGGGTTTAGCTAAGGGCGATGATCCGCTGGCAGTGGAGAAAGAGCTGCAGAAAGCCATTCCGAAGAATAAGTGGAGCGATGCTCATCATTGGTTGATCTGGCATGGCCGTAAGATTTGCAAGGCAAGGAAACCTTTATGCAGTGAATGCGTATTGGTAGAATTGTGTCCATACAAGGAAAAGAATTTATAAAATAAAATTGCAGACAAGCCTGTAGTGCGACTGGCACACAGGCTTGTTGTGTTTAAGGAGCAGCCGTGCAGACAAAAGAAATGATTTTGCAAAAATATTTTGGTTACAGTGAGTTCAGAAGCGGGCAGTCAGAGCTGATAGAGCAAATTTTGAACGGACGTCCTGTTGTAGCTGTTATGCCGACCGGAGCTGGAAAAAGCTTATGTTATCAGTTACCGGCGTTGATGCTGGAGGGATTGACACTGGTTGTTTCACCGTTGATTTCCTTGATGAAGGATCAGGTACGCAGTTTAGCGGAACATGGTGTAGAAGCGGCTTATTTGAGCAGCGGGATGAGTAAGCAGGAGTACGGTGCCGCCGTTTATGCTGCCCGTAATAATAAATGTAAATTGCTGTACGTTTCACCTGAACGCCTGCAGAATGAGCAGTTTAAGGCTTTTGCAAGTGAGCTGCAAATAGCGTTGGTCGTTGTTGATGAAGCACACTGCGTAGTACGATGGGGTGAATCCTTCCGACCGGCTTATCTGGCAATAAAGCCGTTTTTAGACGGCCTGCCGAAGGCTCCTGTTGTTGCGGCTTTTACAGCTACTGCCACGCCGGTTGTAAGACGTGAGATAAGTAAATGTCTGGGATTAGAGCAGCCGTTAGAACTGGTGACAGGTTTTGACAGAAGCAATCTTACATTTATTGTGGAAAAACCAATGGTGAAAAGACGTTTTTTGCGTAGCTGGCTGCCGGAGCAAAACGGCTGCGGTATTATTTATTGTGCAACGCAGAAGCAGACGGAAGAAGTATGTAATGACCTCAATGCCTGGGGCTATCCAGCAGGACGTTATCATGCTGGTTTAACAATGGAAGAACGGCAGCGGAACCAGAACGCTTTCATTAAAAATGAATTGCAGGTGATGGTGGCGACTAATGCGTTTGGGATGGGTATAGATAAACCTGATGTAAGGTTTGTCTTGCATTATACTTTGCCGCTTGATGTAGAAGGCTATTATCAGGAAGCAGGAAGGGCTGGACGTGACGGCTTGCCGGCAAAATGCGTACTGCTTTTTGAACGGCGTGACATAATGCAGCAGCGGCAGCTGCTGGAATATAGCTGTGAGCAGAGAGAAAGCAGTGCGGAAGACAAAAAGCTGTGGCTGACAAATGCTTACCAAAGGCTGCGTGATATAGAAAGCTATTGTTTTACCAGAGGTTGCCTGCGTAAATATCTGCTGACATATTTTGGACAGGAAACAAATGACAGATGTGGGAATTGCAGTAATTGCAGCGGCAGTAATTGAAGGTGCTTTGTGACAAGGCAGTGAACTTATTCGTTAATGGGCAGGGAATATTTTTTGAATGCAGAATATATTAATTAAGAATTTAAGCAGGGAGGGACCGTTATGAAAATCACCTTTTTAGGTGCCACAAGAATGGTTACAGGCTCTTGTTATTTACTTGAAATAGGCAGTAAAAAAATGCTGTTGGACTGCGGTATGTTTCAAGGTTCTAAAATGATTACTGCTTTTAATGAAAAGGATTTTGTTTTTGCGCCTAATGCTATTGACACAGTTGTGCTGACCCATGCTCATATCGACCACAGCGGGTTGATACCAAAGCTGATAAAACAAGGATATAAGGGTTCTGTACATTGTACGAAAACCACTTTAGAGCTGTGCACGATTCTGTTGCCTGACAGTGCTCATATTCAGGAATCTGATGCAGAGTTTGCCAACCGGAAAGGTTTGCGTGCAGGTAAATCTGTAGTAGAACCTTTGTATACTGTTGATGATGCGTATAAAGCTTTGCAGCATTTTCATACGCACGAGTTTGGTGAAATGCTTGAGGTTCTTCCGGGGGTGCAGGTTAAATTTAAAGTTGCCGGGCATATTTTAGGTTCGGCGATTGTTGAAGTTTTTGTTAATGAAGATGGCAAAACAACTAAGCTCGTTTTTACCGGAGATATTGGACAGCCTAATCAGCCGATTATCGAGGATCCGGAAGAAATTTCCGGAGCAGACTTTATAATCACCGAATCTACTTATGGCAATCGTGTGCATAAAGCCTATGACAAAGAAGCGGAGCTGTCTGAGATCATTAATGACACTGTGGCTAAAGGTGGTAATGTAGTTATTCCTGCCTTTGCTGTAGGACGTACACAGGTACTTCTTTATTATTTCCAGAAGCTTCTGCAGGAAGGTCGTATCCCTCAGGTACCAATCATTATCGACAGTCCGATGGCGAGCAAAGCTACTGCTATCACGCTTACTAATCCTCAGGAATATGACGAAGAAGCGCGGGCTTTGTATGAAATGCACGGTAACAGGCTTTTAGCGATTCCAAATCTGCGTTTCACGGCAACTGCGCAGGAATCACGGATGATTAATGAGATGCCAGGGCCTAAAATTATCGTTTCTGCCAGTGGTATGGCAGACGCAGGACGTATACTGCATCATTTGAAGCATAATCTCTGGCAGGAAAACTGCTCTGTCATTATTGCCGGTTATCAGGCTGAGGGAACAATGGGACGTCGGTTGATAGAAGGTTCCAAGCAGGTTAAGATTATGGGCGAAGATATTAAGGTAAATGCCAAGATCTACAATATGAAAGGGTTTTCGGCACATGCGGACAAGGAACAGCTGCTTGAATGGTACGGTAAGATGAAACAGCCGCCGAAAGCATTTTTCGTTACACATGGTGAGTTTGATGCTGCCAGCAATTTCGCTGATGAGCTGCAGCGCCGTTTGGGTACAGCTGCTTATATCCCGCAATATGGGGATAGTGTCACGATAAATGGTACTGAATGGAATGTTACGACTTCGAATATCGTGACGACAGTTCCGGAAGTGGCGGCACTTAGAGAGTATTTGCGGCAGTTTGAGAGTTCTTATTTGCAGTATCGTACTAAAATTGAGCAGATCGTTGCTCGTGACGGTGATAAAGCAGCTGGTATACGCAAAAAGATGGAAAAAATCAGAAAATATGTGGATGACATGCTGTCATCGCTGTAGGGTTTTCAGTAAAGGAGTTTTTGAAAAATATGAATTATGTTAGTTTGTGTAAAAGATTGGCTGTTTGTACTGCTTTAGGTATAGCGTTATCCTTGCCGGTTGGAGCTGTTTGGAATACAATGCAGCCTCAGTTGGCTTATGCTGAAGAATACAGCAGCCTGCGTGGAAATATTATTGAAAATGCGTATCTTTTAGTTGGAACCCCTTTTAAAATGGGCGGCAGTTTTCCGTCAGAAGGATTTGATGGTTCCGGTTATGTGCAGTATGTTTTTGGTGAAAGTGGTATCGCATTGCCGCGAACTGTTGATGAGCAATATGATGTAGGCAGGAGAATCGGAAAAGATGATCTGCTTCCGGGAGATCTGGTATTTTATAGCACTGATGGCCCAGGAGCGACCTTCTGCGGTATTTACAGCGGAGATGGTAAATTCATTTATGCCGGTACTAAAAATGGCGTAATTGAAGGTGAAGCGTTTGGTCCTTATTGGGATGAACGTTTTTATGGGGCCAGAAGGATCATTGATTGAGATGGTAGTTTTTATTTAGAATGATCAATAAAAAATACAGCCGCTTTTTGAAAGCGGCTGTATTTTTTTGTATTATGCCAAAGTAGTATAAAAACAATACATTTGTACAAGAAAAAACAGAAAGATAAAATAATTTTAAAAATATATTGACATAGTGTTAAGGTGTTGTTATACTTATTTCAATGTTTCGACAAATCATCAGGTTACAGGTTATGACTGGGAATGGACAGTGGAAGGCTTTCAGAAAGTCGGCGGTAGATGCGAGCCGGTAAGCGTGGAAATAAGTCCTCTCACCCAGGAACTCTTTTTCTGAGGGCGAATGTAGGGAAAAGCGCAGGGCTGCGTTAAAGGCCTCAGAGTATAATTTAGGGTGGTACCGCGTACTTAACGCCCCTATCGGCTATGCCGGTAGGGGCTTTTTTGTTGAATTTGTTGGGCAGCAAGGGAGGGGAATTTATGAATAAGCAGCGTAAAATGTTGCGTGAACGTCTGCTGAGGTCAGAGATTTTGGTTTTGCCGGGTGTTTATGATGCTTTGACGGCAAAAATTGCGGCAGAAGTAGGGTTTGATGCACTGGTTATGGGAGGTTATAGTATCGCTGCCTCTAGATTAGGGCAGCCGGATGTAGGTTACCTTTCGATGACTGAAATGGTGCAGGCTGTGAAATGTATTGTGGATGCCACAGAATTACCGGTATTTGCCGATGGTGATACTGGTTACGGAAATGCGTTAAGCGTACGGAGGACGATGCAGGAATATGAAAAAGCCGGAGCAGCTGCAGTGCTTTTTGAAGATCAGGTATGGCCTAAACGTTGTGGACATATGGTCGGTAAGCAGGTCATAGATGCATCTGAGCATGCGAAAAAACTGCGGGCGGCTGCTGATGCCAGAACTGACGAGGATTTTTTACTGATTGCCAGAACTGATGCGAGGGCTGTGAATGGACTGGAGGATGCTGTTGAACGCGGCAAATTGTATTTAGATAACGGCGCTGAAGCTTTGTTTATAGAAGCGCCGCAGGATATAAGAGAATTAGAAGCTGTTACGAAAGCTTTTCCAGATACCATACTGATAGCTAATATGATCGAAGGCGGCAGGACACCGAACCTGACTGCAAAAGATTTGGAAAATATAGGATTTAAAATAGTGTTCTGGCCCTGCAGTGCCTTATACGTCATTACGCAGGCTTTTAAAGAAGCAATGACAGTGCTGCATCAAACGGGGACGACTAAGGCCTATGAAGATAAAATGATGCATTTTACTGATTTTAACAGGTTTATCGGTCTTGATGATTATATGAAGCTGGAGAAACTCTATAAATAAAAAATTATGAGGTGAGAGTAATGAAAATGTCCCAAATGTTTAAAACTACTTTGGCTGCCGCTATGATTATGGCATTGGCAGTAACGGCCGGCTGCGGTGGGGGCGGAGATAAAAAATCTGCCGGCAGCGAAAAGGTGACTTTGAAACTGGCTCACAATTTGCCAACGGCGCATCCGCTGGCCCAGGGAATGGAGGCTTTTAATAAAAAGCTTACTGAAAAATCCAACGGCACTATTACACTGAACATCTATCCTTCCGGACAGCTGTTCAACGATAAAAGTATGAATGACGCAATTATGTCTGGTGGCATTGATATGGGGCTTAATTCCACAGCAATGTGGTCAACTGTTATTCCGGCAATGGAAGTTTTTGACGTACCGTTTCTGTTCCCAAGTTATGAAAAAGTCGATCATGCCATCGACGGAGGCTTGGGTGATAAATTAGCAGGCGAATTGAAGAAGAAGGGTGTGCGTCCTGTGATCTGGGCTGATTATGGCTTTGTGCAGTTCGCTAACAGCAAAAAGGAAATCACTAAACCTGAGGATTTTGCAGGACTGAAGCTGCGTGGTTATGGTGAGCTGCCTTCAGAAACGATTAAAGCACTTGGTGCTTCTCCTGTAACTATGGGATCAGGTGAAGTTTATATGGCCATTCAGCGCGGTGTTGTTGATGGACAAACTTCTGGAACTACAGCTATGTATGACCGTAAAATGTTTGAAGTTACCAAATATCTGACTATTACTAATCATGCTTATCCTGAGTTTATTCTGGCGATGAATGAAAAATCTTTTCAAAAACTGACTCCGGAACAGCAAAAAATAGTAACCGACGCTGCAAATGAAGTGCGTGACGAACTGCGTAAAAATGCTAAAGCAGAGGATATGGCTGCTTTAGAGAAATTAAAAGAAAAAGGTATGCAGGTTTACGTTGTTCCTGAGGCTGAGCTGCCGGCATGGCAGTCTGCTACTAAACCAGTTTGGGATATTTTTGTTAAACATACTGGGGATCTTGGTAAGGAATTGATCGAAATATGCAGTAAACAATAGATAAATTCTTAATTGACCGCTGCCATAAGCGGCAGCGGTTTTTATTTTGGAAAAGAATGAGAGGAAAAAGACTTGAAAAGCGCGCTCGAGGTCTATGAAAAATTTTTGAACGCTATTACTAAAGCAGTTGGCGTCATTGCCGGCATTCTATTGCTGCTGCCGGCGTTGATGGTCTTTTATGAAGTTGTGATGCGAGGTTTGTTCAATGCGCCGACAGAATGGTCAATAGAACTTTCTGTATATTGTGTTTTAGTAGCAGGTTTTTTAGGGATGTCCGTTACTTATGCTGCTGGCAAGCACATCCATGTCGATATTGTTTTAAGCCATTTATCAGCACGTACCCGTTGTTATATCGAACTTTTTACAACTATTGTTGGTATTTTTTTCTGTGCCGTATTTGTAATGCAGTCTTTGGATATGGCATTGCTTTCATATGAGATGGATAATACTTCACCAAGTACTCTGCGAACTCCTATGTGGATTCCTCAGATGTCGCTGCCGATCGGTATGGGGCTGTTGCTACTACAGTTTGTACGTACCCTGCTTATAGATATTCAAAAAATCAGCAGCGGTGAATTCAGTAAGGAGGCGGAATAAGATGCTTGTTATTTTTACCGTTATCTTACTGGGACTTTTGGTTTTGGGACTGCCGGTAGCCTTCTCACTGGGAACGGCGGGACTTTTCGGTATGTTTGCTTTTATGGGCGGAGGATCTTCTTTGGCCCAGATACCGATTTTGGCTTACAAATCTTTGGATGATTTCGTGTTAACGGCTGTCCCGTTATATATTTTAATGAGCCAGATTCTTTTAACAGGCAAAGTAGGCAACGATTTATTTGAGCTGGGCAATAAATGGCTGCGTCATTTGCCTGGGGGGTTAGGTGTAGCTACAGTTTTTGCCTGTGCAATTTTTGCTGCGATTACAGGCTCGTCTGTTGCCTGCGCCGTTACTATTGGTGCTATTGCCATTCCTGAGATGCTGTCCCGTGGTTATGAAAGAACGTTAGTTCTAGGAGCTGTTGCAGCAGGTGGTACCTTAGGCATTCTGATCCCGCCATCGATACCAATGATTTTGTATGGCGCTATTACTGGTGAATCGGTAGGTCAGTTGTTTATGTCCGGCGTTGTACCGGGGGTTATTTTGACACTGCTGTTTATTGCTGTGGTTGTTTACAGCTCAAGAAAGCTGCCTTTGCAGGAAGCGGCCAGCTGGGAGGAACGTTTTCAGGCGCTAAGAAGTTCTTTTTGGGGACTGCTGCTGCCGGTGCTTGTCGTTGGCGGTATTTATACGGGAGCGTTTACTCCTACTGAAGCTGCTGCTATAGGTACGGTTTACAGTTTGTTTATTACTTTTGTTATTTACCGTACGCTTGGTCTGAAGGATATGCCGGAAATTTTGCTGGATACAGTCAAAACGACTTCGATGATTTTCGCGATTATGATCGGCGCAACTTTATTTGGTTTCGTTTTAACTATTCTGCAGGTTCCGCAGGCTTTGACGAGCCTGGTTGCCGAAATGGAAACCAGCCGGTGGATAGTCTTTATCGCAATTAATATTCTGCTGTTGGTTTTGGGATGTATTTTGGAATCTATCTCCATTATTTTTATCACTTTGCCGATTTTGTATCCTATTATCATGAAATTGGGCTTCGATCCGATCTGGTTCAATGTTGTGATGTTGATCAATCTGGAGCTGGCTCTTATCACGCCGCCGGTTGGAATGAATCTGTTTGTTTTGCAGGGCATCAGCCCAGATAGTAAAATGACACAGATCATCAAAGGTGTTATTCCTTTTGGCATTATTATGGCGCTGGAAATTTTGCTGCTGTGTTTCTTCCCGGAGATAGCTACATGGCTCCCCGGTATAGTAAAATAGCGGTTTTTGTTGACATAGTAAGTTAAAAAGAATATAATTAATTGGTCATAGTGAAGGATGCTTATTGACAAGCATCCTTCATTAATTTTAGAGTAGTTTTATTTGACCGCAGGCTTTTGTTGTATATGGCATAGCTCGGTTTGGATTTACAGGCGGTATGCCGTCTGCTCAAAAGAGAGGAAGATAGGATTTATGTTAAGAAATGATTTACGCAATATTGCCATTATTGCCCACGTTGACCATGGCAAGACTACCCTCGTAGACGCAATGCTCAAACAAAGCGGTATTTTCCGTGCTAACGAGCATGTCGAAGAACGTGTAATGGATTCCAACGCTTTGGAACGTGAACGCGGTATTACTATTTTAGCTAAAAATACAGCTGTTATGCACAAAGATACTAAAATCAATATTCTTGATACCCCCGGCCATGCTGATTTCGGCGGTGAAGTTGAACGCGTGCTTACTATGGTCGATGGCGTATTATTGCTGGTTGATGCTTATGAAGGGCCTATGCCGCAGACTAAGTATGTTTTGCGCAAAGCGCTGGAACAGCATCTGAAACCAATTGTAGTTATCAATAAAATTGACCGTCCTGACCAACGTGTTGAAGAGGTTATTGATGAAGTTTTAGACCTTTTCATTGAGCTTGGTGCTGATGATGATCAACTGGAATTCCCGGTAGTATTGACTTCTGCCCGTAATGGTATTGCTAAATTAACTATGGAAGAAGAAAGCGACAATTTAGAAGCTTTGTTCAAAGTGATTTTGGAAAATATTCCCGCTCCGGATGTTGAAGTAGACGCACCTTTGCAAATGCTGGTCAATACCTTGGATTATGATGATTATGTAGGACGTATCGTTGTCGGTCGTGTGATCCGCGGTACTATCCATAACGGTGAAACTATTACTTTGATGGATGAAGAGGGCGAGCGTAAAGCGAAGATCGGCCGTCTGTATACCTATGAAGGCTTGAAACGTGCTGAGACGCAGGAAGTTGGAGCAGGCGACATCGTTGCTTTGATCGGTTTGGCAGATGCCAATATCGGCGATACTATCGCTGATGCAGAAAGTCCTGAAAAATTAAAAGGCATCAGTATTGATGAGCCTACGCTGTCGATGGTATTCTCTGTTAATAACAGTCCTTTTGCAGGTCGTGAAGGTGAATATGTTACCAGTCGTCATCTTCGTGACCGTTTGTTTAAAGAAATCAAAACTAATGTTTCGATGCGTTTAGAAGAAACCGAAAGTCCAGATGCATTTATTGTTTCCGGACGTGGTGAACTGCATTTGTCTGTATTGATCGAAACTATGCGCCGTGAAGGTTATGAGCTGCAGGTCGGCAAACCTAAAGTAATCATGCATCATGATGAAACCGGTACTTTACAGGAGCCTATGGAAGCTTTAACAATTGACGTTCCGCAGGAATTTATGGGAGCTGTTATGGAAGGGCTGGGACTGCGTAAGGCTGAACTGACTAACATGACAGAGATGGCCGGCTACCTGCGTATGGAATTTGTGATCCCCGCCCGCGGACTTATTGGTTTCCGTAACCAGTTCCTGACAGATACTAAAGGTAACGGTGTTATGAATCATGTGTTCGCAGGTTATGCTGATTATAAAGGCGAGATCCCCGGACGTACAAGAGGCAGCCTGGTTGCTTTTGAAAACGGCGAAACTACATCCTACGGTATAGGCAACGCGCAGGAACGCGGGAATATGTTCATCATTCCTGGCGAACAGGTCTATGAAGGGCAGATCATTGGTGAAAACAGCCGTGATGATGATATGGATGTCAATCCCTGTAAAAAGAAACATGTCAGCAATATGCGTGCCAGCGGCAGCGATGATACTATTCGTCTGATTCCGCCTAAGACTTTCTCTTTAGAGCAGGCTTTGGAGCATATCAACGATGATGAACTGGTTGAAGTTACTCCGAAGAATATTCGGATGCGTAAAAAGATTCTTGATCGTGTTGAGCGTGGTCGTCAGCGTTCCCGTAGCAAAGCATAATAATACAAAAATAAAAATTTTTCTAAAAAAAGAAGGATTTTGAGAATTTATGTAGAAGTAGGCAGTTAGCATATCTGACAACAAGGACGTTTGGAGGCGTAAAAGATGGATTTAAAAAATGCTGCACGTAAGCTTTGGCATAGCGATGTAGAAGAAGATCAAGTTTATAGCGGTCCGTACTTAGTTAAAGGCGGTCATATGGATATTTTGGTGCGCTCTCCGCGTCAATTCAGCGACGTACGCGAGTATGCTGATTCTTTAATGAGCGGTGCGACACTGATGGTATCTTTCGATGCTGTTGATTCTGCAATGAAAAACCGTATTTTTGACTATTTGAACGGTGTAAGTTACATTATTGGCGCAACTGTTTCTAAGGTCAGCGAAAATTTGCTGATGTACGCTCCAAATCATGTGGAAGTTGATAAGGAAGCTGTTAAAAAAAGTACTCGTTCTTGGTTAGGCAGATAGCACGCACTCATCTATAAAATATTAAAAGCTCATTCCTTTTTGGAATGAGCTTTTTTTACGTTAAGGCAGCTGCTGTTTATAATTTTCGCCAAGCTTTTTGATAAAACCGGCAAAGAGAATTGCTTCACCCTGCTCGTTATATTGCATCTGTCCGCGGCAGCGCACCCAAATCCATTTACCTTCTTTGTTTTGAGCACGATATTCAACATAGTGAATGTTGGCGCGTCCGTCTAAAATTTCCTGGTTGGATGCTAAAAAAGCGCTTTGATCATCTGGATGAACCTTGGCGCCCCAGATGGCGGCAGCATTTTTGATGTATTCGCCAGGCAGAGCAAATTCTTCAACCATGGTTTTGGGATAATGGAAAACATCACTTTGGATGTCACAGACGTAGAGATAATCGTCGGTGCTGTTAACTAAAGCATCGTAGAGATATTCTGCCTGATAAGAAAAACTGTTTTTTTCAGACGGGTCAGACTGCTTTTGCAGGCCAGCGTCCTGCTGGCGTTTAAGTATATGGTAAGAACGTTTCTGCTCATACATTTTTTCGTCGACACGGTTTAAAATATCAGTAAGAGAGTAATTGCTTGTAGACTGAACTTCTAAAAGGCCATAGGTGAAAGATGGTTCATAGGGCAGAGCATTTTTTTGTGCTGAATTTTTTAGTTCAATTAGGACTTTTTGCAGTATTTCCTTAACATTTTGCAGCGAATGTTCTGTAAAAACGACAATAAATTCATCGCCGCTGAGCCGGAAAAATATATCGCCGCTGCCCAGGTATTTTTTTAAAGTCTGGCATATAGTGATAATAAGCTTATCGCCTTCACTGTGTCCATAATTGTCATTGACCTGTTTGAGTGAGTTTATATCAAACATACAGGTTATAAAACCATGGCAATTCTGATGAGCTGCTTTAATCAATTTTTCCAGAAGCTCTTTGCCTGCACGTCTGGTCAGTGTATTGGTCAGTTCATCAAAACAGGCATCATGGAAAGCTTTTTTGGAATCTGTTATATCTATAGATTGCTGCAGATGTACGATTGAGCCGTCAAACCAATTAATAAGGCTGTCATGGTTTTCGTAAATACGTCCGGTTTTAGAATTGACTTCTTCCCAGTGAATAGTCTTATTAGAAGACGGATCACGCAGTAATTTGGAAACAGGGCAGAAGTTACAGCGTTGGGACATGTTCTGCTGCAATACCTGCCAGCATATTTTACCTTCAGGTGCTTTTAAGGCAAAACGGTCTTTCATCGTTTGGTTCATGAAGAGAATTTTATTAGTGTGGATATCAGTTACGTAGATGAGGTTATTCATGCCATTGATAATTGAAGTATAGACTTTCTGCTGTAATGCAGTTTGTTCAAAGGCATGCTTTTTTACAAAATATGCGCATAATATATTTACAACAGCAGTTAAACTGTCAGTGCTGAATTGCTGAAAATTGATTGCTTTTTCGTTTAATTCTAAAGCTGCAAAACCATAGAGATAATCGTCAAAGCGCAGCGGATAAACTGTGGTTGGTTTTATATTATCGTTGTAACCGCATTCTGTTAATATGTGACTGAAATCTTTGCAGTTGATTTCAGTCTTGAGCTTTAACTTTTTTGCGATAAGGTGAGCTTTATGGCTTAACAAAGACTGCTGTTGGGAAAGGGCTTCATTTGGATAGTGAAAAGCAGCCTGAAAATGTTTTTCGTTGCGCAGTTGAATCACAGAAATATGAGATAAATATTCTGTGAGACCAAGTGTTTTTTCTAAACTGGCAAGAAGATCATAAAAAGTATTTTTAAAAGAATATAACTTATCATATGCCTGTAAGAATTGTTGAGATTGTTTTAAATTATCAGTACTATAGTCAGCCATATGTATCATTCCTGTCTGTTAGGGTGTATTTATAATATTATAGCACTTTTAAGATATGAATGAAATATATAAACTAAAGCAAAAATAAAATAACGAAAGCTTTAATTAAGATGAGATAAAGCGTGTTTTGGAGAAAATAAAAAGCCTGCTCAAAAGAGCAGGCTTTAATCGCTGTAGAGATTAGTCCATAGCATTGACTTTTTTAGCAAGTCTTGATTTTTTGCGGTTTGCAGCATTCTTATGGATAATACCTTTACGAGAAGCTTTATCAATCAAACCGGTTGCAGTTGCAAAAGTTGCTTTTGCTTCTTCTGGAGAGCCGGTCTCGGTTACAGCAACTACTTTACGAGCTGCATTGCGGATAGCAGCCTTGATCGGAGCATTTTTTGCACGACGTTCTGCGTCGGTTTTTACACTACGAATGGAAGATTTAATGTTCGGCAACGAATTCACCTCCTACAATTAAATACGTTTACTAAAGTATTCTACCACGAAGGAGTTAATTCTGCAAGGGATTTCTGCAAATTATTCCACAAAAGACTTTATTTGATAATTTTGGTAGCGATACGCTCGGGTTTAATGTCGGCAAAAGAACGTTTTTCAAGCGGTTTGGCCGGATAACCCAAGGCCAAAGCTGAAACAGGTTTGAAGCCTTCCGGCAGTTCAAGGCTGGCTACAAATTGAGGACTTTGCGGAATACGATTTAAAAGAGCCCAAAGATAAACTGAACCAAGGCCGATATCAGTAGCAGCCAATTGCATATTTTCAAGAATACAGCCAACATCAGCTATGTAAACCATCTGGCCGTCATCTTTAGGCTTAGCTGAAATGACGATTAAAGTAGGGGCGCCGTAAAACGGATTGTATTTTGGGTTTCCGAAAGCTTGACCGCAGTATTCTGCAAAGTTTTCGAGAATTTTGGGATTTTGCACAACAGAAATATATAGTTCGTCATATGCTCCATGACCAACAGGAGAAGCCCAGCCGGCGGCTAAAACTGTTTGCAGCTGGGAATCGCTTATTTGTTCTGGTTTGTAGACTCTGGTAGAGCGGCGGGTTGCAATAGCGGTTAAGGTATCCATAATATAACTTCCTTTCTTGTAATAATTCTTTTATTATTACTTATATTGTAACAGGTTGATGCTTTGATTTGCTGTAAATTATTTGTGAAGTGACTAAAAATACCATTATATATACTTTCATAATCTTTAACATAAATATTTTTTGTTACAGCAGCTTTTATTTATAAGTGCTTTACTAATAAGAGTTAGTATTTGCTTAATTACCGGCAAAAATGATATAATATTTTGCAGTGAATTTACGGCGGATGTTCCGCTTTAGCAAGATTATATATGAAGGAGAATATGATGGACCAGAATAAGATCCGTAATTTTTCTATAATTGCCCATATCGATCACGGTAAATCTACTTTGGCAGACAGATTGATAGAATATACCGGTACTTTAACTAAACGCGAGATGGAAGCACAGATCCTCGATTCAATGGACCTTGAACGTGAACGCGGTATTACAATCAAAGCGCAGGCCGTGCGCAGCAGCTATAAGGCTAAGAATGGCGAAGAGTACATGCTTAATTTCATTGATACTCCAGGGCATGTTGATTTTACATATGAGGTATCGAGAGCTTTAGCTGCATGCGAAGGTGCTTTGCTTGTTATTGATGCTACGCAGGGGATTGAAGCTCAGACTTTGGCTAATGTCTATTTGGCTTTAGATAATGATTTGGAAATTATCCCGGTTATTAATAAAGTCGATCTTCCCAGTGCTGATCCTGACCGAGTCAAGCATGAGATAGAAGAGGTTATCGGGATCGATGCATCAGAGGCCGTTTTGACGAGTGCGAAGACAGGTTTGGGTATTGAAGATGTACTTGAAGCTATTGTTGCTAAAGTACCGGCACCTTCCGGTATAAGTGACAGCCCTTTAAAAGCTTTGGTATTTGATTCTAAATTTGATGCGTATAAGGGTGTCGTTTTATATGTGCGTGTTATTGACGGACGTATAAAACCTGGTATGAAAATTAAAATGATGGCTACCAATGCTGAATTTGAAGTAACAGAGGTTGGTGTTTTTAAACCTAATCTTGTTAATGTTGATTCATTGGAGGTTGGGCAGGTTGGATTTTTTGCTGCAGCAATCAAAAATGTTAAAGACGCACGTGTCGGGGATACAGTTACTGATGCCAATAATCCGGCAGCCGAAGCACTGCCTGGTTATCGTAAAGCTACGCCGATGGTTTTCTGTGGTCTGTATCCGGTAGAAAACTCAGATTATGATAATTTGCGGGATGCGCTTGAAAAACTACAGCTCAACGATGCCTCACTGGTTTTTGAACCGGAAACATCAGTAGCGCTTGGATTTGGTTTTCGCTGTGGCTTTTTAGGTCTGCTGCATATGGATGTTATCAAGGAACGTCTGGAGCGTGAATATAATCTAACGCTGATTACAACGGCTCCAAACGTTATTTACCAGGTATTTCGCACCAATGGTGATGTGGAATTGGTTGATAATCCGTCTAATTTCCCTGATCCAACAGTGATCGACCATGTAGAAGAACCTTACGTTAACGCTACAATTATTGTACCTAAAGACTATGTTGGTGCAGTAATGGAGCTTTCTCAGGAAAAACGCGGTGAGTATGAAAATATGACCTATTTAGATGAAACACGTGTTATGATTCACTATGCACTTCCGCTTAGTGAGATAATTTATGATTATTTTGATCGGTTGAAGTCAGTAACCAGAGGTTATGCTTCTTTGGACTATGAGCTGGCCGGTTATCGTGCTTCCAGCTTGGTAAAGGTAGATATTTTGCTGAATGGAGAACCGGTGGATGCCCTGTCAGCTATAGTACACCGTGAAAAAGCTGTTTCCAGGGGACGTCAGCTGGTAGAAAAACTGCGCAGTCTTATTCCGCGTCAGATGTTTGAGATACCTGTACAGGCTGCCATAGGTAATAAAGTTATTGCCCGCGAAAATGTAAGAGCGATGCGCAAAGACGTATTGGCTAAGTGTTATGGCGGTGATATCAGCCGCAAGCGCAAATTGTTGGAAAAACAAAAAGAAGGTAAGAAACGCATGAAGCAGGTCGGCAGTGTAGAGCTGCCGCAAGAAGCTTTTATGGCGATTTTGAAGATGGATTAAAATGCAAAAATGGGAACAAATCCAGGGGGTATATATACATACCCCTTTTTGCTTGCAAAAATGTTTATATTGTGACTTTGCTTCATATGCAGGTGCTGACACAGAAACTATGGAAAAGTATGTTGATGCTGTCTGCAGTGAAATAATGATGCGCAGCAATGAAGTGACTATTGCAGATCAGGCCACGCTGTATTTTGGCGGCGGGACTCCCTCGTTGCTTTCGGAAAAGCTTTTGGCGAAACTGGTAGAAGCTTTGCAAAAAAATGGATGCTGGCTGCAGCCGGCAGAGGCAACGATTGAAGTTAATCCCGGTACTGCCGATTTGGATAAGCTGCGTTTTTTTAAAGATTTGGGATTTGATCGTATAAGCTTTGGTGTTCAAAGTCTTAACGATGCCGAACTTCGGGCTGTTGGCAGGATACATACGGCCAACGAGGCTTTAGACGCTATTACAATGGCAGAGAAGGCTGGTTTTACACGAGTCAGTGCTGACCTTATTTATGGCTTGCCGGAGCAGTCCCTTCAAACGCTGAAGACCAGTCTGCAGAATTTAACAGTGGCAGGGTTGCAGCATTTGTCGGTATATGGTTTGACGATTGAAAAAAATACGCCTTTGGCAGGTATGCTGGACAAAGGAAAAGTTGAGTTGCCGGACGAAGATTGTCAGCTGGCAATGTATGAATTGGTACAGGAGTATCTGGAAGCACAGGGACTGCATAGATATGAGATTTCAAATTATGCAGTGTCAGGTCAGGAGTCAAGGCATAACCTTGTTTACTGGCATTATCTGCCGTATTTGTCTTTTGGCAGTTCCGCCTGCAGCTTTAATGGCAGTCAACGTTTTACAGCAACAGATTCTGTAACTGATTATATTGAAAGTATTCAAAGTGGCAAAAGTTGTGGAGGCTTTGAAGATCTGACAAAAGAAATGCAGCTGTCAGAATATTTATTTATGGGTTTACGGACGACGGTAGGGATAGATTTAATAGAAACTGAACAACGTTTTGGCTGTGATGTAATGTTAGAATTTGGGGTTGAATTAGAAAAATTTATTAGAGGAAATTTAGTGTTCTATGATATTGAGCATAGGCGGATGAGGCTGACGGAGCAAGGGATGCGCTTTAGCAATGAAATTTTTGAAATCTTTGTGAAGTAAGAAAAATTGGTTGACAACTGTTAAGGTCAGTGCTATTCTAATACCAAGATGTTAGCACTCTAATGAGATGAGTGCTAATAATCGAGTTGGAGGTGGGATCGTGTTAAACGAAAGAAAGAAAAAGATCCTGCAAATTATCATAGAAGACTACATTTCATCAGCTGAGCCGGTTGGTTCACGTACTATTGCCCGCAAGTATGACTTAGGGCTCAGCCCGGCAACGATCCGTAATGAGATGTCAGACCTTGAGCTTCTGGGTTATTTGGAACAGCCGCATACTTCAGCGGGACGTATTCCATCTGCTCAGGCTTATCGTTTTTATGTAGATGCCCTGATTGAACCGGGGACATTGACAGATAATGATATGGCATTAATAGATGGCTGGTATAATGAACGTCGTCGTAACATTGATGATATTTTCCAGTCGACAGCCAAGATCTTGTCACGTATGACACAGAATGTTTCCATGGTTTTGACTAACCAGCAGACGATTGCAAATTTCTGTTATTTAAAATTTTTGCCGCTTGACAGTCAGCATGCTATTTTATGTATCGTTGCCGATGATGGCAGTATAGATACGAATGTTGTTGATATTCCTTTAGGTATGTCTTCTGAAGAGATGGATTATCTGGCTGGTAAAATGAGCAAATTGCTGGAAGATCGCAATCTTAGCGATATTTCTGTGGAGATTTTGCAGAATGTCCATACAGATGTGGTCGAGGATAAACTCATTTTTTCATCATTACTGCAGGCTGTACGTAAAATGACAGGACGCAGGCAGGAACAGAAGGTATTTTTAGGCGGAACAAAGCAACTGCTTAATCAACCGGAATTCCGTGATGTGGAAAGAGTCAGAAACCTGCTTGGTATATTAGAAGAAGAAAAGGTCCTGAAGGATCTTTTGCAAGGTGGTGAAGATTCAGGCCTTAAGGTAACGATAGGTTCTGAAAATAAATTTACCGGTATTCAGGATTGCAGTATGGTTCAGGCTACTTATCGTCTGAATGGTCAGATCGTAGGTACGATGGCAGTATTAGGTCCAACCCGTATGGAATACGGTAAGGTCATTTCTGTAATGGATTACCTGCATAAATATCTGAAAACAATTTTAGATAAGTAAAAAGACTATAAGGAGGAAGTGTTTTGCAAACAGAAGATTTGAAGGAAAGCTCAAAGCAAACAACTGCCGAAGAAACACCTCAGCAGGAAGCTCAAACGAATACAGCCGATGCTGCTAATGGAGTCGATGAGACTGCCGGGAAAAAGAGTGAGGGAGCTGCTGAAGAAAAAACTCCTGAACAGGATGAAAAGGATGTTAAGATCGAAGAACTGCAGAACCGTATTTTAAGGCTGCAGGCAGATTTTGATAATTTCCGCCGACGCAATACGTCCGAACGTGAACAGCTGGCAACTTTTGTTACCGCTGATGTTGTCGGAAAATTTTTAAAGGTGTTGGACAATTTTGAACGTGCTGAAGACGCCGCCAGAAAATCTGATGATGCCGCCGGAATTTATTCAGGTATTGAAATGATTAGGCGTCAGTTCGAGCAGACTTTTAAAGATTTGGGCGTAGAAGAAATAAAAGCACAGGGCGAAAAATTTGATCCTGAGATGCATGAGGCTGTGATGAGGGGGCAAAATCCCGATATGGATGATGACACTGTAGAGATGGTTCTGGAAAAGGGCTATAAATTACGTGATAAAGTTATCCGGCACAGCAAAGTTAAAGTTATCAGCAACGAATAGTTGCCATATAAATTAAAATTAACATATAAACCCGAGGAGGAATAAATCATGTCTAAAGTAATTGGTATTGACTTAGGTACTACTAACTCTGTAGTAGCAGTAATGGAAGGCGGCGAACCTACCGTTATCACTAATCAGGAAGGCAGCCGTTTAACTCCGTCCGTAGTTGGTTTTTCCAAAAACGGCGAACGTTTAGTTGGTCAGCTGGCAAAACGTCAGGCAGTATCCAACACTGATAGAACTATTAGTTCTATTAAACGTCATATGGGTACTGACTATAAAGTAGAAATCGACGATAAAAAATATTCTCCGGAAGAAATTTCCGCGATGATTCTGCAAAAGTTGAAAGAAGATGCTGAAAAATATTTAGGTGAAAAAGTAACTCAGGCAGTTATTACTGTTCCTGCTTACTTCTCTGACAGTCAACGTCAGGCAACTAAAGATGCCGGCCGTATCGCAGGCTTGGAAGTTCTCCGTATCATCAACGAGCCTACTGCTGCATCTTTGGCGTATGGTATTGATAAAAGCGACGACCATACCGTTATGGTTTATGACCTTGGCGGCGGTACTTTCGACGTATCTATCCTTGATGTAGGTGACGGTGTTTTTGAAGTAAAAGCTACTAACGGTGATACTCATTTAGGCGGCGATGATTTTGACCAGAAAATCGTTGACTGGATGGTTGCTGAATTTAAGAAAAATGAAGGCATTGATCTGAGTAATGACCGTATGGCTATGCAGCGTTTGCGTGAAGCCGCTGAAAAAGCAAAAATCGAGTTATCCGGTGTTTTGACTACTAATATCAACCTGCCGTTTATTACTGCCGGTGCTGAAGGTCCGAAGCATTTGGATATGGATCTGACTCGTGCAAAATTTGACGAATTGACTGCTGATCTCGTTGAACGCACAATGGAGCCGACCCGCAAGGCTATGGCTGACGCCGGCCTGTCTGCTTCTGATATCAATAAAGTTATCTTAGTAGGCGGTTCTTCCCGTATTCCTGCTGTACAGGAAGCTTTGAAAAAATTTATCGGTAAAGAGCCTTACCGTGGTGTAAACCCTGACGAATGTGTTGCCGTTGGTGCTGCCATTCAGGCCGGCGTTTTGGCAGGTGAAGTAAAAGACGTGCTTTTACTTGACGTAACTCCGTTGTCTTTGGGTATAGAAACTTTGGGTGGTGTGTTCACAAAGATCATTGAACGTAATACTACCATCCCGACTTCCCGTAAGCAGGTCTTCTCTACTGCTGCTGATAATCAGCCTTCAGTTGATATCCATGTACTGCAGGGTGAACGTGAAATGGCTGCCGATAATAAAACTCTGGGACGTTTTGAGCTTTCCGGCATCCCGGCTGCTCCTCGTGGAGTACCGAAGATCGAAGTTGCTTTCGATATCGATGCTAATGGTATCGTAAATGTAAGCGCTAAGGATCTTGGTACCGGTAAAGAACAAAAAATCACTATTACGTCTTCAGGTACTTTGGAAAAAGACGAAATCGACCGTCTGGTAAAAGAAGCAGAAGCTAATGCTGAAGCTGATAAAAAACGTAAAGAAGGCGTTGAAGTACGTAATAATGCTGACTCCCTGTGCTATCAAGCCGAAAAGACCATTAAAGATATGGAAGGTAAAGGCTCTGAAGAATTGATTGGAAAAGTACAGGCAGCGCTTGATACTTTAAAAGAGACTCTGAAAGGCGAAGATATGGAAAAAATCAAAGCAGATACTGAAGCTTTGACCAAACCTCTTTATGAACTTTCCGCAGAGCTGTACAAACAAACTGAAGCTGCTAAAGGTGCTGAAGGTACTGAAACAGCCGAGGGCGCAAAAAAAGCTGATGACGATGTTGTTGACGCCGAAGTGGTTGACGAAGACAAAAAATAATCGGCTTAGGATGGTGTAAACTTTGAGTAAAAAAGATTATTATGACGTGCTAGGCGTGTCTAAAACCGCTACAGCAGATGAAATAAAAAAAGCATACCGCAAACTGGCACGTCAGTATCATCCTGATGTGAATAAAGATAATCCGGAAGCGGCTGAGAAATTTAAAGAAGCGTCCGAGGCTTACAGTGTACTCAGCGATGAGCAGAAACGTGCCCAATATGACCAGTTTGGACATGCTGCTTTTGAAAACGGCGGTGCCGGCGGTGCTGGTGGATTTGGGGGCTTTGAAGGTTTCGGCGGTTTTGGCGGCGGAGGCATGGAAGATATTTTTGATATGTTCTTCGGCGGGCAGGGCCGCGGCTCGCGTGGTTCTAATGCCGGTCCTCAGCGCGGTGCTGATTTACGCTTTGACCTGGAAATCACTTTTGAAGAAGCTGCGTTTGGTTTAGAACGTGAGATCAGTTTATATCGTGACGAACAATGTCCGCATTGTCATGGGAATGGTGCGGAACCTGGTTCTAAAGTTGAAACTTGCCCTGAATGTCACGGAAGTGGCGAGATCCGTTTTACTCAAAACACTATGTTCGGACAGATGACCAATGTACGGCCATGTCCTAAATGTCATGGTGAAGGCAAGATCATCAGCGAACCATGTAAGGAATGTCGCGGACAGGGCACTGTTAAAAAGAATAAGAAACTTAAAGTCAAGATCCCTGCAGGTGTTGACAACGGTTCCCGCCTGCGGGTAGCCGGAGAAGGCGAAGCAGGGGTTAAAGGCGGACCAAGCGGTGATTTGTATGTATATTTGTATGTTAAACCGCATAAGTTTTTTGAGCGCGATGGTACTACTGTTTACTGCGAAGTGCCGATCAATATTGTACAGGCAACTTTGGGTGATGAGATTAAGGTTCCTACGCTGGATGGACAGGTTGTGATGAAGGTTCCGGAAGGAACTCAGCCTGGAAAGGTACTGCGTTTGAAGGGCAAAGGCATTCCCAGTTTGCGTAACAGTACACGCGGCGACCAGTTAGTCAGGATCAAAGTTGTTGTGCCGCAGAAGCTGAATGAAAAACAGAAAGATGCTTTGCGTAAATTTGCCGAGATCAGTAAAGATAACATTAATCCTGAAGAAAAAGGCTTTTTGAATAAGATTAAAGATTTATTTAAATAATGACTTGTATAAACTGCGGTTTGAACACCGCAGTTTATTTTTTTATGCCAAAAAATATGATATAATGTGAGCACTTGGCATTGAAATATCTTCTCAAACTGGTAGAAAAACACTTTCATATGGTAAAATATTTTAGAATAAGCTTTGTGTTTAATATATATGATAGTTATTTAAGGAGTGAGCGCTTTGTCACAATGGATAGAGGTAAGCATACAAACTACACATGAGGCAGCTGATCTGGTTGCCGAAATTATGCGTGCTGCAGGTGCAAACAATGGTGTTGTTATTGAGGACCCGGTTTTGATAAACACTTTGCGTAATTCAGGCACTTGGGAATTATGCGATATTCCTGAGCAGGAAAACACAGAAGTGGTTACGATAACTGCTTATTATCCGGAGGATGAAGAGCTGCAGCCACGTCTTACACAGATTGATGAGGACTTAACAAATTTGGAAACGCGTATTGGTAAATGTCGCTTTGGTAATACGTGTTTTCGTACTGTTTCCGAGCAGGATTGGGCTAACGAATGGAAACAGTATTTCCATGTTACGCATATTGGCAGAACATTGGTGATTAAGCCTACCTGGGAAAAATATACATCTAAAGCTGGTGAACATATTATTGAAATCGATCCAGGGATGGCGTTTGGTACAGGAACACATCATACGACCTGTATGTGTATGGAACGTTTGGAAAAAGTTCTGCGTACTGATATGGAAGTATTTGATGTTGGTACTGGCTCTGGAATTCTGGCTATTGCTGCTGCTAAACTTGGTGCTAAAACAGTTAAAGCGGTGGATATTGATGCTACTGCGGTACGAGTAGCTATTGAAAATATTGTCGGCAATGAACTGACAGAAAAAATCAGTGTGCAACAGGGTGATTTGCTGCATGGTACAGAAGGTAAGGCTGATATTATCATTGCTAATATTATTGCCGATATTATTATTATGCTTCTGCAGGATATTCCCGGTAAGTTAAAATCCGGAGGAATATTCCTTGCCAGCGGTATTATTGAAGAACGGCAGAATGATGTATCAGCAGCTGCCTCCAAAGTCGGTTTGTGTGTCGAAGCTGTTGATGCCAAAGGCGGCTGGGTTGTTATGCAGATGCGTAAGGAGGACTGACGGTGCATAGATTTTTTATACCGCAGCCATACAGTGATACGATGACAATAATGGGTGTTGATGCCAGGCATATTTATACTGTACTGCGGATGCAATACGGGTCCAGAGTACAGATTGTAAGTGATGATGGTGTCACGGCTCTTGCTGAAATTGCTGATGCTAATGAAAGTGTTGTGACAGTCAAATGTCTGGAGGTACTGGCGGAAAGTCATGAGCCTTCAGTGCGAATCGTACTGGCACAAGGGTTGGCTAAAGGTGAAAAAATGGATTTTATTATCCAGAAGGCTGTAGAACTGGGAGTCAGTGAGATTATACCAGTAGCTATGGAGCATTCGGTCGTACGCCTGGAAGGTGATAAAGCTGTTAAGAAAGCTGAGCGCTGGCAGAAAATTGCTGAAGCGGCTGCGAAACAGAGTAAGCGTGATATTATACCAATGGTGCAGCCAGTACAGACGATGGAACAGATGCTTGCTGATAATCCCTGTGACTGTAAACTGATAGCTTATGAATGTGAGGATAAGCTTGGTTTGAAGGCTGCGCTGCAAAAGGAGCAGGCTTTGAAGGAGCTGCTGCTGATCATAGGCCCGGAGGGCGGTATTTCCGAGACGGAATTACAGCAGGCCCGGACAGCTGGGGCATTGGTAGTAAGTTTAGGCAAGCGCATATTACGTGCAGAAACAGCTGCATTAGTAGCTGCGGCCGCAATATTTTATGAAACTGGTGATTTAGGAGGCTGATTGATGAAAAGAATAGCATTTTACACTTTAGGCTGTAAAGTCAATCAGGCCGATACTGCCAGCATGGAAGCGATATTTCGCAGTCATGGTTATACTGTAGTTGGTTTTAATTGCGAAGCTGATATTTATGTGATCAATACTTGTGTTGTTACCAATACGGGGCAGCGTAAATCGCGGCAGATGATCAATCGTGCTGTGCGCAGAAACCCAACTGCTTTCGTGGTTGTGACTGGCTGTTATCCACAGACGGCGGCAGAAGAAGTGAAGACAATTCCTGGTGTTGATCTTATTATCGGGAATCAGGATAGAGCAGATATCGTACGGTTGGTAGAAGAAGCTGCTGCTTTTCAGTCTGTTGATACAATAGACAGCGTGCGTAAGCTGAGTGCCAACACTGAGTTTGAAGAACTGAGTGCAGGTGATGTTAGTGATAAGACCAGAGCTTTTTTAAAAATACAGGAAGGCTGCAATCAATTCTGTACTTATTGTATTATTCCTTTTGCCCGCGGACCGTTGCGTTCGCGTAGTCTGACAAGCATCATGGAAGAAGTTAAAAAGCTTGTAGCTTCTGGTTATAAAGAAATAGTGCTTATCGGTATTCACCTTGGCTGCTATGGTAAAGAACATGATGGAAAACTGACTTTATTTGATGCTGTTGAGGCAGCTTTAAGTGTAGAGGGTCTGCAGAGACTGCGGTTGGGGTCATTGGAATCAGTGGAGGTCGAAGCGAGGCTGCTTAATCTTATGGAAAAAGATAAACGGTTGTGCCGACAGCTGCATTTACCTTTGCAGGCAGGCTGTGATACAACTTTAGCCAGAATGCACAGGCCGTATGACACTCGACGTTTTACCGAACTTTTGGCCGATATCCGTAAACGTATTCCTGATATTGCCATTACTACTGATATTATTGCCGGATTCCCGGGTGAGACGGAAGAGGAGTTTGCATCTACACTGGTTTTTGCAGAAAACTGCGGGTTCAGTAAAATGCATATTTTCCCTTATTCCAAACGGAAGGGAACTCCGGCCGAAAAAATGCCCAATCAAATTCCTGAAACTGTTAAGCAAAGACGTTGTGCACAACTTGCTGAGCTTGATCATAAGCAGCAGCAGAAATTTTTAGAACGTTTTGTTGGCAGTGCTGTGGAGGTATTGTTTGAACAGACTGTTGAGGATGGCTATATAGAAGGTTTGACCAGTAATTATTTACGGGTCTATGTTCGGTCGGAAGCTGAACTATGTGGCAAGATAAGAAAAGTGAGATTATTGAAGGCTGAGACGAGTTTTTTAATCGGAGAATTGCTGAAGGAATAATAAAAAAGCTGCCGTTTAACGGCAGCTTTTCTTTTATTCAATGGTAATTAATTCATATTGATCATTACCCATGGAAAGTTCTTTCATGTAACTGAGCTGCCGCAGACCGCGACGTGATTCGATCCGTTCCTGGAGATCATGCTTAGCAGCATCTGGTAAAGCAAAAACAAGGTCGATAGAAGCCTGATCGACGGCAAGAATATCTGTAGAAGCAAGGATGCCGATATCAGGAGTTGTTGGCGGTGCCGCAGCAAGCCCGGCACAGTCGCAGTCAACAGACATATTGCGCAATACATTGATATAAATGATTTGTTTACCAAAAAAATCTGTTGTAGCCTTTGCTGATTCAGCCATATTTTCCATAAAACGCTCTTGGCTATATTCCCAGGGGTTGGATGGGTCAGAGGTATGCAGCATGGCTTTGCCGATCCTGCCATCTGCGTTGCCAATTGCTATATTTTTCATTGAACCGCCAAATCCTCCCATAGTGTGTCCTTTAAAATGCGTCAAAACGATCATGGAATCATAATTAAGCATATTTTTAGCGATCGACATTTCCTGAAAATGTTTGCCTCCTTTTACTGGCAGCATTACTGCTCCTTCCTCGTCCATAATGTCTACAGTACAAAAATCCCAGCCGTTAACTTTTAATGTTTCGCGGTGGCCGGCGGTGGTATAGCGGTCACCTTTATAGAAAGTGTTGGTTTCGACTAAATTACTGTCAGGTACATGCTGCTGCAAAGCCATCACTATTTCCCGTGGGAGTATATTGGGACCGTTCTTTTCTCCTGTATGGATTTTGATAGCTACTTTACCATGTATATCCTGGTTGATTTTATCATATAGTTTGATCAGACTTACAGGGCTGATATCCTTGCTGAAATAAACAAGAGCTTTATTATTTACTGCTGTTTTTTCATTACTTTTAACAGTTGGTTCAACAGGAGAAGAAACTGTATTGGCAGTCATTCCACAAGCGCTGAATAATAAAGTTGCGGCAGCGGTATAAAGTAATGTTGATAAAAATTTTTTCACTGTAAACTCTCCTTTCTTAGATAAATGATTAAAAATACTTTAAGTTCAGTATAATGGCTGGAGTTGACTATAAGTCAAGCGTTTTATTAAAGATTTTTTTACTTTGTTAGTTACAGTTTGAAAATAAATTGTGAACAGAGTAAATAGAAAAAGGACTTTTAAATTTTCTGACGAATATTATAAAAATTAGGATCACTAAGGGGGGAAAGAAATGAACGACTGTATCTTTTGCCGAATCATTGCCGGTGAGATCCCGTCTGAAAGAGTTTATGAAGATGACAAAATGATCGTAATCCGTGATGTGGCTCCTGCTGCTCCGGTACACGTTTTAATGATACCGAAAGCTCATACTGAAAATATTATTACTGCAGAACCGGAGCTGCTCCTGTATATGTTTGGGAAAGTTAAGGAACTGGCTGAGAAACTTGGTGTTAATGAAAAAGGGTTTCGCATCGTTGCCAATACCGGTGATGATGGAGGGCAGACCGTTAAGCATTTGCATATCCATCTTTTAGGCGGTAAAGCATTGGGGTGGCCGCCCTGCTGATACCTTGACAAAAGGCCTATCATAAGATATAATTTACTGGTAATATTGTGCGGTAATTGCGGTCTGACGATAGTCAGCAATAGTGCAAAAAACGCATGAAATGCATATATACACTTCCCTAAGTGTGTGGAGGGAGGGAGATCAGATGGCAGAAATTAAAGTTGGCAAAAACGAAACATTGGACAGTGCGCTGCGCAGATTTAAAAGAGCAACCCAAAAGGCCGGAATTCTTTCTGAAGTTAGAAAGCGCGAACATTACGAAAAACCGAGCGTTCAACGTAAGAAAAAATCCGAAGCAGCCAGAAAACGTAAAACCAGATAATGGGGGCGTGCTGTATGTCTATTAAAGACCAATTGACAGAAGATATGAAACAGGCCATGAAGGACCGTGAAGCAGGTAAGCTGCGTTTATCGGTTATTCGTATGGTGCGTGCTAATATTAAAAATGTCGAAATCAATGAGAAGAAGGAACTGAATGATGATGAGGTTCTGGCTATCTTGCTGAAAGAGGTCAAGATGCGGCAGGATTCTTTGGTAGAATTCGAAAAAGCCGAACGCAGTGAATTAGCCGAGCAGGCTAAAGCAGAAATTGAGATTCTCAAAAAATATCTGCCTGAACCGCTTAGCGATGAAGAATTGCGTGTTATGGTTGCTGAAGCTATCTCCGAGACTGGTGCCGAAGGACCGAAAGCGATTGGTAAAGTAATGCCTGCTGTTATGGCGAAGGCTAAGGGCCGAGCCGACGGTAAACGTATCAATCAAATGGTACGCGAACTGCTTCAATAATGAATAATTAACTTAACAGGACCGAATATTCGGTCCTGTTATTTTTTATAGCCCTTATAACAGTTTGATAACTGTTATAAGGGCTATTTTTGTGCAAAAATGCAAAAAAATCAGATTATTTTTGTAGGTTTCTACATATTAGGCTTGTCTTTAGCTTTGTATACTGAAATCAAAGAACTAATATGGAGGTGATTATCATAGCAAAGATTGTAGAAGCTGTGGAAGCTGTTAAGCTTGTCAGGTCAGGTGATGTTGTTATGATCGGAGGTTTTGGAAATGTCGGTAATCCAAAGAGGCTGATTGATTTACTGGCAGATACAGACATACATGATTTGACTGTTATTGCCAATGATCTTGGTACTCCTAATGTAGGCTTGGGAAGGTGGGTAAGGAATAGGATGCTGAAAAAAGCTATAGGTACCTATTTTACCTATAATACTGAAGCTGCGGAATTATATTTTGATGGAAAGTTAAATTTAGAGATGATGCCACAGGGCACATTTGCAGAAAGTATCCGTGCAGGAGGCTGCGGAATTGGCGGGTTTTATACAAAGGTTGGAGCTGGCACAGAGCTGACTGCGCATTGTGAAACAAAAGTTATTGACGGCGAAGCCTATGTTTTGGCGTATCCTTTGAAAGCAGACGTAGCCTTGTTACATGCCAGAAAAGCGGATGCTATGGGGAATTTAGTTTATGAAAAAACAGCAAGAAATTTTAATCCGCTTATGGCAACAGCAGCCGCTTTGACGATTGTGGAGGTTGATGAGATTGTAGAAACCGGTATGCTTTCGCCGGAAGAGATTGTAACACCTTATATTTATGTGGATGTTTTGGTACCGCAGAATCGGGGTGCAGTTAAATGAGAAACATGTCAGAAGCGGAAACAAAAGTAAGAATTGCTAAAAGAGTTGCGGAAATGCTGCCTGACGGTGGTTTTGTCAATTTAGGTGTAGGTATTCCCACAATGGCGGTTGATTATTTACCAGCAGATAAACATATTTACATTCAGACGGAAAATGGAATGCTGGGTGTTGGGCCTAAACAACTTAGCGGGGAGGCAATAATTCCTAATCTCATTAATGCCAGTCGTACACCGGTTACTGAAACGCCCGGATGCTGTTATTTTGATAGTGCTACATCTTTTGCAATGATCAGAAGTGGGCGTATGGATGCTACAGTTATCGGAGCCATACAGATCAATGAAGCGGGAGACCTGGCAAATTGGGCTTTGCCGGGCAAAGGTGTTTTAGGACCAGGGGGAGCAATGGATCTGGTCGTTGGAGTAAAAGAGGTGATCGTTGCGACATCTCATACGGCAAAAAATGGCAGGCATAAACTGGTAAAGGATTGTACTGTGCCGCTGACTGGGCGGAAAGTAGTTAATACTTTAGTCACAGAATATGCTGTATTTAAGTTTAAGGACGGAATGATGTTTTTACTGGAACATACTTCTGATGTTACATTGGAAGAAATTGCAGCAATGACATCTGCTCATTATGAGCTGGCTGAAAAAATTAGTATAAGGGAGGTATAGATATGCTGCAGCCGGTAGTCATAGATGGAATCAGGACGCCTATAGGAAAACTGAACGGAGCAATGAAGGACATACAGCCGGAGGAAATTGCTGCCTTTTTGTTGCAGAAAATATGTGAACGTAGTCATTTAGATATCAGACTTCTGGATGCAGTAATTTTAGGGCAGGCAAAGCAGAGCAGCGACCAGCCTAATATTGCAAGATTAGCTGCATTGATGACAAAATTTCCGCTTGAAGTACAGGCTTATACAGTACACAGACAATGTGGTTCTGGTATGCAGGCTGTCCAGAATGCGGCACAGGAGATTATGTGCGGCTATGCTGACTTCGTTTTAGCTGGTGGTATCGAAAGTATGAGTAATGCCCAATATTATCTCAGAGAGGCACGGAGGGGCTATGCAGTAGGTAACGGGATTTTGCTGGATCCTAATACCGAAAGTCAGCCACGGTCACAGCCTGCTGACCAGTATGGAGTCCTGACAATGGGTATGACTGCAGAGAATATTGCTGAAAAATATGTTATCAGCAGAACGGCACAAGATTATTTTGCCTGCGAAAGTCAGGAAAAAGCTCAGGCTGCAATAAAAAGCGGACGCTTTGATGATGAGATTGAACCTTTGCCAGTAAAAAAGAAAAAAGAGATTTTGATGTTTGCTGCTGATGAGCATCCACGTTTGTCAACGATAGAAAAACTTGCAGAATTGAAGCCTGCTTTTAAAAAGGACGGCAGCGTAACGGCAGGCAATGCATCAGGACGAAATGACGGTGGAGCCATGTTGCTGATTGCTGAAGAAAGTGCGGCTGCAAAGGCAGGGTTAAAGCCTATGGCTAAAATAATCAGCCAGGCTTCAATAGGTGTTTCGCCGGCATATATGGGAATGGGGCCTGTGCCTGCAACAAGGTTGGCGCTGAAAAGGGCAGGGCTAAGGATCGAAGATATTGGACTGATAGAAATCAATGAAGCATTTGCAGCACAATCATTAGCGGTCATACAGGAGCTGGAAATTGATCTGACCAGGGTCAATGTAAATGGCGGTGCAATTGCTCTGGGGCATCCGATTGGTTGCTCTGGAGCAAGGATTTTAGTAACTTTATTGCATGAAATGCAGAAAAGACAGGTCAGATATGGCTTGGCTACTTTATGTATTGCTGGAGGGCTAGGATCAGCTACGGTTTTAGAGCTGGTGTAAATGAAAAAGAAAATGGGAAAAGGAGGCGGATTTTTATGAAGACTGTAACAAAGTTCTGTCTGAAGATGGTGCAGAATTATCTTCCGGATGCTTTTATTTTGGCTATTCTCTTAACATTTGTTGTATTTTGCGGCGGAATGTTTTTAATGAACAAGAGTGCTCTGCAAATGATAGAATATTGGGGCAGAGGGTACTCATCGATGTTTGTTTTTGGGATGCAGATGGTTTTAGTTTTATTGACAGGTTATGTACTGGCATTGACACCTTTGGCTAAAAAGATTTTGAACAAGGTAACAGGTATTCCTAAAACTCCACAGCAGGCTCTTGGGTTGACTGCATTAGTATCTATTGCGTCTTGCTATATAAACTGGGGATTTGGGCTTGTTATAGGTGCAGTTCTTGCGAAAGAGGTAGGCAAAAAGGTTAAAGGCCTGCATTTTCCGCTGTTGGTAGCTGCGGCTTATGGCGGTGAGATTATTCGCGGGCCGTCTTCTTCGATTCCGCTTGTTTCAGCAACACCAGGCAATTTTATGGAAAAGCTCGGACTGCCACTGACACCGGTTGGTGATACGCTGTATTCTTACTGGAATCTGGTAATGACGGCTATCATCGTAATTATGCTGTTTATCGTGTATTTTAATATGAAACCTCCTGCTAATGAAATAGTGGAATACAGTGAAAAAGAACAAGAAAAACCAGATATAAGAATTGCTAAAAAAGATATGACATTTGCCGAAAGATTGGAAAATGCTTATTGGCTCAACGCTTTGTTTGGTTTGTTCCCATTGATTTATCTGGGAGCTAATTTTTCTAAGATTGGTTTTGACCTGAATTTGAATTTGGTCATTTTGATTTTTTTAACATTGGGTTTATATCTGCACAGCAGTCCTAACGGCTTTTTAAAGGCTGTGGCACAGGGAATCGGTGCCAGCCGCGGTATTATTTTGCAATTTCCGCTTTATGCTGGTATGTCGGGGATGATGACTGCTTCTGGTCTGGTTGATATGATTTCCATGTGGTTTGTGGAAATTTCTACAGCACATACCTTCCCTCTTTATACATTTTTATCGGCAGGGCTGGTAAATATTTTTATTCCTTCCGGAGGCGGGCAATGGGCTATCCAGGGACCAATCATGATGAAGGCTGCTGAGGCATTGGGGGCGAACATTCCGCAGACAATTATGGCTTTTGCTTGGGGAGATGGCTGGACTAATCAGATTCAACCGTTTTGGGCATTGCCGCTTTTAGGAGTTGCGGGATTATCGGCGCGTGATATTATGGGATATTGCGTTATTTGGACAATTGTTTCCGGCGTTATCATCAGTGGAACTTTTGTAATACTTAGTTTTATGTGAATGATTAATGGAAGATTTGATAATCTTGAGGCTGCTTTTATAGTTGCCTCAAGATTTTTTTACCGGAATGAAAAATAAGGCGCTGGTTTAAAATCAAGAAGGTTTTACGATGGGTAAAGTTCAGCTTTTTAGTATAACAGTTTTTGAAATCTTTGGATTTGCTAAAAAAATAACTAAATAGTAAAATCGTAATCAGGATATTCTGGAGAAAAAGAAATATATGGCATTAGAAAAGAAGGTGAGATAATGTCCAAGAAAATGGTGACCTTAAATGAATTATTGGAAATCAAAGATTTTGCCGAACGTGTGACATTGGTTAATAAGCATGGGAACTTAAACAATCAGATAACACATGTAACAATTATGGAAGGGCCTGATTTGCACGAATGGGTAACAGGAGGTGAGTTTGTTTTAACTACCTGGTATGCCTTCAGTAAAAGTCCTGACCTGCAGGAAGATGGTTTTAAAAAGCTTGCTCCGCGAATATCAGCGATAGGTATCAAAACAGGCCGTTTTATCAATAAGATCCCGCTGAAAATACTGCAGTTGGCAGATCAGTACCGGCTGCCGGTATTTGAAGTGAAAACTGCAGTCAAGTTTAGAGAACTGGTGCAGACAATCACTTCTGAAATCCAGAATTATCAAACCAATATGTTGATTGAAGTAGAAAAAAACTATCAAAAACTTATTCATACTTCACTGAATTCAGATGATCTGGCTTCGCTGGTGAATGTTTTGGGAAATCAGCTTCACAAGAATTGTTTTTGCCTGAATCATGAAGGGAAGATACTTGCTTCCTGGAGCAGACGAGGTACTCGTAAACAGGATTTTCTTGATTGGACAGAAAAAATTAAAACTGGTTTTAATGAAAGAATATATACTGATGCGGGCTTTTTTATCAATGAGCTGCATATTTTCGAATGCTATGCCCGTAGTCAGCTTATTGGGAGGTTTATTATTGTTGCTGAGGGGCAGTTAACGGAAAAAGAACGGTTGATTGGGCAACAGGGAGCTTCTTTTTTAGCCATCAAGCTGTGGGACCATTATGAAACGCTGCAGAAAACAGTGGAACGTTTTTGGAAAGAAATAAAAAATGGTGAAATCAAAAGTGGAGAAGTTATTGCTGAAAAGCTTGCTAATCTGGGATTTGTGCAGCAAAAAGCATATAATTTGATTTTATTTTCTAAAGGAAGCCATAATATAAGCAATTATTTGATTGATAGATTTTTAATTGAAGAGGAAAAATTTTATATCTTGTTATGCAGCAGTAAAGAAGCTCTTACGAGCATTAATATATTCAAAAAATATAATAAGGAACAGAATAAAATAGCTGCAGCTGTAATATCTCCTGAATTTACAGAACTGGAGCGAATTAAAGAGCATTATGAGATGTCGGTAAACGTTATCAGACTTTTATATAAATTGCATATTTCAGGAGTACGTAAGGCTGAAGAATGGCTGCCGTTCAGTTTGCTGATGCACTGCCGCAATACTTCGGAGTATAATTTTATTAAGACGACGGTGCTTGATAAACTGCAGGAATATGACAGACGCTATCAATCGAGCCTTTTGGATACACTTTCAGCGGCTTTGCGGGAAAACAGTTTAGAGGATGCAGCTGAAAGACAGCATATACATATTAATACTCTACGTTATCGGTTGGGGAAAATCAAAGAAATAACACAAAAAAATTATTTTAAAATGACAGACCGTTATTTTTTGCTGCTGTGTATTATGATCCAGAGAATGGAACATGAGCAGTTATGAAAATATATGAAAATAACAGGGCCGAAATTTTGGCCCTGTTATTTTTGTATACTTTTAAAAATATTTATGACCGGAAGCAGGGATTTTGCATAAAATAGCGTATACTATATAAATATAGGAAAAATTAATGTAAGTTCGGAAGGGTGTGAGGACAATTTCTTTAAGTAACAGACAAAAACGTATTGCCGAGATCGTGCGCCAGGATGGGCCGATCACGGGCGAACATATTGCTGAACGTCTGAATGTAACTCGTGCGGCTTTACGATCAGATCTGGCGATTTTAGTTATGGGCGGTATTTTAGATGCGCGTCCTAAAGTTGGTTATTATTTTACCGGCAAGAATACGCTGGGAATGTTGATGGAAGAAATTTCCGGCATCCTTGTACGTGATCTGCAGTCTGTGCCTGTAGCAGTCAATCATGATAAAAGCGCCTATGAAGCTGTTGTAACTATGTTCCTGGAGGATGTAGGGACAGTATTTGTTCTTGATGAGGCTGGTCTTTTGGTAGGGGTGGTATCGCGTAAAGACTTGCTTAAAGCTGCTATCAATAATGGCAGCGATCTGCGTGAAATTCCTGTTGTAATGGTGATGACACCACTGTCTAAACTTATTGTAGTCAAACAGGAAGATTCTGTAGCTTCGGCAGCACGTAAAATTATTGATAATGAGATTGATTGTCTGCCTGTTATTAGATGTGTGGGCGAGGATAAGCGCAGTTACGAAGTAGTGGGACGTATCACTAAAACGAATTTTACCCGTCTGTTAGTGGATCTGGCAGAGGGCAAAGGAGGCAATTATCATAGCTAAATTACCGATTATCTATGCAGTTTCTGATTCTATTGGTGAAACCGCTGAGTCTGTTGTAAAGGCTACTACCAGCCAATTTGTACAGGAAAAATTTGATGTGATCCGTGTTCCTTATGTTAAAGATAAGGCGCAGGTTGAAAAGGTTATTGAAGAGGCTAAGGAAAATAATGGTATTATCTGTTATACCGTAGTTTCACCTGAATTGCGTGAACATATTGCGCATAAAGCAATGGAGCATGATGTGGAGGTTGTTGATGTTTTAGGACCGATGCTTAAGGCTATTGAAAAAACTTCCGGACTGCTGCCTAAAAACCAGGCCGGATTGATCCATGCTTTAGATCATGAATACTTTAAACGTGTCGAAGCCGTAGAATTTGCTGTTAAATATGATGATGGCAAAAATCCTTTGGGACTGGCCAAAGCAGATGTTGTTATCATAGGTGTTTCAAGAACTTCTAAAACTCCGCTCAGCATGTACTTGGCACACAAACAAATAAAAGTTGCCAATGTACCGCTGGTACCGGAAATCATGCCTCCTGAGGAATTATTTAAAGTTCCTCCGCATAAAATCATTGGCCTGCTTATTGATCCGTTTAAACTTAATGAGATCCGCAGCGAACGTTTGAAAACTATGGGACTGACAGATGGTGCCGCTTATGCTGATGTTAAACGGATTAATGAAGAGCTTGAATATGCAAAAGGTATTATGCGTCGTCTGCATTGTACTATTATCAATGTATCTAACCGTGCGATCGAAGAAACAGCAGGTATGATCTTAGAGTATGTGCAGAAAAATAAAGACCGCCGCTAAATAAAAATAACCCTCGCCTAAGCGAGGGTTATTTAAACTGTAAAACTAATTTACAAAAACTTTTTCACGGACATTGTAAATGACTTCGCCATTTTTAGGTTCACCGTTGACGATTACATTACCGTTAAAAACAGCATTTTTTGTGCTCCAGTTAAAGCTGCCGGTATCGGCGCTGATGATCATATCACCTTGAGTAAAGTTCATATTACCTGCTACGTAGGCAGTTTTTTCTTTACCGTATACATCGACTGTATCACAATCGAAGGTGATATCTCCTTCGCGCAGGGTAATATTACCTTGTCCATGTACCTCAAGTTTATACATACTTACCTGTGCGGCATCGCCGGTGATGATTCTGTCACCAATTTCAACATGGACGTTGCCCTGCAGATCATAAACTCCTGTAAAAGGGTTAAAAGTTTGTTTATCACTGGTTACCTGCGGCTCTGCCAGACAAATTGCAGGAACTAAGAGCAACAGTAAAACAAAGATAAAAATTTTTTTCATTCAGTTCACCTCACATGAGTAATTATATTACTTAATGTGCCTGGTGACAATGCTTGAAAGTGAAATAAAGGTGAAGAATAATGTTATCAGTTAGAGAAATAAGCGAGAATATAGAACAGGAAACACTGGCACCCTGGGCGGCTAAAAGTTCGCAGGCAGTACGTGATAGTGAGGAGGCTGCCGATGATCTGCGCACGGCTTTCCAGCGTGATCGGGACCGGATCATCCACAGTACTCCTTTTCGTAAGTTAAAACATAAAACACAGGTATATTTATGTCCGGGTGATCATTACCGTACGCGTCTTACTCATAGCATGGAAGTGTCGCAGATTGCCAGGACTATTGCCAGAGCATTGAGATTAAACGAGGATCTTACAGAAGCTGCTGCTTTAGGGCATGATCTTGGGCATACTCCTTTTGGACATGCAGGGGAGCGGGCAATTAATTCTTATACTGGACATTTTAAACATAATGAACAGAGCCTTCGTCTCGTAGAATTGTATGGGCGGAAGGGGAAAGGGCTGAATCTGACCCGTGAAGTTCGTGATGCTATTGTGAACCATACAGGCAGTACGATGCCAAAGACGCTTGAAGGGCAAGTGGTGCGGCGTTGTGATCGTATCGCTTATCTGTGCCATGATTTCGATGATGGATGCAAAGTTGGCATCATCGGTCCTGAAAAATTGCCAGGTATCGTCGCTATGCGCTTAGGAACAGAACCAAGCCAGATATTGGATGTGCTTGTTCATAATATTGTGGAATTATCACTGAATCAGCCGCAAATTATTATTGATAAATATTATGAAGAAGCTGTTGAAGAATTTCGCAATTTTATGTTTGATTATATTTACTGTTCGCCCCAGCTGACGGTTGAACATAACAAGGCAGAACACGTTGTTAGGACTCTTATGGATTTATATATGGAGTCTCCGCAGCTGTTGCCAAGAGAATATGGGGAACTGGCAGATCGTTTCGGGTTGAAGCAGACTGTAGTCGATTTTGTGGGTGGACTGACAGATGCAGGAGCTGTGCAGCTATTTAATAAACATTACATTCCCATAATATAAACTTGTCGTAATGCTAAAATTATCTACCGTTAAAAAGAGGATTTTTTTGTTAAATATTGAATATAATAAATCAGATGGTATTCGAGGTGACAGGAGCAATAATTATGAGTGGTATGTTTGATGATTTTAAAGAGCAGGTTCGCTCCCAAGCTAATATCGTCGAGATAATTTCTGAATATGTACCGCTAAAAAAGCGCGGCGGCAGTTTTTGGGGCTGCTGCCCTTTCCACGGAGAAAAAACACCGTCCTTTTCCGTAACGCCGGACAAGAACTTTTTTTATTGTTATGGCTGTCATGTTGGCGGGGATGTTTTTACCTTTGTGATGAAAATGGAAAATTGCACGTTCCCAGAGGCTTTAAAGCTTCTGGCAAATAAATTGGGTATTGCTGTTCCTGAAAAGGAAAAGACTAAAGCTGAACTGGAACGTGAGAAACAGGCAAAACAGGTTATTGCCGCTAATGAACTGGCGACACGTTTTTTTCAGGCCTGTTTGACGAAGACTGATTATGGAATTAAAGCACAGGAGTATCTCACAGGACGCGGCATTACACCTGAGATTATCGAGCGGTTTTCAATCGGGGTGGCACTGCCGAACTATAACGCATTGCTTTCAGCACTTGGAAAACGTGGATGTAGTGCTGGACTGTTGGTGCAGGCCGGGCTGGCGGTAAACTATGACCGTGGGCCGATGGATAAGTTCCGTGGCAGAGTGATGATACCTATTCAGGATCCACGTGGTCATGTAGTTGGTTTCGGCGGTCGTATTTTAGAGCAAAATTCTCAACAGATGGCAAAATACATGAATACTGGTGAAACAGAGTGGTTTAACAAAAGAACTCTTCTGTTCGGGATGAATGTGGCTTTAAAGGAAATAAAGAAACGCAGGCAGGCCGTGATTGTTGAAGGTTATATGGATGCAATCAGTTTACATGCTGCTGGTATCGATTGGGCTGTTGCTTCAATGGGGACGGCTTTTGCGCAGGAGCAGGCTAAACTTTTAGCTCGTGCCGCTGATGAAGTAGTTTTTTCGTATGACAGCGACGCAGCTGGACAACGGGCCACTGTAAGGGCAGTAAGCATTGCTAAAGAAGCCGGGCTTAAAGTCAGAGTGCTCATAGTGCCTGATGGGAAAGATCCTGATGAATTTGTGCGTAAGCACGGTAAAGATGCTTATCTACGGCTGATTGAAACAGCTGTTTCAGGTATAGAATTTCAGATGCAGTATGTCATTTCTCAAAATAATGTTTCAAATTTAGCAGGAAAAGTTGAAGCTGTGTCGAATATACTACCATTCCTACTAGAGTGCAAAAATGAAATTGAGGTTGCACAGCATATCAAAACGCTGGCCCAACGTTTGACAATTGACGAAGGGCTCATCATGAGTGAATATCGTAAGCTAAGCCGTAAAAATGATCGTGGGGAAGCCGTGTCTAAATGGCAGATACAGCCCAACGTACTTTCAGCTGAAGATTTAGCAGAGCAGCTTTTGCTTTACGTTATTTTAAAAAATACCGATTTGGCGCTTGTTTACAGAGATAAAATTGATAGTGTCGGTTTTATGTCAAAATTTCGCGGAGAAATCTATGAAGGATTGCTGAAGCAGCTTGATGCCGGCAGTAAGAGTGCTGCTGATAAGCTTTTTACAGAACTGTCAAATGAAGCGTCCACGGAGCTGGCGCAGATTATGACAAAAGATCTTGCGGAAGAAAACGGTGAAAAACTAGTAGATGATTGCCTGCGGCAGATGCGCAGGGGCGCTTTGGAACGAAGCTATGAAGAGCACCGTCTGCGCGCCGACGAATATGAACGTTTGGGGGATGACCGCTTTTTGCAGGAACTTGCGGAAAGCCAGAAAATTAAAGATGAAATCAAAAAATTATATTAAAAAACAACAGCAGATATTAAGCAACGAAAGGAGGGAACACCATGGCTAATACTAAAATTTCTGCCGACCAGGTAGAGGAATTATTACTTAAAGGCAAATCTCACGGCGGTGTTCTCACTTATCGTGAAATTATGGATTCTATGCAAAACGTAGAAGATATGACTCCGGACGATATGGACAGTATGTATGAGTTGATTGCCCAAAAAGGCATCGACGTAGTCGACGAAAACAGCGATGATGATGTACTGCCGGTCAACGATGATGATACGGAAGAAATCAATGAAGCAGAGCTGGCTAATCTCAGTGTGCCTGAAGGGGTAAGCATTGACGATCCGGTCAGGATGTATCTTAAGGAGATCGGCCGTGTACCGCTTTTGATCGGCGAAGATGAAATCAAGCTTGCTAAACGTATGGATAAGGGAAAACAGGCCGAAAGGCTGATGAATTCGTCATTGCCTGCAGCTTTGGTTCCTGCTTACAGCGGTAAAGAAAAAACTGCTACTCTGATCAAAAAAATCAAGAAGCATTTGGAACAGGAACATAAAAGCTGTGAACTGCGCAATGTTGAAAAAGTGCTTGGAATTATTGCGAGGGCGGCTGCAGCGGGTACTCCCTGTACATTGTCTGAATATCAGGATCTTATTGTTGAGTTTACTAAAGATGAGCGTTTGCATTTACAACGTATGATGCAGGAACACAATGTGATGATCCCAGACTGTGATAAAATGGTAGTCGATCGTCAGACCAGTGATAAAGAAGTACATGCGCTGTTTGAGATCAAGACTTTACTTGACGAGATCAAGCGCCGCTTACCAGAAGAAAATGATGCTGCTGTTTTTGATAGCTATATGACGTTGGAAGAAGATTACGGAAAACTTTTGGAAGAAGTTTTTGAAGAAGGAGAAGCCGCAAAACGATGTTTATCGGAAGCTAATCTTCGTTTGGTTGTCAGCATTGCAAAACGTTATGTTGGCCGGGGAATGCTCTTTTTAGACCTTATTCAGGAAGGTAACCTTGGGCTTATCAAAGCAGTAGAAAAATTTGATTATAATAAAGGCTTTAAATTCAGTACTTATGCCACTTGGTGGATTCGTCAGGCTATTACACGCGCTATTGCTGACCAGGCCCGCACCATTCGTATACCTGTGCATATGGTTGAAACAATCAATAAATTGATTCGCGTATCACGTCAACTGCTGCAGGAACTTGGGCGGGAACCTATGCCGGAAGAGATTGCAAAGGAAATGGATACTACTGTTGATCGTGTTCGTGAGATTATGAAAATCGCACAGGAACCGGTATCATTGGAAACTCCTATCGGTGAAGAAGAAGATTCGCATTTGGGGGATTTTATTGAAGATCATGATGCACCGGCACCAGCTGATGCTGCTTCGTTCACTTTATTGCGTGAGCAGTTGGAAGAAGTCTTGGAAACACTGACTGTGCGTGAAAAGAAGGTTTTAGAACTGCGTTTTGGTTTGGAAGACGGGCGTTCACGTACCCTGGAAGAAGTAGGGCAGCATTTTGGTGTAACCAGAGAACGTATTCGTCAAATCGAGGCCAAAGCTTTACGTAAGCTGCGTCATCCAAGCCGCAGTAAACGGTTAAAAGACTTCTTGGAATAATCGGTTTAGCTTGACAACTCGACCAAATTTGTTTAGAATATTACTGTTGACCATTGAGACAACGCATGGTACTATGGGCCTATAGCTCAGTGGTAGAGCCACCGGCTCATAACCGGTTGGTCGCTGGTTCGAACCCAGCTGGGCCCACCAAATAAAAAGTAAGCCGCAACCTTTGGTTGCGGCTTTTTTGTGTATTTTTTAATATTTAACAGCTCTTGGATAGTATTACTGATTAATCAAGATGGGCTGCATTATGTTTGATAAAAGTTCCTTTGTCAAGTTCTTTAAAAGCCTCATTTAGCTCTTCGCGCGTATTCATCACAATTGGTCCACCCCAAGATACAGGTTCTTTTAAAGGCTTAGCAGAACAGAACATAAAACGTAATTGTTTATCTGATTCAGCACTGACAGATATTTCATCGCCCTCACTAAAGAGCACTGCAGTTTTTTCTGGAATATTGGTGCCGTCTATTATAGCATTGCCTTCAATCAAAAAGATAAAAACATTATCCTCAGTTTTAGTTGGCAGTGTGATTGACTTGCCTGCCTGTAGTTCTACATCATAGATAGTTGCCTTGATATGAGGTGGTTCAACACCTTTTATAGAGTCATATTCACCTGCAAGCACATGTATTATAGCATTATCTGTTTTTTTACTGCCTATCATATTTCCGGTAATGTCAAAATAGGTTGGATCAGTCATTTTTTCTTTTTGGGGCAGGTTCAGCCAAAGCTGTACGCCAAGCATATGTTTGCTGGCCTGGGGCATTTCCTGGTGCATGATACCACTGCCGGCAGTCATCCATTGGCTTTCGCCGCTGCGGATTGTTCCTTTATTGCCTAAACTATCCTGGTGTGTCATTTCGCCTTGAACAAGATAAGAAATAGTTTCAATACCTCTATGAGGATGGATTGGAAAACCCTTAATGTAGTCGGTAGGATTATGTGAGTCAAAAGAATCCAGCATTAAAAACGGGTCATAGTCCATTACTGTATCGTGGCCAAGTACACGGACCAGATGTACGCCTGCGCCATCAATTGTACGTTGTCCTGTAGTTAATTTTTTTATTTTTCTTGTAGTCATAAAAATCAGTCCTTTCTTGTAAAAAAATAGCTTCATAAGAATTCCAATGATTTTCTTGAAGTTTAATTTTACTTTCTGAATTAATCATATTAAAGAAATATGAATTAAGCAATGCTAAAAAACTTGAAAAAAAGTTTAAAATAATTGTTTTTAGAGGGAATGGCTTGTTTAGAAGCGTTATTACTCCTTATATCGAATCTAAAATGCTTTTTACTAATTGTTTCGATTATATTTTGGAAAATGTTGATAATAGTTACTTTTAGAAAATATTTTGAAAATAAAGTAAGAGGTTAACTTTATTGTCACACTTTTTTTAACGGATAGTGCTATAATTTACTACGTAAGACTGGAGGTTGATTATATGAGCAGTTTAAACAGGCAGTCTTTAGGTGAGGAAATAGCTAATGCCGTTTCACATGGCATCGGCGCACTGTTGGCTGTTCTTGGTACTGTTGTTTTGATCGTTTATGCATCCTATAACAGCAGTGTCAGCGGTATTGTCAGTGCGGCGATATATGGTTTTTGCCTGATTTTTCTTTATCTGATGTCTACAATATATCATGCTATAACAAACAGTACCGCGAAAAAGATTTTTCAGGTGCTTGATCATTGTTCGATTTTTCTTTTGATTTTAGGTAGTTATGTACCTATTTGTATTGTTTTATTACCGCCTGAGTTAGGTTGGAAGTTATTGGGGATAAATTTACTGCTGACAGTTGTAGGGATCACTCTCAATGCGATAAGTCTCAGCAGGTGGGAAAAACTGTCGTTGCTGATGTATGTGCTTATGGGATGGTCTGTTATTATTGCTTTGCCGTATTTGTGGAAAATGTTACCTGCAGATGGTCTAATGTTGTTAGTAAGTGGTGGATTAGCTTATACAATAGGAATTTTTTTCTATGCTGATAAAAAACATAAATTTATGCATTCAGTATGGCATTTATTTGTGATGACTGGCAGTGTTTTGCATTATTTTTTTGTGCTGTATTTTATTTTGTAAATAATAAAATAAAATACAGCACTAATATCAGGAGATGGTATAATAAAATCAGCGGGGTATAATATATTGGGGTGAAGATAATGAAGCAGCAGGATTATACTATAATTTTTGTAATTTTTCTTTATATTTTCGTGTTACGGCGTTTAAATTTCAATATCTCTGACAGCGGGGATATAGTAACGCTTTTATTATGTTTCTTTCTGGTATTTCGTAGTGCCTTTAGAATTTATAGTGATAAAAATAATTCGGATGAGAATCAAAAGTAAAATAAAAAGAATACCATATGGTATTCTTTTTATTTTATAATACAGAGGAATTTAGGCAAGGGTTACAATGTACTGGTTGTTGTTTGCGCTATCTTGAATATAAACATTTCGATTATTTATTCTAGCTAACGTCAAATTGTCGCCTACAGTAGGCGACAGTGTTCCAACCACCACCGTAAATGTGCATGGAACTCCGTTATTACCAGAAGTGTAGGTACCGCTATAAGTGTTGCTATTAAAGGTTAAAGTGTCCATAACTATCATCTTCTTTCTGTTATTATTGTAGAATAGGGAGATTTTACGATGGTGGAAGTAATAGAGTTAATGATATATGAAATGTTTGAATTGCCAGATAGTTATTAAATAACTGAGCATATGTAATAAGAAAGCACTGTATAATTTTAAGAAGAAATGTCGGTTTAGGAATAACTAAAAAATATCAATAAACCCCTGTCGTTTTAAAACGACAGGGGTTTATTGATATTTTTACTATATAAATTTTATTTTTGATCAGGGACTTTAAGTACAGCGCCTGTTGCTGCTGAAGAAACCAAGGCTGCATAGCGAGCTAAGTAACCGCTGGTTACTTTAGGAGACGGGCATATCCACGCTTCACGACGTCTGGACAGTTCTTCGTTAGAAACTTTAACATTAAGTGTGCGGTTGGGAATATCGATTTCGATGATATCACCGTTTTGTATAAGTGCAATATTACCGCCTTCACGTGCTTCAGGGGAAATATGACCGATGCAGGCCCCGCGGGTCGCACCGGAAAAACGCCCATCCGTAAGGAGTGCCACATCTTTATCAAGTCCCATACCGGCCAGTACTGATGTGGGATTGAGCATTTCGCGCATACCTGGTCCGCCTTTGGGTCCCTCATAACGAATGACTACGACATCTCCCTTTTCTATTTGTTTACCGCAGATTGCCGCAATAGCTTCATCTTCTGAATCGTAGACTTTAGCAGGGCCAGAATGTACAAGCATTTCTTCGGCGACGGCACTTTCTTTGACTACGCTGCAGTCGGGGGCGATATTGCCTTTGAGTACAGCAATGCCGCCTGTTTTGCGATAAGGATTCTCAACGCTGTGAATAACATCAGGACGGGTGATAACAGCATCAGCAAAATTTTCGCCCATAGTCTGACCTGTTACTGATTTTGCTTCCTTATGAATCAGGTCGAGTTTACTGAGTTCATGCATCACGGCATTGATTCCGCCAGCTTCATTAAGGTCAATGATATGATGGCTGCCACCAGGGCTAAGTTTAGTCAGATAAGGAGTTTTTTTGCTTATTTCATCAAATAATTCTAATGGTAATTCTAAGTCTGCTTCGTGGGCAATCGCGGGTAAATGTAAGGCAGTATTGGAAGAACCTCCGATTGCCATATCAACAGTTATGGCATTTTCGAAAGCGTCCATTGTCATAATATCACGCGGACACAGGTTTTGAGCAACAAGGTCCATGATTTTAGCACCTGCACGTTTGGCAAGAGCGATACGGGCACCCTGGTAAGCTGCTGGTATAGTACCGTTACCGGGTAAGCCCATACCAAGTACTTCAGTAAGGCAGTTCATAGTGTTAGCAGTGAACAGACCAGAACAGCTGCCGCAGCCTGGGCATGCGGCATGTTCGATGATGCTGAGTTCTGTTTTGTCGATTTTTCCTGCTTCAAAACGACCGGCGGCTTCAAAAACAGTGGAAACACTGATGTCGGTTCCGTTAAGACGTCCGGGAAGCATAGGCCCGCCGCTGACAACGATTGCGGGAATATTAAGACGTGCGGCTGCCATAAGCATACCCGGCACGATTTTATCACAGTTAGGAATGAGTACAAGACCGTCGAACGCGTGACCGTTAGCTACAGCTTCAATACTGTCGGCTACAAGTTCGCGGCTGGCGAGAGGATATTTCATACCGTTATGGCCCATGGCAATGCCATCGCAGATACCGATTGCAGGGAATTCGATCGGAGTTCCGCCAGCAGCTAAAATACCATGTTTAACAGCTTTGGCAATCTGGTCGAGGTGCATATGTCCGGGGATTATTTCGTTTTGGGCGTTAACTACGCCGATAAGCGGTTTTTTTAAGTCTTCTTCGGTGTAACCCATCGCATAAAATAAAGAGCGGTGAGCTGCTCTGGTTGAACCAAGCTTTACTTCTTCACTACGCATAATTTTAATAACCTCTTTCCCTTAAATGTCTCTTTTATCTGTCTGTCTATCCAAGTATAAGGATATTAAAAAAATTTTACGGTATTTTACGAAAAATGTCAATTTAACAGATAATTGTGTAAGCCATGATTTCACCGTTTTTTTACAGGATAAGGGACTTTTTAGGTAGCCAAGGAACAGAAGATTATTATATAATATAAAAGCAACAGGTTTACATAATAAAATTTAAGTTAAGAGGTGTGATATATGAAAACAAAGATCACTGAGCTTTTAGGAATCAAGTATCCTATCATTCAGGGTGGCATGGCCTGGACTTCAGATGCAAATCTGGCAGCTGCTGTTTCCAATGCCGGCGGCGCTGGTATTATTGCTACAGGTGGCCGCACTGTAGAGTGGACCCGCGATGAAATCCGAAAAGCCAAAGATTTGACCGCTAAACCTTTCGGCGTCAATATCATGCTGATGGCTCCTAATATTGCAGAGATTATTGATGTGGTTTGTGAAGAAAAAGTTGCCTTTGTAACTTTGGGCGCTGGCAATCCTGTTCCTCATATCGAAAAATTTCATGCTGCAGAAATTAAAGTTATTCCTGTAGTTCCAAGTGTCAAATTGGCAAAGCGTGTTGAAGAAGCAGGTGTTGATGCCATGGTCATCGAAGGTATGGAGGGTGGCGGGCATATAGGTCAGCAAACTACTATGGCTTTAATGACAAACGTACTGCCGCTAATCAAAAAAGTACCGGTTTTGGTAGCAGGTGGTATTTCAGATGGACGTGGAATTGCGGCAGCGCTTATGATGGGGGCTGACGGTGTACAGATGGGATCACGTTTTATTCTGACGGACGAATGTCCTACCCATCCTAAAGCTAAAGAAGCCATTATTAAGGCTACTGATACTGATTCTGCTGTAACTGGTTTTTCGCGCAATAATGCTGTGCGTTGCCTGAAAAATGAGTTTACCAAAGAATATTTAGAAAAAGAATGCAGCGGTGCGCCGCAGCAGGAATTAAACGATTTTGCTACGGGAACTAACCGTTTGGGTGCGGTGGAAGGCGATATTGTCCACGGAGCTGTTTTAGTAGGGCAAAGTCTGAACGTTTTAAACGACATTCTGCCTTGTGCTGAAGTGATGGAAAGATTGATAGCTGAAGCAAGAGATACTTTAGCTAATGCGAAAAATATTGTGCTGTAAGCATAGTGGTCAATTGAAAACGCAGCCGGGGATGACTTCGGCTGCGTTTTATATATCTTAATGTTAAATAGTGGCATCGAAAATAGTTTGAATAAATAATGGCTCTATAGTATAATATTATGGTAAAAATATCTTGCGATTTGTAAGGTTTAAAGATTTAGGGGGAATATGACAATGTCCGGACATTCGAAATGGGCAAACATCAAACACAAAAAGGGTAAAGCTGACGCAGCACGCGGTCAGATTACTACCAAAATCGGCCGCGAGATTACGATTGCGGTAAGAATGGGTGGCCCTGACCCTACCGGCAATATGAAATTGAAATTGGCTTTATCAAAAGCTAAGGCCAATAATGTTCCTAAAGATAACATTCAGCGCGCTATCCAAAAAGGGCAGGGTGCTGCAGATGCTTCTAATTATGAGGAAATTACTTACGAAGGTTATGGTCCTGCTGGTGTTGCTGTAATGGTAAGCACTTTGACTGATAACCGTAACCGTACTGCTGCCGATGTTCGTCACGTATTTTCTAAATACGGTGGGAACATGGGCGAGACTGGTTGTGTAAATTGGATGTTCAAACGCAAAGGCGTTTTTAGTATCGACAGTGAAGCCGGCTATACGGAAGATGATTTGATGTTGATAGCGTTAGAGGCAGGTGCTGAAGATGTTAAAGCTGAGGAAGAAGGTTTTGAGATAGTTACCGAGCCTGAGGATTTTGATGCTGTTGAAAAAGCTCTTGCTGATAATAATATCGAAGTCATGATGTCTGAGATCGCAATGCTCCCTGACACAATGGCAGAACTGTCTGACGAAGACGTTGTTAAAGTCAGGAAAATGCTTGAGGCATTGGAGGACTTAGACGATGTGCAGGATGTTTATACAAACGCAGACCTGCCGGAAGAAGACGAAGAATAAATTGTGCGACAGGCAGGCTCACCAAGGCCTGCCTGCTTTCTATCATAATCAGGAGGGAGCACGAAGAGATGCTGGCAATTGGAATTGACCCTGGTACTGCTATCTGCGGCTTTGGCCTGGTGGAAATGGTAGGGAATAAACTGACTCCTATCCATTATGGAGCTGTGTTTACGGATAAGGATATGCTGCCTGAACTCAGGTTGAAAAAAATCTACGATGAACTGAGCGTCTTATTGGATGAATATCGTCCGGATGTGATGAGTGTGGAACAATTGTTTTTTAACCGCAATGTAACGACAGCAATAAGCGTTGGTCAGGCTCGCGGTGTGGCACTTTTGACAGCAGCTAACCGCGGTATCCAGATCACGGAATTTACACCGATGCAGATCAAGCAGGCTGTTGTAGGTTATGGCGGCGCTAACAAAGAGCAGGTGACTTTTATGGTGCAGAAGCTCTTGAATATTCGTACAAAACCTAAACCAGATGATGTCGCTGATGCTTTGGCAGTGGCGATTTGCGGATTGCATACGGCAGCGACAAGACGATGGCAGGAGTTGAAGTAAATGATTGGATCAATTAAAGGAAAGGTGGCCTATCTGGCAAATGAATATTGTTTGTTGGAAACTAACAGCGGTGTTGGCTACAGGGTCTTTATGCCTGCGGCTCATTTGGGACAACTTGCTGTAGGAATGGAAGCTAGAGTGCACACTTATATGGCTGTGCGCGAGGATGCTATTTTACTGTTTGGCTTTCTGAATCAGGAATACTATAATTTATTTTTACTTCTTCTTGGGGTCAGCGGTGTTGGTCCTAAGGTTGCATTAGGCATTTTGTCTGCCGTTAAGCCGGATGATTTTTATCTGGCAGTGCAAAGCCGTGACCTTAAGGTTTTAACAAAGTTGCCAGGGATTGGTAAAAAGACCGCTGAACGGTTACTTTTAGAATTAAAAGATAAAGTAGGCGGTATAGGCGGTGACAGCGACAGCGGTTTTGCCGATACTGCATTTGGCGGCGGTAGTGCTGCTGTGGATGAAGCTATTGAAGCATTGTGTGCTTTAGGATACTCTAATTCGGAAATCATGCCTGCTTTAAAACAGATTCCGAATTATGCAGAACTTAGCAGTGAGGTAATTATTAAGCAGGCTCTCAAATTGTTTGCCGGGAGGAAATAATGCAGCCGGAAGAAAGAATTATTACCGGACAGGAGCAGGACGCCGATGTATGGCAATACAGCCTGCGTCCTCGCCGCCTGGCCGAATATATCGGGCAGAATCAGGTAAAACAGAATATGGAAGTATTCATCAAGGCTGCTGCCGACAGGAAAGAAGCGCTAGATCATGTGCTTTTATTTGGGCCGCCTGGTCTGGGGAAAACCACATTAGCAAATATTATTGCCAATGAATTGAATGTTAATATTCGTGTTACGTCAGGCCCTGCTATTGAACGACAGGGTGATCTGGCAGCGATTTTGACTAATTTAGGTGATAATGACGTGCTTTTTATTGACGAGATTCACCGCTTATCCAAAACAGTGGAAGAAATCTTGTACTCAGCCATGGAAGATTATGCTTTGGATATCATTATCGGTAAAGGCCCGAGTGCGCGCAGCGTGCGGTTAGATTTGCCAAAATTTACGCTTATTGGTGCTACGACACGTTTAGGAGCCATTGCGGCTCCTTTACGTGATCGGTTTGGTGTACAGTGCCGGTTGGAATTTTATAAGCCTGATGAATTACAGTTTATTATTACACGTGCTGCTGAGATTTTAGGTGTTGAGATCGCTGCTGACGGAGCAGAGGAAATTGCACGCCGCAGTCGCGGAACTCCGCGTGTAGCGAATCGTTTGTTAAAGCGCGTGCGCGATTTTGCACAGGTGTCAGGTGCTGCGGTTATTACTGGACAAATGGCAGATGAAGCTTTAGCACGCTTAGAGGTTGATCGTTATGGCCTTGACCGCAATGATCGACGCATTCTTCAAACGATTGTTAAAACATTTTGCGGTGGACCTGTTGGTATTGAAACCATTGCGGCTGCAGTAAGTGAGGAAACAGATACTATTGAGGATGTAATTGAGCCATATCTTATGCAATTGGGGCTGCTTCAGCGTACACCGCGGGGGCGGATTGCCACACGTGAAACGTATCGTTATTTGGGAGTGCCTTTCCCGGAAAAGGGATGATGTGATGAAACTGCTATTGCACGCCTGCTGCGGACCTTGTGCATGCTATCCTGCAGAGAAGCTGTTGGTTGACGGCAAGGCTTTTGATATTTTGTATTTTAATCCAAATATCCATCCATATAAGGAATTTAAACGGCGATTAAATGCTTTACGAGAGTTATGCGAGAAAAAACGTTATAAGCTGATTGTAGATAAAAGCTACCCTCTGGAAACTTGTGTGCAAGGGATGCTGGATGAACCTGTAATACGCTGCGCTTACTGCTACAGAGTGCGTATGCGTTATGCAGCTCAGTATGCCAAAGAAAATGGTTATGATGCTTTCTCAACGACTTTATTAGTCAGTCCTTATCAGAAGCATGAACTGATCATACAAATGGCTGAAGAAGCTGGGAAGGAATTTGATATCCCGTTTTACTATGAGGATTTTCGCAAAGGTTATCAGCGTGGTGTTGATATAAGCCTAGAGCTGGAGTTATATCGTCAGCCATACTGTGGCTGCGTATTCAGTGAAAGGGACCGTTATGAGAAGAAGCCTAAGGTAAAGTTAGACTAGTTTTAGAGAAGGGGGCGTCCTCATGAAAAAACTGCTGCTGCTTGTCGCATGGGTATTCTGTATCAATTGTGGCATAGTAATGGCTTCATCGCCTGATATTGCTGTTGCTGTCGTACATGGTCAGTTTGCAGCTGAGCTTAGCTGTGAGGATGAACTGATGGTAAGAGTACCGGATACCGGAGAGGAAATGGTTTTGAAACCGGATAGGTATTTTGTAAATGCTGAGGGTGGTACTGTCAATTTGGGTGCGCAGAAGTTTGGCGCCAAAACGTTACGTTTTGTGGTAAAAGAAAATGGCAAGCCCATTGAAGTAAATAAAAAAGCTTACCGTGGCAGCTTTGAGGTACGTATTTCCGCTGACGGAAAGACTTTAGATGTGGTCAATGTACTGCCGTTAGAGCAGTATTTATATAGTGTTGTGGGCGAAGAAATACCTGTGATTTTCCCTGATGAGGCAATTAAGGCCCAGGCTGTAGCAGCAAGGTCGCTGGCTTATAACAGGCTTGGAAACCGCAGTCGTTTAGGTTATGATCTGAAAGCCAGTGAAGAAGGGCAGGATTATTATGGACTGACAACAGAAAAGCAGGCTATTAATAAACTGGTCGATGTCACAGCGGGAATGGTAGTCACTTATAACGGGCAGCCAATTGAAGCTGTTTATCACCAAAGTGGTGGCGGGCAGACGGAAAACAGCCGCGATGTGTGGGGCAGATATGTACCTTATCTGCGCAGTGTGAAGGATTACGACTGGGATGCACCTATGTATAACTGGGAAAAAGCTTTGCCTGCAAGTGAGATCGAACGACGTTTATCGACGCGTGGATATGCTGTCGGCAAACTTGAAAGCATACGTTTATCACCGCTGGAAGGCAGTAGCAAAATGTTTGGAAATGATCGCACTGCCAGCGGACGGGTGCAGGAAATGCTGTTCAGCGGCAGCGGCGGGACATTTCTTTTTACAGGACAGCAGGTGCAGGAAATATTAGGGCTCAACAGTACTTTTTTTGAAGTGGAAGTCAACCGTCCTGTACCAAATTCTATTGAGATTCCTATTGAAAATCCTTATGGAATAGAAATCGGCAGGAAGGAAGTCCCGATAAAAGTCAGCGAACGTAGTATTAGTTTTAAAGATATTTTAAAGGATCTGCATTTTGTCAGCGGTGAAAAAGGTGAGATGGTAACTTTTAAAGGCCGTGGGCAGGGGTCCGGACTGGGGCTTTCCCAGTGGGGAGCACGTGGGATGGCAAATAGTGCGCCGCCACGCAGCAGGGACTATTATAAAGAAATTTTAACTCATTATTATACAGATACCAGGGTTGAAAAAATTTACTGAAACCGGAGATTAAGATGCAGGTAAAAGATTTTACTTATGAATTGCCGCAGGAATTGATTGCGCAGTATCCGTTGGAACCGCGCGATCACTCAAGATTGCTTGTTGTAGATAAAAATACGGGAACAATAGAACACAGATATTTTTATGATTTATGTGAATATTTGCGGCATGATGATTTACTGGTTTTTAATGATACACGTGTTATTCCGGCACGTCTGCATGGCGTGAAGGATACTGGTGCAAGAGTTGAGGTATTTTTGCTGACTCGTTTAAACAGTACGGATTGGGAAGTTTTGGTTAAACCTGGTCGCAAACTGCGCGTTGGGGCAAAAATAAAATTTAGTGATGATTTGTCCTGTGATATTATTGCTGATACGGATTTTGGCGGAAGAATAGCGCGTTTTTATTATAATGGCGTATTCGAAGAGATTTTGGATCGTTTGGGTGAAACGCCGCTGCCTCCGTATATTACGGCACCACTGGAAGATAAGGAACGTTATCAAACAGTCTATTCAAGAGAGAATGGCAGTGCTGCAGCACCAACTGCCGGATTGCATTTTACCAAAGAACTTTTGCAAAAGATTAGGGATATTGGCTGCGAAGAGGTTTTTGTAACACTGCATGTTGGTCTTGGCACTTTTCGCCCTGTCAGTGTTGATGACATCAAAGATCATGTGATGCACAGAGAGTTTTACTCTGTTTCACCTGAAGCGGCTGAAGCTATTAATAAGGCTAAAGCTGAAGGTCGGCGTATCGTTGCTGTAGGAACTACTGCGGTACGTACTTTAGAAGCTGCGGGTGAAAGTGGTGTGATTAAAGCTGGCGGGAACTGGACAAATATCTTTATTTATCCTGGATATCGCTTTCGACTGGTAAATTCATTGATAACTAATTTTCATTTGCCGCAGAGCACGCTTTTGATGTTGGTATCAGCCCTGTCAACACGTGAGATTATGCTGTCGACTTATGCTGAAGCTGTACGCGAACATTATCGTTTCTTTTCTTTTGGTGACGCTATGTTTATTACTGATTTGAATAAATAATTTTTAGGAGAATTTATGCACGCAGTTACATATGAATTAATAAAAGAGTGCAGTCGGAGCGGCGCGCGATTAGGTAAATTACATACTCCGCACGGAACTTTTGATACGCCGATGTTTATGCCTGTTGGAACACAGGCGACCGTAAAAACATTAGCGCCAGAAGAATTATATGCTATGGGCAGTCAGGTTATTTTGTCTAACACTTATCATTTGTTTTTACGGCCTGGCCACGAATTGGTCAAGAAAGCCGGAGGTTTGCATAATTTTATGCGTTATGACCGGGGGATGCTGACAGACAGCGGTGGATTTCAGGTTTTCAGTTTGGGAGCCATGAGAAAAATCAAAGAAGAAGGTGTGACATTCAGGTCGCATATTGACGGTTCAAAAAAATTTCTGTCGCCAGAGATAGCCACAGAAGTACAGGAAGCATTAGGCGCCGATATCGCAATGGCTTTTGATGAATGCATTCCTTATCCGGCTGATTTTGATTATGCAAAAGAATCAACTCTGAGAACTACGCGTTGGGCCAAACGCTGTTTAGATATACATACCCGTGAAGACCAATCTATGTTTGGCATTGTTCAGGGTGGAATGTATCCGGAACTTCGAAAAATGAGTGCTGATCAGCTGACGGAAATGGATTTTGCTGGTTATGGAATCGGTGGACTGAGTGTTGGTGAACCTAAGCCGCTGATGTATGACATTTTAAACCAAACAACTGAGCATATGCCAAAGAATAAAGCCCGTTATCTAATGGGAGTTGGAACCCCAGACTGTATAGTAGAGGCAGTAAACCTGGGTGTCGATATGTTTGACTGTGTATTTCCAACAAGGGTAGCGCGTAACGGTACAGCAATGATCCCAGAAGGACGGCTGGTTGTACGGAATGCAGCATATGCTGAGGATTTTCGTCCTATTGATGAACGCTGCGGCTGTTATACTTGCCGTAATTTTTCACGGGCCTATATCAGGCATCTGTTTAAGGCAGAAGAGTTGTTTGCTCTGAGGCTGCTTACGATTCACAATCTACATTTTCTGCTTGATTTTACAAAGCAGATTCGTTCTGCTATTGCCAGTGATACTTTCCCTGAGCTGCGCGAAAGATTTTTAGAAAATTATCGAGGCTAAAACAGGATTTTTCGTTTTTATGGCGAATATAATCCCAGATAAGGGAGAATTATGAAGGAGGTGTTCCCATGCAAGGTGGAGATACTATGGCGATGATCAATGCGATCTGGCCGTTTATCTTAATGGGCGGTATCTTTTATTTTATGCTGTATCGTCCTCAGAAACAAGAACAACAAAAACGTCAGAGAATGCTTGATTCTTTGAAAAAAGGCGATAAAGTAGTGACTATTGGCGGTATGTTTGGTGTGATTACCGCTATCAGTGAAAAAAAGGTTACCTTGAAGCTGGCTGAAGACGTGGAAGTTGATTTTGCACGTTCCGCTATCAGTGCTTTTCAAGATCCCGTTAAGCAGGAAATGGCAGAAAAATAATGAAGAAACAACAATTGCGCAAGGAGTTAAAATCTTTGCGCAATCAGCTTTCTAGGGATCAGCTTGACCGCTGGAGCAAAGAAATCTGTGCAAATATTATGCTTTCGCCACAATATCGTCAGGCTGACGTCATTTTTGGTTATCTGGCATTCGGAAACGAACCGAATATAGACATTGTTTTAGAGCAGGCTAGACTCGCTGGTAAAACGGTTTGTGTTCCGCAGATAATTTCAGAAACAGAGATTTGTGCGGTGCGGTTTGAAGGTTTTGGCCAGTTATCACTTGACCGTTACGGAATCCGCAGTGTTAGTGGTACAGATGTTGTGATAAATCCACATGAAATAGCTTTGGTATTGGTACCTGGAGTTGGGTTTGCTAAAAATGGCAACCGAATAGGCATGGGTGCAGGTTATTATGACCGCTTCTTGACACAGGTTGATAAAGCTGTGCTGATGGGTGTGACTTATAATGCCCTGTTATGCAGTAAAATACCAGTAGATTATTATGATAAACCGGTGCAGTATCTGGTTACTGAAACAAACGTTACTCTTTGTGAGTAGCTTGTTTATAAAAGTTTTGATGAACTTACTAAAGGGGGCAGCTAATTTTGAGATGGAATGAATTAGGCAAATTCTTGATTATCTCGTTGGCGATAATCGGGGGTTTCTGTGTTTATATTTCGCCTTTGTCAAATTCCATTAAACAGGGACTTGATCTGCAGGGTGGTACACATGTTGTGCTTCAGGCTGTTGATACACCTGAGTTAAAGGTTGATGATGATGCAGTTAATCGTTCAGTGAAAATTATTGAACGCCGTGTTAATGAACTTGGATTGACCGAACCGGTTATACAGCGTCAGGGTAAGGATCGTATTATTGTTGAGCTTCCTGGAGTTAAAGATCCTGATAAAGCGATTGCGATGCTCGGACGTACCGCACTTTTGGAATTTAAAGATGTCAGCGGGAAAACTGTTCTGACAGGTAAAGACTTAAAGGATGCTAAAGCGCAAATTTCTCAGGGCAACCAGTCTGTTGTCGGTTTGGAGTTCAGTGATGAAGGCGGCAAAAAGTTTGCTGATCTTACCGCACGTAACATAGGTAAACCGATCGCTATTGTGTTAGATGGTGAAGTGCTTACCAATCCTGTAGTACAGGAAGCTATAACTGGCGGCAGAGCTCAAATCTCAGGATCACGTACTATGGAAGAGGCTGAGCATTTGGCTATTTTACTGCGTAGCGGTTCTTTGCCTGTGAAAATTGAGGTTATGGAAAATCGGACTGTTGGACCTACATTAGGTCAGGATTCTAAAGAAAAAAGTATTAAAGCTTTTGGAATCGGTGTTATCGGTGTTTTTGTATTTATGATTCTGTTTTACCGTTTATCAGGTATTGTAGCTTGTATTGCATTACTGCTTTATGTAATGATGCTGCTTTTAGTGATGCGGTATCTGAATGCGACGCTGACTCTGCCTGGTATAGCTGGTATCATCCTGTCTATTGGCATGGCAGTAGATGCTAATGTCTTGATTTTTGAACGATTTAAAGAAGAAATTCGCAATGGTAAAACTTTACGTTCAGCAATGGATGCAGGATTTAATCGTGCGTTTGTAACTATTTTTGACTCTAACGTAACGACTTTAATGGCTGCCGTTATTCTTTTCTATCTTGGTACTGGACCGATTAAAGGCTTTGCAGTAACATTGGCTATTGGTGTTATTTTGAGTATGTTCTCGGCTATTACTGTGACTAAATTTTTGCTGCGCTTTTTGATTTCAAGCAATTTCACTAAAAATCCAGCTTTCTTTGGCGTTTCTGCTCCGAAGGAGGTGAATAAATAATGTTTTCGATCGTAAAGAATTATAAAATTTTCTTTTCCATCACCATTATTTTTCTGTTGATCGGCTTTGGTTCTATTGTTACCCGTGGTTTTAATCTTGGAATTGATTTTACAGGCGGCAGTATTGTTGATTTGACTTTTGAAAATCCAGTCAATGTGGCACAGGTTCGGGATGTCCTGAAAGAACATGATATGGGCAATAGTATCATCCAACTGGAAAACAGTGATGGCAAAACTGAAGCCAACAGTGTATTGATTCGTACTGGTGTTGTGGAGGATACTGAATTAAGAGCTACGATGAATGATCTGCAAAGCAAGCTTGGCAATTATCAGATACAGCGTGTTGAGCAGGTTGGCGCTACAATCGGTTCAGAACTGGTACAGCAGGCGGCTATGGCAATAGTTCTTTCCTGGGTATTGATGATTGCTTATATTACCTTTAGGTTTGAGTTTAAATTTGCAATAGCGGCAATTATAGCACTTATTATTGATGTTTTGGTAGTATTGAGTTATTTCTCATTGTTCCAAATGGAAATGGATTCTTCGTTTGTTGCAGCACTGCTGACGGTAGTCGGTTATTCTGTTAACGGTACGATCGTTATTTTTGACCGTATTCGTGAAAATCTGAAAATACATCGACGCAGTGAAAGCCTGGGCGAGATGGTCGATAACAGCATTTGGCAGTGTATGACGAGGACAATTTATACTGTGGCAACATCATTGTTTGCTATAGTGTCAATCTTCCTTTTTGGCGGAGAGACTATACATAATTTTTCTTTCGCTATGCTGGTAGGTTTTGCCAGTGGTGCCTATACTTCGATTTTTCTGGCTGGTCCGATGTGGATGTTCTTGAAAAATAAGAAAATTGGCATTTGATGAGTAAATAAAATCCCCTGTGCAAAGCACAGGGGATTTTTCATTTATCTGTGAATAGTATTGTACTGATACAAAAATGAGATCTTTTTTCATAAAAATGCTTGATAGTACCCAGAAATAGATTTCGTTTTTTTGAAGCGTCTATTTAAATAGAGCGAAATAACCGTTGATAAAAATTCCAAGAACGATCAGAGGCAAAATATAAGTGACATAAAACCGCATCCATTTAGGAAATTTAAGACCGTTGCCGGTATCAGCTTCTTTGATAAAATTGTTCCAGCCCCAGCCATAACGCTGTGTGCAAAATAGCAGATAAACGAGGCTGCCTAATGGCAGTAGATTGTTGCTGATAAAGAAATCTTCTAAATCAAGGATACAGCTTCCAGGACCTAACGGCTGGATATGGCTCCAGACATTGAAACCAAGTATACAGGGCATAGAAAGCATTGTTATCAGCACTATATTGATATAAATAGTTTTACTGCGGCTCCAGCCAGTAAGATCGCGGATGCAGGCAGTTATATTTTCAAAGACTGCAATAACAGTAGAATAAGAGGCAAATATCATGAAGAGGAAGAATAATGCTCCCCAAAATTGACCCCATGGCATTGCGTTAAAAACGTTAGGTAAAGTTACAAAAAGGAGGTTAGGTCCGCTGTCCGGATTAACACCAAAACTAAAGCAGGCTGGAAAAATGATCAAGCCTGAAATAAGTGCTACGGCTGTATCCAAAATAGTGATAAATACTGCCTCGCCTGTTAGAGAACGTTCTTTGGCAATATAGCTTCCGAAGATAGCCAGAGCACCTATACCAAGGCTGAGTGTAAAGAAAGCCTGTCCCATAGCGGCGAAAATAACTTCGGAAACACCTTTTTCAAAGACTTTATTGAAATCAGGATAGAGGTAATATTTAAGACCAGCTTCCGCTCCTGGTAAGAACATGGAGTTTGCAGCTAAGGCTAACATGAGGATGAGCAGGCATAACATCATTGTTTTTGTGATTTTTTCTACACCGGCCTGTAAACCTAAAAGACAAACACCAAAACAAACCAGGACTGTCAGGACCATATTGAAAGTCATAGTCAGCGGATCACCAAGCAGGCTACCAAAAAGAGCGCCTACACCCTTAGCATCAAGCCCTGCGAAGTCACCAACAGCCATTTTATAAAAATAATACAGCATCCAACCAGCAACTGTTGTGTAGAACATCATCAGGATATAGTTGCCGGCAATAGCTCCGTATTTATAAAGGTGCCATTTAGTTCCTTTGGGTTCTAAAACATCAAATGAAAGTGCAGCGCTACGGCAGCTGGCACGGCCTACTGAAAATTCTGCTACCATGATAGGCAATCCTAGAATGAGCAGGAAAAATAGATAGATAAGTACGAAAGAGGCGCCTCCGTACATGCCTGTAATAAATGGAAAACGCCATACGTTACCAAGGCCGATAGCACAGCCTGCAGAAATAAGGATAAAGCCAAGTCGGGATGAGAAATTTTCACGTTCCATAGTAATAAAAGTCCTTTCACTCTGCATACACAGCATATGATAAAATAATAATTATAGTAAAAACAATTATACAAAAGAATCTGATTTTTGTAAATTGTTTGTGAACTTAGAATGAAATGAAAGTAAAAAGCATCTTGAATTTTCAAGATGCTTTTTTTGTAGAGGTAGTTCGTTTTCCTGTTAATAATAAACCTAACCAAGGAAGTTTACCTCCTAATTTAGTTATGATAATACTTGAGAGTACAGATAAAGTGACAAGAAGACAGTAGATCAAAAGAATTTTTTTGCTGGTCATAACAATTCCGCCAACGTGACAAAGCCTGCTGATGATATCCATCCAAAAGGGATGGATAAGATAAACAATAAGCGAGTTTACTGATAAGAGATGAATAAACTTTCTGATAGGATTCGAAAGACTTATTTTGGCAAAGACTGCACAGAAAAAAATCAGAGAACCTATTGTGTAAAGGAACCCCTGCAGACTTAATTGCTGAAGAGTGTTTACCAGAATGATCAGACTGGAATTATGATAAAAATAATAATAGTAATAACTGCCCCCGATAAACAAGAGCGTAAAGATGTAGAAGACACTTACTTTTGTGAAATGTCTGATAATAAATTTTATAAAAGTATTATAATAAACTGCTGCCAGGCCGCCTGACATAAAAATAAATAAATAATGCAGAGGCAGGTAATTTAGACGATAGTTAAAAAGGTTTTGTAAAAATACTGGTAAGTCAGTACTTTTAAGATTGGGATGACAGGTCCAGTAGTTGAAGACGATCTGCAGTAAGAACAGCAGCATAAAACCAAGTTTAAGACTGCTGTTTTGGAAAAAAGAAAATAATTTATGCCATAATGGGAAAGTAAAATAAAACCATAGCAGTATGACCATAAAATATAAGTGGTAGCAGGCTAAACCATAAAAGAGCAGGAAAAGGATATTTGCTGGCTGCCAGTTTATACATCCTGGCATAACAGCAGAAAAGTAAAGCAGATAAAACAGTGACCAGATAACATAGGGAAGTCCGACACTTTGCAGCCGTTTTTTTAAAAAAGGCAGATAAGCTATAGTAGTTTCTGGTCGGTATTGGCAGAATAAACCATAACCGGAGATAAAAAAGAATGCGGGAACACTATAGCGTGAAAGTATTTCCAGCAGCATATATAAGAAACTATTGGGATAAGGTGCTTCTAGGACAAAAGAACCAACGTGGATACCGATGACTCCAAGCATACAGATACCGCGCAGGTCGTCAATTATTTGATTGCGTTCCGGCATAAGATACTCCTTTTGAAAGTAGATTTATTGATTTATATATTATACTCTAAGCCTGCAGGGATGGCAAAGGAAAGTATGAACAAATAAAAAAACAGACTCGTAAGAGTCTGTTTTTAGGAGGTTATAAAACAATGTTTAAGGATTAACTGTTGCGCGGTAAACCTGTTTGCCATCTTTAAATCCAACTATAACAGCACTTTTTACTGCATCGTGGGAAGCGTCTAAAGAGGTTTTGCCTGTTACTGCCTGAAAATCTTTGGTAGCAGCTAATGCTTCTGCTACTTTTGCTGATTCATAGACACCTGCGCGTTTGATGCTGTCGGCTAAAAGCATGGCTCCATCATAGCCAAGCACTGCGGGCGCGTCAGGTTTTTGCTTATAAGTTTTAGCATAAGTATCTACGAAAGCTTTGGAAGCTTCATTGGTAGAATCCGGGCTGTAATGGTTTGTGAAATAGGTATTGTTAAGAGATGATGCACCTGCTATTTCGACTAATTTAGGACTATCCCAGCCGTCACCGCCGATAATAGGAACAGTAATACCTAGTTCACGGGCTTGCTTGCATATTTTACCTACTTCTTCATAATAACCAGGTACATAAATTACTTCAGGCTTTGCCGCAGCTATTTTTGTCAAAACAGCTTTAAAGTCCGAATCTTTTTGCAGATATGATTCTTCAATGACAACTGTACCGCCTTTTTCTGTATAAGCTTTTTTGAAAAATTCAGCCAGACCTTTGGCATAGTCACTGCTGTTATCAATGTAAACAGCAGCTTTTTGGAGCTTCAGTTCATTTAAAATAAAATTAGCACCGACAGTACCCTGAAACGGATCGATGAAGCAAACTCTGAAGGTATTTGGTTTTACCTTACCTGTTTTTTCATCTAAGGTTACTTTTGGATTAGTGGCTCCAACTGCAAGAAAAGGAACCTTAGCGGCTTCACTTACGTTAGAGGCAGCTATGGCACTGGAACTGGCAAATAATCCCATAACAACGGGAGCTTTATCCTGATTGACCAGTTTACTCATTGCATTAGCAGCTTCTGCAGGTTCAGATTTATTATCGGCAACGACCAGTTCAATTTTTTTGCCAAGCAGACCACCGGTATCATTTAGCTGCTGTACGGCAAGTTTGATTCCATTTGTAATGGATGTTCCGTAAGTAGCGTTATTACCTGTCAGCTCAGCAACAACGCCTATTTTAATAGTGTCTGCTTTCTTGTCGCTGCCTGTACTGCAGCCGCTGACTAAAACTGACATGGTTATAAGGGCACCGCCTATGGCCAGAGCCAGTTTTTTCTTAGTAAATTTCATGATAAATCCCCCTCATAAATAAATTAATAATTACGAAGAACAACAAGGTATTGTACTGGAGAGAAAAAGTCGAATTAAAAGCTTTGACTTCTCGAAGCTGCAGTACTGGAAAACAGTACGATAAAAGTACCTTGATACTATTCTATGAGATAATTGTACTTTGCAAAAAAGCAAAAAGCAAGAAAAACTTGATAAAGTATAAAAAATGAAGAAAAGTGTAAACAAAGGTATAGTTTCCATATCAGAATAGTATAATGAATTACCAGATTTACGGCAGGATTTAAATATTTAACAGCGAATTAAGATTTATAAAACAATATATATTCAAAGATGAAAGCAATATTTTAACAAGGGTGTGGAAGGTATGCAGTTAACAACAGTACAACTTGTGAGTATAGTTATAACACTGGTTTTAACGATTTTGCCAGGTATATATGCCGGTCGTAAAATAAAATCTGCTGATGACTATGCCTTAGGTGGACGCAGTGCCGGGATTGGTATGGTCGCAGGCAGTATTATAGGAACTATTGTTGGCGGTGCTGCTACCATAGGCACAGCACAGTTAGGCTTTCAGCTGGGACTAACCGCTTGGTGGTTTACTTTAGGATCTGGCATTGGGTTTATCATCATGGGACTGTTTTATGCCCGTCCGCTGCGTAATAGCGGTCTGATGACGATTTCTGAGTTTTTAGTTGTAAACTTCGGGAAGAAAGCTGGTCCGATAGCGAGTTTATCGGCTACGGCAGGTATATTTTTCAGTATTGTTGCAAGCATGCTTACGTCAATACATTTAATAGTGGGCCTTTTTCATGTAAGCCTGGTGGCTGCTGCGTCAATAATAATTGTTATTGTTGCGGCACTGGTTTTTTTTGGCGGTATCAACAGTTCTGGAATGGCTGGTATTTTTAAAATATTACTGGTTTTTGCAACTGTTTTTGTAGGAGGCATTCTTTCTTATAATGATTTGGGAGGATTGACGGGAATTCGTGAAAGTTTTCCTGCGTTTCCATGGCTCAGCCTTTTTGGTAAGGGCATTGAAGACAGTCTTTTTAGTTTATTTTCTATGGTGATTGGGGTTATTTCTACACAGACCTATGTACAGGCTCTGTTTTCGGCCAAGGATAGTGCAACGGCAGCAGCAGGCTGTGTCACAGCTGCATTGATTGTTATTCCTGTCGGGTTACCGTCAGTGATGATAGGTATGTATATGCATGCGATGCATCCGGAGATTAACGCTATTGATGCACTGCCGTTTTATCTATGTATATATTTGCCTGAATGGCTGGGGGGCATTGGTATTGCAGCATTGCTGCTGTCTTCGCTTGGTTCTATTTCTGGTCTTGCATTAGGAATTGGGACGATGATTTCACGAGATATTTTTAATGATTTATTCGGTCTTCGTGATGTAAAAAGATTATTGTGGATTAGTAGATTTTCAGTGCTGGCAGTTACATTTGGCGCAGTAATATTCGTTTTTCATTATCTTGATTCACTGGTTTTGCATTGGAATTATCTGTCAATGGCATTGCGGGGGGCAGGAATATTTTTACCATTGACATTTATTGTGTTTTTTAAAGGCTTAGTGCCAAAAGAGGCTGGCTTTGCCGCAATGATTGCTGGTATAATGGTAGCCTGCCTTTGGCCGTTTATTTTCCCGGATTCGGCAAATGCCTTATTCCCAAGCTTGGCTTTTAATTTGTTGTTTTTAGTACCGGGAGTATTATGGAGTTTATATAAAAATAAAGATAGGAGAGTTTGATGTTCAGCATCACTTTGCCGCTATTGGCAGGTGATGCTTTTGCTTGAGTAGCAGTGCATCCTTAAAGCAACTGGTGTTTGCCTATATCTGTTGTGGTATAATATATGGTATAAAATTAATAAAAAAATCGATGCTTTTTCGGAAGGAGGACTGTTGTGAGCGTAAATTTTACACATCTGCATGTCCATACTCAATACAGCCTGCTTGACGGTGCCGCAAAAATAAGTGATCTGGTTGCTTATGCTAAAGAAATCGGAATGAAGAGCCTGGCGATAACAGATCATGGTGTAATGTATGGTGTCGTTGATTTTTATCAGGAGGCAATGAAGCAGGGAATCAAGCCTGTTATAGGCTGTGAAGTATATTTGACAAATGGATCACGATTTGAAAAAACTAACCGTGATGGGATGTACCATTTGATTTTACTGGCAGAGAATGACGAAGGTTATCACAATCTGATGAAGCTGGTTTCACTTGGACATTTAGAAGGGTTTTACTATAAACCTAGAATTGATAAAGATATTCTAAGACAATACAGTAAAGGTATTATCTGCATGAGCGCATGCATTGCCGGTGAGATTCCTGTGCAAATACTGCGAGGCAATTTAGAAGGAGCTGAAAACAGTTTAAAGGATTATCTGGACATTTTCGGGAAAGACAATTTTTTTCTGGAAATTCAGGATCATGACCTTGAAGAAGAACATACTGTTAATACTGAACTGAAACGCCTGGCAAAAAAATATGATCTTGGTTTAGTGGCTACTAATGATTCTCATTATGTGAAGCGCGAAGATGCAGATGCACAGGATGTATTGCTGTGTATTCAGACAACAAGTACTGTAGATGATCCTAAAAGAATGAAATTTCCTAATGATCAATTTTATTTAAAAAGTGAAGCTGAGATGCGCGAAAAGTTCGGTGATTGTCCTGAAGCTTTAGAAAATACAGCGAAGATAGCAGAGCGCTGCAACGTGGAATTGAGTTTTGGTCATTTATTGCTGCCGGAATTCCCTATTCCAAATGGATTATCGGCAGAGGAATATTTGCGTAAGCTGTGTTTAGATGGGATGCCGGGGAGGTATCCTGAGCCGACGCAGCAGGTTTTAGATAGGCTGGAATATGAATTAGGTATTATCAATAAAATGGGCTATGACTGTTACTTTCTGATTGTTTGGGATTTTATAAGTTACAGCCGCAGAAATGACATACCTGTAGGACCTGGCCGCGGAAGTGCGGCAGGCAGTATTGTCGCTTATCTTTTAGGGATTACTAATATTGATCCGCTGAAATATGATTTGCTGTTTGAACGTTTCTTAAATCCTGAACGTGTAAGTATGCCTGATATAGATACAGATTTCTGTTATGAAAAAAGGCAGCAGGTTCTGGATTACATTATTAATCGTTATGGACAGGAGAAGGTTGCCCAGATCATAACTTTTGGTACCTTACAGGCTCGCGCGGCGGTTCGTGATGTTGGCAGAGCGTTGGAAATGCCTTACAGCATGGTGGATAATGTAGCAAAACTTATTCCGCGTGATTTGGGTATTACATTAGAGAGAGCGCTGGAGGCCAGTAATGAGCTGAGAAGTTTATATGAAAACGATGCGAACATCAAACGCCTGATTGATCTTGCTCAAAGCGTGGAAGGCATGCCGCGTAATTCAGGTACTCATGCGGCGGGAGTTGTTATTGCCCCGGATGATTTGAAAAAGTATGTGCCGTTGCAGTTGTCGAATGAAAATTTTATTACAACTGAATATGATAAAGATAAGATTGAAAGCCTCGGACTTTTAAAGATGGATCTTTTAGGGCTGCGTACTTTGACAGTAATTGGTGATGCAATCAAGTTTATTTATGAAACTACTGGTGATAAACTTGATATTGATAAAATTCCTCTTGATGATGAAGCAACGTGCAGCATGCTGAGAAAGGGCGATACTCAAGGGGTATTTCAGCTTGAATCAGGCGGAATGACGAAACTGGTTATGGATTTGGGACCGGAAAGTTTTGAAGATCTTATTCCTTTAGTTGCATTGTATCGTCCTGGACCATTAGGAACGGGAATGGTAGAAGATTTTATTGCAGGACGTCATGGTGAAAAAACTGCAGAGATGCTGCATCCTTTATTGGAACCGGTTTTAAAAGATACTTTTGGCGTTATTCTTTATCAGGAACAGGTTATGCAGATCACTTCCGTTCTGGCAGGCTTCAGCCTCGGGCAGGCAGATATTCTGCGGCGGGCTATGGGCAAGAAAAAGGCTAAGGAACTGGATTCTATGCGTGAAGCCTTTATTGATGGAGCTCAACAAAAACATGGTATCAGCCCGCAGCTGAGCAGTGAAATTTTTGCTCTCCTACAGCATTTTGCCGGTTATGGGTTCAATAAATCGCACTCTGCCGCGTACGCATTAGTTGCTTATCAGACTGCTTATCTTAAAGCACACTGGCCTGCAGAATTTATGGCAGCTTTTTTGACAAGTGTCATCAGTGACAGCGAAAAGCTGAGCTGGTATATAAGTGTGTGCCGCAGTATGGGGCTGAAGATTTTACCGCCGGATGTTAATGAAAGTGGCCGAAGCTTTTCTGTAAATAAAGACAGGGTTATCCGTTTTGGTTTAGCAGGTGTGAAAAATGTAGGTGAAAATGCGATCGGCAGCATTTTACAGGCACGTAAAGAGGGACCTTTTAAATCTTTGATGGATTTCTGTAAACGGGTGGATAATAGAGCTGTTAATAAACGAATGTTGGAAAATTTAATAAAATGTGGCGCGATGGATTCCTTTGGTTATAAACGTTCCGAGTTGTTAGCCGTTGCAGAACAGGCTATGGACATGGGCAGTAATTATCAAAAAGATTATCAGAGCGGACAGATGGGACTATTTGGTGATGACAGTTTTGCTGATGTTAATGAGCTAAAAATACCTGAATTGGAAGAAATCCCCAAACGCACGATTTTGCAATATGAGAAGGAACTGATCGGTTTTTATGTAACCGGTAATCCTTTAGACGCTTATGTCGGTTCCTTGTATTATTACACTCCATTGCGTAAAATATCAGATGCCAGTGAAGTGCTTGACGGTAAATATTTCAGTGTTGCCGGCATAATTTCGGATTGCCGGATAAGAAATACGCGTCAGGGTGACAGTATGGCGATTTTAACATTAGAAGATTTTAACGGAAAGATGGAGATTGTGGTTTTTCCAAAAGTTTACCGTGACGCTGCCAGGCTGCTTTATCAGGAGAATGCAATCAGCGTGGAAGGAAAACTCAGTATCGATGAACGTGAACGAAAAATTCAGGCGTTAAAGATTAAACCTCTGCAGGAAGTGCCTCCTGATTTACATATAAAGATCATGAAAAAGGATGAAAATGGTATTGTCCAAAAAGGATTAAAACAGATTTTTGAAAGTTTTTCGGGCGACACACCTGTCTATCTGCATCTGATAGATTCAGGAAAGATGATCAAAGTAGAGCGCTGTTTTTGGGTGGATGGGAAGAATGCCGGTGTTTACCAGGCTTTAGATGATTTATTGGGAGAAAATTGGTATTTAAAGGGGTGAAACCGTGTTGAAAAACAGGGTTTTGCTTGCCACAGTCAAGTAAAGAATGTTACAATAATAAATATGTAGTTAAAACCTTTGGCATAAATATAGAGGAGGGCTCACATGAATATCGTAGTATGTATCAAACAAGTTCCTGATACGGCAGAGGTCAAAATTAATCCTGAAACCAACACACTTATTCGCGATGGTGTTGAAAATATTATGAATCCTTTTGACCGTCAGGCATTGGAAACTGCCTTGATCCTTAAGGACACCAGCGGAGCGAAGGTTACCGTCGTTTCGATGGGACCGCCGCAGGCGACGGATATTTTGAAAGAGGCCATTGCGATGGGCGCTGACGACGCTGTTTTAATCAGTGACAGGGCTTTGGCTGGTTCTGATACTCTGGCTACAAGTGTTGCTTTAGCAGCTGCTGTACGTAAGGTAGGAGAGTGCGATTTGGTTTTATGCGGTAAACAGGCAATTGATGGTGATACTGCTCAAGTTGGACCTGAAATGGCCGAACATCTTGGCATTCCACAGGTTACCGGGGCTTTAAAAGTAGCGTTGGGAGCAGATGGAAGACTGCTTGTTGAACGAGAGAATGAAAGCAGCTGCCAGACTTTGGCTGTTACATTGCCGGCTGTAGTTACTGTTACTAAATCTGAAAAAGAACCTCGTTTTGCCAGTATCAAAGGAAAAATGAAAGCAAGAAAAGCAGAGATTCCCGTAATGGGTGCGGCTGAGTTGGAGATTGATCCGAAAGTGATAGGGTTATCAGGTTCTCCGACTAAAGTTTTGAAAATCTTCACCCCGTCCGTACCACAGATCGAAAGCGAAATAATCAATGAAGAAGATACAGACAAAGCTGTTGATATGCTGATCGAAAAATTGGTACAAGCGAAAATTATTACTCATTGAGGTGAATGAAGATGGCTATTTGTGTAGATAGAGAAAAATGTATCGGCTGTGAATCCTGTATAGCAGTATGCCCGGTTGGCGCGCTCAATATGGTTGACGGTAAGGCTAATATCGATCAGGACACCTGTATCGCCTGTGGCGCCTGCATAGGGGAATGCCCTGTTGAGGCAATTGGACGTGAAGAGATTGTCCGTGAGGTAAAGAATAAAGAAGGTAAAGATTTATGGGTCAATGTTGAATTAGAAGACGGAGAGCCTGTTGGTGTTGTTTATGAATTGCTTGGTGTCGGCGCCGAATTGGCGGCTAAAGCAGATCAGAAATGCTGCGCTGTTTTGATTTGTAAAGAAGCTGGCAGCTTGCCGCAGAAACTATTTGCAGCCGGTGCTGATATTGTTTATGTTGTCAGCGGACCTGAGTATGCAGAGTATAATACTGATATTTATACTAATGCTTTTTGTGAATTGGTTGAAACCTATAAACCAAATGCTGTTTTATGCGGAGCTACTGCAGATGGACGAGATCTTGCCCCTCGTATCGCCGCACGTTTAGGCACAGGTCTTTGTGCTGATTGTACGGCATTGGATATCAATGGAGAACTGGTAGAATGGACACGTCCTGCTTTGGGCGGTAATATTCTGGCTACGATAATCTGTGATGAGCATCGTCCGCAGATGGGCACTGTACGTCCTAAGGTCTTTAAGGCAAAGGATGTCGATGCATCTAGAAGCGGCGAAATTGTAAATTATACTGTAAAAAATGCTGTTACATCTAAGGTGGAGTTGGTTCGCAAAGAGATTTTGGGAGCCAGTGGCGCTATTAAAATAGAAGATGCGGAGATTATTTGTTCAGGCGGTCGTGGATTAGGCAGCTGTGATAATTTCAAAATGCTCGAAGAATTGGCTGCTTTATTTGAACATGGCAGTGTTGGGGGGTCTCGCGCTGTTGTCGATGAAGGTTGGGTAGATCATGCACATCAGGTTGGTCAATCTGGCAAAACTGTAACGCCTAAAATTTATTTTGCGTTTGGTATTTCCGGTGCTATACAGCATTTAGCAGGTATGTCTGCTTCTGATATTGTTATTGCCATTAATAAAGATGCCAATGCACCAATTTTCAAGGTTGCTCAATATGGTATCGTAGGCGATGCACGTGAAATTTTGCCCAAGCTGATCGCTAAAATCAAAGCTGTTAAAGAGGCTTAAGCTTTAAACTTGGAGGAAAAACCTGTGTGGAAGGTAGTATACATTGCGCAGACCGCTGAAGCGGCTGCCAGGATCAAAGAGGTATTAGCCGCGAACGGTTTTTTGACGCAGACTAAAACTACGAATTCCAAGCACGGTGGCGTATATGAAATTAGTGTGCCGCTTTCCGAAGCTGAAGATGCGTATGAGGTCATTTGCGAAAACAAGTTTCAGTTGTAATTCTAAGGAGGCCGGGCAATGAAGAAAACAAAAATCATTTGCACTGTTGGTCCCAGTACTGATAATATCCCGCTTTTAGTTTCTATGCTGAAAGCGGGAATGGATATGGCCCGCTTTAATTTTTCACATGGAAGCCATTCTGAACATGCCCAAAGATTGGGGCTTGTCAGAGAGGCGGCTGAACAAGTCAATAAACCGATCGCTATGATTGCCGATACCCGGGGGCCTGAGATGCGCCTGGGTATTTTTGAACATGATAAAATTACGTTGCAGGAGGGCGAGTCTTTTTGTCTGACAACGAAGGAGCAGATCGGTAATGAACAGATTGCTTCAGTTAATTATTCAGGTTTACCTGATGAATTAAAAGTAGGCGATGCTATTTTATTGGCTGATGGATTACTTTCTTTAGAGGTAGAACGCATCAACGGAACTGAAATCTATACGAAAGTAGTGCATGGTGGACAGCTGGGCTCACGTAAAAGAGTCGCTTGTCCGGGTGTGGAATTAAAACTGCCTTTTTTGTCTGAGCAGGATATAAAAGATATTACTTTTGCAATAGAACATGATATGGATTATATTGCAGCGTCTTTTGTACAAAAGGCAGAGGATGTTCTTGCGATCCGTAAGGTTTTAGAAGCCGCAGGATCGGGGATGGGGATTATTTCCAAAATTGAGAATCAGGCAGGTTTTACGCATATTGATGAAATCATAGAAGTTTCTGATGGCGTGATGGTTGCGCGTGGTGATTTGGGAGTAGAGATTCCCGCTGAATATGTTCCTTTGGTGCAGAAAGAAATTATCAGGCGCTGTAATAAGGCCGGTAAGCCTGTGATTACAGCTACGCAGATGCTGGAAAGCATGGTCAACAGTTATCGTGCAACCCGTGCAGAGGCCAGTGACATCGCTAATGCTATTTTTGATGGAACTGATGTTATTATGCTGAGCGGTGAAACTGCTTCAGGTTCGTATCCGCTGGAAGCAGTTCAGACGATGGCCAAGATAGCATTGCGAACAGAAGAGGCATTGGATTATGCAGCTATTTTTAAAGGAAAAGGTATTAGTGATAAAATACATTCTACTGAGGCTATAAGTCATGCTACAGTGCAGATTGCACAGGAACTGGATGCAGACGCTATTGTTACGGTTACTGAATCTGGTTTTACGGCTCGAATGATTGCTAAATACAGGCCTAAGTGTTATGTTGTAGGCGTTTCACGGATACCTGCAAGGGTAAGGGCGATGCAGTTTTACTGGGGAGTAAGGCCGCTTTTGGGGCCTTCTAGTGATAATACTGATGAAATGATTGAGATATCATTGAAATGTGCACGTGAACACGGTTATGTCAAAGACGGTGACTCGGTTGTCATTACAGCTGGAGTTCCTGTCGGTAAACCAGGTTCAACGAATTTGATTAAGGTGGTTAATGTGGGAAATAAATTAGTAAGCGGTGTTGGTATAGGTAAACGTTCGGTTACAGGTAAAATATGCACTGCTGTTACATTGACAGATTTTAAAGAAAAGTTTAAACCTGGTGATGTTTTAGTAGTTGGAGTATTGCCGGATGAAGCGGCAGCTTATGCGTCTAAAGCAGCTGCTATTATTGCAGAAGAGGGTGGACTGACATCTTCAGTGGCCATCATAGCAATTAATTGTAGTATTCCTGTAGTTGTTGGCGCTGAAAATGCGCTTAACCTGCTTAAAGACGATATGGAAGTAACTGTGGATACTGTAAGCGGTATCGTTTATGAAGGTGCTATCAATATTTAATAGAGGATAGAGGTAGAGATGGCTGAAGAATCAACCAGGATAGTTCATGGTCCTACGTTTAAAAATCTTTTAGATAATGTAACTAAGCTGGAAAAACAGACACAGAAAAAAGACCTGTCCTCAGATGAGAAAAGTGTTCTGGCACAGGATCTGCTCAGTTGTCTTCTGGATGCGTTAGATATGCAGTCTGAGGCGGTTATGTCGCAAAGCGTCAAGGAACAGATGTCATTGACGATTGAGCGAATAGTACGCCGTTTTAAGCTTTTGGCAGAACAGGGAATAGCCTGCGAAGCCTGTTTGGAGAAATTAAAGAATTCCTGCATCTATTTCATGCGTGCTAAACATGAAATTTTAGCAAAAGAGATAGTAGCTGTTTTTCAGCCTGTTTTAGTGACAAATTCGCATCTGCGTGCAGAAGGCATACGTAAATTGGGTATGCTTGGCTGCCTGGCAATGAAAGATGGACTGCCGGAGGTAACGATACAGTGTGCGAATATAGTGGTTATTGTAAGCAATGAATTAACAGAAACAGATGCTGATTTGGAACAGGAATTGCTGCAGATGCTGCAGGATATGGCAGTTATGGCTGCTAGAATGCGTGATGAAGCCAGATTTTCTGCTATTGTATCCAAAGCTGTTGTACGTTACAGTGCAGAGAGTACTGTCTATGCCGGTTCTAAAATGGTAGAATTTTTGCTGACGCTATTTTTTACGGCTTCGGACAGACGTTATGTTAATGCATTACCAATGTTGCGTTGGATGAGTTTGTTATTGACCAATAATAAATCATTAACTGCAGGAGAATTACAGTATTTTGTGCGTGAATGGACACAGCTGATTGCACAGATTGCCCGGAGAAAATGGGAAAATGAGACCAGGCAGTTAATGGACGGATTATTTGTTTTTCTGGTGCGTGAAAAAGATTTTGCCTTAACGCGTAGTACGCTGATGAATATTGCCTTACATTTTCAAATGTATGCAGGCTGGGATGGTTTTGCTAACGCGTTTAAATTATATGCTCCGTGGCAGAATTTTATGCTGGTTTTACTTGATCAGGCTGTTTCCAGCAGGCGCAGTCAGCAGCAACGGGAACAAATAGGCAGTTTGGTGCTGCGTACTCAGCGGGATTTGATAACTGCTGTGGCGAGACTGACTATGCAGGAAGAAATGACTGTATACGGAGAGTGGCTGCAGTTTGGTTTATCTGCTGCTAAAAGTGAAAAAAATAAGATCAGAGTACGCAGACTGGTACAGTTAACAGTGGGCTATTGGGCTTCTCAGCAGCCGCGTACAAGCAGAGAACAGCTTAAACATTTACTATATGTCTTTGAACCAGATTTGGTAAAGGGAAAATATCTGGAGCTGTTGGAGAAAGTAAGATAGCTTAAATATCTGAATTGGTAAAAATAATAGTTAATAAAAAAGACGTTTTTCCTTGGAAAGACGTCTTTTTTATTTTCTCGTTCACTATTTTTTCACAAATATCATTAGAATGAGAGGGAGTATAGTGCAAGAATAAAGAATACCTGAAAATAATGGAGGTGTAACAATGCAGTTGTACCGCTGGCGAGCACGCAGTATGGCAGGAAAACTTTACCAGGGAAGTTATTTAGCTGACAGTAAACAGGAAGTAGCAGCATTTTTACACGAAAATTATGATTATATTACTGGGATAGAAGAAGTACAAAGTTTCACTGTTAAAATAAGCCGTTTGTTTAATAGTGGTAAAGTTAATGACAAAGAACGCAGCCGTTTTTTTCAGCAATTGGCAGCCATGATTGGCAGCGGTATTCCGTTGTGCAGAGCATTGGAACTTTTAAAAACACGCTGCCCGGTTTCTTTAACAAATGTCTGCTGTTTATTGATTGCTGATTTACAAGCTGGAAAAGCGTTGTCTGCTGCGATGAAAAAACACGTACATATTTTTAGACCTGTTACTGTGTCAGTAATTGAGGCAGGAGAACAAGGGGGCATCTTACAGGAGATGTTGTCTGAACTGGCTGTTTATTTTGGGCAGAAGGAAGAAATAAACAGATTTTTAAAGAATATCTGCTTATATCCATGTTTGGTATTATCATTAGCTATAGTAACTGGCTGCTTATTTGTAGTTAAATTACTACCATTGTTTGCCGACTTATATCAGTCTTTTGACCTTGTTCCAACGTTGCCTTTACAGGTAATGATGTTTGTACGTGAAATTGCTGTTAAATATTGGCAGGCAGCAGCGTCTTTAAGTTTATTTATTTTATATTATTTATGGCAGCGAAGGTATAGTCTGCTGAAATGGTGCTTCTGCCTGCCTCTTATCGCAGGTTATCGACAGACGTTTTTGGAAATACGATTTTGCAAAATACTGTCGTTGCTTCTTAATAGTGGAATTTCGTTGCCGGTGTCGATAAAAACTGCTGCTGCTGGAAGTGCGGATAAAAAAATGACTGCAAAAGCAATGCTTTTTTCAGAAGCGATCGTTCGCGGCAGCGATATTACCAAGGCAGCAGCATTAGCTTCTCCGCTTTTTAGTTCACTGACCATAGAATTTTTAATCGTAGGAGAAAGTTCAGGGGCTTTAGCAACGATGCTTAAGGAAGCAGCATTATTACTGGAGCAGGATTTTACCGCAAGTTTAAAAAATTTTAAAGTTTTATTGGAACCTGTACTTTTAATTATTATATCGTTAGTGATTGGTGCTATGATTTTTACAGTAGCGTCACCTTTACTGACTTTTTTAACGGAAATACCTGAATACGAATGATGGAAGTGTTATGATGAATTTTTATAAAAATTTATGTGGAAGAAAAGGTTTCACTTTGATTGAACTGGTGGCTGTAACGGCTATGTTGGGTGTGTTGGCTGGAATGCTTCTGCCGTCTATTGATTCAGCTAATAAAAAAGCTAAAAATGCCAAACTGAAAAATGATCTTTTAACAGTGGACAGTGCGATTCAGTTATATAAAATGGAAAAGGGTAAATGCCCAGAAAAATTAGAAGATTTGGTGAGTGAATACATTGCCAGAAATAAAGGTTTTCAAGATGCTACTAATACTGTTTTTTCTTATGCCATTGCTGATAATGGACTGAATTACATCCTTAAAGGTAATGATGCCGAAGGAAAAGAAGTTGTTTCAGATGGCAGTAAGCAGTCGTAATAATTCTGGATTTACACTTGTTGAAATACTGCTTTATATCAGCTTTTATGGCTTAGTTATGGCATTATTGATTCCTTGTGCAGAGGGTATTATTAAAGTAGACAACCGTTTGGAGATGGAAGGGTTTTGTCAGCGACTGGCGGCGGAAGTAACTGCGTTGCAGCAGGCAGCTCTTTGGGGAGCGGGCTTACAGAATAAGTTGACTGTTGATTTAGACCAACAGTGTTATTATGTTTATCGCGAAGGTAAAATTGTAAAAAAAGTAAGGCTTCAGGAAATCGGGCAGGGAAGTCTGTATTTTTACAGTCCTAATACTTCAATAATACGCTTTTCTGCAGAAGGTGCACCGCAGGTTTATTTTTCGGTTTTAATAAAAAATAGACGGCAGCCACAGCTGGTAAAAAAGTTTGAAGTACAGCCTGTAACTGGAAGGGTCGTTGTAAGTGAAATTAAATAAGCAGGGATTTATGTTGATTGAGGTGATGCTGGTTTTACTGCTTGTCAGTATTACCTGCTGTTCATTATTGACAGGTTATAAGGCTTGCGTTTTAGCAATGCAGCAATATAATCGGCTGGAACTGGCATTTGAATTGTTGGAAGTAAGGAACGTGGAGGCGGCAGATGCTTTAGCGGCAGAGCAGGGGCTGTTTATTGAACGTAAGGAATTTATTGATAACTTGCAAATTAAACAGGAAATAATTACAGTCAGAGAATGCAGAAATCAAAAGGTGCTTGTTAATAAGGTGCGTTATGCATTGTCGGAATAAAGGATTTTTATTAGTCGAATTAAATTTGGCTTTAATATTTATTATAACGACGAGCCTGCTGTTTGCAGGCGGGGTGCGACAGCTGCTGCAGGGCTGGCAGCGTATACAGTCTGACATTATGCTGCGGCGGGCTGCAAATTACAGTTTCTCATTACCTGAGAGAGAATTGTTTTTACATGCAGCAACAGTAACAATCAGTAATACAGGGTATAAAGGCAGCAGTAAAATAATTTGTCAGGATGTTTTTGGCAGTCGTCAGATAACATTTTATCTGAGTGGTAATATTTTATATCGTCAAACTAAAAGTAATTCTTTGAAAGGCGTTAATGTTTTGTCTTTAGCATCTGTAAAGATCGAAGAGTTTCGGGCAGAACGTTTGAATTACAGAGAATTGATGCTGACCATAAAAATCCAGGATACTAAAAGCGGAAGAAGGATAACCAGCAGTAAGGTACTGCTTTTAGGTAATGGAGTCATTGAAGGATGAAAATAAACAGATATAGCAGAGGCAGTGTAAGCATTGTTGTATTGTTGGCATGTGTTGTGTTGAGCGGAGCTGTTCAGGCATTATATTATTCGTTGCGCGAAGAAATTGAGGCTGAAAGCAAAATTGTTTTACATAATCAGCTGCAGGCTGCAACTGGTGATGTTATGAGTTGTGTGCTGAGAAAAGAGCAGAGTAGTAATCTGACAGAAAGCTTTAGGCTTGAAGAGCAAATGTTATATCCTGGTCAAAAAGTAATGCAGACAGAAGTTGTTTTAGAAAGAGCTGAAAGTCTGCCAGGGCGTAAAGTGAGTGTTATTTCAATAGCAGATGATATGCAAATAAGATTGGCAGAGGTTTGTTTACAGCCGCCGTTAGGACGCGGACAGGAGTTTTACGAAAATACTTTAACTGCTGGTCGTAAGATAAATGGTGATTTCAATAAGTATAATGATTTAATCTGTGTTGGTGAAGCAGGTGATATTTTAGAGACATTGGACATAGGCGCTTATAAAAAATGGAGCCACTATAGTTTTTTGACCGATGACGAATATCGCCAGTTGGGGTTTGGTAAGGGAATTTATTATAGTGATGATTTATATGGGGCAAGGTTACCTTGTATAGTGGAAGCATTAAAGGGGGATGCTTTCCTGATTTCCGAAAAGAATATTACTATAGAAAACAATTTACATTTGTTGGGAAGAGTAACGATAGTAGTTGGTGATAATCTGATTATTGGTGATAATGTGCAAATGGAGCGGGCGTTACTGATAGTGAAAAATAATTTAAGGATTGGTACTAATTGCAGAATAAAAGGGATTGTAGCAGCTGGAGGTGAAATAACTATTGGTGTTAATTTTTCACTGCAGCGTCGTGAGGATGTTTTGGAACCTTATTTTGCAGCGATGTATTTAGAATGAATATAAAAATAACCTTGCCTATGGCAAGGTTATTTTTATATTTAATTATATCTAAATTATTTTAATTCAATACTTTCACCTGGTGCTACAATTAAAACTTTAGATTTCGTGCTTTTTTCGACAGCTTCTTTAAATTTAACTGGATCCTGAGCAATCAAAGGCCATGTATTATAATGGATTGGAATTACATATTCAGCTTGTAAGAATTCGGCTGCAATAGCTGCGTCTTTTGGTCCCATTGTGAAATTATCACCAATGGGGAGAACTGCATAATTAAAGGCATCCAATCGTTGTAAAAGCTGCATATCGCCAAATAAAGCGGTATCGCCGGCAAAATAAAGTTTAGTACCATAGAAATCGACAATAAAACCGCAGGCATGTCCACCAGGAATGCCGCTGCCATGGAATGCTAAAGTAAGGCGCACTTTACCAAAAGGAAATTCGTGCGTCCCACCCAAATGCATAGCATGGTTTTCCACGCCGGCTTCACTAACAACTCCGCAAACCTCAGCCGTGGAAATAATTGTTGCATTGCACGCTTTAGCAAGCTCTATTGCACTGCCAAGATGGTCGAAATGGCCATGAGAAACAAAAATATATTCAACTTTAAGATCATTGATATCCTGGGTGCTGCCATCGAGATAAGGATCAAAAATAATAGTATGTCCTTCATGTGTCATAGTGAAACAAGCGTGATTGATGAACTTAAAAGTAGTGGGCATAATTTATCAACTCCTTAAAAAATTCTTTATTTATATTATAACATAGAAGATGCGTATTTTTTGTGAAGAAGCTGAATAAAACTTTACAGTATCAGTAGAAATGGGGTAAAATTTAACTATCAATATATAATAAGCAGGAGAAGTGACGTGAACTTAAAAAAACAACAATTAATAGCTATTTCTTTGGCTTTTTGCTGTGCTGCGGTGATGCCGCTTCAGGCAGAAGCGAGGAAGAAAGAGAATAAAACCAATGAAACTCAGCCTGTAGTATCATCTGTACCGCAACCACGCAGTCAGAAGCAGGTATTGATACAGAATACCCCGACCGAATCGCGGCGTATTACAACGCCTAATCAATCTAAGGTACAGGTGCGTACTATTGCGGCAGCGCCGCAGTTGACTGCGAAAGAAGCTAAAAAGGCGGCTAAAGAGAAAGAAAAAGAAGCGAAAAAGAAGTCTAAAGAAAAAAATAAAACTAAGCAGCAAAAAAACGAGACTCCAATAATCAACAGAAATAATGATAAAGCAGGCAGTTCTGCCACCGCTCAAGGAACTTTGCCTAAGACGGTTGTAAGTCCTGCCTTGCCGGTCGGTTATCAGGAAATTGGTATTTTTGGAGAAGCGGTCGCCAGTAAATCTCAGGCTGTGGCTTTGCTAAAACAAAATAATCCGGATTTAAAATTGACCTGCAGTGCAGAAGAAATTGTTGATTTATACTGGCAGGAAGCCAGTCGCGAAGGAGTGCGCCAAGATCTTGCTTTTGCCCAGGCTCTTGTAGAAACAGGTTTTTTCCGTTTTGGCGGCGATGTGAAGCCGGAACAGAATAATTTCTGTGGACTTGGTACTACAGGCGGCGGTGTAAAAGGGGCACATTTTAAGACTCCTGAAATTGGTGTACGTGCACATATTCAGCATTTATTAGCCTATACTACGCAGAAGCATCCTTCGACGAAGATCGTTGATCCGCGTTATGATTTGGCTCATGCTATCAGATTAGAGCGTGGATTGTGTGATACCTGGTATAAGTTGAACGGTACCTGGGCCATGAGCCCTAATTATAGTGAAAAAATTATGGGAGTATGGCAGAGAATGCTGGGAATAGAAGCTGTAGAAACAAAATCTGAAAAATATAAAAATGAGCATGATAAAAAAGATAACAAGGTGAAAGAGGAAGTAAATACGACAGAAGATCAGCATAAAATGCGTGAACTTGTTGATGAACTGTTGAAGAAAAATAAATAATGTAAGTGCACAGTCAGGTGACTGTGCATTTTGCGTTTCTAAAATTTGAAGAGGTGAACATTTTATGCATATCGTTTTAGTAGAACCAGAAATTCCGGGTAATACGGGAAATATTGCACGTTTATGTGCAGCGACAGGTTGTCATTTGCATTTAGTGCGGCCGTTAGGATTTTCGGTCGAAGATAAATATTTAAAACGTGCTGGATTGGATTATTGGGACCTGGTAGATGTGCACTACTATGACAGCGTTTATGAAGTGCTGGAAAAGTATAAGGATAATGCTAAGTTTTTGCTGACAACAAAAGCACATAAGCGGTATACTGAAGTATGCTACGAAAAGGATAGCCTGTTGATTTTTGGTAAGGAAACGGCAGGATTACCTGAGAAACTGCGTATGGAATACGAAGACTGCTGTGTGCGTATCCCGATGATTGCTGAAGCAAGATCGCTTAACTTATCAAATTCAGTTGCTATCGTTGCTTATGAAGCTTTGCGGCAGCAGGATGATTTTGCCGGCTTGACAGTTTAATTATTTTGGAGGTGGGCTATGTTTGTTTTAAAAGAGTTTGAATTTGATGCGGCTCATTATTTACCAGAATATAATGGTAAATGCGAAAGACTGCATGGGCATACTTATAAATTAGTCGTGAAAGTAGAGGGAACTCCTGATAAGGAAGGCATGGTAATCGACTTTATCCGTCTTAAGAATATTGTCAAGGAAGAGGTTTTAAGTAAATTGGATCATGCCTGTCTTAATGATATTTTAAAGCAGCCTTCAGCAGAAAATATTTCTGTTTGGGTGTGGCAACGTTTACAAAAAATGCTGCAGGGACCCAACTATAAGCTTTATGAAGTCGAGGTCTGGGAAACTAAAACCAGCGGCTGTATTTACCGAGGTGATCTATAATGAAGGATGTACAGGGTGAATTAGATCGTCGTAATATACCGTTGAAGCATGTTGGTATCAAAGATCTGCGCTGGCCGATAGCATTGAAAGATAAAGAAAAGGGAACGCAGAACACGGTTGCTACAGTAAGTCTGGCGGTTGATCTTCCTCATGATCTGCGCGGAACGCATATGAGTCGTTTTGTAGAGTGCCTGCAAACGCTAGGACCAGTGACATTAGGTTCTTTAGAAAATATTCTTGACCATTTGAAGGACCGGCTGCAGGCAGAAAAGGCTTTTCTGCAATTAAATTTTCCATATTTTATTTATAAAACGGCTCCTGTCAGCGGGCAGAGAGCACCGCTGGATATCGATTGTGTTTATACGGCTGAAAAGGATGAGCAGTTTTCATTGCGCATTTCTGCGGAGATTCCTATTCAAACCTTGTGCCCATGCTCGAAAGAGATCAGCGCTTATGGCGCTCATAACCAAAGAGCTTTGGCTAAATTGGAAATTAGATCTGCTGAAATGGTTTGGCTGGAAGAACTGGCTGCTATTGCTGATGCAGGAGCAAGCGCGCCTGTTTACGGTCTTTTGAAACGTCCTGATGAAAAGTTTGTAACTGAGCAGGCCTATGATAATCCGCGTTTTGTTGAAGACGCGGTCCGCGAAATTGCTTTGCGTCTGGAAGCCGATAAACGCATAATATGGTATAAAGCAACTGTGGAAAGCATTGAAAGTATCCATAATCATAACGCTTTTGCTTGTGTCGAAAAGGGTTGGAAGGACGTGGAGATATGATTCTGAAGCTGGAACCGCAAACATTGGCCAATGAATTCAGTCAATTGGGTATTCATCCTGCCAGTGAAGCGATTTTTTTGCATAAAAGTGAAATTGTTCCCTTAAAAATTTTGGATATCCGTACTCCTGCTGCCAATATTATCAAACAGGAAATGCTGGCTTGTGGTGGAGATTGTGCAATTCCAGCCGGCTGTGTAGTTTGTGCTGAAGAACGGGTAGATGTAATTCTTCTGGGAACATATAAACATTATGCCAGGCTGCTGGAAAAATTAACGCAGATGCCTTATTTTGGTATGGCAGGAATAAAAAGTGAATTGATGGCTATATTAGATGCGCCGATTCCTCAAACTATTTTAGCTGACGGCAGGACACTGAATTATGATAAAATGTTGGTGATGGGTATTTTAAATATTACACCAGACTCGTTTTACGCAGGTTCGCGTGTGCCGCAGTTGGAACAGGTAGTGGAAAAGGCAGGCGAAATGCTTAGACAAGGGGCGGCTGTTTTAGACATTGGCGGGGAATCTACTCGCCCTGGCAGTGATGCCGTAACTGCAGACGAGGAACAAAAGCGTGTTGTTCCTGTTATCAAGGCATTGAAAGAGCGTTATCCGGCTTGTGTTATTTCTATCGATACTTATCGTGCCTCGACGGCAGAGGCGGCTTTAGCAGCCGGCGCAGATATCATTAACGATGTTACTGCGATGGAAGGTGATGCTGCTATGTCTGACTTAGTTGTCGGCAGTAAAGTACCGATTATTTTAATGCACATGCGAGGCACGCCTAAAAATATGCAGCAAAACTGCGAGTATAAAAATGTAGTAACAGAGGTTGCAGCTTATTTGCTGCAACGGGCTAAAGTCCTGGAAAACCGTGGCGTGGCAAAAGAAAAAATAATTTTTGATCCCGGCATTGGTTTTGCTAAAAATATTGAACAAAATCTGCAATTGATGCAGGGGCTGAAATCACTGACAGGTTTAGGCTATCCTGTATTGCTTGCTGCTTCACGCAAAAGTACTATTGGAAGTGTGCTCGGCGGAATTCCAGCAGAAGAACGCCTGGAAGGTACGATTGCTGCCAGTTGTCAGGCTGTGTATGCAGGAGCTCAAATGGTACGAGTGCATGATGTACAGGAAAATCTGCGGGCTATAAGGATGCTGGAGGCAATTTTATGTCCATCGCATATATAGCTTTAGGCAGTAATTTAGGTGATAAGGAAGCTAATCTCAGACAGGCTTTAAAAATGCTGTTGGTAAAAGGACTGCAAATAAGGTCTGTATCAAGCTTTTTTAAAACTGAACCTTATGGTGTTACAGATCAACCTGAATTTATTAACGCTGTTGCTTGTGTGAAAACTGATTTAGCACCAGAAAAGTTGCTGAAGCTGCTTTTGGATACTGAACTGGAAATGGGTCGGGTGCGATTACGGCATTGGGGTGAAAGAAATATAGATTTAGATTTACTTTTGTATGATGATCTGATCTATTATAGTGAAAAACTGGTACTGCCGCATCCTGATATGCAAAACAGACTTTTTGTACTGCAGCCGCTGTCAGAAATTGCTGCAGATAAAATACACCCTGTTTATAAAAAAAGTATTCAGAACCTTCTAAAATCTTTGACAGACGGAGATGAATGAGATGAATTGCTGCGCTAATTTAAGTAACCTGGTGATCTACCGAGCTCTGTTATCCGACCCGATCGTAAATGCTCTGCGCAGGCCTAAAGAATTTTTTGCGCCGGAACTGGAAGGTTTGCTGCTGGTTGCTGCTGAAGAAAAAGGCCTGACAGGGATTATTCCTTTGGAGTATTTGCTGTCGGCAATCGTGCATGAGCAGAATGTGTTTTCTGCTGTTGCCGAAAAAAATGACGGTAAAATTGGTGAAGGACTGGCAAGAGCTGCAGCGCATGATATTGTAATTATGCGCGAGTTCGTCGATGATGTTTTTAATCGTTATAAAAACCATCCACTGCTGGGGAATTATACGCCGACAGTGTTCAGGCCTTTGCCGGGACGCAGTAAGCTGGAAAAAATTTTACTGCATGCTGAAGGTGATGCAAACGGGCGGCAAGCTGTAGAAATTTTATGCAGTTATTATAATGACTATGGTTATGGCGCAATGCTGGACAACGGTGCCTTTGCCTGGAATGGCGAACTGGAATGCCTGTCTGGTACTAAAAACTATTCTGATATGACTTTTGATAAGCTGTATGGTTATGATTATCAGAAAGAAGAATTGATACGCAATACGGAAGCTTTTTTAGAAGGAAAGCCTGCTAATAATGTATTGCTTTTTGGCGATCGTGGTACTGGCAAATCATCATCTATCAAAGCTCTCGGCAATGCATTTTTTGAAAAAGGTCTGCGGATGGTTGAAGTAAAACGCCATGACTTTGCCGGATTGCCAAAGGTGATGCAGGAATTGAGCCGTTGGGGCAAAAAATTTATCGTTGTTTTAGATGATTTGTCTTTTGAAGAATTTGAAGTGGAATACAAAGCGTTAAAATCCATTTTAGATGGTGGGCTTGAAGTAAAACCTGATAATGTGTTGTTCTATGCTACTTCCAATCGCCGTAATATTATCAAGGAAGTGTGGCAGGATCAGAATATGAGCGAGCTGCATAGCCGCGACAGTATTAACGAAAAAATTTCTCTGGCTGACCGTTTCGGTATAAAATTATTTTTTGATTCGATGGATCAGGAGCAGTATTTCCGTTTGTTGGAAAATAAAGCTGAAGCCGAAGGGCTGGATATTCCAAAAGAAGAGCTGCGTGCTGCTGCGGTAAAGTGGGAAATGAGTCACACCGGGCGCAACGGCAGGATTGCGCGACAGTTGTTAGACTATCTGCACGGCAGATCTTAGGAGTATATAAAAATGATTGAACTCAGTAAAGATAAGATTATTGAACGTTTTCGAAGCTACGTCGCTTTGGATACGGCTTCTGATGATAAATCAGAAACTTCGCCCAGTACGGCAAAGCAGTTAAAGCTGGCAAAACTACTGAAGTCTGAACTTTCAGGTTTGGGTTTGGAGGACGTAGTACTTACAGAATATGGTTACGTACTGGCTGCATTGCCGGCTAATACGAATGAAAAACTGCCTGTTATCGGGTTGCTTGCTCATATGGATACCAGTAATGAAGCATCGGGAGCGAATATCAAAATGCAGGTGCATTCTGCCTATGACGGCAGTGAGCTGGACCTTGGCAAAGGGGTTAAATTGAGCCCGAAGGACTTTCCAGAATTAAAAAATTATCTGGGACAGGAAATTATAACCTCGGACGGTACGACTTTGCTGGGAGCCGACGACAAGGCTGGAGTATGCGCTATTGTTTCAGCCTGTGAGTATTTACTTGCACATCAGGAAATCAAGCATGGCAAGATACTTTTGGCGTTTACACCTGACGAAGAAATAGGACGGGGAACGGAGCATTTTCCTCTGACAGATTTTAGTGCTGATTTTGCCTACACAGTTGACGGAGGCGCTGTTGGTGAATTGAATTATGAAACCTTTAATGCCTGCAATGCCACGGTGACATTTTATGGAGTTTCGGTACATCCTGGTTCTGCTAAAAATAAGATGCGGAACGCTGTGACGATGGCAGCCAAGTGGCAGATGCTGCTGCCTGCCGGCGAGCGTCCTGAATATACTGAGCTGTATGAAGGGTTTTATCACAGTCTGCGTATCAATGGCGGTACGGATAAAGTTGAGCTGGAAATGATTTTGCGCGATCATGACAGGAAGAAGCTGGAAGATCGTAAAAAACTGCTGCTGCATATGGCGGATTGTCTGAATGCTGAATACGGCGCGGGCAGCGTTGTTTGTAAAATGGAAGATGTCTATTGTAATATGAAGGAATATATTATGCCTGTTTATGAAATAATTGAACGGGCTGAAAATGCAATGCGTGCAGCTGGAATCGAGCCGCATCTAGTACCTGTACGAGGTGGTACTGACGGTGCAAGGCTTTCAGAAATGGGGCTGCCATGTCCCAATATCTTTACCGGCGGGCATAATTTCCACGGGCGTTTTGAATATTTGCCGGTGCCTTCCCTGCTAAAATGTGTGGAAGTGCTGGTTAAACTGGTGCAAAAGTAGGCGGAATGATGGGCGAAGAGAAATAAAACAGAAAAACTGACAGTTGCAGCTTTGCTGACGGCAGTATTTGCCGTTAAGGCGCTGCTCTTTAAAGGTTTTGTTATTATACCTATACCATCAATAACGGAATTAAGGCCTGTTAATGTATTTCCTTTGATTTTTGGTCTGTTGTTTAGCAATTAGGAGCTGTTGCCTCGGCTTTCTGTATTCTTTTTCTTCAACTATTCCAATGAAATCGGTCAGTTGGCGATTTTGATACCCATGAGTATTTTAGCAGTAGCGATGCTGCTGAGCATGGTAAAATAATAAAACTCCCGTCTTGAATAAAGACGGGAGTTTTATTATTTATTTACGCTTCATATTTTGCAGCAGGGTTTTATCTGCATCGCTGACACGGAAGGATTCACGACATTTCTGAAGGGCTTTGTTGTAAGTAAAGTCATCAAGTTCATTATTTTGAAAAAGTTCCATTGTTTTAGCTCGCTGCTTGACGAAGCACAGCGATAAAGCCCAGGCTACGGCCATTTTTACGTAATAACCTTCGTGTCGTACATTGTTCAGTTCTTTCAGTGTACTGTCGATATATGTGTCATCATTGTAATAATTCATCAGCATTACAACAGCAAACCGCAGTTCATATTCTCTGGGAGAAGCAAGATATTGCTGCCCAATCGCTACCAAATCGCTACCCAATCGCTACCCAAAATTAGAAGAATTCATAGCTTTTTATTATGTATATCCGTTCCCAGAAAATTAAAAAATTTCTTAATGAGATTAAATAAAGCCCGACTAAAAAGTCGGGCTTTATTTATATTTTTTTACAATTCTTTTTACTCCAACAGTATTAGTATTTTCATAGTAACAGCGATTAAGTTTAGCGTTTTTGATCATTCTATCGCACATCAGGCACGGAGACGAATCACAGATATTATTGTCTTTGTCACATCCATAAATATAAATAGTACTTGTACCGTTAAAATATTTAGGGTCACAATTTATGATAGCATTAGCTTCAGCGTGGACTGCTACGCATTTTTCATATTGCTGACCGTGAGGGACATTATTTTCTTTGCGCCAACAGGTTCCGACCTCTAAACATTCTGTTTCTCCACGAGCAGCTCCATTATATCCGGTAGCGACAATGCGATTATCGGCGTCTACAAGGAATATATAGCCGCTTTCATGGGTCATAAGAGATTAGCGACTACTGAGGGGTATATTGATAATTATATTGAACGCACAGAGCAGAAAAATATTTCTTTAGCTGCTGAAAACCTGAACAAACAGCCATTTTTTAGCATCAGTTGATAAGTTTTTAGAGAAGTAATCGCTATCCGGTCCGCTACCCGAGCTAATGGAGTAGTAAAGGAGTCAAGAAGTTATGGCTTGTGTCGCTTCTTCGTGGTCCAGCTCTCCGGCGATCTTACCGTCTTGAATAAAGACGGGAGTTTTATTATTTATTTACGCTTCATATTTTGCAGCAGGGTTTTATCTGCATCGCTGACACGGAAGGATTCACGACATTTCTGAAGGGCTTTGTTGTAAGTAAAGTCATCAAGTTCATTATTTTGAAAAAGTTCCATTGTTTTAGCTCGCTGCTTGACGAAGCACAGCGATAAAGCCCAGGCTACGGCCATTTTTACGTAATAACCTTCGTGTCGTACATTGTTCAGTTCTTTCAGTGTACTGTCGATATATGTGTCATCATTGTAATAATTCATCAGCATTACAACAGCAAACCGCAGTTCATATTCTCTGGGAGAAGCAAGATATTGCTGCAGAAATTCGCGGCCCTGAGCCTGATTTTTTTTGAAACCTTTCAAACCGCCGCAGGTAACATCACAAACAGCCCAATTGTCGATGCGGGGAACAAAAATATTGAGATTTTCCAGCAGCTCAGTAAAATCAATTTTCAGTAAACCTAAAATCATACCGCATAAGGTTGCTTCTTCACTGTAGACAAAAGGTTCGTATAAGGCTTTCTGCAGATAAGTAGGGTAATCTCCATCCCGGAGGATTTCATTTGCCAGTTTTCTCAATACAGGGATACGGATGCCGATGATGTTATCGATACCGGGACAAAGGGCACTGTGAAATTTCTGATATTTGGTGTCCTGCAGGCTCAGCAGGTGTTCTCGTAATGCTTGCATGGTCAAACTTTTCCTTTCAGCAGGCTTGATATGTTATAATTATAACGTATTTTTAAAAGCTTTGTAAATCTAGGAGGGTCTATGCTCAATATTGGTTGTCATTTATCGTCGGCAAAAGGCTATTTGCATATGGGAGAGGAAGCACTGGCTCTTGGTGCCAACACCTTTCAGTTTTTTACACGTAATCCACGCGGAGGCAGAGCCAAAGCGATCGATACAGAGGATATCAGGGCTTTACTGGCGCTGATGCGGGAGAATTCTTTTGCGCCGCTCCTGGCACATGCGCCTTATACACTCAATGCCTGTTCGGCAGATTCTAAAATGAGGGATTTTGCACGTATGGTAATGACTGAGGATTTGCAGTTGCTGGAGCTGCTGCCTGGTACAAGATATAATTTCCATCCTGGCAGTCATGTAAAACAGGGAGCAGAGCAGGGAATAATCATGATAGCAGAATTGCTGAATGAAATCCTGCGTCCTCAGCAGCAGACAATGGTGCTGCTGGAGACTATGGCTGGTAAAGGCAGTGAAGTTGGGCGAAACTTTACGGAACTGCGTTCGATTATCGACAGAGTGGAGCTGCAGGGAAAACTGGGGGTATGTCTGGATACCTGTCATGTTTTTGACGGCGGCTATGATATAGTTAATGATTTGGAAAATGTTTTGGAGGAATTTGATAAAATTATTGGTTTGAAACGTCTTTTAGCTGTTCATATCAATGACAGCCTGAATATTTTGGGCAGCCATAAGGACCGGCATGCAAAAATAGGTCAGGGGAACATTGGATTGGAAGCGCTCAGCGCTGTCACTAATCATCCTCAGCTGAAAGACTTGCCCTTTTATTTAGAAACACCGAATGAATTGCCTGGATATAAAGTTGAGATAGCTTTATTGAGATCATTGTACAAGTGGTAATAAAAAACAGTCTGACGTTTAAACGTCAGACTGTTTTTTATTAAGAAGATCATTTTGCAGCAGCAACAGCCTTGTTGATGTCGGCAATAAGCGCTTCAACATCAATGCCGTGAGCGCCTGCTCCCTGGCCGATGGTTTCGTAATGAGCTGCCATGCAGCCAACACAGCCCAGACCATATTTAGCAAACACTTCCAAAATTTCAGGATGTTGTTGAACAGCATCGATGATGCCGGTATCTTTAGTAATGATATCCATGGATAAACCTCCTTTAACAGGTACTTTGATTTGTCAGAGAGACTTGTCTGTGTTAAAATTACAACAGATGCCTGTATGACTTCATGTATGGATATATTATAGCACAGAAAGTATAAAAATAAAGCTGTTAGTTGTGGCAGAATTGCAAAAGAAATGTGAGGGATGGATGATGGAAATGGAAGAGCATGCAGAAGAATATGAAACAAGTTTGAAAAGAGTACAGGAAAGCCTGCAGGCTTATCCGGAACTGGAAATAAAAATATTGCCGGGATCAACACATACTGCGGAATTGGCGGCTCAGGCTTTGGGCACAACGCCGGGACAGATAGCCAAAACCTTGTGTTTTTTAGCTGATGGCAAGCCGATTTTGATTGTTGCCTGCGGCGATAAGAAAATAGACACAAAAAAATGGGGCCGTGCCATCGAAGCGAAAAAAATCAAAATGGCAGATGCGGAAACTGTAATGCAAATCACAGGTTTTGCGCCCGGAGGAGTATGTCCGTTTGCCTTGCGTCAGCAGGTTTCAGTTTATCTGGATAATAGTTTGAAAGAGTATGACATTACTTTTATTGCTGCAGGGACACCTCATTCAGCTTTGCCGATCAGTGCTGAAATGCTGGAAAAGGTAACTGGAGGTAGTTGGGTAGATGCAACTAAATAATAGCTGATTATTTTGGCAGAAGGTGAAAAAGTTCGCTTTTCTGCCATTTTATTTAAACTGTAAAATGAAGAAACTGTATAGATTTGTGGTATAATTTAGTTGTTGAAAATTTAATTTAGGAGAATTTTATGAGCGTTGATAATAAATTTTTAGTGCGTGATAAAATAACTTTAAAAGTAACAGGATTAGGAAGCAGCGGTGAAGGTGTGGGCAAGACTGATGGATTTACGGTCTTTGCACATGGCGCCTTAGCAGATGAGACAGTAGAAGTAGAGCTGGAACAGGTGAAGAAAAATTATGCGTCAGGGAAAGTAACGGCCATTCTGGAAGCATCACCTGAGCGGGTAGAACCATTATGTCCTGTTTATGAAGCCTGCGGCGGTTGTCAGCTGCAGCATTTAAACTATACGGGGCAATTAAAGGCTAAAGAACAGCAGGTTCGCGATGCGCTTTTTCGGATCGGGCATTTACAGGAAGTCAAAGTTCTGCCGATCATCGGTGAAGAAGATCCATGGCATTATCGTAACAAAATGCAGTTCCCGGTTGCATTTGAAAATGGAATTTTGGAAATCGGATGTTATGCTGCGGCTACACATAAAGTAGTCGGCGTTGAAAACTGTCTGATCCAGAAGCAGCGTAACAATGACATTATTGCTGTTGTCCGTCAATGGATGCGGCAGTATGAAATCTCTGCTTATGATGAAAAAACAGGTAAGGGCGTAGTCCGCCATGTTATGGGCAGGGTTGGTGTTAACACTGGTGAGGTTATGGCAGTTATCATTACTGCCGGTTACGATATTCCACATGGCAAAGAGCTGGTCAAAATGCTGCGTGATGCTGTTCCGGGCTTGAAAAGTGTAGTGCAGAATATCAACAAAAAACAGACCAATATCGTGATGGGTAATAAAACACGCTTATTATATGGTAAAACGACGATCAAAGACCGTTTGGGAACTTTAAAATTCAATATTTCTGCGCAGTCGTTTTTTCAGGTAAACAGTGCCCAGGCTGAAAAGCTTTATAACAAAGCGATTGAATTTGCGGCTTTGAGCGGTGGTGAAACCGTTGTTGACTGTTACTGCGGAACCGGTACAATTTCTCTGTATTTGGCAAAACATGCCCAAAAAGTTTATGGAATTGAGATTATAGCTTCTGCTATTGAAGATGCAAAACGTAATGCTGAAGATAATCGCTGTGATAATGCTGAATTTATTTTAGGGGATGCTGCTGTTAAAATGCAGGAACTGGTAGAACAAGGTGTGCGTCCCGAAGTTGTGCTGCTTGATCCGCCTCGTGCTGGCTGCGAAGAAAAAGTGCTGGCTGCTATTGCGCAGGTCATGCCACAGCGTATAGTTTATGTTTCCTGTAATCCGGCTTCGCTTGCCCGCGATTTGGCTTATCTGGAACAGAACGGTTATCAGGCTGAAGTTGCCCAGCCGGTAGATATGTTCCCGATGACGCATCATGTAGAGACGGTATGTTTATTGTCCAAACTTCAAGCGAAGCAACATATCGAGATTGACTTGAACATGGACGAGCTTGATTTGACCGATGCGGAGAAGAAAGCTACCTACCAAGAAATCAAAGACTATGTACTGGAGCATAGCGGCTTGAAAGTCAGCAGCTTGTATATCGCACAGGTAAAACAGAAGTGCGGTATCATTGAGCGGGAGAATTATAACAAGCCGAAGTCTGAGGATACCAGGCAGCCACAATGTCCGCCGGAGAAGGAAAAGGCGATTATGGAAGCATTGAAGCACTTCGGGATGATTTGAGGTGGCGAATATGGAGCGCTTGCTTTCCTGTGAGTTCAATATGGATACTGCCTGTGTTGAACTGAAATTTGTCGATGGCAGCATGATTTCCATTGACACAATTGCCGTTGAGAACGAGATTGCCGACAATATGTATCAACGGTCAGAGTTAGACTATCTCATCTACAATGACCCAATTGCCTATGCTGATCTAATTCTTAATGGAAATCCAGAAATCTATTTGAAGACAATAACAGAGTATAAGTCTCTGGACTAATTGAAAGCCGCCAGTTCTGGCACTTTACGGTGTCGGTACTGGCGGCTCTTTTTTACATTTTATCAATCAAAGCAAACACAACGGCTTGCTGATCTTCACTCAATCTTGACCAGCGTTCCAGCAGCTTCTGCTGAGATTCAGTCAAAGAAACAGGTGTGTTGCCTTCAGCAAACAATTGAGATAGCGTGATCCCAAATGCTGTACAGATTTTTTCCAGAGAAGGGATTGTCGGTATCATGTTTTTGCGATACCAGGAAGAAATGGTGGACTGTGGCAAGCCTGAGTGTTCTGCAAGCTGATATTCTGTCCAGCCTCTCGCTTCACGGTATTTAGTTATAGCCGTAAGAATATCTTTCACTACACTCACCCCTTTACTTGCGTTCTTCGTTAATTATAATTCGACAAGTCGTTGCATTTTAATCGTGTATATCGTATTATTTTAACGATTTACAAAAGTAAGAGGGTGTGAAGTTATGAATAACAAAAGCTGCTTTTTTATTGGTCATCGGGAAGCCTCAACGGAGATTCTTCCCGCCCTGGAGAGCGCAATTGAACAACATATTTCTGAATATGGCGTTACAGAGTTTATTGTTGGTGGCTATGGCGGGTTTGACCGTCTTGCAGCCAGCGCTGTAATTCGGGCAAAACGGCAACACCCGCAGATTACGCTGGTACTGTTGCTCCCATATCATCCGGCTGAACGACTAATTGAAAAACCGAAAGGTTTTGACAGTACCTATTATCCTCCGGACATGGAAAAGGTGCCCCGTCGCCTTGCAATTGTCAGAGCAAACCGATATGTGGTGGATCATGTTGATTATCTGATCGCCTATGCATGGCATTCTGCAAGCAACGCCAGAGAATTGGCAGAGTATGCGCAGAAGCGGGAGAGAAAGGGCTTGATTACTGTGACAATGCTGTAAAGATGTTCCTTTAGCCAACTAAAAAGTCATTACTTTTATATAGATTTTTAACTTGCTAAAAGTAATGACTTTGTGCTATAATGACGATGACAGATTTCGTCGAAAAGAGGTGGTTTTGTGGCAAAAAGGAGGGCATCTTCCAATGTAAACCCTGATTATGAAGCGATTACAAGTTTTCAGAAAGGTCAGGCATCACGTATTTTCAAGGAAGTGAAAGAACGGGATAAGGTTCTGATCGTCAACAAGCAAAACAAGCCGCAAAACGTTGTTATCTCATACGAGCGATATTTACGGCTCAGAGAAGAAGGAGCAGATATCTGATGAACATTAACGAACAAGCAAATTTCATATGGAGTATCGCAGACCTGCTCCGTGGTGATTTTAAGCAAAGCGAATACGGCAAGGTGATCCTGCCATTTACTGTCTTGCGCCGTTTTGACTGTGTGTTGGCCCCTTCCAAAGCAAAGATCCTGGAAGCAAACAAAACGCTGACTGTCAGCAACAAACGACCCATTTTCAAGCGTATGACCGGCCACGACTACTACAACATCAGCCAGTTTGATTTTGAAAAGCTGATGGATGACAGCAATGCCATTGAAGCGAACCTGCGTGATTACATAAATGGTTTCTCCGAGGATGTCCGTGAGATCATGGATAACTTTGAAATCTTCGGTGTAATTGACAAGCTCTCCCGTGCAAACCTGCTGTACTTGGTCGTACAGCGGTTTGCCGAGATCGATATGAGCGATACCCAGATTGATAACCTGGAAATGGGCTATATGTTTGAAGAACTAATCCGCCGGTTCTCTGAACAATCGAACGAGACCGCTGGTGAACACTTTACGCCCCGTGAGGTTATTGAGCTGATGGTGGAAGTACTGCTTGATCCTGATATGGACGAGATTGCCACCACCGATGGTAAGGTTATCACTATTCTTGATCCTGCCTGTGGCACGGGCGGTATGCTCTCTGTGGCTCAGAATAAGATGCAGGCATTGAACGCCACTACCAGAGTGATTCCCTTTGGTCAAGAATTGAATCCAGAAACATATGCTACCTGCTGCTCTGACATGATCCTTAAGGGAAACACCAACAGCCGAATTGTTCTTGGCAACAGCTTTAATGAAGATGGTTTTCAGGGACAGACCTTCGACTATATGCTGAGCAATCCGCCCTTTGGCGTGGAATGGAAGAAAGTTGAAAAATATATCAAGGACGAAGCTAAAAACAAAGGCTATAGTGGTCGTTTTGGCGCTGGTTTGCCCCGTATTTCTGATGGTTCTTTCTTGTTCCTACAGCATCTGATCTCCAAAATGAATGCTCCGGAGAATGGCGGCAGCCGCATCGGGATCGTCTTTAATGGGTCTCCCATGTTTTCCGGCGATGCTGGCAGCGGTGAAAGCGAGATCCGCCGCTGGATTATCGAAAATGATCTGTTAGAAGCCATTATCGGTCTGCCTGACCAACTGTTCTACAACACCGGTATTACTACATACATTTGGATTCTCACCAACCGGAAAGAGAACCGCAGAAAGGGCAAGGTGCGCCTGATCAACGGCGCCGGTTTCTATGAGAAGATGCGCAAGGGACTGGGCAATAAGCGAAATATGATCAGCCCGGATAATCGAGCAGAAATTGTTCGTCTGTACAGCACTTATGAACCGGATGAGAATTATATGGATTTGGACAACGATGATTTTGGCTATCGGAAAATTGTTGTGGAGCGTCCTTTGCTGAATGAGGACGGCACCCCAGTAACTGACCGTAAGGGTAACAGAAAAGCGGATGCCTCCCTTCGTGACTACGAGATGGTGCCGTTGAAGGAGGACATTCACGAATATTTCCGTCGAGAGGTGCTACCGTTTGTTCCTGATGCCTGGATTGATGAAAGTAAGACCAAAATTGGATATGAAATTCCGTTTACCCGTTATTTCTATAAATTTACTCCGTTGCGTGACAGCTCTGTGATTATGGAGGATATTAAGGCTTTGGAGGCTCGTATTCAGGCGAGCTTGGCGGAGGTATTAGCGGAATGAAAGAGTATAGTATTGAGAGGCAAGCTCCGTGGTTAGTCGGGTTACCAGAAAGCTGGGAAATACGGAAAGTAAAACATTTCTTTACCGTAGTGAATGGTTCTACTCCAAAAAGTAGTGAAAGTACATACTGGGGTGGGGATATCACGTGGATAACTCCTGCGGATTACAAAACAGAGGACAAATATATTTGTTCATCCAGGAAAGCTATAACTCAAGAAGGCCTTGATTCATGTGGCACATCAAAAGTCCCTGCAGGAAGTATTATTGTGTCAAATCGTGCTCCTATAGGCAGCATCGGGATTGCAGAGAAAGAACTTTGCACAAGCCAAGGGTGTAAATCTTTGGTTAAGATCGCAGAGATCAACGAAGAGTATATATACTACTATTTGTCAGTAATGAGCGGCCCTCTAAATATGCTTGGCAGAGGAACAACATTCATGGAGCTATCCTCCAATGACTTAGCGAACTTTCGCTTGCCCATACCAACAGTCAAAGATCAGAATGCAATAGTTCAAATATTGAATAAAAAGATTGCTGCTATCAATGATGTAATTAACAAAAAAGCAAACATCATAGAACTTCTGCAAGAACAGCGCACCGCTGTGATATGTTCTGCTGTAACCAAAGGAATTGATTCCACTGCCAAAATGAAAGATAGCGGTGTTGCTTGGCTTGGTGAAATACCTGAGCACTGGGGCGTTTCTAAAAGTCAATGGCTTTTTTCACTGCGAAAAGAAAAAGCGAGACCAGATGATGAACAGCTAACAGCATCCCAGCATTTCGGAATCGTATATCAAAGAGACTACATGGCGCAAGGTTCTCGTGTTGTGCAGGTTGTACTTGGCAATGATATTTTAAAGCATGTTGAACCAGATGATTTTGTTATTAGTATGAGAAGTTTTCAGGGCGGAATTGAATGGAGTAACCTTAGAGGCAAAATCAGTTCGGCTTATGTAATGCTGATTCCGCAAAAACAATATGTATACTCCCCGTATTTCAGGTGGTTGCTGAAGTCTCACAATTACATTTTGGCGCTGCAAAGTACGTCCAATCTAGTAAGAGATGGACAAGCATTGCGGTATGATAATTTTAGGATGGTCGATTTACCTCTTGTTCCTCTTGATGAACAAAGAGCAATTGCAGACTATCTTAATAAAAAAATAGCAAAGCTCGATAGCATCATTGCTGATGTTACCGAGCAGATTGAAAAACTAAAGGAATACCGTCAAAGTGTTATCTCTGAAGTGGTAACCGGAAAGGTGGCAGTAGAATGAGCAATTATTACTTTTTGTGGCTTTGTACAGAACAGTGGGAGCTTATTTATTATGTTGCTTTCATCATTTTGACTATTAGCCTTGTGATTTTTGCGGCAAAAACATACTTTTTTCAGACCAAGCAGTCCACAAAACTTTTTTGCAAAAGTATTGAAAAACCTGCCGCAAGTGGCAATAGCAATCTATATGTTGAGGTGTACAACTACGGGAATGCTGTAGCACAGAATATCAATGTAAAAATTCAGGATGTAGATTTTGGCACAATTCCTTTCCTGAAACCTGGTGAAGATTATTTGATTCCTGTTGCCTATTTCATCCACGCATCGGATCATAAAATTGCATTTGCAGAAAGAATCAAAGTGACTGGCGAAACAACGACAATTCCTGTTGTTCTTACGATGGGAAAAACTTCATCCACGTTTGATGTAGATATCACAATCCAGAAAAACTCCACCAAGCTTAATGAATCGGACTCTCGCCATTTTGAAAAAATGGCCAAGGCTCTTGAAGCAATTGAAAAACAACAAGAAAAAATGACCGGTGAAATAAAGAAGGTTGGAGAGATTATTAAGAACAAAAAATGAGGGGGTGGTCAGTTATGGCAATCGAGACCAAGGAAATTACCTTTGAGCGTGAAATTGAATACAGCCTGCTTGACCACGGCGGATACATCAAAGGTAATCCTCGTGACTATAATCGGGAGTTTGCTGTTGACACAAAACAACTGTTCCGCTTCCTCCAAGAGAGTCAACCTGCGGAATGGGCCAAACTATGCAAGAAGCATGGCGATGACGTGGAAACCGGCTTCCTAAAAAAGCTGTACCGGGATTTGGATACCCATGGTATGCTGTATGTTCTTCGCCACGGCATCGTGGATGCCCCGGCAAAGTTCTCCATGTGTTTCTTCAAACCTGCCAGCGGTATGAACCAGACCAGTCAGGCACTTTATGAGAAAAATATTCTCTCCATTACCCGGCAGGTACATTACAGTCTGAAAAACGAAAACTCTATTGATGTCGTATTATTTATCAACGGCTTGCCGGTGGCAACTTTGGAATTGAAAAATCCGGCGACCGGTCAGACCGCCGAAAATGCAAAGCATCAGTACATGAAAGATCGTGATCCTCGAGAGCTGCTACTTTCTTTCAAATCCCGGTGCCTGGTTCACTTCGCTGTAGATACCGACGAAGTCTGGATGACCACCAAGCTGGACGGTATCAATACATACTTCCTGCCATTCAACAAAGGCAATAATGGTGGCAAGGGAAATCCCGTCGGCAGTGGAACATACCGCACTTCCTATTTGTGGGACGAAGTGTTGCAGAAAGACAGCTTGCTGGATATCGTTCAGCGATTTATCCATCTTCAGGAGGACAAAAAGAATCCCAAGAAGTCCGTAATGATCTTCCCACGCTATCATCAGTTGGATGTCGTTCGCAAATTGGTTGCCGATGTATACGAGCATGGCACCGGACGTAACTACTTGATTCAGCACAGCGCAGGCAGCGGTAAATCCAATTCCATCTCCTGGCTGGCACACCACCTGTCCAATCTGCATGACAAAAATGATAAAGTTATATTCAACAGCATTATCGTGATTACTGACCGTCTGGTGCTGGACAAGCAGCTGCAGGACACAATCTATCAGTTTGAACACGTGGAAGGTGTTGTTGTTAAGATTGACAACAATGCGGCTCAACTGGCGGACGCTCTAAACACAGGCAAGAAGATTATCATCACTACGTTGCAGAAGTTCCCATTCATCCTTGAAAAAGTGGACGATCTGAGTGGAAAACGGTTTGCCATCATCGTTGACGAGGCTCATTCTTCGCAGACCGGCGAAGCCAGCAAAAAGATGAAAGCAATTCTGGGCGATACAGAAGGGCTGACTGAAGAAGAACAGCTTCAGAAGGTTGCCGATGAAGAAGCCAAAGAGGAACATAAACAGTCTGATAGCGAGGATGAGATTACCAAGGAAATGGCCACTCACGGCCGTTTGGCAAATTTGTCCTTCTTTGCATTTACCGCAACACCCAAGGCAAAGACTCTGGAAATGTTCGGTACGCCTGATGCAAACGGAATTCCTCGGGCGTTCCATATCTACTCTATGAAGCAAGCAATTCAGGAGGGTTTTATCCTGGATGTCTTGAAAAACTATGTGACCTATGATACCTACTTCAAGATCGGCAAGAAGATTGCGGATGATCCTCGCTATGAAAAGAGTAAGGCGAACAAGGCTCTGGGCAAATTCCTGAGCCTGCATCCGCATAATCTGGCGCAGAAAACGCAGATCATTGTAGAGCATTTCCGTACCGTCACCAAGAACAAGATTGGCGGCAAGGCTAAGGCTATGGTTGTCACCGGTTCCCGTTTGCACGCTGTTCGCTACTATCAGGAATTCCAGCGGTATATCAAGAAGATGGGTTATGAAAATGAGCTTGGAATCCTGATTGCTTTCTCAGGGACTGTGCGTGACGGTGGCGAGGAATACACCGAAGTCAGCCTGAATGGAATTAAGGAAAGCGAACTGCCAGAGAAGTTCCACGGCGGTGAATATCAGGTGCTGCTGGTTGCAGAAAAGTATCAGACTGGCTTTGACGAACCGCTGCTGCATACCATGTTTGTGGATAAAAAACTCAGCGGCGTAAAGGCTGTACAGACCCTTTCACGCCTGAATCGAACCTGTTTTGGTAAAGAAGATACTTTTGTGCTGGATTTCGTAAATTCAGCAGAAGATATCCGTGCGGCATTTGCACCGTATTACGAGGAAACTACCATCGAAGAAACTACTGACGCAAATATTGTATATGAACTAAAATCCAAACTGGACGAATTCCGAGTCTACTGGGCAAGTGAGATTGAATCTTTTGCAAAGGTATTTTTCAAGCCCAGCAAAAAACAAGGCAATATGGACTTTGGCGTCCTCAATAGCTTCCTCGACCCTGCTGTGGATCGATACAAAGTATTGGAAGAAAGCGAGCAGGAAGAATTCAAATCTACACTGACTAAGTTTGTCCGTGCCTATACATTCCTGACAAACATTATCCGGCTGGATGATGCAGACCTCCATAAATTCCACGCCTATGCCAAGTTCCTGCAAAAGAAGCTGCCAAAGCGTGAGGGTGGCGGACAGGTGTTCCTGGATGATGAAGTTGCATTGCAGTATTACCGGGTTCAGAAAATTTTCGAAGGTTCCATAGCTTTGGAGCAGAGCGATCCTCTGCCAAACAAAATTCATCCTGGCAAACCAAAGCCGGAAGAAGAAAAGGCACCGCTATCCGAGCTGATCGACAAGATTAATGAGAAGTTCGGTACCGAGTTCACCAACATTGATAAGGTTCTGGAGCAGATTGTTTCTGACATGGATGCCAACGAAGAATTGCGTATCCAGGCTCGCAACAATTCTCAGGAGCATTTCCGTTTCCCCTTCAACGATGCTTTTATGGATGTTGTCATTGGACGTATGGCACAGAACCAGCAGTTCTGCGAAAGAGTTCTGGACGATGCTAAATTCGGTGATACAGTTCGAGATCTTCTGATCGGCGTTGTGTATGATCGACTGAGGCAACCGACAGATGCCCGGCTGTAAAAACTATTGCCAGAACACAGATGCGTATCCTGAGAATTGCAGCGTAGATGCAGCTACGTAACGCACGAATTCTCTCAGAATACTTATGAGTGCGCTATAATAAAACGCTACAGGTTTCATCAGATTGCTGGATGAAATCTGTAGCGTTTTTGTATTTTCGGAGCAAGGGTGCCGAACTGCATTTTGACAGTTTGGGTACCCACAGCAGTAGAAAATACGAGAGGATTCCAAAGGAGGGCATTGCCTGCCTTTTGGCTCTGGGTTTCCAATAGGGGCGAGCAGCATCCCTGTTGGCATAGGGTATCCAAAGGGAAACAGCGTTGCCCTTGGCAGGGGTATCCAAAGGGGACGGAGTTCCACTTGGCACACGATTTTCCGTAGGAAAGTCTAGTGTGTTATACCTTTTGCGACCGCTGACGCTGGAAAGGGGCTGTCCCACGCCAGACAGACCGTTTCCAGTGGCAGCAGAACAGGCGGATTTTGTGGGCTGTAAGTTACAAAAGACAAGAAATTTGCCATGAGCAAAATCCGGCTGTTCGGGTGTAGTTGGCGCAGGATATCTTGTAGCTGTGCGAAAAGATTTTCTGTGCCAACGGGGGCGCAAGAGGTATATAAAAACCCGCCGCAGCGACACGCTTAATTTTCCCCATCCAAGGGGAGCTCAAGAACTTGCTTGGCAAGCTGCTGGAACAGTTCTGAAGTATTCTCGTCCATTGTGATCATCGTTCCTATGTAGGCAGTAATGGCTGTTGACACATCATCGGCTGTCAATTCAGATTGTGGCTTGTCCGGTAATGCGGCACGAATCCCCTTTACTGCTTCTGCTGTAGCAACCGCTCCACTGGGTTGCTCCTCTGCCATGTTCTCTTTTACATCCCGAATGATCTTCATCAATATGTTTTTGATTTTCTCTATGTCTGCTTCATTACTCTGAATTTTGCTGGAGCTCAGAAAACTCAGATCTTTTATCATTTCCGTTCGCTTTGAAGGATCGGCGCTCATCAGCTCTGCAAGCGGATCAGTGGCAAGGTCAATAATCTGGTTTCTTGCCATGATACCATTTGCAACGGTATTGCTGAAATAGTTTTTCATCAAAGCACAAAGTTTTGGGAACTGGTCATGCTCCAAAAGCCTGTTTAACACATCGGGGTCAATCGTTTTCAAAATCAGCCTGCGGATTACTTCCTCTGATAATCCCAGCTGGGAAATATCATAGCTTTTCGGTACGCTAATGGGCGTAAGGCAAAGTAGATAATCTGCTGAAACATGGAATACCTTAGCCAGCGAGACTAACAAAGCGCTGCCGATATTTGTGGTTTCTCCACTCTCCAAACGGCTGATCTGGGAGTGGGCAACAAATATTTTGTCTGCCAGCTCTTTTTGGCTCCATCCCCTGTCCTGGCGTAATAAGCGGACACGGTACGCAGTGGTATTTTCCTGCTCATCGTCATAGTTCTTCTTCATGTGCAACGCCTCCCAATCTACTATCATTATAAACCACCCTGTGCAAATTTGCAATTTTTCAAGTCTATACTTCCGACATTTGCGGCTTTCGTGCATAAACGAAGGTCGCTTATTTTTTGCGGTAAACTTGGCTCACGATCGATCGAAAAGACGCCTTGAAAATCGAATGACCGTCCGGACCGAGATAAACCGCCATGACTTCTGTAAAAGGAACGAGCGCTCCACAAAGGAGACGACACAGCGCCGAGCAGGGTTGCCTGTCAGGAAACGGAATGGGTAGAACGGCTTAACTAAGAGCAAGCAGGAGGATTATTGCTATTTGAATATTTTTGAAACTGTGAAAGCGGCAGTTCCTGTAAGACAAGCCGCCGAACACTACGGGCTGAAAGTCAACCGCAACGGCATGGCTTGCTGCCCATTCCACAATGACAGGCATCCCAGCCTGAAGCTAAACGAGGAATATTTCTTCTGCTTCGGCTGTGGAGCTACCGGGGATGTGATTGAATTTACGGCAAAGCTGTTTGATTTGGGAAGCTTGCAAGCGGCGCAAAGGCTGGCTGTGGACTTCGGTATCAGCACCGAACAGGGACAAGCTGTGGCAACTTCCCGCAAGCCCAAACATCCCCACATCCGACAGTTCCGAGAAGATGAAATGCTCTGCTTCCGCGTGATGACGGATTATCTGCATCTGTTGGAAGATTGGAAGGTGCAGTATGCCCCAAAAACACCAGCGGATGACCTGGATGACCGTTTTGTGGAAGCCTGCCAGATGCTTGACCGCATCGAGTATCTGACTGACATTCTGACCGTAGGAGATTTGGAAGAACGTGTTGCTGTGGTGGATGAGCTGATGAAGGATGGCAAGATTGCATTTCTCCAGGACTACACCGCAAGAAAGAGAGAGGAGGATGTACGGTTTGAGCGAGGAAATGACGCAGGCCACGCACTTTGAAAATCCGGCGTGGTTTGACGGTAAAAAAATCAACGAAGCCATGTTCTGCGAAGAATTTCTCCGGGACTATCCAATGATCACGGTGAACGGAGCATTTTTCACGGTCAATGGCAGAGTACACGATGAAAACCGCCTGAAAAAGGTGATCTATGACCGCATCAAGTATTATGTGACCAGCGGCATTGCAAAGAAGGTCACAAACCTGTTGGATGTCATGCGGATGGAGTGCTGTACCGAAAAGCTGCCCCTGTATCAAGACCGCATCCATGTGGCGAACGGCACCTATTATCTGAACGGCACATTCAGTCCGGAAAAGGATTTCTGCCGGAATCGTTTGCCTGTCTCCTACAATCCAGAAGCTCCGCAGCCAGTGACATGGCTGCATTTTTTGTCTCAGCTTTTGGAGCCGGAGGACATCCTGACTTTGCAGGAATTTATGGGATACTGCTTTATTCCCTCCACTAAAGGACAGAAGATGCTTTTACTGATCGGCAAAGGCGGCGAGGGCAAAAGCCGCATTGGTATTGTCCTTCGTGCGCTGCTGGGCAGCAACATGAACACAGGCAGTATCGCAAAGGTGGAGACAAGCCCCTTCGCTCGGGCCGATCTGGAACATGAGCTTGTGATGCTGGATGATGATATGAAGCTGGAAGCCTTGCCTCAAACCAATAACATTAAGGCAATCATCACCGCTGAATTGCCGATGGATCTGGAGAAAAAGGGACAACAGAGCTACCAGGGAGATTTGTATGTGCGCTTTATCGGTTTGGGCAACGGTGTCCTGCAATCTCTCAATGACCACAGCGTGGGCTTTTTCCGCAGACAGATTATCCTTTCCACCAAAGAAAAAGACCCGAACCGGAAAGACGACCCGTATATTGCGGAAAAGATGTGCACCGAAGCAGAGGGTATTTTCCTATGGGCACTCATGGGCCTGCATCGCCTGATCGCCAACGATTACAGGTTTACACTCAGTCAGTCGGCGCTGGACAACATGGATGCTGCGGTATCGGACGGCAACAACATCATCGAATTTTTAGGCTCCGAGGGGTATATCTGCTTCAAGGCAGATTACGAAGTCAGCTCCAAAGACCTGTACGCCGTTTACAAGCTGTGGTGTGACGATAACGCCATGAGCAGCCTTTCACAAAAGCGCTTTTGTTCCTTCCTCAAACAGAATGAGAGCCGTTATAACCTTGAATACACCAATAAGGTCAATATCGGCGGCGGAAAGTTCGCCAGAGGTTTTGTCGGCATTGAGCTTTTGCAAAGACCGTTTCTGTAAAAACGAAAGTGACCCAAAAATACATGTACCACCCGTACCAAACGTACCACGGTACGGAAGTACGCTTGGTACATGTACTTTCCAGTCCACCCCACTTCTTTTTGGCAAAAGCATCCGTAATGACCTGTTTTGGGGCATGGATTTTCAAGGGTAGTGAAAACAGGCAAATTTTTGACCGTAGGACGAAATGATTTCATGAAATCGTGCTTCTCTGAACCGTGTACCGTGTTTATGGAATGGTGGGTGTTTTCACTGTTCCAACCCAAATCACACGGAACAGTAAAGTGGGATATGGTCAGATGGGGACAGGACATCACAGGAGAAATTCTGGACGGATTTCAGAGATTACTTTTTTCACGATTCGGTATATCTGTTCTACTTTGAAGCGCAGGGTGTTCACCGAACCAACAATGAAATTTTATGGAGGATTTTTTGATATGAATGTACGCAACGAAATCAAGGCACAGATTGTGCGTGCCGGAATGACGATGCAGGAAGTAGTTGACCTGCTACATGATGAATACGGCTGGTCGGACAGCGTTTCCAACCTGTCTGCCAAGTTGCACCGGGAGAGCATCCGCTATAAAGAGGTTTTGGAACTGGCTGATGTGTTGGACTACGACATCGTGTGGCAGAAAGGTCGGGAAAAATAATGGAAAAGGGACAGTTTGCTATTTTGAGATTTGCCAAGTATAAAGGGCCGGAGATCGGGCGTATTGAAGCCCATAATGAGCGCACCAAAGAAGAATACGCAAGCAATCCGGATATTGACATCAGTCGGAGTCATTTGAATTTCCACCTTGTTAAGCCGGAAAGAAAGTACCGGGCAGAGTCCGAACGGCAGATTGCTGCAGCCGGATGCCACACTCGCTCTGACAGTGTTCGTGTGGTGGAAGCGTTGATCACCGCAAGCCCGGAGTTTTTCAAGGGCAAGAAGCGGGCTGAGATCAAGGAATTCTTCAATGAAGCGTTGGAGTTTATCCGGCAGAACCAATCCCCCGAAACCATTATATCCGCCGTGGTGCATATGGACGAGAAAACGCCCCATATGCACCTTTCTTTTGTCCCGTTGACAGAGGACAAGCGGCTCAGCGCCAAGGAGATCGTGGGCAACAAGAAAAAGCTGACATGGTGGCAAGACAAGTTCTGGGAACACATGGTCAAGAAGTATCCGGTATTGGAGCGTGGTGAGAGTGCCAGCGAGACGGGCCGTGACCATATCCCGCCGAGAGTGTTCAAACAGATGACCCGTCTGACAAAGCAGATGGAAAAGCTGGATGCAATGCTTTCCGATGTGAAGTTTACCAACTACAAGGAGCGGACAGCGCAGATCGCAGCGTTTCTGGAGGGATATATCCCGGATGTGGCGGCGATGGAAACACAGATGAAGAAATATCAGAGGTGCTTTACCACGGCTGAGTCCGAGAAAAAGGCGCTGAAAAAGAAAAACGATGATCTGACGGTTGCTCTGGAAAAGAGCCAGCAGCAGAGCACCGTCAAGAAGTTACAGGAAGTAAGGCTGCAAAGCGATTATGAACAGGTAAAAGGGATTCTTGACCGTATCCCTCCAGAGATCACCCGGGCGTACACACAGCGTGGCAGTAAGAAACAGGAGGTAAACCATTATAGCGGATTGGAATAAGGATGAGTGGAGTGGCTTTGCTGATTTGCTTGCCAACTTAATAGAAAAATATGCGGCGGTTCTGGATCTTGACAATCTTCCAGAGCCGCCGAATTGTTTGGGAAAAGAACCTGCCGGAGCTACAAATATCCCCGAACAGCCAGAGGACACTATTGAAAAAACTAAAACGGCATGATATAATAATCGTGTGATAAGTGTCCAAACTTACTCCGAAAGAACTTCGGAGTAAGGATACATAAAGGTGCCATGGCTGTGGCACGAATGAGGATCGTGAGATGAAAAAAGAAAAGACAAAAGTATATATCTACACGAGGGTATCCACCGCTATGCAGATTGACGGGTACTCTCTGGATGCCCAGAAATCCAGAATGAAAGCCTTTGCCGAGTATAATGAATATGAGATAGTCGGTGAGTATGAGGATGCCGGGAAGTCGGGTAAATCCATTGAGGGCAGAGCGGAGTTCAACCGCATGATGGAAGATATAAAGTCCGGGAAAGATGGAGTTTCCTTTGTGCTGGTGTTCAAGCTGTCCCGCTTCGGCAGAAATGCAGCAGACGTATTGTCCACTTTGCAGGTCATGCAGGATTTCGGCGTCAATCTGATTTGTGTGGAGGATGGGATTGATTCTTCCAAGGATGCCGGAAAGCTGATGATCTCTGTTCTGTCAGCCGTTGCGGAGATTGAGCGAGAAAACATCCGTGTCCAAACAATGGAGGGCAGAATCCAGAAGGCTCGTGAGGGCAAATGGAACGGCGGATTTGCGCCCTATGGCTACAAGCTGGAAAATGGCCAACTTTTCATCAACGAGGAAGAAGCGGCTGCAATCCGTGTGATCTTCGATCAGTATGTGCATACCGACATGGGTGCAAATGGTCTTGCCAAATATCTTGACCAACATGGTATTCACAAAATCCAGCGACAGAACGGAAAAAATCCGCTGTTCGATGCGGCCCTTATCCGGAGAATACTGAAAAACCCTGTGTACTGTGGGAAAATCGCCTATGGCAGACGCAGAACGGAGAAGGTGCATGGCACCAGGAATGATTACCGGCTTGTGGAGCAGGACGATTATTTGTTGGTGGACGGCCAGCATGAGGGGATTGTGTCGGAAGAACTCTGGCACGAAGCACAGGTCAAGCTGCTGGCGCAGGCTGAAAAGTATGAACATGTGAACCGTGGCAAGGACACCAAGGTGCATCTTCTGTCTGGTATCGTCAAATGCCCAATCTGCGGAGCCGGGATGTATGGCAACAAGAGCATCAAGCACAAGTCAGACGGGACAAAGTACAAGGATTTCTTCTATTATGGTTGCAAGCACCGCACTATGACACGTGGGCACAAGTGCGATTATCGAAAGCAGATTCACGAGGAACTGTTGGACAGTGCTGTGGCAGAGATCATTGTCAAGCTGGTCAGCAATCCCAAGTTTGCCTCCATGATGCAGGAAAAAATCAACATGAAGGTGGACACTGCCGCCACCCTGCAGGAGATCGCCAATTACGAAAAACAGCTCCGGCAGAGCTATTCTGTGAAATCAAAGCTGATGGAGGAAATAGATTCCCTTGACCCGGACGATAAACACTACTACAAACGCAAGGCAGACCTTGATGATCGGCTTTACAAGATGTATGATAAAATCGAGGATACAGAAAATCTGCTGATCGCCGCCAGAGCAAAGAAAATGGCAATCGAAGCGGAAAAGCTCACCGGGGATAACATCTACAAGGTGCTGATCTACTTCGACAAGCTGTACGCCGTCATGAGCGAGCAGGAAAAGCGGCAGATCATGGAAGCATTGATTTCCGAAATCCAGATATATGAGGAACGCCAACCCAACGGACAGTGGCTCAAGTCCATCAAATTCAAGCTCCCGATTATTGAGGAAGATATGAGTTTGAGTTTGGACAATGACACACAAGTCGAGACTGTTGTATTGATGACAATAGTAAAAAAATAAAATTATGGAGCCCGGTTGCCAGGCACTGCAATTTACGCAGAGCGGAGAGCAATGGATTGATTAAGTAGATTGTATTGTAGACAAGGAGCAGTAACAGATATGAAGATTTCTAAGAAGGATGCTTTGTCATGGTTTGAATTTTTTGCACAATTGCCTGCAGGGGAACAGCTTCTGGTTAAACAGCAGGAAATTGTTTATGCCACATTCGCACAGATTGAGGCAGTTGTTATAAAAAGAAAAGAAGAGCTTATGGAACAAATTCCCGGTTTGAAAACATTAAAGGACAGAACACTTTTTGTGGGACCAGATGAAAAATTTCCTGATGGGTGCCGTTCATGTCTGTTGGGCAGCGGGCTGACAGCTATCAGAAAAACCAATAAATGCAATCTGCAGTGCAGGTTTTGCTATAATTATGGCGAGCTGGATGCTATTGAACCGGTAGGAGAGGGGATTTGGGTCATTGGCGGGACCAAGTTTTATGAAAATGACATTGATCTGTTGTTGGAAATCCATAAAAAACCTACAGGGGTTGCCTATGTATATTTAGAACCTTTTATGGAAATCGAGAAATATTATAATATTATTCAAAAATTTAACAAGGCTGGTATTTATCAGCATCTATATACTAACGGCACTCTGGCTACGGAAACAACGCTTAAAGCATTGGGGGAGGCTGGCCTGAATGAGCTTAGATTTAATTTAGGAGCTTCCGGTTGTGCTGATAAGGTCATTGAAAATATTGGCATAGCAAAAAAGTATATCAAAAAAGTCGGCATTGAAACGCCTATGACCAATGAGTTTTTTGAAAAATTCTTTTTGAAAAAACAGGCTGTTTTGGACACGGGATTAGATTTTATTAATTGTGCGGAGCTGCATTTGAATCCCAATAATATTGAGAATTATTGGGGTGAAAAAATGTATATTGCCCGCCATGGATATATATCACCAATCTGGAGCCGCGAACTGACACTCAGATTTATGGCAGCCGCAGCAAAAGAGAAATGGAATTTGGTTGTACATGATTGCTCTAATGATACCAAGTTTGCCAGAGATTTGAATTTAGGTACCAAAGAGGGTAAATGGTTCGGGGCCAGCAGTTATACGTCTGAATTTTTAGAGATCCCCTATGCCGTATTTTTGCCGGTCCTGCGTGATGAAGAATTTCATTTTTTAGTTGAAGAAGAGCTGCCAAGCGGCTATAACCCGGGAGAGATGCTTTTCTAAGAAAGAGTGGCATAATGGCAAATATTATAGAAATAAATGACATTTCTGCTCCTGAACTGGAAGTATTCACAAAATTGACTGAAAAGCAGCTGCGCCATAAGCTGGAACCGGAAAAGGGCATCTTTATCGCTGAAAGCGGCAAAGTCATAGAGTTGGCGCTTGCTGCTGGCTGTGAGCCGATTTCCTTGTTGATGGAGCGCAGACATATCACGGGACAGGCCCAAAATATTCTTGCTCGGTATGAGGATGTTACAGTCTATACCGGGGACAGGGATGTGCTGGCTGGACTGACAGGATATAAGCTGACCCGCGGTATCCTGTGTGCTATGCGTAGGCCCAGGCTGCCTTCAGTACAGCAGATATGTTTTCAAGCCAGGCGGGTGGCGGTATTGGATAATATCACGGATGCAGCCAACATAGGAGGAATATTCCGATCGGCAGCGGCGTTAGGTGTTGATGCGGTACTTGTGATGCGCTCCTGCTGTGATCCTTTATGCAGAAAAGCAGTACGTGTCAGTATGGGAACGGTATTTCAGATACCTTGGACTTATATAGAAAACAATGTCAAAGAGCTGGGAGAATGGGGCTTTAAAACAGCTGCAATGGCTTTGTGTGAGCATGCTGTCAGTATAGATGATCAGGCGCTGATGGCAGAGGGCAGGCTGGCTTTGGTTTTTGGTACAGAGGGCTACGGCTTATCTCAGGCTGCGATTGATGCGTGCGATTATGTTGTGAAGATCCCTATGGAGTACAATGTGGACTCACTTAATGTAGCTGCTGCAAGCGCTGTGGCGTTTTGGCAATTGCGATGTCAACAATAAATTGGAAAAAAGATTCTTTGGAATTATTTGAATACTTAATTTATGCAAACTTGTTAAACGGCCAAAGTTGATTTGTGTTGTGTAAAAGGTGGTAATTATGGATTATAAAGTTTTAGATATGGAAAAGTATTATCGTAAGGATATTTACAGGCATTTTACGATGGACTGTAAATGTTCGGTTATGATTACATCCAAGATCGATGTTAGTGAACTTGTTGCATATTCAAAACAAACTGGAACTAAATTTTATATCAATTTTCTGTATGTCCTGACCAAGGCGCTGAATACCAGAGATGACTACAAAATGCGGTATTTGTATCAGGAAGATAAGTTAGTCGTATTTGATAAAATCAACACTGCGCATTATGTTTTCCACGAGGATACGGAGACTTTTACAGTAGTTTATACAGAGTTCAGCGAAGATTACCAGGCTTTTTATGACAGATGCTGCGCTGATATGGAAAAGGCTAAACAGACCCGCAGTTATGGTCTGGACGGCAGTAAATTAAACTATTTTGATGCTTCCTATATTCCCTGGTTGTCATATGAAGCACTACATGTAGAACTGCCTGACGGACATCTGCATTTCCCTCCGATTATAAACTGGGGAAAATATCACAGTGAAAATGGCAGATTGCTGATGCCTGTGACGGTGAGAATGAATCATGCGATTGCTGATGGTTATGTAGTTTCCAAAGCATTTTTATTGCTTGAGAAAGAAATTGAAAGATTGGTCGAAGACTGAACTAATGGATTAGAACCATCGTTTCACATTGCTTTTAGAGTTATGTTATTTTAAAGCGCTGTAGCTTGGCGCTGCTTCGAAAGTAGTTCCGGTGGATAAATTCAGTATAGTCATCACTTTGGTGATGGCAGCGGTATTTTTACATGAACAATTTACTGTAAAAACAATTATCGGTTCTGTCCTTATTACTTTTGGGGACTTTTATTATGATTTTATAAAGAGTCACAGGTCAGATGTATAGAATAATTAAGAATAAATCATAAATACAGAGGGGTAAGCAGATGATAACAAGGCAAAAATACCAGGATTATATCAATGTGCTGAAAGAGGAATTGATTCCGGCGATGGGGTGTACTGAGCCTATTGCTATTGCTTATGCCGGAGCTATTGCCAGAGAGCATTTAGGCTGTTTGCCTGAACGTGTAGAAATTGAGGTCAGCGGTAATATCATCAAGAATGTAAAAAGTGTTATTGTACCTAATACAGGGGGACTGCGCGGTATTGAAGTGGCAGCGGCAGCAGGTATTGTGGCAGGAGATGCCGCGAAGGAGCTTAAAGTTATTTCGGAAGTGAGTACAGAAGCAGTTGCCGTAATTCATAAATTTTTAGAAAGCACACCAATAACAGTTAATTTTTCTGATAGTAAAAAAATCTTTGATATAATGATCACTGTTTATGGTAATGGCCATTCTGCTTATGTACGCATCTGTGAGTTTCATACAAATATAGTGGAAATAAGAGAAGATGATAAATATGTGCTGCAGAAAGATATTGCAGTCGAAGACAGTTTGGGCTTTACAGATCGTGGATTTATGAATGTACAGGAGATTATTGAATTTGCTGATACTGCAAGAATAGAAGATGTTAAGGATATTCTTGATCTTCAGATCGAATGTAATGTTAATATTTCAGAGGAAGGCTTGGCTGGCGATTATGGAGCTAATATCGGTAAGGTCCTTTTAAAGACTTATGGAACGGATGACGTAAAAATAAGAGCTAAAGCCAAAGCAGCTGCCGGTTCTGACGCCAGAATGAACGGCTGCGAGATGCCAGTCGTGATCAATTCCGGCAGCGGTAATCAGGGGATTACTGCCTCCATACCAGTTATAGAGTATGCTAAGGAGTTGGGTGTTTCTGACGAGAAACGTTATAGGGCCTTGCTGGTATCTAATCTGATCACGATCCATTTGAAGTCAGGTATCGGCAGGCTGTCGGCTTACTGCGGTGCAGTCAGTGCCGGCTGTGCCAGTGGTGCCGGTATTGCGTATCTGTATGGAGGCGGTGTTGATGAAGTTTCTCACACGATCGTCAATTCTCTGGCAATAACTTCCGGTATTATCTGCGACGGCGCTAAAGCTTCGTGCGCTGCTAAAATAGCTACGGCTATCGATGCAGGTATATTAGGTTATAATATGTATAAAGAAGGGCAGCAATTTTACGGAGGCGATGGTATCGTCAGCAAAGGTGTTGAGAACACTATAAAAAATGTGGGGCAGCTGGCTAAAGAGGGAATGGCTACTACTGATCAGGAAATTTTGAAGATTATGACGAAAACACAGAGTATTTAAGCGTAGCTGAAACAGTCCGCTCAAAGGATAGTGATAATATGCAGATAAAAAAGAAATATATTTATATCGCTTTGGGACTGTGGGCGCTTGTGACAGTTACTTATTTTACTTTGTGTAAAATAGCCAGTGATCAGGCTATGCTTATTTTTAATAAAACTATGTCTGCTCAAAAAGTGCTCAAAGGCTCGGTGACGCTTGGCAGTATTGATGCCGACATTTGGGGGCGGGTAGAGTTTCAGAATCTTGTCTGGCTTGATATTGACGGTCAGCCTATCGTACATGTGCCGCAGGGACGTTTCAAGGTGCGGACATGGGATATTATTACCAGAAGTATCAGTACATCTACTATTAAGGAACTGGAATTGGACAACGCTTTGTTTGCCGTAAGATTCAACAGAAAGATGCAGTTGGATATTTTTGAGCAGGCACAGGCCAAAAGAGTTATTGACCGGGCTGAACAAAAGGAAGCTGTTTTGTCAGGAAACGAAACAGCAGCTGAACTTGAACATATAGCGCAGGAAAAGATCGTAGTAAAGGAAAGGCATCCTGGAGACAGGCATGAATTGAATCTGGATTTAGAAAATAAGCGGCTGAAAATGCGTGTTGTTTTTAATAACTGTACCTTAACTGCCGGTTATCATAACCGTTATTTTGTACTGAATGAAGTTAATGCAATAATTGATATTGATACGCAGAAAAAGCTTACGATTGATTTTGTGACTGGAAAATTTGGCGGCACTATGGTTGGCGATGGGGTGGAAATAAAAGGAAACATCAATTTAGCGCAGCAGATTCCTCATTACGACCTGCATTTGGAGCTTTATAATATTCTGCCTGCTTCGTTGGGAATAGCGGATATCAAAGATACGGTTTCTATTACCGCTTCAGTTACTGGAGAACTTCCGAATCCTGTTATAGATGGTCATTTGGATTTTAAAGAACTGAATATTCCCGGACTGCATTTTTCTAAGGTCAGAGGCGATTTGCATTACGAAGATGCTCTGCTGAAATTTACTAATGTAAAAGGAAATGTTTTTGGAGGCACAGTTGAAGCTTTCGGAGATTATCATCTGGATACAAAATATTACAATATTGACGCGCTGGGACACGAATTGTTGGGAAGCATTGCCGCACGTAACGGTAAAATAAAATGCAAGGTCGAACTGGATTTTAAGATTCGATCCAAGGGAGATCCTAAAACTGCGTTGACCTATGGCAGATTTAAATCAGGAAAAGGATCGTACTATATTATTCCTTTTGACAGTATCAGCGGCGAGTTTTCCAATCAAAATAAACATCTGGAATTTAAAAATGTTGTCATTGAAACCAAGATGGGGACAATCAAAACAGATGCTTTTGATATAGTGAACGGCAAGCTGCATATTGGCGAGATATATTTGGAAGAGCCGGAAAACGGACAAACTATTAAAATAATCTGACAAAAAATGATTCAGAAATCGGAGGAAGGCAGCGATGGGCAAATATAAAAAACTTTATGGCACGCTTTTGCTGGGTCTGATTGCCATTATAATTTTGCTGACGGCTGTTTTTTCCTATAGCAGAAGTATCGAAGAGAGTTACAAAGAAGAAAATATCAACTCACTGAAAGAACTTTCTAATCAGGGAGCTTTGATGCTGCATAATGAAATCAAAAATAAACAAAATCTTTTAGCTGAACTTTCGCACGATGTCAGTCGGATTTTTGTAAATGATCCGCAGGCGGCCGCCGCTTATTTGGAGGAAGCCGCGGAGCGCAACAGTTTTAAACGAATTGGCGTAGCATTGACGGATGGACGTGCTTATACAACAGATGGTGTTGAATTGAATATCTCAGAGCGAGAGTATTTTAGTAAGGCGATTCTCGGGCACACGGCTGTTTCACGTAATCTGGATGATTATACGGATGGCGGCAGGATCGCAGTTTATGCGGTACCGATTTTTGAAGATGGAAGCGATAAGAGGATTGGAGTTTTGTTCGCTACTTACAGCCTGGATACATTTAGAAAAACTATTGAAGTATCGTTTTTTGGCGGTGCTGGATATTCTTATGTGGTACAGGAAAATGGTGATGTTGTAGTAGATTCGCAGCATTCAGAAAGCTTTAAAAACTTTAAAAATGTTTATGCGGCCCTGCTGACGGCAGATCCGGTAAATAATAAAGACAGTGCTGAAAAACTCTGGCAGATGATCAACAGTAAAAAAGGCGGTTATATTGAATTTTATAACGGCAGTCAGAAATATATGTACTGTTCACCGATAGGTGTTAATAACTGGATGCTGCTGACGGTAACTCCAGCCAGTGTTATCGAAGATAAAATCAATATGGTGCTGAATAAAACTTATTTACTGGGTATTTTGTTGATTGCGATTTTTTTATTGTTTATCTGGCACATTATGCGTATCCATACCCGCAATCAAAAGGAACTGATGGATATTGCTTATGTTGATGAAGTTACTGGTGGTTATTCTTTTGCCAAGTTTTTTAAAGAAGCAGAACTGTTGTTACCTGAAACAGATAAAAAGACAGCAATCGTAAGTATGGATATCGACGGTTTTAAATATTTCAACGATATGTTTGGCTATGGAGAAGGCAATGACCTTTTGCGTTATATTTGGCAGGAAGTAAAAGCAAGCCTGAATGAAGGCGAAATATTAGCGCATGGTGTTGCCGATACATTTATTTTTTTGCTGCGATTTGATACGAGAGAAGAACTGCTTTGGCGTATCAATGATTTATGTCTGCATTTGAATAACTATATTACAAAAAGCGGACAGGTCTATAAACTATCCCTTTCTATGGGTATATACGAGGTTGACGGTGAAACTGATGATATCGTCAGTATGGCAGACAGAGCTTATATTGCCCGGCAGACAATAAAAAATAAAGGTGACACAGCCTGGGCTTTTTATGACGGAGCCGTACGTGATAAGCTGTTGCACGAAAAAGAAATTGAAAGTCAGATGGAAAAAGCTTTGGCTGAAGGCGAATTTATTGCTTACTATCAGCCCAAGTACAGTACCAAAGAGCAGAAACTTATCGGTGCAGAAGCTTTAGTACGCTGGCGCAGAAGTGACGGTATCATTGTTCCGCCCTATCAATTTGTGCCGCTTTTTGAACGTAATGGATTTATCAATAAGGTTGACCGTTATATGTTCGAACTCGTCTGTCGCCAGCAGATGCGTTGGCTTAAACAGGGGCTTATACCTGTGCCAATATCAGTCAATATGTCGCGGATGTGCCTGTATGATCCGCATATTGTTGACGAATATATCGGTGTTTTGAATGGAAGCGGTTTGTCTGCTGCTTATATAAAGCTGGAGCTGACGGAAAGTGCCTTTTTTGAAAATATCAGTATTATGAATAATGTTATCGAAGCATTGCATAAAGTTGGCATCAAAGTCTTGATGGATGATTTTGGAACCGGTTATTCTTCGATGATGATGCTTAAAAATGTAGCTATCGACGTTTTGAAGCTGGACAAAAGCTTTGTCGACGATATTGGGGATGACCGCAGTGAAAAAATCATTTCAAATATCATTTATCTGGCTCATTCTCTGCAAATAGAAGTGACTGCCGAAGGAGTAGAGACTGCAGCGCAGTTTGAATTTTTGAAAAGTGTTGGCTGTGATTATATTCAGGGGTATTATTTTGGTAAACCGCAGCCGGCTGAAGATTTTGCGGCGTTGCTGCAAAAAGAATTTTATGATGGAAGTGATGCGGGTGCTGATAAGAAAGGCTGAATTACAGGATGTAAGAGCTGTGTACGCTCTGATTTGTGAATTAGAGGAGCAGGATTTGCCGCTGCTGGAATTTGAAAATATCTTCGGCAGTTTATTGAAGCTGCCGGAACATTTTCTCATGATTGGTGAAATTGAGGGCAGAACCGTTGCATTTTTACATTTGCGCGTAGAAGGACAGCTGCATCATGCCGCTAAAATAGCAGAGATTTTAGAATTTGATGTGGAGCGATCCCATCGCGGCAGGAACTTAGGGCAGCAGTTTTTTGCTTATGCGGAGAAGCTGGCCCGGGACAATGGTTGTATTCAGTTTGAACTAAGCAGTAATATGCTGCGGGAAAAGGCGCATTGTTTCTATGAACGGCAAGGCATGCATAAATTTCACTATAAATTTACGCTCCCTCTGTCTGGAAAAACAGTAAATGAAAATAAGTTAGGTGTTTAAAAGCAACGGCTCTGGCAGCTGTTGCTTTTTGTCTGTGCTTAATACTGGAAACTGCTGTTTTGTGGTACAATAAATATATAATTTTATTGAGCGGAGAAGAAAAATGATCGATTTATATACAGTACCGTTAGGTGCTACGGCCAGGGATTTTTTTTCGGCAGAGGCAGAAAACAAATATAGCTATGATGAAGCGTTGCTGGTGCTTCCAAGCAGATTGCTTGTGAATCATGCCCGCCGGTCAGGCAGGGCGCAAGCAGTTAATTTTGAATATCTGCCCAACCGTATCGTAGCATTAAACAGGCAGCTGCTGGATTTGCCTCCGGAAGTGAAATTAGAAATGATTTCCCGGAGGACACAGGAACTGCTTGTGGGTGATTTGCTGCACCAGCTGGCTAAATTGCAGGGCCTGGACTATTTTAGTAAACTGGCAGATAAAGAAGGTTTCGTTAAAGCTGTTACCGGGCTTTTGGGTCAGCTTTCACGCAGTGGGTCGACACAGGAAGAAATTACTACGGCGCTGCTGGAATGGGAACAGCGCAATCCTGCCTATGTGATGAAGGACCGTGAAGTAGCGGCACTTTATAACCTTTATCGCAATAAGCTAAAACAAAAAAACTGGTATGATGTAGATGGTTTATACCGGTTAGCAATAGCGGTTTTAGAAAGACCGCAGGCCAAGCTGCCTTGGCAGCAGTTATATTTCAGCGAATTTTATCATTTTGATGCTTTGCAGCGTTTGCTTATAAAATCTTTGTCACGGCATTGTCAAATCAGTATCGGTTTGATGTACGAGCCCAAACGACCGGAAATATTTGCTGCTGTAGAGCGGAGTTTCGGTTATTTAAGCGGTTTTGCTCAGCTGCATGATCTGCATATGGAAGGTTCAGTACGAAAGCCTGATCTGCAGCATTTAACGGCTAAGTTAGGTGCTGGAAGCTACCAGACGCTGGCTGTTGCTGACAGTATAAATTTTATTGAAGCAGGAGATTGTGAAGGTGAACTGCGGGCAGTGCTGCGTTCTATAAAAGCTAAGCTGCAGCATGGCGCCGCTTATAATGATTTTTTGGTTGCTGTACGTGATTTTAAGACTTACAGCGGTATCAGAGCTGTTTGTGATGAATATGGTATACCTGTTACTTTACCTAAGATCGCTTCTCTGAGTGCTCAGCCTGTCTGTGAATTTTTACGTTTACTTTTGAACGTAGCTGCCGGCGGCAGTGAAGCTATCGCTGCTTACTGGCGTCTGTTAAAATGCGGCGTTGTAAAGCTGGTCTATAGCTTTGACGGAGAGCAGCTCAACAGATTGAAACAGGAATATTTATATAATGATCTGCGGCAACTGCGGAAGGCAGTTAGTGATAAGGCTGATGCCAATGAAAATAAGCAGTGGTCAGCTGATTTAGGCGAACTTGAGTTGCTGCTGGACAAGGTACAGCGGCGAGATACGGCGGCTGCTTATGGAGAAACATTTAAAACAATATTAGAAGCTTTGGCGCTGCCTGTTAAGGCTGGCGAAAATTATAAAAATGGTAGATCAGATCTGCTTGAGGTTAAAAATATAGTAGAGACAGTACGGCAATTATCCGAAGTTTTGGATACACTGAGTGAAGATTATCAGAATGGCGGTTTGGAAAGTGTGCCTTTAAAAGCGGAGGAATACAGCCAGCTGCTGATTTCTGCCTGTTCCGAACGGCAAATCGTTTTAACAGCGGCCGACAGTGAAGGTATTTTATTCGGAGAAGCTGCTAATCTGCAGGGGCTGCTGTTCAAGCATGTTTACATTATGGGACTGCGCGAAGGTGAGTTTCCGCGCAGTAAAAATGAAAACTGGATCTACAATGACAGAGAACGGGCCGAATTGAGCGGTGTTGGTGTGGAATTAGATAATACTGCGTGTGCTTATGCTGAGGATAAATTCTTTTTTGCCGCAGTGGCAGCAATGGCAACAGAAACTCTGACTTTGAGCTGGTACAGCGACGATACAGCTGGCGCTTCCGCATATATTGAAGATGTGGAACGATTATATGCAGCCGGGTGTATAACCAGAAGCAGAGCTGGACGTACAGGCTGGCAGGAGGCTTTGTCTGAGCAGGAGCTGCTGCTGGGGATTACCCAAAAAGATACCTGCCATAATTGGTTGTTGGAGCGGTTGGGAGCAGACTGGACACTGCGCAGCAGTATAGAAAGAATTCGTGAGCAAGGCGATAGTGTTTATAAGGGAGTTTTTGAAGACGTACAGCTGCAGCGGGCTATTAATGAAGCTGTTGGCGGTTTCTTCAGTGCGTCGCATTTAGAAGCCTATGCTCAATGCCCATACAGATTTTTACTAAGCTATGTCTGGAAACAGCAGCAATATGAAGAACTTACAGAAACGGTGGAGCCTGCTGTTGAAGGCAGCCTGCTGCATGATGTTTTAGCACGCTTTATGGCGGAACATTTGCACGAAAAGCTTGCCAAATATCCGCCGACTGAGCTTATAAGTCAGCTTGATGATATTATGACGTCAGTTTGTGATGAATATATTACTGGGAAAAAGATTGCCGTTACAGATTTCTGGCCTTCGCAGCGTCGGAAGCTGAATTTGCTGCTGCGCCGCTGGTTGCAGCGGGAGCTTGTATACCAGAAAGAATGGGAACCTTTTGTACCGGTAAAAATAGAATGGGATTTTGGGCGCAACGGCAGTGCTCCGTTGGTGCTGGAGGTCAACGGCGGAAAAATTTATTTGAACGGACGTATCGACCGTATCGACAGTGACGGTAATGGTATTTTTGTTACGGATTATAAACGCAGTCAAACTCCGTCGGGCAAGGAGCTGACAGCAGGACTGGATTTGCAGATTCCGGTATATCTTCTGGCGCTTGGAGCTTTAGAGCCGCAGAGCAAAGTGCTTGGCGGCGGTTACTATTCACTAAAGGAAGCGAAACGTAAAGGCGGTTTTGCCATACAGACTTTAGGAAAAACGCCTTTTACAACAAATAATAAACCGTTCAGTGATGCAGAAGATCAATGGCTGGCTTTTGCAGATTTTTGCCGTACGACTGTCAGAGGATATATCAATACCTTGCAGCAGGGGAATTTCCCGCCGGCGCCGCGTAAAAACTGCCCTGAGTATTGTCCTGGGAAGGATATTTGCCGGGCCTACGGCGAACTGGCAGCAGAAGGCGGTGAAGAAAATGTTTGATTTTACTAAAGCCCAGCAGGAAGCGATAGAGACGCTGGATAGAAATGTATCTGTGTCTGCCGGCGCCGGCAGTGGTAAAACACGTGTTCTCGTAGAACGTTTTGTCAACATTCTTCGACAGAGCCTCAGGCAGGGCGGCAAACAGGTAAGTGCTGCCGATATTCTGGCTATTACCTTTACGCGCAAAGCCGCGGGTGAAATGAAAGAAAGGGTTCGCAGACGTTTGGCGGAATTGGAGCAGGAGGATGCTTTGCATGCATCTTTCTGGCAGCAGCAGCTGGAACTGCTGGAACAGGCGCGTATCAATACTATACATGGTTTTTGTAACAGTCTGTTGAAAGAAAATCCCGTGGAAGCAGGTCTTGATCCTGCTTTTCAGGTAGCTGAAGAAGTAGAAATGGATGAATTTTTACTGCGTACTGTGCAGCAGTTTGTAAAACAGGGACTGCGCCGCGGTGACAGTGATATTTTACGTCTGGCTGATGAATATACCGCAGCTGATGTTGTAAAACAGCTATTGCTTGCCATACCTAAAATGGATGCGATTTTGAACTTTGGTGATTTGTTACAGCCATATCAGGCAAAGATGAACGAGAAAAACGTATTACAGGTGCAACTGCAGGAGCTGCTATTGGAACTGGCAGAAGACAAAATGAAGGTGAAAGCCTCAGCTCATAGGCAAAAGCTGGAATTACTGCGCGAACACCTTCCGGAACTTTTAAAGGCGGCAGCAGACAGCAGCAAGCCTGAAAATATGACGCTTTTAGACAGCTATGTGGGTACTCTAGCTGCAACAAGCAGCGATAAAGCAGTGGTCAAAGCGGCTAAAGAAATTCTGCAGCAGCTGCATTTGCTGGCGGCAGACGCAGCTGCACTGAAATTGATACCCTGCTGGCAGCAGGCTCTGGTGAATTGCAGTGCTTATCTGCGTGAACAGCAGGAGCTTAATAATATGCTGGGCTTCGACGACTTGGAAAGCAGGGCCTTGGAGCTTTTAAAAAATAACCGCCAGGTTTGCAGTAAAAACAGCAGCCGCTATCAGTATATTATGGTCGACGAATTTCAGGATACTAACGAACGCCAAAGAGAACTTGTTTATTTGCTGTGCGGCGGTGATAAAGACAGGCTGCTGGGACATAAGCTGTTCGTAGTAGGTGATGCCAAGCAATCAATTTATCGTTTCCGCGGCGCTGACGTAAGTGTATTTGCCCGTGTCAGGCGCGATATAGAAGCTGCTGGCGGCAGTAATATCGTTTTAGATGATAACTTCCGTACAGTTGATAAAGTGCTTGATTTATGCAATTTGGCCTTTGCGGCATTATTAGGTGAAGACAGACAGCAGGACGTTTATTTTGAAGCGTTGAATGCCAATCGTGCGACTGATATTTTGCCGGAAATGCTGGTAATCGCATACGATAAAGAAAGCAAAGCCATCCGCAGGGAAGCGGAGGCAGCAGTTATAGCAGAACGGATACTGCAGCTGCATACCGAAGAACAAATATCCTACAAAGATATGGTAATACTACTCGGTGCATTAACATCGGCTAAAAGTTTTGCCTCTGCTCTGCAGCAGGCGGGTATACCTTATACTATCGTTGATGGTAAAGGTTTTTATGAACGACGGGAAATCATTGATTTGATCAATTTACTGGTATTTTTAGAAGACAGCAGCCGCAGTCTGGAGCTTGCTGGTGTGCTGAGGTCGCCATATTTTGCTGTTGATGATGAAAGCTTGACAGCACTTTTTCTGGAGCTGAACAAGCAGAAGGAGCAGACAGTTACCTTATGGCAGCTGCTGCAGAAGGATGAATGGCCGTTGATCGATTATCAGAAGCGTTGCCATCTATTGACTGCTGCGGAGAAACTTCGGCAGCTGCGGCAATATGCGGAGACGATGCCATTGCCGGAATTGCTGCATACTATTGTTGACGTCTTGCAACTGGAACCGCTTCTGACAGCGCAGGAATTTGGCCTGGAAAAGCTTGCTAATATAAAAAAAATGATTGCTTTGGCTGAGGCCTATACCATAGAAAAACATGGGACGCTGGCAGAATATCTGCTGCGGCTGCAGCAGCTGCGCCAGGCCGGAGCAAGAGAGGCTGCTGCTGCAGATACGACTGGCTGCGATTTCGTGACGATTATGACGATCCATAAATCCAAAGGTTTGGAATTCCCTGTAGTTTTTGTACCCGCGCTTGATGCCAAGGGCAAAGGCGATACGGATATGCTTAGATTTAATGCAGACGCAGGTTTAGGCATTAAAGTTGATATCGGCGGTGAATTGCAGGATACAAGCGTCATGCTGGCAATCAAAGACATAGAAAAGCAGTTGGATAGCGCTGAAAAACAGAGGCAGTTATATGTTGCAATGACAAGGGCGCAGGACAGGCTGATCCTATCAGGGACTTATGACAGCAGCAGCAAAAGCAGAAGTGAGACATGGTTCAGCAGCCTGCGCAATATTTTACAGGAATATGATCATTTCCTGTTAAAGGAATATGCAGCTGATAAAAAAGAAATTTTTGTTAACGCAGCAGCAGAGTTGGAGAAGGTTATTGTAACAGATGAACTGCTGCAGCGGATCAAACCGCTGCCGGAATACGGGTTGGAGTGGCAGCGCAGCTTGTCAGCAACAGCGCTGCAGACGTATCTTGATTGCCCCCGCTGTTATTATTATCAATATATTTTGCAGATGCCGGGGTATGAAGCTGTAAAGGTAACTGATTCAGACGGTTATCTGCCGGCGGCACTGCAGGGGACTGTGATCCATAAGGCTTTGGAATTACTGACGAACGGTTACGAACCGGAACAGGCTTTCAGATCAGCGCTGCAGATAAATAAGGTACAGGGAAGCGCTGCACAGACATATGATATATATATGCAGTATATTAATGGACCTCTTTATCAAAAGCTGCAGAATGTTGAACGTAAGGCTGAAATTAGCTTTGAACTACCGTTGCTGCAGGAATATGGGATTGCTGCTGCTTTCAGCGGTTATATTGACTGTACTGTTTTTAACAGTGACGGTACGCTGAGGATCGTTGACTATAAGACAGGCGTGCCGCCGGAAGCAGGCGAACCTGCACCGGGTTATATTTATCAGTTGGCACTGTATCAAAAGGCAGCTGCAGAATTATGGCAGCGTCCGGTGACATTGGCCGAGTTGCACTTTTTACAAAATAATTCCTGCTGGCAGCTGCAGGATTGCAGTGATAGATTGCAGGAAGTTGCTGAGTTATGCAGGGATATTTTTTCTAAACGCAGAGAAAGTGAATTTACTGTGAAGACGAAATATTGTAAAAACTGTCCGTTTGCCTACTTCTGCGCAGGCCAAGAATAAATAGTTGAAAATTAATAAATAAAAAACACCTGTGAATACAGGTGTTTTTTATTTATCTGTAGTTGTTCAAATTTAATATTTTCATAGGTTAAAGAAGCGCAACAATGACGATACATACAGTATTTTTAATAATTCTATTCACTTGTATCTATAAATCACAAACATTCCTTATAGTTAACAAGAATGGCAAAATATCACAATAAATTAAATCTGAAATTAATTATGTAAATAAAGATATCTTGCATACTCAAAACAAATATGTTATTATACCTAAAAATATCTATAAAGAAAAATAAAAATTTAAAAAGACAAACTTTTTTCAATAATGTGAATTAAAATTTACAAATTATAAATTTTTGCAATAAGAGGAAGTTTAAAAAATATCTGACAGAGATAGTTTACTTTTAAAAAAGTGTAACTGACGGGTGTCCTTAGCAATAAGCAAAAACAACGTCGTTAAAACGGCGCTCAATAATTGGTACCCCGATGAATATAAAGCTCAAAAGCCTTGTAAGGGAGTGATAAAGTGAAAATTCCATTGAAGTAAGCTCAGACCAAAAAATATTCTGAGTTTGGGGTGATCTGCTATGAAAGAAAAAGAAACAATGAACACAATTGAAACAAAAGCTAAAAGCATCGTCGGTTCTCTGGTGATGATTTGCCCGGTTTGCGGCAAAGAATTCGTCTGTAATAAAGCTCATCATGTTTACACGGCTTTGATAAAAAGAAAACGCTACTATTATTGCAGGTACTCCTGCTTTAAGAATAGACCGGGAGCTAAGTAGTATTTAGACTGATGATTTGGCTGATTGACATGGAAATGCTTTAGTTAAGATATAATTTCCCCGACTGTTATACAGTCGGGGGTTTAATATATTGAAGTTTTAAAGAGTTAAAGGACGGTGGAACTTGGATAAAGTTTTACTGTTTTTTTATTTTTCCTAAACATATTTTTGCAACAAACTTTACAAATCTTTAACAAAAACAACGTTTAGATTTAATCAAAATTCGTTATCATACATAACAGAGCTCGTAACTAAAAAGTGGAGGGTAAAAATGATGATGAAGAAGAAACTTGCGGCACTGCTTTTGGCAGCTGCCAGTGCGATGGTCTTTACCGGCTGCGGCAGCAGTGATAATCAGTCTAAAGGCGGTGTTGACAAAAAAGTGCAGATTGAATATTGGCATGTAGCCTCCGAAAGCTTCGGCGGTACAACGGTTAAAGAACTGGTTGCCGATTTTAATGCCAAGCATCCCAATATCCAGGTTGTCGAAAAATATAACCCTGATATGTATAAAGGGTTGACACAAAATCTGCAGGCAGCTATCGCTTCCGGTAAAAATCCTGACGTTGTGCAGATGGGCTGGTCTTATTTGAACTATGCCGCTGAAAATCTTAAATACACTGACCTGCAGCCGATGATCGAAAAGCAGGCTCCTGAAGACAAAAATTTCTTGAAAGAGAATTATCTGCCTAATGTTCTGGCATTGGCTCAGACTGATGACGGCAAACAGATCGGTATTCCATATTCTATAAGTGTGCCGGTCCTGTTCTATAATCCTGAAATTTTTACTGCAGCAGGACTTGACCCCAATAATCCGCCTAAAACCTGGAAAGAGGTAGTGAGTGCGGCAAAACAGATCAAAGAAAAGACCGGTAATATGGGCTTTTTTATGCAGGAATATGCTGATAACTGGACTCAGCAGGCCATTATTGAATCTAACGGCGGTTCAATGCTGAAAAATGAAGGCGGTAAAGTCAAAGCCGGTTTCGATACTCCCGAAGCAGCAGCAGCGTATCAGTTGTTGGCTGATATGGTCAAAGACGGCAATGGCCTGCATGCTACTAATGAAGAAGGGTTCCAGGCTTATCTGTCCGGTAAGCTGGGGATGGTTTGCACTACTATTGGCAAACGTGCCAATTTTGAAAAAAGCGCCAAGTTCAAAGTTATGGCAGCTCCTTTCCCACAGTTTGAAGGCAAAGAATTGAAAGTGCCGGCAGGTGGTAACTTCCTGATGCTGTTCTCAAAAGATGCCGATAAACAAAAAGCAGCATGGGAATTCATTAAATATATCGAATCTCCTGAAGCGCTGGCTAGATGGAGCACTGGTACAGGTTATCTACCTCCGCGTAAAGGCGTAGCAGACGACCCTAACGGTTTCAAAAAAATGATCGAAGAAAACAAAAATATCCAGGTTGCCTTGTCTACGATGCCTAATCTGGTAAAATGGGCCAGCTTCCCTGGCGCTAACGGATTACAGGCTGAACAGCTCCTGATTGACGCACGCGATATTATACTGAGCGGCAAAGAAACTGCCGCCCAAGCGCTGCACGAAACTGCAGAAAAGATCAATAACTTACTGTAATACAAACGATTGAACCAATCAGGATGCTGCTTGTTGCGGCATCCTGATTTTTACCAAAGGAGAGTTGTTATGAATAAAGCCAAGTGGCCTGCGTTTTGGTTCTTACTGCCGGCGGCTCTGCTGTTTATTATTTTCTTTTACTGGCCGTTGCTGCAGAATCTGTATCTTAGCTTCTTTAGCTGGAATATGATCAGCCCGACGATGAAATATGTGGGACTGAGCAACTACATTGATATTTTAGGCAGCAAAGAGCTGTACAAAATCATTGGGAATACGGTAATTTTTGTGCTTATTATGCTGCTGTTCAACTTTGTCTTGCCGTATCTTTATTCGTTTATCCTCGGGCACCTCCTTCAGCGGGGAAAAATGTTTTATCGCTCTGTTTTGTTTCTGCCGGCAACTTTATCCCTGGCGGTGGCAAGCATTCTGTTCCTGTGGATCTATAATCCTTTGGCCGGACCGCTCAGTATAGTGCTTGCGTGGTTTGATATGGAATCGCCGCGCTGGTTTAAGGAAAATCTGCTCGTTATTTTTTCTATCTGTACTATCATTGGCTGGAAAGTATTTGGTTATAACCTGATAGTGATGCTGGCAGCGATGGTTGCCGTGCCAAGGGAAATGATCGAAGCAGCCAAGCTGGAGAACGCTTCGAACTGGACGATCTTTAGACGTATTATCATACCGATGACTTCTTCTACTGCAATTTATGTTTTCACGATCACTGTAGTTTTCGGTCTGCAGTATGTACTGGTACCTGTCAATATGCTGACGCAGGGAGGACCGGATCAGGGCAGTTCCAATTTGGTATATATCGTCTATCAGTATGGTTTTATTTTCTTCCAAACCGGTAAATCAGCGGCTTTCGCTATTATCACCATGTTCTGTTATATGGCGTTCCTGTATCTGAAAAATAAATATCTGGAGAAAAAAGTTTATTATGAAAACTAAAACACATCAAGATCTTTGCTGGCATCTGCCTTTGCTTGTGGCAGTATTTATTCAGCTGTGGCCGATAGTTTTTATGGTTTCCACATCGCTCAAAGATATGGACCAGATTTTTCAGGCAACACTCAATCCATTGCCTCTGCCACCTACATTGAATAACTATCTTACCGTATTAGGCAATTTTCCGCTGTTTACTTATATCTATAATACATTTTTCATTGCTGCGTTCGTAACAGTATTCAAAGTGCTGACCAGTGTTTTGGCAGCTTTTGCCTTTATCTATTATGACTTTAAATATAAAGAAACTGTTTTTAACAGCATGCTGCTGACCTTCTTTATTCCGATAACGGTACTGATCATGCCGAATTATTTGCTGATGAGCAGGCTGGACCTGCTGAATACTCCCTGGGGTGTTATGCTGCCGCAGTTTGTTGATGGTATGGGTGTGTTCCTGATGCGTCAGACGATGCGCGGCATACCCAAACCATTGCTGGAAGCCGCTGTTTTAGATAATGCCGGCCCGCTGCAGGTATTGCACAAGGTTGTGCTGCCGCTGATCAAACCGTCGATAATAGCAGTCGGTATCCTGTTTTTTATCAACTCATGGAACGAATACTTTTGGCCGCTGCTGGTGCTGCAGGACAAAGAAACCTATACCCTGCCGCTGGCACTGCAAATGTTTATCAGCGCTGAAGGCGGCAGTGAGTGGGGGATAGCTATGGCTGTCGCTACTCTGACCAGTCTGCCGCCGCTGGCGTTATATCTCGTCTGCCAAAAATTTATACTCAATACCTTTATGCAATCGGGGGTCAAAGGATAATATATGAACAGTATTGTATTTGAAAACGTCTGTAAATCTTACGGCGATGCTAAAATCGTCAAGTCTTTGAATCTGGAAATAAAAGAAGGCGAGCGCCTGATTTTGCTGGGGCCTTCCGGCTGCGGCAAAACTACTACGCTGCGAATGATCGCTGGTTTGGAAGATATTACCAGCGGTCAGCTGAAAATGGGAGGCAGAGTAGTTAATGATATTGCTCCCGGTGAACGTAATATTGCCATGGTTTTTCAAAGCTATGCGCTGTTTCCGCATCTTTCTGTCTGGGATAATATCACCTTTGGCCTGCATATCCAAAAGCTTCCGGAAGCGGAAATCAAAAAAAGAGCCGATGAAGCCTTAGAAATACTTAATTTAAGAGGCTATGAAAACTATAAGCCCAAACAGCTTTCAGGCGGGCAGAAACAGAGAGTGGCCTTATGCCGTGCCCTTGTAAAGCAATCACCCTACTTTTTATTGGATGAACCGCTGTCAAATTTGGACGCTCAGCTGCGACAGCAGGCCAGGACAGAACTGGTACGTATTCATGAGATATATAAACCGACAATGATTTATGTAACGCATGATCAGGTAGAGGCAATGACTGTCGCCGATCGTATCGTTGTGTTGAAAGATGGCGAACTGCAGCAGATAGCCGCTCCGGATACGATCTACCGTCACCCGGCTAATACATTTGTTGCCGGTTTTATTGGCGCCCCGTCAATGAATATCCTCAAAGCACGTTTTAACCGTGATTGTATTTGTATCGGCAAGGCCGTACTGCCGGTACCGGAGCTGTGGCGTCAGGTGATCGGACAGCGCAGAGACCTGCTGCTGGGTATCAGGCCTGAGCATTGCCGTTTAAGCGAGGACGCTGCTGTGCAGGGAAGTATAACTTATGTAGAAAATACAGGTAATCAGCGTACTGTTGAATTACAGCTTGAGAGTGGTGAGAATATCAGCGTTACAGTAAGTGACCGCAATGCGGATGTACAAAATTCCAGCGGGATCTGTTTCAGCTGGGACGATGTGAGTCTGTTTGATGTGACAAGCGGCAGGAATATTGGCTATATAGAAAAAGGGGAGGTTTTTACTGATGCAATGGGCAGTTAGTGATCTGGCTTTTGGCGGTTTCAATAAAAAATATCTCAGCGGTTTGCCGTTGACCTATAATATCGAATTTTTTTATGAATTCGGGACCGACCATTATTGGGATACGGTATTGCTGCCGCTGGCGCAGAATAATAAGGAAAAAAGAACATTTTCTATCCATGGTCCCTGTGTTGCTGTAAATCTGGCAGACAGCAGTGATGAATATTATTTAAAAGCCTACGCTCAAACCTTTACCTATGCCCAAAAGATCAAAGCAGAATTTGTAGTTGTGCATACCAATGAAATTTACCATGGTGAGGTTGCCGCAGTTAAAGAACTGGTCTATCAGCGCTTGGCTGAAGTGATCAGCCTGGCACAAAGCTACGGCGTTCAAGTTGTTATAGAAAATGTGGGTCTGCGTCCCTGTGGATCACTGCTTTTTGATTTTGAAGAATATCTGGCACTGTTTGAACGTTATCCGCAGGCTCTGGCACTTTTGGATACGGGACATGCCCACGTTAATGGCTGGAATCTTCCTGAAACCGTGAAACGGCTGCAGAAAAAGCTGTTGGCTGTACATGTGCATGATAACGATGGCAGCGGAGACAGCCATCAGCCTGTAGGACTGGGAACGATCGAATGGGAACCTTATTTTGCTTCTATCAGGGATTATGCACCGAATGCACTGCAGATATTGGAATATGCTTATATTGAGCCGGGAGTTCTTACCGAACACCTGCATAAGCTGGAAAGCCGTTATGGTGCACTGCGATTTTAAGTATAAGATGTAAATAGTGATTTTTAGTTTAGTAAAGCATTTGATTTAAATAGTGATAATAAAAAAGCAAGCCGCTAGCGGCTTGCTTTTTTATTATGCTTTTGAGCTTTATTTTGACTGCAGCCACTGCTGTTTTTCAGGATTGAAGCATTCTCCAAATATGGCGCCGCCAAGTATAAGTACGGCTCCGAGCATTTGTAAAGGCAACAGGACTTCATGTAAAAAGAGTACAGAAAAAACAACTGCAGACAGTGGTTCCAGATAACCGCATATGGCAACGGTCTGGACTGGCAAGTCTGTAATAGAAGAAAAATATAAATAACAGCCGATTCCTGTATTAAGCAAGCCGAGCAGTAAAACCGGTATCCAGTCAATCGTTGTTAGTGACAGAACAAAGTTTTTCTGCATACTGACAAATGCGACGACGATAAAAGAGCCGATGACAAGTTGCAGCAAAGAATTTTCCAAACCGGATTCAGGTTTGGCTTTTTTATTTGCTGTTACCATCAGTGCATACATAAACGCAGACATTAAGCCGCAGAAAAGACCCCAAATAGTTTTACCTTCGTCCAGCGCCTGTAAGTTCACTAGGCACATCCCGGCCAGAACAGTTAAAAAACCAGCTATTTTAGGCCAGGTCAGAGTTTCACGAAAAAGAAAAGGTGAAAGAATCATAACGATTACCGGACCGCAGTAATAGGCTAAAGATGCTATGCTGATCCCGACCTGCTGATAGGCTTCGTAAAGCAGCATCCAGCTTGCTCCCATAGCTGACGCCGAAATGAAAAGATAAAGGCAAGTGTGCTTATTCCGGTAAAAAGTAAACCTTTGTCTGGAAACCGTAAAAACAGTTATAAGAAAAAGGCTGCCAAGCAATAGACGCAGCAGAACGATTTCGTAGCTGGGCAGATTGATATTACTGGCAACGATGCCGTTGGAACCAAATAACAAAAGCGCAGCAAAGTATTTATAGTAAGATGATTTCATAAAATACAAAACCTTTCTTCAAATTGTTTTTATACCAGCCTGCAGTAAAGTTTATTCAAATAAACTTTGCTGCAGGTCTGCCTGATTGCTTGGAAAAGTGCTCAGATAGGCAAATAACTGCTGATTATCCTGAATGATACCATGCTGATGGCATTTTTGCCGCAGCAGCTGCATCAGCTGTTTACTGTTGGGACTGTCGATAACGTACTGATTTCCGTAGGTGTCGATATAGCGTTTTTTCAGTCCGGGGAAGTGTCTGTCCAGCTGCTGGTAAAAGTATTCGCGGTTACCGTCGCGCAGCGTCAGACCCATACCGAAACAAATAATGCCGTAAACGCCGGCTTCGATACAGTAATCTAAAATACCGCGGAGATTAGCTTCGGTATCGTTGATAAAAGGCAGAATGGGAGCAAGCCAGACTACAGTCGGTATACCTGCGTCACGTAATTGCTTTAAAGCTTCGAAACGCTCATGGGTCGTGCTTACATACGGCTCTATTTTTTTGCACAATTCTTCGTCGTAGGTGGTCAGAGTCATTTGGACTACGCATTTTGCAGACGCGTTTATTTTTTGAAGCAGATCAAGATCCCTCAGGATCCGGTCCGATTTAGTCAGCACTGTAAAACCGCAGCCATATTTATAAACAAGCTCCATAGCATGCCGCACGCTGCCGAGTTCGGTTTCCAGAGGAATATAAGGATCTGTCATCGACCCGGTGCCGATCATACATTTTTTGCGTTTGCGCCGCAGGGCTTCTTCCAGCAGTACAAGAGCGTTTTGTTTAACTTCTATATCCTCAAAAGCATGCGGCATTTGATAACAGCTGCTGCGTGAATCACAGTAAATGCAGCCGTGCGAGCAGCCGCGATACAGGTTCATACCATTTTTAGCTGAGAGGATACCTTTTACTTGCACATAATGCATAGCTGTACCTTTCTGTGTCCGGACAAGCGAAAATGCCGAATAAAAAATATCAGAGTTGTTAAATGACTTTCATTATACCATATCTGTCGGTACTGTATTGTGAAAGTGCTGCGTGGACTGGCAGCAGTATTATTTGACAGAGGTAAGTTTGGCGATTATTAAAACGTAAGAGCAATAACGGAACCGGACGGCGTCGTAAAAAAGTTCTTGTATGTCTTGTGGGGGTTACAACAGTGCTAAAATTATAGAAAATATTGTTTGGTAAATGTTCTGCAAGTAATAGCAGATGAAGTGTTGATAAATTTAAAAAATATGATCTGCTTGCATTAAGATGTGAGGCGGGCAATATGTACGATGAACACTGTTTGAAAATAATCGGCGCTAATATCAAGCTGCTCAGGACATGCCGCGGTATTAGCCCGGGTGAACTGGCCCGGGCTTTGGTTATCAGTCAAACGCATCTGAGCAATATTGAGTGCTGCAGGGGCGCAGTTAATTTCCGTGTTTTACTGCGTGCCGCTAATGCGCTGGAGTATACATTAGATGATTTGCTGCAGCTGGAATTTACGGAACTGACGAAAACAGTGATGGAGGTCAGGGAATATTTCTCTGCACAGGACGGTTATGCGCTGAATGTCACCGGGAAGCTTGTCATTAAGGAAAAAAGCCCAGAACCGGAGCCTCTGTCAGATAATTACGCCCCGTCCTCCGACAGTAAATATACAGGGACTCTGACGAATATTAAGGCTGAAAAAATGCAGCAGGAAGAATACCGTAATCTTGATAAACGCCGCCGCAATACGATCGAACAGGCGTCGGTCTCAGTTGAAGGCGACGGTATCAAACTGGAATAGGCTGCTGCGGAAAAGAATATGAACAATCAAATAGCAGCACCAAGAACAAACCTCGCCGCCGGCGGGGTTTTACTTTTGTAAAAGAATAGTGAAATTTGCCTGTTAGGTAAGTTTTTTGGTATAATATAACGATACGAAGGGAGGTAAAAGCCTATGCCAATCGAATATATTTTACTGGGCGGCGGGATCGTGCTTTTGGGAATCGAAGCAGTGGTGCCGGGGTTTGGCTTTTTTGGCGTTACGGGTCTGATCTCGCTGCTGGCAGGCTCATATTATCTGCTGGGCGGCGGCGCTGAGGCCGCGTATATTTTGCTTGGTGTTGTACTGGCACTGGGCGCAGTAGTTGCCCTGCTGTTTGTTTATCTGCCCGCCGAAAGCAAGTGGAATCCCTTTGTTTTATGGGAGAAACAAGAGAACCGTCACGGTTATACAGGTGCCGAGGATCACTCGCAGTATCTTGGTAAACGTGGAGAGGTCGTAGCACCGCTGCGCCCTGCGGGAACTGTCATCATCGACGGCGAACGTGTCGACGTGGTGAGCTTTGGCGATTATATCATGCCGGGCGCATTGGTAGAGATCGTGAAAGTGGAAGGCAATAAACTGTTTGTTCAGGAAGTAAAAACTAACTAGTAAAGGAAGTGTTGTGATGTTTGATTTTTTGTTTAACGGCGGGTTCATGTTTATCCTGATCATTGCCGGTATCGCCGTATTTTTGAATTTTGTACCGCTGGCGCTGTGGATCTCGGCTATCGCTGCCGGTGTCAACGTTGGTATTTTCAATTTAGTGGGTATGCGGTTCCGCCGCGTGCCGGCTTCCCAGATCGTGCTGCCGCTTATCAAAGCCAATAAGGCAGGTCTGGACGTCAATGTCAATCAGCTGGAAGCGCATTATCTGGCAGGCGGTAACGTTGACCGTGTCATCGATGCGCTGATCGCTGCTCACAGAGCTCAGATCCCGCTGTCTTTTGAGCGTTCCTGCGCTATTGACCTTGCCGGACGTAATGTGCTGGAAGCAGTACAGATGAGCGTTAACCCCGAAGTAATTGAAACGCCGGTAGTTTCGGCAGTTGCTAAAGACGGCATCGAACTGAAGGTCAAAGCCCGCGTTACCGTACGCGCCAATATTGACCGTCTGGTCGGCGGCGCCGGTGAAGCTACTATCATCGCCCGTGTCGGTGAAGGTATCGTTACTAATGTTGGTTCTGCTGTTAAACACAGCGATGTATTGGAAAATCCTGATTTCATTTCGCGTACCGTTTTGGCTAAAGGACTTGACGCAGGTACTGCTTTTGAGATTCTGTCTATTGATATTGCCGATGTCGACGTAGGCCGTAACATTGGCGCCGCTTTGATGACTGACCAGGCTGAAGCCGATAAACGAATCGCCCAGGCCCGCGCCGAAGAACGCCGCGCAATGGCAGTTGCTAAAGAACAGGAAATGAAAGCCTATACCCAGGAAATGCAGGCTAAGGTCGTCGAAGCTCAGGCCAAAGTACCGACTGCGTTGGCAGATGCTTTGGAAAACGGCCGTTTAGGCGTGATGGATTACTACCGCATGAACAATATCAATGCTGATACTGATATGCGGAAAATGATTGCCGGTTCCAGCCCTGAAAATAGCGGCGAAAAAGGCAGCAACCCGAAATAAGCCGACTGTATGAGCCGGTTATTGTATTGAGATGAGGCGAATGTATGGACAATTTAATGCTGTTTTATCCTCTCATCGTACTGTTGTTTTTTATCTTTTTCGATGTCCGTAACCGCAAGAAGCGTCCTGCGCCGCCACCGCAGCAGCCTGCTGATTGGCAGACGCAGCTGCCTGAGGAAAGGCAGGGGCGCGGCTATGAAGGTGAGGACGAAGAAGCTGTACCGTGGTATGTGGAGTTTCCTGAAGACCGGGCGCCCAAAAAGCAGCCTGAGGCGGAAAAACCCTGTCAGGAACCTGCATCGGCAGCAGAAGCTGCTGTTCCGGAACCCTTGTATAAACGTTTTGAGCCGCAGAAGCCCCAGCCTGCCTTTAAAGGTTTTCGCAGCCGCGGGACAGTAGCTGAAGATGTACGCTATGGCTTTGTGATGGCGCAGATATTGGACAAACCTCGGTCGCTGAAACCGTACGATGATAGTTTTTGATAATTGGGCAAGATTATTTTTCTAACGAAAGAAGTGTTGTTAGTTAATGAATAAAAAACTTGCTGCTGTACTGCTGGCTGGAGCGCTGCTTTTTGGGGCCGCTCCGCTGCAGGCACAGGAAAGTTCTTCAATCGATGCCGTTACTGCCGGCGTAGCCGATACAGGCAGGGCTGACAAAGAGGCAGAGAAAAAAATAACTGCTTCGACAGTGCCTTATTCGGTGGCGGTGCTGCCGTATATCGACCAGTCGGGCATGGATGAAAAGGGCCGTAAGGTAGCGGCTAATGCCATCAAAGACGCGCTGAAAGAGAAATATCCGCCTGCTAAAAAAGGCGGCGTGAATACCGTTGCCAGTGCCAAAGCTGTTGCTAAGGCGATGCAGAACCATCCGTTTGAAAACGCTGACGCGCCGGTATTGGCAGAGCTTGTTGCCGTTGGTAAAGAGCTGGGCGTCGACCGTGTGATCTACATGGAGATGGAGCCGCCGCGCAACAAGGAAACCGGCTTTATGGTTATCGTCGGCAGTCAGACTTATAGTTCAGTCATTACCATGAAGCTGAAATGTGTGGATGTAAAAACTGAGAAATATCTGTTCAACAGGATCGTGGAGGAAGTTGGGTCATCGTCGGCCGTAGCTTTTTGGAAGATCGGCGGCGCGAGCCAGAGCAGGGCAGTAAAGAAAGGTGTTGCTGCCTGCATGACTGAATTTTTAACTGCTTTTGACTGATAATCTATAGAGAACAAGGTGATATTGGTGTTAGAAAAAATCGATTTAAAACAAAGCCTGAAAAAAGATGCCTATAATGAAAAAATGAGTTATTTTGAAACCAGGCTGGGAGAACTGCAGCGTGCTTGCCGCGCTGCTGGTATTCCTGTAATAATTTTGTTTGAAGGCTGGCGTGGGTCACAGCGCAGCGTCATCATCAATCATATGATGCAGCAGATGGATGCCCGCGGGTTCAGAGTTTATTCGGCTTCCAAAATGGCGGATGAAGAACCGGACCAACCTTTTTTTGAGCCTTTCTGGCGGCAGCTGCCGGCAAAAGGCAATATGGCTGTGTATTACCGCAGCTGGTACTATCTGAAAAATGAATATACCTTTGACCGCGATGCGGATCAAGTTAAAAGAATAAATACGAGCTACAGGCATATCAATGCTTTTGAAAAGCAGCTGACTGATGATAATTATGTGCTGCTGAAATTTTTTGTACACGTTTCCGAAAAACAGCTGAAGGCTAATGTGCAGAAGGCTGAAAAAACCTATGGTAAAGGCTGGAACAAGGTCAGCGAAAGCGATGATGATTTTGTAGATTATCAGCGGTATCTGGAAATCTACGAGAAAATGTTTATCGACAGCGACCGGCCTAATGCCCACTGGTATCTGATCGCCGGCGACGATACGCGTTTTGCCGAGGTCTCGATATTTGATGTGATCGTACAGCGGCTGGAACTGGCGCTGGCCGAAGCGGAAGCCCGCAGACAGAAAGCCGGGCAGCAGCTGGTGTTGCCGCGTACCGAGATCTACGACGTTTTATCAAAGGTCGATCTGTCCAAAGAAATCGCAAAAGCGGAATATAAAGATAAACTGGATAAATACCAGTCCAAACTGAGTATTTTGCAGTATGAAATGTATAAAAAGGGTATTCCTTCGGTCTTTGGCTTTGAAGGCTGGGATGCAGGCGGTAAGGGCGGAGCGATCCGTCGGCTGACGGCAGCTCTCGATCCGCTGGGGTATTCGGTGAACCCGGTAGCGGCTCCCAACGTGGTAGAGAAATCTTTTAACTATCTATGGCGTTTTTGGACACGCTTTCCCAAACAGGGAGAGATCGCCATTTTTGACCGTACCTGGTACGGCAGGGTCATGGTAGAACGTATCGAAGGCTTTGCAACGCAGGATGAATGGGGGCGGGCCTATGCCGAGATCAACGAGATGGAAGCCCAATGGGCGGAATACGGTACGGTGATAGGCAAATTCTGGCTGCAGATAGATAAAGACGAGCAGTATAAACGCTTTAAGGAGCGGGAGCAAAATCCGAACAAGGAATGGAAGATCACTGACGAAGACTGGCGCAACCGTGAGAAATGGGATGCCTATGAAGCGGCTGTGAACGAAATGCTGGTGCGCACAAGTACTGATTATGCACCGTGGACGATAGTGGAAGGCAATAATAAATATTATGCCCGCCTGAAGGTGTTGAAAACGGTGATCGAAATGTTTGAAAAACGGTTGAAGGACTAACAGCACACTGAGAGAGTATAAACGAGGTAGACAAGTTGACCTGGGAGCTTAAAAATGCGTTGAAAGAAATAGTTGCCCGCGAGAGTGGGGTACAGGTATTTGCGCCTGGCGCGCGGAGGCCGGTGGCCTTTATTTACCCCAATACTTATCATCTGGGGATGTCGAATCTGGGACTGCATATCCTGTATCAGCTCATCAACAGCCGCGGCGATTCAGCCTGCGAACGTTTCTTTCTGCCTGACAGCAAGCTCTTAGCAGAGCATAAACGCACGAAAACGCCGCTTTTATCACTGGAAACACAGAGGCCGCTTGCAGATTTTGAAGTTATCTGCGTGATGATGTCATTTGAAATGGATTATACCAATTTACTGACTATGCTGGCGCAGAGCAATGTGAAGCCTGAAGCGGCAGCACGCGGCGCCAAAGAACCGCTGGTGATCATCGGCGGTCCCTGCGCGACCTTCAATCCTGAGCCTTTAGCAGGGGTTGCCGATGCTTTCGTGATCGGTGAAGGTGAAGAAACTGTCAATAAACTGCTGGACGCTGTTTATGAAGCCAGGGACAAAGGCCTGTCTAAGGAAGATACACTGTTGGAGCTGGCGCAGCTGAGCGGCATCTATGTGCCGCGGTTTTATGAGCCGCAGTACGATGCTGGCGGTATGTTCTGCGGTATGCAGGTGTCAACGCAGGTGCCTGCCAGCGTAAAACGTCAGTGGGTACGTGAACTGGATAATTATCCGCAGACATCGGCAATTATGACAGATGCGACTGAATTTGAAAATATGTATATCGTCGAAGTAGCACGAGGCTGCGGGCGGCATTGCCGTTTCTGCATGGCAGGTTATTGCTTCCGCAAACCGCGGGCGCGCGATCTTGAGCTGCTGCTTGCTAAAATACGCAACCGTCCGCCACAGACTAAAAAAGTCGGGCTGATGGGGGCCGCGGTATCTGATTATCCGTACATCAAAGAACTGACACAGACACTGGTAGATGAGCAGGTACCTTTTACGGTAGCCTCTCTGCGGGCCGACACTTTAGATGTAGAGCTGACGCAGGCTTTGGCTGCCAGCGGTCAGAGGACGATGACTGTGGCTCCGGAAGCAGGCAGCGTGAAAATGCGTAATATCATCAATAAAGGCATTACCGAAGAACATGTTTTTAATGCCATAGAACTGGCAGCGGCAGCAGGTATGAAAAATATCAAGCTGTATTATATGCTGGGCCTGCCGGGGGAAGCTGACAGTGATATCGAAGAAATGATAGCGATGATCGGTCGGGTACGAGAAAAGATGGATGCCGCCCTTAATAAAGGCGATCTGATAATTTCCGTGAATGGTTTCATCCCCAAGCCGTTTACACCGTTTCAGTGGTCGCCGCTGTGCGATGTCAAAACCTTAAAACGCCGTTTTAAAATGCTGGAAACCGCTTTTAAAAAAGCGAAACATATTCAGGTGCAGACAGAATCCTTGAAGGAAACTGTTCTGCAGGCAGTTTTGGCAAGGGGTGATCGCAGGATCGGCGCCGCTTTATTAGAAGCCTTCCGCAGAGAAATGCCGCTGAAGCAGGTGCTGAAAGAGCAGGGACTGGATATAGAGGAACTTGCTGCTGCTGCTTACGAGATCGGCAGGCCTTTGCCCTGGCAGCATTTGGATATGGGCTTTACCGAAGCTTATTTGATCAGCGAGTGGCAGAAGGCGCAGCGGGAAGAATTTACACCGATGTGTTTTGACTTATGCCGCCGCTGCGGTGTTTGCGGGGAGGCACAGGTATGAGTTTCAGATTAAGAAATAACGGGCCGATCTGGCTGGGTGAATTTACGGCGCTGACAGAAGCAGGATTCAGCAACGGCTGCAGCTGCCGTCTGCATGGAGCAAGCAGTATTGTGCCGGACGGATTCAACCTGGCGCTGCATGTGGGCGATGAAGCAGAGCTTGTAAACGCCAACCGCAGGCAGTTTGCGGCGGCGTTGGGTGTGGATGCGGCAAGGTTTACTACCTGTGCCCAGGTGCACGGCAGTAAGGTCGTTTGTGTGACAGAAGGCCTTATCGGCAGCGGCGCTGTGGATTTTGCCGATACTATTGCCGACACTGATGCTTTGATCACCGATTTGCAAAATGTGCCGCTGCTGCTGTTTTATGCAGATTGCGTACCGGTTTTGCTGGCTGATACAGAAACCGGGGCTGTGGGACTGGCGCATGCAGGCTGGCGCGGCAGTGTGGAGGAGATCGCCCTCAAAACGGTGCAGATGATGTGCCGTCATTATGGCTGCAACCCGGAAAAAATGCTGGCGGCGATCGGACCGTCGATTGGCAGCTGCTGTTACGAAGTAGACGATAAAGTTCTGACGGCGGGTGCAAAATACCGTGAGTGTTTTACGCTTAAACCAAATGGTAAATATCATCTGGACTTATGGCTGATGAATAGATTACAATTAGAAGCAGCAGGACTGGAGCGAGGTAATATCCACTGTGCCGCGACATGTACCTGCGATAATCGGGAACTGTTTTTTTCCTATCGTGCCGAGTTGGGTAAAACCGGGCGCATGGGCGTAAGCATTTGCCGAAGATAAAAAAGGAATAATAGTTTTTGTGGCGAATATAAAACTTTTAGGAGGTCTTTATTTTGTTAAAAGACAATCTGCACAAAGTACAGACCCAGATCGCCGAAGCTTTGAGCCGGCGAACTGAAACTAAACTGACCGGCGATAAGGTAACACTGGTCGCCGTAACTAAAAATCATCCCGTAGACGTGGTGCTGGAATCGCTGGCGCTTGGTGTGACTAATATCGGCGAAAACCGGGTGCAGGAAGCGAAGGAAAAACGCACTATTGTGCCTGACCGCGGCTTCTGGCATCTGATCGGCCATTTACAGACCAATAAAGCCAAGCAGGCCGTCACCTTGTTCGATCTGATTGAATCAGCTGACAGCGAGCATCTTTTGGCTGCGCTGGACAAGGCGGCTGGACAGCAGCATAAGCAGCAGGATATTTTGCTGCAGCTCAACATCGCCCGCGAGGAGCAGAAGACAGGCTTTTTGATTGAAGATTATCTGGCGATATTGCCGCAGCTGGACGACTATAAAAATCTGTGTGTACGCGGTTTGATGGTTATTGCGCCACTGTGCGGCGATATAGAGGAAACACGCCCTGTTTTTAAAGAAGGTTATCGCTGTTTTTGCGAGCTGCGGGCGCAGCGGCCTGGAATCGAGCTGCTGTCGATGGGTATGACTCACGACTTTACAGTAGCTGTTGAAGAAGGCGCCAACATTGTGCGTGTGGGTACGGCCTTATTTGGTAAGCGCGATTACAGTAAAAATAAATGAGCATGAAGGTATGGTGAAATGTATGAAATTTTTTGATCGTATCTCTGAAACCTTAGGTTTATATGAAGAGGAAGATGATGAACTTTTAGAGGAAGAGGAACCTGTAAAAAAGGCTGAAACAGCTCCTAAACGGATTCCCCGCAGTACGCCTGCCGTCAGCAGGGCAGCACTTCCCGCCGAGTCTGCCGCTTTGGAAAAAAGCGAAGCCAGAAGTGAAGTGCCGGCTGAGAAAAAATCCTTCTTCAGCAAAAAGAACGTCCAAAATTCGCCTGAAGGCAAAACCATTTCCATGCCGCTTGCTCAAAAGCAGGTCAAGGTAGTGGTGCTGGAACCGGCTAATTTTGACGATTCGCAAAAGGTTGCCGATTATCTGCGCAACAACCAGCCTGTAGTAGTGAACTTTGAAGGTACTGAAGGCCTGGTGACCAAAAGAATGACCGACTTTATCAGCGGGACTATTTACGCTTTAGGCGGCAGTATGAAAAAAATCGGCCGTAATATTCTGGTCTGTGCCCCGAAAAACGTAGATATCGACGCCAGCGTCAACATTTATGATGAAAAGGGTGGTCAACCGTGGAAAAAATAACAGCTCAAACCGGCCCGCTGGCTTTTATCGGCGGCGGCGCTATGACTGAAGCTATCATCAAAGGTATTCTGGGAGCCGGACTGGCTGACCCGGGTGAGATCTTTGTCGGCGAGCCGTCAGCGGCACGCTGTGAATATTTACAGAAAACCTACGGCATTAAAGCATCTGGTGATAATAAAGCTGTGGTAAAAGATGCAGGGCTGATCATTCTGGCAGTAAAACCGCAGGTTGTTGATGCGGCGATCACTGCTGAGCTTGCTGCAGCAATGCCGCCGCAGGCAACGGTGCTTTCGATCATGGGCAGTGTCGATCTGGCGAAGCTGCATCAGGTAGTGCCGGGACATGCGGTCATCAGAGTGATGCCCAATACACCGCTGGCAGTAGGTGCGGGGATGACGGCGATTGCGCCTGACAGCAAGGTCAGCTCCGAGATGATCGACGCCGCTAAAACTATTTTTGGTTCCTGCGGCGAGGTCGAAGTAGTGGCTGAAAGTGCTATCGAAGCGATCACGGCGGTATCAGGCTGTGGTCCGGGCTATGTCTTTATGCTGATCGACGCTCTGGCAGATGCTGGCGTTAATGCAGGCCTGCCGCGGGCGCTGGCGATCAAGCTGGCCGCCCAGACATTTGCCGGCAGCGGCAAAATGGTGCTGGAAACAGCATTGCATCCGGCGCAGCTGCGCGATCAGGTAACTTCGCCAGGCGGAACTACCATTGCCGGTATCCATGCTCTGGAAAACCGCGGAGTGCGTGCTGCGATGTATGATGCTGTACTGGCCGTGCTGGAACGCAGTGAGAAATTGAAGGGTAAATAACCAATGGCAGATAGAGAAAAGATTTTAAGATATTTTCGGGCCGGCGGCGATGAAGAACTGGCAGCCAAGCTGCTTGATCTGGCGGAAGGGGCTCATAGAAGCCGAAAATTCCGCGTCAGCGATTTTCTTGATCCGCATGGCTGTAATGTGGCCGAGATCGTTGCGGCCAATTTTGAAAATGTGAAGCTGGAAACCAGCGGCGGTTTTAAAAATGCCGAGCGTATGAAAGTTGCTTTTGTTGCCGAAGACTTTTTTGGTCAGCCGGATTTTGGCATGGTCTGCTTTAAAGTCGAATGGGACAAACGCTATTATGAACTCAGTCACCGCGATATTTTGGGAGCTTTTATGGGGATGGGCTGTAAACGCGAGATTTTGGGCGATATTATTTTTATCCCTGAAGGAGCACAGTTCGTAGCCGATAAATCTTTTACTACTTACATTATGAACAATCTGACGCAGATAGGTTCTGCCCCGGTTTCACTGACAGAGATCACAGAAGCTGACCTGCTGCAGAAGGAAGAAAAGGTCAAGGTCATCAGCGCTACAGTTGCAGCTTTAAGGCTGGATGCCGTTGCTGCTGCAGGATATGGCGTATCCCGGTCACGTATGGCTGACGAGATCAAAGGCCAGAATGTTAAAGTAAACTGGAAAGAGGTCAAGAACGCAGCCCAGCCGGTCAGCGAAGGCGATATCATTTCTTTCCGCAGCCGCGGCAGGGTAGAAGTAGCCGAGATCAGGGGCACTACCAAAAAAGGTCGTTTAAGCATCACGCTGAAAAGATATATTTAATGGGGAGGGTATCACGATATGTTGACACCGTTAGATTTAAACAATAAGAACTTTTCCAAAGGCTTCCGCGGATATGACACCGAAGAGGTCGATGAGTTTTTTGCCAAAGTTGCCAAGGATTTTGAACGCCTGTATCAGGATAACGTAGAGCTTAAAGATGCTGTGGAACGAGTCAGCGCCAAACTGGAATACTATCAGCAAATGGAATCCACCATGCAGAACACTTTGGTCATCGCACAGGAAACTGCCGACGAAGTGAAAAAGAACAGCGAGCAGAAGGCTGCCCTGCTGGAGCAGGAAACTGCCATGAAATGCAAAGAGATCACTTCTGAATGCCAGGCTGCTGCTGCTAAAGCAAAAATGGACGCTGAAATCGCGGCGACTCAGGCCAGGACAGAAGCAGAAGCTTATGCTGAAAAACTGCGCAGCGAAGCTGAAAGTGAAACTACAAAATTGCGTAATGACACGCTGGCGGAAATTGCCAGACTGCGCGGCGAAGCTGAGGCCGAGCTGAAGCAGATGAAAAATGAGACTCAGAATTTTGTAGACAAAATGCGCAGTGCCGCCGAAGTAGAAGTCGCTAAAATGAAAGTAACTACAGAGGATCTGTGCAAAAAAATGTCGTCGCAGGCAAAAGACGAGGCCAGCGATGTTTTGGCACAGGCACGTGCCGAAGCACAAAAGCTGACCAGCGAAGCCGACGAACGCTACAGAACGATGATCGCCGATGCCGAAGAACGTTCCAGAACGCTTTTGGCTGACACCGACGAAAAAGTAAGAAAAATGATTTTTGAAGCAGAAAATAAAGCTGCTCTCGCAAAAGGTATCTTTGAAGATCAGGTCAAAAAGGCCGCTGTGCATCGTCAGCATATGATGAGCATTTTGGAAGGCCAAATGGAGCTTTTGAAAAACTTTAGCGAAGATACTGAAAAATAAGCGAGGTCGGCAGCATGATTATTTTGGTACGCCACGGTGAAGCAACTCATCATACAGAGCATTTGACAGGCGGTTGGACCGATTCGGAGCTTACGGCTGCGGGAAAGGTTCAGCTGCAGGCCGTTGCGTCCAAATTAGCCAAAGATTTTGCAGGGCAAAGCCGTGATCTGCGAATCCTGACCAGCGATTTGAAGCGGGCGGAAGAATCAGCCCGGATCATCGCCGCCAGGCTGGGAATCAGTAAGCTGGAACCGTATGAATTTTTGCGCGAAAAAAATAATGGACAGGCGGCAGGCTTGACTGAAACGGCTGCCAAAGCTTTGTATCAGCAGCCTCCGACCTTAAAGGAACTGCATCACCGCAACTATCCGGGCGGCGAAACGCGGCAGGAATTTTATGACCGTAATGTGCAGGGCCTGATAAAATGCGCTGATCTGGAGCGGGAAAATCTTCTGATCGTAGCCCATAAAGGCACGATCCAAAACATCATTTTCCATTGGCTGGGGCTTGATATAGCTGCCGTCAACGTTTTAAATTTTTCTGTCGATATCCTGCCGTCCAGCGTGACGGTCCTGGGCATCAACAAATGGCGCGAACATGCTGTGTTCAGGCTCAACGATACCTCACATCTGCATACTGACAGCGGTTATGGCATCTTTGAGTTTAAATATGGCAAATACCATTGACTATAACTTGTATAATGGTGTATAATGACTTTGTTTTAATAAAAGCAGCAGCGATGACGAAGACAGTAGCCTGCCGGGCACAGTCAAGCGAGTCGGGGACAGTGCGAGCCCGACCGGAAAGATGGCAGGGGAAGATCACTTCAGAGCTTCTGGGCTGAAAACAGTAAGCCCGGACGGGTAACACACGTTATGGTGTTTCGAGTGGCAGGCAGCTTAAGTCTGTCATGAGGGTGGTACCACGGGTTTATAGTCTCGTCCCTTTTTGGGAGCGGGGCTTTATTTTTTTGGAGGTGTACACATGGATTACAGCAAGACCCTTAATTTACCGGAAACTGAATTTCCGATGCGTGCCGGTTTACCGGAACGCGAACCCGAATTTTTGAAATACTGGGAAGAAAACAAAATCTATGAAAAGAAACAGGAACTGCATGCGGGCCATAAAAAATTTGTCCTGCACGACGGTCCGCCGTACGCTAACGGCAAGATCCATATGGGTACGGCTTTAAACAAGATTTTGAAAGACATCATTATGAAATATAAATATGCGCAGGGATTTGATACCCCGTATGTTCCCGGCTGGGATACCCATGGTATGCCGATCGAGCACGCCGCTATCAAAAATCTGGGACTGAACCGCCATGAGCTTGATACACTGGTACTGCGTAAAGAATGTCACGACTACGCTTTAAAATGGATCGACGAGCAGCGTACCGACTTCAAACGTCTGGGCGTTCTTGGAGATTGGGATCATCCTTATATCACCATGACCCACGATTATGAAGCTGTACAGATCCATGTTTTCGGCGAGATGGCAAAAAAAGGCTATATCTATAAAGGTAAAAAAGCTGTTTACTGGTGTCCGCACTGCGAAACCGCTCTGGCAGAAGCTGAAATCGAATACGGTGAAGAAAAGTCGCCGGCGATCTTCGTAAAAATGCCGCTCGTCAAAGACAACGGCATGCTGCCAGAAGCAGCTCAGGGCAAACCGGCCTATATCGTTATCTGGACCACTACTCCGTGGACCATGCCTGCCAACGTAGCGATCGCGCTGCATCCGGACTTTGAATATGCCTGGGTAGAATGCGAAGGCGAAATCCTGTTTATGGCCAAAGAGATGCTGGAAGCCGTTGGCAAGGTCTGCAAAAAAGACCTCAGCAATATCATCGGCACCTGTAAAGGTAAAGATATGGAATATGCTGAATGCAGACATCCGTTTGAAACTATTGACCGCAAATCCTTAGTCGTTTTGGCTGATTATGTTACGCTGGAAGCCGGCACAGGCTGTGTACATACCGCTCCCGGACATGGCGCCGACGACTTTGAGACCGGCGTTCGCTACAATCTGCCGATCATCTGCCCTGTTGACGGCTCAGGTAAACTGACAGCAGAAGCCGGTGCGGATTTTGCAGGCATGTTCGTTTTTGATGCCAACGTACCCATCATCAAATATCTGGCCGGGCTGAACCGCCTGTTTGGCAAAGAAAACATCCGCCATCAGTATGCACACTGCTGGCGCTGCAAGAACCCCATCATCTACCGTGCGACCGAGCAGTGGTTCGCATCTGTTGACGGCTTCCGTGAAGAAGCCCTGAATGCTATTGCCAATGACGTGCAGTGGATCCCGTCCTGGGGCGAAGCACGTATCCATAATATGGTCGCCGACCGTCACGACTGGTGCATTTCCCGTCAGCGTGTCTGGGGCGTACCGATCCCGATCTTCTACTGTGAAGACTGCAACGAACACCTGGTCAACGACGATACTATCAATGCTGTTGCCGACCTGTTTGCTAAAGAAGGCTCTGATGCCTGGTGGGCTCATTCTGCTGAGGAGATCCTGCCGCAGGGCACCAAATGCCCCAAATGCGGCGGCACTCATTTCCGCAAAGAATCTGATATCATGGATGTCTGGTTCGACAGCGGTTCTTCCCATGCAGCAGTCTGCAAAACCCGGCCCGAACTGGCATGGCCTGCAGATATGTATCTGGAAGGCAGCGATCAGCATCGCGGCTGGTTCCAGTCTTCACTGCTCACTTCCGTTGCTACCGAAGGCAAAGCGCCTTACCGCGCAGTTCTGACGCATGGTTACGTTGTTGACGGCGAAGGCCGCAAAATGTCTAAATCTGTAGGCAATACTGTTGCCCCGCAGGAAGTTATCGCCCAATATGGCGCCGATATCATTCGTTTGTGGGCAGCTTCCTCCGATTACAAGGCTGATATTCGTATCTCCAAAGAGATACTGAAACAGCTCTCTGAGGTTTACCGCAAGATCCGCAACACCATTCGCTATATCCTGGGCAACACCAACGATTTCAATTATGAAACCGATAAAGTTGAATTTAAGGATATGCTGGAGCTGGATCGTTGGGCTTTGATGCATATGCAGCTCTTGAAAAAAGAGGTTTCCGCAGCTTATGAAAGCTACGACTTCCATGTGCTCTATCATGCTATCCATAATTTCTGCAGCATCGAGATGAGCAGCTACTATCTGGATATCCTCAAAGACCGCCTGTATGCATACAAGGCCGATTCCTTTGAACGCCGCAGCGCTCAGACTGCAATGTACGAGATCATGCTGGATCTGGTCGTAATGATCGCGCCCGTACTCAGCTTCACGATGGAAGAAGTATGGCAGTTCATGAAAAAACCTGCTTCCATGCCTGAATCCGTATTCATGATGCCGTGGCCCGAATGCAAGGAAGAATATATCGACGAAGCCCTGGAAACAAAATGGGATAACTTCATCGAGATCCGCAGCGAGATCACCAAAGTTCTGGAAGGCGCACGCCGTGCCAAGACCATTGGTCACTCCCTGGACGCTAAAGTCGAGCTGCACGCCACCGGCGAAGCGCTGGCGATCCTGAAATCTGTGGAAAGCGACCTGGCAACCCTGCTCATCGTATCGCAGGCCCAACTGGTAGAAGGGCTGGACGGCGGTGTGGAAGCCACCGGACGTGAAGACCTGAAAGTAACTGTTCAGGCTGCGGAAGGCGAGAAATGCGAACGCTGCTGGATCTATAGCGATACCGTAGGTAAAGATGCTGAGCATCCGACTGTGTGCGCACGCTGTGCGGCAGCTTTGAAATAAGTAAAACTGCATAATAAAATTAAAATGCAATACCGGACAGATATCTGTCCGGTATTTTTTTGCTGCAGGCCTTATCGTTAGCAAAGGATCTTTATCATAATTGTCAGGCAGTGAAGAATAAAAGCTTTATTAAGATGAAAAATTAGTGTAATATAAAAGCTGAAAGAGTGATAGCTGCAAAAATTGAAAGAGCAGGTGAAATGCAATGCGAAAAGTGAATCCTGAATACGCCAAAGCAATTATGGCGATTGCCAACAGAGCCCCGTATCTTAAACTGCTGGGCATGAAGATCTGTGAGCTTGACTATGGCTACTGCCGTGTCGAAACGCAGATCAATGACAGCCTAAATAATCCCTTTGCTTCAGTACATGGCGGCGTCTTTTCGTCAATTCTTGACACGGCTACTTTTTGGGCTCTTTACTGCTGCATCGGCGAAGAGGACGGCATAACTACGCTTGACCTGCAGGTGAATAACCTTGCCGCTGCTGCTTCTGGCAAAATAATTGCGGAAGGCAGACTGATAAGAATGGGGAGGACGATCGGGCTTGCCGAAGGTACGTTAAAAGATGAAAACGGCAGACTGCTTGTTCAGGGCACATCAAAAATGTTTGTTCTGCCGGGCCTGCAATCCATAGATAAAGTGGCAGACAGGGTTGGCTTTGAAACCTTGCCGCCTAAATTCCTTTGATCGCGAACAGCATAATATAAATATAAAAATCCCGGACATATTACTATCCGGGATTTTTATATTTATTAAAATTTTCCGAAAAACGACATTTTTATTATGCTTAATAAATTTAAAATAATTCATAATATTAGCTGCTTTTGAATAATTAGCTATAACATAAAATTTAGTTTGAAGAAAAATAAAACATTTGTAATATAAACAAAATTACGCTGAGAATATATACATGATATCATAATATAAGAAATTTATTATATATAAAATTTATTATATGATTAAATTTATATTTTTTTGGAGTTAAAGTAACCCTAGAAAGTCTACTTTCCTTTTACTGCAGTGAAATTTATTCATAAAAATTATAAAAATAAAGAAGGAATGCGATTCTATGAATTCAAAATTCTGCCATGACAGTGAAATGACATCACGTAGATCAGGCATTGAATCATTAATGATGAAATGCCCTATTTGTGGCCGTGAATTCAGCTGTAACAAAACATATCATGTTTATACGGCTTTGCTTGCCAGAAAAAGGCAATATTATTGCAGTTATTCTTGTTTTAATAAACGGCCAAACCCAAGAAAATAATTTTGCCGGCAAAAATGTTTGTTACTATTTGTTTTCGGAGGTGCTTGATAATGGAAAAAGAGCTTCAAAAAATTGGACACAGAATAAAGCTTCTGCGCATTGAAAATAAAATATCACAAAAGGTGCTGGCTAAAAAACTGTGTATATCGCAAACACATTTAAGCAATATCGAAAATGGCAGAGTTGGTGTGACTTTGTTGCACTTAATAAAAATAAAAGAATTGTTTGAATGTCCGATAGAATATTTTTTTGAAGAAAAAACACTCTCTGAAAACGAAGCAGAAAAAAACGAATGCCAAAAAATAAAAACTATAGTCGAAGAAAATAACTTTAGACTGGAAGATTTGTCTAAAGCCATAGAAATAATGAAAGTTTTACAGAAAGGCTGAAGATAAATACTTCCATTGTTGGAAGGAAGCTGATTTTTCATGAAAAAAATAAATAAAAAATTGAGCCTTTGCATTGCCTTAGCTTTGATGCAGTCTGTATATGTCAGTAATAGTTTTGCAGCAGATGCTACAGGGGTAACTAATCAGGGCAGTAGATATTATTTTGGCGTAGGTACAGAACCTACCCTTGAAGATTTGTCCAAAAAAGGAATTATTGATTATAAGAAGGCCAGCCAAAAGTCTCAAAATAATAATGAGAATGGAGAAGGCGCAGGGCCTAACGCCTTAGATAAAAATAATTATGGCGCTTTGGCAGCGGGTATGGGTGCATTTGCATCGCATGGATACAGTACTGCGGTCGGTTATAATGCAACGTCTGTTATCAGCTCTACGAGTTTGGGCGCTGCCAGTTATGCCACTAGTAACTCGGCTGCTGTCGGTGTTAATGCATATGCAACGAACAAAGGCACTTCTGTTGGCAATAATACGCAAAGTGCTAACGGCGTTGCCATAGGCTATAACGCAACTGCCGGTGATTTTTACAAAAATCTGCCTGGGGAATTATTTTCTTCCTACAGCGGCACAGCTATTGGCAATAATGCGTTTGCCAGAGGCGGCGTTGCTGTGGGGGACAGCGCTTCTGCAGAAGCTTATGGTGTTGCCCTGGGTGACAGGGCTTATGTAGCATGGCGTGGCAGCGCGCTGGGCGATAATGCATCGGTTTTGGCAAACGGCGGTGTTGCGCTTGGCCCTGATGCAGTTGCCGATACGGCTGCTGGGAAAATTGGTTTTGTAGCGACTGCTGCTGGTCAGCCTGCAACAGAGATGGAGCTTGCCGCATCTATTGGTAAAGCTGATGTTGTAAATCAATTCAATAATAAATGGTCTGAAAAAAATAACGAATATACAGAGGTTATGAAAAACTATTACAGCCTTTATGATGAAGCGCAAAAGAACGACGATATCCTGCGCAATACAAAAGGCAGTACGGATGCGGAAAAACAAAAAGCTTATGAGGCTGCCTTGGCCAAAAAAGCTGATCTGTCAAATCGTATGTTAGAAGCTACTAAACAAAAAAATGCATGGTTAAGCCAAAATAAGGATTTTTTAAATGCTTTAGAAGAAAAAAATAATGCCCTTTCAGCATGGCGCAGCAGTGATGGCGCAATAAGCGTAGGTTCGGCGGCGTATACAGATGAGAACGGTAAGTTCCATGCCGCTAATACACGCCAGATCACCAATTTGGCGGCAGGTACAGAAGATACTGACGCAGTCAATGTAGCGCAGCTTAAAAGTGTAAAAAATCTGGTAGATGAACTTAATACAGACCAGACAACTAACAACGAAAATATCACAAAGCTGCAGGGCGGATTTACTGTAAGTAACGAAATTGGTACTAAAACAGATATCAGACTTGGCGGCGAAAACAAAACAGATATCAAATTTATCGGAGCCAAAGATAAAATCGATGTCAGCGTTGAAACTACTGCAGAAGGAGCTAAAATAACTATTGCGCCTAACGCTAAGCTTGGAGAAACTCTTGACATCAGTAATAATACCTCTATCACTAACCTGAATAACAGGGTTGATAATCTGGAGGTCAAATTTGGTGATATCAATGACCAGATCGCAGCCAATAAAGTTACTGTTGAAGGCGACAGCAACAGCGGTGTGAAGGTAGAAAATGTTGCTCAGGACGGTGATCCTGTAAAATACAAAGTAAGTTTAGAAGACAAAGTACAAGTTGGTAATGTCACTATAGAAGGGAGCACTGATAACGGCAATAAAATCGGTGAAATAACAGGTCTTACCAATACGACTTTGAACAGCGCTGATTTTGCAACAACTGGTCGTGCTGCAACTGAAGAACAGTTAAAATCAGTCATGGATACTCTTGGAACTGTTGGCAGTGTAGATTTAAGCGCCGGTGAAAATATCCAGATAGATAAACTGGGCAACAACGATTATAAAGTATCTTTAAAAGATGATATAAGCTTAAACAGCATCGAAGCCAAAGAATATAAGGTCGGCAACGAAACCTACATCGATAGCAACGGTATCAATGCCAATAACAAAACGATCAGTAATGTTGCTCCCGGACGTGTCGATGCGACCTCAACAGACGCTGTAAACGGCAGCCAGTTATATCAGGTAAAACAGGATATCCAGGGACTCAGTAAAGATATCAGCCGTTTTGGAGAAGAAATAGACAGCGTTGGCGCATTATCAGCGGCAATGGCAGGTCTGCACCCACGCTTCCAGGATGGTAACAAAGGTGAACTGGCGATGGCAATGGGGTCATATGATGGCAAAAACGCTTTGGCCGTCGGCGGATTTTATGCACCAAATCAGGAAGTAATGTTTTCGCTGGGGATGGGTATAACCCAGGGCGGTAAAAAAATGGGTAATATTGGTGTAAACTTTGCTTTAGACCGCACTAAAAAAGGCGAAGTACCAAAACGTGATATTATTTACACACGCCGTGAAGTCGATACTTCCTTAAAAGCTCAGGAAGAAAAAATCCAGCTGTTATTGATGAAATTAGAAGCGCAAAGCCGTGAAATCGAAACATTAAAAGCAAAATTGCAATAAAGGGAATCAATTAAATTATAAAAAACACCGGATAGATAGTCTATCCGGTGTTTTTTATAATTATAAGTCCGTTTTAGTTTCTGTTATTGAATATCTGTTTTCCAAATGCCTGATGATTTCGTTTAGCCGCCGTTTGCTGTTTTCCTTATCGTATTCGGACCTGCCTGCCAAAGTGACTGACTGTGCGGCAGTGATCTTGGCCTGTCGCTTCTGCTGCGCCCGCACCTCTGCCAGCGCCAGATCCATATCGTACAGGCGGGGGAAATGAGTACCGGCCGACAAAACTTTTACACATTCCATAAACGAATCGGCATCAGTTTTTTTATAGCGTTCCAGCCACACCTGCTGCAGCCGTCTACGGCTTTCAGCCGAATCGCAGGGAACATATAATCCGGAGGCCCGCCAGCGTTCGATAGCCTCAGTAATATGCCGATAGCCTGTAAGTTCTGTCACGCTGTTACTCCCAAAAGCAGGCGTAATTTTTTGATTGCTCTGCTGCGATGTAAACTTATTGTACGCGTATCCAGATGCAGCTCGCGGCCGATCAGCAGCACTGTTTTTCCTTCCAGTAAACCCTTAATGACTTTAGTCTGCTGGTGTGACAGCAGCGGCAGGCATTCCCGTACCAGCCATAAACGTAGCCTGTTTTGCTGCGATAACTGGAAAGCTCGATAGCTCTGGGCATCAAGCTTCACAGAGGCATCCTGGCTGCTGCCGCTTTCCATTGCTTCTACCGACTGCTGCCGTCTGATCGCTGTATGCAGCTCCGTACGTATTTTATTAGTGACAAAAGCCGCGACCCGGTAAATATCGTCGCCTTCCTGCCAATCACGTACAGCTTTTAAAATCCCCAGATTAGCTATTTGCAGGGCATCTTCGCCCAGTCTGTCTGTACAGACACTTTGACGGGACAGCTTTACAGCCAGACCTTCAAAGCACTGTAAAAATTTTAGCAGCGCCGGCTCACTGCCATTCTTGGCGTCTTTTAATAAAGCTTCAAAATCAGGGAGATCATATTTGCGTTTTGCAGATCCTTTTATCAAAAAAACAGCTCCTTAGTCTGTACAAGCAATAGTAGTAGTCAATCTCAAAACAGTGCTGGCAAATTCTCGTACCGTCAAATCGTCAAGGCAAGTGGGGCATACCATACCCTCGCCGGTTTCCAAATATTCCTCGCCTGCACAGATTCCCTCACCACACAGACAGCATTCGTAAACTGCCCTGTCGTCATATTCAGGCGGCCGCAGCCAGTCAGATTCAGCCCGTGTAAAGCTGGACATACTAAAAACGGCACTCCTTCTTTAAGCGGCGTTTTAAAGCTTTGCGCATCAATTCACTGCAGTTGATACCGGCTGCCAGTGCTTCGCGGCGCATTTTGTAAGGCAGGGTTATATGCAGACTTACCAAATCTGTATCGTCAGCCGGCATGGCTGCAGTACGCACTTTCGTCCGGCCTGATGCTGCCTTGCAGCTACAGCCAGTCAATAACGGGCAGTTTGTCAGCAGATAAAACAAACGTCTTTTTAAAGTATCCTCTGGTATTGGTTGGGAGATTTTTTTAATTTTTGTCATTTGTACTGTCCCTTTCGTGAGTAAAATTGGAGTGCCTTTATCTTTTGCTTACTAAGTTAGCAGTACTATAAAACTAACTTAACAATTCTTACTGGTTTTATTCAGGATTACGTAAGAGATAATTGCTAAACCAAAACGTTTAACCTGCGTTAGAACGCTAACGTAAGCGCCAAAAGAAAATTTAATAAAAGAAAAGGTAGAGCCTCTCACTATATATAGGGCAGCGAAAAGGGCAAAAAACATACAACTCCCAAAAAAATATTAAAAAAAGTCTCAGCCATAAAAAACTCTGTCAGGACCAGCAATGACACATTTTACGAATATTTTATAAAAAATAAATGAAAAATTGATTTGCTTTGTATGTTTTTCGGGTGTCTGCCTGCCCTATATATAGTGAGGGGCAATGAAGCGAATTTAAACAGCCGCTCAAAACACAAAGGGAGGAACACTATATGCTCGTATCATCACCGCAACAGCTATCACTGACACAAGTCACTGTTATGGCGCAGGAAGCCAAATACCGTATCGCGCAGATCTATCTGCACTGGACGGCAGGCCGCTATGGGCAGGTCTATGACGATTACCATCTTAATATCGACGCCGACGGCACCATTTACTGCACTTGCAGCAGCCTGACCGAACAGAAAAGCCATACCTGGAAACGCAACAGAAGCAGTATTGGGATCGCCCTGTGCTGCGGGCTGGGGGCGCAGGCCAACCACGGCTATGATGCCGACCTGGGACAGTTTTCCCCAACAGCAGCGCAGACAGACAAACTGGCACAGGTAGTTGCCGTTCTTGCCAAAGGGCTGGAACTGAGCCTGCAGCCTTCAAATGTTATGACCCACTGCGAAGCAGCGCTGCTGGATGGCTACGGCCCCTACAGCGGCGACGTCGAAACACGCTGGGATCTGTGGTATATGCGCGATTCACCCGGCGACGGAGTGCTGCGCTACGGCGGACTGGTACTGCGGGGCAAAGCCTTGTGGTATTACAACCGCCTTAACTGACGGCAGGAGTGCCGCAATTACAAAGCTAATAACCAATAAAAAGAGGAGCGATTATTATGCCAACAACAACCAAAACAGCAACATCCTACAAACTATCCCTGGGCGTCGAAAACGGCGTCAATGCGCTGGGGGCAGCGCAGGTCAAATCCGTATCTGTCGGCAGCGTCAAGCTGGATGCCGCCGACGACAAATGCCTTGCTGTGGCCAATGCTATGAACGAGCTGATGAGCCACGAGGTGGTCAACGTCTACGTTACGGAAAAGGCCGAGCTGGCTCAGGCGGAATGATATTGTAGATCATCTGCCTGGCAGTAAGTTATTTTTGATGTTCATATTCAGGCTTTAGATTTTTTTATTAGCCCTTTCTTTAGAAGAAAGCTGTATAGCAAAACTCTTTTGAAGAAAGTCTAAAAATAAAACACTCTAAAAGTAAAGTCTAAAAAGAAAAAAATCTTTAAAACACTCTAAAAGTTGAGTCAAAAGATGAAAAACAGCAAAAAAAAATAACCCTGCTTCAAAAAAGCGCATTTAACCCGGTTTTAAAGCAAAAACCCTGAAAAACACAAAAAAATAAAGTAGGCCGAAAACCTACAAAAAAGGAGCACACACCATGGAAAAAACCTTAGAACTCATCTTCACCAAAAGCGACGGAGCTAAAAAAACCTTAAGCATCGCCGACCCGCGCGAAGGACTCACCCTTGCTGAAGCCAAAACGGCAGCCGACAAGATCATAGCCGCCAACGTACTGACCAGCGGCGGTCTGGAACTGACAGAATTTACTGAAGCCCTCATCAAAACAGTTACTATTGATGTGCTTGCTTAGTGGAAGCCCAGGAATTATTTACAGCAATAGGCAATTTTGGCTTCCCGATAGTATTGAGCTGGTACCTGCTGCTGCGTATGGAGCAGCGGCTGGACAAGCTGGGCGACTGCCTGCACGAGCTGAGCAGTGCCATTGTCAAAGAACAGAGAAAGAACGTACTGTGAACTGATTGCGGCTATGGCGCGACGAGCTATAACCGGCACTATTTTAAGTTAGACAAAAAAAGATAAGGCGACGCAAACCTAAAGGTAAGCGTCGCCTTATCTTTTATGTTTTGTATTATACACCTAAAAATTACCAGTTGCAAGACCATTAAACAATTTTTTTAAAAAAGCGAACAAAAATGTCTTGCGGGGGGGGACGAATATGGTAATATTTGTATAATAAAAGAAAATATTAAATAATTGAAAAAAATGCAGAAAACAGCAAAATAACTTTTGCAAAAGAAGAAAAATATATAGTGGAAGAGGTGAAAAATGGAAGGCTTGGATTTATTAAAAATTGGTGAAGCAATAAAAATCAGAAGGATCAAGCGGCGTATACATCAGACGAAGTTAGCCGAGCAGCTGGGTATATCGCAAACACATTTAAGCAACGCCGAAAATGGCAGAGTGATGCTGAGTTTAAAGGCATTATTAAAGTTAAAAAGGATCTTTGACTGCACACTGGATGAACTCGTTGATCCTGAAAATTACGATGAGTTGGGTAAAAAGAAAGAAAAAGTCAAAAGATATAAGCTCGTACGCTGCAGCGAGTAATTTTAAAGGAGCTGCTTCAGATGTATAGCGAGATTTATAAGAATGCGGTATACAAGGATAATAAAACAGTATTTAGAGGATTAACTGTTACCTGTCCGCTCTGCGGTCGTGAATTTGGCTGCAATAAAACTCATCACGTTTACACAGCGCTGGTAGGAAGAAAACGGCAGTATTACTGCAGTTATTCCTGTTATAAATAAAGGCCTAATCCTAAAGAAAAGAGATGAAAGGGAAGTGAAAGAAGATGAATAAGAAAGTTTTAAGCAAAAAGGTAATGATATCGTTGCTGACAATGTCGTGTGTATATCTGGGGGGGACATCAGTACTCCCGATGGCAGAGGCTTCTATGGTGGATGGCAACACAGTACATGGAGTGGTAAAAAGCTACAGTGATAACAGCACATTGACAGGAGCGAATATCGTTATTTATGCCGGATCCAGCGAAACGACTGATATTACGGCAGAAGGTAAGCTGAAGCTGGAAAATACCAGTGCGAATGTCCCGGTTATTGGAACCGTGTCTAATGGCAAAATTAATTTGAATGGTGATACTATTACTGTAGAAAATACAGGGAATGATTATTCCAACAGTGTCGTTTTTGCTGAAAGTGGCAGTAATATTACTTTTAATAATGAAACCACAAATATTATAAGCAGCACCAATAACAGGAAAAAATTTATCGGCGGAGCAGGAAATATTGTATTTTCCGATACAGCCACGACTTTAAATATCGGCAATATGAACGAAAGCAGCAGTATCAGTGGTTGCATAGGTATTACTGTCAGTGGTCAGGGAAGTTTTGCATTTAATAATACTGATGGGATAGTGAATATTGGCGGTTTTGCAGGAACAGTATTTGATATGTCCGGCGGGACCATAAAACTTGAAGGGGCTGAGACGAATGTCAGCTCCAATGGTGGCTTTTTATTGTATCTGTCAAATCAGCGTTATGGTGGGACGCAGAATAAAATAGATTTTAATGCGCAGAAAACAACTATCAAGGGTACCAGCAAGGGCATATATGCGGACACCAACAGTATCAATAATCATGTCAGCTTCAAGGGTGATGTCGATATTGAGGTGCAGGGTAATGGCTATTATGATGGTATTGCTGTGGCTTTAGGAACTAATGCGGCATTAGATCTTAATTTTGACAAAGGCGCGACTATTAAAGCGCACCAAAATTCGGCTGCTGATGATTTATTTGCTGTTAATCTTGCTGCAGGAAGCGACCTGAAGGTCAAAGGTGATATAGACTTAATCTCTACAGCTGTCGGTGGCGGAACTGGTAACAATTATGGTATTTATTCTGCTGGCGGTGATGCTGCTTTTGACGGAATGCGTTTGCAAGTAACAGGAGGCAAAAATATTTATGGAGTTTATGGTTCGAGTGGTGGTACATTTACTTTCAATAAGGATGTAAGCATAATTGCAGAACAGGCGCAAGGTTATGTTTATGGAGTTTATTTAAGTGGTAATAACGCTGATTTTAAGAATTTGGTGATTAATGCCAATAATGCTGAAGGCAGTGATGCCTGTGGAATTTTTGCGAAGAGCAATTCAGTAGTGCAAATAGCTGGTGATACTGAGATCACAGTTAACGTCGGTGATAGTGGATATGATAGTAGGGCTGTTAGAATCAAAGACGCTGAAATAAGCTTAGCAGGCTCATTGCAAGCAGTTGTCAGCGGCGGACAAACTGCACTGGGGATTCTTATTGAATCAGATGCAGAAAATGCAGTTTTTTCTACAGGAGCAACAGGTATGACTGATATTAGTGTAAAGAATGGCAGTGATGGAAGCTATGGTCTAGCTGTAGAAAGCTTTGATACTAAAAAAGTTACAGCTGATTTTAATAATGCAGCCAGGATCGATGTCAGCGGTGCGATGGATGTTTTTGGTATCAAAGGCTGGGGCGGCGCTACAGAAATTAACTTTAAGGAAAATAGTTTGATCACAGCACTGGGAACGGAAGGTAATAATAGTACCAGTTCAACAGTAAGCGCTATATCTTTAGAAAAAGATGCAGCCAATGTTGGCGGAACTATTACTTTTAATAAAAATGTTTTATTGCAGGCGACAGCTGTTAACAAGGCTCAAATCAGCAGCGGCTTGAATATTGATAACGGCGTTGCTGCTTTTAAAGGAGCGTTTACCGGTATCACAGTAAAGAGTAATGGTGAAAACAGTTACGGTATTATAAATAATAATGGTGGCAAGGCAGATGTAGAGGGTGCATTAGTAGTTGATGCACAGGGGCAGGATTATGTTTTTGGGATAAACAATGCCAATGGCAGCAAGATAGACATAAAAGGGGTTGCCGCAATTACTGTAAATTCTGCCAACACAAAGAACGCTTATGGAATTTACAGTACAGGTGCAAACAGTGACATTGCATTTCATAGTGATACTATTTTGACGACCAATGGCCCTGCTGCAGTGCAGGTAGAAGCTGGTGGGAAAGTGCTTTTTGCTAGAGGTCTGGTTTCGGAAAGTGGTGCCTATATTTTTGCCGTTGACAGTGGCAGCAGTATACAAATCAATAGTGAGGGCGGCGGTCTTGTCAAAGTAATTGGCAATATTTTTGCTCAAGATGGGGGAACATTAGATTTTAAGATGGACAATAGTGAGTCATACCTGGAAGGTGCTGCGGATGGGGTCAATATGGATATGCAGAATGGTTCTGTCTGGAGAGTGACAGGGGACTCAAACAGCCAAAAGCTTAATTTGGAAAATGCTGCTGTTGATTTAACAACTGACGGTGTTGGGGCAACAAAGTTCGTTATTGCCGATTACAGCGGCACCGGCGGTAACTTTATAATGGATACCGACCTTGCAGCTGAAACCGGCGATAAGGTGAATATCACTAACGCAGCAGCTGGAACTACTTATATACAGGTCAAAGATGCCAGTTTGATTAATGGGCATATGGTTACCGGTGCTAAGAATTTACTTTTAATAACTGATGCCAGCCAAAATGTAAATTTTGTAGGCAAAAACCTTAATGCCGGCGGCTTGTGGGATGTGACACCGACACTTGAAAATGGTGAAAATGTTACGTTGACAGATGGCTCGCAGGGAACCAAAGATCAATGGTATTTAACGAAAATAGCTAAAGCAGTGAATAATGACTCGCAGGTTTTGCTGGATGCGGTTGATAGCAGTTATGCCTTGTGGCGCAATACTAACGACAGCCTGCGGAAACGTTTTGGTGAGCTGCGGTTCCATACTAATGAAAGTGACGATGACGGTATCTGGGCACGATACAGCGGTGGGAAATTTGGTAGCGGTAATTTTGACGGCAGCTTTAATATGTATCAGCTTGGTTATGATAAGGCAGCCAATGCCAAAAGCATTTATGGCTTTGCAGTTGAAAATGGCAGCGGGCATACGAGTTACAGTTATGGCAGCGGTAAAGACAAGCTTTTTGCAGGCAGTATTTATGGAACCTGGCATGGCGATAACAGCAGCTATACAGATGTAGTGGCTCGCTTCGGCCAGTTTGATACGGACATCAGGTCCTATGGCGATTATCCGGATAAGGCCAAGGCAAAGAGCCGTGCGTATAGCCTGAGTGTGGAATACGGAAAAACCATAGAGCTGAATAAAGCACAGGGGACTTTTATCGAACCGCAGGCCCAGCTTATCATAGGGCGTTTAGGCAGCAGCAGCTACACGACTGATCGTGGCAATAATGTTTATATGGGCGGTGTAAACAGCTGCATTGGACGTTTGGGCGTAGTAGCAGGCAAAAAAGATGCGTCAGGCAACGATGTATATCTGAAAGTTAATATGCTGCATGAGTTTGGCGGTAACCGTGATGTCAGGATGCTGGCGGGCAATGGGGAAACATTGAGTGAATCGCATGATTATGGCGATACCTGGTTTGAGCTTGGTTTGGGTGGTAATATCAAGCTGGGCAACAGCAGTCATTTATACGGCGATATCGAACGGAGCTTTGGCGCCGATATCCAAAAGAAATGGCAGGTAAATGCAGGAGTAAGGTTTGAGTTTTGATTGATTTTTTTTGATAAAGATATCGTTTCTTTATTGCAGTATTTAGATTTGAGAAGATTATAAAAGCACAGACTATATTGGTCTGTGCTTTTTTTAATTATTTTATTATGCGTAACTTATTATAACTTAACAGTTATATTTACAATCTTTTAGTGGTAATAATTTTGTTAAAAACGAAAAGTATTAAAGGTGAAGAACGGTTAAAGCATCTTTATCACACAAAAATTGCTGTGATAATTCAGAAATGAAGTGATAAACTGATGAGAATAACTTGTTAAAGCAGTTAATTTATTATACTATAAGCGAAGTATCTATGGTTTTAGTTGATTTACATAAGCGAATGAAAAACCAAGAGCAATTGTAAAGGAGAGGGTTAAACTATGAAAAGGAAAAAAGATGTAATTAAAAAAGCAGTCTTGGCAAGCGTTTTAGCAATGTCATTAAATAATGTGGTGTGGGCTGCTGAAGGTGTCGATCAGCCATTTTCGACAGTAAGTGAGTTGGAGGCGCTTGGGGGAATAGCGTCTATCGACTCCAGCAGCATTAGCCATGTTACGAAGGGCATTTATGCCAGTGGTAATGATTTTATTTATAATAGCGGTGCTATCAAGCTGGATATTAATGGTTTTGCCAACTCTACAAACAGTGGCTACGATTCTATTGGTATTTTTGGCTATAACAGCACGATTGACCTGAAGCAGATCGAGATGAATTTTATTGATACTTCAGGAACGGTACATAATCTGGATGTTTATGGTATTAAGACATATGCTTCCGGAGTTGTAAAAATCGGTGATGATTCTAAAATCACTGTTTCCGGTAATGTCAGCGGTCTGGATTCCAATAATCAGCCTAATGTGATGAAGGGTATGTATGCCGGTGATAATGCGACAATGGATTCAGGTATTATTGAAGTTGGCGATAATTTAGAGTTGAATGTTATCAATGCGGGAACTGGCTGGACTTATGGTATCGATTCTTATGACGGAGCTACTATTTCTGTTGGTGATGGGTTGAGGTTATTTGTTACAGGCGGAAAGGATACCAGAGGAGTCGAGGTTGGTTTTAACGACGCTAAGGTTACTTTGGGGGAAAATGCTTCTATCATTGCTAACAGCAGGGATGGCGTGGCGTTGGGAGTATTTGTATTTAATAAAGGGAAGTTTGAGGCAGCTAAGGATCTTGTTATTAACGTCAGTGCGGATGATGGAAGTCAATGGGCAGCAGGTGTGTTGGCGCAAGGCACTGGCAGCGAGGCTGTGTTAAATGGAGCTGTTATCAGTGCGACTGAGGGCGGTACTGCGAGTTATGCTATTTATACTTATAATAACGGCAGCGTGGTGGGTAATGCGGGCAAATATAATATTTACGGCAATATCCTTAATAACAGTGGCGGCATAGTTGATCTTACTGCTAATAGCGGATCGTTTATCGAGGGCTGGATAAGCACTGCCAGTACAGCTAAAACTAATATTTCGCTGGAGGAGGCTTCCTATTGGAAGGTGACTGGTGATTCTAACCTGACGCATTTGCATAACGATAATTCGATAGTGGATATGACTCACGACAGTAATACTTTCAGCACTTTGACGGTAGATAATCTCAGCGGTGAGAACGGCGTTATCAAAATGGATATCGATGCCAGTCAGAATTCGTTGAACAGCGACAAGATTTATGTTACCGATACGTTGACTGGGACGCAGTATATTGATTTGTACGAGGTCAATGGTTATACGCCTGTAGGGGAAGAAGGCGTCGGTACGGTGCTGGCGACTGTCAATAACCATAACGGCAGTTTTGCCGCTGTAGATGGTGAGGGGACGCTGTACTGGAAGCGTTATGAGCTGGATCATCAGGATACTGCCGATACGAGTGGTAATTATACTAAGGACTGGTATTTGAAGCAGGTAACGAATATTGATCAGCCTACTACCAGTACGGATACGATCCTTGCAGCCAATGCGCTGAACTATCACACGTGGCGGACAGAAAACGACAAGCTGCTGCAGCGTATGGGTGAGCTGCGGCATAATGGCGAAGAAGCCCAGGGGGCCTGGTTCCGGCTGCGGGGAACAAAAATCGGCCGTGACGGAAAATTTGATTTTGAAAACAAGTATACTTCTTACGAGCTGGGTTACGATACCATAACTAAAAATACTGACGACAAGATATGTTATCAGGGGGCGGCGGTGAGCTATGTTGACGGCGACAGCAGTTACAATCGTGGCAGCGGCGACAACAGCAGCAAGGCGATCAGTTTCTATAATACGGAAATCGGCAGTAAAGGGCATTATTTGGATGTGGTGTTTAAAGTCAGTAATCTGGAGAATGATTTTAAGGTGTACGATACGAAAAATAATAAGATCACCGGTGATTTTAACAATACCGGCGTATCGCTGAGTGCTGAATACGGCCGGAAAAATGTCTTGCACAACGGCTGGTATATCGAGCCGCAGGCCCAGTTTACTTTAGGTTATCTGGGCGGTGACAGTTATACTACCAGTAATGGTATCGAAGTAAGCCAGAGCGGGATCAAAAGCGCTGTCGGACGTATCGGATTCAATATCGGCAAAGAGGTCGGTAGCAAAGGCGTCGTTTATGCTAAGGCCAATCTGCTGCATGAGTTCGGCGGCGGTTATGATGTAACGATGTATGACGGCAGGGATGGAGTTAAGGTTGGCGATACCTTTAACGATACCTGGTTTGAATATGGTGTTGGCGCCGCTTTTGCCGCAGGTAAAAACAGTCATGTTTATCTGGATGTGGAACGCAGCTCAGGCAGTGATTTTACTAAAGACTGGCAGTGGAACATTGGCGCCAGATGGACGTTTTGATAACTTTGCATTGTTATAGGGGAATATTAGCAATGTATAAGTGAGGGGTGCAGGCTTGTGAAAGCAGCGGGCAGAAATTGCAAGCTGCTTTTGCATGCTGTTATAAAGCAGGTAACAGGTTAAGCTGGCAATATAAAAACCACTCAGCTTTTATAGTTGAGTGGTTTTGTGTGCTTAATCCCAGCGTTTTAAAATATCGGCGACGATTTCTTTTTGTGTCTTTTTACGTTTTTTCTTTTCAAAGTTACGATAGTTGTTATCGCGGTGGTCGGTCGAATAATCTGCATAATCTATGTCGTTGTTTTCGTATTGTTCGTAGCTGCGGTTATAATCGCCGTGTCCGTCGTCCAGCATTAGCGGGACAAAAACTGCAGCGGCAGGCAGCTGAAAGTTTACAGTCAGGTTTTCCATATGGGCCTCCGTCATCAAAGGTTAATAGTTGTTTATATTTTAACACGGCTGCACCTGCTAGTAAATATTTTTGCAGCGATTGACAAAAACTGGCGGCGGTTATACCATAAAAACATAAAGGAGATGTTACTGTGAGCAAATCTTATAAAGACCAGTTTAAGGAAGAAAGTGTCAGGCGCCGGCAGCGTCAGCAGAAACAGATCGCCGCTGTAATAATTTTGATCGGTGTGCTGGTTTCGGCTGCTATATGGTATCTAGACGGGCTGAGTAAAGAACAGCAGGTGCCGCAGCAGACATCTCAGCAGCAGTCGGCGCAGACTGCTGAGCAGCCAGGGCAGGAGGTCAAGCCGGAAACTCCTGCTGCAGAGCCTCCTAAAGAGGAGCAAAAGCAGCCGGAAGCTGTTAAACCTGCTTATACGATATTGATAGATAAAAGTGATTACAAGCTGTATGTGCTGAAGGATAACGAAGTAATTAAGCAATGGGGCGTTGCTGTTGGGGCAAAACCGGGTCAAAAGCAGCGTGCCGGCGATATGACTACGCCGACAGGTAATTTTGAGGTGGACGAGATTTTAGACGCATCGTACTGGACGCATGATTTCGGCGACGGCAAAGGTGAGATTAAAGGGGCTTACGGGCCCAATTTCATTTCTCTGGTAACAGGCTGGGACGGGATTGGTATTCATGGTACACATGCGCCGGAATCCATTGGTACGATGGTTTCTGAAGGTTGTGTGCGGATGCGTAACGGCGAGCTGCTGGAGCTTCTGCCCTATGTCGAGGTCGGTACTAAAGTTACGATACGGGAATAAACTGCCGGACAGCCTGGGGACATTGATTTTTACGCTGTCACAGCTTGACAAAAAGGTGATTCTGCGCTAAAATAACATCGTTGCGGAACTATAGCTCAGTTGGTTAGAGTACCTCGTTGACATCGAGGGGGTCACTGGTTCGAGTCCAGTTAGTTCCACCAGATTGAAAAGTAACCCTATAACTTCGTCAGAAGTTATAGGGTTTGTTTTTTATTATTTATTACGGCATTGCTGTCAAAGTTGCGGATATGCTGAAGCATAAAAGTCAAAAGCACCTGCGTGAAAACACAGGTGCTTTGTGCTCCAGGCGGAGCAAAAGATATCGGCTCATCAATATCAAGTGAGATTATAACACAGATAGTCATTGCTGGCAATGTTTTATTATTTTTCAAAGGATAGGCGCCGGGCTGTTTAGATTTAGCTGATTGTTAACTTTTAATCTGGATAGTGACTTTGCAAATAATATATGCTATATTGTTAAGCAAAACTATGGGAGAGGTGTTTGGATGGATGCAAACAGTACTGGACTGCGGGGGCTGCTTGATGTGGTGAAGTCGAACAGGCTGATGTCGACAGGGGTGATAGGATTTCTTCTGCTGATGGCGGTTATGGCGGTAATTGACGGTGGAATAAGTATGATGCCGCTGATTTTAGCAACTTGCGCAGTGGGGACGGCTGCTGTATTTTTTTGGCAGGCCGGCAGCTACAGAGTAGATATTTATGAAAACGGGCTGGAAATTTTTGGCGGGGTATTAACAAGAGCCGGAGTATATTTGTATAAGGATATTGAGAGTATCGATATCGAAGATACGACATACAGATTATTTGGTGTTTTTCCGGTACTAAAATATACGACTGTTTCCATTCAGGGTAAAAATGACTTGTGGACGCAGCTCAGCAGTTTTAATTTTACTGATTTGAAAGTAAAAATGCAGCAGGTAAAAAAACGGTTGGCAAAGTAAAAAACATACATAAGATAGGGGATGAAATTTATGAGGATCAAAGTAAGCGGTGAGCTGGGAACGGCAGTTATGAGCTTGGCGGTGATAGGTCTTTATTATGGCGCTGCCAGCTTTCTCGTCGAAAATGTTATTCTGCGCAATCTTACTGAAGAAGAACGGGATGAACATATTCTAAGTAAGCTGTTGTTCTGGAGCACGGTGATTTTACTGGTTGTCGATGTTCTGCTGGTCATTTTACCAGCCTTCGGGATGCAGTTGTTGCCGGTAACGATTTTAGATTTTATGTAGCTGAGCCGATAAAAATATTAAAGAACTGTACTTTAGACAGTCTGTAGCTTATGATAACTGCTGCAGGCTGTTTTTTATTTGAAGTTCATAATTATTTCGCTGGTAACTTGAATCTGAAATAGGGTAAAATATAGATACAGGCTGCATGAGAATATCGGGCGGCAATTATAAAGGAGTGAGAGCAAATGGCAACAGGCTATCCTTTTAAAAAATATAATTTTAATGTTTTGATAGATGGTAAAGCAGTAGGGTATTTTTCAGAAGTTTCAGCACCTGAGATGGCTGACGAGCCCATAGAATACCGGGCAGGTGATCATCAGGCAGGCACGCCTGTGAAAATGCCGGGCTTAAAAAAGTATGGTAACGCAACACTGAGATGGGGCACATCTGTTTCGCGGTATTTAACGGATTGGTTTGAAAGTGTTGAGCGTGGAGAGTTTGAGCGGAAAAATGTGACGATCGAGCTTTTGGACGATTGCCAAAAAGTAATGGCACGCTGGCAGCTTGTTAACGCCTGGCCTGTTAAACATTGTGTTCCGGGGTTTAACGCCGAAAGTAATGAAAATGCGATAGAGAATATGGAGCTGGCGCATGAAGGGCTGGAACGCGAGTTTTAAAAACAGCTGTGAGAATGAATTTTAAATATTGAATGAGGTAATTGTTATGCGTAAGATTTTGGCAGGCAGGGTCTATCGGCATTTTAAAGGGAAGGACTATAAGGTGTTAGTTGTGGCACAGCATACTGAAACAGGTGAGCTGTGCGTTGTTTATCAGGCTTTGTATGATGATTTTGCTTATTATGTGCGGCCTTACGCGATGTTTGCTTCCGAGGTGGATCGTGAAAAGTATCCCGAGGTGGAGCAGCAATACCGTTTTGAGCTGACCGAGGAAGAATATGACTGATTATATTTTAAACGGCGTTTTAGGCTTGGCGGTGGGCGATGCGTTGGGGCAGCCGGCGCAGGGAAAAACACGCGAAAGTCTGAAGTTCAGCCCGGTACTTGAGATGAGGCAGGGTCTGTGGTCGGACGATACCAGTCTGACTCTGTGCACTTTAGCAAGTCTGCGCGAAAATGACTGGCGGCTTGATTATCATGATTTGCTGCGGCGTTTTGCCAAGTGGCTGGAATATGGCTATCTGACGCCTGAAGGCGTGGCCTTTGATATTGGCGCAACAACGAAGCAGGCGCTGCTGAATTATTTGAACGGAGTACCTCTGGAGTGCTGCGCACCGCGTAACGAATGGAACTGCGGTAATGGTTCGCTGATGCGGATTTTGCCGGTAGAGTTTTATTTGCAGGCACAGCCGGCAGCAGGACGATATGAAATCATTCGTAATGTTTCGGCGCTGACCCATGCGCATATTTGCTGCACTTTGGGATGTTTTTTGTATTGTGCTGTTGCCGGTGAGATCATTCAGCACCGGGAGCGTTTTAAGCTGGCAACTTTACTTGTGCGGGGTGTTATCAGGGCTGTAGATGATCTGCGGCAGGTGGCTGATGCAGATGATAACCGTGAGCTGCATTATTACAGCCGTATTATTGACCGCAGTGTGTATGAATTGCCGGCAGATGAAATCGAGAGCAGCGGTTATGTTGTAGATACGCTGGAAGCGGCGTTGTGGTGTCTGGCCAATACGAATTCATACCGCGAATGTCTGTTGTGGGCTGTAAATTTGGGTGAGGATGCCGATACAGTTGCTGCCGTTGCCGGCAGTCTGGCAGGTTTGTACTATGGTTATGACAGTATTCCGCACGAATGGCTGGCGGGTTTGAAAAATAAGGAAATGATCGTGCGTGTGTGCGGTTAGGCAGAATTTTAAAAACAGCATAAAGATATGGAGACAGGAATGACAGTAGCTTATGAGTTGATACGAAGTAAACGCAGGACGATTGCTATTGTGATCGACAGCGAGGGCAAGTGCAGGGTGCGGGCACCGTTGCAGGCCCGTTTGAGCGATATAGAACATTTTGTGCAGGCAAAGACCGGGTGGATAGAGCAGAAACAGCAGCATTATGCCGCAGTGCAGAAGAAGCGGCAGCTGATATTGACCGATGGGATGCAGTTGTCTGTATTGGATAACAGATATACGCTGCGTCTGACGGAGGTTGGGCAGGTGCAGGTAAACGGTACAGTGCTGTTGTGTCCACAGTTCAAACCGCAGCAGGCACTGGAAAAATGGCTGCGGCAGCAGGCTTTAGCAGTTTTGCAGGAACGGACAGCACATTATGCGGAGTTGATGGGTGTTGTTTATCAGAGTGTGAAGCTGTCTTCAGCGGCGAAACGCTGGGGTTCGTGCAGTATAAAGGGAAATTTGAATTTTTCGTGGCGGCTGGTATTTTATCCGCTGGCAGTTTTAGATTATGTTGTGGTGCATGAGCTGAGCCATATTGGCAATATGAATCACAGCCGCCGTTTTTGGCAGCGTGTAGCCAGTGTTTTACCTGATTATCAGATGCGGCAGCGTTGTTTAAAGCAGCAGGCGTATATTTTGCAGTGGTTAAGATGAAAACCCGCTTCTATATTTTGTATAGAAACGGGTTTTGTTTATGCTGCAAGTTTTTATTTTATTGTTGTTTGGGAGGCATTTGTGCCAGCAGGATCGCGGCAAAGACCAGTACGCAGCCTCCTATTTCACGCAGGGAAAGCTGTTCGCCCAGCAGCAGCCAGCCTGCGAAAACCGAAAAGACGGATTCCATACTTAAAATGATGGAAGCTAAAATAACATTGACGTATTTTTGACCAAGGATCTGCAGGGTATAGGCGATGCCGCAGGACATGATGCCGGCGTATAAGATAGGCAGCCAGGCCTGGTCAAGCGCTTCCCAGGACGGCGTTTCATAAAAGAAGATGGCAGGCAGACTTAAAATACCGCAGACGGCAAATTGCAGCAGCGACATCCGCACACCGTCTACCAATACGGAAAAACGTTCGATAGTGATGATATGCAGTGCGAAAAAGCAGGCGCAGGCCAAAATGATTATATCGCCGTAATTGACGCTGAAATTTTCGGTAATACAGATAAAATACATACCGACAGCGGCAATAAAAACGCTGAGCCATTGCAGTTTGGTAACGGTTTTGTGTACAATAAGCCCAAAAAGGGGCACGATAACGATATAGAGCGTAGTAATAAAACCGGCTTTGCCGACAGTGGTATGGCCGATACCGATCTGCTGCAGAGTACTGGCGATAGTCAGCACGATACCGCAGACGATGCCGCCGGTAATAAGGTCCTGCTGTTCTGTTTTGTTATCAGTACCCCAAATAGAAAAAGGTCTGCCTGCAAGCCGGTCAAAAAAGGCGACGCAGGGGATCAGAAAAACCGCGCCGATCAATGAGCGGAGGCCATTGAAGGTAAATGCGCCTACGTGGTCGGCTCCGACGCTTTGTGCGACAAAGGCCAGTCCCCAGATCAGGGCGCAGAAAAACAGCATCAGGCTGCCTTTTAATTGATGTTGCTGCATCTATAACACTCCTGTTGTTTATAAAAGTATGAACTTTTATATTTTAGCATTATTTTAGGGAAAGTTTAAGTAATTAGGCAAAATTTTATAATTCGGAAAATTCAGCAGATAGTGCATTAATGGCAGATGGTGTTATAATTAATGTAAATATTTAGAAAAGATGGTGGCAGATTGATGAGCAGGGACTTTTTTGTGGCAGATTTTGAGTTTACTCAATACACCAAAAGAATGGGACGTCCACGAGGATTTTTTTCAGAAATAATTGAGATCGGCGCGGTGAAAATAGATGGAAATTCCCTTGCGGTCACAGGTAAGATCCAAAATTTTGTCCATCCGCATTTTTATCCGAAGCAGGCTAAAGAGGGAATGGATTTTTGTATGATCACTGAAAAGGATATGGAATCAGCAATAGAATTTGGAGAGATGCTTGAACAGATCAAAGCTTTATATGTACCGGGGCAGACTTATTTTGTGGCCTGGGGTGATGAGGATTATAAGGTGGTGGCGGAAGGCTGCAGACGGCATAAATTTGAAAATCCTGTTTTACCTGAAGACTATCTTGATCTGGCGGCAGCTTATAAGCTGTTGAAAGGCGATACGTATACGACCGGGCTGAAGAAGGCAACAGAAGAACAAAACGTTGATACAGGCGGTTTGTGGCATACTGCTTATGACGATGCTGCCAATACCGGCAAGCTGCTGGTAAAATTGCTTGCTGACGGCTGGAAGCTGGAGGCTTACTGGGACGAGGCAGCAGAGCTGCATAAATAAAATACAAAAAAAGCTTCGCAGCGGGTAATTTTATGCTGCGAAGCTTTTTTATAACATTTTTAATCGCGATACTTTTCGGGAAAGAAAATACGCAGAATATGTTCGTCGTGTTCTTTGCCAAGGGCGTTGCCGATAAGGAAGAAAATCAACGAAGCACCGATGCCGATAACTATCTGGTGCAGATCAAAGAATTTGATTTGCAGCGCCATAGTAGTGCAGTAGGCAAGTACGCCGCCAGCCATAGCGAAAACGGCGCCGGTGCGGTTGGCTTTTTTCCAGAACAGCCCGAAGATCAGGACCCAGAAGAATGCTGTTTCCAGGCCTCCGAAAGCGAACATATTTATTTTCCAGATAACGCTGGGCGGGGCAATGGCAATAAAGTAAACTCCAAGGCCAAGGATAACGGTAGCACCCATGCTGAACAGACGTATCGTATTATTGGAAACTGTTTTATGGCGTTTGGAGCATTCGTGCATATATACGTCTTTGATGATAGCGGAAGAGGAGGCCAGCAGCAGGGAAGACACGGTAGAAATAGTTGCTGCGATGGGACCGATGATGGTGATGCCGGCCCAGAAGGGGTCCATGGTGCCAATGATAGTAAGCGGGGTGATGTTATCGACGCTGCCGCCGTAAGCCTGCAGGGTATCGGTAAGCACGCCCTTGGAAAGGACGCCGATCCAGGTAGCGATCAGAGTCATGGCGCCGATAACTACGGTGCCGATAATCATAGCGTTATGCAGGGCTTTGGTGTTTTTGTAACTGATACCGCGGACTACTGATTGCGGTAGTGCCAGTGTACAGACACCAACAAGCAGCCACTGGCTGATATAGAGCGAGATCGGCATTTTGCCGCGGGAAAGCGGTTCCAGCATATCGGGATGATTGGTTTGGATATGGGTCATGATTCTTTCATAACCGCCTCCTGTTTCCAGCATTGAGAAGAACAGGATAAAAAGGCCGATGATCATAGCGACGGCACAGATAGCGTCAGTAATGGCAACGCCTTTGAAGCCGCCAACAGTAGTATAAAAGACAACGATCAGGCCAAATAATGTCAGTCCAGTGACATAGGAGAAACCTGTAACAGCTTCAAAGAGCTTGGCAGCTCCCACGAACTGGGCGACCATCGTCGCACAGAAGAAGGCAACGATCACCAGCGCGGAAATATTGGCAAGCAAATCGGATTGATAGCGGCTGCGGATAACATCGACTACTGTAACAGCGTCAATTTTGCGTGAAACCATAGCGATCTTTTTGCCGAAAATACCTAAAACGAGGAAGATGACTACGACTTGTACGATCGCCATATAAAGCCAGCCATAACCGATGGCCCAGGCCATACCGGGACCACCGACAAAGGTGCTGACTGAGCTGTAGGTCGCAACGGTAGTCATAGCCAGGACAAAACCGCCCAGACTGCGGCCGCCGATAAAATAATCTTTAGCAAAGTTCTGCTGGCGGTCGCCGCGGGAAGCTCGCTGCACCCAAAAGCTGACGCCAAGCATAAAGGCAAGGAATAAAAGAACAGGCCAGAGGTGGAAGAAATTACCCATTGATTTCATCCTCCTTGTCGTCCAAGTCCATATCTTTAAAGATGCAATTGGCAAGAACTACAGAAACGACGATGGCAAACAGCCAGGTGCCGATGCAGCCTGCCCAGACCCACAGGGGCGTCTGGAAAAATTCTACCTTAACGTCAGCAAGACCAAAGCCTGCGACGCACCAAAAGACGATGACAATAAGAAGGGCTAACCAGGTGGCATTTGCTTCCCGATTAGCCTGTTTGAATTTTTCTTTACGATTCATTTTTTGCTCCTTCTGCAGTATCGGCCAGGATGAAAAGAGTGAGCGGTCCGGTCTGCGGGATTTATCGCTATTATTGTACCACATTTTTGTTATTTGCCAAGCTATTTATCAGATAAAGGAGATATTTTTGGGAACTGGACGATTATCAAAACGTTTGAGCAAAAACGTTGCGTCAGGCGAAGATAAAAAGTTCTTGTATGTCTTGTGGGGGGGTACTCTTGTGCTATAATAAGGACAGAGGGGAACGGAGGGAGAATATGTTTTATAAAAAAGTAACTTCCCGTGATCATAAATGGTTCTTTCTACTGCGTTATGGTGATTTAAAAGAAGGTTTGGAAATGTGGAGCAGCCGCAGTTTAAAATGGCAGTATTTTGATTATCAGCAGAGCAGAAGCCTGCAGGCGATTTTGAATGACACTGACTTATGTAATGATATTATGCCGGAAGAAGCTGCAGATATCATAAAAAAATATCTTGATCAGGAGCAAGGATAGATTCCCTGCTCTTTTTTATTTGGCAATTTATAAAAGTAGCTGCCGGAGCAGGTCGGTGCTATAATAGATAATATCCTGTAAATTGTGAGGTAATAATGATGATTAATGAAACACGTATTTTAAATGAATTTATAGAACTGGTCAGTGTGCCCTGTCCTAGTAAGGGCGAAAAGGCCGAAGCCGATCTGCTGGTACAGAAGTTGCAGGCAATGGGACTGGAAGTAAAAGTGGACGATGCCGGCAGGAAGATCGGCGGGACAACAGGCAATGTGTGGGCATTTTTACCGGGCAATGTAGAGGGTGCAGCCGGACTGTTTTTTGAAGCACATATGGATTCTGTGCCGCCGACAACGGGAACGAAGGTCGTGCGCAGGGACGGAGTCCTTTATTCTGACGGAACTACTACTTTAGGCGGTGATGATAAAGTTGGTATAGCGGCTGTGCTGGAAGCAGTGCGGGCCGTGCAGGAGCAGAATATCCCGCATGGCGATATCCAGCTGTGTTTTACGATTGCCGAAGAGATCGGTTGTCTGGGAGTGGTCAATCTTGACCCGAAGGATATCAGGGCTGATCTCGGTTATTGCCTGGATATCGGTGGTGCGCCCGGTATCGTTACGAACTCTGCGCCGCGGCTGTTCGATATTTATTTTACAGTCAAAGGTAAGTCGGCTCATGCAGGTATCGAGCCTGAAAAAGGTATCAATGCCATTATGCTGGCGGCGAAAGCTTTGACGGCGCTGCCTGCTTACGGACGTCTTGATGAAGAAACTACATTAAATATAGGACAGATCGAAGGCGGTGCTGCAACAAACATCGTTGCGGAGCAGGCTAAATTCGTGATCGATATGCGCTGTATGGACCCTGATAAGCTGGAGCGGCTGAAGAATGAAACGATCAGGTGTATCAGAGAAGTGGTTGAAGCCGGCGGCGGTATTTTAGAGGTTGATCCGGTAGAAGGCTGTCCTGCTGTTCATGTAGCGGAAGACCATGCGGCGGTATTGCTGGCTAAGCAGGCAGCCGATAATCTGCAGCTGCCTTTTGAACTGACGAAAACAGGTGGCTGCAGTGACGGCAATTTCCTCTGCGGCTATGGTTTGCCCTGCGTGCTTCTAGCTACAGGTATGAACAAGGTCCATACTACAGAAGAGTGCCTGCGTGAGTGTGATTTATACGACTGCGCTCGCTGGGTAACGGAAATAATCCGAATTACCGGGGAAAAATAGCCAGGATGTTTTCACAATAACCAAAAACAGAAAATTACATTAAACGAGAAAAATGAAAAAGAATATTGACTTTATGTAAAAACATATCTATAATTGATAGTGCCGAAAGTTTTGGGTGTCCTCCTGAAATACTTGGCGTGGAGCCGTAAGTTTTTGCTTACGGCTTTTTTATATAAAGAAAAGTTTAGTGTCAGGAAAATAGTGTATACTTTGTCAGTTTAATTGACTTTAGCCGTTAATTTTTATATAATTTTTTATTATGATGTTTCGACTTTAAAGGAGCGATAAAACGATTATGAAGTACATGACTGGTAATGAAATTCGTGAGAAATTTTTAAAATTCTTCGAAGATAGAGGACATTTGATCCTGCCCAGCGCGTCACTCATTCCTCAGGATGATCCGACGCTGCTTTTGATTGGCGCCGGTATGGCTCCTTTCAAACCTTTTTTTACAGGTAAAATGAAACCGCCTTCTCCTCGTATTGCGACCTGCCAAAAATGCGTGCGTACAGGCGATATTGAGAATGTCGGCCGTACTGCCCGCCACCATACTTATTTTGAAATGCTTGGTAATTTCTCTTTCGGCGATTATTTTAAAAAAGAGATCATTCCTTGGAGCTGGGAATTTGTTACCAAAGAGTTGGGTATTCCTGCTGATAAGCTGTGGATTACTATCCATACCGAAGATGATGAAGCTTTTGATATCTGGCATAATGTCGTTGGATTGCCTGAAGAACGCATCGTACGGTTGGAAGAGAATTTTTGGGAGATCGGCAGCGGACCCTGCGGTCCCTGCTCCGAGATTCATGTCGATCTGGGTGAAGAACGCGGCTGCGGCAAACCGACTTGTGCTGTAGGCTGCGATTGTGACCGTTTCCTGGAAATCTGGAATCTGGTATTCACTCAATATAATCAAAATGAAGATGGTACTTATACGCCGCTGGCTAACAAAAATATTGATACCGGTGCCGGTCTCGAACGTTTGGCTTCCGTGCTGCAGGGCAAACCGTCTAATTTTGAAACGGATCTGATTTTCCCAATCATTGAATATGCATCTGAAGTAGCGGCTGTAGAATATGGCAGAGAAAGAAAAACCGATATTTCTTTGAAGGTAATTGCCGACCATGCCCGCAGTATGACTTTTATGATCGCCGACGGTATCCTGCCTTCCAATGAAGGCCGCGGTTATGTTTTACGTCGCATTCTGCGCCGTGCTGTACGTCACGGACGTTTGATCGGCATCGACAAAATGTTTTTGGCCGGTGCTGTGGATGTGGTTATTGAAATGTACGGTCATGTTTATCCAAACCTGGTCGAAAAACGCGAATATATCCAAAAAGTTATCGAAATGGAAGAAACAAGCTTCCTGCGTACTCTGCGTCAGGGCAGTGAACTGCTGAGCGACGAGATAGCTAAATTAGAGGCGGCAGGCGCTACGATACTGGATGGAGCTACAGCTTTTAAACTGAACGATACCTTTGGCTTTCCGTGGGAACTGACTGCTGAAATCTTGGAAGAAAACGGAATGACGATGGATAAAGCTGGTTTTGACGCGGCGCTGGAGGTTCAGCGTAAAATGGCTCGTGAAGCCCGTGATGATAAAGCAGGCCGTCCGGTTATTTATAATACCCGCGGTATTGATATTGCTTCCTTAAAGGTTGATGAAGCTGCAGATACAGGTAAAATCGTTATGCTGTACCCTGCGCATGACGCACAGCCGATCGAAAATGCAGAAGATGGTAAAGACGTTGCCGTTATTCTTGACGTTACTGCCTTTCATGCTGAAGGCGGCGGCCAGTTAGGTGATTTGGGCCGTATCACTGCTCCTACAGGTGTGATTGAAGTTGAAAATACCAAAAAACTGCCGGACGGCGCTACGATCCAGATTGGGCGTGTAGTTGAAGGTACAGTCAATGTGGGCGATGCGGTAACTTACGAAGTAAACAGCTGCCGCAAAAGCGATATTGCCCGTAATCATACGGCAACGCATTTGCTGCACGCAGCTTTGAAATCTGTCTTAGGCGGTCATGTCAATCAGGCAGGCAGTTATGTAGGTCCGGACCGTCTGCGTTTCGACTTTTCGCATTTCTCGCCGGTAACAGAAGAAGAACTGAGCCGCGTCGAAGCTATTGTTAATGAAGAGATTTTGGCAGCCAAGGGTGTGACCATTGAAGAACTGCCGATTGAAGAAGCTAAAAAACGTGGTGCGATGGCGCTGTTTGGCGAAAAATATGGCGATATCGTGCGTGTCGTTACTGTACCGGGTTTCTCTATGGAATTCTGCGGCGGTGTTCATGTGACTAATACCGCTCAGATCGGTATGTTTAAAATAATTTCCGAGTCCAGCACCGGTGCTGGCGTTCGCCGTATCGAAGCTGTGACAGGACATGGCGCTGTGGCTCATGTCAACGAAATGGAAGCTATGGTAAAAGGCCTGGCTGCAAGCTTGAAATGCCGTGTAACTGATGTGCCTGCACGTTTGACAGCTCTGCAGGGCGAACTGAAAGCTGTTGAGCAAAAAGCTGCCGAGCTGGCCGATAAGATCGCTAAAGCTCAGGTCAGTGACGTTGACAGTCAGATTCGCGACATCAAAGGTATCAAAGCTTTAGTGCAGCAGGTCAGTGTCGATGATATCGAAGCACTGCGTAATCTGGGTGACCAGATGCGTGATAAGGTCGGCGGCGTCGTTGTGCTGGCTTCAGTATTTGCCGACGGCAAGATCAGTATTCTGACTATGGCTACGAAAGATGCTGTCGCTAAAGGTATCCATGCCGGCAACATTGTCAAAGAGGTTGCCAGGATCTGCGGCGGCGGCGGCGGCGGACGTCCTGATATGGCACAGGCAGGCGGTAAAGATGCTTCTAAATTAGGTGAAGCGTTGGAAACAGCCTGGGGCGTTATCGAAACACAGGTAAAATAATAAATTGTGTAAAAAAACTTAAAGGCCGAGAGTATTCTCGGCCTTTATTTATACAAGTTCACAGTTATTTTATATTTTTTTGTCTCAAGGTATGCTACAATAATAGTGTATCTATATCAAACGGTTGTTCAACAAGGGAATTTTGTATCAAGGAGGGATCAACGATGACTCAGGTATCGCAGGAAACAATGATGTTTAAGCGCAACAATGAAAATAAAGACGTCTCGCAAACAATCAGCGAGGTGTGCAAAGCGCTGGAAGAAAAAGGCTATAATCCTATTGACCAGCTCGTAGGTTATCTGCTCAGCGGCGATCCTACATATATTACCAGTCATGATGACGCACGCACGAAGCTGCGTCGTTTTGAACGTTATGAGCTTATTGAAGAACTGGTAGTAAAATATTTGGAAAAAAACACAAAATAAGACGGGGAGAGCTGCTTACATGAGAAGTATGTCTCTGGATGTCGGCACGCGGACTATCGGCGTAGCCGCCAGTGATCTGATGGGGATGATCGCCAACGGGGTGGAAACAATCCGTCGTACCAGTGAAGAACGTGATCTGCAGCGTATCGGCGAGCTTATCGCTGAATATGAAGTAGATACGATGGTGGTAGGTTATCCTAAGAATATGAACGGCAGTGTAGGCGAACGTGCGCAGAGCTGCGAGGATTTTGCCAGAGTGATCGGCGAAAGGTTCCCGCAGCTTAAAATCGTCTTATGGGACGAGCGTCTTTCGACAGTTGCCGCTGAAAAAGTTTTGATAGATGCCGACCTGCGCCGCAGCAAACGCAAAAAAGTTATCGACATGATGGCGGCTGTGGTGATTCTGCAAAATTATCTGGATAGTCCACAAAGTAAAAGGACGGAATGAAAGTATGGCGAAAAAAATATTTATCGGCTTTGTTGCGCTGGTTCTGGTTGCTTTCGTGCTGCTGTTCCAGTTCGGAGGCCGTGCTGCCGAAGAGCTCACTAAAAAGCTTCTGGCAGAGCAGACTGCGCTGCAGGGGACTTTAAAAGCTGAAGAAATTCAGGCTAACTGGTCGGGTGATGTTATTTTCAAAAATGTCGTCTGGGTAGGGCCGGATGGCAAAACGATTGCCGAAATACCTCTGGCTACGGTATCTGTCAATTTATTTGACGCTTTGCTGAAAGGCGGTACCGGAGCTTCTGTTGGTGATGTGGTGATCGATAAGCCCAGTTTTTTTGTGTCTTATAATAAAAAAGACGGTTTGAACATTGTCAATTATATCAATTTTCAGGTTGAAGAAGAGCAGAAGAACAATGAGCTGCTGACTGTAAAAAAGGCGGCTGCAGCAACGCAGTTCCGCGGTTTGATGGAAATTAAGGACGCGAAGGTGAATCTGCTGCTGGAGAACAAGCCGCTGGATTTTGATAAAGTACAGTTCCAGGGAAATTTTAAACAATATCCAAAAATCAAATACGGTCTGCGTGTTAAAGATGGTAAAAGCGATATTATCGCTGACATCCAAAATGATTCAGGCACGACGGCAGTTGTGGCAGAGGTAAAGAAAATGCCGCTGCAGAATATCCTGAATGTTTTGCCGCAGGCGGCTGATGTGGTGATCACTGAAGGCAATCTGCCTGACGTAAAAATCAGGGCTGATAAAGCCGATGATAAATGGACTTTGAATATCGACGGTACGATCGACGGTTTGAAAGGTTCTTTGATCAATTATCCTGTAACGAAAGGCAGCGGCAAGTTTTCGGCTGATACCGAGGCTTTGAAGTTTGCCGGACTGAATCTGGAGGTTGCCGGACAGACGGTGATCATAGACGGCAATGTTTATTATGCTGAAAAGCCGGAGGCAAAACAGACATATGCTTTGACTGTTAATGCGCCGAGCTTTGTGATAGAAGCTTTGAGCCCGGGCCTGTGCTTGAAGGATGCGGTTACCGCTTTGGGCAAGGTCAAGGGTACTATCGACAAACCTGAGGCTGAAGGCACCTTCGGACTTGATAAGCTGGCCTACGATCCGCTTTATATTACTGCGCTCAGCGGCAAGTTTCTGTATAAAGACGGAAAGCTTAATATCGGTGATGCTATTGGTAATGTTTATGCTGGTCAGGTCAATGTCAATGGTCAGATTGATACTAAAACCAAAGACTTCAAACTGGAAGTACAGGGTATAGACCTCGACAGCTCCGTAGTTACGGAAACGCAGGTCGACGGTCCGCTGTCATTTAAAATGCTGGCGATAGGAACTGCTGATGCAGGCAGTGCCACAGGTGCGGGCAGCTTCCGCATCGAGGAAGGCAAGTACATGATGCTGCCGTTCCGTTCCATCAAAGGTTCGATCACCAGACAGCAGGGAAAATTTGCTTTTTCCAATATCAAGATCGCTACCGCTGTCGGCAGCTTTGATACTAATATCATAGTTAAAGATAACGGTAAGCTTGGATTTGATCTGGATAAAGGTTTTTTAGCTGCACAGCTTGGTGAAAAATGATAAATTGACAGCATTACTGTAAATGATATAAAATGTATATAATTTAGAAACGAGGTGTCGTAATGGACCAAACAGAAAATAAAGAAAATATGGAAGCTATGGAAGAAGAACAAATCGTAGTTATTACTGACGATGAAGGCAACGAATTATATTTTCGTGAAGAAATGGTAGTACCTGTAGGCAAGAAAAATTTCGCTATTTTAGCGCAGATCAATTTGGAAGACTGCGAATGTGAAGATGAAGATTGTCACTGCCATGAACATGAGGAAGACGAAGAAGAAAATGTGATTATCGCCCGTATTGAGTTTGATGAAAACGGCGAAGAAGTTTATTTAGCTCCTACAGACGAAGAGTTTGATGAAGTAAAAGCTGCTTACGAAAAACTCATGGAAGACTGGGACGAAGAATAACAACTGCTAGTGCCGGACATACTGTCCGGCACTTTTTGAGCTTTATTATCTCTGGTGTGAAGGGAATGGAAAAATGAGGAAGGTACTGCCATTTTTTTTAGGCATCTTTCTGGTAGTTGTAGTAGGTGCTTACTGGGTATTGAACTACACTGGCAGCAATAAAGATCTGGCGACTGGAAGCCCGTATCTGATTACGGTTGAGCCGGGAATGACTACTGCGGATATCGCAAATCTTCTGCATAAGCAGAAATTGGTGAAAACTCCGGAAGCTTTTAGACTGGAAGCCAAATTCCGTGGATTGGAACGCGATCTGCAGGCCGGGCGTTATGAAATAACAGCCGGGATGTCTAACAGTGAGATCGTTGAAGTTCTGTCAAAGGGACAGGTGCAGCGGGTGAGATTTACGGTTCCAGAAGGCTTTACCGTAGTTAAAACTGCGAAAAAAATTGAGGCTGAAGGTCTTGGTTCTGCTGAAAAGTTCATCGAAGCCGCGCGTAATTATACTCCATATCCCTATATGGAAACCAGTGATCCTAATGTTATTTATAAGGCGGAAGGATTTATTTTTCCCTCTACCTATATGTTTGACATCGGTATGAATGAAAAAGATATGCTGGCCATGATGGTCAAGGAATTCAATACGCAGATGAACAAAGAAAATATTCCGGAAGAAGCAGAAAAACAGAAAATGTCGATCAGAGATCTGGTAAATATGGCTGCCATGGTAGAGATGGAAGCTGTTTTTAAAGAAGAACAGCCGCGCATTGCCGGAGTTTTTCTGCGTCGCTTAGAGATTTATATGCCGATTCAGTCAGATACTACTATTCAGTATATTTTGGGGACTCAAAAAGAAGAAATTACAATTGCAGATACCAGGATCCAAAACCCTTATAACACTTATCAAAATCCAGGTTTGCCGCCGGGACCGATTTCCAGTCCTGGGATGAGTGCGATCAAGGCTGTTTTAAATCCTGAAAAAACGGAGTATTTATACTTTGTTGCTGAAAAAGACGGACATCACCGTTTTACGAAAACTTATGCCGAGCATTTGAAGGCAATCGAAGATATTCATGGACCACAATAAGGAAGTAATATGACGAGAATGAAAAATAAGCCGGAGCTTTTGGCGCCGGCAGGAAATATGGAAAAATGTAAAATAGCTTTGCGTTATGGAGCTGATGCCGTTTATTTGGGCGGTAAGATGTTTGGGCTGCGGGCTTTTGCCAATAATTTCAGTATTGAAGAAATTGCAGAAGCGGCTGCTTACGCGCACGGACTTGGCAAAAAGGTCTATGTGACGGTTAATATTTTTGCCCATAACGAAGATTTGGCCAGACTGCCGGACTATCTGCTGGAATTGCAGCAGGCCGGAGTTGACGCTTTGCTTATTTCAGATCTGGGTGTTTGGAACGTGGCACGTCAGACTGTACCGGAAATGCCGTTGCATGTAAGTACGCAGGCTAATACAAGTAACTGGGCAGCAGTGCAGGCATGGAAGGCACTGGGAGCTGAACGTGTCGTACTGGCACGCGAGCTGTCACTGGAGGAAATCCGGGAAATCGGTACAAGGACTGATGTTGAGCTGGAAGCCTTTGTGCATGGAGCAATGTGTATCTCATATTCCGGTCGCTGTCTGCTCAGCAGTTATCTGACTGGACGCGACGGCAACCGTGGTGCCTGTGCGCAGGCCTGCCGCTGGGAATACAGCCTTATCGAAAAGAACCGTTCTGATGAAGGCTTTGATATTGAAGAGGATGAACGCGGTACTTATGTAATGAATTCAAAGGATCTGTGTCTGATCGATCATATTCCTGATTTGATAGAGGCGGGCATTTGCAGCCTGAAAATCGAAGGGCGTATGAAAAGTATCCATTATGTAGCGACTGTGGTCAGCGTATACCGTAAAGCGATCGACGCTTACTGGAACGATCCCAAAAAATATCAGGTCACGGATGAATGGCGTCAGGAGTTGGAAAAAGTTTCTCACCGGCCGTATACGAAAGGGTTTGCTTTTGGCAAACCAGGCAGTGACGGACAGGTCTATACGACCTCCAGTTATGAACAGACACATGATTTTGTCGGTATCGTGCTTGCATATGATGCTGACGCTAAACGCGCTTATATCGAACAGCGCAACAATGTGAAAAACGGCGAGGTATTGGAACTGCTGATGCCGGACGGGGAACTGTTCCCGCTAACTTTAGAGGATATGCGTAATGCAGACGGAGAAAGTATCGACTGTGCACCGCATGCTCAACAAAAATTTTCTATCGTCAGCGACAGGGCTTTGATGCCTGATTCGCTGCTGCGGAGGAAGGTAATATGTTAGAAGACCGAAGTACCATCTACGCGAAGGTGGCGCCTGAGCGTATAGCAGACGTAAACTGGATCATGGAGGGCTATGAGCATCTGGCCTTAGTCAGCACGATTGATCATCAGGAAGGCATCATTCTTTTGCGTGGTACGCCTGATACCTATAATGATGTTTTAGAAATTGTTGAAAATATGCCGTTTTCAGTAGAAATTCTTGAAAGTTTTAATGAAGCTTTGTAGGCAAATTGTCAAAAGTGTGATAAAATATTTGGGTATCGTATTATTTTATAAAAAAAGTGAGGTAAGGATTTATGCCGCGTATCGGTAAAATCTTTGATTTTCTGGAAAAAGAACATTTGGATTGCGTCGTTATTAAAGACGTTAATACAATTCGCTATTTGACCGGCTTCAGAGGTGATTCGAGCATTCTTTATGCCGATGACCGTCGGGCTGTCCTTGTCACTGATGGCAGATACTTGTATCAAGCAAGGGCAGAAGCCAAATGCTGCCATATCGTCGAATATGCGGAAAACATCTGGCATACAGTTGCCGAATTGGCGCAGGATGCTAAAACAGTTGGTTTTGACGGAGATTATTTCACTTATAATGACTTCAATACTTTGCAGGAGCTTCTATGCGGCAAAGAACTGAAGGTCATTGACCTGAAATATATCCGTATGGTCAAAGATAAACGCGAGCTGGAATTGATGTGGCGCGCTGTAAAAATTGCCGACGAGGCGTATTTGCGGTTGCTGGATGAATTACAGCCCGGCATGACTGAAAAAACTCTGGCTGGCCGCCTGGAATACTATATGCGCAGCCTGGGAGCAGAAAAACTCGCTTTTGAAACTATCGTAGCTTCGGGTGAACGTTCTGCGCTGCCGCATGGTATCGCTTCCGATAAAGAAGTGGAGATCGGCGACTTTATTACTTTTGATTTCGGTGCCGTTTATGACGGCTATCATTCTGATATGACCCGTACCGTTGTCTTGGGAATGGCCAACTCATGGCATAAAGAAATTTATACCATTGTTGAAGAAGCCCAGTGGCGCGGTTTGAAAAATGCTAAACCCGGTATTACCGGTGCAGAGCTGGACGCTGTTGTCAGGGATTATATAACTTCCCGGGGGTATGGCGAAAACTATGTGCATGGGCTGGGACATGGTATCGGTCTTGAGATCCATGAAATGCCGAATATCAACAAACGCGGTCAGAATGTAATTTTGCAGCCCGGTATGACATTTACTGTTGAACCTGGTATTTACATCCCCGGCAAGGGCGGTGTACGTATAGAAGACACGGTTGTGTTGACCGACGAAGGCGCAAAAGTGCTGACAGGGGTTAAAAAACAGCTGATGGAAATTGTTTAATTTTTTATATAGGAGGACTATTTATGATTTCTACTAACGAATTTAAAACTAATGTGACTGTTACTATTGACGGCGATGCCTGGCAAGTCGTTGAGTTCCAGCATGTAAAGCCTGGTAAGGGTGCAGCTTTTGTCCGCGCTAAAATGCGTAACATGTGTACTGGTTCTGTTGTTGAACGTACCTTTAATGCAGGCGAACGTCTGCCGAAAGCACGTGTTGACCGTCGTGAAATGCAATATTTATATGAATCTGACGGACAATATGTTTTTATGGATAACGAAAACTATGAGCAGACCGAATTGACAAAAGAGCAGTTGGGTAATGCTTTGAACTTCCTGAAAGAAAATATGGATGTTAAAATCATGGTTTACGAAGGCCGTATTCTCGGTGTTGACCTGCCGAATACTGTTGAACTGACCGTAGTTGAAACCGATCCCGGCATCCGCGGCGATACCGCTACCGGCGGCAGCAAACCGGCTAAAATGGATACCGGTTATGTTGTAAAAGTTCCTCTGTTCATCAACGAAGGCGATGTTCTTCGTATCGATACCAGAACCGGCGAATATATCGAACGTGCATAATTAAAAGCGACTGTTTAAACAGCGGTGAATTTACTTTCGCCGCTGTTTTTTTATGCATTTATACATAGTATTCACGCAGTAGTTATGGTATAATTAAAAGCAAAATAGGGTAAGTATATTCTGTTGCCGCACAGACAGGAGGTGGCATGGTAGTTGAAATCAGATTCTGAAGATAAAGAATTGGAAACCGGTACAGGGGAGTTTGTGAATGCAGACGATGCAGCTGAGGCAGAAGAACAGCTGCCTGACGAAATCGGTGATGTGAAAGTTGCTGACGAAGTAATCAGTATCGTTGCAGGACTGGCTGCGCAGGAAGTCAACGGTGTTATTGGTATGAGCGGCAGTTTTGCCGAAGGCCTGAATGAATTTTTAGGTAAGAAAAGTTTTGCCAAGGGTGTACGGATCACCGTCGATGGGCATGTTGTGACAGCCGCAGTTTATGTTAATGTTGAATATGGTTCATGTATCCCTGAAATAGCTTTGGAAATACAGGAAAAGGTTAAAGAAGCAATCGAGAACATGACCGGTTATGAAGTCAAATTCGTCGATGTGCATATACAGGGCGTGGCGCGCCGACCCAAGAGCGAATTGGAAGAGAGCCTGGAAAAAATGGACGCCGCCCATGAAAATTTCTTTGGTGAGGAGTGAGTTATTTTGGGAATACCTGATAGAATAATTTTAACTTTATACACTTTTTTGATGGCAGTAGTGGCCGTTTTGGTAGTGCTTTGCAGCTTGGGCGTTATCGGCCAGACTGCTATCACTGCTTTCTTTGCTACTATTCCCGGCAACTGGGAGTATGCGGTGGGCGGGATCATCATTCTGCTGGTAAGTATCCGCCTGCTTATTGCAGGTATTGGCGCGACTGGAATGACTTCGCTGACGATCAGCAGTGCCGATTCCGGTAAAGTATCTGTCGGTAAAAGCGCTATTGAAGATTATGTAGCGGAGATCGCTAAAGAGGTTTATGGTGTTTATGGCGTTAAAGTTGAGGCAAAAATGGGCGAAGAACATATCAGTATTCGCATCAATGCGTCGATAGAGCCTGGTATAAATATTCCTGAAACTACAGATGAAATTAAATATAATGTACGTGATACGATCAAAAAGGTCTTGGGTATGGAGATCAAGGACATAGATCTGTTCTTCAAGCAGATCAAAGCGAAAGGCTGAGGAGGTAGACGGCATGCTTAACGAAATTTTCAGTGATCTTTGGAAGAATTACCGTGGCCGGCTGCTGGGGTCTATATTTGGTCTGTTTATCGGCGTAATGTTTTTGATCTTAGGCTTTCTGCAGACGATTTTTCTGCTCATATGTATTACTGCCGGGTTCTTCCTCGGCAATAAGCTGGACAAAAAAGAAGACCTGATGGAATGGCTGGACAGACTGCTGCCGCCAGGCTATCATAAATAAATTTCAGACAAGAGAGGGCTAATATGATTCGCAGGATTGCAAGGGAATTGGTTTTACAAAGTTTGTTTCAGATAGATTTTGCTCAGGTCGACTGTGAGGCAGCGTTGAATGCTGCTGTTGAAGAACGGTCTGATAAAAGTGCTGAAAAAGCCAAAGAGTATGCACAGGATGTTTTAAATGGTGTTTTGGCTAATTGTGAAGCGATAGATGCCAGGATCAGTGAGTATGCTATTGACTGGACCTTGGAGCGTATGCCGGCTGTCGACCGTAATATTTTACGGGTCGCCGTTTATGAAATGTTTTTTGCAGCAGAAAAGCTGGTGCCTAATGTGGCAATCAACGAAGCTGTGGAAATAGCGAAAATTTATGGAACAGATGATACTCCGCGGTTTATCAACGGAGTTCTAGGTAAAATGGTTCGCAGTGATGTCTAAAAATGAGGTCTATCTGGGCATTGATACCAGCTGCTATACAACGTCGGTCGCACTGATCGGCAGAGAAGGCGGACTGGTAGGTGAGGCCCGCAGGATTTTACAAGTGAAACCGGGCTGCAGAGGTCTGCAGCAGTCGGAGATGGTGTTTCAGCATACGCGTAACCTGCCGATTTTGCTGGAAGAGGTTTTAAAAAAGCCGCTGAAAGTCATCGGTATCGGTGTTTCTGCCCGCCCGCGGCCCTTGGAAGATTCGTATATGCCAGCATTTTTGGTTGGGTTGGGCCTGGCGCGCTCTTTAGCGGCTGTAAACGAAATTCCGTTATGGCAGATCAGCCATCAGGAAAATCATTTGGAAGCCGGATTGTGGTCAGCGCAGGGGCCTGATGCCGACCGTTTTCTGCTTTTACATGCTTCCGGCGGTACGACTGACTTATTATTAGCGGAAAAACAAACTGACAGCACTTATGCACTGACACAGGCAGGCGGCAGCAAAGATCTGCATGCCGGTCAGTTTGTTGACAGAGTAGGTGTTGCGTTGGGGCTGCAGTTTCCGGCAGGAGCCGCTTTAGAACAACTGGCGGCAACTGCGGCCGATTGCATCGAATTGCCGGTAGCAGTACGTCAGGGTGACGTCAGTTTATCCGGGCCTGCTACTGCTGCTTTGCGTAAAATCGAGGCTGGCGCTGATCCTGCAGCTTTGGCGGCAGGTGTGCAATATGCCCTGGCAGAAACCTTTGTCAGGATGATTCGTAACGTGGCGGCGCAGAAAGAAATTTTTGATGTTTTGCTGGTAGGCGGTGTGGTTTCTAATGCTTATATCCGCCGTCATATGATAGAAAAGCTTGCTAAACGCAGGATCAGGGTCTGGATACCCGAAAGCCGGTTTAGCCCCGATAATGCTGCCGGCTGCGCTGCTTATGCGTTCAGGCAGGGAGAAAGCAGTTATGAATGAAGTAATTTATTCCGTAAGTGAATTGAATTTGATGATCAAAAGCCTGCTGGAGGGCGATCGTACTTTTACTAATATCCAGATCCAGGGTGAAATCTCTAATTTTAAACGTTATTCTTCAGGGCATTGTTATTTTACCTTGAAAGATGCCGGCGGCGTACTGAAAGCAGTTATGTTTCGCAATCAGGCGCGCAGTCTGCGATTTGAACCGCAAAACGGTGATACTGTTGTTGCTATCGGGCGTGTCGGAGTGTACGAGCGCGATGGCGTTTATCAGCTTTATACAGACCTGCTGCTGCCGTTAGGTGCTGGAGATCTGATGCTGGCTTATGAAGAATTAAAGAAAAAACTTACTGAGGAGGGGTTGTTTGACAGTGAACGTAAACGTGAACTGCCGCTGAACCCTAAAACAGTTGGAATGATAACATCGCCTTCCGGTGCTGCTGTACGTGATATGATTACTGTCGCGCGGCGGCGCAATCGCGGCATCAAGCTGTTGCTGTTTCCTGTCAAGGTGCAGGGAGATGGTTCTGCTGCTGAAATTGTCAGGGCGATCCGGTTTATGAATAAACACCGTTTGGCTGACGTCCTGATCGTGGGACGCGGCGGCGGTTCCATAGAAGAATTGTGGGCTTTTAATGAAGAGCCTGTTGTGCGTGCTATTGCTGCGTCTGAAATACCAGTAGTTTCAGCAGTAGGGCACGAAACTGATTTTACATTGTCAGATTTTGCTGCTGACAGCAGGGCAGCTACTCCTTCACAGGCTGCAGAGCTGGTTGTTGCAGATGCTGATTCGTATCTGCGCTATGTTGAGGAACTGACAGCACGCGGCGAGCGGGTGCTTGTGCATCAACTGGAACAGGCGCAGCATAAACTGCAGCGTCTGCAGGGATCATGGGCTTTAGCCAAGCCGGAACGCTGGCTGGAGCCATTGCAGCAGCGTACGGATATGGCGATGCGGCAGCTGCAGGGCAGGATGGAAAGTATTCTGCAGAAACGGCAGCACAAGTTTGGACTGCTGGCAGCGCGGCTTGATGATTTATCACCGCTGACGGTACTTGCCAGAGGTTATTCGATAACCAAGACAGACTCAGGCAGGGCTTTGCGCAGTATCGAAGATGTGCGCTGGGGAGAAGAACTCAGGACTCAGGTTGCTGACGGTGATGTGATATCGGTTGTGCAGCAGGTAGAAAGGCGTGAAAAACAATGACGATGAAAAAAATCGCCAAAAACATAAAGTTTGAAGAAGCGTTGGCCGAGCTGGAACAGCAGGTACAGCTGCTGGAAAGTGGAGAACTGCCGCTGGAAGAAGCGCTGGCAGCGTTTCAGCAGGGCGTTGCTTTGAGTAAGGTATGCATGACTAAACTCAATACGGTGCAGCAGGAAGTAGAAAAAATCGTCGTTGCTGCTGACGACGATAACGAATATGAACTGGAAACATTCGCAGAGCTGGAGGATTGACATGGATTTTAATAAGTATTACGAAGACAGGCAGAAGCTGGTCAATACTTTTCTGGAAAAACGTTTGGAAAAAAAGGGCATCTCGCGTGTCGATGAAGCAATGGCTTACAGCCTGCTGGCAGGTGGCAAGCGTATCCGTCCCATAATTTTAATGGCAACAGCCGATGCTTTGGGTGTCAGCGGTTATAATTTTCTGCCGGTAGCCTGTGGTTTAGAAATGATCCACACCTATTCGCTGATCCATGATGATCTGCCTTGTATGGATGATGATGAATATCGTCGCGGCCGTTTGACCAACCACAAGGTTTTTGGGGAAGCGATGGCGCTTTTGGCTGGTGACGCTTTACTGACCCTTGCCTTTGAAGTGATGCTGGAACAAAAAAACGTACCGGCGGAAGCTTTGATCGAAACTGTGCGCGAAGTAGCAATGTGTGCCGGAAACTTCGGTATGGTCGGCGGTCAGGTCATTGATCTTGATTCCGAAGGCAGGCAGATCAGTGAAGAAGAACTGCGTAAGCTGCATGCAGGCAAAACAGGAGCACTTTTCATTGCGGCAGTTCGCAGTGGTGCGCGATTGTCTGGTGCTGCCAGTGATGAACTGCTGGCTTTGACAAAATTTGCCGATCTTTTGGGGCTTGCTTTCCAGATCACAGACGATATCCTTGATGTCGAGGGTGATGCTGCTCAGATGGGCAAGGCAGCGCATAGTGATGAGAAAAAGCATAAGTCCACTTATGTGACCTTATATACTCTGGAAGGCGCCAAAGCGCTGGCTCAGAAAACTGTTGACGAGGCGCTGGGCTGTCTGGAAATGTTTGGAGAAAATGCCAAAGCTCTGCGTGAGATTACAAAAATGATGTGCGGGCGTAAAAGCTAAGTTATTTGTTATTGAGAAGAAAGGCGGATTGCTGAATGCAAAATGAGCAATTATTGCAAAAAATAAATTCTCCCGCAGATCTGAAAATGCTGACTCTGGATGAAATGAAGCTTTTAGCAGGCGAGATCAGGCAGCTGATCATTGATGTCGTTTCTAAAAACGGCGGCCATTTAGCTCCTAATTTAGGTGTGGTAGAACTGACTTTGGCTTTGCATAAAGTATTTACGACACCGAAGGATAAAATTATCTGGGATGTAGGCCATCAGTCATACATCCATAAAATACTGACGGGGCGTAAGGACCAGTTTCCGACGCTGCGGCAATATAAAGGCCTGTCAGGATTCCCGAAGCGTAAAGAAAGCGAGCACGATGCTTTTGGTACAGGACATTCCAGCACATCCATCTCAGCTGCTTTGGGGATGGCTGTAGCACGTGATCTTAAAGGTGAAGATAATAATGTTATTGCCGTTATCGGTGATGGTTCGATGACTGGCGGTATGTCTTTTGAAGCTTTGAATAATGCCGGCGATCTGCATAAAAAAATGATCGTTATTTTAAACGACAACGAAATGTCTATTTCTAAAAATGTCGGCGCGATGTCACAGTATTTGTGCGATCTGCGCACAGGTGAAACCTATAACAAAATCAAACACGATGTTGAAGGCTGGCTGAAAAGCCTGGACTTCGGCACTGATGTTTTAAATGCTATCGAACGTGTTAAAGGCAGTGTAAAGTACCTGATGGTACCAAGCTCTGTTTTTGAAGAGTTGGGCTTTAAATATCTTGGCCCGATTGACGGCCATGATTTGAATAAGCTGCTGGAGGTTTTGGAAGCGGCAAAGCATGTCGATGGTCCTGTTTTAGTGCATGTGATCACTAAAAAAGGTAAAGGCTATGAACCTGCAGAAAAAAGTCCGAATAAATTTCATGGCACGGGTCCGTTTGAGATTGCAACAGGTAAAAAAATCACCGATCCGCAGGCTCCGATCGCTTACACGGAAATGTTTGGTAAAACTTTGGTCGAACTAGCTGAACAAGATGCAGATATTGTTGCTATCACCGCGGCTATGCCTGACGGCACCGGTCTTAACAAATTTGCCGAATGCTATCCGCAGCGCTTTTTGGACGTAGGTATCGCTGAGCAGCATGCTGTTACTGCGGCTGCCGGTATGGCGGCTGCTGGAATGAAGCCCGTTGTTGCGGTGTATTCTACATTTTTACAAAGAGCGTATGATTCGGTGCTGCACGATATCTGCATGCAGGATCTGCATGTAACGATGTGCCTTGACCGTGCCGGTATCGTCGGTGACGACGGTTTTACACATCATGGTGTTTTTGATTATGCTTATCTGCGTTCGATGCCCAGGATGACGATTATGGCACCTAAGGACGAAAACGAACTTCGTCAGATGCTGAACACGGCATTACAATTCAACGGACCGATCGCGATCCGTTATCCGCGCGGCAGCGGTATTGGCGTTGACTGTGAAGACGAACTGAAAGAACTTCCTATTGGTAAAGGTGAGCTTTTGCGGGAAGGTACCGATGTTTGCCTGCTGGCGATCGGCAGCATGGTGCAAACAGCTTTGCGGACTGCTGATGCTTTGGCGGCAAACGGTATTCAGGCTGGTGTGATCAATCTGCGTTTTGCCAAACCTCTTGATGAAGAATTGATCGTTCAGGCGGCCGAAAAATATGGAAAACTGGTCACCCTGGAAGAAGGCGTGCTGGCTGGCGGTGTTGGATCTGCAGTTTTAGAGCTGCTTAATAAAGCCGGTCTGATGCAAAAGGTGCAGGTCTTAAATTTGGGACTCCCTGACGAATTTGTACCGCATGGTGACAAAAAATATTTGTTCCGGGATCTGGGTTTAGATACAGAAAGTATAAAAGAAAAAATTACTGCTTTGGTGAAAGGTGCCGGAGAAGCAAAGTGAAAAAAGAACGATTAGACGCACTGCTGACAGCCAGAGGACTTTTTGAAAGTCGGGCAAGGGCTCAGGCTGCCATTATGGCAGGTCAGGTGCTGGTCAATGAACAGAAAATAGATAAACCGGGGACACAGGTTCCCGAAGAGGCAGCGATACGCCTGCTGGGCGAAAAACTTAAATATGTGAGCCGCGGTGGGCTGAAATTGGAAAAGGCATTGCAGATATTCCCCATCAGCGTAGAAGGTAAAACAGTTGCGGATATCGGCGCTTCCACAGGCGGATTTTCCGACTGTGCCCTGCAGAATGGCGCTGTTAAAGTGTACGCCGTTGATGTAGGCTATGGTCAGCTGGCCTGGAAGCTGCGCAGTGATGAGCGTGTCGTAAATATGGAACGCACTAACGTGCGCTATCTTGAAGCTGAAAGCTTGGGAGAACTGGTAGACGCAGCAACTATCGACGTGGCATTTATTTCTTTGGATAAGGTGCTGCCGGCGGTACATAAACTGCTTAAGCCAACTGGCTTTGTTATTGCGCTTGTTAAGCCGCAGTTTGAGGCCGGCAAAGAAAACGTCGGAAAAAAAGGTGTCGTACGCGACCCTAAGGTACATGCCGACGTTATCAAAAAAGTAGTAGCTTTTGCTAAAGAAGAAGGTTTTGGTATTGCCGGACTGGATTTTTCTCCTATCAAAGGGCCTGAAGGCAATATTGAGTACTTACTGCATCTGACACTGGGTGATGACAATGCGGTAAGTGAAACTATGATTGACGAGCTTGTATCCAAATCACATGGTGATTTGGATAAACCACAGACCCAGGAGTAGAAACAGCGAGGCTTTTATGAATAAATTACGGTTGGGGATATTCCCCAATATGAAAAAAGAAAATGTCAAAAACAGTTTGCCGAAAGTGTTGGATTTGTGCGATAAGGCTGAGATCGAGGCGGTACTGCCGCAGCGTCTGGATTATCAGGACAGGCCCAGCTACGACGTTTGCGACAGGGCAAGCCTGAAGCAGATGCATATGGCGGTATCTTTAGGCGGCGATGGTACGCTGCTGCAGATGACGAGATTTTTGGCGCCGCTGAAAATCCCTGTATTTGGTGTCAATTTTGGGAAATTAGGCTTTTTAGCGGAAATAGAACTCAAAGAACTGCCGGAAGCCTTATCCAAGCTGACGGCCGGAGAATATGTGCTGGAAGAGCGCAGTCAGCTGCAGGCCTGTGTTTGGCGTGACGGTAAGGTTTTGATTGACGCTCACGCCTTAAACGATATGGTAGTGGCCAAGGGGCATTTTTCAAAGCTGGCGCATCTCAGTCTGAAGGTCAATGGCAAACGTTCGGGCAATTATGCTGCTGACGGTATCATCATGGCAACGGCTACAGGCTCTACTGCGTATTCGTTATCGGCAGGGGGGCCGCTTGTACATCCCAGCCTCGATGTTACTATTATTACGCCTATCTGCGCTCATGCGCTTTATACAAGACCGCTTTTGATTCCGATGGACAGGGTCATAGAACTGAATGCTATTCCGCCCTATGAAGAACTGTTGCTTTCGGCGGATGGAGAAATAGTAGCATCGATAGCGGAAAATGATACGGTAAGAATTGCCAAAAGCCCTGACAAAGTAACTTTTATCAGGCTCAATGGCCGCAGTTATTATGAAACCTGGCAGGAAAAGCTGATCCGTAATACGGAAATGCTTTAAAATACCCAACCGCTTACAAATACAGATATGAGGTGAGAGACGTGAAAGGTATCAGACACGGCAAGATCAAAGAAATCATCGAACACAGCAAAATCGAAACTCAGGAAGATTTGGCGGCTGCTTTACGCCACGACGGTATCGAGGTAACTCAGGCTACTGTTTCCCGCGACATCAAAGAGCTGATGCTCATTAAAGTTCCGGATGCCGAAGGCAATTATCATTATGCGTTTCCTAAAGAACATAATATGCTGCTGACTCCCGGACGTCTGGAACGTACTTTCCAGGATTCTATCATAGGTATGCGTGCCTCAGAAAATCTGGTAGTTGTCCGCAGCCTTCCCGGTACTGCACAATCGGTAGCTTATGCTATTGATTATATGAAATGGCCGGAGGTTTTGGGGACTGTCGCCGGTGATGATACTATTTTTGTTGCTGTCGATTCAAAAGATAACACTGTAACCTTTATGGAACGCTTTAATAATCGCTGATAGGACGAGGTCGTTTAACGATGCTGCAATCTTTGCATGTGCATAATTTTGCTTTAATTGAAGATGCGAAAATAGATTTTGCCCCCGGTTTCAATATTTTTACAGGTGAGACCGGTGCAGGTAAGTCTATTATGATCGATGCTTTTGGCGTCGTGCTGGGTAATCGGGCTTCGGCGGACTATATCCGCAGCGGAGCTGATTCATTTTGGGTGCAGGCGGTATTCGATATCAGCGGGATAGAAGCAGTTAAGTCTTTGCTGGCAGAGCAGGGGATAGACGAAGAGGACGAACTGTTTTTGAGGCGGCGTATTTTAGCCAACGGCAAAAGCCAGGCTACAGTTAACGGCGTGCAGGTACCATTGGCAGTACTCAAAAGCTTCAGCGAACTTTTGGTCGATATTCATGGCCAGCATGAAAACCAGGCGCTTTTAAAGTCTGATGCACCGTTGGCATTGGTCGATTTGTATGGACGGGAAGAGATTGCTTTTGTGCGTAAAACGTATCGGGAGCTGTATACAGCTTATCTGGCTACGCAGGCGAAGCTGACACAGCTGGAGCAAACCGGCAGTGAGCGGGAACGCATTTTAGACCGTCTGGAATGGGAAATCAAAGAAATTACTGAGGCCGCATTGGAAGCAGGCGAACTTGAAGCCTTACAGGAAGAGGTAAAACGTCTGCAGAACAGCGGCAAGATCATGACAGCAGTCAACAGTGCTCATGAATATCTTGACAGCGAAAGAGGTATTCTTGATAATTTGGCGGCAGCTAAAGATCAGCTGGCGGCAGTTGTGCGTTATGATGAACGGCTGCATAATGCGTGTGAAAGCCTGGAAGGCAGCTGGATCGCATTGGATGAATGCCGGCGTGAGCTGAGCGATTATCTAAGCAGCGAGGAATATGACGCTGCAAGAGCAGCTTATGTAGAGGAACGCTTGGATCTGTGGTATCGTCTGCAGAAAAAATACGGCGACAGCTATGAAGCGATCACTGCATACTTAGAGCAGGCACAGCAGCAGGCCGATGAATTGGCGCAGCTGGAAAGCAACATTGCTAAAACAAAACAGCTGCTGGCGCAGCAAAAAGGTGAATTGGAACAGCAGGCGCAAAGCTTATCGCAGCTGCGCGCTAAATATGCCAGGCGGCTGGCATCTAAAGTTACGGCACATATCCATGATCTGGCAATGCCGGAAGGCAGGTTTGAGATCGAGGTAACTGCTAAAGACACCCTGACTAAAACAGGTAAGGATGAATTGGCCTTCCTGTTTACAGCTAACCTGGGAGAACCGATCAGACCCTTGTTGAAAGTTGCTTCCGGCGGCGAGCTGTCACGTGTGGCGCTGGCTATTAAAACGGTGCTTCTAAATGCCAGCGGTGTACCGACAATGGTTTTTGACGAGATCGATACAGGCGTCGGCGGCGTTACCGCACAGAAAATGGCCGAAAAGATCGCCGTTATTGCCAAGGTAGGACAGGTACTGTGTATCACGCATTTGCCACAGATAGCTTCTTTTGCTGACAGGCATCTTCTGATCCGCAAGGAAAGTACAGGCGGACGAACTTCAACAGGGTTGACTGTACTGGATGAAGAAGGCCGTATCCAGGAACTGATGAGGATGACAGTCGGCGATAATGTCAGCGAAGTAGCCTACGCTAATGCTAAAGAGCTTTTAGCAGCGGCTGCTAAAAATAAACAGGCAAGGTGAGAGCTATGAAAAAATTTCATCAGGCAAATTTAGATGAAACCTTTATCTGCAGTAAAGTGGGATTTTCAGGACGCCTGCTGCAGGTGAATATTGATTCGGTAATCTTGCCGAACGGAAGAGAAACGACACGTGAACTGATCCATCATCCGGGGGCTGTAGCTATTGTTCCTATTTTAGACGATGGCAGTATTATTTTTGTAAAACAATACCGTTATCCTGTGGGAACAGTAATGTATGAGATCCCGGCAGGGAAACTTGACCCGGGTGAAGAACCGGACGTATGTGCTGAGCGGGAACTGTCGGAGGAAACCGGTTATAGTGCGAAGGAATGGCAAAGGCTGACTTCTATCGTTACTACACCGGGCTTTACTGATGAAGTTATTCACCTGTATGCGGCGCGCGGTTTGGAAAAACACGACCAGCATACTGATGAAGATGAGTTTATCGATGTCGTAAAATTAACGCCGCAGCAGGTCAGGGAAATGGTGATGGAAGGAGACATCTTCGATTCTAAAACTCTAAGCGCTTTATGTGTATTGGAAATGCTGAAATAAAACTTAATAAGTGATTTGAACGCAGACTGCTTCTGACAGTCTGCGTTTTTTGTTGTTTTTACCGCCTGTTTAAAATGCAGGCGTTTTTTGTTTATTGAAAGCGGTTTTAATAAATAAGCTGCACCGTAATGGCAGTTGAAGGCTAATAATAATTTAAAACTTTGGCGGCTATCAAACCGTATGGGCAATAACAGCAACAAACTGCGTCGCAAAAAAGTTCTTGTATGTCTTGTGGGGGGTACACAAGTGCTATAATGATAACGTGTATTGCTAAATCAAATGTTTTAAATATTTTAGATATAAAAAACAGTTGATAATTAAAGAACATAAAATAAAATCTAAACGTAAATATAATAAGACAGCGAAGGAGAGAAGACATTGTTAAAATTGGCAGGAAAAAGTATGGCAGTAGCTTTAACTTTAGGCATGACATCAACCGTCTGGGCGGCGGCAGCTTTACCAGGCAGCGATCCGCAGGTGCGGGCATTGGAACAGAACCGCAGCCAGGCAGAGCAGCAGGCAGAAGTATATAGTACTGCTGCCGATAGTAAGGTGCAGGGCGAGCAGACATTTATGCTCAGCTGCTTTAAGTTTACCGGGCAGGATAAAATCGACACGGCGGTTTTTGCAGAACTTACTAAAGACTATATGGGCAGAGATATAACTGTCAGTGAATTGCAGCAGGCGGCTGACTTGGTTACAGACTATTGCCGTAATCAGGGATATACAGTTGCTACAGCTTTTTTACCGCAGCAGGATATCAAAAATGGCGTGGTAGAGATCCGTATTTTGCTTGGGACGATGGGAGAAATAAAAATAAATAATCGATCCCGGCTCAGTGAAGGGCAGGCAGAAAGATTTTTGAGCGGTCTTAAAGCGGGTAGTATTATCAAAAATGGACCTTTGGAAACAGTGCTGAATAATCTGAATGACTTGCCGGGAATCGCTGCGGCCGGTATTCTTAGTGCTGGGACAGAAGTAGGCAGCAGCGATTTAACAGTGACGCTGGCCGATAAAAAGCAGGTAGATACTATTTTATATACAGATAATCATGGCGGTAAGTATAGCGGCCGCTACCGTTATGGTTTTCAGACAACGTTCAACGAACCTGGGCATATCGGTGATAAATTGTTTTTGGGCGGGATGCTGACTAACAGCGATCTGCATAACTACAACCTGGGATATGAAATGCCTTTGGATAGCAGCGGCAGCCGGTTAGGAATAAGCTACAGTCTGATGGATTATAGTCTGAGCGGTTTTTATAATATTCTGGACGCTGTCGGCAGGGCCAAGACCTTCAGTATCTACGGCAGTACGCCTTTTATCAATACCAGCCGTAACTATTTGGCAGCGGCTTATGGTTACGATAACCGGCAACTGCAAGATGAATTGCGGACGTTTGGCAGCAGTACTGAAAAACACAGTAACGCCCTGCACTTGGGCATTGTTGGCAACAGCAGAGGTGTGGGCAGCTATACTGGTTACAGCGCGCTGTATTATACCGGCAGATTGACTTACGACGATATCAATGTTGGCAACGAAGGTACTTATCATAAATTCAATACAGATATTAATCATATCCAAAGTTTGGGACACACAGTGAACCTGCATATCAATTTGCACAGTCAGTTAGCCAGCAAAGATCTGGATGGCAGTGAACAGTTCAGTTTAGGCGGCGCTGACGGCATACGCGCCTATCCGCAGGGCGAAGCCAGCGGCAGCAGCGGTTATCAGGCAACTGCAGAGCTGCGCTACGCTACGTCTATAGCTAATCTCAGTCTGGCAACTTTTATCGACTGGGGCGAGGTAGAGTTAAATAAAAATATAGGCGATCATCGGAACTTGGCAGGCTGGGGAGTTGGCGTGCAATATGCCAGACCAAATGACTATTATTTGAGAGTTGATTATGCCCGCAAGCTTAATGGCGAAGTTTATCAAAGCGAAGAAAACGATAAAAACGGTCGGGTATGGTTTTTAGCCTATAAACTGTTCTAAAAAACAGCAGAAGGAGATAGGGAAGCATGAAGAAAAATAAATTATTATTACATAAACAGATATTGGCAGCGGTGTTGAGCGGTGGAATGCTGCTGCTGCCTAATTGGGGTTATGCTTTACCGCAGGGTGGGCAGGTCGTGGCCGGAACTGGCAGTATAGGCGCGCCTGGCGGTGATCAGATGAATATCACTGGCAGCGGTAATGTGGCGATCGACTGGAACAGTTTCAACGTGGCTCAGGGCGAATCGGTTAAGTTTAGTGGGATGCAGGCCGTGTTGAATTACGTTACAGGCAATACTAAAAGCGAGATTTTTGGTAACATCAGCGGCAGCGGCGTACATGTATTTTTAGTTAACCCCAACGGTATCCTGTTTGGTGCAACAGCCAGTGTCAATGTAGGCGAGCTGACGGCATCGACCCGGACGATAGATAACAGAAAAAGTTTTGACGGGACTGCTTTTAGCACATTGAGTCCTGAAGCTGCGCAAAAAGTTCGTGGCGATATTATTAATCTGGGTGAGCTGACTGCTGATAAAATCCTGCTTGAAGGAGATAATATTTCGCTGCTCAATGCCCATATGCTGAAATCAAGCGGTAATGGCAATATTACTCTGCGTGCTGATAATAAAGTGACAGTAGGCTATGAAGTTACGGATAAGACTACAATAAATGTTGGTGACGATGCGCCTGGCGGACATACGGTCAGCGATTATACGACTGGCACCGGTACTAAAGGCAGTACTGTTTTGGCTGGAGCTGCTGTGCAGGATCTGCGCGGTAACAGTAAAAATATAACCGATGCTATGCTGGTACATGATATTTATGAACTGCAGGCGATCGATAAGAATATAAACGGCGATTACATTCAGGGTGATTATATGCTTGCTGGCGACATTGATGCCGATGTGACCAAGCGCTGGAATAGCGGCAGTGGATTTAATCCAATTGGTAATTTTACAAGCATGCCATTTAATATAGGCGGCTTTAATGGCAGCCTTGATGGGGCGGGTTTTGTTATTAAAGATTTGCATATCAATATTAATACTGCCGATGGAACGCAGAGTAATGCGGGGCTATTTGATGTCTTGAATACAAATGCCTTTGTGCATAATCTGACTCTGCAGGGTGGAAGCATAACTAATTATACTAATTCCAGTGGTGGGAGCGTCGGCAGCATTGCAGGGGAAAATCTTGGGTCATTGAAAAATGTTTTCAATATTGGAATGGAAATAAGCAGTCAGAATGATAGTGCCAATATTGGCGGCATTGTCGGTTATAATAAAGGAACTGTAACTGATGCACATAATAGCGGCTCAGTCAATGATAAAACTAATACAAGTGCACGTATTGGCGGTATTGCCGGCTATAATGATAACGGCGGTGTGATCAGTTATTCTGATAATAATGGTGCAGTTACAGGTAAAGGTAATTATTCTGCTGCAGGTGGAATTGTCGGATATAATAATGGTAGCATAAAGAACAGCTTTAATAATGGGAATGTTACGGGTTATGGTGATTATCTTGGCGGAATAGTAGGCGAGAATATAAAAGATATTTTTGATTCATACAATAAAGGCGAGATTAAAGGAAAGGGTTATGATACGGTAACTGGCGGAATTACTGGGATTAATGATAGCGGTAATATTAATAACGTTTATAATAGTGGAATTGTTGATAGTATGGAATATAATGTTGGTGGTATCGTAGGCCAAAATTATAGCGGGACTTTAAGTAATGCTTATAATACAGGTACTATTAATGGTAACGGTAGTGAGTATGTTGGTGGTATTGCTGCAATTAATGATGGCGAAATAAAAAACGTTTATAATATTGGTAAAGTTTCAGGTGGAGATTATAGAAATGTTATTGTTGTTGAAAATAGCGGTGCTGTTTCTAATGCCTATTATGCAGTCAGAAGCGGCGATACAATCTTAGGCTATAAAAAATTTGGCAGCGGTACGTTGCTCACTCTGGCAGAATTTGGTAAAGCTTTTGAAAAAGGGTTAGATACAGCTTCCAAAGATTCCTGGAAATTCTATAACGGTTACACAGACCCGCTTTTAAAAGGGTTTTTGAAAAAAATCACTATTGACGGAGACTCTATTACAGGGGGCGATACTGTTTACAATGGTTCTGAACAAAATGCCGGTTTGAGTGGGTTGGCAGACGGTATTTTGGTGGGATCTAAAAAGAACGCCGGTGATTATGATTTGAATGATTTACTGTATTCCGGGCAGGACGGCTATGATATAGAAATCGTCAATGATGGGACTAAATTTATTATCAATAAAGCGCAGCTGACTGTAACAGCCGATGGAGTTGAAATAGATGCGAATTCAGTATTGCCTGATTTTACAGGTTCTATCAGCGGTTTAGTTGGCGGTGAACGTTGGGAAGATTTGGGTGTAGAACTTGATAGTGATTTGCATTTTACTACTGACGCAGATGGTAAAACTGCGGGAAAATTTGCTATTAACGGCAGTTTGGATAAGACGCTGGCTAATTATGAAATCAAACAGGCAGACAGCAATGCTGCCGCGCTGGTAGTCAATAAAAATGATAAACCGCCGCAGCCGCCTGATCTTTCTAACTTGCCGCAGGAAGGTATCTATCAGAATGCACTGGTCAATCTTGCTGTTGCCGAGCGGGAAAACAGGCCGGAACAGCAAAGTATCAAGCGGCGTGTTACGGACAGCCGCATCAGTGACAAAGAAGAGCAGGTCAAAGTAACGATCGAAGGTGACGGTATAAAAACAGAGTGAAGACAGTTTTTTGAGCGCAGAGATTGCTTCTGCGCTTTTTTTACGGGTAAATTATAAGTTTGGTCAGAGCTTTTGCGAATGCAGATACATTTTTCATTATTGTTACTTGCGTTACACTTTGTTGTTTTAAAAACGGTAAATTCTTAAATTTCAGCTAAAATGCAGGAAAAACCCTTGTAACCAGCGAATTGTAATAACATCAAATTTTGTAGGACAAGGGGGAGTAATCATGAAAGAGTATACTGGAGATAGGATCAGAAACGTGGCCATTGTGGGTCACGGTGGGGCTGGAACGACGTCTGTTACCGAAGCCTTACTGTATCGTTCGGGAGCAATTTCCAGAATGTGCAAGGTAGAAGACGGGGCTACCACCACTGACTATGAGCCGGAAGAAATCAAACGCGGCGTATCTGTCAATGCAACTTTGGCGCCTGTTGAATGGCGTGATACCAAAATCAATTTTATTGATACACCAGGCTTTGCCGACTTTGTTGCCGAGGTCAAAGGCGCTTTCCGTGCCGTTGACAGCGCTTTGATCGTTGTATGCGCTACTTCGGGCGTGCAGGTTGGCACTGAGCAGTGCTGGAAGCTGGCAGAAGAAGCACATTTGCCGCGTATCATTTTCGTTAATAAGATGGATCGTGAAAATGCTGATTTTGATAGTATCCTTGACAACCTGCGTGCTAAGATCGGTAAACGTGTATTGCCGCTGCAATTACCTCTCGGTAAGGAAGCCGATTTCTGCGGCGTTATCGACCTCTACAAAATGAAGGCTTATAAAGCTAACGGCAACGATTCCATCGAAATGGACATTCCTGAAGATATGCTGGAGTATGCCAAAGAAGCGCATGAAAAAATGGTCGAAGCTGCTGTTGAGGCTGATGATGACTGCATGATGCGTTATCTGGAAGGCGAAACTATCAGCGATGAGGAAATTATGGATTGCCTGATCAAAGGCATTCGTCAAGCGATTATTTTCCCTGTCCTTTGCGGAAGCGCATATAAAGATATTGGCTTGGGACGCGTTATGAACGCGATTATCGATTTTACCTATCCGGCTATTCTGAATGACTTTGTTGTTACGAATCCGGAAACTGAAGAAGAAGAGATCCGCGATGCCAACGCACCTATGGCAGCTTTGGTTTTCAAAACTACGTCTGATCCTTTTGTTGGCCGTTTGAGCTTCTTTAGAGTATTCTCGGGCACGATCAAGAGTGACAGCATGGTTTATAATGCCAGCCGTGAAAAAGAAGAACGTATTGGCGGTATTTTTACGATGCGTGGTAAAACTCAGATCCCGATGAAGGAAGTTGTTGCCGGTGATATTGGCGTTACTACTAAATTGCAGTTTACGTCTACCGGCGATACGCTCAGCGACAAGAACTCACCTGTTTTGTTTGCGCCGATCGCATTCCCGCTGCCGATGTATACTCGTGCCATTTACGCTAAAAAGAAAGGCGAGGAAGAGAAGATCGCCACTGCTTTGAACCGTTTGATGGACGAGGACCCGACTATCATTGTTACTAAGAACAGTGTGACGAAGGAAACTCTGGTCAGTGGCATGGGCGATCAGCATATCGAGATCATTATGGAGCGTATGAAACGTAAATTCGGTGTGGAAGCCGATTTGCGTGCGCCTATCGTTGAATACAGAGAAACTATCCGCGGAACGGCGGAGGTTGAAGGCAAGCATAAGAAACAATCCGGTGGACATGGCCAGTATGGTCACGTTGTGATCAAGATGGAACCCTTGCCGCCAGGAGAAGGCTTTGAGTTTGTTGACAAGATTTTCGGCGGTGCTGTGCCGCGGCAATATATTCCGGCTGTTGAAAAAGGTATGCGTGAGTCCATGGAACACGGCATTTTGGCCGGGTATCCGGTAGTCGATGTTCGCATTACGTTGCTTGACGGTTCTTATCATACTGTCGATTCTTCAGAAATGGCGTTTAAGATCGCTTCCAATATGGCGTTCAAAAAAGCTATGGAACAGGCGAAACCTGTTTTAATGGAGCCTGTTTATAATTTGGATGTTTATTGCGCCGAATCAATGATGGGCGATGTTATTGGCGATTTGAACTCTAAACGCGGACGTATTTTGGGTATGCAGAGTTTGGAAGACGGTATGGGCTGCGTAAAAGCGCAGGTTCCTTATGCCGAGATTTCCGAATATGCGGTTGACCTGCGTGCTCTGACTCAGGGTTTGGGTACTTTTGAAATGAAGTTTGACCATTATGAGGACGTACCGATGAAAATGGCCGAAAAGATCATTGCCGAAGCTAAGGAAGCTCAATAATTGATGTAGTTTCTGTAAAACTAAGCTGAAAGCGGTTTGCTAAAATGGCAAACCGCTTTTTTATGCTTGTGCGTTGCTGTTGGTGTGAGTAAATAAAAAGAGTTTATCTCAATTATTGAGATAAACTCTTTTGTTGTTACAGATTGGGTCAAAAGCTTATTAGATCAGTATACCATATGTACGAGCATATACCCGGCAAAGCAGGCACTGCCTACGCCAATAAGCCCCGGCACCAGGAAGCTGTGATTGATGATAAATTTACCGATATGTGTTGTTCCCGAACGGTCAAAGCCGATGCAGGCCAGATCGGAAGGATAAGTCGGCAGAACAAAATAACCGTAAGCTGCCGGCATAAAACCTACTATTACTAAGGGATCGACGCCAACGCTTAATGCCATCGGTACGATGACGGTCACGGCCGCTGCCTGTGAATTGATCAGCTTGGAAACTAAAAACAGAACGATCGCATACATCCAGGGATAAGTAAGTACGATGTCACTTAATGATTTTTTCATTACGGGCAGATAGGCACCGAAATAGGTATCGGCCATCCAGGCTACGCCGTAAACTGAAACAATGGCGGTCATACCTGATTTAAAAACAGAACCGGAAGCGACTTCCGACGTTTTAACATTGCACAGGATCATAATGACAGCGGCAATAGAAAGCATCATCAGCTGGATTGTCGGTGTCATGGAAAACGGCTTCAAAACGCCTTTGGCGTTGGGAAAGTGCGGCAATAATTGTGGGAAGCTGCCAAAGATAGCAATCACAACGATACCCAGAAGAAAAACTAATGCTGCCTGATAGGCACTTTTAGGCAGGATAATATTTAAAAGGCTTTGTTCCTGCAGGCCGCCGTAAATAAACTCTTTTTGTTCAGGATCAGCGATTTTTTCCTGGAATTCACTGTCTTTATCAAGATCTTTGCCGCGGTTGATGCTCCAAAGGCCGGCTATCACAACACCGATGAAGGTAGCAGGAATGGAAATAGAAAGAATCTGCATAACTCCGAAAGGGTGATCTGTAGCGCCGAGGATGGCAACTACCGAAACAACAGCTACCGAAGCAGGCGAAGCGCAGACACCCATTTGTGAAGCAATGGAAGCAACAGACATCGGCCGTTCCGGGCGGATATTTTGTTTGATAGCGATATCGTAAATAATAGGGAACATAGCGTAAACTACATGTCCGGTGCCGCATAAAACGGCAAGCAGCCAGGTTGTGAGCGGAGCAAGGATAGTAATATATTTGGGGTTGCTGCGCAAGAATTTTTCAGCATATTTCAGCATTACATCAAGCCCTTTGGAAGCCTGTAAAAATGCTGAACAGGTAACCACCGCCATAATTGTCAGCATAACGTCTACCGGCGGTTTACCGGGTTTCAGGCCCATAACAAAAATAAAGAAAACAAGGCCGATACCAGAAATAGTAGCCAGACCGATACCGCCGCGGCGAACGCCGATCACCAGGCAGGCTATCAAAACGATAAAACCTAAAAACATTAACATCAAGACACCTCCGAGAAATAAAATAATAATTAAAAATATATCTAACGACGTCAAGGTATACAGATTGAAATGATATACCGCAGTCGGAGATGTCCTGTTACAGGATAACTGTGATTAAGCTGCAAAGGTACAAAGCAATAGTGACACTATATAAATAAAGTGTATGATAATAGTGGCTGCAATACGGGTATTAGTATACACTATTATGGTGTTTATTGCTAGCCCTAAAAAAATTTTATTTTAACTGAAAATCACGCTTATAAAGATAAAGTGAGTTTTATAATTATAGTGAAGCGGCAGAATAAAATAAGGAATAAGCTTATAAAAGCCGCTAAAGATAAAAAACACAGGAAAATACACGATGTTTATTTCTTCAACTTATGCTATAATTAATATATTACTATGAGTTATTGGGAGGGTTCAGTAAATGCAGGCTATTGATCATGCATCTGTTAATACTTTACGCTTTTTGGCGGCTGACCAGGTAGAAAAGGCTAAATCGGGACATCCTGGTTTCCCTTTGGGCACGGCGCCGTTGATGTATACTTTGTGGGACCGTTTTATGCACTACAATCCAAAAGATCCTAACTGGTTCAATCGTGACCGTTTTGTTTTGTCGCCAGGACATGGCAGCGCTTTGTTGTATGCAATGCTGCATCTGGCCGGCTATGATGTTTCGATGGAGGAATTGAAAAACTTCCGTCAATGGGGCAGCAAAACTCCGGGGCATCCTGAATATGGTCATACAGCAGGTGTTGATGCGTCTACAGGTCCGTTGGGACATGGTTTTGCAATGGGTGTAGGTTTTGCTGTTGCCGAAGCTATGCTGGCAGCAAAATATAATAAGCCTGAATTTACTGTTATCGATCACTATACCTATGGACTCACTTCCGACGGCGACCTGATGGAAGGCGTTGCCAGCGAAGCTGCTTCTTTGGCAGGAACTTTGGGACTGGGGAAATTGATCTACCTTTATGATGATAATAAAATTACTATTGAAGGTTCTACCGATATCGCTTTCACTGAAGATGTGGAAGCCCGCTTTAAGGCTTATGGCTGGCAGGTGCTGCGTGTAGCTGATTCAGAAGATATTGAAGCTATGGAAGCTGCCGTTAAAGAAGCTCAGGCAGATACCGAGCATCCCAGTCTGATCATTGTGCGTACTCATATCGGTTATGGCAGCCCGAAACAGGACAGTGCTTCCTGCCATGGCGAGCCTTTGGGTGCTGAAGCTTTGGCACTGACTAAAGAAAAAGCCGGCTGGCCTGTTGGTCAACCGTTCTATGTGCCTTTGACTGTCAGCCAGTATTTCAAAAATAAAATTGAAGATTGCGAAGGCGATCAAAAAGCCTGGGAAGCATTGATGGCTGATTATAAAGTTGTTTATCCTGAATTGGGAATGGAACTTGAAGAACGTATCAGCGGCAATGCTCTGGTAAATCTGCACGATTTGGAAGCGATCTTTAAAGATGTTGCTAAAACTGCTACCCGTGAAGCTTCTGGCGATATCCTGCAGAAGCTTGTTATGCAGCTGCCGAATCTGGTTGGCGGCAGTGCCGACCTGGGTCCTTCTAATAAAACTGTGATGAAAAATGTCGGTTATTTCTCGAAAACAGACCGCAGCGGCCGTAATATTCATTTCGGTGTGCGCGAACATGCTATGGGAACAGTTCTTAATGGTATTGCTTTGCACGGCGGTTTTATTCCATTCGGTGGTACGTTCCTTGTTTTTGCCGACTTTATGCGTCCGGCGATCCGTATGGCAGCTTTGATGGGATTACGTTCCATTTTTGTCTTAACGCACGATAGTATTGCTTTGGGTGAAGATGGCCCAACTCATCAACCGATCGAACAAACTATGAGTCTGCGGATGATTCCGGGACTGTCTGTATTCCGTCCGGCAGATGCTTTAGAAACTGCTACAGCCTGGCAAATGGCTTGTATGAATCTACATAAACCGACGGCATTGCTTTTGAGCCGTCAGAAATTGCCGGTATTACACGAATATGCGGCAATCGTTCACGAAAATGCTTATAAAGGCGCTTATGTGCTGAACCCGGGACAGGGAGAAACAAAAGCGGTGCTTATTGCTACCGGCAGCGAGGTGCATTTGGCTTTGGAGGCGCAGGCTGTTTTGGCTAAGGAAGGAACTGCAGTCAGTGTAGTTTCGATGCCCAGCTGGGATACTTTTGAAATGCAGAGCGCAGATTATAAAGCTTCCGTTTTGCCTGAAGGTTTGCCGAAGATTGCTGTTGAAGCCGGCGTTACTTTAGGATGGAGCCGTTATACCGGCAGTGAAGACAATGTTTTGGGTATCAATCGTTTTGGCGCGTCGGCACCTGGCGATGTAATGATGGAAAAATATGGTTTTACTGTTGAGAATCTGGTTGCTAAAGTAAAAAGCGTTCTTTAATTTTATAATTTAAACGGGCATGGTGCTTACTCTTAGGCCCGTGCCCGTTTTGCTTGCGGTACTGAATCTGAAGATTTTAGTAAGACAGTCTGCAGATAGGAGAAGAAATGAAACATTTATTAACGATAGCAGGCAGTGATTCCAGCGGCGGAGCCGGAATACAGGCTGATTTGAAAACCTTTGCCGCACATGGCACCTTTGGTATGAGCGTTATTACTGCTGTAACAGCGCAAAACACACAGGGTGTGACGATGGTGCAGGATATAGACGCTGGGGTGATCGAGGCGCAGATCGATGCGGTATTTGACGATATACGCGTTGATGCGGTAAAAATAGGTATGGTATCACGTCCGGAAATCATCAAAACGATTGCTGATAGATTACGTTATTATAAACCACAGATCGTGGTGCTGGACCCGGTAATGATTTCTAAAAGCGGTTATCCGCTGCTGGCACCGGAAGCCTGTGCGACACTGGTCCAAGAGCTGCTGCCACTGGCAACGCTGGTAACACCTAATTTGCCGGAAGCAGAAGTTATCAGCGGTATGAAGGTGACGATGAAGGAAGAAATGCGACCTGTTGCCGAACGTATTTTAGAGTTGGGTGCCAAAGCTGTTTTGGTCAAAGGCGGTCATTTGAACGGCAGCGCTGATGACCTGCTGTTTGATGGCAGTACAGAACGCTGGTTTATGGGAGATCGCATCGACACAAAAAATACGCATGGTACCGGCTGCACATTATCCAGTTCGCTGGCGGCAAACCTTGCCCAGGGTCTGAGCCTGGCGGATGCCGTTGCGGCTTCGAAGGCTTATGTAACAGAAGCGATAGAATACAGTTTGCCGATCGGCGGCGGCTGTGGCCCGACACATCATTTTGTTGATTTGTACAGAAAGGCAGGCTGGTTAAAATGAGTTTGGTCATCAAAGGGCAATTTGGCTTGATCGTTGATGCTGTACGTGAAAAAAGGCCTGTTATCCATCATTTGACTAATTATGTGACGGCGGGAGACTGCGCCAATATCACTTTGTGTGCAGGAGCTTCGCCGGTAATGGCCGATGAAGCGGAGGAAGTAGTTGAAATAACTTCTAATGCTGATGCATTGGTATTGAATCTGGGAACTATTGCCAAAGCAAAAATGCAGGCAATGGAAACAGCGGCTGCAGCAGCTAAAAATAAAGGCATCGCAGTAGTTTTAGATCCTGTAGGAGTTATGGCGTCCAAGCTGCGTTTAGTTTTTGCGCTGAAGCTTTTAAACGAAGGGCTGGTAACTATCGTGCGCGGTAATTACGCTGAATGTCTGGCATTATTGGAAGAAAAAGCTGAAGGCAGAGGCGTAGATTCAAATGGCAATGTGACTGATGGGTTAAGGGTAGCGAAGGACGCTGCGGAAAAATATAACTGTGTTTTTGCTGTTACAGGCGTTACTGATTATGTCAGCAACGGGAAACAGGCTTTAGTTCTGACTGGCGGACATGAGCTGCTGACGCAGATCACAGGAGCCGGCTGTATGACAACGACGTTATGTGCCTGCTGCGCTGCAGTAACAAAAAACCCATTGCTGGCAGCCGCTTTAGGTATAGTCATAATGGGGCAGGCGGCAGAACTGGCCGCAGGGTTTATGGAAACAAAAGACGGACCGGGAATGTTTAAAACAAGGCTGTTTGACGGTGTTTATCACGTTACGACAAAATGGAACGTGCTGCATTTGGACCCGGAACGGAAGCAGTGAGATGGAGAAAATGAAGCTGAAAATAGATTACAGTGTATATTTGGTAACAGATACCGGATTTTTGCAGGGACGTGATTTCGCTGCCTGCATTGAAGCCGCACTTAAAGGCGGCGTGACCCTGCTGCAATATCGCGATAAAAATGCTGACAGTCGTGTGCTGCTTGAACGGGCGCTGCTGCTGAAAAAAATGTGTGCTGTTTATCATGTACCTCTGCTGATCAACGACAGGCTTGATATCGCGTTGGCTGTGCAGGCAGACGGTGTGCACGTGGGGCAAAGCGATTTGCCGGTTACTGTAGTGCGCAGGCTGTTAGGCGAGCAGGCAGTTATTGGCGCATCGGCTCATAACCCTGAAGAAGCCAGGCAAGCGCTTGCTGATGGTGCTGACTATTTGGGCTGCGGTGCGGTGTTTGGCACCACTACCAAAAATGATGCCGGTTATTTAGGGCTTGACGGACTGCAATGTATCAGACAGGCTGTTACGGCACCTCTTGTCGGTATCGGAGGCGTCAACAGCACCAATTTTGAACAGGTACTGCAAACCGGTGCCAACGGCGCAGCTATCGTCAGCGGGATTTTGGCAGCAGATGATATTGAAGCAGAGGTACGTAAATTCAAAACAATAGCTGACAGGTATAAAAATATATAAAAAGACAGACAAAAAGAGCTATCGCTTTTACTGCGATAGCTCTTACTTTTTATTTATCTTCGTTTAAGATTTGGTTGACTCGGTCACGCATCGAACCTGACTGCGGAGCCTTGGCCTTATCGTCGCCAAACTCTTTTTGCAGTTCCTTCATTTCCTTTGCCAGTTCTTTCTGCTGGGCTTTGATTTTAGCTTCAGCCTGAGAACGCTCGGATTTTTTGATATCTTTCAGGAATCTGTTATCATCGAAATCCTTAAATTCATTTTCCAGGGACTGAGTATCATAAATAGCCGGGGACGCGCCTGCTTCTGTAATATGCGGCGTCAGGATCATCATAACCTCAGTTTTATTTTTAGTTGTGCTGCGGTTTTTGAACAGTTCACCTAAAATAGGAATATTGGAGAGGAAGGGGATCTTCTGAATATTTTTCTGCTCTTCTTCATTGATCAGGCCGCCGATGATCAGTGTTTCACCATTGCGCATTCTTACGTAAGTATCGGCAGTACGGCTGGTGATCTTATAATTTTTGATTTCAGAAACCAGTGTCGGCGTGCTGACTTCGGTATGTACGGCTGAGGTGATCATATCGTCTTCGCTGACGAGCGGAGTATAGGTGAGCTTGATACCGGCATCTACATATTCGGTAGTGTTGACGGTAATACCGTTTTCGATTTTCTCAGTCAAAACAGGAATATGGTCACCGATAAAGATACTTGCTTCTTTACCGGGAACGGTGATAATACGCGGAGTCGCTAAAATTTTGGCCTTGCCATTAGCAAACAGTGCGTTGAGTGTCGCGTTAAAACGGAATTCATAGCTGGCGCCAAAGTGAACTACGCCGCCGAAATCTTCATCATCATCGTTATTGCTGCTGTTATTGTTGTCCTCACTGTTCTGTGGTATCTTATCCCAATTCCAGTTGATGCCCAGGTTTTTACTGTCTTCTTTGTTAATAGAAATGATCTTGGCTTCCAAAGTGATCTGTTTGGTAGCAACGTCCATCGCTTTGATTGCCGAGCGAACACGCTCTTCATCTGTGCTGCTGCCGCTGAACAGAATAGAATTGGTGATAGGGTCGATACTGATTTTTTTTTCACTTTCCAGAATATCATTCAAAGCATTTTTAACATCTTCTGCTTTGGCATAATTCAGCTTAAAAACATTGACGCTGCCGTTGAACTTATTCAGATTTTCCTGGGTGGAAACCAAAATAACGCCGTCGACCATGCGATATGCCAGTCCTTTGGCACTGGTGATAAGCTTGATAGCAGTGTTGAACGGCACATTATCTAAGGCAATAGTAATTTTACCTTTAACAGATTCGTCAGTAACGATACTGGCATCCGAAAGAGCGGAAATAGCAGTCAAAACGTCGCGAACTTCGCCGTCGTGCACATTTAAGGTAACGTTAGGTGCGGCCAAAGCAACAGTAGTGCTGCTGAAGGCCAAAAGTGCGGCGAGAGTAGTGCTTCGCAGCGATTTTTTCCAAGAATGCATTAGTTATTCCTCCCTAGGGTCAAATGAAGCGGATTTTGCGGATGGCTCAGGTCAACAGAATCGATGCCGATAGCGGCAACAGTATAATCGCCGAAGCTTTGACCATCTTTGTAATAATTACTGGTGTTGTTAAATTCGATAATGGCCAGCTGTTTGACGCCGTTATTGATGATGCCGCGTAAAACAGGCTGAGCTGCATAAACAGGTGCACCGCCTCCGATAACTGCACCGGGATGCACAGTTGGCTTGTTGAGCATTGACGCCGGAGCCATAAAAGGATTACGGGCTATAGTTTGTACTTTTGGTGCCGCAGCTAAAGCATCTGCGGCAGGTACAACTGCTGCAGCAGGCTGAACCTGAGCTTCTGACTGTACTTGTCCAGCCCATGCTTTTTCGAACAGGCCTTCTATATAACCACTGGCATCAAAGCGGCACATGAAATGCGAGGTGCTCAAAACCAGGAAGGCTGCCAGAATGATAAGTGACAAACGATCAGTTTTCTCTTGCTGTTTTCGCATAATAATTCCTCCAATATAAATTAAACTGATAATTATAAAATCTTAATATACTTATTATACCACAAGATGAAAAAAAGCAAATAAATATTCTTATTCTTTTTATTAAAATAAGTTTGTTTTAGAATACATAGCGTAGTATAATTAAATATAAAATAATATAGGGGTATTATTTGTTTTGAAAGTAATAAAAAAACTAAGATAACCGTGTTATTGGCAATATTTAAAATGGAGGAGAACAACGTGGCAACTCAGAAAAGACGCTTGGGCGAGATTCTTGTTACCTCGGGAGAAATAACGCAGTCCCAGCTGGATCAAGCCTTGGCTGAACAAAAAACAAATGGCAAAAGACTTGGTGAGACTCTGATCAGTCTGAATTTTTTGACTGAGCGTAAAATGCTTAAAACTTTAGAAAAACAGCTTTCCATACCATATATGTTTTTGAGTGATATCGAAATTATGCCGGAAGCTGTTGCGGCAGTACCAATCTTTCTGGCAGAGCGCTACACTTTAGTGCCGCTGAAAAAAGACGGCAACCGTCTGACGATAGCGATGAACGATCCGACAAATTTCTATGCGATTGATGATGTGCGCATGGTCAGTGGCTGTGACATTTCTATCGTGTTGTCCGAACAGCAGGATATCATTAACGCCATTAATAATTTTTATGGTGTCAGCGGCCGCGTAGGCGGCAGCCTCAACAAATTGAAAGAAGATTCTTTTGCTCCTGTCATTCGCAGAGTTGAAGACAGCAGTGAGGACGCGCCGATAATAAAAATCGTCAACTCCGTCATTGAGCAGGCTGTCCGAGATAAGGCCAGTGATATCCATATCGAACCCCAGGAGGATGATACGAGGGTGCGTTTTCGTGTTGACGGCGTTTTACGTAATGCAGTAACACTGCCGAAAAACAGTCACAGTGCTATTATTTCGCGTATCAAGATCATGGCGGAAATGGATATTGCCGAAAAACGTCTGCCGCAGGATGGTCGCATCAATATTGAACAGGGTGGACGTGATATTGATCTGCGTATTTCGACCTTGCCGACTATTTTAGGTGAAAAGGTCGTTATGCGTATTCTTGATAAAACGGCGGCTTCTATTGATATCAATGATCTGGCTTTCACAGCGAAGAATATGGAGCTGTATAGCAGTCTGTTCAACTCTTCCTATGGCATCGTACTTGTTACAGGTCCTACCGGCAGCGGCAAATCGACAACTCTGTACTCTACGCTCACCAATATCAACAATCCTAATAAAAACATCATTACTGTTGAAGATCCGGTCGAATATCGTATTGAAGGCGTCAATCAGGTAGCTGTCAATAATAAAGCGGGCCTTACCTTTGCCAACGGACTGCGCAGTATTTTGCGTCAAGACCCGAATATAATCATGGTCGGTGAGATTCGTGACGTTGAAACGGCTCGTATCAGCATTCACGCCGCATTGACAGGTCATTTGGTTTTCAGTACCCTGCATACCAACGATGCTGCAGGCGCGATCACGCGACTGATCGATATGGGTGTAGAACCTTTCCTTGTAGCTTCCGCTTTGCGAGGTGTCGTAGCTCAACGGCTGGTGCGCCGTATCTGTCCGCATTGCAAAGAAACCTATGCTCCTGACGCGGCAGAAAGGGCCTATATGGGTATTGCACTTGATGAAGAAGTAAAACTCTATAAAGGTGCCGGCTGCGGTAAATGTAATTTTACCGGTTATGCCGGACGTATGGCGATCCATGAAGTTCTGCCTATCATTCCTGAAATGAAGGAACTGATTTTGAAAAATGCTCCCGATACGGAAATTTTTGCTGCCGGACGTTCTTATGGCGTTACTTCTATGAAAGAAGACGGTATCCGCAAAGTATTGGATGGAGAGACAACTGCTTCAGAATTGCTGCGCGTAGCGTATGCGTAAGGAGATGACAAAGTGATCAAAGAGTTAATGCGTGACGCTTTTGATGTCAACGCTTCGGATATCCATTTAACGGTAGGCTTGCCGCCAATGTTCCGTGTCAATGGCGTGCTGCGGCAGGCGGGTGAAGAACCTCTGCGCCGTGAGGATACCTATAATATGGCCATGGAACTGATGGACGATCGGCGCCGCACGCAGTTTCTTGATAACGGCGAAGCTGATTTTTCTTATGAAATTGAAAATGTATGCCGTTTTCGTGTTAATGTTTTTAAGCAGAGTAACTGTGTGGCAGCAGCGCTGCGTTTGATTTCCAATAATATACCCAGCTTTGAGGACCTGCGCCTGCCTGACGTTATCAGCGACCTTGCCATGCTGCCGCGTGGTCTGGTACTGGTGACAGGGCCCACCGGCAGCGGTAAATCAACGACACTGGCGGCTGTTATCAATAAAATCAACAAACACCGTAAAGATCATGTCATCACTCTGGAAGACCCGATCGAATATAAGCATAACCATATCAACAGCATTATCAACCAGCGCGAAGTCGGCAGTGATACTAAAAGCTTTGCCAATGGCCTTAGGGCAGCATTACGTGAAGATCCTGACGTTATTCTGGTAGGCGAGATGCGTGATACTGAAACTATCGCCACCGCTATCACTGCTGCCGAAACCGGACATCTTGTTTTGGCAACTCTGCATACTCAGGATGCGGCATCGACAGTGAATCGTATCATCGACGTCTTTCCCGAACACCAGCAGCAGCAGATTCGCATTCAGCTGGCTGGCAACCTGCAGGGCATCGTTGCCCAGCAGCTGCTGATGAATCGCGAACAAACCGGACGTCTGGCTGCTTTTGAAATATTAGTTGCCACACCGGCGCTGCGGAACTTGATCCGCGAAGGCAAAACACATCAGATACCGTCATATATCCAGACTGGTTCCAAATTCGGGATGATTTGTATGGATGCCTATCTGGCGCAGCTGGTACGTCAAAATAAGATCGACCGCAGTATAGCGGAAGAACGCTGTTATGACCCATTATCATTAGAACGCTATATGCATGGACTATAAGGCTAAAGGAGGAACCGCAGTTTGGAGCAATTTAAATATAAAGCACGTAAACGTGATGGTGCTGTAGTTTATGGCACAGTCAACGCCCCTAACGAAGCTGCCGTAGCCGCCTTTATCCGTAAACAGGACATGTATGTGGCTGGCATTGAAGCTTCTAAAAAGAAAGGGCTGTTTTCGGGAGTACTTTTTGAGGAAAGTATCAATCTTTATGACATCTCGATTTTTGCCCGCCAGTTTGCAACTCTGCTGGGAGCCGGTGTACCGCTTTTAACAGGGCTGGAGATACTAACTCAGCAATCTGCTAAAGAGCGTCTGCGTACTGTTTTAGGGCAGATAACTACCAGTGTCCGTGAAGGTAAAGCATTGTCGGCAGCTATGGCCGAGTTCCCTAAAGTCTTTCCCGAGCTGATGACTAACATGGTAGCAGCAGGCGAGGCCGGCGGTATTTTAGAAATCGTTATGGATCGTTTGGCAGCACAGTTTGAAAAAGATTATCGAATGAATGCCAAATTTAAATCAGCTATGATTTATCCGGCAATAGTTTTATCGGTAGCTGCTATTGTGGTTGCTATTATTATGATGTTCGTTATGCCGGTTTTTGTCGGCTTGTTTGAACAGCTTAAAATCGAACTTCCATTTGTCACCCGTGTCGTTATCGGCATCAGCAATTTCCTTGGCCATTACTGGTATTTGGTTATTGCCGCACTGATCGGCCTGTTCCTGCTTTATAAATGGGCCGGTACTAAAGAAAGTTTTCGCCTGTGGCGTGATGGTGTTTATTTGAAAGTACCTATTTTCGGAGACTTATATAACAAAATCATCATTACCCGTTTTGCCCGTACTTTTGCCAGCTTGTCACGCAGCGGCGTGCCGATCTTAAACGCTATGACCATTGTCAGCAAGGCTACAGGAAGTCTGCAGGCTGAAAGAGTACTTAATCAGGCCCGCGGCAGCTTAAGGCGAGGCCGTACTTTGGCAGATCCTATGGAAGCCAGCGGTATGTTTCCGCCAATCGTTATCAGCTTAGTAAATATTGGCGAAGAAACCGGCGCTCTGGATACCATGCTTGATAAGGTCGCCGACTTCTACGGCGCCGAGGTAGATGATACTATCGGAAGACTGCAGACTATCATGGACCCGATCCTGATAGTTATTTTAGGCGTCATTATCGGTACGCTGGCAGTAGCTCTTTTACTGCCGATGTTTGAAATAGTTACAAAAGTAGGTAGCTTGTAAATAAAATAAAAGTTTTATGATAAAAATGCTTGATAAAAGTTTAAAAAAGAGTTATTATTAAAATATAAATAAAATAGCGGCTATATTATTATGCAAATAATGGTAGCAAAGCTATATTAAGAAGGGATGAAATCCAATGAAAAATTTTATTAAAAACCAAAAAGGTTTCACTTTGGTGGAACTGGTAGTAGTAATCGCCATTATCGGTATCCTTGCCGGCATGGCAATTCCGCGTTTTCTTGATGCCACTGCATCTGCCCGCGGCGCTAAAGTAGTTGCTGATATGCGTACCATCCAATCGGCGGAAATGATTTATTTTGCTAAATATTCAAAATATCCTACGGCAAATACTGATACCGATTTTACAGATTTAGTACAGGGGGGCTGGCCATTACCTCCGGCTGGCAATATCATTGTTGCTCCTACAATGAGCAATAATACCAACGCTAAACCGTACGAAGGAACTATTGCCAGCGGTGCAACATATAAATATACTGGTACTGGTACAGAACCTGGTAATCTTACTGTTACTGTTGGTTCTAACGATGTTACTTTGACACAATTACTGCAAGGAACAACTCCTACGCCTTAATAAAAAGTCGCTTTAACTAAACGGCTGACAATTTTGTTAGCCGTTTTATTTTATCTTCCAGGAGGTAACAAACAATGCATAAAAGCAAAGGTTTTACCTTAATTGAATTAGTTGTAGTTATCGCAATCATTGGTATTTTAGCCGGTATCGCAATTCCATATTATACAGAGGCCCAAGCAACTGCCAGAGGTGCACGTATCCTAGCTGATATGAGGACTATTCAAGCAGCTTATACTATGTATCTTGCTAAAAATGGCGGCGAACAAAATAATCTTGTAGTAGGTTCTGCCAAAGAGCACCCGGAAATTATTCCATTGTTGGTAGAACAGGGGTATTTAGAAGTTGTTCCTACTCCGCCTGCAGGTAAAGCATTTTTCCCAAACGCTAGTAATAAGGATATTAGAAAAGATGGCTTAAAAATATATAAAGGGACTGTTATGGATCCTTCATTAGGTGGTTATATATTTTATGAGCATTCTGCTATAGATGGTGCAGAATTGATAGTTGCCATAAACCTTGCAACTCCTATTCCATTAACTGAATTAGTAGGAAATTAATAGTATTTATAAACGAACCTTTTTAAGGTTCGTTTGTTTTTTTGTAAATGATTAGATAGTTTTTATAAGTATCTATAAAATAACAGTCTACAAACTATTGTAATAAACACATACCTAACAGGTTACCTTGATTATCGCTTGTGTATTAAATTAAAGCACAATCTAAAAGCTATTTGATGACGCTAATACATAAGTGTTTTTATTATAAATATATTTGCTTTTGGAAAAACTAACTGATTACTAAAAACAGAAAAGGTTTCACTTTGGTGGAATTGGTAGTAGTAATTGCCATTTTAGGTATTTTAGCAGGGTTGGCGATTCCACGGTTTATGGATGCTACAACTAATGCTCGTGGTTCAAGATTAGTTGCTGATTTGCGAACTATCGAAAGTGCAGAATCTATGTATTATGCAGAAAAAGGTCAATTTACTGATATGAAAGGATTAGTGGATAACGGATATTTAGCAGTTGAGCCGATTCCACCGATTGGTGCTTTTAAAGTAGCTGAAACTAATCAAGCTGGTGAAATCGAAGATACTGTAAAATCTTATACCGTAACACCTAGTAATGATACTACTCCTAAAACTGTTACCATCAACGCTGGCGAAAACATAGATTTAAAAACTTTAATGACCAAGAAAAAATAACTAATTTTAAATAGGCAGATAGGAAATTACAGCCTATCTGCCTATTTGTTTTAATACTAGAAGGAGAAGTTATGTGCAAATATAATAGAGGTTTCACTTTAGTTGAACTTGTGATAGTCATTGCTGTTATTGGGATATTGGCAGGACTTGCGATTCCTCATTTTCTTGATTCGCAGGCTAAAACCAGAACCGCCAGAGCGGCGGCCGATATGCGTACTTTGCAAAGCGCTGTTGAACAATATATGGCAGCAGGTAATACCATTGATGGCCTTACGGATGATCAAAAAGCTAACGGTGCAAAAGTTTTTCAAGATATTGTTGCTAAAGGTTTTTTATATGCAGTGCCAACACCTCCTCAAGGCGATTATTACTATGCAGTTAGCGGTAATAGAATAGCACTAAATAATTGTTCATACGGTATAGAGAAAGTAAGCAGTGGTGTAGGCAGCAGTGAAAATAAGAGAAAAATAACAGTATCTTTTATTAATGGATTCGGTACTGGCACTAGCGGTGTTCCATACTCAATGTTTATCGAACAGTATATTTTAGGAAATTGGTAAATTATAAACAATTTTAAAAATACCTGAAATTTAATAAAACACGCTTTAAAGAATAATCCCCGCTGACGCATAGCGTCAGCGGGGATTATTTCATTTGGCTTCGATTTTTGCGATATTACTTTGGTACAGGCCGATGCTGGCAAGAGTACTTTCGATCTTAAACTCATCTTTTTCACGCTGCAGCAAAATGTTATAAACGTGCTCAAAACGGGAAAACATATCGTGTTCAGCAGTACAGAGATTCAGATAACCGATGTCGTGTACTGCCTGAGAAACCAGTTTGTTTTCGTAATGAGGTTTTTTATAAGGGTTCAGCTGCCTGCAAGCTGCGTGCCATGCTTCTGCGGCAGTCAGTTCACGCTGTCCGGTTTGATGTTGCAGCAACATTCTGGCCGCCTGCACAAAAACAGCAGGCTTAGGCGGATCAAAGGCGGTGTTTTCAATAACATACATCGCCGCAGCCTGTGCTACATCCAGCGGAAACTGTGCAATAAACGGATACCAGTCGTTTACGACTTCGCTGCCGTTTCTTACTAGCATAGGGAAATAACGGCCCAAACGATCAATGATCTTGGCTGCATCCTGCAGCGTGACCTGATTATTCATGGCAGCCTCCCTGCGCTAAAGCACGGATTTGTGCTGCACCAGCAGAAAGTACGGGTTTGGCTTGTTGGGAAAAGGAAGTAAAAGAAGAGTTTTGATAAAAATTATTTTTCTTATCTTTCTCTTCTTTCTTATTCTTCTTATTAGATGCAGAGCCTTTGCAGTCGCTTTGCATTGCCTTTGTAAGGTCTTTGAAGTCAGCTGTGCAACGTTCGTCATCAAGGTACTGGTAAGCGCCCCAATTCACGACAGTCAGCAGGCGTCCGGTCTTTGTAGATTCGTTTGCCAAAAAACCAAGTTTTACAAATCGATCTAAAGCTCCCCTAACATTACCTGCGTTGACACCTTTGCCGCAACGTTCGGCAATATGCTGTAAGCTGGTAATAGTTTGTCCTGGCTGCACGCTGAACTTTTGCCCCTGCCATTCCCATTCGGCGGGAGCGAAGTTGACCATAGACAGCAAAGTAAGAAGAACAGTTTTTTGAATCGGAGTAGATTGTTTCCAGATAGGTTTATCCCAAAGTTCGCGATAAATCTTAAAGAAGCCATTGTTCATGGACAGCACCTCAATTTTTTATATTTTTGATATAAAAAACAAGGGATTCCCGGCTGGCTGAGTGTAATAATGTCTGCTTGCAGGCGCACTACCGCTTAAAAGCGTTTTTTATCTGGCTAAGGCTCACTGTTGCACAATGCTTGTTTATTGCCGTTGCATAGGATTTTATAACGTCGCCGCTTTAGTTTGCCATCAGTCAAATTATTTTACACGTTGCTCAGTGTCTTGTCCTGTTTTTTGAAGCCTTGCCGCACAAGCTGTGGTTTGAAGGCAACCTGTTAAGTATGCGCTTGTTAACGGTGTTTGTCAAATAAATTAATAAGTTTACTAATTATATCTCACTAATATGAAATCTCCTCACAAACATATGCTAAATAATGTTTGTGAGGAGGTTCTTTGAACATTAAACTAAAAACTAAAATTTAAATTTAAATTTATTTTTCATTATTTATTAGTCAAGATTTGATCAACAGTATTACCATTATATAAGGCACGGCCATTAGCTGCATCTAAAGTATATTCATTAGGATTAGGGGCCGTAAGTGTTACTTCAGAACCATTAAAAGCAGTGACTTTTGCCGTACCTGTAGGAGGTGTTGGCCAAGCAGCTAAGACTTTAATTGCACTAGTCACACCGCCAGTAGTCTTGTCTATTGTTAACGCATCTTTGCTTGTAGGCAGGTTGCCAGTTTTAGCATTGTACATCATAATAGCACTGTCAATGGTTCGCATATCAGCAACGATTCTGGCACCACGTGCTGATGCTGTAGCATCCATAAATCGTGGAATCGCCAACCCTGCTAAAATACCTAAAATGGCAATTACTACTACCAATTCCACCAAAGTGAAACCTTTTCTGTTTTTAGTAAAATTCAAGAGGATTAATAATTTCCATTAAGTTAGTATCAGCAGTCTGAGCGTTTATTAAACGCAGGGGTTATTTATTAAATTTATAACGTTTTGTAAGACTCTGGTAAGACACAAATCAATATTTTAGTTTGTTGATTGCAGTTAAAAGCTGCCGGATATTTTTGTGAGTGTAGCTTTCGGTGACATCGGCATTGGCGTGACCAACTATGCGTTTTAAAATAACGCTGCCGGCGCTGATCCCGCATGAGTCCATACCGCTGATAAAGGTATGACGACAGTCATGGGGCTTATGCTGCATTTTTAATGTTGACATTAACAGGTTAAAAAAACGTTTTTTGTAGGTATCATAGATGATTGGCTGTCCATTTTCTGTTTCGATCAGATATTTACCGTGCATACGGGCGGCGACAAGCGGCACGATATCTTTATGCAGTGGTAGGATACGGTGTGCTGCTTTTGTTTTAGTACCGTGCAGGTCAATAATCTGCTTTTTGAGGTCGATATGTGCCGTTTGTATTTCCAGCAGTTCGCCGATGCGTATACCGCTGTAAAGCATGATCAGTACCGTATCGACCAGCCTGACGTCATTGTAATGATGGCGGCTGCCGTCAGCAAGCGGCAGTGTCAGTTCAAGATTTTTCCATAAACATTTGATTTCACTGTGAGTAAAAATACTGCGGGATGTTTGTTTGGCAGTAGCGTTCTTTTCCAGATAACGCGAATAGTCTACGTTGATAAGATCATTTTCAAGTGCGAGACGAAAAATACCGTTGAAAATAGTTTTTAAGCGTGTTTGCACACTGGGTGAAAGGTGCTGATTATTATCCAGGACTGCCTGCATTTGTGCTTTTTTTACTTTTTTGATTGGTTCGTTGGCAATATCAGTACATTTTTTCCAGGCTGCCGTAAAACTGCAGCGTGAGGAACGTGAAAGGCGGAAGGTATGTTTGTCATACCACTGGTTGTAAAGCTCTCCTAAAGTGATATGCTGCAGATTTAAGTCGTAAGGGCGTTTGTTGTAGTCGGCAAGTGCGATTAGGGCAGCGCGTCTGCTGGTATAGTAACCAAGTGTGTGATATTTTTGCAGTGGTTTGCCATCTGTTTGATACTGCCAGCCTGCTGTCAGTCGTACACGATATGGTTTGCGGCGGTTGCCGGGCAGTTTGCTGATGCCGCCGTAACCGTTAGGATTTTTCATAGTATACCTCCTTTTTATTTATCTTAGCAGATTATTTTAGCTTTAAAACTGTAAGACACAAGTAAACCACAGAAAAAATAATTTTGTAGATAATGAAAGCAGTATTGTAGTTTTCAAAATGTTCACAGAAGTGAATATTTTTGTATAATGAAGATAGTAAAGGACGGTGATACAGTATGACATACGGTAAATTGAGTGATCGTTGTCTCAAAGTATTCGTAGTTCTGCTGATCGCGGGCATTTTGGGCGGGTTCTGTCTGCCCCATTTTGTGGAAGCAGTCGCCGGAGGCTATAATACCCGTGCTGTCGGCATGTCGCTTGGTGCAGAGGGCCTGGCGGCACCTGTTTTATCAGCTGATTTTAAACCGCAGGGCGGCGAGTTGGCTTTGGCTAAGCTGATAGAGGCAGGCTATTTCGATACTTTGGTCAATTGAATACATGTATACAATACAAAAGTACTTGCTTTTTTTAAACTATCTGCTATAATAACTAACATCACAAGTGAATAATGCGTGGATGAAACATATGGGAGAAGACGATGCGTCTACCGAAGGAGCTAAACTCTCAGGTGCCTGGAAATCAGGCGGAACCGTATGCGGACACAACTCTGGAGAGTCCCTTGAATGGGCGCCGAAGGTGCACGAATATCGTTGATGTTCTTATCTCTCAGGCCAATGGACAGAGCAATAGCAGTAGTTCCGCTGCCTTTTAGGCAGGGGAGTACTTATATCGTTTTTTTGCCCACCGGAGTTGTCGTTATTCCGGTGGGCTTTTAGTTTTTCATTTCACAATAAGGGGAAGAGGGAGAATTTTATGTTGGAGCTTTTGAATGAGATCGACAGTTTTGTGTGGGGACCGCCGTTATTGGTATTATTGGTTGGTACCGGTATCTGGTTGACCCTGCGTTTGAATTTATTGCAGGTGCTTAAACTGCCAATGGCTTTAAAATTGATTTTTTCGGCTAAAAATGATGGTGACGGCGACGTCAACAGTTTTAAAGCATTGTGTACAGCTTTGGCAGCTACTGTCGGTACAGGTAATATAGTCGGTGTTGCTACTGCTATCAAAGCAGGTGGTCCCGGTGCCTTGTTCTGGATGTGGCTGGCGGCATTTTTTGGTATGGCTACCAAATATGCCGAAGGTCTTTTGGCGGTAAAATACCGTACAGTTGACGCTAATGGCAATATTGCCGGCGGACCTATGTATTATATTGAAAACGGTTTAGGTAAATCTTATAAACCGCTGGCTGTTTTCTTTGCCGTGTCCGGTGTGTTGTGTGCTTATTTTGGTATCGGTACTTTTGCTCAGGTCAACGCTATAGTTGAGATCACGCAGTTGTCTGTTGGCATTCCTGTTATTTATACTGCGATTGCGCTGACAGTGCTGGTTGCTGTCGTTACTATTGGCGGTCTTAAATCTATCGCCAGCGTAGCAGGTAAAATCGTTCCTTTTATGGCCTTGTTATATGTTGTTACTACCGTAGGTATTTTACTTATATTTGCAGATCAGGTGCCTGCAGCTATTTCCACAGTGCTTACTAATGCTTTTAGTCCTACGGCTGCCGCTGGCGGCTTTTTGGGCGCAACTGTTATGATGGCAATGCGTAATGGTATTGCCCGCGGTGTTTTCTCTAACGAATCCGGTCTTGGCAGTGCCCCGATCGTTGCTGCTGCTGCTAAAACAAAATGGCCCGCCGAACAGGGGCTGATTTCTATGACCGGTACTTTTATTGATACGATCATTATTTGTACACTGACTGGGTTGACGCTGGTTGTTACTAATGTCTGGACTGGTGATTTGAATGGTGCAGCTTTGACTCAGGCCGCCTTTACGATGGGCTTCCCGGTGTGGGGCAAATATCTGTTGATGGTTGGCCTGGTACTGTTTGCCTTTACTACGATCTTAGGCTGGAATTACTATGGTGAACGCTGCATCGAATATTTGCTGGGTGTTAAAGCAATTTTACCGTACCGTATTATTTTTATTTGCCTGATTGCCTGCGGTGCATTCTTGAAACTGGAAGCAATCTGGGTTTTAGCAGATATAGTTAACGGTTTGATGGCTATTCCTAATTTGATCGCGCTTCTGGGCCTTACTGGAGTTATCGTAGCCGAAACAAAACGTTATACCGCACATCTGGCAAAACAAAAAGAAAAGGACTCTATTGCTGAAGAAGTGGCTGAAGAAGCTTAAGTTTTAGTAAATGGTTAGACCCCAAAAGGCAGTTTTTATGACTGCCTTTTTGATTGCAGAAAACTTTATTTGAAGAATCTGTCAGGTAAAATACGAAAAGACTTGACTTTAGGATCAAAAATCTATATAATATCCTTTGTATTCGGGGCGTGGCTCAGCTTGGTAGAGCACCTGCCTTGGGAGCAGGGGGTCGCAGGTTCGAATCCTGCCGCTCCGACCAAATACATAGAGCATTGCTTAGTAAATTGCGGGTGTAGTTTAGTGGTAAAACCTCAGCCTTCCAAGCTGATGTTGTGGGTTCGATTCCCATCGCCCGCTCCAATTGGTCTAGTAGCTCAGTCGGATAGAGCAACGGCCTTCTAAGCCGTGGGTCGGGAGTTCGAATCTCTCCTAGATCACCAATCAGAAAGATTGCCGCAGACTGTTCTGCGGCTTTTTTATTTATACTTTAAAATTTGAACGATGTAGGATTTTAAATATGAAAGTGTTAAAAGTCTGGCTTTTAGTTAGCCAGACTTTTAATTTTTTATTTGTCAGCAGATTTGGAAAATTAACAATTGAATAAACATATGCTTAATTGATAATAGTGAATGTTTTAAATTCAATAAAATTAAATATAACTTATAATTTTATATCAATAGTGATATAATTATAAAGAATATAAAATAGTGGCTTATATTTACTTATGTATAATTTAAGATTGTTAATGAAATTTTGAAGGGCATTGCTGCTTTTTGCTTATATTATCATGTTTGTAGTTGGCGTTAGAATGGGGTAGTGGATATGAAGCGGATGCTTACAGTTGTTTGTGTTGTTGCGATGTTGTGCGGATTGATATTAGGCGGCTGTGAAGAAAATAGTGACCTTGAAAACGGGGAACAGGTAGTTGTCGTTGAAAGTAAGGAAAGTCAGAAAGAACAGGTGTTGACTTTTTTTGCGCCTATAGATGGAAAATCCAGCGGTGCAGTTGCTTACCGGAAACTTATTGATGAATATAATTCCAGCCATAAGGGCGTACATGTAATTTTTGAGGGAATTGCAACTGCCGACGGATTCAATCAATATTTGGAAGAACGGTTAGATTCGGGTAAGGGTGACGATATTTTTATTGTTAATGAAGATAGAGTCAAGTCTCTGTACAGTAAAGGATATTTTTGCGATCTTTCGGGTTTGGCCGGTGTGCAGATGTTGAATAAAGCGGCGAAGGCGCAAGCTGTTATCGGTGATATTACGTATTGTATTCCCGTTAATATGTCAGCTTATGCTTTGTTTGTGAATCTTGATGTACTGAAAAAATATGCTTTACAGCCACCAAGAGATCTTGAGGAGTTTGTTTTTTGTTGCAGGACAATTAAACAGCAGGGAGGAACGCCAATAAGTATCAGCCGCTGGCACGCTACAGCAATACCGGCGATAGCCAATGGTTTTGATAAAATATATGGTTCTGATTCTTCATCTAGTCTGGTTTCTGAAATAAACAGTGGTGAGCAGCATATAAGCATATATATGCTAGAAGGGTTTGAAGTATTTGAACAGTTTGTCAGAGAAGGATGGTATGGCAACGGCTTGACCGGAAGTGCAGTTAATGCGATGAAGGCTGGTAAAAACGATATTCCGGATTTTACGGATGGTAAGACTGCTTTTTACTTTGGGCCACTGGAATATATGCAGTGGGCAGAAGAATTGAATCCAATGCTTGATTATCAGGTACAGGGTGTGCCGACAGCAGAAGGTTTGGTTTCGCTGGTAACTGCTGAATCACGGTTGTGTGTTAATGCTAATAGTAAGAATAAGCATGAAGCTTTGGATTTTGTTGCTTATTTGACGCAGCGAATCTATCAGGATTCCATAACTAATGGAGATACGCTTTTACCGGTTTATGATAGTTTTGAGTATAATATCAAAAATGAGCGGATGCGACCTTTGTATGAAACTTATGTAAATGGTGTGAGGATACCGATTGAAGATCCTCAGATGAAGATAACCTATTGGGATACTGTACAGGAGTTATGTATTAAAATTTTTGATGATATGACTGCCGATGAAGCAGCGGCGGCCTATGATAAGATTCAGATGGAACAGATTAAAACACATAAAAATTAGGACGGAGGGATATAGTGAAAAAAGAAGTTTTAGGAAAATTTATCACTATTATTGCCTGCCTCTGTTTGTTTGTGGCAGCTTTTGCTGTAATTTTTATAAATAATAACTATGTACAGTCAATCAAGAAGCTTGTTCGCAGTACAACTACTGCTAATATTAGTGAGCTGACTGTTGTTAAATCACAATATTTAGATGAAAAAATTGAATATGAACTCAAAGCTTTACAACTATTGGCTTTTAATATTGGGGAAAGAAACGGGATTTTTTCTTGTTCGGAATTGATTAGGGAATATCAGAAATTACATGGCGCTACAAATATGTGGGTGCTTGATATTAATGGCAATAGCTGGAGCAGTATAGAGAGTGATGTTTTAAGCAAAGAAAAAGACAGGCTGTTTACTCCAGCGTTGAAGGGCGAAACTGCGATGTCTGATGTATTTATGGGGTTATTAGGTAAACGGCAGGTTTTGTTTCAGACGCCTATCATACATAATGGACAAATTGTCGGTGGCGTTTATGAAGCTTATTCTCTGGAACAGCTGCAAAATACTTATGGCAGTTCTACTTATAATAATTCCGGATACAGCTATGTATTGGACAAAAACGGAACGATCATGCTTGCACCGGTGCGGTTCAGCTATCTGCAGATTTACAGCAACTTTCGTGATGTTTTAAAAGACGGGAAAAACAGTAATAAAGCTATTAATGATTTTATGATGGCGTTGCAGAACTGTTCTAAGGGCAGTGCTGTTTTTGATTTTGAAGGGCAGAGCCAGTTTCTTTCGTTTACACCATTGCAGGCAAAAAAAGGATGGTATTTTGTTACTGTTATTCCTTTAAATATGGTTGAAGAAGATGGTGTTGCTATTGTAGATATTGCTATGCGAATGTCAGTAGTTATTATTCTGACGATGGTACTTATTGTAGCGGCAGTTTTATTTTCTATCTATCTGCGTAATCGCAGCCGCCGCAAGTATAATATGTATATACGCAGAATTTACGGTGCTATTGCCCAGAATATTGATACAGTTATTTGTATTGTTGATGTAAAGGAATCGTTGGTAGAGTATACTTTTGAGAATTCGCAGGAGATTTTAGGAATTCCACCTCAGAAGTTTTTACAGCCAGTCAGTGAGCAGGACAGTGAATTTTTGCATGAGCTGAAACAAATACTGCAAAGGCGTCCGGCAGAAAAGGCTGTATGGGAGTTATATCTGTTTAATGATGTGACTGGTAAGAATATGTGGCTCGAAATAACTGCTTTACCAGTGAATTTGCAGGGGATTGATAAGTATATTTTTGCTGTGACTGATGTTACCGCAGACCGTCAGAACAGGGAACTGCTTAATACAGCTGTAGCGGAAGCAAAACAGGCTAATGCTGCTAAAAGTAATTTCCTGTCCAGCATGTCTCATGATATCAGGACGCCAATGAATGCTATTGTTGGTATGACTAAATTGGCGCAGATCCATATAGATAATAAGTTTAAAGTTAATGACTGTCTGCAGAAGATTGACGTTTCAGGAAAGCATCTGCTGAATTTGATAAATGATATTTTAGATATGTCTAAGATTGAAAGTGGCAGTATGGTTTTATCGTCAGAGGCATTTTCGCTGCCACGGTTAGTAAATGGTGATTTAGATATTTTGCAGACGCAGTGCCGGTCTAAAAGTCAGCAGTTGCTTTTAGAAACCAAAAATATCGTCCATGAGGAACTGTTGGGTGATACGTTGCGTCTTAATCAGATTTTCTTGAATCTGATTTCCAATGCGTCTAAATTTACGCCGGAAAATGGTAAAATTATTTTTGCGGTAGAAGAATTGCCGCAGAGAACGCCGGGTTATGCTGCCTATAGGTTTAGCGTAAGTGATAATGGCATAGGTATTGCAGCGGAATTTTTGCCAAATATTTTTACACCGTTTGAACGTGAAAATAATAGAAGTGTTGGAAATATTGAAGGGACAGGACTAGGGCTTGCTATTACCAAAAACATTGTTGAGGCAATGGGTGGCAGAATTTGGGTTGAAAGTACTGAGGGTAAAGGCAGCATTTTTACAGTAGAGCTGGAACTGCAGCTGCAGGTAGAAAGGGAGATATCGACTTGCGGCAAAGCTTTGCAGGGGATTCGTATTTTGTTTGTTGGCAGTTTGAACGATGAGGCGAAAAAGCTCGTAGCGTATATGACTGATTTTGGAATGTTAGTGAAAACTGTTGCATCAGAAGCGGCGGCTATACAGGAGCTATACAGTAATGATCAGTATAAGCTTGTAATCATTACAGACGAAGTTTATAGTGTTGCCGGCAGTGCACGCAGTATTCGTGAAGTTTGCCCTTCGCTGAAGCTTGGCGTATTTTCAGATGGCAGCAATAGCCTTTTGCTTGATGATGATATTGCAGGGAAAACAGTAGACGATATTTTCTGTAAACCTGTTTTTAAAGGCGTTTTATGTCAGAAATTGCTGCAGATGTTAGTAATTTCAGATAATATTGTCAGTGATAAAGTCAGTACTTCCATTTTAGACAGCAGACGGTTTCTGTTGGCAGAGGATAATGCGCTGAATAGAGAAATCATAGTAGAGCTTTTTGCAATGTTTGGAGCGCAGGTAGAAACTGCTGTGGATGGTAAGGAAGCTGTAGCAGCTTTTGAATCACGGCCGACCGGATATTATGATGCAATTTTTATGGATATTCAAATGCCGTTAATGGATGGTTACGAAGCGGCACAGAAGATACGTTGTTCTCAAAAATTGCAGGCAGGCACAGTACCGATTGTAGCAATGTCGGGTAATGTATTTGCTGAAGATGTGCAGGCGGCTAAGCAAGCAGGTATGAATGCTCATATAGGTAAACCGGTGGATATAGATGCAATTTGTAAGGTGTTACATGAACTGCTGAAGTAATATTAATAAAAAAACAGGCTGTCAGTTTTGCAGTCTGTTTTTGTCTGTTTCAAGGAAGTTATTAATAGCTGTCGTGACAGCATATGAAGGATATTATTAAAAATAATAATATTTTGAGAGAAAAAGTGAAAAACAGTTGAGGAATTGATTAGTATATGCTATTTTAGTATATAGTAAAATATTTTATCCAAGAAAAGAGTGACGCTAATGAAAAACATACTGGGAAGTTTGCCTGCCCGACTTTTACTGGGTGTTATTGCAGGTATTCTGGTAGGCTTATATGCCAATGAAGCTTTGATGCAGGTTATATTAACCATCAAAAATTTACTTGGTTCATTGATTATTTTCTGTGTACCGCTGATTATTATCGGGTTCATTGCCCCGTCTATCACGCGTTTGGGCCAGCATGCGTCGACAATGCTGCGTGTTGCCATTACTTTAGCTTATGTTTCTTCGGTTGGAGCAGCATTTTTTGCAATGTTTTCAGGGTATGGTATTATTCCCCATCTGAATATTGTTTCTTCTGTAGATGGTTTAAAAGAACTGCCAAAGCTGTTGTTTGATCTAAAGATCGACCCGATCATGAGTGTAATGAGCGCCTTGGTCTTTTCTGTTTTGATTGGTGTGGCAGCTGCCTGGACTAAGGCTGCTGTGATTACTAAATTTTTGGAAGAATTTCAAAAAATTGTTCTGGCTATCGTTACTAATATTGTCATTCCTCTGCTGCCGATTTTTATCGCCTGCACTTTTTGCGCATTGTCGTACGAAGGTACGATTACCAAACAGCTGCCTGTGTTCCTGATTGTAGTGCTGATAGTAATGGTGGGACATTATATCTGGCTGGCATTGTTGTACGGTTTGGCAGGTCTTTATGCCGGCGCTAATCCAATGGAAGTGCTTAAGCATTACTGGCCGGCTTATATTACTGCCGTAGGTACAATGTCATCGGCGGCTACTTTAGCAGTGGCGTTGGAATGTGCACGTAAATCAAAAGTGCTGCGCAAAGACTTGGTAAATTTTGGCATTCCACTGTTTGCCAATATTCATTTATGTGGCAGTGTTTTGACTGAAGTATTTTTTGTTATGACTGTTTCGCAGATTTTATATGGTGCTTTGCCGGAATTAGGTACGATGATTTTATTCTGTCTGTTGCTGGGTATTTTTGCTATTGGTGCTCCCGGTGTTCCAGGTGGTACAGTTATGGCTTCTTTAGGCCTTATCATCAGTGTACTGGGTTTTGATGCTACTGGTACGGCTTTGATGTTGACGATTTTTGCACTGCAGGATAGCTTTGGTACTGCCTGCAATGTAACTGGTGACGGTGCTTTGACTTTGGCCTTGACAGGCTATGCTGAAAAAAATGATATTGAAGAAGTAAATGAAGCTTCTATTTTATAAATCAAATTTATAAATCAAACCGTTTTTATAATAACCCCGTTCCCAAAAAGGGAACGGGGTTATTATTTTAAGTTGATAAAAGATAAATAAAGTGATAAAATATTTAAAATAAAACTTAAAAATATATTTATGAAAATAATATTTAGTTGCTAAATAAAAAGAAATAAAGATATTGAAATTTATTGATAAGTAATTGTTCAATGTAATACCATAGTGAAAAAAGTGATATTTAATTTTTTTATACTTCTAACGAAGCCGGATGGGATCTGTCATGAATTTTGATAAAATTTTACAAAAACCTTTTTTGATATCTGTTTTTGTATTTAACATCATTTTATTTGGTGTTATTGTTTTTTTGTTGGGATATGTTCAAAATTTACTTGACAGTGATTCCAGAAATAACCTTGAAGAAATAGTTTCGCAAAATAAGAACGTTATTACCAGTAAACTGCTTTTAGATCTTAATCGTCTGGATATTATCAGTAATAAAATATCTGACGGACTGAAAAATAAGAATATCACCAAAGAAGCGGATATCAATAAATTTTTAGAGGATTATTCTAAAAACAGCATTGATGATAGTTTATTCTTAGCGAATAAAAATGGGCTTGCTTATGTAGATGGCGACACGCATATAGATATTTCAGGACGCCGATATTTTAAATTAGCTATTGATGGTATTTCTAATATTTCTGAACGTACTATTTCAAGAATCAACGGCGAATATATTTTTGTCGGCAGCGTGCCGTTGTATTACGATAATAATATCATCGGTACGATTCAGAAAATCTATACGGATAAACAGATGAATGAGCTGTTTGCGGCTTCGTTATTTTCGTCTAAAGGGTATATGTATGTTATCAATAGTGAAGGTTATATTATCCTGCATACCAAACACATTAATTGTGCTTTAAAATCGGATAATTATTTTCGTGATGTTTACGAATACGGAAACGTTGAAGCTGTTCGTAAAATGAAAGATGACATTAAAGCCAATAAAAGCGGTTTTATGGAAAATGCGGTCAATGGTGAAAAAACATTCTCTGCTTATACTCCTATTGAACAGGTACATGACTGGTATCTGGTAACGAGCGTTCCTACTGATGTCATTGCCGAAAACGGAAATATAGTTATGAAGATTTTTTACATGGTTATGGTTTCGCTTGTACTTATCTTTTTGGTAAGTATCTGTTATTTTGCCTGGAACAAGCGTCGACAGAAACGGGTTTTGGAAAAAATTGCTTTTGTAGATAATGTTACAGGGGGCAATACCTATAACAAATTTCTTGTTGATGTACAGGAGACGTTAAGCAACAAAATAAACAAGCAATTTTATATCCTGAGTTTTGATGTAGATAACTTTAAATATATCAACAATTTTTACGGGTTTGCATGCGGCGATAAGATTTTGCGGCAAATATACAGTTCAGTCAGCGTCTGGATGCAGCCAGGCGAAACTGCGGCACGTATTTCCGGTGACCGTTTTGTATGTTTCTTACTGGATGCAGATGAAGAAAGAATCGAAGCTTTATTTTCAGCGATCAGAAATATCACCGAAGAAAATCTGATACTGCATTTTTCGGCCGGCGTTTATGTTATCAAAGACTACGATGAAAATATTAATCTTATGGTCGACAAGGCCAGCGTTGCGGCGCAGACGATTAAAGGTGTGCTGAATCAGCACGTGGTCTATTATTCCAAGAAATTTGATGATATGACTGCTCATAATGAAGAACTGAAACGGGATTTAAAACTTGCAATTAAAAATGATGAGTTTGTAGCTTTCTACCAGCCTAAAGTTGACATAAACAGTGGGAAGCTGGTTGGTGCAGAAGCATTGATCCGTTGGCGGACCAGAGATAATAAACTGATTGCGCCGGGCGATTTTATACCCTTAAGCGAAAAAACTGGTTTAGTTACAGATTTGGATATGATTGTTTTTGAAAAAGTATTAGCTTTCTTGCGAAGTTCATTGGATGCCGGTGTTGAATGTGTGCCGATTTCTGTAAATTTCTCACGTTTGCATTTTTCAAACGAAAAATTTTTACCGACACTTTTACAGAAAATGGAAAAATATCAGGTGCCAGCGCATTTGATTGAATTGGAGCTAACGGAAAGCGCTATTTTTGATAATTTCAGTATTATTTATGATTTTACAGAGAAAGTTCGTGAATATGGCGTCGCTGTGGCAATGGATGATTTTGGTTCCGGTTATTCTTCTTTGAATATGTTGAAAGACTTGTCGATAGATACTTTAAAAGTAGATAGAGCTTTTTTAGAGGAAGCTGCTGATAACGAAAAACGTAATATTATTTTTGTTTCAGTTGTAGAAATGGCTCGCAAGCTGAATATCAGTCTGGTGGTAGAAGGCGTTGAAACAGGGGAGAATGTCAGTCTGATGCGTGAATGCGGATGTAATATTGCTCAAGGCTATTATTTTGCCAGACCAATGGAAGAAAGTAAATTTGCCGAGCTTTTCAGGGAGGGTAAGTTATGCTGAAAAAAATCGTATGTATTATTGGGGCTGTGGCAATTTTTATACTGGCTGTGGGCTGCAGCAGCGAGCCTCAGAAACCCAAGCTGGGAGTTTCTTTTGGTGTTGGTGGTGCTACAAGATGGGTGAAAGAAAAACAGTTTATGGAAGATCGTGCTAAAGAACTCGGAGCAGATATAACTGTTCGTTTTAATACTACTGATACACCTAAGACATGGCGTGAAGACTGTTTTGAACTTATTGACAGCGGCATCAATGTATTGATTATGATTCCCAGAGATTTACGTCAGGTTGATGATATAGTAGATTATGCAAAAAAGAAAAACGTTAAGGTTGTCTCATATAGTAGGGCTATTTTAAATCCTCAGACGGATCTTTTTATTGGTTATGATACTTATAAAATTGGGCAGAACCTGGGCAAGCATTTATCAGAGCGTGTTTATAAGGGTAATTTTATTGTTTTGAAGGGTGATAAAGGTGATTTTAATACTCACTTTTTATACAATGGGGCCAATAAATACATTGAACCAATGGTCGGAACGGGCGTCAATGTAATATTGAATGATTATGTACCGGGGTGGTCTGCTGATACGGCCAAGGAAATGGTAAAAAAAGCTGTTATAGCGAATGACATGAAATTAGATGCAGTTTTGTGTCCGAATGATGGTTTGGCTGGCGGTGCCGCTGCTGCAGTACAGGAGCTGGGATTAAAAAATCATGTTATCATTGTCGGTATGGATGCAGAACTGGCGGCGGTTAAAAGACTTGTTGCAGGAACGCAGGATGCAACAGTGTATATGGACTTGAAAAATATGGCGTCAGCTGCGGTTGATCAGGCTGTTGCACTTGCTAAAGGCGAAAAAGTAACTGCCAATTCAGAAATCGCCAATGAGAAGGGAGAAAAAATTAAGGCTTATTTGATTACTGGTGAAATGGTAACAAAAGAAAATATTGACAAGATATTGATTGAAAGCGGTTATTATACAAAAGAGCAGGTTTATGGAAATAATTAAATCTGCTTTTATAGAATGAATCTGGAATTATGTTGATAAATGCCAAGCAGCAGTAGTTGATAATACTGCTGCTTTTGTTTACCAGCTTAAGCAGTAAGTGATTGTAAAGGCAAATACTTTATCTATCCTGATAATAATTATTCTAAGCATATATTTTTAAAGATATGTTTTATTGAATTAATAAATATCATACTGTTTGTGTGATATAATAAATATTAATCAATGTAATTGGATATGAGGATTTTGTTTATTATTATTGTTAAACTTTCTGTCGGTATATTCAAGGTGGTATATCAAGAAAAGCATCGTTGTTATTCAAAAATCGGTGTTTAAATGACGCTTTGAAAAGTATGATTTAGGCATCAAGAGACAGCAATGGTGTCTGGTTTTGTCTTTTATGTAATATATTTTGACAGTTCTTTTTGTGCTGAAATTAACTGAAAGTACTATAATTTACAGTATATTTTATGTTGGAGCGTGGTTTTGTGTATTTGTTATTTGGTTTATATTTTATCATCGGCATAGTTATCGGCAGTTTTTTGAATGTCTGTATTTACAGGCTGCCGCTGGGGAAATCTGTTATCAGCCCTCCGTCAGCCTGCGGCAGCTGCGGACACAGGTTAGGGGCTCTGGATATGATACCTGTTCTAAGTTATTTTTTGCTGCGCGGCAGGTGCCGCTACTGTAATGCTGCTTATAGCGCCCGTTATATGCTGGTAGAGCTTTTGACAGGTATTTTATTTGCCTTGTGCGGCTTGTATTATTTGCCTGGCTTAAAAATAATACTGGTTTTCTTTTTTGTAGCTTGCCTGATCGTGCAGGCTTTTATTGATCTGGATCATCAAATTCTGCTGGATGAAATTTTGATGCTGATGCTGCCGACAGGTATCATTTATGCCTATTATGCTTTACCGGACATGTGGGATTCTTTATATGGGGCTTTATTTGCCGGTGGGCTGATGCTGTTGATATTTTTGCTGAGCCGCGGTGGAATGGGTGCTGGCGATGTTAAGCTCAGTTTTGTTTTAGGCGTTTGGCTTGGGTTTAAGGCGAGTATCGTTTGTCTGATGCTGGCTTTTGTTTTTGGGGGGATAATCGGGGTGCTGCTGCTGGCTTCCGGTATCAAGCAGCGTAAAGATCCGATTCCGTTTGGACCGTTTTTATGTATCGGAGCTTATATTGCGCTTTTGTTTTCTCCATATTTAATTTATTTTTACTGGAATTTGTTTGTATGAGTTTATGAATTTATGATATAATTTATAAAATATAGTATTAAAACTGATTTTATTTATACGAATCAAGGAGGTCTGCGCAAGTGAATGTGCAAGCCATCGTAAAAAGAATGTTTCACACAAAGCCGTCAAAAATAGTTGGCGTCGATATCGGCACCGGAAGTATAAAAATGGTGCAGATAGAAACAGGCAGTAAGCCTGTAGTTAGTTGTTTTGCTGTAGCAGAGCTGCCACTGGAGCTTATCAATAACGGATTTGTCCGTAACAGTGATGCGATGATAAGCTTTATTAAAGGCTTGGTGGCAAAATATGATTTTAATGCCAGGCATGCGGTTTTTACTGTAGGCGGCCGTAATGCTTTTGTACGTGAGATCGATATGCCGGAAATGCCTGACGAAGAAATGAAACAGTCTGTAGCTTGGGATTCCAGTCAGTATGTTCCTTATGAAGCTGATACTTATTATGTGGATTCGGCTAAATTTGGGGCATATACTAATGAAGGTCTGCAGCCTGTGCTTTTGGTTGCTTCCCCTAAGGATGTTATTGATTCACTGCTGGAAATCAGTGATGCGCTGGCCTGGCATACTATTGGTATTGATATCGAAGTTTTGTCTGCTTATAGAACCTTGCCCAGGCAGTTGGAAAACTTCGTTTTGCTTGATATAGGGCGTTCATATTCGATGCTGACTATTTTTCAGAACGGTGCTCCTGTTGCGCAGCGCAGTATTCCCCAGGGAGGGCAGATGTTTAATGCCGCTATTGCTAATGGTGCTGGCGTTGACCTGACGGCTGCTGAAAAGATCAAACTGGAAGATGAGCTGCTTTTGAGCAGCCTGGAAACAGATAAAACTAAATTTGCAGAATTTTTCAACGAGGTTGAAAATCTGGGACGTGAAGTACGCAGAACCTGTGAATATTATTTGATCAATAAAAAGGATGCAAGATTTACGCATCTGGTTTTGGCAGGCGGCGGTGCAAATATGGCCGGATTGTCCGAATTTTTGAGCGAAGGTATGGAAATGAAGGTTGTCGTTAACGATCTGCGTCAAGCAGTTACTTTTGCAGATAAACTTGATCAGAGAGAACTGAAAAAATATCTGGGAGCGCTGACTGTTGCAATAGGCGCTGCTTTGTACGGAGGGGAAGCAGATGATTAGAATCAATCTTTTACCTGAGTACAGGCGCAAAAGTGAGTTTCCTACATGGAAACTTTATCGTATTATAGCTTATGTATTTTTAGGACTGAGCATTTTACTGTGGGGTTACCATTTGGCAATGTTCAAGTATACTGAAAGTAAGCTCAGCGATGTGAATGAAGGTATCGTTTCAATGAAAGTCTGGCAGGAGCGTTTTGATAAAGCTCAGCAGCAGAATGCGGAAGTAAATAAACGCAATACTATCGTACGCAATCTTTCTAAAGACCGCATCGTATGGAGCCGTTCCCTTGCTGAACTGGGCAATGTTACACCCTACGGCTGCTGGTTGACAAGTGTTAAACAGGGCAATAAGCCAGATCAGATGAGCATTGCCGGTAAAGCCATGAAAATGGACGATATTGTTAAATTCATCAGTCTTTTACAGGCACGGCCTGATATTGCCAATGTGCAGCTGATTTCTGCTGATGAAAGCAACAATAATAACAGCAGTACTGCTGGCGTTATTGATTTTACTTTGGAAATTCAGAGAAGTGGGGTGAAGAAGTGAAATTAGAAATGCCTGACAGCAATATGTCAGAAAACAGTAAATATTCGTTGTTATTGTTAGGTTCGGTACTGCTGCTTGTTTTTGTAGTTCTGTATATCATGCAGCCGCTGCGTGAAGACATTCAGAAAAATGAGCAGGAATTGACACAGGCGCAGCAGCGTTTAGCCAGTTATCAGACATTTGCTGAACAGAATAAGGATTATAATGCTTTTGCAGCGAAGCAGGAAGGCTACCTTGCTGAAGCTAAGAAGCTGTTGCCTGATATAGTAACTGTGCCTGAATTAGTACAGGAATATTCTAACCTTTCAAAGGAATGCGGAATTCAGTTCAAAAGTGTTAAGCCTCCGAGTGGCAATTTAAAACAGGTAAATGGAGCTTACGAAGTACCGCTCAATATTTCTATCAGCGGCAACTATTATAAAATGGTCGAGTTTTTGCAGAAGGTAGAAAACGGTACGAGGTTTGCAAAATTGAACAAAGCCAGTGTTAATACCGTTAAAGAAAATGATGCTTCGGGAAATCTGGATATGACGGCTGAATTTACCGTTTATTCGCTGAAGGACGCCTTAGGGAAAATGAATACTGGTGCCGCTGGTGAAAAGACCGGCCTGGATCGCGTAAAAGAACGTGACGCAGCTAATATGGCGGCAATAGACGAAGCAAAAAAATAGAGTAAACGTTATATTATTAGACCCTTGTTGTTTTTCTGCAGCAGGGGTCTTTTTATGTTGCATGGCATAACCGTTGAAAAGACTGTGAAAGCGCTGCTTCAGCCTGCAATTTTCTTGCTATTCTATATGGAAAAGTTGTATAATTAAAATATCTGTTATTATAAATAAAAATACCTTTATTTCGATAAATTGAGGAGTAAAAAAATGATTTGGCAGAATACAAAAGTTCGTATTGCAATTATCGCATCCCTGGTTCTTTTAGCAATTATTGCTTATCGTATTTATGGTAATATCCAGGCTAACAACGAGCGTGCGAACCGTGTTTCGCAAGGGCAGAATATTGCGGTGGCCACATCTTTCCCGCAGCGTCAGAGTATTACTCCTGTTATGCGTTTTGCGGGCAGCCTTGATCCTGTTTGGCAGGCCGACGTGGCAGCTAAAATAGATGGCAGGGTAGAGAAGGTTTATGTTAATGAAGGTGACAAGGTCACAGCTGGCACTGTGCTGGCTCATTTAGAGCAGACAGAACAGACGGCTAATTTGTTATCGGCGAAGGGTTCTTTGATGGATGCCCAAACGACTTTGGAAAGAGCTGAACGCGAGCTGCAGCGCTATCAGGCATTATATGAAAAGGGCGCTGTTTCGGAGCAGACAGTAGATAATTACCGTTTTGCCAGAAACAATGCGCAGGGCAAGCTTTCGGAAGCTCAGGGCGTGTGGGACAATATGCAGGATAAGCTGAGCGGAGCCAGTGTAACTGCGCCGCAGGACGGTATTATTTCTAAACGTTATTATCAGGAAGGTTATTATGCTAAAGTTGGCACAGCGCTGTTTAATATTGCCGATATTTCTGAATTGACTGCTAAAATAAATATCCCGGAAGGTCAGATCAGCAATATTGCTGTTGGCGGATTGGCTGATATTACTGTGCCCGCATATCCTGATGATAAATTCAGCGGTATGATCACACGTATCTCGCCGGTAGCAGATATGCCGGCAAGGACCTTTGCTGCTGAGGTGACAGTGGACAACAGTGCCGGTAAATTACGCGGCGGTGTTTATGCCAATGTTGTCATTACAGCCGAGCCGAAAGAGAATGCACTAGTTATTCCTATGAGCGCTATTGTAATGCGTGAAGATCAGCGTACGGTTTTTGTTGTTGATGATGATGGTGTCGTCAGCCGCAGAGTTTTAACAATAGGTTTTGTCAATGATAATATGGTAGAAGTTTTAGATGGTTTGAGTGATGGCGACCGGATCGTTACCGGCGGTCAGAATAAATTGCGTGAAGGCAGTAAGATCAAATTAGAAGGACAGGGTGCTAAATAAAATGATAGGCACATTTATACGCAGACCTGTTTTTACGACGATGTTTGTACTGCTTTTAGTAGTATTCGGGATTAAGTCGTATCCTAATTTGGGTGTCGATTTGTATCCTGACGTTGAACTGCCTCTGGTAAGTGTTACTGTTACCTATACAGGCGCTTCACCTGAGGAAATGGAAACTCTGATAACAAGACCTATTGAAGATCGCGTCAGCCAGGTTGCAGGTATTAAAACCCTGTCGTCAACTGTACGCGAAGGTTATTCGCAGACGACGCTGGAATTTGAGCTGGGTGTTGACCCGCGCGAGATGGCCAGTGAGGTGCGTGAAAAGGTTGCGTCGGTACGCCGGCGTTTGCCTGACGACATCGATGAGCCGGTTGTACAGCGGTTTGATATTTCGTCACAGTCGATAGCGGCATTTACTTTTGCTTCTGATTCGCGCAGCCGTGAAGAAACCCGTAAGATAGTTGAAGACGTTGTTAAAGAAGAACTGCAGCGTGTCGAAGGCGTGTCCGAAGTATCTGTTGTCGGCGCCAGCCTGCGTGCGATCAAACTGATTGCCGATCCTGAGAAGCTGAACAGTTATAATATTTCCTTTCAGACTATCTTAGATAAGGTCAACAGTGAAAATATCAATACTCCTGGCGGTAAGGCCCGTTATAACGATATGGAAATAACAGTCCGTACGTTAGGCAAATATAAAAATATCGACGATATTAAAAACATCGTTATTGCCAATCAGGATGGTCGCCCGATCCAGCTTTCAGATGTTGTGAAGGTTGTTGACAGCTGGGAAGACGAAGACACCTATTCCCGTTCTAATAAAGTACCCAGCGTTATGGTCTTGGTAAGGAAGCAGTCTAAGACCAATACTGTAGATGTTGTTGACGGTGTCAACGCTTCTATGGAACAAATGATGGAAAATGATTTGCCTAAGGATATCAAGGTCGATGTCGTACGCGATCAGTCTGCTTATATCCGCGAGAATGTTGCCGATGTCTGGAATGCTATACTTTTCGGCGGCTTTCTGGCGCTTTTGATAACTTATATGTTCCTGCGCGATTTTCGGGCTACGATCATCGGCGGCCTTTCTATACCGACCTCCGTTATTGCCACGTTCTTTTTGATGAAGTCGATGGACTTTACGCTGAATAATATGTCGCTGATGGCTTTGAGCCTGGCAGTCGGCATCCTTATCGACGATGCTATCGTTTTGATTGAAAATATTTTCCGGCATATGGAAATGGGTAAGTCGCCGATTCAGGCTGCTCAGGACGCTACAGAAGAGTTATCTCTGGCTATTCTTGCTACTTCGCTTTCTTTGATGGCGGTTTTTGTACCGATCGGTTCTATGGGTGAGGTAGTTGGTCAGTATTTTAAACAATTCGGCTTAACTGTCGCTTTTGCGCTGGCTTTTTCGACGATGGCTGCTTACACGCTTACACCAATGATATCGGCTTATTGGCTGAAGGATTATCGCGAGGAACATGCCAAACCTTATAAGCATCCGCGTCCCAAAGTTGTACAGATTTGTCTGGATAAATTTGAGGCCGGGTTTCAGGTAATTTGCCGGATGTATGATGAATTAATGGTATTTGCGTTCCAGCATCCTTGGAAAATAGTTCTGATTTCTGTTGCTTCACTTATTTTTAATCTTTTTCTGTTACCTTTTATTGGTACGGAATATCAGCCGACATACGATTCCGGTGAATTTTCCGTCAGTGTTAAAGCTCCTGCCGGTACAAGTATCGAGCGAATGAAGGAGCTGACGCTGCCGTTGGAAGAAGAAATCCTGCAAATGCCGGAGGTCAGGATTGCAGCGATGCGCTTAGGCGGTTCGCGCGTGCCTATTAACGAAGGCAATATCGATGTCAAGCTTATTCCTTCGTCTGACAGAGATCGCAGTATGATCGATATTATGGATGAGCTGCGCCGTAAATTTGGTAATGTCGAAGAATTGAAAGTCGCAGTCGTCAGTAACCAGGGCGGCGGACGCGGTGACAGCAGACCGGTGCAGGTAGGTCTGCGCGGCAGTGATCTTGAGCTGCTGACAACTTATGCTCAGGATCTGGCGGAAAGGATCAGACAGGTTCCAGGTTCTACTGATGTTGATATTTCTTCATCGGAAGAAGAACCGGAGATCATCGTTAAGGTCGATCCGCTGCGTGCGAGCGCAATGGGGCTTGATTCAACTTCCGTTGGTAAAGTTGTGGAAATGGCCTTTTTAGGCAAAAGCACAAGCAATAGTTTTACTATCGGTGATAACGACTATGATATAATTGTACAGTTGGATGCTGCGCATCGTCGTGATATCAATGACGTTGCCAATCTGCGTGTTTCCAATACGGAAGGGAAGTTTGTCCGGTTGGGCGATGTAGCTGACGTGTATTTCTCGTCCGGTCCTACACGTATTGACCGTGAGGACAGACAGCGCCAGATCGTTGTTTATGCTAATACAGTCGGTATTACTCCGGGCGATTTGATCCAGAAGATCCAGACGGAGATGATCCCGGATATGAATATGCAGGTCGGTTACCGTTATAAAATGATCGGTCAGGCTGATACAATGGCAAAAGCCTTTAGTGAGATCGCGAAGGCGGTTATTTTAGCTATTATTATGATCTATATGGTTCTGGCAGCAGAGTTTGAAAGCTTTATGCAGCCTTTGGTAATTATGATGTCACTGCCGTTTGCGATTATCGGTGCTGTTTTAGGCTTGATGGTAGCAGGGCAGACTGCAAATATGATGTCGCTGATCGGTTTTACGATGCTGCTGGGTCTGGTTACAAAAAATGCGATCCTGCTGGTCGACTATGCCAATCAGGCACGGGCTAAGGGTATGCCTTTGCGCGAGGCCTTGCGTGAAGCTTGCGCTTTGCGTATTCGCCCGATATTTATGACAACGCTTTCGACTATTTTAGGTATGCTGCCAATTGCTTTGGGTCTTGGTGCCGGTGCTGAGCTGCGCCAATCTATGGGCGTGGTTTTAGTTGGCGGTCTGACGACGTCGACTTTGCTGACTCTGGTTGTAGTGCCGCTGTTATATTTGCTGAGCGAGGAATGGAAAGAGAAACATTTGCATAAATCATAGTTAAGGAAGTATTATAATATGACTTACGAAGAAAATTTGCTGGCGCTTTTGGAAAGTTATAAAGCAGGCACTATCGACGCTAAAACAGCTTTGGAAAAGCTGCATGCTGCGGATTATACTGACCTTGGTTTTGCGAAACTGGATCATAACCGCAGTCTGCGTCAGGGGTTTCCCGAGGTTGTTTACTGCGAGGGTAAAACAGTAGAGCAGGTTGCTGCGATCATGGAAAAGCTGGCACAAGTACACAATAATATTTTGGGAACACGTGCTGATGCCGATAAATTTGCAGCGGTGCAGAAGGTGCTGCCCGATGCGGTTTATCATAAAAATTCGCGCTTGATTTTTGTAGAGCGTAAACCTCTTCCAAAAGATGATAATCGTTATATCGCCGTTGTGACGGCGGGTACAAGCGATCTGCCTATTTCAGAGGAGGCGGCATTGACTGCTGAGATCATGGGCAATCAGGTAGAGAGGGTTTACGACGTAGGTGTGGCTGGTATTCATCGACTGTTTGATAAACTTGATTTGATCAGAAATGCTAATGTAGTTATTGTCGTTGCCGGAATGGAAGGCGCTTTGGCAAGCGTTGTCGGCGGCTTGGTGGAACGACCTGTAATAGCGGTGCCTACCAGTGTCGGTTATGGCGCTAACTTTCAGGGGCTATCGGCACTTTTGGGCATGCTCAACAGCTGTTCGGCCGGTGTGGCTGTTGTTAATATCGATAACGGTTTTGGAGCGGGGCGTATGGCAAGTATTATCAATCATATGAGGTGATGTAATGAAAGCAATCTATATAGAAGCATTTGCGGGTATCAGCGGCAATATGCTGCTGGGAGCTTTGATCGATGCAGGTGTACCGTTCGATCATCTGGTGTCTGAGATGAAAAAGCTGCACTTGGGAGAGTATGAACTGATCAACGAACGTGTTAATAAATGTGGTATTGATGCGAACTATTTTAATGTCTTGTTGCCAGATGAACATCAACATGATGTCACAATTGGACATCAGCATGAACATACTCACGCTGGTCACCATCATCACGAACATGGCGATACAGGGCATAACCATGAACATCATTCCGATTGCGCTCAGCATTGCCATCAGGTGAAAGTGTCTGAAGAACCTGTGCATCACCACCATGAACATCGCAATCTGCATGATATAGCCCATATTATTACACATTCTGACTTGCATGATAAAATCAAAATGCAGTCTTTACAGGTGTTTACAGCTTTAGCAGAAGCTGAAGCTAAGGTTCACGGAAAAACTGTTGATGAAGTGCATTTTCACGAAGTCGGAGCAATCGACACGATTATTGATATTGCGGGCTGCGTTTTGGCTTTGGAATATTTGGGGATCGAAAAGATTTTTGTTTCCAATATCCATACAGGCAACGGCTTTGTAAATTGTGCACACGGACTGATGCCAGTGCCGGCTCCTGCGACGGCAGAGCTGTTACAAGGGCTGCAGCACAGCCACGGAAAGATCGAAAAAGAGCTTACTACACCGACTGGTGCTGCACTGATGAAGGTTTTAGCAGTCAGTACAAATGATATTCCACAGGGCTTTAGCGGTAGTAAAATTGCTTATGGCGCCGGGACATGGGATCTGGAAATACCCAATGTCCTGCGTATCAGTATCGGCGAATTGGAAGCTGAAGCCGGTGGTGAATTACTTGTTGCCGAATGTAATATTGACGATATGAATGGCGAATTGTACCCTTATGTGCAGGAACGCTTACTGCAGGCGGGTGCTTTGGATTGCTGGCTGACTCCGATCATTATGAAAAAAGGACGGCCTGCTCAAACTTTATCGGTGCTGCTCGATCCTCAGAACCTGGATCAGCTGACTGATATTTTGCTGACTGAAACAACGTCGCTGGGAGTACGTTATTATGCGGTGCATCGCCATATCAATTACAGGAAGGTTACTATTGTGTCGTTGCCTGAAGGTGAAGTGAGAATTAAATATGCACAGATGGATGGGAAAATTGTGAATATTGCTCCTGAATTTGAGGATTGTAAAGTTTTGGCTTTAAAAAGCGGACACAGCCTGAAAACTATTATGCAGGCAGCAGCAGCTGCTGCGGAGGCACAACTTGAACAGTGATTTTGCTGCTTATCTCGACAATTTAAAAAAGCAGATCAAAAGTTTGGACGCCAATCTTACAATTACTGAAAAAAAGCTGCAGTATGGTATACAGTTGACAGTAACAAACAGTGATAGTAAAGTAGTATTATCAGTATATAATGGTAAAAAGGGGATTAAGTTTGTTTGGGGCGGTACGGCTTCAGAATTGAGGTCCCAGCTGGAAGCAGTTTTGACAGGAAAAGATACTGCCGATAAAGGGGATATCGTACAGGCTATTGGAAATGACTATACACTTTTACGAAATTGTGCCGATTTTAAAGGTATTTGGGCAGGCAGTGACGAATCAGGTAAAGGAGATTTTTTCGGACCCTTAGTCGTTGCAGCAGTATTAGTAGATATTACGACGGCTGAAAAACTAGTCCGTTTGGGAGTCAGAGATTGCAAACTGATCAATGATAAAGAAGTTCTGCGGCTGGCAGAGCTGATTGTCGAAGCTGCTCCGATCAACACGGTTTTAGCTTTGAAGCCGGAAATGTATAATTTTCGTTATCAGCAAATGCGTGCAGATGGAAAAAATCTCAACCATTTGTTAAGCAATGGTCACATAGCTGTACTGCGAAATGTTCTGCGGCAATGCCCGCAATGTAATTATGCGCTGGTCGATCAATTTACAGCGTCTAACGACATCCGCGCCAGCTTACAGCAGGAATTTCCTGATGTTAATATAGTACAGCAGCACAGAGCCGAGGCAGATATTGCTGTGGCGGCTGCTTCAGTATTGGCGCGGGCTAAATTTTTGGAAATAATGCAGGAGCTGGCCGAGCAGGTTGGGCGAAATGAATTGCCTAAAGGCGGCAGTGACGCTGCGACAAACTGTGCACGCGAGCTGCTGAAAGAATTGGGACGCGGTGCCCTGGAACGGCTTGTAAAAGTCCATTTTGCAAATTATAAAAAAATCTAGAGCCTTTCAGGAGGCTGAAATATATGAAAAAATTAATTGTTAATGCTGATGATTTCGGACTGCATCCGGCAATCAATGCTGGTATTATAAAAGGCTGCAGGGACGGTTTTATTACCAGTACGTCTTTAATGTGCAGCGGCGCTGCTTTTGATGACGCAGTACTTCAGGCGAAAGCAACACCTGCTTTAGGAGTAGGTATCCATCTTACTTTAGTAGGAGGTGGTAAACCGCTTTTACAAGCACGGCAGCTGCGAACACTTGTTGATGAAGATGGGCTTTTGCCTGCTGATTATACAGTTTTTGCCAAACGGTGGTATGCTGGCAGAATAAAAAAAGCAGAAGTCGTCAGCGAACTGCAAGCACAACTAGAACGCGGCTTAAGCTGTGGTCTGGAAATAACTCACGTCGACAGCCATCAGCATCTGCATGTGCTGCCGGGAATCGCCGACATCGTATTGGATTTGTGCAGTGCATTTGGTATTAAAAAAATTAGGATGCCGCAGGAAGGCTGGTTTTGGCGCGGTGGATTTAACAGCACTGCTGGCCGCCTGATCGGCCGTGAAGGCTTAAGCTTTTGCAGCGCTTTGGCGAAAATGAAAGCCAGACAGGCCCGTTTTGTCTATCCACAGCATTTTTTTGGAATGCTGGCCGGAGGTAATTTAAACGAATTCTTAGTAGGTGAAATCATTAGGAATCTGCCTGATGGCGTAAGTGAGATCATGACTCATCCGGGGATGGATGCAGAGTCTTTGGAAAAAACTTTTTCCTGGCAGTATCATTGGGAAGATGAGCTTCAGGCTTTTCTTTCTGAAAAAAATAAATGTTTATTGGAGCAGAAGAAAGTAACTTTGATAAACTTTGGTGGGCTTTGATATGCACAGAAAATTGATCCGCAGGTTGCTATGGATGTTTGTTTTTGTTATTGCTATTTCTGCGGCAGTTATTTATTTTACATTTGATATAAGAGCGTTAGAATATCTGACGATGTTTGAACCGTGGTGTATTGCTGCGGCCTTTGGCATTTTGGGATTGGGATTGGTTTTTGATGGTTTGCGGCTGATGACTTTGGCTGCTGTGACTGATGAAAAGCTAACTACCAGACAAGTGGTGAACGTTGTTCTAAGCAATTATTTTTTGGCGCTTGTTACCCCCGGAGCCAGCGGCGGTGCTGTAGCTCAGATCATGTTCATGCGCAAGGCGGGCGTGCCGGTAGCAAAGGCCACGGTCGTTGTTTTTGTGCGTACGATTATGTCGATCACTTTTTTGATTTTGCTGGTGCCGTTTGTTCTGCATAGTGATCATGCTTTGGTTGACTGGATGCCGACCAGTGTCATTACTATCGTATCTGTTTTATTTGTTTCGCTGCCGATTGCGGCAGTGCTGCTTATGAGGACCAGATATCCGGAGTTTTGGATCATTGGGTTAACGAACAATTTCTCGCGCGATTTCAGGAGGAATTGTTTTATTTGGTATAAAGAATTTAAACAGGCATCTTTTATCATGGGCAAAAATCCTTTGAAAGTAATGCGGGCCTTTATTGAATCGGGGCTCAGTCTGTTATGTATTTATGCTACTGTACCGATGTTTTTTCTGGGTATGAATATCAAATTTGACTGGCTGCAGGTTATGGGGCGAATGGTTTTGCTGAACCTGGTGCTGTATTTTTCACCAACTCCCGGAGGTTCAGGTGTCGCAGAGGCGGGCTTCGTTGTATTATTTTCTGAGCTGTTGCCTGGTGGTCTTGTTGGTATTATGGCAGTTTTATGGCGTTTTACAGCTGAATACCTGCCGTTTTTATTAGGGGCAGTAGTTTCAATACGCGCCTTTGGCTCTAATGTTTTATCTATGAAAAATCTCAGGAAGGGCGAAGATCAACAATGAAGCTTTTAGTTACCGGCGGTGCTGGGTTTATCGGTTCGCATTTATTAGAGCTGTTAAATAGTGATAAAAATTATGAAGTCGTAGTTTTAGATAACCTTTCAAGCGGGTTCAGAGAAAATGTACCTCAAGGAATGAGACTTGTCGTAGCGGATATACGTTCGCAGGAAATAGAAGCGTTATTTCAAAAAGAAAATTTTGATGCAGTTGTGCATTTGGCTGCCCAGACAATGGTACCTTATTCAATCGAACATCCTGATGAAGATTGCGAAATCAATTTAGCAGGCTTGATCAATGTGTTGGAAAATTGCCGCAAGTATAAGGTGAAAACAGTTTTATTTGCCTCCAGTGCGGCAGTATATGGCAATAATGAAAATGTTCCTTTACATGAAGACCTTGCATTGATGCCAATGTCGTTTTATGGTATTACAAAAATGACATCAGAGCATTATTTACGTGTTTACCACGAGCTTTATGGTATCAATACAGTTGTTTTCCGTTTTGCGAATGTTTACGGCGAACGTCAGGGGGAAGGCGGCGAAGGTGGTGTCGTCAGTATTTTCTGTAAACTTTTGGCAGCAGGAAAAGCTGTGACCGTTTATGGTAATGGGGAACAAACGCGTGACTTTGTCTATGCAGGCGATGTTGCAGCAGCTATTAAAGCGGGATTGGCAGCCAGGGGATACCAGACTATCAATGTATCTACAGAGCATGAAACTTCGGTAAATCAACTTTTGGGCGCCTTTGCCGAAGTTGATGCTGATAAACTTGAAGTTCGTTATGCGGAAATGCGACAGGGTGATATCTTCCGTTCTGCGCTGTCTAATGCACGTTTAAAGGAAATACTTGCTGTAACTCCGCAGATGCAGTTAAAAGAAGGTATCCAAAAAACTTACCATGATTATGTAAAACGGGGAAAGTAGGAAAATAATGAATAGGATCGAGAAGGGAAGCTTGCTCGTTTTAGCAATTATAGTTGCCTTCAATATCTTTTTTGGATTAGGCAGTATACCGCTGCTTGACCCGGATGAGCCGGTATATGCTGAAACTGCGCGTGAGATGATCCAGTTTAATGATTATCTTTCGCCGCGTATTTATAATGAATATTGGTTTGACAAACCTCCAATGTATTACTGGCTTGTAGCTGGTGCAATGCATGTGTTTGGGGATGGAGAGTTTGCAGCGCGTTTTCCTGCAGCATTAATGGCCTTTTTGACTGTAATAATGCTTTATTGTTCCATTACCAGGCTGTTTAACGAAAGAGCTGGTTTTTGGTCGGCGCTCGTTTTAGCGACATCTGTACAGTTCTTTTATCTTGGCAAGGCGGCGGTAACAGATACGACGCTGTTGTTTTTCCTGACCGGGTCTTTATTGTGCTACTTGCATAAGCAGTATTGGCTGATGTATGTGTGTATGGCGCTGGCCACGGTAACAAAAGGGCCGATCGGGATCGTTTTTCCAGGCGCGATAATATTTCTGCATATTCTTTGTACCGGGCAGTGGCAGAGGCTTTTTAAAATGCACTGTTTACGCGGATTACTGCTGTATTTTTTTATTGCGGCACCGTGGTATTATTTGATGTATCAAGTGCATGGAATGGAATTTATTAATACATTTTTAGGGTTTCATAATCTTACCCGCTTTACAACGCCTGAGCATCCGACCCGGGTTTTGTGGTGGTATTATTTTCCTGTTATTATCCTGGGTTTGTTTCCCTGGACAGGGCTGTTACTGCAATCTATTAAAGCATCAATTACAGACAGCAGATCTGATGATCTGGAAAAAATGCTTTTCGTGAATATCTGGTGGCTTTTCGTACTGATATTTTTTACTATCTCTCAAACGAAGCTCGTTTCTTATATCTTACCTATGTTTCCAGCGCTGGCGATTGTGATTGGCTGGAATATTGCCAGAATGCAAAAAGAAAATTATGGTATCCGTTGGTCCTGGATTTTTGGCAGCGGAATAATGTTTTTATTGCTTACAGCCGGATGGGTTATTGGCGGGCAGCAATTGCCTGAAGTTGCTTTCGGAGGAATTGTGCTGGGCAGCGTAACTTTTATTTTGGGCGTAAGTATAGTTTGGGCGTTGTGGCGTTATCGTGATATTAATTTTTCAGCTTGGCTGCATGTGGTTACCGGTGTTTTGACAATGGTAATTGCATTTTCCTTTTTGTTGCCAATGGTTGCCAATCGTTTCAGTGTTAAAGAAATCGTCAGAGTTTATCATACGAAATGTGATCAGCAGAAACCGGTTTATGTTGATAAATTTTTGAGGCCTGGTTTTATGTATTATACTGGTGCACCGGGTGAGGAAGTAAAACCTAAAAGTGGTGATTTAGCCAGAGTTTTAAATGATCCTGGTCAAAAATATGTTTTGGTACGAGGATTGGAACTGCGCCGTTTAAAAGATAAGGATAAACTCCAAAAGCTAAATGAAATCAAAGAAATCGGTGACATTTATTTGCTGGAAAAATATTAAAAGAATATATGGATTAGTTAGAAAAATGTAGATTAAAACAACGTCGCTGAAAGCGACGTTGTTTTTTTATGTCCTGCGGGTTTTTACAAACATGTATCGCGTTAGCTAAGCATCGCGATCGCGTAGAGAGCGATGCAAAAGTAATAGCAAGACCAGAATAAGTTTGATTCATTTATTTGTAAATGTCTTGCGGGGGGGGACTCGTGTGGTATAATTCTAATTGAAAATATTTGGAACAAAAAAGTATTTTAAGGATAAAATGTAAAAATGAACCAAATAAAATTTAAAATACCTAAATACGATAAATATACAAATTATTTTTTGTCTGCACTTCTGTTTGTTATTGACTATCTATCGATAGTTTTGGCGGAACAAAGTGCTTTTGTTTTAAATAATCATAGAAGCAAATAATAACAATGCTGTAGGTGAATTCTAGTGGGATATAATTCTTTGCTGCGAAAGATAATTTTGATCATAGGTGACATAATTTGTTTGTATCTGGCTACCAGCATCGCTATGGCACTGGAACTTGGTAATAAACAAACGGATAAGATAGCATTCCATCTGGAATTTTTGCCGATCCTGGTCATCATGATGCTCTTTATGTTCAACGTCTATGGTTTGTTCAGTCTGATCCGCAAAAAGCTGGTAGATATTTTTCTTAATCTATTGGTAGCGGTGACTAATATTTACATCATAGCGATGGCCATGACCTTCTTTTTTCGTCAGTTTGATTATTCACGTGTTGTACTTGTTTATTCAGCGGTATTTTCGTTTGTGTTGCTGGCAATCTGGCAATATATCTGTCACCAGTGGGAATGGAAGTATTTTCCCAAACAGACGGCTGTATTATTTGCAGCCGGTGAAGAAGCAGCACGTATCCAGAAGAAACTTGCCAAAACTTATGGTCTGGAGCAGGCGCTGCAGTCTGTTTGTGACAGCTGGCAACAGACCAACTGGAAGCAGCTTATCGACGCTAACTACTATGTTTTTATTGGCGCGGAACTGCCGATAGCAGACAAAGAAAAAATACTGCGTTATGCACGCAGCACGAAGAAACAAATATTTTTTGTACCGACACTGTATGAATTGGCATGCAAGAATACAGGCTTTTTATTGGTTGATGATATACCGATGCAGCGTGTAACACGTATGTTGCTGACAGCAGAACAGAGAGTACTGAAACGGATTTTAGATATTGCCGTAGCGGGAACTGCTTTGATTATACTATCGCCAGTCATGCTGATAACAGCAGTTATGATAAAACTGGACAGTAAAGGGCCTGTGCTTTATTCACAGGAGCGCGTGGGGCTATACGGTAAGACATTTTTTGTACATAAATTCCGCAGCATGAAGCAGGATGCGGAAGCCAAATGCGGGCCGGTACTGGCTGCGGAAGGGGACCCCAGGATCACAAAATTCGGCAGATTTATGAGGGCTACCAGACTTGATGAGCTACCGCAGCTGTTCAATGTGCTGAAAGGCGAAATGAGCATCGTCGGCCCCAGGCCGGAACGACCATTCTTCGTTAAGCAGTTTATTGCCCAAAAGCCTGAATATGACTATCGCCACAACGTAAAACCAGGCATCACGGGCCTGGCACAGATAGCAGGTAAATACAACACCAGTGCCTATGACAAGCTGATATACGACTTGCTTTATATACAGGACTTCAGCGTCAAAACAGACCTGATGATCATGCTGCAGACATTCAAAGTTCTGCTGACAAAAAGCAGTACTGAAGGAGTACAGGGAAAGTGATGGAGCAGAAGAAAAAAGTTCTTTTTGTAGCAACAGTAGTAAAAACACATATCAATACTTTCCATTTACCCTTCCTCAAAATGTTTAAGGAATATGGGTGGGAAGTACATGTCGCTGCTAAAAATGACTTTGTTGATGAGCCATGTGTTATACCAAACTGTGACAGGCACTTTGATATAGATTTTGCACGCTCACCATTTTCCAAAAGCAATATTAAAGCTTATAAGCAGTTAAAACAGATAATAGAAACCAATCATTATGACATTATCCATTGCCATACTCCGGTTGCAGGGGTGTTAACAAGGCTTGCAGCAAGAACGGCTAAAGGTACAACAGTGATATATACAGCCCATGGTTTTCATTTTTATCAAGGCGCTCCTTTGATAAATTGGCTTGTTTACTATCCGGTAGAACGAGTTTGTGGCAAATTTACAGATAAATTGATAACTATTAATCAAGAGGACTACCACAGAGCTAACAGTTGGAGCTTACGTAATAATGGCAAGATATATTATGTTCCTGGTATAGGTGTAGATTTAGAAGAAATACAAAATATTTCTATAAATAAAGTGCAGAAGAAAAAAGAAATAGGTATATCAAACGATGTTAAGGTTCTATTGTCGGTGGGAGAACTAAATAAAAATAAGAATCATGAAATCATTATAAGAGTTTTAAGTAAATTGACTAATAAAAATTTTATTTATTTGATTTGCGGTAATGGAGAATTAAAAGAATATCTGAAAAATTTAGCCAAAGAGCTTGGAGTAAGCGATAAAGTAAAATTTTTAGGATACAGAAAAGATGTATTGGAAATTTATAAAATAGCAGACCTATTTCTTTTCCCATCTAAACGTGAAGGACTGCCTTGTTCGTTAATTGAAGCCATGGCATGTGGATTGCCATGTGTGGCTTCTGATGTCAGAGGAAACAAAGATTTGTTGAGGAGTGATAATCTTTGTAAAAGTAATAAGGAAGAAGAATGGCTGAGATTATTAAATAAAGCCTTTTGTGAAAAGATATTGGTTAATGAGTTGCAAGATATATATGGAGTTAGTCATATTAAGAAGAATATGCAGGATATCTATGGATTAAATTAAACGGGAGAAACGATGATACCTAAAATAATTCATTATTGTTGGTTTGGCGGCAAGCCACTACCTGATGAAGTAAAAAAATATATGGAAACCTGGAAAAAATATTGTCCGTATTATGAAATAACAGAATGGAATGAAAGTAATTTTGATGTTAATCAGAATCAATATTGCAGGGAAGCATATGAAGCCGGGAAATGGGCTTTTGTAAGTGACTATGCAAGACTAAAAATTTTGTATGACTATGGTGGTATCTACATGGATACCGACATGGAAGTCTGCAAGCCATTAGACCGCTTAGCAAGTTATGCTTTTTGGTCTGGATTTGAGTCGGAGAGTCAAATCCCGACAGGAATCATGGCTTCCTGTCGGGATAATGATTTATTGGAATATTTATTATCATACTATGACGATAAACATTTTAAGAATGAACATGGCATTTATGATACCACTACTAATGTCACAACGATTACCAGAATGGTAAAAGATAAGTATGATATAGAATTGAATAATACATTCCAAATCTTTGGAAATAATAATGCTATATTTCCTTTTGAATATTTTTGTGCAAAAAGCACAGAAGATGGGAAAATCAAGAAAACTGACAATACCTATACAATACATCATTTTGCTGGAAGTTGGTTGACAACTTATGAAGTGGTTCGTCATAAAATAAAATTGCTATTAGTTAGTTTATTTGGGATAAATTTAGTTATAAATTTGAAAAAAGCTTTAGATAGAAAGAATTAATTATTATGAATAAAGAGCCTTTAATAAATATAATAGTTCCTGTGTATAACACTGAAAAATATATAAGAAAATGTCTTGATTCTATTGTTAATCAAACATATAGAAATCTGGAAATTATTGTAGTAGATGATGGAAGCACTGATAGCAGTGGGGATATTTGTGATGAATATGCACACAAAGATGCTCGTATTAAGGTGATTCATAAAGAGAATGGTGGAGTTAGCTCTGCAAGAAATGCTGCCTTAGACCTTTGCACACCTGGGGGGGACCTCGTTGCCTTTGTTGACAGTGATGATTGGTTAGAATTAAATATGTATGAAACATTATTAGAACAAATATATTTATATAATGCAGACATAGCAACTTGTAAAATTTCCATAGAATATAGTGATAACTCGAGAATAGTACATAAAAAAATAAAAAGTAACATTTGTTTTTCTGTGAAAGATAAAGAAGAGTTAATCAAGAATTTTTTAAATCGTGAAATATATACTTCTTCTTCGAATGATAAATTATATAATCTCAAGTTGTTTAGCGGTATTAGATTTCCAGTCAATCAATTTTATGAAGATAACTATCTTGTTTTGGAGATTTTATTGAGAGCAAAGAAGATAGTTGTTGGCTGTGATTCTTGCTATCACTACAGACAAAATAATAACAGTATAACAAGAAATTTTTCTAGGAAAAAATTTCGAGATGCATTAAAAGCAATTAAACATAATTTGAATCTATTAAAAAATACTTATCCTTTACTGCTGAAAGAAGCATTTGCCTTAAGGTATTTAACATACTTGTCCTTTTTAGATTTATTAGTATTTTCCCAGCAAAGCGACCATATTAGATTAAGCGATAAAATTAGAATGACATTGAAAGGTCATTTAAAACACATTATTAATTCATATAATATGACTTTACAAGAAAAGATAGCATTTATTATTGTTGTTTATAATACTGATTTATATAAAGTATTGCGAAAAATGCAAATAAGAGTACTAAAAAGGGAAGGTTATTGATTTATTATAGGGAAGGATCGATAGTTATATATGAAACGAGAATTTATAAGTGTTATCGTACCAGTCTATAATGTTGAGTACTATTTAAAGCAATGTCTTGATTCTATTGTTAATCAAACATATAGAAATCTGGAAATTATTTTAGTAGATGATGGAAGCACTGATAGTAGTGGGGATATTTGTGATGAATATGCACAAATAGATGCTCGTATTAAGGTGATTCATAAAGAGAATGGTGGATTGAGCTCTGCCAGAAATGCTGGCTTGGACGTTTGCACATCTGGGGGGGAGTTGATTGCCTTTGTAGACAGTGATGATTGGCTGGAACTGGATATGTTTGAGGTTTTATATACAAATTTAAAAGAAAAAAATGTTGATATAGCCTGTGTAGGATATTATCAATGCTATATGAATAAAATTGTGAAAGGCAATTTTTGTAAAGGTAAGTTATATTCAGGAGAAAATTTGATTAGTGAAATTTGTGAAGATGGCTATTACAATCTAGCAGTATGGAACAAGTTATTCAAAAGATCTATCTTTGATAAAATCAGGTTTCCTGACAATAGGTATGAGGATGCTTTTATTTTTTTCGAAATTTTGGAAAGGGTCAGTAAGGTTTATATAAGTCAAGAAACAAAATATTTTTATCGGCAGAGAAAAGACAGTATCATGAATAAGGTATTTGACGATAATGTTTTAGATAATATTACATACAGGGAGTTGTTTCTTGAAACTGCGCATAAGAGATATCAAAGATTAATTCCACTAATGTCATTCAATTGTAAAATGGGCTATTTTTTCGTGTTAGGCATATTAGCTAAAAGTAAAGATATTAAGAATAAGTTTGAATTGGCAAGGGAATTGCAGCGGAAAATGCGAGAAGGCATAAAAGAAGTTATTAAAAGCGACAAAGTCAATTTTAATGGAAAAATTGCATACACAAGTCTTGCTGTGAGCTTCAAATTATATCAATATTTGTTTGAATTGAATAAATTTATCAAAAAACTGTCTGGCAAACAGAATATATTATACCCGTGAATTGCGGTTGAGGTTATGAATGGCGAGAGTAGAACAGGCAAGGAAAAACATCAAGTATTCAACAATTGCATATATTTTAAAAATTACTTTACAGTTCGTGGTTCGTCTGGTTTTCGTTAAGTCGCTGCCTATAGAATATTTGGGTATCAATGGATTGCTAAGTAATTTTTTATCAATGCTGTCATTGGCAGAATTAGGCGTAGGACCGGCCATAATATACAGCTTATATCAACCGTTAGCGAAGAAAGATACAGCGACTATTAAAGCGTTGATTGCATTGTTTAAAAAAGCTTATACTGCTATTGGTCTGTTTATTATTGGTACTGGTATCTGCCTGTTGCCATGGCTGGACTGGTTTATTAAAGGCAATACTGTTACAGACATACACTGGTTTTATCTTGTATTTTTACTCAATACAGGTATCAGTTATTTTTATTCATATAAACGAAATCTACTGATTGCCGATCAGAAACAATATATCAACAGCATCTATCAAAGCAGTGGGCAAATAGCACTTGCAGTTTTACAAATTATGTTTTTACTTGTATATCCAAGCTATTTAATTTACATAATATTGATGTTGCTAGTAACAGTAAGCGAAAATTATGCTGTTGCTAAAAAAACAGACGGGGTTTATCCCTATCTGCAGGAAAAAAATGTACAGGTTTTATCTGCTGACATCAAAAATACGATCCTTAAAAACATTAAAGCTATGATTGCCCATAAAATAGGCGGTATGACGGTGTTTTCGACAGCGAACTTGATATTGTCAAAATTCGTTGGCTTAACAGCGGTGGGGTTATACAGCAATTATTATCTTGTTATTGCTGCTTCAAATAGTTTTGCCGGTCAGTTTTTTGCTTCGATAACAGCAAGTATCGGTAATTTGATAGTGTTGGAACGTAATCAAAAGAAAGTTGATATTTTTAAGGTTACTGAGTTTATAGTAGCCTGGCAGGCACTGATTATTGTCTGCGGCTTTTTCACCTTGTTAAATCCCTTGATCGAACTTTGGCTTGGGAAGCAGTTTTTGTTTGATGAAGTGGTAGTGACCTGGTTGATAATAAATTTTTATTTAACATATATGCGTATGGCTGTGAATGCTTTTAAGGATGCCAGCGGCCTGTATTGGAACGACCGTTATAAGCCGTTAGCAGAATCAGTAATCAATTTGATTGCTTCTGTGTATCTTACTATTCATTACGGTGTTATCGGAGTTATCTGGGGCGGGATTATCAGTACATTACTGACTTGTTTCTGGGTAGAACCGTATGTTTTATTTAGGAACAGTATCGAGATCAAACTGAAAGACTATTTTAAGGGTTATTTCAAATATGCTGCTGTGACTTTGCTGACATCTGTTGTCAGTAAGTGGCTGTATACTAAGTTATTCATCGAGGTTACTATCATTAACTTTGTGCTTGGTGTGGTCTTGTGTTTGGTTGTTACTAATGCGGTGTGGGTTCTGGTTTTTCGAAAGCGAGAGGAAATGGTTTATCTGCACAATATTGCCAGGGATAAGTTTGGCATGAAATTTTTGTAGTTTTACAGGAAAATTTTGAATTTTATTTTCACTGTTGGTATGTAGTACAACAGATTACTTTTAAGATAGCTGCTAGTTGATTAGTGCTGAACTATTGCTGACAGGGACAGAAAGTAACGACAGGGATTAAAAATAAATGTGCGATTTTCAACAAAGCTTTTAACAAAGCCGCTGTGTGTTAAAACGCTTGATACAGGCTGGGAATGGAATTTGTCAGGGAAAGTAGTACATGGTAATCAACAAAGGTTATACATAGTGAGTACAAAGCCGTTGCAAAGGCTTTACACCTAATAAGAAAGATAAGAAGAATGAGAAGGAAAAGAAGTTTATTTAAAACTCACTTTTCTAAATTTGTTTATATAAGGAAGTAAAATACGATGTATATCAAACGCCATTTGGAGACGACAATTGAAAAACTGAGCGGTTGTTGTA